>Ga0129310_1000027_pt1 | contig 218246 bp, 210 predicted proteins | sample Go1ome_2_FD_94433 | JGI IMG/M metagenome (GOLD analysis project Ga0129310, IMG submission 94433) | Western lowland gorrila individual fecal microbial communities from Wisconsin, USA - Go1022A metagenome | ecosystem: Host-associated > Mammals > Digestive system > Large intestine > Fecal...
GTACATCGTGGGTCCGATTGGACAGATGTATATGGACGAGGTGACCACAGATGACCTGCGGCTGCTGATGGTTCCGTTATCAAAAGGTTCTTCCGGAATGTATGGTCAGCTCAATATGCTGATCTGTAACGGTGAGAGGGATCGCTCTTGATGGATTTTCACCAAGAAAGGCTCGAAGATACATATCCGCAAGTGCTGGCATACAGCACTTGTCTTTTTTAAATTAGCCAAAAGGCTGCAGAGATGCGGCTTTTCAACGGCTGCACAGTTAGCTCTCTATAACACATGGACTTGTGTGAGTACAGGTTAGATTAAACTAACCACGAGCCGACCTCCTGATGTCCGAACACAAGGAAAAATGACAGAATTACGCAAAGGTGGTGAGATGAATGGAAACTTTTCTTGGAATTCTGATTCCTTTCTTAGGCACAGCAATGGGTGCAGCCTGTGTGTTTTTTATGAAAAAATCTCTGGGAGATTTGGTGCGGCGTTCCCTTGCTGGCTTTGCCGCCGGGGTGATGGTGGCGGCCTCGATCTGGAGTCTGCTGATCCCTGCCATTGAGCAATCGAACGACTTGGGAAAGCTATCTTTTCTTCCTGCCTTTTCGGGCTTTTGGCTTGGGGTACTGTTTTTGCTCGTCTTAGACCATTTGATCCCACACCTTCATGTAGGCAGCGAACAGGCGGAAGGGCCAAAAACCAAGCTGGGGCGCACCACCATGATGGTGCTTGCGGTAACCTTGCATAATATTCCGGAGGGAATGGCGGTGGGTGTGATGTATGCGGGCTTTTTGGCGGGCAACGCGCAAATTACAGCAGCAAGCGCTTTGGCTTTGTCGCTGGGCATTGCCATTCAGAACTTTCCGGAGGGCGCGATCATTTCCATGCCTCTTCGGGCCGAAGGTGAGAGCAAGGGCAGGGCGTTTTGGGGCGGTGTACTTTCCGGTGTGGTTGAGCCGATCGGCGCAGTGGTGACGATCCTTGCGGCACAGCTTGTGATCCCGGCACTGCCGTATCTTTTAAGCTTCGCTGCGGGCGCTATGCTCTATGTAGTAGTGGAGGAGCTGATTCCGGAAATGTCGCAAGGAAAGCACTCAAATCTTGGCACCGTGTTCTTTGCGGCAGGATTCAGCGTAATGATGGTGCTGGATGTGGCGCTGGGATAGAGAAAACTTTACAGGCAAGCCCAGAGGAACTTTGGCGGGAGATCCTGCTGATGTTTTGCTCGGCACTCTGGCGGTGCTGCTGGTACAACATATGAGATATGAGGAATCTTTGAAAGAAGGTACTACAATATGATTCAAACAACTGTAAAAGTAAGCGGTATGGCGTGCTCCATGTGTGAAGCACACATCAATGATGCGGTACGCCGGGTGTTTTCTGTGAAAAAAGTCACATCAAATCACACAAAAGGACAAACGACCATACTTTCTGAAGAGCCATTGGAGGAAGCAGCTCTTCGGAAAACCATCAATGATACCGGCTATACGGCTGGGGAAATTACCGCTGTTCCTTATGAGAAAAAAGGATTTTTCCATTTTGGAAAAAAATAATTTTGGGATCGATCCGGTTGCCGGAATCGCTGGCCATTGGATTTATCTAATATACATTCCATATTGGGAGGGAAAATTATGAATATGAAAAAAATTGGTTTGTTTGCTGCTGGTGTGCTGTTTGGCACGGCCGGAATCAAGGTGCTGGGCAGCAAGGATGCAAAAAAAGCCTATGCCCAAACCACAGCCGCTGCTCTGCGTGCAAAGGACAGTGTGATGACCACAGTTACCGCTGTGCGGGAAAGTGCCGATGATATCTACGCGGAGGCCAAAGCGATCAATGACCAGCGCGCGGAGGCAGTGGCTTCTGCTACCGTGGAGGATGCTTCTGAGGAAGCGGAGGAGAACAAGGCAGAGTAACCCATGAAATGCACGATTTTACATGATTTACCAGGGCGGCTAAGGGTGCATCTTTGCTGTGGGCGAATGACACTTCAGCAGGCAGATGTGCTGGAATACTATTTGCTGGCTGTGGACGGCGTGAAGTCGGTTAAGGTCTATGACCGCACGCAGGATGCGGTTGTGGTGTATGAAGCAGAGCGGAAAGTGCTGCTTCGCGCGCTGGCGTGCTTTGCTTTTGACAAGGCAGAAAAGATGAATCAGGTGCCGGAGCATACTTCTCGGGTACTCAACCGGGAATTTGAGGATAAACTGGCTGTCACCGTCATGTGCCGGTGCATTTCCAAGCTGTTTCTGCCTCTTCCGGTGACTTCTGCTCTGGCTGTGATCCGCTCGGCGAAGTATATCAAAGAAGGACTTTTGGCACTATGGCATCGTAAACTATCTGTCGCCGTGCTGGATGGTACGGCTGTCACGGTATCCATGGTTCGGGGAGATTTTTCCACGGCTGCTTCAGTCATGTTTATGCTGCGGCTGGGTGAAATTCTGGAGGAATGGACCCACAAAAAGTCTGTAGCCGATTTGGCCTTTGCCATGAGTTTGAAGGTGGATAAGGTTTGGCTGCGGGCAGACGGAACAGAGATATTGACAGACATCCGTGCCATTCACCCCGGTGACCGCATTGTGATTCGCACGGGCGGCATGATTCCCTTGGACGGCAAGGTGATGGAGGGAGAGGCCATGGTGAACCAGTCTTCTCTCACCGGAGAATCCATGCCGGTTGCCAAACGCTGCGGAAGCCTTGTTTATGCTGGAACCGTAGTCGAAGAAGGCGAGTGCGTTATTCTTGTGGAAAAGGCATCCGGCAGCGGGCGGTATGACAGAGTGGTTCATATGATCGAGGAATCGGAAAAGCTGAAATCCACCGCCGAAGATAAGGCTGCACGCATGGCAGATAAATTGGTGCCCTATACGCTCGGAGGAACAGCGCTGACATATCTTATGACTCGGAATGTTACCAAGATGCTTGCAGTGCTGATGGTAGACTTTTCTTGTGCCTTGAAGCTGGCTATTCCCATTGCCGTGTTGTCCGCAATGCGGGAAAGCAGCGGACAGCATATTTCTGTTAAAGGCGGTCGTTTTCTCGAGGCTGTGGCCAAGGCGGACACCATTGTGTTTGACAAGACAGGCACGCTGACCAACGCCACACCTACCGTGGCGCAGGTGATTCCCTTCGGCGGGCAGAATGAGGCCGAAATGCTGCGGCTTGCCGCTTGTCTGGAGGAACACTATCCTCATTCTATGGCCAACGCCGTGGTGGCAGAAGCAAAGCGGCGCGGTTTGACACACGAGGAATACCATTCGCAGGTGCAATATGTGGTGGCGCATGGCATTTCCAGCATGGTGGAAGAGAAAAAGGTCATCATCGGCAGCGCACATTTTGTCTTTGAAGATGAGGGCTGCCGTATCCCGGCGGGAGAACAGGCAAAATACGATGGGCTGCCGGCTGCGTATTCCCACCTGTATCTTTGCATTGATGGGGAGCTGGCGGCAGTCATCTGCATCCACGATCCCCTGCGCCGGGAAGCACGAAACGCGGTAAAGGCGCTGCATGACTGCGGCTTTACCAATGTCGTGATGATGACCGGTGATAACCGCCGCACGGCGGAGGCTGTTGCCCGTGAAGTGGGGGTGGATGCGGTATATGCCGAAGTTCTTCCGGAGGACAAGGCCGCCTTTGTCCGCCGGGAAAAAGCGAAGGGCCACACCGTTATTATGGTGGGCGACGGTGTCAACGATTCTCCGGCGCTGTCTGAGGCTGATGCAGGTATTGCCATTTCGACCGGCGCGGCCATCGCCCGGGAGATCGCCGATATCACCATTGCTTCAGAGGATCTCTTTGCGCTGGTAACACTGCGCAGGCTCAGTAATGCACTGATGAACCGCATTCACGGCAGCTACCGTTTTATTGTGGGCTTTAATCTGTCCCTGATCGCACTGGGCGTAGCGGGAGTGCTGCCGCCCACCACCTCGGCGCTGCTGCACAATGGTTCTACACTGGGCATCAGCCTGAAAAATATGACAAATTTGTTGGATGAGGGCAAAACTACCCAAAGCGAATAAATAAACCTAAGAGCAGAGAAACAACGGTTGGTTTCTCTGCTCTTTTCTGTAAGTAGATTTATTGAAACTGTTCCCATACTGCGAGGTTCGCTGCTTATTTACAAAATTCAAAAGAGAAAAAGTAGACATAATCGTCTATTTCAGGCGCGAGCCCTTGCTCGTATTCCTGAATGCAGCCGAGCCGCATGGCATCTTTATCATAAACCAAGGCAGCCAGGCCCTGTTCAGTATTGTATTGAATGGATGTTTTCTCTCCAATTTGTGTTCCGCTTCTCCCGTAATATTGCCCATCCGAAACATTTTCAAGAATCGGGATCTCTGTAGATATTTTGTTTCCCGCATCATCGACAGCAATGATTTTTAATGCGGAATTTTTCATGCTTGGTACGATCAGAATGGTTCCGTTTTCCGGTGAGCCAATGTCTTTGTATCCAATTTCCCAGATGGGATCTTTTTGGATCAGCGCCCCTGTCTGATATTCAGAAACATACAGCCGCAGCGATGTATAATCATCGGTGGTTTTATATTTGTAAATAAACGCATCGTTTGTGTCCGAAAGCATTTCGGCCGTTTTCATTTCAATGCTGTTTCTTTCTACGGGTACGATATAATTCTGTGGCCTGTTCTGCAAAAACAAACACACGCCTGCAGTAAGCAGTGCAGCAAGCGATAGGGGAAGCAGCGCGTAAACCAAGCGCTTCAGCCGCTTTTGCTTGTATTTACTTTCGGTCACTACTTCGATGATCGTTTCATCGGATCGCTGAACGATGTTTTCTTCTTGAATATCTTCGCCTGCTAAAAACTCATTGATGCTGATCCCCAGCGTTTCACAAAGGCTGGTATACAGCGACACATCCGGAAGGCAAACGCCGCGCTCCCATTTGGAAACCGATTTATCGCTCATGCCAAGTTTTTCGGCAAGCTGTTTTTGGGTCATGCCAAGTTCTTTTCGTTTTCCTGCAATGTATTTTCCGATTTTGATCAGATCCATATACATCCGCCTCCTTTGTTTGAGATTATCATATCTTTTTATGGGATATATGTACACCCCTTGAAAGTAGAATGCACAAAATCATGCAGAAATTTCCCTTGTGCACAGCGAGTGTGTAAGTTTTCTTTGAAATTTACAAAATCTTATTTTTTCAAAAACAGGTTGTGGTATACTAATAAAAGGCTTCTTATAATAATCTATAAATCAAAGAAAGATAAGAGATAAAGCATATGGCAGCAAAAGACAAAATCAAAACCATTTATGTGTGCAGTGAGTGCGGTGAAACCAGTATGCGCTGGCTGGGGCGGTGCCCTTCCTGCGGTGCATGGAACACCATGACGGAGGATGTTGTGGTTCCCACGCCGCCGCCTTCGGCCAAAAGCCCGGCGGCTATTGCTGCAAGGGCACAGGCCAGCACCCTCATGGCAAAAAATCTGCGGGATATCAGTTCCACAGAGGAAAAAAGCCGAATCTTAACCGGCATCAAAGAACTGGATCGTGTGCTGGGCGGCGGCATTGTTTTGGGAAGCGTTATTCTGTTGGGCGGCGAGCCGGGCGTGGGAAAATCGACCATGCTTTTGCAGCTTTGCGGTGCGGTGGCCACCGAGCATTCGGTTTTATATATTACAGGCGAGGAATCCGAGCGTCAAATCAAGCTGCGCGCCAATCGACTGGAGATCGTTCAAGACAATATCCAGCTGGCGGCAGAAAGTGATGTGGACGAGATTTGCGGGCTGATCATGCAGACGAAGCCGGATCTTGTGATCATAGATTCCATTCAAACCATGCGCTGCAATGATATTGCATCCTCGTCCGGCACGGTAAGCCAGATCAAAGAAAGCACCTCGCGTTTTTTGAATGTGGCAAAATCCTTGGAAATTCCCACCTTCATTGTAGGCCATGTCAACAAAGACGGCGCGATTGCAGGCCCTAAGGTGATGGAACATATCGTGGATACGGTGCTGTATTTTGAGGGCGATAAAACCCTGCCGTATCGTGTTTTGCGGGCCGCCAAAAACCGTTTTGGCTCCACAAACGAAATTGGTATGTTTGACATGACGGGGACAGGTTTGGCTGAAATCCAGAATCCCTCGCAGCTTCTTTTGGAAGGGCGCCCGCTGGGGATCAGCGGCACCTGCGTGGCCTGTACCATGGAGGGAACACGCCCCATATTAAGTGAGGTACAGGCGCTTGCAACCAAGAGCGCACTCAACAACCCCCGGCGTACCAGCAGCGGATTTGATTATAACCGCGCCAATCTTTTAATGGCCGTGCTGGAAAAGCGACTGGGATATTTTTTGGGAAATCTGGATATCTACATCAACATCGTTGGGGGTTTGCGTTTGGATGAAACCGCCTGCGATCTGCCGGTATGCCTGGCGCTTGCCAGCAGCGTGATGGATACGCCCATTGGCGATAAAACCATCGTGATCGGTGAAGTTGGCCTTGGCGGTGAGGTTCGCGGTGTGACGCATCTGGAAACCCGCTTGCGTGAAGCGCATAGAATCGGATTTGATCGTGCGATCATTCCGCAGCAAAATCTGAAAAATATCAATCCAAAGGATTATAGCACCCTGCAGATCATTGGTGTGCGCTATCTGAAAGATGCGATTGCCGCCATTCGTCAAGCTGGGTGTTGAGCAGCGCCGCCATAAGGAGAAAAACCAGTGAAACTGACCCTTAAAAAATTCGGTGTATATGGAGCCATACTGCTTTCGACGGCTGCGATAGGATATGGCGCTTTTACGAAAAGGCCAATTTACATTGGCAGTGATCAGCAATTTGTTTGGAACACTGCTTTGATAGACAGCAGTAAAACCACGGCTGAATTTACATTGCATTCACCGGAAAAACAAGAAACAGCACTCTCTTTTAATGAACCATGGGAGGGAAGCCACGCCGGTGGGTTCAATGTTGTGGCCGATCCTGACGGCTACAAAATGTACTACGCCGCCTATACTTCGCCGGAAGATGTGAAAATCTGCTTGGCCCAAAGCAACGATGGAATTTCCTGGGAAAAGTCAGCTGTTACGTCTGCAAAGCAAAACAACTTTACAGGTAACAACATTGTCGTTGTCGGGGATGCATCGGTTCAAAACGGGTTGTTTGCCTTTTATGACAGCAATCCCACCTGTGATCCGACCGAACAATATAAAGCGATTGCCATAGATGGCAATGGACAACTGCGGGAATTCACTTCACCGGACGGTATTCAGTGGACAGCCGGAGCATTGCTTGGGAAAACCGCGGTCACGAATACAACGCTGCCGACGGCACAGTGCTCTGCTTTCTGGAACGCGCAAAAGCGGCGATATGAATGCTATTTTGTTGGAGAAGATGCAGGGAAGCAATGCATTCTGGTAACGGAGTCCAAAGATTTTCAAGACTGGTCCGCAGCGAAAAAAATCCGATATTCTGCCAACACTCCCGATTTTTCTATGCAGACGGCCAATATCCAGCCATACTCACGCTCCGATAATACTCTGGTTGGCCTGCCCCTGCGCATAACCACAATAGAGGAGAGCACGGCAGAAGCTAATTTTGAAAATGCCGCAGATGTAAAGTCCAACGGCTTAACAGATACGATTTTTCTTACTTCTGCGGATAACGGCCGCTTTTCGCTGATTCCGGAAGCGTGGCTGAGCCCTGGTGCGCAAAACCAGAGCAACTGGTCGTTCGGCAGAAGCCTCGTTGCAGGGGGAATGGCCCAAACACCGGCCCTTCATTCAAACACGGGTGAAGATGATGAGCTATCTTTTTATGTGGCGGATGGAATGCAGGATGATGCCAAAACCACTCTTGCCAGATACACCCTTCGCACGGATGGATTTGCTTCGTACCATGCGCCATTCAACACGAAGGTTGTGGTTACAAAACCGCTGGTGTTTGATGGCTCCCGCATGACACTGAATTTCAAAACCTCCACCGATGGCTATGTGGTGGTTCGTATTTTGGACAAAAACGGTGACCCTTACGGGGAACTGTCCTATACAGATCAGAATGGTGCGGAATACAAAGCGTCAAAATATACCTCGTACACCATGATCGGTGACCGTGTGGACCGCGAGGTGGCTTTCAATGCAGATCTTTCAGAGCTTTCCGGACAAACGGTTGTGCTGGAATTCAGCATGAGCGATGCGGATATTTATTCCTTTGGTTTCGATTCTGAACCATATCAAAGCACCGATACAAATTGGCAGCCGGAGCCGCTTGACTTTCGAGATTATAGTGACTACAGCTATGCAGATACCGAAGGCGCGATCGATATCGGCACACAAAGGCAGGTTTTGTGGGATGATTATCTGATCAACACACAGAAAACCACAGCAACGCCTGCCGCACATTCTCCGGTGCGCAAAGAGGCACTGTTTAAAACCGACCTTCCCTGGGAGGGCGATAACTGCGATTTCTATGTGATTCTGGACGATATGGATGAAACCGGGGTGCCGTATCATCGTATGTACTATCTTGGCTGGGACAGTTCTTCTCCGGAGGATATCTGCGTATGCTATGCCTACAGCTATGACGGCATTGATTGGATCAAACCGGATCTGGGGCTGCACTCATACACAGACAGAACAACGGGAGAGGTATACACGCAAACCAACATCATGCTTCGTTCTGAGGAAGCCTTGTTTGATAATTTTTTTGTAATGAAGGACCCTCGCCCCAATGTTCCGGAAAGCCAGCGCTACAAGGCCATCTGTCAGGGCAGTTATGACCAGTTGGGATACTCCAGCTATGGCCTATGGGGATGGGTGTCACCGGATGGTTTGCACTGGACCAAAACCCATCGGCAGCTGCCAAAGCTGGAGGAGTGGTTTGGCGCCTTCGATTCGGTAAACAGTCTGGTTTGGGATGAAAACACACAGCAGTTTTTCACCTATTTCCGTGTGCGTGAAAAACAGATGACACAGGATGTTGAATGGCCGGATTTCCGAAAGATCTATGGCGCAGTGGGCAAGGAATTTGAACCGATGGATTCCGACAGCATTTTTGCACTCAATTATGGTGAGGATGCCCCCTTGTTTGAAATTTACACAAACAACATCGGTAAATACAGCAGGGCACCCCAAATGTTTATCGGTTTCCCCACGCGCTTCAGCCGGAACAATCGCTGGACAAAGAATTACGACTATCTTTCCGACCCGCAGGCGCGGCGCAGCAAATTTGATGCAGGGCAGGAAACACGCACGCTTTCCATGACAGATACTATGTTCATGACTTCGCGGGATGGCTATAACTGGAACCGGCAAAACGAAGCTTTCCTTACGCCCGGCCCGGAATATCAGGCCAACTGGATCTACGGAAACTGTTATCCTGCCTATGGACTTGTACAAACACAGTCGGATACAGTGGGGGCGGATGACGAACTTTCCATGTATCTGTTTGAGGGAAAATTCTACAATGAGCCCACAACGTTCTATCGCTATGCACTGCGCTTGGATGGCTTTCGATCATACAAAAGCACCTATAAGCAGCAAGTGCTTGTCACAAAGCCCATTGTTTTTGCAGGCTCTGAAATGCAGCTGAATTTTAAAACTTCGGCGGCCGGAAGCATTCGGGTTCGTATTCTGGATGAAAATGGTAATGCCATAGAAGGGTATACCTCACAACCATTGATCGGCGATAACACCGACCGGGTGGTTCCGTTTGAAAAAAAGCTTTCAGAGCTAAACGGCGTCCCGGTGATCCTGCAGTTTACCATGTGCGATGCAGAAATTTACTCTTTTGTATTCCAATAAGGCAGCTGTCGGTAAACAACTGCCTACAGATAGAAAAGCAGCGAACAGCATGGCCTAACGCCATACGGTTCGCTGCTTTTGTTATTGTCTATGAAATTTTTCCGAAAAATTACAGCTCAAAGGCTTTGTTCAGTGCCTGAAGTGCATTATCCACATCGGATTCATGCACAAGCAAAGAAATGTCCAGCTCGCTGGTGGTGATCATGGAGATTTCAATGCTGCTTTCGGCCAGGGCGGAAAGCACACGGGCTGCCACACCGCTGCTGTTGACCATTTCTTCGCCAAACAAGTTGATTTTAGCGTAACCGCCGCTGATCAAGGGGGCAGGTGCGCCCTCTGCGGTCACCTCGGGCAAAACCTTCATCACGGTGGGGAAAGCACTATAGCTTGCCGAAAAGCTGAAATCAACTGCATCGCTGCGAGGGGTGCTTTGACAGATCATATCCACGATCACACCGGCTTTTGCAAAGGCGTTCAGATAATCTGCCAGGCTTTTGGTGCTGTAGCGTGCGCTGGGAAAGGTGACAAGCATGATGTTTTCTTCCAAACCGATTTTACTGACTCCATACATACTATGATCCACTCCAATCTATACAAGGTCGAATGCCCCTTTGATAGGAGCATACTTTCTTGGATAAATGATATTACATTTACGCCAGAAAATCAACTGTAATATAGGTGTTCAGCACATTTTGAATATAATCCATCGTAAAACCGGAAAAGAACTCACTGATGCCATGGCTGGCAGCCAGCTCCTCGTTGTAATCCCGCAAAAGATACATACGGCCATTTCGGTACTTCCAGTCAAAATGATTGATCACCGGGTATAAAAGAGGGGTTTTGACCCGGCAGATCACATTGCCGTCCGGCTCGGTAGTCTTTTCCAATTCCGCACCCAGCACAAGCCCGATCATTTGATCCGGTGCAGCCTGACCGTTCAGATAATTTCCCAGAGAATACGCCACAAAAACCTGGCGGCCGTCCGCTGCGGTGATCCACTCGGCGTTCTGCACCACATGAGGATGCGTGCCAATAATCAAATCTGCACCCCAATCGGCCAACTGCTGCGCATAAACGCGCTGATCGTCGTTGATCACATGGCTGTTTTCGGTTCCCCAGTGACAGCTTACAATTAAAAAGTCTGCATTGGCGCGGGCCTTTTGCATCTGCTCATGGATCACATCGCTTTCATCCAGATAAATCACACCATAGTCGCTTCCCGCCGGGGTGGAAATACCGTTGGTCATTTCAGTATAGGATAAAAAAGCAATGCGAATGTTGTTGATGGTTTTATAAACAATAGGGGAGTGATTTTGCAGATCATAAAACCCAACGGCTGCCAAATCGGCAGGCAGAGTGCTCCAAAGTGCCATCGAGGCGGAAATGCCTTCGCTGCCTTTGTCATAGCTGTGATTGTTGGATACGCTCACCACGCGAAAACCGGCATTATACAGATCCCATGCCATCTGCCCCGGAGTGGAAAATCTTGGATAGTTTGATGGCTCAAAGGCATCGTTTACAAGGCTTTCCTGATTGATCCAGTTCAAATCAAAACCTGCATAAAAGTCTGTCATATTGGCATAACAATACGAAAAATCATACGGTTGGCTGCATTGCGGATTTTCTGCCGCCCGGCGGGCCGCAGATTTATAGAGTCCTTCGTGGATCAAATTGTCACCGCTGGCAGAAAAGCGCACTGTTTCGGTGCGCGCGGCGGGCATGGGGGAAGCTTCCGGCTGCACCGCGGCAGATGCAGCAGTAACGGCGGCAGCATCTGTATTTTCATGTCGACTGCAGCCCGGAAAAGCTGCAAGACAGCTGACACATACGGCAAGGGCAAGCACTCTATAAAGCGGGTGTTTCATCATTTTTCCATCATATCGGCCATGTTGTAAAGGCCAGGCCCCTTATCGGCAATGAAAACAGCGGCATTGACAGCACCGTTTGCGAATACATCACGGGACTGTGCAGAGTGCGAAATGGTGATTACCTCATTGGGGCCGCAGAACAAAATATCATGGTCGCCTACAATGCTGCCGCCGCGCACAGCCGAAATGCCCATTTCCTGCTTGCCGCGGGGCTGGCGCACACTGTGACGGTCATACACATACTCATACTTGTTGTCGTTTACAGCATTCACCTCGTCGGCAATCATCAAGGCAGTGCCGCTGGGGGCATCCACCTTATTGTGATGGTGCTTTTCCACGATCTCCACATCGTAAGCATCACCCAGCAAAAGGCTGGCTTCCTTGGCCAGTTTGATCAGCAGATTGATCCCCATCGACATATTTGCGCTTTTGAACACAGCGCAATGGCTGCTCAGTTCGTGCAGCTCCGCCTCGGTTTCAGCATCAAGGCCGGTGGTACAGATTACGCAGGGCAGCTTGTGTTCACGGCAATACTGAATCGCATTGCGCGTTGCGGCCGGTGCGGAAAAGTCGATCAGAACATCGCCTTTCACGGTCAAGTCGTTAAAGCTGGCAAAAACCGGAATATCGCCATTGCTGGCCGCAAGATCAATGCCTGCCACCACACGGCAATCGTTCCGCTGTGCGATCAGCTCCTGCAAAACACGGCCCATACGGCCGTTAATTCCTTGAATAATAACATCTGTCATGGCTATTTTTCCTTTCTTTTAACAAGCAAATGCCCGCCTTACAGGCAGTCTGCAAGGCGGGCTTGATTTTTCTTTACAGCAGACCGGCTGTATGCAACGCATTGCGAATGCGCTCTTGATTGGCCTTGCTGGTGTCCACCAAAGGCAAGCGGCAGGAACCAGCCTGATAGCCCAGCTGATTCATAGCACACTTTACAGGGATCGGGTTCACATCGCAGAACAAAGCCTCGCACAAGGGCAGATATTTCAGCTGCGCAGCAAGGCTGGCTGCAATATCACCGTCAAACCATTTCTGGCAGATCTCGTGGGTTTCGCGGGGGACCACATTGGAAAGTACGCTGATCACGCCCTTGCCGCCCAAAGCCAGCAGGGGAACGATCTGATCATCGTTGCCGGAATAGATATTCAGCGCATCGCCGCACAGCTGTGCAATTTTAGCAACCTGAGCAATATTGCCGCTGGCCTCTTTGATAGCGTTGATGTTCGGGATCTTAGAAAGCTCATAGGCGGTTTCAGGCAGGATATTCACACCGGTACGGCTGGGCACATTGTACAGAATGCAGGGCAGGCTGGTAGCATTGGCAAGGGCAGTAAAATGCTGGATCAAACCCTGCTGGCTGGTTTTATTGTAGTAGGGGGTCACCAGCAGCACAGCATCCGCGCCAAGCTTTTCGGCACTCTGGGTGAGATGAATGCCATGTACCGTATCGTTGCTGCCGGTTCCGGCGATCACAGGAATACGGTGATTCACTTTCTTTACGCAGTAATCAATCACACTCAGATGCTCTGCATCCGGCATGGTGGCCGACTCACCGGTAGTGCCGCACACCACAATGGCATCGGTATGCCCGGCAATTTGGTCTTCAATAATTCGGCCAAATTCTTCAAAATTCACAGTACCGTCAGCGTTCATCGGGGTGATGATCGCAACAGCAGCGCCGGTAAAAACGGGTTTCTTCATCATAAGAGATTCACCTCATTGTAATTAGTCCAAATAGCCCTTGGCGGCCAGCAGCTCAGCCAGCAGCACAGCACCACCGGCAGCGCCGCGCAAAGTGTTGTGAGACATACATACAAACTTATAGTCATACTGGGTGTCTTCACGCAGACGGCCCACCGAAACGGCCATGCCGTTTTCCAGATTGCGGTCCAGCTTGGGCTGAGGACGATCATCTTCGGTAAAGTAATGCAGGAACTGCTTGGGAGCGCTGGGCAGCTCCAGCTCCTGTGCAGGGCCGCGGAAGTTTGCCCACTTCTCCAGAATCTGCTCTTTGGTCGGCTTTTTATCAAAGCTTACAAACACAGCTGCGGTGTGGCCGTCCGATACGGGCACACGCAGGCACTGTGCCGTGAAGCTGGGGCGAGTTGCGGGAACGATCTGACCGTTCTCAATGTGTCCCCACAGCTTCAGAGGCTCTTTTTCGCTCTTTTCTTCTTCACCGCCGATATAAGGAATCACGTTGTCCAGAATTTCGGGGAAGGTTTCAAAGGTTTTGCCGGCACCGGAAATGGCCTGATAGGTGCATACCAAGCATTTATCCACGCCAAAATCAGCCATCAGAGGGTGCAGGGCAGGCACATAGCTTTGCAGACTGCAGTTGCTTTTAACGGCGATAAAGCCGCGCTTGGTGCCAAGGCGCTTGCGCTGGTCGGCAATGATCTCAATGTGCTGTGCGTTGATCTCGGGCACGACCATGGGCACATCAGGGGTAAAGCGGTGAGCGCTGTTGTTGGAAACAACAGGGCACTCAGCCTTCGCATAGGCTTCTTCCAAAGCACGGATCTCGTCTTTTTTCATGTTCACTGCGCAGAAGATAAAATCAACCTTGGCAGCTACCTCTTCTACTTTGGAGGCATCCATTACGATCATTTTCTTTACGGATTCGGGCATGGGAGTTTTCATAGCCCACTTGCTGCCAACGGCTTCCTCGTAGGTCTTTCCGGCCGAGCGGGGAGAAGCGGCAACCACTTCCAGATTAAACCAGGGATGGTTTTCCATCAGAGTTACAAAACGCTGGCCAACCATACCGGTGGCACCTACAACACCAACTTTGTACTGTTTCATTTTCCCACAGATCCTTTCTTTATAAACACAGCGCTTCAACCGAAAAATGCGGGTTGAAAACTGTGCTGAAATGCAATATAATTATTTGAAATGTATCGAATGAATGGATCCGATGCATTAGTTACTCTATTTTATAATATCCTGTTCCCCACTGTCAATATCAGAGGGGCCGGAAAGGGAAAAGAATTCATATGTTGAAAAAGGATTTTTGGTATGACTTGCCAAAAGAACTGATTGCACAAGAGCCTGCTGACCCGCGCGACAGTGCGCGCCTTTTGTGCCTTGGGCGTAAAAGCGGCCAAATTGAGCACCATATCTTTCACGATCTGCCGGATTTTTTGCAGCCGGGAGATCTGCTTGTGGTAAACAACTCTAAGGTTTTGCCCGCACGATTGGTGGGCACCAAGATACCCACCGGCGCTGTGTGCGAGGTTTTGCTGCTGCATCAGGTGAAAGGCGATACGTGGGAGTGTCTGGCTAAGCCTGGCAAACGCCTGCAGCCCGGCACAGTGGTGAGCTTTGGCGATGGTACACTTACGGCAACCATTGACTCCACCATGGAGGATGGCAATAAATATGTGACATTCCATTATGATACAGAAACGCTGTATGAAAAGCTGGATGAGTTTGGCAAAATGCCTCTGCCGCCCTACATCACCAAACAGCTGGAGGACCAAAGCCAGTACCAGACGGTTTACGCTAAGGAGCTTGGCAGTGCCGCTGCCCCCACGGCAGGCCTGCATTTTACACCGGAGCTCATGGAAAAAATCAGGGCAAAGGGCGTAGAGATTGCAGAGGTAACGCTGCATGTGGGGCTGGGCACTTTCCGCCCCGTAAAAGAGGACGAGATCAGCGACCATAAGATGCACACCGAGTGGTACAGCGTCAGCCCCGAAACGGCCCGGAAAATCAACGATACCCATGCAGCCGGACACCGCGTGATCGCCGTTGGCACTACCAGCTGCCGCACCTTGGAATCGGTTGCCGCCCGCTATGGTGAAATTCGCGCCTGCAGCGGCGATACCGATATCTTCTTGTATCCCGGTGTGGAGTTTCATTGCATTGACGGCCTGATCACAAACTTTCATTTGCCCGAGAGTACGCTGATCATGCTGGTAAGTGCATTTTGCGGTTACGAAAACACCATGCATGCATACAAGGTTGCGGTAGAAGAAAAGTACCGCTTCTTCAGCTTTGGCGATGCTATGCTGATCGTCTAAATCGCTGCTCTATTTTCATTGTATAGGCTGCCTGTTGCAGCCTATGCACAGCAAACAGCTTGTGACCCGGCCTGTATTGCCGGAGAAAGGATTTTATTCTTATGCCCTACAAACTGCTGAAAAAAGAAGGAAATGCGCGCTTGGGCGAATTCACCACGGTTCATGGTAAGGTGATGACCCCGGCGTTTCAGAATGTTGCCACCTGCGGTGCCATCAAAGGCGGCCTTTCGGCACACGATCTAAAGGAGATCCGCGCACAGGTTATGCTGTGCAACACCTATCATATGCACCTGCGCCCCGGTGATGAGGTGGTGCGCGATATGGGCGGCCTGCATAAATTTACCGGCTGGCAGGGCCCGATCCTTACCGACAGCGGCGGATTTCAGGTGTTCAGTCTGGCTAAGCTGCGAAAGATTACAGAAGAAGGCGTTACTTTTAACAGCCATCTGGATGGCCATAAAATGTTTATCGGGCCCGAGCAGAGTATGCAAATTCAGGCAAACCTTGGCTCCACCATTGCCATGGCTTTTGATGAATGCGTAGAAAATCCCGCTGCATGGGAATATTCTAAGGCCAGCTGTGAGCGCACCGTGCGCTGGCTGGTGCGCTGCAAGCAGGAACTGCAGCGTCTGAAAAACGAAGGGAAGGCTGTGAATCCCGATCAGCTGCTGTTTGGCATCAACCAGGGCTGTACCTTTCCGGATCTGCGCATTGAACACATGAAGCAAATTGCAGAGTTGGATTTGGACGGCTATGCTATCGGCGGATTGGCGGTAGGCGAACCTGCAGAGGTGATGTATGAGATCATCAGCGCGGTGGAGCCCTTTGCCCCGGCGGATAAGATCCGTTATCTGATGGGCGTAGGCACGCCCGGCAACATTATCGAAGCAGTATACCGCGGTGTCGATTTATTTGACTGTGTAATGCCGAGCCGAAATGCCCGCCATGGCCATCTGTTCACATGGAACGGCATTATCAATATCAAAAATGCAAAATATGAACGGGATGAAAGCCCGATCGACCCGCAGTGCGATTGCCCGGTATGCCGAAATTACAGCCGTGCCTATATCCGTCATCTGCAAAAGGCCGACGAGCTGTTGGGAATGCGTTTGGCTGTTATGCACAACCTGTATTTCTACAATCATTTGATGGAACGCATCCGCGAAGAATTGCAGAATGGAACCTTTACGCAGTTCCATGACCGCTATGTAAAACTGCTGGATACCAGAATTTAAACCGAAGCACTTGCATAATGTTTGCATTCCTTGTATAATAGAAATACTTTGATATTAAAAGGAGAGTTCCCGAATGACTACAATTCTTGCTACTGCTGCCAGCAGCACCACCACCATGGTCGTTTATCTGATCGTGATGGCAGCCATGCTGATTTTCCTGTTCTACCTGCCCAACAAGCGCCAGACCAAGCGCGACAATGAAATGCGCAACTCCCTGGAGATCGGTGATGAAGTCACCACCACCGGCGGCATCGTGGGCCGTGTGGTTGCCCTGAAGGACGATACCTTTGTTCTGGAAACTGGCAGCGACCGTGTTCGCATTCGTTTCCGTAAAAGCGCTATCGCCGCTGTGGAAAAGCTGGAGCTGAACGCAAAATAATTTGCAAGGCTGCAAAAACAAAACATAAAAAAACACCTCCCGGCATACTCATTCAGTGTGCAGGGAGGTGTTTTTTTATGGATGGAAAAGCCTTAGCTAAACGAAAATCACAAAACTCATTTGGAGATGTGCGCCCAATATTTGTATCGATCTTGTTGGTGTTGATTGTCACCGGGTGTGCATCACTGCTTGGGGCACAGATTATGGTATCACAAAAACTTCCGCTGTATACAGCAGTTCCGCTGGGCAGCTTTTGTGTTGCACTGGGCGTTTTTGCGGGGGCACTATTTCAAGGGCTCACCTTGAGAAAAGCACCGTTTGTTTGTTCTATTTTGACAGCTGCCTTGATCGCATTGGCTTGTGTTCTGGCAGGGCTTCCAAGCTGGAGCCAGCTGCATTTAACAGCGGCGGGCATTGTGAGAACAGTTGTGCTTTTTCTGGCTGCTGTTTTGGGAAATCAACTGGGAAGCTATTTGCGGCACTCAAAACGAAAGGGAAAGCGCCCGAACAGAAGATGATTTTATCATAAAAGGGGAGAGCCAAAAGAGATGGTCAGCAAAATGCGAGTATGTGCAAAGGCGCAAAAGAGAGTTTATGAAAAAAAGATCCTGTGCCTTGTATGGATCTGCTTTTATATCGCGGGTTTTCTATTCGGGCAAGCCTGTTTCAAGGAGGAAGCGTTTTTTTCCACTTTTGTGGGCATCAATACCACCCAGATGAACAGTGCAGATTGGAAAAGCTCTTTTTCAGGCTTGTTTTTATCACAAAGCAGCTTTTTGATTATTTTGCTGTTTGCCGGGTTATCTGCTGTTGGAGTTTTGCTGATCCCGCTGCTGTTTGCGGCAAAAGGCTTGGGATTTGGCGTGACAGCTTCTGCGTTTGTGGCCTCTGCAGGAAAAGCAGGTTTGCTGCGTCTGTGGCTGTTTCACTGGTTGCCGGAAGGCGTTTTGCTTTTGCTCCTTTTGCATCAGGCGCTTACAATATGGCCATTAAGCGAGAACCTGGCAAAGATCTGTTTCTTTTCAAAAGCAGGATCTATTGCCGGCGGCATAACACAAAAGGTGATCCGTCAATTTTTAGTTTTACAGCTCCTTCTGATTGCGCTTTGCTTTGGAACCGTACAGTTCTGGATGAGGTCATCGGTGATTTTGGCGAATAGTGGTCTGCTTGCGGCGTAGGGTCATTCTTCATCCGTTTTCGGTGCAGGCAAAGACAATTCACCCAAAACCGCAGGCTCGGAAGATTCGCTGTCCAAAGAAACCTCCTGCTGGCTCGGCACAGGATTTTCTTTGTGAAATTTCATCTTGGAAAGAGGGGATGCCTGTGCAGCGTCCTGCAGCTTTTGTGTGTTGATATGTGTGTATATCTGCGTTGTGGATACACTTTCATGGCCTAAAATTTCTTTTAGCGTCAACATATCCACATTGCCGTGCCGATACATCAAGGTGGCCGCTGTGTGCCGCAGCTTATGCGGTGAATATCCCTTACCGGAAAGTCCGGCGGTTTGCAGACAGCGCTCAACGATTTGCTCAACACGGCGAGGGGTAAGCCGTCTGCCGGTGCGTTTGCTGATGAACAAAGCATTTTTATCGGTATCCTTAATGTTCGGCAGCTGTGCACGGGCAGCAAGATAATGATCCAGTGCATCGATGCACGCTGTGTTCAGATATACAAGCCGCTCTTTATGGCCTTTGCCCATGATTCGAATGGTGCCGTCTTTAAAATTGTTCAGATTCATGGACACCAATTCTGTAAGGCGCATTCCGCAATTCAAAAACAGTGTTACAATACAAAAATCTCGTTCATAAAAGTTACTTTGTATATTATTTAACAATTCAATGCTTTCATCCAAAGAAAGGTATTTGGGCAAAGCCTGTTTGATGGGCGGCCCGGAGATATCGGCCGAAGGATCATTTTCTAAAAGTGCCATTTCCACAACCATGTAATGAAAAAAGCCATGGATACTGGCTAATTTTCGTGTGATGGCAGCTTTGCCGTTGCCGCAGTCGCTTTGCAGGTAATAAATGTATTCGTAAATTTCGGCCTTGGTGATCTTTTCATAAAAATCTTTATTTAAATGCAAAATAGAGATTTCATCCAAAGGAATATCCAAATGATCACGCATACGAACCAAGAAGCGAAAAAAGTTTCGCAAGTCGATATAATAACCGTTTGCAGTGCGTGCAGATCGAGCTTTTACAACTTCAAGATAGTGCAAATACTGCACAACATCATACGGGATGTCATCATAGGCATCATGCCGGTTAGGGTGACGAGGGTCGATATAGGTGCTCATACGCAATTTCTCCTTCCCTCTACTTCGCTAAATTTGCATTTAGCGAAGTAGTATATGCGTTTTATAAGGATACCACTTCGCTTCCCCTATGTCAAGCAGCCTTGCCAGATAGCTGCTGCATTAAATAAAAATCATATCTTTTAGAGCACTTAGTTTGTTAGAGCACTTAGTTTGTTTTTTCCTCGACCGGAAAAGTATTTTTATTACATAAGCTGTGTAACTGACGCTTTGGCTGCCATAGCATTAAAATAAATTTTCATTTTTATATTGACAGTGCTTAACAAAAAGTGATAACATAAATCCGTGATATGGAAAGAACATCCCTTTCAGAGTCTTTCCGGCAATATCTCAAGGACCGCTCTCATTCCCCTTTTAAGGATTCTGCTATGAGAGCTGAGGCCATACGGACAGCCGGGTCCACTGCCGAGGGGCAGAAGTTTTCTGCCATTATTGATTGAGTTAAAAGCTCAAATTTTATGAGTTGGTTACTTTATAACCGGTGTGCAGTAGGCACGCAAAACTTGTGAAACGGTCAATAAGAGTAGTAAAAGTGATATTTGCTATATAGACTCTGATGCCATTGAAATTTCCTTGTCGCGGTTCGTCCCGTTGGCGTTAAAGGCTTTTTCCGCCTGCTTGCCTGTGCAAGCAGTTTTTGAAAAGCATGAATTGCCTGCCATAATGCCATTTCGTAAAGGGGCTTATAAAGGAAACATCAAAACGCAAGGTTTGTGTTGCTGTGTGCGCACTTCCCTTGCGTTTATTTTTTTGCCTTTTTGGAAAAATAGAATGGTGGTGCTTGGAAAAGCTATGATGAAATTAGATCAAAACTGTGCGCCTATTTATGAAGCGCTGGAGGCTTTCCGCAAAATGCGTGTGGTGCCCTTTGATGTGCCCGGTCATAAGCGCGGGCGCGGAAACCCCGAACTGGCCGCTTTTTTGGGCCAGCAGTGTGTGGGCGTAGATGTAAACAGCATGAAGCCGCTGGACAATCTTTGTCATCCGGTTTCCGTGATCCGTCAAGCAGAAGAGCTGGCTGCGGATGCTTTTCATGCAGCAAGTGCCTTTTTGATGGTGGGCGGCACCACAAGTGCCGTGCAAAGCATGGTGCTTACGGCCTGTAAACGCGGTGATGAGATCATTTTGCCCAGAAATGTACACCGCAGTGTGATCAACGCCTTGGTGCTGTGCGGTGCCATTCCGGTGTATGTAAATCCGGATGTGGATGAACGGCTGGGAATTCCCCTTGGCATGAAGGTGGAGCAGGTAAAAAAAGCCATTGAAGAGCATCCCAATGCGGTGGCAGTTCTCGTCAACAATCCTACTTATTATGGAATTTGCAGCGACCTGCGAACGATTGTGGAGCTGGCGCATTCTCACGGAATGCTGTGCCTTGCCGATGAAGCGCACGGAACCCACTTTTATTTTGGTGAAGGCTTACCGGTTTCGGCTATGGCCGCCGGGGCCGATATGGCTGCCGTGAGTATGCATAAAAGCGGCGGCAGCCTTACACAAAGCAGCTTTTTGCTGGCTGGCCCCAACATCCATGCAGGTTATGTGCGGCAGATCATCAATCTTACACAAACCACGTCCGGCAGTTATCTTTTGATGAGCAGTCTGGATATCAGCCGCCGCAATCTGGCACTGCGCGGCCGTCAGGTGTTTGCTCATGTAACGGATCTTGCCCAGTATGCGCGCGAAGAGATCAATTATGTGGGCGGCTACTATGCATTGGGCAAAGAGCTTGTCAACGGCGATTCTATTTTTGACTTTGACCCTACAAAGCTTTCGATCCATACGCTGGATATCGGCCTTGCCGGCATTGAAGTATACGATCTCTTACGCGATGAATATGATATCCAGATCGAATTTGGTGATCTGGGAAATATCTTGGCTTACCTTTCCATTGGAGATCGCCTGCAGGAAGTGGAACGGTTGGTGAGCGCCCTGGCCGAGATCCGCCGTTTGTATGAAAAAGAAAAAACCGGTTTGATGTCGCAGGAATACATTGAACCGCAGGTGGTTGCCAGCCCGCAGGATGCCTTCTATGCCGAAAAAATCAGCTTGCCTCTGCGCGAGAGCGTGGGCTGCGTGTGCAGTGAATTCGTAATGTGCTATCCCCCGGGAATTCCCATTTTGGCCCCCGGCGAACGCATCACCAAGGATATCTTGGATTATATCGAATACGCCAAGGCCAAGGGCTGCAGCATGACCGGCCCGGAAGACCCGGAAATCGAACACTTGAATGTACTGAGGTGAAATGGGAATGGAACTTTGGTTTAGTGAAAATCATACCCCGGATGTAAAGCTTTCTCTGCGTTTAGACAGACACCTGTACTCCGTTCAGAGCGACTATCAACAGATCGATGTATTTGAAAGCCGCGAATTCGGCCGGGTATTGGCGCTGGATGGCAATATCATGCTGACTGAACGAGATGAGTTTATTTATGATGAAATGATGGCGCATGTGCCGATGGCCGTTCATCCCGGCATTCGCAATGTGCTGGTGATCGGCGCCGGTGACGGCGGCGTAATCAAAGAATTGACCCGATATGACCGGATTGAATCCATCGATCTTGTGGAAATGGATCCGCTGGTTTTGGATGTATGCCGCAAATACCTGCCCGGCAACGCTTGTCGGCTGGATGATGAGCGCGTGCATATTTACACCGGGAACGGGCTCAAATTCATTCGCCGCTGCGAAAATAAATATGACCTGATCGTAGTGGATTCCACCGATCCCTTCGGCCCTTCCGAAGGTCTGTTCACCAAGGAGTTTTACGGCAACTGTTACAAGGCTCTGCGCGATGACGGCATCATGGTCAACCAGCAGGGCAGCCCGTTCTATGCAGAGGACGCAAACGCCATGCAGCGCAGCCACAAGCGCATAGCAGAAACCTTCCCCATCAGCCGTGTTTTTCAGGCACACATTCCCACCTACGCGGCGGGCTACTGGCTGTTTGGCTTTGCCAGCAAAAAGTATCATCCGATCGATGATCTTAACAAGGACGCCTGGAATGCGCTGGGCCTCAAAACCCGGTATTATACTACACGCCTGCATGTGGGAGCGTTTTACCTGCCGGCTTTTCTGGAGGAGTTTTTGAAGGATGTTGAGTAAAAACATTGAAACCTTTATCGGCTGCGACAGCGATTACAACGATGCCGAATTGGTGATTTTCGGCGCGCCTTTCGACAGCACCACCAGTTATCGCCCGGGCACTCGCTTTGGCCCTTCGGCAATTCGCCACGAAAGCTTTGGTCTGGAAACCTATTCGCCCTATCAAGATAAAGATCTGGAAGACCACGCTATTATGGACAGCGGTGATCTGGAATTGTGCTTTGGCAGCAGTGAGCAGGCACTAAAGGATATTCAAGGCCGAGCAGAGCAAATTTTGCAGGATGGGAAGATCCCGCTGCTTTTAGGCGGTGAACATTTGGTCACATTGGGCAGCGTGCGTGCCGCCGTGCAAAAGTATCCCGATCTGCACATCATTCATTTTGATGCGCACACCGATCTGCGGGAGGATTATCTGGGGGCAAAGCTCAGCCACGCCTGTGTGATCCGCCGATGCCATGATATTTTAGGCGATGGACGCATTCATCAATTTGGCATTCGCAGCGGCGAACGCGCCGAGTGGAAGTTTGCCCGCGCCGGGCACACGGATTTGCACCCATTCAACTTAAACGGGTTGGAAGAAACGGTTAAAGCTCTCCAGAACGCGCCGATTTATTTTACCATCGATCTGGATGTGTTGGATCCCTCGTGCTTCCCCGGAACCGGTACCCCCGAGGCTGGCGGTGTGGATTTTATGCAGCTGCTGGAGGCGATCCGCACAGTTTGCAGTGGAAATGTGGTTGCTGCAGATGTAAACGAGCTGTGCCCTATTTTGGATCAGACAGGTGCTTCTACAGCGATTGCCGGAAAAGTTGTGCGTGAGCTGATGCTGGCAATTTTGAAATAAATCTCATTTAAAAACAAACAATTTTGGGAGGATAAATGAAATGGCAAGAGTTTTAATTATTGGCTGCGGCGCCGTGGCAAGCGTTGCAATTCATAAGTGCTGCAGCTGCAGCGAGGTTTTCGAGGAGATCTGCATTGCCAGCCGTCATCGTGAAAACTGCGAAAAGCTGGCAGAGCAGCTGCGCCCCAACACCAAAACCGTGATCACCACGGCCCGTGTGGATGCCGATAATGTGAGCGATGTAGAGGCTTTGATCAAAGAATATAAGCCTGATCTGGTAATGAACATCGCACTTCCCTATCAGGATCTTTCCATCATGGAGGCCTGCCTTGCCTGTGGCGTGAACTATATGGACACCGCCAATTATGAGCCCGAAAACACCGATGACCCGGCATGGCGTGAAATCTACGAAAAGCGCTGCAAAGAAGAAGGCTTCTCGGCCTATTTCGATTACAGCTGGCAGTGGGCCTACAAAAAGAAATTTGAGGAAGCAGGGCTCACAGCGCTGCTGGGCTCCGGCTTTGACCCGGGTGTAACGCAGGCTTATTGCGCCTATGCTTTAAAGCATCAGTTTGACCAGATCGATGAGATCGATATTCTGGATTGCAACGGCGGTGACCATGGTTACGCATTTGCCACCAACTTCAACCCCGAGATCAACCTGCGCGAGGTTTCCGCACCCGGCAGCTACTGGGAAAATGGACACTGGGTAGAGGTTCCTGCCATGTCCATCAAGCGCGAGTATGATTTCGAGCAGGTAGGGCATAAGGATATGTACCTGCTGCACCATGAGGAAATTGAAAGTCTGGCCAAGAACATTCCCGGCGTAAAGCGCATTCGATTCTTCATGACCTTTGGCCAAAGCTATCTGGACCATATGCGCTGTCTGGAAGATGTGGGCATGCTTTCCACCACACCGATAGAATTTGAAGGCCACGAGATCGTTCCCATTCAGTTCCTGAAAAAATTGCTGCCCGATCCTGCTACCTTGGGCCCCCGCACCAAGGGCAAAACCAATATCGGCTGCATTTTTAAGGGAACCAAGGACGGAAAGCCCAAAACCTATTACCTGTTCAATATTTGCGACCATCAGGAGTGCTATGCCGAAGTGGGCAGCCAGGCTGTGGCCTACACCACCGGTGTGCCTGCTATGTGCGGCGCCATGATGCTTTTGACCGGTAAATGGAACAAACCCGGCGTTTACACCGTGGAAGAGTTTGATCCCGATCCCTTTATGGAGGCACTGAACAAGTATGGCCTGCCTTGGCAGGAAAACTTTGCCCCCACTCTGGTGGATTGATGATGAGGGCTCAGGAACTTGCCACCCCGTGTTATGTGATTTCCGAAGCCGGACTGCGGCATAACGGTGAAATTTTGCGCGGTGTACAGCAGCGCACCGGTGCAAAGATATTGCTTGCGCAAAAATGCTTTGCCAATTTTGGAACATATCCCCTATTGCAGGAGTACCTCGCAGGCACCGAAGCCAGCGGCCTGTTTGAAGCGCGACTCGGGGCAGAGGAAATGCCTGCAGGAGAATGCCATGTGTTCTGTGGTGCCTATCGGGAACAGGATTTTGCCGAGCTTTTGCGTTATGCCGATCATATTGTGTTCAACACGCCGCGCCAGCTGGCCCAGTTTGGGCAAAGGGCGAAGGAAGCCGGAAAAAGCATCGGCCTTCGCATCAATCCCGAGTGCAGCACACAGGAGGGGCACGCGATCTATGATCCCTGCGCCCCGGGCAGCCGCCTTGGTACCACACGAAGCCAGTGGGACGAACAGATGAGCGAAGAAATGATCGCCCTGTTGGACGGATTGCATTTTCATACCCTTTGTGAGCAAAACAGCGATGCTTTGGAGCAGACGCTGCAGGCTGTTACAGAAAAATTCGATGAATTTTTGCCGGGTATGAAATGGCTGAATTTTGGCGGAGGGCATCACATTACACGGGCAGATTATGATCTTGATCGGCTGGAAAAATGCATTGTTTCCATGCGGGATCGATTTGGCCTGCAGATCTATTTGGAGCCCGGCGAGGCGGTGGCATTAAACGCGGGCACATTGCACACCACGGTGCTGGATTTAATGCACAACAGCATAGACATTGCTATTGTAGATACCAGCGCTGCGTGCCATATGCCGGATGTGTTGGAAATGCCCTATCGCCCGCCGCTGCGAAACTCCGGCGAAAAGAATGAAAAAGCATTTACCTATCGTTTGGGCGGGCCCAGCTGCCTGGCTGGCGATGTGATCGGTGAATATAGCTTCAATGCGCCTTTGCAGATCGGACAGCGCTTGATATTTGAGGATATGGCCATATACACCACCGTGAAAAACAACACATTTAACGGCATGCCGCTGCCCGGCATTTATCTGGAAAAGCTGAATGGCGAATGTGTTCCCCTTGCGGAATTTGGCTATGAGGACTTTAAAATGCGGCTCGGAAACCGGGCACTGAAACTTTGATCCTATAAAAAAGAAAAATGCTCCCTATATAGCAAATGGTGCAATAAAACACCAAAGTCTATATAGGGAGCATTTCGCATCTGACCCGTGATTCTGTCTTCTGAGTTATCCCAGTTGACCGGGCAGCGTTTTCTTCTCTTTATAAGGGAACATAGCCTTATAAGCCTCAAAATAGTAAACGGGCGTTTACTTGTCAAGAGTAATAAAACCATCAGCTGCCTGCATTTTTATAATGTGCCGAGCAACTGATGGTTTTACTTTTATTTACAGAGTGATCTTGTGATAGATCTTTTTGCCCTTTTTAATGATAATTCCCTTTTTGAGTGCTTCCTCAGTCAGTCGAAGGGCGGGGTCGGTCACCTTTTCTCCATCAATGGCAATGCCGCCCTGCTGGATCAGCTGGCGAGCCTCACGATTGCTGCCCACAAGCTTTGCCGCTGCCAACAGGTTCAGCAGGCCGATCTGGCCATCCTGCAGCTGAGAAGCCTCCAACTGCGTGCAGGGCATATGCTCGCTGTCTACAGAACCGCTAAACAGGTTGCGCGCTGTTTCCTGTGCCTTGGCAGCTTCTTCTTCCCCATGAACCAAGCTGGTCAGCTCGTATGCCAGGATCTCCTTTGCCTTGTTCAGCTGCTCGCCCTGCCAGGAATCCATCTCGTTGATCTGCTCCAAGGGCAGGAAGGTCAGCATACGGATGCATTTGAGAACATCCTGATCGCCCACATTGCGCCAGTACTGGTAGAATTCAAACGGGCTGGTTTTGTTGGGATCCAGCCAAACAGCACCGTTGGCGGTTTTGCCCATCTTTTTGCCCTCGCTGTTCAAAAGCAGCGTAATGGTCATGGCGTAGGCGTCTTTGCCCAGCTTTTTGCGGATCAGTTCGGTGCCGCCCAGCATATTGCTCCACTGATCATCGCCGCCAAACTGCATATTGCAGCCGTAATGCTGGAACAGATGATAAAAGTCGTAGCTCTGCATGATCATGTAGTTGAACTCCAAAAAGCTCAATCCCTTTTCCATGCGCTGTTTGTAGCATTCGGCACGCAGCATATTGTTCACGCTGAAGCAAGCACCCACTTCGCGCAGAACATCCACATAGTTCAGCTTCAGCAGCCAATCGGCATTGTTTACCATGATTGCCTTATCTTCGCCAAACTCAATAAAACGCTCCATCTGCTTTCTGAAGCAATCACAGTTGTGCTGGATCGTTTCGGGGGTCATCATGCTGCGCATATCGGTGCGGCCGCTGGGGTCGCCCACATAACCGGTGCCGCCGCCAATCAAAACCACGGGGCGGTTTCCGGCCATCTGCAGGCGCTTCATCAGGCACAAAGCCATAAAATGGCCTACATGCAGGCTGTCAGCGGTAGGGTCAAAGCCGATATAAAAAGTTGCCTTGCCGTTGTTTACCAAGTCACGAATTTCTTTTTCATCGGTCACCTGAGCGATCAGGCCGCGGGCAACCAGTTCGTCATAAATTTGCATAACTTTTTTCCTCCTGAATTTGCGGCAGAAAATCAAAAAGCCCTCTGCCGAATTGTAAAAATCCGACAGAGGGCGATCAATTTCGCGGTACCACCTCTGGTTTGCTTTATTCTCGCAAATAAAGCCTCACGCAGTGCAAATTTCACACTGCTGCGCTATAACGCGCGCACGCGGCAAAGCCTACTTTTTCTTTCAGCCCGCTGCTCCGGGTGGTAATTCAGCTACGCGCCGCAGGCTTCTTTGCACCAACCAGAAGCTCTCTTTACTGCACAGATCGCAAGCTTACTGAAAACCCATCATCGCATTTATGGTTATCCAATAGATTAGATTGTATCAGCCCCGCCGCAAAATGTCAAGCATTTAAAGGCTGATAGAAAAGAAATGCCGTCAGATCACCCCGTATATTTTTTATGCGGAGTCATTCTTGCTGTTTCGATCATTTCTTTGGCGTTGGCAAGGCTCAGATCCGTAATGTGATCGCCGGATATGATTTTTGCCAGCGCATGAACTCTTCCGTTTTCATCCAAAGGTTCAATTTCCGTAAAGGTTCTTCCCTGCTCTACTTTTTTCTGAATCAGCAGGTGACGATCTGCAAACGCGGCAATTTGTGCTGTATGGGTGATGCACAAGATCTGCCGCCCTGCCGAAGTGCGCTTGAGCAGTTCTCCGATACGGCCTGCTGCCGAGCCGGAAACACCTGTATCGATTTCATCATAAATCAAAGTAGGGATATCATCTTTGTCAGCCATGGCACTTTTGATCGCCAGCACAATACGGCTCAATTCGCCGCCGGAGGCCACTTTCGCCAACGGCTTTGGGTCTTCACCCGGGTTGGTAGAAATATAAAACTCCACACTATCCTGCCCATGGCTGGTAAGCGGCCCTGTGCTGTGACGCAGTGTAAGGCGAATGCCGGGCATATTCAAAAAAGCAAGAGCCTGTATGATATCGCAGTTCATGGCTTCAAATGCTTTTATGCGAGTTTCCGTCAAGGCCTTGGCCAACTCGCGCGCCTTAAAATACAGCTCGTGCAGCTGCTTGTTCATGTCTTCCAAGCGCTGATCAGAATCTTCTAAATTCTCCAATTCCTGCCGGGCAGACTGCGCAGATTGCAAAATTTCCTCTTCGTCGGCTCCGTATTTCTTTTTGAGCCCAGAGAGTAAATTCAGCCGTTCTTCGATCATGTTAAGCTCTGCCGGATCGAACTGATAAGAATCCAGCTTGTCTGAAAGCTCAATAGCAAGGTCTCGTGCTACATAGTAAATTTCATTCAGCTGTTCCGCATTGGAAGCAAGCGTTTCGTCTACTTCAGCAGCACCCTGCAGCGCGGTGGCAGCCTGCCCTAAAAGATCGGCTGCGCCAGGCTCGTCGTTTGGGCCGTTTAAAGAATCTCTTGCCATGGTCAGGGCTTCCAAAATGCCCTGTGCGTGAGAAATCACCTGTTTTCGTGCTTGCAGTGCAGCTTCTTCGCCTTTTTGCAAACCGGCGGCATCAATTTCCTCTATTTTTGTGCGCAGAAACTCGATCCGGCGCTTTTTCTCCGCTTCGTCCATGGCAAGCGCTTCCATTTCGCGTTTGACCTTGATCAGCTTGCGATAAGCAAGATAATAAGCCTCGTAGGCTGTTTGGTTTTGCGCATAGGCATCCAGCATGGATAAGTGCTTAGCCGGGTTCATTAAGCTCTGGCTATCGTGCTGGCCATGAATGGTGATGAGCTCTTGCCCTATATCGCGCATTACAGAAGCAGTGGCCGGCATACCGTTAATGCGGCATGCGCCCTTGCCTTCGGCACTGATCTCACGGTATAACAGCAAATCGCGATCTGCTTCGTAGCCTGCATCGGCAAGGCGCTTGCGTGCGGCCTCGGGAATATTTTCAAATGTGGCCCATATACAAGCCTTTTTTGTTCCCGAGCGCACCAGATCGCGGGAAGTGCGATTGCCGAGGATCGCGTTGATGGAATCAATCAAAATTGATTTGCCTGCGCCGGTTTCGCCTGTAAGAACATTGAGCCCTTCGCCAAACAGCACCTGTGCTTTTTCGATCACTGCAACATTTTCAATTTTTAAAGCGGACAGCATAGCGCCCTCCTGCAATGATTATTTCTTTTCGTAATAATTGCCCAATTCCCTGCTGATTTCAGCAGCGGCTTCTTCGGTTCGCATGAGAATGAAAAATGTATCGTCGCCAGAAAGGGTTCCAACAACATTTTCCCAATGCATAGAGTCAAACATTTCGCAGGCAGCATTGGCCATGCCGGAATAGCATTTCACCAAAACCATGTGACCGGCCGAATCCACTGAAAATACTGACTCACGAAAAATGGTTTCAAATTTGGAAGCCGACCGTGCGTTTTTTCCGGTTGTGCCTGCTGTTACATAACGATAGCGGCCGCTGGCATCTGCGGCCTTGGTAAGCTGCAGCTCCCGGATATCACGCGATACCGTTGCCTGTGTTACTTGAAACCCTTCCTTACGCAAGTGTGAAAGCAGATCTTCCTGTTTGTCGATCCGGTACTGCTTGATCAAGGAAAGGATTGCCTGATGACGGTCTTTTTTCATATTTTTACCTGCCCATCAATTTTTTATCAATCGCCTCAAACTGTTCTGCTGGGCTCAGCGAGATCAATTTCAGCTTCTTGCTGGAAAGTGCAACCTCCACGGTACTGTCGGCGGCAAGCGCGCATTTTTCAGAGCCATCACAGCTTACATATACTGTGTCGCCATAGCGCGGAATGGCACTGATCGTAAGCTTACGATCGGCTGAAAAAACCATGGCCGGGCTTTTTAGCCGGTGCGCACAAATGGGTGTTACCACAAACCCTGCAATATGTGCATCCATAATTGGCCCGCCTGCCGAAAGAGAATAAGCCGTAGAGCCTGTGGGTGTGGCAATAATCACACCATCACTGCTGAATCGGTTCACCAGAATGCCATCGCAATAAATAGAAAAATCAGCTGTTTGCAAACGATTTTCAGCATAGACTACCACATCATTCAATGCGTTGGCGTGCCAGGCCACACTTCCCAGTGTATGGCATTCCAGCATTTGGCGTTCATCTAATTCGTAATCGCCGTCCATCACCTGAATGATCTTTTGCGGAAGCTCACTCACTTCGCAGGTGGCCAAAAATCCAAGTCGGCCTGCATTGATGCCCAAAATAGGCAGGCCATAGCGAATGCACTCCTTGCCTGCGTGCAGCAATGTGCCATCACCGCCAACTGAAATGACCAGATCGGCTTTTTCATAAGCCTGTTCTTTCGGCAGATACTCAACATTCGTTAAATTACACAGCACACGACACTCCTGCAGCAAAATCACATGTGCGCCATGCTGCAGCAAAAACTGGACTGCTTGCTTGGTTACAACCAGTCCATGGTCTTTATATATATTAGAGAATACAAAGACATTCATGGTTTTACTCCCCGTTCAGGGATTGGTGTGCTGCATTCACGATCGATTGGATCGCTTCTTCACTTGGTGCCTGCTGTTCACCATCGTGTACAACATGGATCAAGAACTCAATGTTTCCTTCCGGCCCTTTAATAGGCGAATAATCCAAACCGCGAACGGAAAAATGATTTTGCAGCGCAAAACCAATGGCATTGCGAATCACTTCAATATGGGTGGAGCTTTCGCGCACAACGCCCTTTTTGCCCACTTTTTCGCGGCCTGCTTCAAATTGCGGCTTTACCAGGCACACTCCGTTTGCACCCGGAACGCAGATGGCATCTGCCACCGGGAAGATATGCTTGAGGGAAATGAACGAAACATCTACACTGAAAAATTCGATTTGGTCAGCCAGCATATCCGGCGTCACATGGCGAATGTTGGTGCGTTCCATATTGACTACACGCTCGTCGCTGCGAAGCGACCAGGCCAGCTGGCCATATCCCACATCTACGGCATACACCTTGGTGGCACCGTTTTGCAGCATACAATCGGTAAAGCCGCCGGTAGAAGCGCCGATATCCATGCAAACCTTGCCGTTGGGGGTCATGGGGAAAACCTTCATTGCTTTTTCCAGCTTCAGGCCCCCGCGGCTCACATAGCCGATATCATGCCCCCGCACTTCCACCGTGGCATCCTCGGCAATCATTTCACCGGCCTTATCGGCCTTTTGATTATTTACAAAAACAATGCCGGACATAATCAGCGCTTTTGCACGCTCACGGCTTTGCACCAATCCGTTTTGGCACAAATACTGATCCAATCTAATTTTCACTTGTTCTCCTCTTTGATTGCCTGCACCAGACCAGCAGCATCCAATCCTAAAACTTTTTTCAGCTGCGGCACAGTTGCATGAGTGATTTTAGCAGTATCCACAAAGATATGCTGATACTTTCCCTTCCAACCAAGTTCGCACAGCGAGGCGGCCAGCTGTTCACCAATGCTGCCGATGGGTACGCTTTCCTCGGCAAAGAGAATGTGGGAATATTCCGCTGCCTTGTGGATCAGTTCCTGCGGCAAGGGCGAGATCTGCGTAAGCTTGATCACATCTGCCTGTATATTTTCTGCGTTCAAAAGCTCTGCCGCTTCCAACACATCTTCGGTTTCCGATCCGTATGCAATCAATGCAAGCTTTGGCTTTTCAGTTTGGTGAAGAACATCAAACAAATTGTCGCTGCAGCCGAGCGTTGCCAGCGAAGCGCTTTCGCCGCCGCGCGGATAGCGGATCACACGGGGGCCGCTTTCCTTTTGCAAAAGCTGAGGCAGCCAATAACGAAGTTCCGCGTAGTTGCAGGGAGAGATCACCTTGAAGCCGATCTGGCTGAAGAAGGCAGCATCGTAAATTCCCTGATGCGTTTCACCGTCACCGGGAACCAAACCGGCACGATCCACAGCAAAAACAGCATTCAGATGCATTAAAGAAATATCATGGATCAGCTGGTCATATGCGCGTTGGAAAAAGGTGGAGTAAATGGCCACCACGGGCAGCATTCCCTGGCTGGAAAGTCCACCGGCAAAGGATACCGCATGTTCTTCGGCCATGCCAACATCGAAAAAGCGCTTCGGATAGGTGTGATAAAAGAACTGTAAGCCTGTGCCGTATTTCATGGCTGCGGTCACAGCACAGATCCGGTTGTTTTTTTCTCCCTCGCTCACAAGAATATGGCCGAATTGCGTAGAGAACGATTCCTTCGGGGCCACCTCTGGATCGGGAACATTGTTCAAGTCAAACGAAGATACGCCGTGGAATTCACCCGGGTTTTCCTCCGCAGGCTTGAAGCCCTTGCCCTTCTGGGTTTCTGCGTGTACAAAAATAGGCGCAGCCTGAATACGAATGTTCTGGAAAAGATCCGTCAATCCCCTTACATCATGGCCGTTTACGGGGCCGATGTATTGAAAGCCCATTTCTTCAAAAAAGGTAGAGTGGTACAGTTGACGGCGCAGCATTTTTTTGCCGGTTTGCAGCGAGGATTTCAGCGGACGGCCCAACACGGGAATGCCGTCCAGAACACGCTCCATGTTTTCCTTGGCGTGGTAATACTCAGGGTTTGTGCGCAGATTGGTCAGATAATGCGCCACCTGACCAACATTTTTAGAAATCGACATTTTATTGTCATTCAAAATGAAAATCAGGTTATCCAAACCCGCAATATTGTTCATGCCTTCATAAACCATGCCGCCGGTAAAGGCACCATCACCGATAAGTGCGAATACCTTACCGGGCTCATTCATAATTTTTTTGGCGCGCGCGATACCAATGGCGACCGACAGCGATGTGCTGCCATGACCGGCTACAAAAGAATCGTATGGGCTTTCCTTGGGATTGGGAAAGCCGGAGATTCCTCCCAGCTGCCGCAATGTGCCAAACTGATCCATACGGCCGGTAAGCAATTTATGGGTATAGCACTGATGGCCCACATCGAATACAATGCGATCATCCGGGCTCATGGAATGATAAATAGCAACCGTAAGTTCCACAGCACCCAGATTAGAAGCTAAATGCCCGCCGGTTTTGGAAACATTCCGAATCAGGAAATCACGAATTTCGGCACACAGCGGCTCCAACGCGTCCATAGGAAGCTTTTTTACATCCTGAGGGCTTTTTATCGTTTTTAAAATCCTGTAATTCATGCGCAATCAGATCCTTTTTATAGAATTGGGATCATCAACCCCATACAGATGCCCACAGCAGCGCCGCTCAAAACCTCAACCGGTGTATGGCCAACCAGTTCTTTCAGTTTATGGTCAGCCAAAATGGGTGCGTGTTTGGAGCCTTCATCCATCCACTGTCGAATCATCTGGTTCAAAATCTTAGATTGTTCGCCTGTTTCACGGCGCACATTCATAGCATCATACATAACGATCACAGCCACCACAAAGGCGACCGCAAACACAGAAGAGTGTACGCCGGAATATTTGCCCGTGGCCACCACCATGCTGCAGGCTGTTGCCGAATGAGCGCTTGGCATACCGCCGGAGCCCCACATGCGCTCTATATCAATTTTTCCCAGCATTACAGCATTGATAATGGTTTTCAGCAGCTGCGCTATCAGCCAGCTGCTGAGCGAAACGCTTAAAATATAGTTCCAGCCAAAGATCCCCCTGAGTATTTCCATCATATTATTTTCTCCGCATCAGCAGGCTATTGGCCAATTCCACCAGAAAGTCTGCCTTGTCGCCAAAGTAATTCTGCATATCCCGGCAGGCACCTCTGGTAAGATCACTTGCACGCTTCATGGCTTCTTCTGCACCGTAAAGTGTAATATAGGTGGTTTTGCCGTTGCCGCTGTCGCTTCCGACAGGCTTACCCAGCTCTTCCGTTGTGGAGGTGGCATCCAAAACATCGTCTACGATCTGAAATGCAAGGCCAATGTTGAACGCATAATTTTCCAATTCATAGCGGTCTGCCGGGCGTGCTTCAGCTGCCCAAGCACCCATCTGCATGGCCGCATGGATCAAGGAACCGGTTTTGCGCATATGCGTTTTGCGAAGCTCCGATGCTGTAGCATTTCGGCTTTCGTAGTACAGGTCCAGCTCCTGCCCTAAAACCATACCGCGGTCGCCTGATCCCATGGCAAGCTCCCGCACGGCACCAAGGCGCGACAAAATGGAAAGAGGCGCATAGGTGATTACCTCAAAGGCGGCTGCCTGCAAGGCATCACCGGCCAGCAGAGCGGTGGTTTCGCCGTATACCTTGTGGCACGAGGGCTTTCCGCGGCGATAATCGTCGTTGTCCATGCAGGGCAGGTCATCGTGGATCAGCGAATAGCAATGCAGCATTTCCACAGCCACTGCCAAATCGGCTGCAGCATGATAATCGCCGCCCATCATTTCGCAGGTAGCCAACACCAAAATAGCGCGAATGCGTTTGCCGCCCGAAAGCAGACTATAGCGGGCCGCATTGCCCACTTCAGAGCTTGTGGGCAAAACTTCTTTTGCGCGCGGTTCCAAGCGGTCTTCTACGATTTTCAGGTATTCTGCATATTTCTTTTCAAATTCTTCATGCGTCATTGGAAATCACTCCTCTGTTTTTTGGCCAAGCTGCAGGTCGATTTGTTCCACCTGCAATTTAGCATCCTGCAGAATTTTTGTACAGGCATTGATCTTATCCGCAGCTTTTGCATATAAAGCCACTGCGGTTTCCAATGGGGTGCTTTCGTCAGAAAGCTGGTTCAACAGGCCTTCCAACTCAGCCATATTGCTTTCAAAACTTTGGCTTTTTTTCATTTGCTTTCATCCTCCAAAGGAAAAACTTGCTTTACTGTACAGCTGGCATTTGCAGATGCACCATGCAGGAAAATTTCATCTCCCGGCATAAGGGCATCGGTTTTTGTGGGCTTTCCATCCTTTTCCACGATCGCATAGCCTCGCGCCAAAACACCATAGGGATTCAGTGAGTGCGCTCTGTGCGCAGCGCTTGCAAGCCTTGCGGCACTTTGTGCGGCACGCGTTTGCATTTGTTCCCTACAGCGAACCTGCATTTGCTGCAGCTGCTTTTGCTGTACACTCAGCTTTTGCAGCAAAATAGCTTTTTGGCGTTCCGGCTGCATCCAACTGAGTCTATTATAGCACAAACCAATTCTGGACTGCATACAATCCTGAATATTTTGTTGGATTTTGCATATTTTTTGCAAAAGCTCCTTGCGATCCGGCACACAAAGTTCTGCTGCGGCAGAGGGCGTAGGCGCGCGCAGATCGGCCACATAATCCAAAATGCTGTAATCGATCTCATGGCCGACTGCTGATACAAGAGGCTTTTTGCAGGCAAATGCCGCCCGTGCAATTTTTTCGCTGTTGAATACCCAAAGATCCTCGCGTGAGCCGCCGCCCCGGGCTACGATGATCACATCCGTGCGTTTGTCTTTTCCAAGGGTTTGAATTCCCTTTACGATTTGCGCTTCCGCTTCCAGCCCCTGCACATTCACAGGCGCCAGCAGCATAAGTGCGCTGGGCCAGCGGCGGCTGAGTACATTTTTGATATCCTGCAGCGCTGCCCCCGTGGCAGAGGTCACCACACCGATGCAGGAAGGCATTGCAGGCAATGGCTTTTTATGAGAAGGATCAAACAAGCCTTCTTTTTCCAGCTTTGCCTTGAGCTGATCGAATGCTTTTTGCGCAGCACCGATCCCATAGGGGCGCATATAGTCCACATAGTATTGGAAGGCACCATCACGCTCATAAATGGTTGCGCTTCCGTAGGCAAGAACCATCATGCCGTCCTCGGGAGCAAAGTCCAACAATCGTGCGCTTCGGCTGAACATTACGCACTTTACCGTGGAATTTTCATCACGCAAAGTAAAATAGCAATGGCCGCTGGAATATTGCCTTTTAAAATTTGTGATCTCTCCGCATACGATCAGATCGTTCATGCGGTCATCCGCTGCCAAAATGGATTTGGCAAAGCGATTCAACTGGCTTACATCAATGATGTCACGCATTCAGCCAATCCTCCGCTGCAAGAATCGATACGCCGATAGCATTGTCGCTCGAATATTTTCCGGGAACAAAGTATACCTTTGGCAGCCGGGCTCTCACATAATCCGCTATAATGCTGCTGCTCATCACACCGCCCGCACAAACCACCGGAAGCCCGGGGTATTGCTGTAAAGCGGCCTTTGTCATGCGCACTACGGTTTGTCCAATGCACAAAAGGCAGTATTTGCACACATATTCATTGCTTTTCCCTTGCGCAAGCAATGCTGTGCATTGGTTTTCAAGGCCGCTCAGGCTGCACTGCGTTCCATTCACACTGCTTTTGGGCGTGATTTTTTCTGTGCATTGTGCCGCCAGCTGGCTCACCATTACACCGGCAGGAAACTCAAATCCCAATTTTACACCAATGCGATCCACCGCCTGTCCGGCATATAAATCGCTGCTGGTGCCGATGCACGCGATCTCATGTATGCTTTTACAGTACAAAAGATCCGTTGTGCCGCCGGAGATATGAAAAACCAGCGCCGGTGCAGAAAACAATTCCCTGCCGGCGGCTGCATAAAGTGCAGCTGTGATATGCCCCTGCTGATGCGTGGTTTGAATAACCGGAATATCTTTCGCCATAGCAAACGAAACAGCGGCATTTACCCCCGCTAAAAAGCAAGGCATATAGGAGCCTTCCACCGGGCGAGGCCGAGCCGAAACGCCCACTCGCTCAATTTGATGCAAGGGCACCTGCTGATTTAGCTCCGCTAAAAGTCCCGGCAGGGCTTGTACATGGTGAAACAGTGCTTCGCTCTGGCGCAATCCAAGCTGGCCCTTTTTCACCGGTAAAAATTGTTTTTTATCGCAAACAACCTCTCCGACATTGGTGTCAAACACCGCCAGAGAGGTCGCATAATTGCTAGTATCGATACCCAGCGTAAGCATCTGGTGTTATTCGGCCTGATCTGCCAGCCCGTGTTCGCGCACCACAGTGCCCAGCAGTCCGTTTACAAACTGGTAATCGTTATCGGAGCCGTATTTTTTTACAATTGTAACGATCTCATTGATCGCCACAGCAGGTTTCTTTTCATCACTATAAAAAATCTCACTCAAAGCAAGGCGCAGAGCCGTCATATTCAAGCGAGGAATACGGCTCATGCTCCAGCCTTTCAGGTGGGCAGCGATCATTTCGTCGATCTCTGCCGAGTGGTCATAAAAGCCCCGAATCAGTGCTTCTCCGAAAGCATCCAAAGGATGTTCGGCATCTTCGCGGCAATCTGCAAGAGTCTGTTCCAGATCTTCTTCTCCAAAGGTGATGGAAAATGCAGCCAAAAAAGCGTTTTCGCGGGATTCGCGGCGGGTCAGTTTTGTATCCATGTTATCCTCTTCCAATACAAATTTATTAAACCGGATTTTTGTTCAGCATTCGCTGGCAGCGTCTTCACCGGTGATTGCATCCACCACGATGTTCACGCGGGAAACCATGATCCCCGTCATGCTTTGTACAGCAGATTTTACATTTTCCTGTACTTTTTCGCCTGCCAGATTAACTTTTGTACCGTATGCCACCTTCACATGGATCGTGATCTCAGCCAGATCCTCTTTCATTTCCACGCGAATCGGCTTCTGCTGCTTGGGGTTGCCAAGCAGAGCGCGAATGCTTTGAGAAGGCGTTACGATATCGTCGATCCCGTCAACCTCCAGCGCAGCAACCTTTGCGATTTTTGCAATAGCTTCGGTCGAAATACGAAGGCTTCCGCCAATACCATCTGTCATGATTGGGTCCTCCTGTTTTTAAACGGTGAGCCTTCTCAGGCTGACCGTGATCATTTTGGTTTTACCCCGGGGTACTTGCAAAAGCATCAGCAATCCGCCGGGCAAAACATAAAATCCGATATTTTTAGAGTTTTATTATAACATGAATATATGCATTTGTCACGCTCTTTATTTGGCTTTTAAAACAATAATCCCGCCGAAAAAATTCCCCGCCGGGCCTTTCTTGCCTGCAGGTGCGCAAAAGGCCGAAACAAAGCCCTTCTGCGGGCATCTGTTCCGGCCAAAGTTCTGATTCTTATTTGATCTCTACAACACAAATATCCTGGGCGCTTACATCGCACCGGGAAAGAACGATATCGCGGATTTGCGCTACTTCATCTGCCTGCAAGCTGTCGGCGCTCGTCATAACCGTTACATTTACCTGATCGCCGTCAATAAATGCTACGCAATCCGCAAAGCCCTTGGCTTTCACAAGCGTTTCCATTTCATTTTCTGTATTGATGTGTTCGATCTCACTGCTGAGTTTTTGGGTAAGCTTTTGTTTCTCCTCGCCGGAAAGCCCGGTTCCTTTCAGGCTTTTCTTCAAGCTGTCCAACGCATTGTCACGCGATTTGGTGCGGTTGAGACGAGCCTCATCAAAGAAATCGCTGCCATTCTTTTTTTCGGCACTCACGAGCTGCGCTTCCCCGTAGTTTTTGTCCGCTTGCTCCGCAGATGCTTCTGCCGCCAGCGGATCAGTAACGGCCATGTGGTGCGCAGAAGCATCTTTTACCATAGAATTATCAGCCGTTTTTGCATATTCCCAGTTCAGATAGACTGCCACCCCCAATGCCACTGCAAGCGTGACCAATGTAAAACCCTGTTTATGTTTTTTCATCTGAAACCCCTCCCTTTTCGGCTCAGTTCATTTTTGCAATGCTGATATGGCTGCTTGATATTCCCATCAGCACTGATACCATTTCAGTGATTTTCCTCTGGATCAGCGGGCTGTCGGCCCCCTCGCACAATACCGCCACGCCCTGAACCTGCGGCATCCAAGTGGTTTCTACCAACCCGCCGCCATCTCCAGAAAGCAGCACATGGCTTTCCTGAGAAGAGCTGCCGTCGGTTCGGGTATCTGTTGCATAAATCGTTTCTTCTGCTGTTTCCAGCGTGATCATCACTTTGGCGTTTCCGGCCCCGGCGATCTGTGTAATCATATCCTGCAGCTGTGCTTCCTGTGCTTGCTGCCAGGATGGTTGCATACTGCATTCGGCAGGCTTTTTATCAGTGCTTTTTTGCGGAACGACCCAGGATATGCTCAACAGCAACAGTCCGGTTATTCCAAGCAGCAGAATCCATGTGGCTTTCCGCTGCTCCGGGTCTTTTTTGCAAGCCTTTTCAAGAATCTCTGTCCATTTGAGCATTTTCGTTTTCTCTCCGTTTCACCGTTTCTTCCAGCGCATTTTTATATTGCTCAGCGGCATAATCATCCAATTCCATACAAGGGGCGGTTTGCTCTGCCGCCTGATACAGTTTTTGCAGCAAGCCATGATCTGCACCATGCACTGTATTCAACGCGCTTGCCAATATATACAATGCAAGAATAACATTTATGACTGATTTAAGGCTGCCCTCGGGGAAAAGCAACTCCAGCACGCCGGCTGCAAACGCTGCCGCACAAATGGCCGCCCCCAGATTTTTCACTGTTTCCATTGCGGTTCATCCTCCGACCAAAACCATGTACACCGTGGAAAAAAACACCAGTAAAAAGAAAATGGCAATCACTGCAAGATACATACGCACGGCTTCGGATAAAGCCAAAAGACATTTTTGGATCTGCAAAAGCCCCAACGAGGCTGCAAGCACAGCTCCCATGTATAATGCCAGAAATGAACAGGCAGCCTGACAAAAAAACGGCAAGAATTCTATGAGTACTGTTCCCATGGCGGCAAATGCCAAATAGCTTTTGGCGGCTTTCATTCCGGCCGCCACCGTTCCCAATGCATCGGAAGCTGTCTGCCCCACAATAGGAATGCTGCTGGCCAACAAAAATTTACCGGTTTTTAGGGCAAGGCTGTCCGCACTTTGTGCTAAAACCGACTGCGCTCCCAAAAGAATTCCCAAAAGTACTGCCAATCCCTGAAAGGCCATTTTTAATATCCGAAGAAATAGATCCGCAGCCTCGCATAAAGAACTTCGCTTCCAGATGGCCCCCGTAAGGGCAATTGCCAGGTATAAACGCAAAAGCGGCAGCAGCACAAGCCGGATAGCTGCGGCGAACAAGCAGGCACAGCCCACAAAGCTTCCACTGTACACAAGGGCGGTTCCGGTATAGCCGACAGCTGCTGTAAGCCCGGAAAGCATGGGAACTATCACCATCAGATATCGGCTCCAGCTTTCACTGTGTGCGGCGAGATCTGCCAAAAGGTTGATGGTATCCGGCAGAAGCACTGCAGCGAAACCAAGCGCCGGCACTGCGCCCAGATATTGTCGTGTTGGCTGTGTAGCTAGGATATATACCCCACCCGCAAAAAGAAGATAGATCAGGATCTTCTGCGCAAGGAGCATGGCAGCACGAATGCCCGGGAATGCTATATCTGCAGCATGGCTTAAAAAAGAAGCCGGTGTCATTGCGCGAAAAACTTCGGAACACTGTTTTCCTTTTGTCATCATATTCTGAAAGTCTGTAGAAACTTCTTCTGCATAGGCAGCATGGGAAAACAATAAGGCCAACAGCATGGCTGCTGCGATGCAGATCGTATATCTACCGATGCATTTATATGCTGCTTTCATTGCATTAGCTCCAATACCATGCTTAAAACCGATTGCAAAAGTGGTATGGCACACAGAAGGATCAAAATGCGCCCAGCCATTTCCGCAGCGGCTGCCAACGCAGTTTGTCCGGAATCTTTGCACACTGCCTGCGAAAGTTGTACAAGAACTGCCACCCCTGTGCAGCGAAGCAATACCGCAAAATCTGCAGAGATCGTTGTACTGATTCGCCCAAGCCATTCATACACCGGCGTGAGCTGCTGTACGCACCACATACAGATAAGGCAAACCCCGGCAACCGTGAAAAGCGAAGCCATGGCAGGCTGATATTGCTTCAAAAGCTGTGCTATGAGGCACACAGCAACTGTAAAGGCAACCACTTTTACAATACTCATTTTATAAATCAAACAGCGCTTTGATGGACACGAACAGCGCACTGATCTCTTTCACCATAATGGAAAGCACCACGATCAATCCTGCCAGCGTTGTCATCATTGCCTGGTCTTCCCGCCCGGAACGAATCAGCAGTTGATTCAACACAGCGACGATTATGCCGATCGCCGCAATTTTAAAAACGAGATCTATGTCCATAAAAATTCCCCCATTTTTGCTGCTTTAAAGCAGCAGGATCGCCATTAAAAGGCCACCGGCCAAGCCGAGCTTTGTGTAAAGTTCTTTCGCTTTGCAGGATTGTTTGGCAGCGATTTGTTCAAATTCCGCAGCGAGAGAATCATACTCTTTCATTGCCTGCTGCAATTCGTTTTTTTGCAGAGTTCCCATCAGGTGAAACGCTTCTTGCAGTTGGTTGACCTGATTCGGCAGCCATTTTGGCAGCGTATAAGCGCGCAGGCTGTAAATATTTTGCAGACCCATGTGTTTGAACCGATCCTGTTTTTTTGCTTTATGCAAAATTTCACCCGGCGTTTCATTTCCCTCTAACGCAAGGATCAAAAAATAGCGGAGAAATCCCCGGTATTCTCTTAGATATACAGCGACTTTTCGCTTTTGCTCCGCTTTTAGCGCTCCCCATATTCCACCCGCAGCGCCAAGACATACGATTCCGGCCAGCTTTGTCATAATCATAGAATTTCCTCGATCTGCAAAATTTTTCCCGGAGTTTTAGCCCCGCCCATTAAAACCATAAACTGAAATGCACCGCTTTTTTGCAATATTTCAAATTGAGGTTTTCTTTTGGCTTGTTCCAGTGTTCCCGCATGAATGCTCATAATGAACCGTACACCAGAGTTTAAGCCCTCCACGATAGCCTGTGTTTCCTGCTGCGAGCCGATCTCGTCGCATAGGATCACCTGCGGTGCCAGCGTTCTGACAGCAAGTTCTATTCCTTCGGCTTTGGCACATCCTTCCCACACATCGCAGTTAAGGGGCGGCGGCACGGAATACCCCTCACTTGTGCCGGGAAAAATTTCACTTCGGCTATCGATCACACATATCTTTTGTCCCATTTCCGAAACCCCTTTTGCTATTTTTCGCAAAAGGGTGGTTTTTCCGCAGCCCGGCGGGCCTATCAGCAAAATGCCGCCATTGGATAAAAGAAGCGTCTGTATGCGATCATCCAGAGGGGCGTTTGAAGTATGTGCAATGCGAATGTTTATGGAATAGAATGTTTTCAGGCGCTGCATACCGCTTTCATTGCCGATGGCCATTCCGGCCACACCCACCCGATGCCCGCCGGGCAGCGTGAAATATCCTTTTATCAGCGTGTCCTGAATGGAATGGATCGAATACTCACACAGCGCAAAGCAGCATTCCTGTAAAAGCGCATGGTCTACTATAGGGCTATCCTTGAGGACATTAGAGCTTGTCCCTTGCACCAGCACGATTTGTCGGCCGCTTCGCAAGCGGATCTCGTTGATGCAGCCCGCGCTCTGCGGCGGTAAAGACAGCAGCGCCTGCTTGACCACATTTGGCAAACGGTGTGCAATTTGATAATAGGCTTCCATTTTCATCACCCATCACCAGTGTATGGGCCGGGCTGTATCTTTTAGAACCTTGACGGCAAACAAAAAACAGCAGCCCTGCCAATACAGAGCTGCTGCCGATCATAATTTTATGGAAATACCAAATCACTGGCGGATAAAAGCCTCGAATGCCTTATAGGCCATATAGACATCTGCCTTAGAAACCACTTCAAACGGAGAATGCATACTGAGCACCGGTACGCCGATGTCGATCGTGGGAATGTTGTGATACGCCACATATTTTGCCACGGTACCGCCGCCGCCGAGATCTACCTTGCCCAGTTCGCCCACCTGCCATGCAACCTTTTGCTCATCCAAGATCTTGGTGAGCCATGCCAAAAGCTCGGCAGAGGCATCGCTGGCTGCGCTTTTCCCGCGTGCGCCGGTGTATTTCATGATAGCTACGCCCTTGCCCGCATAGGTGGCGTTGTCCGCTTCAAAGGCATCTGCCCAGGTGGGATCATAGGCAGCCGTTACATCGGCCGAAAGACAAATAGAATTCTGGAATGCCAGAATATCATCAGCTCCATGCGCTGCGCAAAGCTGGCGCAGAAACTGGAACAGGTACATGCTGTTAAGTCCGGTTACGCCTTCCGAGCCAATTTCCTCTTTATCCGTAAGAACACACACGGTTGTATGTATAGGGTCCTGTACACGGATCTCTGCCATCAAAGCGCCATAGGCATCTACACGGTCATCCTGACCATAAGCGCCCACCATGGCACGGTCAAAGCCGACATCGCGGGCCTTATGCGCAGGAACGATCTCAATTTCAGCGCGGACAAGGTCTTTTTCCGTGATGCCGTATTTTTCGTTCAGCAAAAGCATCGTGTTCAGCTTAACACGCTTTTTGGCCTCAGGGTCCGAAATGGGTTCCGAGCCGATCAGGACATTGAGTTCTTCACCCTTGATGCCCTCGGGGAGCTTGCGCTCATTCTGTTTGGCAGACAAATGCGGAAGAAGGTCTGTAATGCAGAATACCGGATCGCCCTCTTCTTCCCCCACATTGATCACAACCTGCCGGCCGTTTTCCAGATAGGCAACACCGTGGATTGCCAGAGGGATCGTTCCCCACTGGTATTTGCGAATGCCGCCGTAGTAATGAGTACGGAAAAAGGCCATACCTCCGTTTTCAAACAGCGGCATGGGGCGCAGATCCAAGCGAGGCGAATCAATGTGGGCAGCGTTCAGGCGAAATCCGCGTTCCATATCCACACTGCCAATGGTGGCTGCGATCACGCATTTTTCGCGGTGCAAAAGATAAATCTTTTCTCCGGGCTGATAATGCCTGCCGGGCTCAAACGCTTTATAACCGGCAGCCAGAAGGCGTTCTTCACACACCTTGGCTACTTCGCGCTCGGTTTTGCCCTGGTTCAAAAACTGTTTGTAGTCCTCGCAAAAAACATGTGCTTTTTCATTTGTCTGCTCATCCTGCACTGCATATTCGCGGGTATACAGCAGCCTTTCTTCCAGTTGCTTTGCAGATTCCATCATAACTTATTGCTCCTTGTTTTTTGCATACAGCCTTTGGTATGCTTCATAGTTTTTCTGAATTTTGTTTACATACTGCTCCATTCCGCCATAGGGAAAGGTGTGCAGCGTAATATGATCGTGCGAGTAAGCAGAATCGTCCAATAAATTATCTACCGTTGTCCATCCTGAAAAATAGGATGCCGCAGCAGTGGATATATCGTTATCATATCGTTCCAGACAGCAGGCCCAGTAATAACAGCCGAAGCGGATGTTGGTTTCCGGGTCATACAGCGATTCAAAGGTAAGTTCTTCACCGGGAGCGATTTTGGCACGAAGCCAGTGAAATGCCGTTTCCGTGATCTGCATAAGGCCTATGGCATCCGCATTGCTGTGTGCGGCAGGATCAAACCCGCTTTCTGTGCGGATGATCGCATAAACCAGCAGCGGGTCAAGCTCGTATTTATCTGCGTAATACTCTACAAATTCGCTGTATTTGATCGGGTACAATGCGTTTTCTACTTTTTTTACGCCAAACAGAGCCAGCCGTGCGCTTAGCAGCAGGATAAGGCATCCGATAACACACAGCCGCCATCGCCTTGCGCGATGCCGAGGGCTTTTTCGTCTCTTTTTTTCCATACGCTCCTCATGCAAGCAATGTTTGTAAAATTTCTTCAGCCTTCATTTCGGCCTGCGCCACCGTGCCGTCATTGCAGATTTGATAGTCAGCAGCTTCCTGCAGCTTTTCCAGCGGCATTTGTGCATCCAATCGTCTGCGGGCCATTTTCGGTTGGATCCCATCACGGGCGCAAATGCGCGCCACTGCTGTTTCGTAGGGCGTGTAAACCAGCAGGATCGCATCGCAATAGCGTTGGATCTCGGTTCCAACGATCACAGCGCCGTCAATAAAAAACAGTTTTTCACCCGCCTGCTCTGCTTTGGTGCGCTCAGCGCGGATCCATTCATAAATCGCCGGGTGCGTGATCTCGGTCAGCTTTTGGGTGCCCTCCGGGGTTTTAAAGGCGCGGTCCGCAAGCAGATGGCGATTCAGCTCGCCATCAGGGGCAAGAATATCCGCCCCAAATGCATTTTGCAGCAGCGGCAGGCAGGGCGAACCCGGCATAAGAACCTGCCGCGCCACCCAATCAGCATCACAAACAGGGTATCCTTTGTGTGCAATATAGGCTGAAATACTGGATTTCCCGCTGCCGGAGCGACCTGTGATCCCAATCGTTTTCATCATAATTCCACCACGCGGAAAGCCGCTGCACGGATCAAACGGTTGTATACAGCCATGGATACGCCGTCCAGTTCAGGGCAGCGTGCATATACCGTTTGCGCGCCCTTTTCATCCAGCTCACGCAGGCTGCGGAAAAGCTCGTGCGCTTGGCTGACTCCATCGCCTTTGATGCCATAGGTCACACAGGGCACCGGCAGCAATTTCTCTTCGCCGTCAAAACAAAGGCACCACACACCCGGCTGATCGGCGGACTTTTTCACATGGTCTGCAAACTGTGCAAAGCTGCCCTTTAGAATGGTTATGTTTGCCTTGGGCGCATAATGCTTATACTTCATGCCGGGCGAACGGGGGCGCTCACCTTCTTTGAGTTTTTCCAGAATGGCGGGGCTCAGCAGAACTTCTTCTCCCAAAACAGCTTCCATCTGCTCTTTGGTGATATATCCCGGGCGCAGCAGAATGGGCTGGTCCCCAGCTACAGAGATCACGGTAGACTCTACGCCCACCTGGCTTTCCCCGCCGTCCAGAATCAGCGGTAAGCGGCCATTCATATCGGAAAACACATCCTGTGCATTGGTGGGGCTGGGGCTGCCGGAAAGATTTGCCGAGGGTGCCGCAAAGGGCACAGCACCTAAACGGAAAAATTCGCGCACTACGGGATGGCTGGGCATCCGGATTCCCACCGAATCCAACCCGGCGCAAACCTCATCACACACACGCGGGCCGCGGGGCATAATGATCGTCATAGGGCCCGGCCAAAATGCTTCCGCCAGCTTTTGCGCACGAGGCGGAATTTCTGCCACAAGGCCTTCCGCCATGGCCAAATCGCCAATGTGTACGATCAAGGGGTTATCCTGCGGGCGGCCCTTGGCCTCAAAAATCTTTTTCACAGCCGTGCCGTTGGTAGCATCTGCCGCAATGCCATACACTGTTTCGGTGGGAATCGCTACGATCTCACCCTGACGCAGCAGCTCGGCTGCTTTTTGAATCCCGGCATGATCTGCCGGCAAAAGTTCGGTTTTCATTGAATTTTATTCTCCTGTTGCTTTCAGCTTTTCGGCCTGCTCGGCTGTGATGAGGGCATCGATGATCTCCTGCAGGTTGCCGTTCATAATATCGTCTATTTTATATAGAGAAAGATTGATCCTATGGTCTGTTACACGGCGCTGCGGGAAATTATAAGTGCGGATACGCTCGCTGCGGTCACCCGTTCCCACCTGGCTGTGCCGGTCAGCATTGATCTGCTGCTGCTGACTTTCCTGCTTTTGCTGCAATAGGCGGCTTCGCAAAATTTCCAGTGCCTTATCTTTGTTTTGAAATTGGCTTCGTTCGTTCTGGCATTCCACCACCATGCCGGTGGGTAAATGCGTTACGCGAATGGCGCTGGATGTTTTGTTGATGTGCTGGCCGCCTGCGCCGCTGGCACGAAATGTATCGATTCGCAGATCCTTGGGGTCCAGCTCAAATTCCACCGGTTCCGCCTTGGGGATCACGGCAACCGTAATTGTAGATGTATGGATACGGCCCTGTGTTTCGGTTTCGGGAACACGCTGCACACGGTGTACGCCGCTTTCAAATTTCATGCGGCTGTATACATTGTCACCCTCGATCATAAACGATATTTCCTTAATGCCGCCCAGTTCCGTATCGTTTTCGTTTAATATTTCTACGCTCCATTTTTGGCGTGCAGCGTACATACTATACATTCGGAACACGCTGTGGGCGAACAAGGCTGCTTCTTCACCGCCTGCACCACTGCGGATCTCTACAATAACGCCCTTTTCATCGTTAGGGTCATGCGGTAAAAGCAAAATTTTAAGGTTTTGCCGCAGAGGCTCCAATTTATCCCTGTTTTCGCAAAATTGCTGCTGTACAATAGCTTTGAATTCCGGATCCAATGCGCCGGAATCCAAAAGCTCTTTGGCCTCTGCGTAGTCTTTTTCAGTTTGCTCGTAGGCTTTATAAGCCTGCACGATCGGCTCCAGCCGCTGGTATTCTTTCATCAGTTTGGCGTAAAGGATCGGATCGGCCGCCGCATTGGGCTCTTGTAATTTATGCAGCAATTCCTGCTGACGGCGTACAACTGCTTGCAGTTGCTGTAGCATATAGTTTCTCCCTTGTATTTGATTTTTTCGTTTATTCCGGCTGCCGCAGCAGCCGTGCAAGGGCTGCTACTCGGCCCGCAGAACTTTTTTGATGTTTTTTTCAATTTTTGCGCGAGGGATCATAACTTCGCGGCCGCAGCCGGTGCAGCGGATCTTGAAATCCATGCCGACGCGCAGCACCTCAAAGCTGGAAGCCCCGCATGGGTGCGCTTTTTTGGTTACAATGGTATCGCCCACTTGTACATCCATATTGGCAATTCCTCCCATTAGCAGAAAATCATACAGTATTATTATATCTCTTTGGCCCGCAAATGCAAATATCTGTTTGCGGGCAGGCATATAAATTTTCAAAACCGTTATGGCCGACTGCGGCCTGCGGAAAACAAATCAGAAATGAGGATGATCAGAATGTTGGAATACCGTGCCGAGGGCCTTTGCCGTTCAGCCGATAAATTGACCATGGAGGAGCTTCGCGCCGCCTGCGCTGCCGGAGAAATTTTGCAAAGCACTGCGCTGGTGTTTGATACCATGCGTCAACTGCAATTTCGCCTGTGCGGCCATCGCGGCATCATGCCCTTTACGGAATGTGCCGATGGTGCTGCCGATGGACAGATCCGCGATATTGCCGTGCTGACCCGTGTAGGGCGGCCCACCTGTTTTGTGATCAAAGAATTTCGCCGCCTTGCCGACGGAGAAGAGATCCTGATCTTATCGCGTGCCATGGCGCAGCGTGCTTGTAGGAGAAACTATCTTGACAAGCTGGAAGCCGGCACGGTGATCCCCTGCACCGTGACGCATATTGAAAACTTTGGCGCATTTTGTGATGTGGGCTGCGGCATAAGCAGCCTTTTGCCCATCGACTGCCTTTCGGTTTCGCGCATTTCCTCCCCTGCCGACCGGGTATCCGTAGGGCAGCAACTTCTTTGCGCTGTGAAATGCCGCGACACGCAGGGCCGCCTTGTGCTGACACTTCGGGAACTGCTGGGAACATGGAGCGAAAACGCAGCTTGCTTTTCCCCCGGTGAAACTGTGGTGGGGATTGTGCGCAGTGTGGAAGAATACGGTGTGTTCGTAGAGATCGCCCCCAATTTGGCCGGGCTTGCCGAGAGCAGCGGAAATCTTTGCCCCGGGCAGGTGGTGAGTGTTTACATCAAAAATATTCTGCCGGAGAAAATGAAGATCAAGCTGGTGATCGTAAACAAAAATATCAGCCAGCCCCTGCGATTTGAACCCCATTATTTCATTACAGAGGGGCGTATGAAAAGCTGGATCTACTCGACTCCCCAAAGCCATAAGCAGATTGAAACCGTTTTTTGAACCGCGGCAAAACTTGTAAGTTTTGCGTGTATCGTTTATAATAATAAAATCAACAAAAAGGAAGTGGATCGATATGCCAGCAGATGCCTTCACCGCCGGGGTAAAGCCGGGCGGACTGACAAGTGTGACAGAGATCCGCATTCTGCTTTGCTATTTGATCAAAACCGCCGGGCCTGTTTCGCGTGAGGTTTTGGAAAACGCCTTGATGCAGGAACAGCTTGTGAATTATTTTGAGCTGAGCAGCGGTCTGGATGATCTGGCAGAGCAGAAGCTTGTCACGCAGGAAAACACGATTTATACCATCACAAAAAAAGGCGCACAGGTATCGGATGACCTGTGCTGGGATTTGCCGCGCTCTGTGCGTGAAAGTGCCGCGAACACCGTGCTGCGTATGCAGAAATTTCAGCGCATGGCTGCTGAAAATCAGGCAGAGATCACACAGACTGCCGATGGCTATGATGTGCATTGCCATATTCAGGAGCATGGCCACGATCTGCTTTCGCTGACCATCTCGATGCCGGATATCATTACAGCGGAAAAAGTGAAAAATTCCTTCGTCAAAAATGGCTCTATTATTTATTCCATGTTTGTAGAGGAGCTTACCGGAAGGGACGAATGAGCCTTCCGCTGCGGCCCTATTTTTGTATGCAAACTCAAAAGAGCGGTGCTTTACCGGCTTATTATAAGCCAGCAAAGCACCGCTTGTGTTTTGATTCACTTTACCAAAAGCAGCTTTTGGTAAGCGCTTTCAGAAAAATCCGGGCAGCAGGAGATTACTTGAAGTAGCGATTCAGCATACCCTCGAGAGCCTTGCCGTGGCGAGCTTCATCACGAGCCATTTCATGCACAGTGTCATGGATGGCATCCAGATTCAGCTGCTTTGCCTTTTTGGCCAGCTCGGTTTTGCCGGAGGTTGCGCCATACTCGCACTCTACGCGCCAAGCCAGATTCTTCTTGGTGGAAGCAGTCATGTTGGATTCCAGATCCGAGCCCAGCAGCTCTGCAAACTTGGAAGCATGCTCGGCTTCCTCGTAGGCTGCCTTTTCCCAGTACAGGCCGATCTCAGGGTAGCCCTCGCGGTGAGCAATACGTGCCATGCACAGATACATGCCAACCTCGCTGCACTCACCGGCAAAGTTTGCCTTGAGCTGATCGAAGATATACTGCTTATCTTCCTCAGAGATGTCGGGGTTGTTCTTGACGGTTTTGCCGTAAACGCCAAACTCATGCTCAGCGGCCAGAGTCAGATCGGTCAGCTCTTTAAAAGCTTTGGAAGCAGCGCCGCAAACGGGGCACTTTTCAGGGATAGAACCCTCAGCGATATAACCACAGACAGTGCAAACATACTTAGCCATAATTAATTTCCTCCATTCATATTCGATATCAATTTTAATTGATAATCATTCCTATTTGGTATGGCCCTATCATACCGTATTTCTGTGCGTTTGTCAAGCCTTCTTGAGAAAATTTCTTATTTTTTCTCATCATCTTCCAACTTGCCTCTGTACCGCGTTTTTTTGAGTGCCGGAAGCAGTATTTGCACACCGGTTGCCGTAGCGCTGCCCATGATAAGACCAGAAATCAGCAAAACCGGCATATAATTGAGCGCCAACGCACTGGAAAGGATCAAGCTGGCCCCTGCCAGCTGGCCGGCATTGTGCGCAAGTGCTCCGCATACGGACATAATAAATAGTGTTGCCCCCAAACGGCGCGCAATAATCATAATGAAAAGCGAAAAGACGCCCCCCAGCAGCGAAAGGAACCCTGCCGTAGCACCAAAAAACAAAAAAGAGAAAAAGGCTTTTAATACAGCCAGCGTAAAGGCCTGCTTTTTTCCGATAAACAGCAGTGCATACATCACCACGATATTGGCCAGCCCAAGCTTTACGCCCGGCATAAGCCCCAATAGCGGAGTGATGGTGCTTTCCAGCATGGAAAGCGCAATGGCAAGCGCAAACAACAGCCCGCCCAGCGCCGCATCGGAAGCGCTGTTTCGGATATTTTTCATGGAGGATCCCCTTTGCATCGCATTTGTTTTATAGTACTGCGCATGAACTTTTTCTGTCAAGGCAGAGGCAATTTGCTGCTTTCTATTTATCATAGCATATTCTGCTTTCAAATTGTTAAATATTGGTTAAAAGGGTTGCATAAATAGTGAAAATAGTGTAATCTTTCTAATATACTTTATTATATAGAGGTGCAATAAGAAAACTATGAAAAAACTGATTTCTATTGTTCTGTGTGCAGTAATGGGCCTGAGCATGGCAGCCTGCGGTGGTTCTTCCGCTTCGGCTTCTGCCAAGGAATACAATCTGGACGATATCGTTTCCGCCGTTGAGGCTGTAAACCCTGTTTCCAACCCCCGCGAGGTAGACGATTTTGCTCTGGAAAACGAATTCATGCTGAGCGCTGACAGCGTAGTGGCCTATAAAGGCGAGCTGAGCAACGATCAGGGCAACAGCGCCCAGATCATGGCTGTGCAGTGTGCTGATGGCAAAGCCGACGATGTGAAAAAGGCTTTGGAAACCTATCAGCAGAACCAGATCGCTTATTACGGAAACTATGCTGAGTTTGCCGATGGTCAGGCTTTGATCAAAGATGGTCGTATTGTGGAAAAGGGCAACTATGTTGTGCTGGTATTTGCCAATACGGACGGTGCAAGCTACACCGACATTGACAAAGCCCTTTCGGCTGCTCTGGATTAATCGTTTGCTGCATCAGCGCCGGTACTCTGATTGCTGAGTATCGGCGCTGCGTTTGTTTAAGGATACTTTTGATTTTTGGGGCTTCCCTGCTGTCCAGCCGTTGCTAAGAACGGTGCAGGCTTTATCGTGCAGTGCCGCCCCGCCCAAGAAGGAGTGTGCAAGCTTTGGTTTTCAGCACCATCATTTTTTTGTTTCGGTTCCTGCCGATCACATTGGCGCTTTACTACCTTGTTCCGCCCAAATTTAAGAATACGGTTTTATTTGTTTGCAGCCTGATCTTTTACTCGTGGGGCGAAGTAAAGTTTTTCCCCATTATGCTGGTGTTGATCCTGCTGAACTATGTGTGCGGCCTTTGCATGGAAAAATGCGCCGATAACAAACGCCTTTTGCGGCTGTTTTTGATCATTTCGGTTGTGGGCAGTCTTTCCATGCTGGTCTTTTTTAAGTATACCAACTTTATCATTCGCACCATCAATGCTTTGGCAGGGCTTGGAATTGCCGAAATTTCCGGCGTGAGCGTGCTGCCGCTCGGCATCAGCTTTTACACCTTCCAGACCATGAGCTACTCCATCGATGTGTTCCGCGGCCAGGTAAAAGCCGAGCATAACATCATTGATTTTGGCGCTTATGTGGTCATGTTCCCGCAGCTGATCGCAGGCCCCATCGTGAAATACCGCGATGTATCCGAGCAGCTTCATGTGTATAAAAACCGCTACAGCCTGCAGCAGATCGAAGACGGCGTTTGTATTTTTGTGTTTGGTTTGGCTAAAAAAGTTTTGCTGGCCGATACTGTGAGCAAGGTGTGGACGGATATTATCGGTGTGGCAGGCAAAAGTGCCGGCATTGGGCTGGCCAACGCCTCTACCCCGCTGGTTTGGCTGGGTGTTATCGCCTATTCCATGCAGCTGTATTTTGATTTTTCCGGTTATTCCATGATGGCCATCGGCATGGGCAAAATGCTGGGATTCAATTTCCCCAGCAACTTCAATATGCCCTATATCAGCCGCAGCATTACGGAATTCTGGCGTCGCTGGCATATCACGCTTTCCAGCTGGTTCCGCGATTATGTGTATATCCCGCTGGGCGGTAACCGCAAAGGCTTGGTCCGGCAGATCCTGAATATGTTTATCGTGTGGGCCCTGACCGGCATTTGGCACGGCGCCGACTGGAACTTTGTCTGCTGGGGCCTTTACTATTTTGTTCTGCTCACCATAGAAAAAAGCTTTTTGCTTCCGTATCTGGAAAAAGGCAAGGTTTGGCCGCATATCTACACACTGTTTCTGGTAGTGGTAGGCTGGGCCATGTTTGTAGGCAACGAACAAGGCGTTGGCATGGCGCTGTTGTTCCAGAAGCTGTTTATCCCCTCGGGCGGTGTGGGAGTTTGGTATTATCTGCGCAACTATGCCGTTACTTTGATCGTTTCGGCTGTATGCTGCTCGCCGCTGCCCCAGTTTGCATGGGATAAGATCAAGGAATTTGCATGGATCAAGGTTTCGCTGGTGATCTCGCTGATGTATTTCAGCGTTTGCTATATCGTGGGCTCTACCAACAGCCCGTTCCTGTATTTCAACTTTTAAGGGAGGTGCGCAGCTATGAAAGAAAAATTATCGGAAAAGCTGGATGCTCTGCGCGGCTACCCGTGCATTATCGTGTTTGCGGTGATCATTGTCGGCATGATGCTGCTGAGTATGCTTTGGCCGGATCGTGAGATCAGCACACTGGAAAACACCCGCCTGAAGCAGCGCCCCAAATTCAGCATGAGCAGCCTTCTGCAAAACCAGTGGACCGCCGAATACGGCGATTATCTGAAAGACCAGTTCCCCCTGCGCGATGGTTTTATCGGTATGCAAAATCGCACAGAAAGCCTGATTTTCAAAAAGACTGAGCTTAGCGATATTCTTGTTGGCAAAAGCGGGCGCCTGTATACCAAGCAGTTTTCGCTGACCGACAGCGAAAAAAGCCAGCTGCCCAAAAACATTGCAGCCGTCAACGAATTCGCATCCCGCCATCCGGGCAAGGTGAGCGTGTTGATTGCTCCTTCGGCCAGCCTTGTGTATCCCGAAGATCTTCCCTTTGGCGCCCCCATGCTGAACGAGGGTGCCTTGCTGGATGATATCTTTGCCGGAACCAGCAATGCAATGGCTGTGGACATCCGCGACACCATGATCCAGAACAAAGAGGATTATATCTACTATAACACGGATCACCACTGGACAACACATGGTGCGTATCTGGCGTATCAGCAATTCTGCCAGCAAAAGGGCCTTACCCCGTTCGACCCTGCTCAGCATACCGCAGTAGAAGTGAAAAAGTTTTACGGCACGCATTATTCTGCCAGCCGTTATTATGCGGCCGAGCCGGATACCATCACCTATTACGAGCTGCCCAACCAGGAAACCATTTATAATATCACGGGCGAAAATCAGTTTTCTGTGAAGGAAACCGGTGATCTTTATGATTATGCCGCCTTTGATACCCGTGATAAATATGCCGCCTTCCTGCACGGAAACAATGGCTACAGCACCGTACAGGGCAATGGAAAAGGCAGCATTCTGCTGATCAAAGACAGCTACGCCAACTGCTTTGTTCCGTTTTTAACTGCCAACTATGCCAAGATCGGCGTAGTGGATCTGCGTAATTTCTCCTACGGCATCGACAGCTTAATGCAAAGCGAAGGATACGACGAGGTTTTGATCCTGTATAACTTTGCCAGCTTCAAATCGGATGCCAAGCTTCCGTATTTGAACTATCAGGCCCAATAAAAGGCCGACATAGACAAAACACAAAGCCACCGGCACGCGTTCCTGCGATCCTGCAGGGCCGTGCCGGTGGCTTTTTATGGATTTTATAGCGATTTGGTTCAGTTTTTGGCTGCTTCCTCTTGGGCATCCTGCTCCTCGAGCAGTTTTTCCCATTCGTCAAACAGCTCTTGCTGATGAAAACGGGCATCCTCGAGTGCATCACACTTTTCCCGCATCAAATTGTGGTCGCGGTATACCTCAGGGTCGTTCATTTCGTTTTCCAGCTCCACAATGCGAGCGCCTACCTCGTCAATGTCTTTTTCGATGGTTTTCAAACGGTTGCGGGCTTCGGCGCGGCGGCGGCGTTCTTCTTTTCCATAGCCGCCCCCCTGGTTTTGAGCGCCCGATGTGGATTCCTGTTTGACAGGCTGCGCCGGTGCTGTGCCGCGGCCCATCAGTTTTTCATAACTTTCATACAGCCTGGCTTCCCCATCCTGCAGATACAAAATCGGGCATCCGAGCGTATTCATCAGATAGCGGTCATGCGTGACCAGCAGCAACGTTCCCTCGTACTCTGCCAGCGCCTGGGTAAGGCTTTCTCGGGTAAAAATGTCCAAATGGTTGGTGGGTTCGTCCAAAAACAGCAGATTGGGGCGTTCCAGCACCATTTCAGCAAATCGCAAGCGGGCCAGTTCGCCGCCGGAGAGCGCATCACAAGGCTTGAACACATCTTCCCCGCGAAATGCAAAACGAGCAAGATGGCTGCGCACCTCCAGCTCGGTAAAACGAGGGTATTTGCTCCAGATTGCATCGATCACACGCCCGCCGCGGCGGATCTGCTGCTGTTCAAAAATGCTGGCTTTTGTGCCCGCACCGGTGCGCACCAAGCCGCTGCTGGGCCTGCGGCGGCCATCCAGCACCTGCAGCAGTGTGGATTTGCCAGCACCGTTGGGGCCCGCGATCACAAGCTTATCGCCGCGATAAACAATCTGATCCAGCGAGTGAAGCAGATCACGGCCGCCGATCTCAATGTGCAGCTGTTTGGTAATCAGCACCTCGTTATATGGCGCAACATCAAATTCAAAGCGGAAGTTCATTTCCGTATGGCCGGTTTTCGGGGCCTCGGTGATCTCCAGCTTTTCCAGCTGTTTGCGGCGGCTTTGCGCCATTTTGGTGGTAGAGGCACGCACCAGATTGCGTGCAATATAATCCTCCAGCTTGGCCGCTTTGGCCACATCGGCATCGTGCTGCTTTTGCTGCAATGCCACGGCCATGTCTTTTTGCGGCAGATAGGCCGAGAAATTGCCCTTGTAGGCGATCAGCGTTCCCTGCTCCACTTCCCAGATACGGTTGCAGATCGAGTCCAGAAAATAGCGGTCATGGCTGACCACCAGCACAGCGCCCCGGTATTCTTTCAGATAACTTTCCAGCCATTCCATGGTGGCAAAATCCAAATGGTTGGTAGGCTCGTCCAAAATCAGCACATCCGGCTTTTGCAGCAGCAGCTTTGCCAAACGAAGGCGGGTAAGCTCACCGCCCGAAAGCACACCCACGCTTTTTTCGTAGGTGGCCGGGCCGAAGTCCATACCGTTCAACACCTTGCGGATCTCAACATCCATATTATAAGCATCCATGGCATCCACGATGGCGCTCATGCGGCCATGCTCGGCCAGGAATGCTTCATTGGCAGGATCAGCGGCAAGCTTTTGATCCAGAATGTGCATTTTTTCCATGGCCTGAATGGCCGGCGCATACACCGTGCGCATTTCGCCGTATACATCCAGTGCGGGGTCTAAATGGGCGTTTTGTTCCAGATAGCCGATGGTCACATTGTCGCCAATGTTCATTTCGCCCTCGTCCGGCGTATACTCACCGCACAGCATACGGATCAGCGTGGTTTTACCGGCACCGTTTTCTCCGATAATGCCAATGCGGTCTTCTTTTTCTACCGAGGCGGTGATGCCATGCAGGATCACACGCTCGCCAAAGCTTTTACCAAGCTCTTGCAATCCGATCAACATAGTTTTACTATCCTTACACTCTATCTCAAAAAATACCGCCGCAACCAGATGTTACGGCGGTGCTGCCATTCGTTTTAGATTGCATCGTTTTGATGCTTGCGGTTTTTCAGGCCCACATTCTGCAGCTCATCCTCTTCCATCACGATGGGATACAGCTCACTGAGCGCCTTCACTTCGTATGTGGGGGTAAGGCCGCTTTCATTTTCCAAGCCGTTCCTATTGACCCAGCAGGTATCCAGCCCGGCATTCACACCGCCCTGAATATCGGCCGAAAGGCTGTCGCCCACCACCAGCACTTTATCGCTGTGCTCAATGCCCAGCTTGCGCATGGCCATTTGGAAAATTTTGGGATTGGGCTTGGAAACACCGACAGCCTCGGAAATAAATATATCGTCGAAATACTTTTCAAAGCCCGAAAGCTTCAGGCGGCCGCGCTCTACCGACTCAGTGCCGTTGGAAACCGCGATCATCGTGGCCACTTCCGCCAGCTCCTGCAGGGCTTCTTCTGCTCCGGGGATCACATCGGCATGGGTGGCCAGATGCTCGGTATAGGCTCGGTTCAACTCGGTTGCCTTAGCGGCAGCGCCAACTTCTTTGACAAAGCGGTCAAAGCGCTCTACCACCAGCTTATCGCGGCGGATCTTGCCCTTGTTCAGCTCGCCCCAGAGCGACGAGTTGATCTCGTGGTAACGAGAAATGGCAGCCTCATCGCATGGCAGCGAAAATTGCTGCAGGGTTTCCAGCAGGGCTTTGCGCTCGGCCGCATCAAAATCCAGCAGCGTATTATCAATATCCATCATGATACAATTATATTTTGCCATTTTTTCACCTGAGTTCCAAACTTTTTATTGGTTCCTGCACGCAGGGTGCAGGGGTTGATTCATCTATGTTATTATCCGATATTCTCTGTGATTCGTCAAGTAAAATCAGTGTTTCATCCAAGGGCAGCTCCTCGGGCAGAACAGGATCTGCCTCGCCCCAGTCCAGCTCATAATTTTCTATACTGCCGTCTGTAACATCGTTTCTGAGATCGCAGAGTTCTTCCGGGCAGAAAATCATAAACACACCGCCTCCTTTACAGCAGCTTATGCCGCTTTGGGAGGCGGTGTGTTTTGTTAGGTATTAAGTGTCGTTCTCTTCGTTTTCATCCGGAGAAGGAGTATTGTTTTCCGAGGAAGCCGACGAACTGGCCGGCTCTTGCGTAGGCTCAGGCGTGGGTGTGGGAGTCGGCGTAGGTGTGGGAGTCGGCGTGGGGGTAGCTGTCGGAACAGGCGTGGGCTCCGGAGTAGGCACAGGTGTGGGCGTGGGGGTAGGTGTCGGAGTCGGCGTCGGTGTGGGGGCAGATGTAACGGTTACCTTCACCTCGGCGCTCTTTACCAGATCTCCCACGCTGATGATGGCTTTCAGCGTGTACACGCCCGGGGACAGATTTTTCAGGCTGTAGCTTTCGCCAGTATGGCTGGCAGCGCCGCTCCACTCTACATCCTTGGCATCTGCGCCGGAAACCGTAGCAATCACGGTGTTATCCGCGCCCTGTACCATGTTCACTGCACTGGTGGAAAGCGAAATGCTCAGGGATTTTGTTTTGTTGAACATTGCTGTAACATCAATGTTCTGCCTGAAATCCTTATCGGTGCGGCTTGCGGTGGTCACGCCATCGCTCCATTTGTAGAATTCAAAGCCATCTGCAGCCACTGCCTTGATGGTAACACTGGAGGTTTCGCCCACCTTGAATTCCAGCTTGCGCTGGTTGCTGTGCTCGCCATAGGTCAGCGTGCCGCCTTCTTCGGCATGATAGCTTGCCACATAGCTTTCCACCGATGCCGCGCTGGAATTGCTGTTTTCGCTCTTGGGGGTGTCTGCACGCTTTGCAATATTGGTTTTATCCGGGCGCTTATCCTCGGTGTTCAGTGCGTGCGTTTTCACATACTCCAGCAGTGCGTTCAAGCCGGTTTTATTAAAGTGGATATCGCCAACGGCGAAGTAGCCGCTCACACCAAAGCCGTTATCGCTTTTCAGCACCTCGCTGGTGTTCAGGAAACGATAGCCATCCTCGTTGCACATCTTCAGCAGCGCCTGGTTGAACTCGTCAATGATCTGCATGCGCATATTGGGATATTGTGCATGGTCGGCCGGAATGGGAGGAATGGCAGCAATGATAATATCGCTGTAGCTGTAGGCGGTTTTCATTGCCTGCAGGGCGCTGCGGTAGCTCTGGATAAATTCATCCGCTTTCATGCTGCCGTCGGCGTTGTTGGTGCCCATCATCACCACAATGCGGCGGGGCTTCATTTTCGCCAAAGCATTGGGAATGGTGTAGGCAGTGGTATCGCCTTTAAAATAAACGCAGGCATCACTGGTGACGCTTTGAATGCCAAGGCCCACCTTGCCCACAAACTGATCCAGACTGATCAGACCGTAGCTATACATACGAACCGTGTTGGAGTCACCAACAAAAACCGTTTCGTTCAGATAGTCATTTCCGGCATCGCTGGTTTTTTCCAAAATAGCGGAATCTTTGGTGTCCAGCGTATACTGGGTGCGGTCATACTCTTCGCTGATCACATCGCCGCTGCCGGTTTTGTCAATTTCATCGTCCGGTACAATATCACTGTTCGACCAACCGTGCAGTAACGCGGCACACACAGCGATCGTGGCCAAAAATACCACCGCGCAGCCTGCCAGTACCATGCAGGCCTTTTTTTGCAGCGGAGAAAGCGCATTCAGCCACTCCATGGGGCTAAGATTTTGCTTTCTGCGCCGAGATCTACGATTACTCATTGGAATCTCCTTCCAGAATAAAATTTGTAAGTTCGTTGCAGCTATTGGCTAGGATCAGCGGCCGGTACGGTGCCAATTCTTCTTTGCTGCCGTATCCGTAGGCAACCGCCGCCGCAGGCAGCCCGCAGTCACGCGCGCCTTCCATATCGTCGCGGCGATCCCCCACCATCAGGATCTTTTTGCCCTGCAAAAACTCCCGCGGCAAAAGATCGCGGATCACAGCGGTTTTGGTATCAATGCTGCTGTCTTCGCTGGCACCGCCGATAACATGGAAATATTCCGCAATACCAAGTTCCTGCAAAATCGGCGTAACTACCGTTACAGGCTTTGAGGTGGCTGTACACAGCACCACCCCTGCACGGCGCAGAGTTTGCAGCATATCCGTCACACCGGGATACAGCACGCACATATGGCTGCCCTTTTCGTGATAGTATGCCCGGTACAGATCCACCGCGTGTTCTACCTCTTCCGGTGTGCGCAGAAATTTTGCATAGCTGCGGCGCAGCGGCGGGCCAAAAAACTGGTTATAGTCGATGTTTTTATCATCGATCCCCAGCTCCTGAAATGTATGGGCAAAAGTTTCCCGAATACCGGGTGCCGAGTCGATCAGCGTACCGTCTACATCAAAAAGAACCGCATCATATCTCATGGTTTACCTCAAAAGCCAAAAGCTGTGGCGTTTACATATAGTTTTTCGCGGCAGCGAAGGTTTTTACATAGCTTGCAAAGCACAGCACTGCCTTTGCTATTATAGCATAAATTATTCTTTTATGCCATTGATCCATTCAATTTTTACAAAATGTTTGCGATTATGCCTCCATGAAACCGGCAACTGCTCATCAAAAAGGCAGAGCGAAGCTGGGCCTCGCTCTGCCAATGCGATTTGATTCAAAACAGAAAAGCACTCCGAACGCTTATTCCTTGCCAAAGCAATGCAGCTCTGCTGCTTCGATGCAGTCATACACCTGCTGTGCCGTTTCTGCCTTGCGCAGCTGGTCTGCTAATGCAGGCACTTCTGCCAGCAGCGTGGTGATATAAGTAAGCAAACGCAGATGCTCGTTGCCTTCCATGGGCGCGCCGATCATAAACAGAAGATCGCTCTGGCTATGGTCATAGGCACCCCATTCTACGCCCTTTTTAAGAGTTGCAAAAGAAACACAGGGCTTGCTGATGGCCTTGCTTTTGGCATGAGGAATGGCAATGCCGCCATCCAAAGCCGTGGAGGTGACATCCTCGCGGGCATAAATTGCACTGCGATATGTGCTTTCATCCTGCAGGCAGCCGTTTTTCTTTTGCAGCTGTACCAGCATGCCAATGGCTTCGAGCTGGTCTGCTGCTTCACCGTGAATACAGATTGCCTCGGGGGAAAGTATTTCTTTGAGCCGCATAATCAAACACCTTTCCTTATCATATGTCGGGCTGAATACCGACCAACTTCATTTATGCTTCTATCATAGCACCAATTCTGCATTTTGTCATTAGATTATCCATAATTTTTCCGCTGCTTCTTTTCAGTTTCGGATAATTTATTGGTTTTATGCAGCTAACAGCGGAAACCGGCCGCCAGGCCCTTGTTTCAGCGCGGTTTCTTGGTGTCTTTTTTATCAAAATACATATACACCTGACAAGGGATCATGCCGTTGTACAGCTTGCGGCGGCGGGCAGCGCGTGTGCCAAAGTGTGTTTCAAATTCCATGTCGGCTGTGATCACATACAAACCGCTGCCAGGGGCCTTTTTCCAGCGATCCCCCAAAATGCCTGCCAGCTGCGCTGCTTCGTCCAGACTGCCCAAACGCTCACCATAAGGAGGGTTGGTAAGCACTGTCGCAGCCGGATCGGCTGTAAAATCGCGCACATCCGCCACTTCAAAATGACAGCGCTCCCCCACACCGGCCAGCTTGGCGTTTTGCGTGGCCAGCTCAACGGCAGCGGGATCAATATCAAAGCCGCGGCCTTCAAAGGCGGCATCCAAGCGAGTTTCGGAAAGGCACTTTTCACGCTGCTCGGCCCATACCGAGGTGGGAATAAAGCTGTATTGCTCTGCAGCAAAACGGCGGCGCAGGCCGGGAGCAATGTTGAGCGCCTTTTGGGCGGCTTCGATCACCATGGTGCCGCTGCCGCAGAACGGGTCCATCATCAGGGTGTCGCGGCGCACACGGCCCAAATCGGCAATGGCCGCAGCCAGCGTTTCCTTGATGGGAGCCATTGTGGAATTGCGGCGATATCCGCGCTTATGCAGGCCGTCACCGCTGGTATCCAGCATGATCTCCACCAGATTTTTGCGAATGGAAAAACGGATCTTATGCAGCACGCCGGTTTCCGGCAGATAGCTGGTTTTATGGCCCTGCATCAAGCGCTTAACGATGGCCTTTTTCACAATGCTCTGGCAGGCCGGAACACTGGACAGCTGGCTGGAAAGGCTGCTGCCCTTTACCGGAAACTGTGCGTCGGCAGGGATCACCTCTTCCCAGGGAATGCTGTATACGCCGTCAAACAGCTCATCAAAAGTGGTGGCTGTATAGGTTTTCAGCAGAATGACAACGCGCTCAGCACAGCGCAGGTTCAAGTTGGCAGCAGCGATCATATCCACGCCGCCTTCAAAGGCCACACGGCCATCCGTTACCTGCACATTCTCGGCGCCGAGGCGGCGGGCCTCAAATGCCGTGGTGGATTCCGTGCCGAAGTAGCAGGGTGCGATCAGATGAAATTTTTCCATTGTTTTTCCTTTCCTGTCCGGGAACTGTACCGGAAAAAGAGCCTGTCTCATTTTTGGTGCGACAGGCTCGGCTGATAAATGTTTACCGCTTGCGGGAATAACCGCCGCCACGGCGATTTTCGGTTACACGCTTGAGGTCCGCAATTTTTTCCTCGCTTTGGCTTTTAAAGCGAGACATCATATCCTCAAAGCTCATGCTGCCCTGCGGCACCGCCTGTGCCTTGGGCTGCCATACACGGGGGGCTTCGCTGCGGGCGGGGCGCGCAGGGCGGCCGCCGTTGCCTGTCGGGCGCGGTGTGCCCGGACGGCCGCGCTGGGCACCGGGCTCAGGGCGAGGCAGTGTGCGCTTAATAGAGAGCGCGATTTTGCCATCCTCGGCAATGTTGATGATCTTAACCTTTACATCCTGTCCGTCAGACAGAACCGTATCAAGATCTTCAATGAAATTATTGGAAACTTCGGAAATGTGAACCATGCCGGATTTGCCGCCCGGCAGCGCAACAAATGCGCCGAATTTTTTTACGCCTGTGATTTTGCCCTCAACGATCGATCCTACCTCTAATGCCAAAGCCATAAACTCCTCTTGCTTAAAATTTGATGTGGTTTTTGCTTGCGCAGCCGGTTATTTTCCGCTCACATCCACAAAAACTCTCTCGTTCGGGCGTGCATATCCCAATTCATCACGGGCTGCACGCTCGATAATGGTTTTGTCGCCGCTGGCAAGCTCACGATTGAGTTCTTCGTTTGCCGCCTGCTGCTCTTCTAATGAATTCTGCACAGCCGCCAGTTCTTGGCGCTTGGTGCCAATGTTTACCTGACAAACCACCAGATTAAAAACCAGATAGCCAAAAAGAAACACGCAAACAAGTGTAACCAGCTTTTTGCCGAAACTGCTTTTGCGCTTTTTCATTTTGTCTTTCCTCCTGTATGGTTTTTGATCGTGCCTATCTAATTATAATACATCATTCAGCGTTTTGATTTCAACTGATTTTTAGCTTTTTTCAATATTTTTCTAATTTGTTTCTGCGATCCTCTGGCAGCAGCACCGGCGGCGATCTTCAGCAGCACAAACGGCCTGCTGATCAGCCAACACAGCCAAAAGCGTACCCCCTCGGTGAAGGGTGCGATAACAGCATGGCCAGCCGCCGCCCCCGCCAGCATGGAAGCCGCCATATACCCGCGCGGAATGCCCGAAAGGCTTTGCCCTGCAGCATATCCCTGCAATATCACCGCGGCCAGAACGAATAGAAAGAGATCCGGAAAAAACAGCGAAATATGTGATTTTCCAAGCAGAAACAGGCTGAGCGTATGCACGGCAGCCAAAATAAGCCCCAGCCCCATGCAGCCGAGCATATCGCAAAGCACCTGCCCGGGAAGCAGCGAAACAGCCATTCAGCGCCAAAGCCTGTGCAGCAGGCGTTCGGCTTTTTCCTGCGGCTCTGTGTATTGCACATAGTCGATCTGGCCGTAGATTTTCAGTTCACCGGTTTGCAGGCTGAGCTCGCTCACCTGAATGCCCCGCCCGCCAATGGTAAGCCCACCCTGCTGTGTTTCCAGCGAGGCGGCGGTATCATCATAGCTTACAATGCGCTTGATGCCTGTGGCCGTGGCCAAATGGCGATTTTCCAAAATCAGGTTATGCTGTGCGGCAGCGGCCGCTTTGGCGGGCTCGGGCGGTGTGGTTTGCACGGATTTGGTTTGCATAAAGGCATGGCCCCCTTTGATGACTTTTTATCAAAGATATTCGCCGATGCCTGCACTTAGAACCCGCCTGCTTTTATTCCTGAATGGCCTCGTACATTTCGCGGGCCACATCTTTGCGCACATTATCCTCGACCGAAAGAACCTTTACTTTAACAGGCTTATTGCCAAAGGTGATCTCGATCTCATCGCCCACCTTCACAGCATAGCTGGGCTTTACTGCCTTGCCGTTCACATAAATGCGGCCTGCATCCGCCACATCGTTGGCCACCGTGCGGCGCTTGATCAATCGGCTGACTTTTAAATATTTATCCAATCTCATGGGAATACCCCTCTTAAAACCGGAAAATCCCGCCGCCGAAGCCCGGCAGCGGGAATTCTCGTTCATTGGTGAAAAAAGATTAGCCGTTCACAGCTTCCTTCAGAGCCTTGCCAGCCTTGAAAGAAGGGGCCTTGCTGGCGGGAACATTGATGGTTTCCTTGGTCTGGGGGTTCAGGCAGGTGCGCTCTGCACGCTCCTTGACCTCGAAAGTGCCAAAGCCAACCAGAGAAACCTTTTCGCCGTTCTGCAGAGCCTCGGTGATAGAAGCCAGAACAGCAGCAACAGCCTCCTCAGAAGCTTTCTTGGAAGTGCCGGTTTTTTCAGCAACCTGAGCGATCAGTTCAACCTTAGTCATAATTTAATTACCTCCACAAATGTCCTTTATATCAGCACAAAGGGCCTTTTCGTATTCCCTCTGAGAACTGCCTGATATGTTTTTTGCGCTTTGTATTTTTTACAAAACGAGCGGTTTTTATTCGGCTTTTTGCTGCTCACTATGCACAACCGCAGCCGAAAATTCGCGGTTTGCATCTTGCAGGGCCTGTTCCGGGTCAATTCCTGCAGCGCGGGCCGCCTGCACAGCGGCAAACAAAAGCTGCCCCATCGCCTGGGGGGAAGGCTGTGTTTGCATCTGCTCGGCCTGCTGTTTTACGGTTTCCAGTGCCAATGCCAGTTCGCAGCTGCCATAGCCATAACGCGAAGCACGCTTTTGCAGTTTAGCGGCTTTCATTAAGGCCGGCAATGTTGCGGGTACGCTTTCCAATTCATCTTTGGCTGTTGCGCGCCCTTTTTCTTTGTTTTTGAGCGCATCCCATGTATTCAGCACCGCTGCGGCATCACCGGGCACGCAGGCTTGCCCAAAGATATGGGGATGACGGCTGATCAGCTTTTGGCATATACCATCGCACACATCGTCAAACCCAAAGCCGCCGCTTTGCTGTTCCATGCGGCTGTGAAGTGCCACCTGCAGCAGCACATCACCCAGTTCTTCTTTTAAAAGAACGGCATTCTTTAAATCAATGGCTTCCAAAACCTCATAGGTTTCCTCAAGGAAATTCATGCGCACAGATTCATGTGTCTGCACACGGTCCCACGGGCAACCGTTCACGGGATCCCGCAAAATCTCCACGATCTGGATCAGATCATTGATTTTATAATGGTCTTTGCGTTCAAAATTCACTTTTTTCCTCCGATCACGCGATCAAGAAAACTGCATTGTCTATTTTATACTACTGCCGCCCCGATTTCAAGACTAAATCAACAATTTATCCTTTTTCCTATGATATTTCTGATTTTTTTATCAAAAGTCTGTAGGATGCTCCAAAAAATAAGCTACGGCTTAAAAAAAGAGCGGGGCAACCCCCGCTCTTTCCGGCTTTATCAAAGCAATGCAGGCATTACAGCTGTGTGCCGCATTTGCTGCAGAACAGTGCATCCTCGGGCTCTTGGGCGCCGCACTGAGGGCAAACACGAAGATTTGCAGACTGGTCTGCGCTGGGCTGTGCTTCTTCGTTGGCGGAAACCGTGTATTCCGCTTCCTCGCAGGACTTTACATCCTCGGCACTCATGGTGCTTTTCAGCTGCTCCATCCCGGCCTCGATCTCCGAAATGGCGGCGATATACTGGTCTACCAAAGGCTGATTGCTTTCGCCCGACTTTGCCAGGCTGTAAACCAATGCACCCAGCTGACGCTGCGACTTGCTCAGCTTGGCCTGCAGTTCCATCAGCTGCAGCTGATCACGGCCTTTACCGGCAAGCTCCTGCGCTGTTTTTTTAGCGCGGCCGGCCAGTTCCAACCCCTGCTCTTTCAGACGGTCAAAATCAAATTCCATTTGTGCAACCTCCTCTATGGCAGTCCATTTACAGCCGCCAATCGTTCAATCATGTTATTTGCGGTGTTTCTTTTATCAGTATATTCCGTTCCTGTTAAAAAAGCAAGTCAAACGGCTATATTTTGATAATGCCGGGATCAGCCCTTATCCCCGTAAAATTCCAGCAGCATGCTGTTTTCGGGGATTACAGAGGGATCGAGTTTTTCAAAGCGGCTGAATCGGCCCACCAGCGCATTCAGGCGATTGGAAAGATTATGCTCTGCAGGCAAAAGGCCTGCCATGGGGGCCATCAGTCCGGCCAGCACACAAACCTCATAGCTGAACGCCGTATCGATCAGCAGATTGGCTTCGTTTTTAAACACCTTGATATAGCGGTCTTCTCCTTCACAAACACGATCCCACAAAGCGAGAGTCTGCTCGGGGCTGTGGCCGCGGAAGCGCACATCGCGGGTCATGCGGCGGGCGCAGCGAATATCGCGGGTGCTCAGCATGCGCTCGCCGTCCTCGTCCGAGTATTCCTCGCGCAGGCCCGCATAGATCTTAAAGCAGGAATTTTCCGGCAAAGCAGCCGTCATAATGGGGTTCAGCGCATGAATGCCTTCTACGATCACAATGCCGCCCTCGGCCTCCAGATGCTGCACTTCCTCTGTGCGCGACTCGGTGGTAAAATCAAACACCGGCAAATCGCAATGATCCTCTTCGATCAGCTGCTTCAGGCACTTTTGGATGCAGGGCAGATCCAGCGCCATAATGTTTTCATAATCCTTGCTGCCATCGGGCAAACGGGGATAAACATCCTTGTTCAGATAAAAATTATCCAGGCTGATCACCTTTGCCGTGCGCCCGCGCAGAGTGAGCGCATGGGCCAGCTTGTGCGCCGTGGTGGTTTTGCCGCTGGCCGAAGGGCCGGTGAGCATTACGATCTTGCGGCCGCTTTCCAGCACAGCACCTGCCGCCTGAAATATGCGGTTTTCATATTGGGTTTCGCAGCGCTGCACAAATCGCTCCGTGTTTTCGGAGGCCACATTGATGAGGCTGTATTCAACAAGACGCTTCGGGATCCAAATTGCTGGCATAGTATTCAGTCACTCCTTCTTTTCGTTTTAAAATCGTATCGAAACCGCTGACATATTCACCGGGATACTTATAATTGAAAATTCGCTGGATCTTTTTGCCTGTTTCACCGCACATTTTGGTAGATGCACCTGCACCGGCGGCCAGTATGGAGTGGATCTCCTCCATGATATAAATATTGTACAGCCCTTCCTTGCCGGGCTTGCACCAGCCAATGTTTTCCAAATTCTGCAGGGTGTTTTTTTGGCGGTACATATAATAGGGCTGATAACCGGCCTGGGCAAGCAGCTGGCATTTTTCAAGCATGGCCGCCACATTGCCGTAATCATCGGGGCTGTGGTCGATCACCAGATTGGAAGCGCGCTTCAGCGTAAGCGTATGCACGGTAATATTTTCCGGGGCCAGCGCAATGGCCTGGCGCAAGCTGCGCTCAAAGCCCTGCACCGTATCGCCCGGCAGGCCTGCGATCAGGTCCATGTTGATATTCGTGTGCCCTACCCGGCGAGCGATCCGGTAGCATTCCAGAATATCTGCCGCGGTATGGCGGCGGCCAATGCGCCGCAGCACATCGTCCGAAAAGGTTTGCGGATTGATCGAAACACGGGTAGCGCCGTATTCCTTGATCACGCGCAGTTTTTCTTCGTCTGTGCAATCCGGGCGGCCCGCTTCTACGGTGTATTCCTCCACCTTGCTCAAATCAAAACATTTTTTCACCGTGCCCATCAGCTGCCGCAGCTGGTCTGCCGTAAGCGAAGTAGGCGTACCGCCGCCGATATAAATGCTTTTCAGATGCATGGCATTCTTATCGGCCTGCTCGTGGATTTTTTCCACCTCACGGCACAGGCAATCCACATAGGGCTGCACGAGCGAACGGTCTTTTTCTACCGTGCGTGAAACAAAGCTGCAATAGCTGCAGCGCGAGGGGCAAAACGGAATGCCGATATAAATGCTGTAGTCACGGTCGGCAGCGTTTTCGATGATGGGCCTTTGCAAATCGGCAATGCCCAGCGCCAGCTGAAATTTTTCAGGCGTGCAGTCAAAATCCGTCAAAAAATGTTCGCGGATCTCGGCCTCGGTTTTGCCTGCTCCGCGGGCATCGTGAATCAGGCGCACCGGGCGAACACCGGTCATCATGCCCCAAGGCGGGCGCAGTCCGGTGGCGCTGCACAAAAGGCGATACAGCAGCGCCGCCAGCGTATAATCCGGGCGCGGATCGTCGGCAAGCCGCGGTTCGCGGCGGGTATACACTCTGCCATTTTGCCGCAGCGCTGCCCAGTGGTGCTTTTTACCGCAGTGGGCGCGGATCAGATCGCCGCGGTCTTTTCCGTCGGGCTTTTCCACCAGCAACTGCGCCCCCGGGAAAAATACGCGAGCCAGATGCTCCACCTGATAGCCGCTGGGCAGCCCGGTAATATAGATTCGCATATGCGATCATTCCTCCATGAATTCGCGCAGGTAATAGTTATGGCGTTTTTCGTCTGCCATGGTAGAGAACGCTTCATGGCCCGGCAAAACACGCGCCTTGTCCGGCACCGGGAGCTCCAGCAGCTTCTGCAGGCTTTCTTCCATCTGCATCATGCTGCCGCCGGGCAAATCGGTGCGGCCAATGCTGCCATGAAACAGTGTATCACCGGTAAAGAACATATCGCCGCACAAAATCACCCAGCTGCCGGGGGTGTGGCCGGGGGTGTGCCAGGTTTTAAAGGTAAGCTCATCCACCTTGATCTCACCGCCGTCCACATAGCCGCTGTCGCTTTCGGTCATGGGAAGGCTGCTGTTGCCCTTGGCATCGGTAGGATCAAGATACACCTTGCAGCCCCACTTTTCCTTGAGCTGCTTCACGGCGCCCACATGGTCATAGTGGCCGTGGGTACACAAAATATGTGTCAGCTTTGCGCCGGTCTGCTCCAAGGCCTGCTCATACAGGCTGGCATCGGCGGCAGGGTCGATCGCTACGGCATGGCCGGCGTCGGTCACCAGCAAAAAGGTATTGGTACAAAGCGGGGCAGGCCCGACAATATGAAATGCTTTCATCAATAGATCCTCCTGATTATTTTTTCCACTCGTCTGTGTCGATCATAATGGTAGTGGGGCCGTCATTTACAAGCTCCACCTGCATATCTGCGCCAAATTCACCGTGCTGAACTTCTTTTAGCCCCTGCTTATGCATTTCGGCCAAAAACATCTCATAGGCATCCACCGAAAGCGGCGGCTTGGCGGCACGAATATAGCTGGGGCGCTTGCCCTTGCGGGTATCACCGTACAGTGTGAAATTGCTGATCACCAGTGCAGAATAGCCCAGCTCTGCCGCGCTGCAGTTCAGCTTTCCTTCTGCATCAGCAAACACGCGCAGATGCGCGCATTTTTCTGCCAGCTTCGGAACGATCTCCAGCGTATCGTCCTCACCCACGCCCAAAAGGATCACAATCCCTTTTCCGATGGGGCGCGGTTCACCACCGTTTACCGTCACGCTTGCACGCGTGACGCATTGGACAACTGCTCTCATCTTTGTATCATCCTTTATCTTATTTTCTATTAGTTCTGCTGCGGAATCAAGAACCAATATGGCCCTTCCTGTAACAGTTTTATTTCCGGCGCATTCCCATAAGCTTGCTTCCATGCATCGGCAATGCCCTCGCTGTCCGTCACATACACAGCGTTTGCATTCGGGCTGCCGCTCAAAGATTCATTCGGCGCTTTTTCCATCATGGAATTCCATGCGCCCTCATAATCTCCGCCGCCTGTAGCCAGCGCTGCATTGCAGGCCATATTCTGCTTTCCGGCCAGCACAGCCAAATCACGGCGCTGTGAGATATTGTTGGTAAGCAGCAGCACCGTATGGCTATCGCCCAGATGGGCCAGTTCTCCGTTTGTAAAAATTCCGGGAACAAACTCCCCCGCTGCGGCCTGCTGCATATAGCTGTGCTTTTGTGCCAGCACCGGGCTCAGATCCAGCAGCTGCACACTGAGCAGCAGTGCCAGCAATGCCGCCGAAAGCCTTTGCGGTGTAAGGCGGCTCAGCGCTGCCAATGCCCCCAAAAGCAGCAAATACCCTACGGTGTAAAACATTCTGCCGGAGGATCGGAAAATGCCGCACAGCTGCAAAAGCTTTTGCGGAAGCGGGATCGTGAGGCCTGCATTCCCCAAAGTGACCATGTTGCTGCAGGCAAAAGCTGTCAAAAATAGTGCGGCCGCCAGCAGAAGGGCGTTGCGGCAAAGCCATGCGCCAAGCCCCTGTGCGTGCGTTTTTGCACAGTGACGCAGCAAAAGGGCGGCAGCCAGCCCCAACAGTGCCAACACGCCAAGGCCCATATAATTAAAGCCCTCGTATTGGCCGGGGCCCTGCGGCAGCGCGGGCAAAAAGCGTGACCACTGATAGCCAAACGGGCTGAAAGGATTGCATATCGCGTTTAAATTCATGCTGTAAAAGCCAAAGCCTTCACGGCTATCTCCTGTTGTCCACCCCACTACACCCAGGCACCAACCGGCAAAAAACGTGCTGAGCAGCGCTGCCAGCATAAGCCCGGCGGCCTTGGCCCAGCGAACAAATGCCTTTTCATGCATACCATGAAAGCCGCGTTCGATGCAGCAAAGCAGGGTGAACAGCATGGTAATGGGCATCATATACGGGTGCAGGCCAATGGCCAGAATGTTCAGCAAAAAGCACTGCCACGGAAAGCGTGCAGGCCGCACCGATGCCCCGCCCTGCTGCAAATGCGCCGCGCTGTAGCTTTGCAGGCTCTGTCTGTATTGCAGGTAAAGATACAGTGAAAACAAAATCAGCCAGTGGCTGGCAAGTGCCGTGTGGCGCAGGGCACGGTCAAGCAGGATCGGCGCAAACACAAAGAGCGCACTGGCCATTACGGTAAACAGACTGCTTTGTGAAAACCGGCGCACCAACAGCCCGGCGGCCAGCCCTTGCAGCACAAAGCACAGCAGGGTGTAAAGGCCAAAATATTGCCATGTGGCAGGCAGCACTCCGCGCAGAAGCTTGCACAGAATCGCCACCCACGGAATCGAGTCGGTATAGCTGATGATCACGCCGTCCGGCACGGAAAGGTTGGCGGCATAGCCCAAGGGGAAAGCCCACGGCGAATTGCGAAAGGCCAGCCAACCGGCATAGTGCTGGGTGATGTCGCCCTCATCGTATCCTGCCAGCAGCCATGTGTCTGCTGTGGGATCAAGCGGAGCCGGGCCATAAATCACCAGAAATGCCAGCACCCCCATGCAGGCGCAAAGACAAAGGACAAGCCTTTGCGGAAAAATCTTCTTTTTTGGCATAAGCATTCCTCTTTGCCTTATAAAGTTGTATTCGTGATCAGCTGCGGGTCACCGAAATCACATCGCGCACTTTGCGCAGCCGTCCCAGAATGTTGTTCATGTGCTCGGTATTGGCTGCGCTGACATTGATCGTAATCACCGCGTGGCTGTTATTGGCCGGGCGGGCATTCATGCCAAGGATGGGCACACGCATATCCCCCAGCGTTTGCAGCAGATCGCTCAGCAGGCCGTCACGGTCCATTGCTTCGATCTCAACCGCCGCACGGAAAGCCTTGGACTCGTTGGGGGCCCAGTAAGCCTTCACCCAGCGCTCACGGTTTTCCTCGTTGGCCATGCTGGCCTTAACATTTTCACAATCTTTTTTATGGATCGACACCCCAAAGCCGCGCGTGATAAAGCCCACGATCTCATCGCCCGGCAAAGGCGCACAGCACTTGGCAAACTTGATGGGGCAGTTGTCGATACCCTCTACGATCACACCATCGGTTGCGTGTACTCGCTTGGGGATCACGGCCTCACGCGGGGCTTCTTCCTCGCGGATCTTGGTGTACTCTTCCTTGATCTTGGGCATGATCTTGCTCAAAAGCAAGCCGCCGTATCCAATGGCAGCGCACATTTCCTCCACGCTGTTCATGCGCTGGCGGCGGGCCACCTCGGCCAGCATTTCCTGCATTTTCGCATCCGTCAGATTGATCATATTGCGGCGCAGTTCACGGTCCAGTGCGGCACGGCCTTCGGCAATGTTTTCCTCGCGGCGTTCCTTTTTAAACCAGTTGCGGATCTTATTTTTGGCCTCGCTGGTTTTAACGATCTTCAGCCAATCGCGGCTGGGGCCTTTGTCTGCAGGGCCGGTGATCACTTCAATGATCTCGCCGGTGCTGATCACATGGTCGATGGGCACAATGCGGTTGTTCACCTTGGCGCCGATCATACGGTTACCCACAGCCGAGTGGATCGCATAGGCGAAATCGATGGCAGTTGCCCCGGCGGGCAGGTTGATCACATCGCCGCGGGGCGTAAAGGCAAACACTTCCTCGGGCAGCAGATCGCTCTTGATATCGCGCAGCAATTCCTCGCTGTCGTCGGCTTCGCGCTGGATCTCCAGCAGCTGGCGCACCCAGGCAAGGCGTTCGTCTAACCGGTCACGGCTGGAAACACCGGCCTTATACTTCCAGTGTGCCGCCACACCGTATTCCGCCATGCGGTCCATTTCGTCGGTGCGGATCTGCACTTCAAACGGAATGGCTTCGCGGCCGATCACCGTGGTGTGCAGGCTCTGATAGCCGTTGGGCTTGGGCGTGGAGATATAATCTTTAAAGCGGTTCGGCAGCGGATGATACATATCATGGATCTGGCCCAGCGCATTATAGCATTCCGCCACATTGTCCAGAATAATGCGCACCGCATAAATATCGTAAATTTCGTCAAAGTTTTTGCGCTGCATATACATTTTGCGGTATATGCCGTACACGCTTTTTACGCGGCTCTTGATGCATTCCGGCTCGATGCCGTTTTCCTTCAAGTGCTCGCGGATATCGCTGCGGATGCCATTTAGAAATTCTGCGCCGTGTGTATCCAGCAGGTTGTTGATCTCGTTGTAGCCCACCGGGTCCAGATAGCGCAGGCTGCGGTCTTCAAGTTCTTCTTTAATGCCGGAAATTCCCAGTCGGTGTGCAATGGGGGCGTAAACCTCCATGGTTTCCAAGGCTTTATCCCGGCGTTTTTGTTCCGGCCATGCATCACCGGTGCGCATATTGTGCACACGGTCACACAGCTTGATGATCATCACGCGCACATCCTGGCTCATGGCCAGCAGCATTTTGCGCAGATTTTCAGCCTTTTGTTCCTCCAGGCTCGAAAAGGTCATTTTGGTAAGCTTGGTAACGCCATCCACCAAAAGGGCCACATCCGGGCCGAATTTAGATTTGATCTCTTCCAGCGTTACAGCGGTATCCTCCACCACATCATGCAGCAGGGCGGCGGCAATGCTTTGGCTGTCCATTCCCAGCTCCACCAAAAGCTTTGCCACATTCAGCGGATGGCAGATATACGGCTCACCGCTGCGGCGCATTTGGCCGTCGTGTGCTTTGGCGGCCAGCTCATAGGCCTGATCCAGCAGCTTCATATCATAGCTGCGGCCGGATTCTTCAATATATTTGGTAAGATCCTCATAGGTCATATAGGTATTCAGCATTTCAATCTCCCCAATTTATCCAACGGGCAGCGCGGCTTTTGCTGCGAAGCGCCCGTTTTATTCTCCTCGCAGGCGGCGCAGGATCGGCGCAGAGGCAAGATCCTGTTTTTGTGCCACCGGTAAAACCTGATAATAGCGCACGCCGTTTTTCTCTTTTTCACCGATCAGCTCCAGTTGTGTGAGCGCTGTTAAGCCCGCCAGCATTTTACCCGCATTTTCTGCCCCGGTACAGGCAAAAAGCGGCTGCAGATCGGCACAGCGCACCTTGCCGCCGCGGATCAGCCGATAGAGCGTGCCGGTTTGCTCTCGGGTGGGGGTAAGCTCACAGCGCTGCTGCTCGGTGGTTTCCACACCGGCACAAAAAGCCTCAAACAGATCTGCACAGCGTGCAGCTTCGTTGGAAAGGCCTGCCGGGCGGATGTCCTTAATGCGGCCCGAAAGCATGGGCCCGCCGCGCCCTTCAAACACTGCCAGACTGATGGCCACATCCAGCGATGCTCCCACTTCATAGGGCAACTGTTCGGGTGCCATGCCAAAATAGGCCGCATACAGCGTTTGGTCGTTCTGGCGCAGGCGCAGGCGGCTGTGCCGCCCCATAGACACCGGATACACACCGTCCAGCACCACATTTTCCAAAAGGAACACCGGCGCAGGATTGCTGTTGCCAAACGGTGCCAGCGCCGAAAGCCCGGCCACCTCCTGCACATTCAATTCGCTGAGGCGAACCGGCACATCCAGCTGCACCGGCGGGCTGGGCAGCACCGGGTATTCTTTGGCTGCCCACGCGTTGATGCGCTTGCGCAGCTGCTCGATGTTTTGCTGCGATACCGTTAATCCGGCAGCCAGCGCATGGCCGCCATAGCGCACCAGAATATCGCTGCAGCTGCTGATGGCCGCATGAAGGTTAAAGCCCGGCACACTGCGGCCGCTGCCCCGGCCCTCGCCGTTTTGAACGCCGATCACGATCACCGGGCGGGCATATATTTCTACCAGACGGCTGGCCACGATGCCGATCACGCCCGGGTGGTACCCTTCGCCCCACACCAAGATCACCTTATCCTGAATGCGTTCGGGGTGGGCTGTCAGCTGCTGCTGTGCCTGCTGCATGATCTCCTGTTCGGCGGTTTGGCGTTCCTGATTTTTTTCCGAAAGCTCTTCGGCCATCTGCTGGGCGCGCTCAGGGTCCTCACACAGCAAAAGGCGCAAAGCCAGCGCCGCATCGTTCATGCGCCCGGCGGCATTCAGCCGGGGGGCCAACGCAAAGCTGATGGTTTCGGCTGTTATCTCACGGTCAGCCACACCTGCAGCCTCGGCCAAAGCGGCCAATCCGGGCCGGAAGGTTTCCTGCAGCTGCACCAAGCCCTCACGCACCAGTGTGCGGTTTTCGCCCACAAGGGGCATCACATCCGCTACTGTGCCAATGGCCGCCAGATCACCGCAGTAATCCAGCATTTCGTCCGGGCTGCAGCCTTCCAGCGCAGCGCACAGCTTAAACGCTACGCCTGCACCGGAAAGCCCTTTGAACGGGCTTTCATCGTCCTCCCGCTGCGGGTCTACCACAGCCACGGCATCCGGCAGGCGCTCGGCAGGCAGGTGATGGTCGGTGATCACCAGTTCAATGCCAAGTTGCTTGGCATACTCGGTTTCTTCCACCGCCGAAATGCCATTATCCACCGTGATGATAAAATGATAGCCCTTTTCCGCCAGCTTTTCCAAAACCGCTTTGTTCAGGCCATAGCCTTCATCCTCGCGGCTGGGCAAACGGCATCGAACGTTTTGCGCGCCCACATTGCGCAAATACTCATACAAAAGGGCGGTGGCTGTGATGCCATCTACATCATAATCGCCAAAAATCACGATCGGCTCGCCGCTTTCCACTGCACGGTGGATGCGCTGCACCGCCTTATCCATATCCTTGAGCAAAAACGGATCCGACATCGGCTCGCTTTGCAGCAGTGCTTTTGCCTGCTGTGCATCCGTGCAGCCGCGGCCAACCATTGTGCGTGCCAGCAAACGGCTGATGCCCAATGACCGGGCAAGAGCCTCTGCCCTGCCCTCATCGGGTCTATTCACCTGCCACGCACGATACTTCATAGTGTTTTGCTCCTTATATTTTCCGTTTTTTATTCATTTGGGCAAAATTGCTCTGCAATTTTTTTGGCAATGCGCACCCCGTCGACTGCGGCGCTCACAATGCCTCCGGCATAGCCCGCACCCTCGCCGCAGGGATACACACCCGCCATGCCCCGATATTCGTATGCTTCATCACGCGGCAGCCGAACCGGGCTGCTGGTGCGTGTTTCAAGGCCCGTCAAAATTGCCTCGGGGGCTGTGTAACCGGCCAGTTTTCGGTCAAACGCGCGCAAACCGGCGCGCATAGCCTCGGTAAGCGGCGCAGGCAGCAGCGTGCCAAGGTTACAGGCCGTTACACCGCGGTCATAGGTGGGCACCACCCGGCCGATCTTCAGCTCTGCAGTATCATTTAAAAAACTTTGCACATTGCTGGCCGGGGCACGGTATTCGCCGCCGCCCGCAAGAAATGCCTTTTGCTCCAGCTCGCGCTGAAATGCAATGGCTTTGGCGGGGTCATCGGCAAAATCCCGGCCGTCTACGCTCACCACCACAGCTGCATTGGCATTTTTTCCGCTGCGTGCGTGATAGCTCATGCCGTTGGTGACTACACCGCCTTCTTCGCTGGCGCTGGCCACCACCTGCCCGCCGGGGCACATACAGAAGGTATACACGCAGCGCTCACCCACATGCTGGCTAAGCTGATACTCGCCGCGTGGAAGAGCCGGATGCCCCGCCGCCCCATGATACAGGCTCTGCTCGATCTCGCTTTGCAGATGCTCTGCGCGAAAACCCACGCTGAAGGGCTTGCACTCCACGGGCAGGCCGTTTTCCATGAGCATGGAAAACACATCGCGCGCCGAATGCCCCACGGCCAGCACCAGCGCCTCGCAAGGGATCAGGGCTTTTCCGCCGGGGCCTTCGGCCTCAATGGCTGTAAGGCGGCCTTGGCTCTGCCGCAGCGCGGTAAGGCGTGTGTTGAACAGCACCTCTCCGCCCAAGGCCTCGATCTCACGGCGGATCGAAAGGATCACTCCGCGCAGCAGATCGGTTCCCACATGGGGCTTTTGCTTCCACGCGATCTCGGCCGGAGCGCCATGCTGCAAAAGTGTGTCCGTGATAAAGCCGCACAACTCGTCCCCGATACGCGTGGTCAGCTTGCCGTCTGAAAAAGTTCCGGCGCCGCCTTCACCAAACTGAATGTTGGCATTCGGATTCAGGATACCGGTGGCCGAAAAGCGTTCCACCGCCTGCACACGCTCGGGCAAGGCGGGGCCGCGCTCAAGCACCAGCGGTTTAAACCCCTGCCGGGCCAGCACCAGCGCAGCAAACAGGCCTGCCGGGCCAAGGCCGCACACCACTGGGCGTGCGGCCAATTTTTGTGTGCCGTTCCGAATCAAAAATACCGGCTTTGCTGCGAGCGCCGCGTTGCGGCTGCGCGCTGCGGCAGCGGCCTCCTGCCCGGGCTCTTTCAAAGAGATCGCCACGGTGCATACAAGGCTCGGCTTGCCATGACGGGCATCCACCGACAGCTTGGCCATGTGGCATTCCTGCACCTGCGCCGCCGAAAGCTTTAACTCACGGCAGGCAGCTTCGCAGGCCGCATTTTCCTTGGCAGAAAGCGAAAGCCGTATGTTGCGTACTAAAATCATTCCTGTCCTCCGCTGATTTGGCACTGCACCGAATAAGTGCCCACCACAAACACATCATTGCACGAAGGAATAGAGATAACGGCGGGCACATTTTCCAGCCCAGAGGTCACCGTGATATCGCTGCCGTCCAGCTGCGCTTCCAGATTGCCGGGGCCAAGCTTTTCCACCGAAGCACGGGGGCCTACCACCGTCACATTGGTAACGCGCCTGGTTTGCGGCGTGATCTTCATTCCAACGGGCACATTGATCGTGCGGATATTATTTACATTGAGTGTTCGGCTGATATAGCCGCTGTCATCGATCTGCAGCGTGACATTGTCGATGTCCTCGGTTGCCATCAAGCCGCTGGGCAGCTCTACTGCCAGCTGATAGCTTTGGTTTTTCACATAACTGCTCAAATCAAAGCTTGCCACATCGATTTTATCCAGCGAGTCCACCTGCTTGGCCGGGCCTGCCACCACAAGGCTTTCACGGCTCAGGCTGTAATGCAGCGTAGAAAGGTCGAAGCTGGGCGGCACATTGATAAAGTTTATGCTGAGCGGAAGTTCCTTCTGCAGATACACCGTCATGATCACATCGGTATCCGCGGCGTTCATGGTGGCATATTCCAGCTCGATCTCGTTGCCCTCGGCATCCAGAAGCACAATGGGTGCCTTGCGCGTTACGCTTTCGGTCACCGCACCGTCCATTTGCACATGGGCCACTGCGCTGTTCACCTTTTCCACTTCCCCTTCCGGGCCGGTGACGGTTACTTCCATAGGCGAACACGCCGTGCGGTTGAGCGCATAGTTTTCCGCCAGATTGAGCCCTTCCACATCAGGGGTAATGGGAAAGGTTTTGCTGATAATGGTATCAAACACCACCATTGCCGTGCGGCCGCCCGAAACGATATCGGCAGTCACATTCGAGCTGTAGCGCGAATTCACAATGCGCACGATCAGATTCAGCTGCTGCGCACCGGCGCCTTTTACAGCAGAATAATCGGGATACACCACGATATCCTTTGCGCTGATCTCGCCCAAGGTGGTGCCGCTGCCGGCCAAGCGCACTGTAACGATCGCCTCGGGCTCGTTTACGATATCCAGCCCCAGCGCCGTGTACTGGCGCGAATCATAGGTGAAATCCACCTTGATGTTATCCAGCGTTTTGCTGGTGTTGGTATCAATATACATGGTTACTGCCAGCCATACCAGCACGGCCAGCAAAAGCGAAACAAGAGCTACAAATTCGCGTTTTTTCCAAAACGGCTCTGCTTTTTCTTTGTTCATTTCCAGCCCCACTTTCTGCGACGGGAGGTTTCTTCTTCAGGCGGAATCACGGTTTCCTGCAAACGGTGAAACAGATTCTGCCGATCCAACCGGCGCATGATGATTCCATCCTTCGCCAGCGAAATAATGCCGGTTTCCTCGCTGACCACCACAACCACGGCATCGGAGTTTTCACTCATGCCCAAAGCGGCGCGGTGACGGGTGCCCATATCCTTGCCCATTTCCAGATTGTTGGAAAGCGGCAGCACACATCCGGCGGCTTTCAGCTCACCGTCTACGATCACCACAGCGCCGTCATGCAGCGGGGTGCCCTCGTAAAAGATCGTTCCCAGCATTTCGCGGCTTACATCCGCATTCAGCGGGGTGCCGGTGCGTATGATCTCGGTAAGCTTGGAATAACGCTCCATCACGATCAATGCGCCGGTTTTGGTGTCGGAAAGCTGCTCGGCCGCATCGCAGATGGCCACCACGGCTTCCTGCCATTTGGCGCGGGTGGATTGATCGTTGCGGTGCATATGAAACAGATCGGAAGCCCAGCTGCTGGTTTTGCCCACCTGCTCCAGCGCACGGCGTATTTCGGGCTGAAACACGACCACCAGAGCCATAAAGCCAACCTGCAGAATGCTGTTCAGCACCCAGCGCACCGTGCGCATATTGGAGAAGTTTGCCACCAGATACAGCATCAGCATAAAAACAATGCCGCGCGCAAGCTGCCCAACATGGGTCTTTTTGACCAGCATGATCAGCTCGTAGATCACCACTGCAGTGATCAGAATATCCAAAAGGTCCGCCAGTTGGAAGGTTTGGAAGTTGTGAATGATTTTTCCCAGCAAATCGTTTTGCAGCACCACCGATTGCAGTCGGTTCAGCATGAGGGCGCTCCTCCTTTATGGGTCAGGTTTCATTCCACAGTTTTGTTGTGTGAAATAACAATTTATTATACCATATATTGGTGTATTTGAAAAGTAAAAACCACGGGTTTGCATGGCTTTACACTGCACAAAAGCACACTTGCCGCCTTTAGCCCTGCAGCAGCGCCACAGAATGCACCGCAATGCCCAACCCCTGCCCGGTAAAGCCCAAATGCTCCTCGGTGGTGGCCTTTACGCTCATTCGGCCGGGTTCAATGCCCAGCACCTTTGCCATGTTGGCGCGCATATCCTCGATATACGGGGCCAGCTTGGGTTTTTGGCACAGGATCGTGGCATCCACATTTTCCACCGTGTAGCCATGCTCTTTTAAAATACGCGCCACATGAGCCATCAGCTGCAAGCTGTCAGCTCCGGCATAAGCCGGGTCGGTGTCCGGGAAATGCTTGCCGATATCCCCCAAGGCAGCGGCTCCCAGCAGCGCATCCATAACGGCATGCGCCAGAACATCGGCATCCGAATGCCCCAAAAGCCCTTTTTCGTAAGGGATCTCCACGCCGCCCAAAATCAGCTTGCGGCCTTCCACCAGCTGATGCACATCATATCCATGGCCAATACGCATCTTTTTTTCTCCTCTCAGGTCTTCGGGGGTTGTGATCTTATAGTTTTCGTAGTCGCCGGGGGTCAGCTCTACCCGGCAGCCCGCCTGTTCAAACAGGCTGCAATCATCCGTTACGGTATCGCTGTGTACTTTTTCAAGGCACTGCAGATACAGCGCACGGTCAAAGCATTGCGGGGTTTGCACCGCCATCAGATCTTCGCGGGGCGGTGTGCATTCTACCACCGTCTGCTGGCCGTGCTTCACAAGCTTAATGGTGTCTTTTACTGCCACAGCCGGGGCCGCTGCGCCGCAGCGGGCTGCCGCCTGCAGCGCACAGGTGATCACCTGCTCGCTCACAAAGGGCCGGGCGGCATCGTGTATGGCCAGCAGCTCGCCCTTGGCCGCCATTACGCCGCTGCGCACACTTTGTGCGCGGGTGCTGCCGCCGCGCACCACCTGCACAGGCTTGCGGCACCGGGCTGCAAGCTGTTCTACCCACGGGCGGTTTTCGCCCGCCACAAGAATCAGTTCGGTAACATCCGGGTGCGCATCAAAGGCTTCTATGCTGCGCTGTAAAACAGTTTTTCCGCCCAGATCCGCTGTGAGCTTATCAAATCCCATGCGGCGCGAAGCACCTGCCGCCACCAGAATAGCACTTACGGTTTTATTCATTTGGCACCGCCCCTTTCGTTTACTTATTTATTATACAAAACACTTGCAAAAAAATCCAGCCTTGGCGCGCAAAACGCAAAAGCAAGGCGGTGCTGCCTTTTCTACCGCACCGCCTTGCTTGCGGGATGGTTTTATTTCTGCTGCTCCGCTTCCTGCCCGGAGATCATTTGCATGAATTCGGCTTCCGATATCACCGGCACCCCCAGCGCCTGCGCCTTGGTCAGCTTAGAGCCTGCGGCCTCACCGGCCAGCACATAGCTGGTTTTTTTAGACACCGAGCCGCTGGCTTTGCCGCCGTTATGCACGATCAGTGCCTCTGCCTCAGCGCGGGAGAGATTTTGCAGCGTGCCGGTAACCACAATGGTTTTTCCAAGAAGGATCGCTGTTTTCTTTTCTCCATGCCATTCCATGTTCAGCCCCGCCTGCATCAAACGATGCAGCAGATCCTGTGTGCCGCTTTTGGCAAAGAATTCATGCACGCTCTGCGCCATCACCTCGCCAAAGCCGTCAATGGCAGCGATCTCTTCGGGTTTTGCCTCGCTGATCGCCTGCATGGTGCCGAAATGCTCGGCCAGCAAAGCCGCCGCCTTATCGCCGATATTGCGGATGCCAAGGCCGAACAGCAGCTTGTCCAGATTGTTGGCGCGGGATTTTTCAATAGCGTTCAAAAGATTTTCTGCGCTTTTCGACTTGAATTTATCCAGCGTGAGCAGCTGCTCTTTGGTGAGGGAATAAATATCCGCTGCCGTGGCCACATAATTTTTCTCTACAAGCTGGCAGGCCACTGCCTCTCCCAAGCCTTCGATGTCCATTGCATCGCGGCTGGCAAAGTGAATGATGTTTCGCAGGCTTTGTGCCGGGCACTCGGGGTTTACGCAGCGCAGAGCCGCCTCGCCCTCCAGGCGCACCACCGGCTCACCGCACGAAGGGCAAACGCAGGGCATTTGATAGGGCTCGGTGCTCGGGCCATGTGCGGTGACTGCGATCACCTCGGGGATAATATCGCCCGCCTTGCGCACACGAATGGTATCGCCGATATGCACATCCAGCTTGCGGATCATATCCTCGTTGTGCAGGCTTGCGCGCGACACGCTGGTGCCCGCCAGCAAAACCGGTTCAAACACCGCCGTGGGAGTCAGCACGCCGGTGCGCCCCACCGAAACCTCGATCGCTTTCAGCTGCGTATCTTTTTCCTCGGGAGGATACTTGAATGCAATGGCCCAGCGGGGGTATTTGTTGGTGCTGCCCATCTGCTCGCGCTGGCTCAGATCGTTCACTTTGATCACTGCGCCGTCGATATCAAACGGCAGGCTGCCGCGAATGCGGCCGATCTCCTGAATTTCCTGAATGGCAGCCTCGATTCCATGGTACAGGTTATAACGCGGCGAAACCGGAAGGCCCAGCGATTTGATATAATCCAGTGTTTCGTGGTGCGTAGCAAACTGCACACCGCGCACCTGCTGCAGATTGAACACAAAAATCGAAAGCCCGCGCGAGGCTGTAATGCGGGAATCCTTTTGGCGCAGCGAACCTGCCGCTGCGTTTCGCGGGTTTTTAAAAGGCGTTTTATCTGCGAGTTCCTGTTCCTCGCACAGCTTTTCAAAGGCCTTGTGCGGCATATACACCTCGCCGCGCACTTCCAGATATTCCGGTGCGTTCTTGAGCTGTGTCGGAATATCCCGAATGGCCGCAATATTCTCGGTAACATCCTCGCCCACCACACCGTCGCCCCGGGTAGAAGCACGCACCAGCTTGCCGTTTTCATATTCAAGGCTGCAGGAAAGGCCGTCGATCTTAGCCTCCACCACATAATCGGGCTGCACGCCGGCCTCCTGCACGCGGCGGTCAAAATCCCGCAGTTCTTCTAAGGAAAACGCATCCAGCAGGCTTTCCATTTTAACGGCATGGGCCACTTTGCTGAATTTAGCCGATGCCGTGCCGCCCACATGCTGGGTGGGCGAATCGGCGGTGACCAGCTGCGGAAATTCTTTTTCAATCTCTTTTAGTTCCCGGTTCAGGGCATCGTATTCAAAATCCTCCAGCTCCGGGGCATCCTGATCGTAATAAAGGCGGTTGTTTTTTTCTATAATTTCACGCAGCTCTTTGGCTCGCTGCGCTGCCTGTTTTTCAGTCAATGCTCATTTCTCCTCTTTTAATTGCGTTTCGCATACCGTTTTTGCCGCCGATGCACACGGCTTTGCCTGCTATTGCTTGCAAAAACAGTTTTTCAACTTTATCAGTATACCACATTTTGGGCACAAACAAAGTGTTAATTTGCATAATACGCCGGCACATTCCCCACGATCAGCACATCGGCCAGCGGCACGGCAATGTTGCTTTCCGCCCGGCTGCGATAATTTAAAAGAGAGGTGCTCAGGGCGATTTCAAAAGTCAGTTCCATGCTGAAGCGCGTTTGGTTTACACCGGCGCTCTGCAGGCTGGGCCGGATCTGCACCCGGCTAAAGTGCTGCGGATAAATTTTCATGCGGATCGTGGGGCCCTCCTGCGAGAAAAAATAGGTTCCCAGCAGCGCCGTGATATGCACCTGCGGCTGCTCACGCACGGCAAGGTCCAGTGCGCGGCCCAGTGCGGCGGCTGTTTGGGTCTGTGCTTCGTTCATGCGGGCTGTGTTCACGATCACCTGCGTTACTTTGCCGTTGGCATCCCGGTTTATAGAATACAAAGTGTCGGCCCATGCGGGATTCTGGTGCAGCGTTTCGGAAACAGCGCTCTGCACAGCCCCGGCGGCAATGCGCTCGCACTCGAAAGCCGCATATTCCTGCACGCCGCGAGCCAGACATTGATCCGCGCTGAAGATCAGATATCCCAAAAGCACCGCCAGCACAAGGATTCGTATTCCCCACACTGTGCGGCATTGCCGGTGCGGCTTGGGCCGTTTTCTTCGCACACACACTCCCCCTTTTGGGACCGGTCGTTTTTCGTATTGGCCCTATGCAGGCTCGTTATAATTATATGGGTCTGCCGGGCCGCGTGTGCAGCGGTCTTTCTGCCGGGGTACAAAAAAATCTCCCCATACTTTTCGTACAGGGAGATCGTTTGGTTGATTTTAACCCACTACATACACATTTACCTGCTGCACGGCATTGAGCAGGGCTTCACTGAAGGATTCGTAATACAGGTCTACCAAGCCGCTGCCGGACATCAGCGCCCCGCCGGTATCCGCTGCAATGGCATAGCCATATACAAACTGGCCGTTGGTGGATTCGATATACAGCAGTGTGCCGTAAGGGATCAGCGCCGGGTTTACCGCACAGGTGCCGTAGCCCAGGCGGCGGCCGCTGGCTCCGCGCGGATTTGTGCGGCGAGAGCTATAGCCCGTTGCGCGGCCTGTATACACCGCACGGTAGCTTGCGGGCTTGTTGGTGGTACCGTCCGGCCCGGTGAGGCTGGAAACAGGCGCCCCCGCCGCATAAGCCTTGATGATGGTGTTTTGCGGCTGTACCGTGGTTTGTATGGCGATCATCTGGCTGGACTCAAACTCGCCGTCTACCCAGCGCTCGCGCCATGTAAGCTCGTTGGTGCCTTCATGGCCTTCCACTACGGTTACCTGGCGGCGTTTATTGCGGTAAAACAGGCTGGTGTACTGATATTCCGTTTCAAATGGAATACTTTCGGTGGTCACAGTGTCCTGATAAGACACACGGTGTACTTTGATGGGCGTATCCTCTGTTACCGGAGCGTTCAGGCTGGGCTCGGTGTAATCATGCTCGCCCAATGTGATGCCCGCTTTATCCAGCGCATCCTGCACATTGCCGCCGCTCATTTTTGCGGTGTGGCTTTCTCCGTCGGCCTGCAGCACAAAAGAGAATATGTTTTGCAGGCTGATATTTTCAATTTGGTTGGGATACGCCGTATAATAGCAGATGTCGCCTTCCGAAATCTGTATTCCGGCTTTTTGCAGCAGCTTGTCATTGTCTTTTTCATGGCTTACAAAAGCCACGGTGCTGCCGCTGGCATCTGTGACATATACCGTGCGCAGCCCCTGCGAAGCCGCCAGTACCACAAGCGTTAGCCCGGAGGCCGCTATCAGCACCGCCGCAGGCCGTGCCAAAAGTGCAGGCAGCTTCCGGCGCATTTGTTCGGTAATTCTAACTGTCCAGTTCGTGCGCGCTCCCTCCTTTGGGTTGGGTTACAGTGATCCTTAAATTGTATCTATTTTATCAGAAACGGCCCCATTGGTCAAATCGAAAGCCTGATTTTTGCCTGAAAATGGCCTTTATTCGCCAGATACGACATCTTCAAAAGCGTCCTTCAAAATAAGCTTCGGCAAAATATTTTAAATTTTATCAAAAAAGCTGTTGACAAACCCCTGTGCAGCTGGTATACTAAACAAGTCGTCAGGAAACGGCACACCGGTTTGGGGGATTAGCTCAGCTGGGAGAGCGCTTGCATGGCATGCAAGAGGTCACCGGTTCGATCCCGGTATTCTCCACCAACATAAGCACACCGCAGAAATACTCTGCGGTGTGTTTTTGTTTATATGCAAAAATCTCCCGGGCGCTTTGCCCGCCGGGATATCGCCCGCCTCCTGCGCCAATGGCCGCAATTTTGGCCGACTGTAAAAATGGCCATTTCCCCTGCATTCTCAATGCTTTTAAAAACAAAACGAACACACTGTCGGCTGAGTTCAGCAAAACAGTGTGTTCGTTTTTTGTAAGAAGTATTCGCGCAAAAATCGCAGTCAGCTTTCGCGCAGAGTTCTCTTATTTCAAGAAGCCGTTTACGATCTGCTCCTCGGCCTCTTTTTCATTCAAGCCCAAAGTCATCAGCTTGATCAGCTGCTCGCCGGCAATTTTGCCGATAGCAGCCTCGTGGATCAGGCTGGCATCCACACAGCTGGCCGAAAGCTGGGGGCTGGCCAGCACACGCGCATCGTCCATGATAATAGAATCGCACTCGGTGTGGCCTGCGCAGGCGGCGTTGCCGTTCAGCACGCTGATAAAATGCTGGGTGCTTTTATCTTTGGCAACGGTGCGGCTCACAACATTGCAGCTGCAGCCCTCGCCGTCCAGATCAGCCGTGATGTCCGAAACGGCTTTCTGCTCGCCGGTAGTCATTACTTTTTCGCGGATCACAAGGCTGGAGCCCGCCTTCAGCTTGGCGCTGGTTTTGCGCAGCGTATCGTCGATGCCGGAGATCTGGGTCATTTCCATTTCAAGCTGTGCGCCCTCTTCCAGATACACGATCGTGGTGGGGTTCATCACGCGCTTGCCGCGGCCTTCGCCCTCGCCATAGTGCTTTTCCACATAGCGCACCTTGGCATTCTGCCCCACATGGAAGGTGTGAATGCCATCGTGCTGGCTGTCACCGGTGCCGCAGTTATGAATACCGCAGCCTGCAATGATCACCACATCACTGCCGGCGCCAATATAAAAATCATTGTACACCATATCCTTCAGGCCGCTCTCGCTGAGCACCACAGGAATGTGTACGCTTTCTTTTTTCGTGCCCGGGTGAATAAAAATATCAATGCCGGGCTTATCCAGCTTGGTTTCAATGTCAATGTTGGCGGTGGTGTTGCGGGCAGCGCTTTTTCCGTTGGCACGAATGTTGTAAGCGCCCACCGGCAGGGCATCCAGCTCCGCCACCTCATGCAGCAGGCTTTTTTGGATCGCATCCATCATGGTTATTTTCCCTCCATTTTGTCGGTAAGCACCTTGCAGGCAGCGTTGTCGGCGCTGTTCAAAAGGCTGGGCAGAATTTCGGCCTTATCGCCGTAGCGCTCCACCTGGCCGCCCTTCACATAAATGATCTTATCGGCAATGTTCAGAATACGCTCCTGATGGCTGATGATCAAAATGCTGCCGCGGGTCTGCTCGTACATTTTTTCAAATACACGAATCAGGTTCTGGAAGCTCCACAGATCAATGCCTGCCTCGGGTTCGTCAAAAATGCTCAGCTTGGTGCCGCGTGCCAGCACCATGGCAATTTCAATGCGCTTGAGCTCACCGCCGGAAAGGCTGTCGTTCAGCTCACGGTCGATATAATCGCGGGCGCACAGGCCCACTTCGGAAAGATATTCGCAGGCTTCGGCCATGCTGGTGCCCTTACCGGCAGCCAGCGTGAGCAGGTCACGCACGCGCAGGCCCTTGAAACGAACGGGCTGCTGGAATGCATAGCTGATGCCGCGGTTGGCGCGGTCACTGATGGACATATGGGTGATATCCTCACCGTCCAGCAAAATCTGGCCGCCGGTGGGCTGATAGATGCCGGCAATGATTTTGGCCAGCGTGGATTTACCGCCGCCGTTGGGGCCGGTAATAGCTACAAAGCGATCGTCAATGGTAAGGCTGACATTGCGCAGGATCTCTTTGCCGCCTTCCACTTCGTAGCTGATATTTTTCAGTTCAAGCATAGGTGTTCTATTCCTCCATGTTCACCGCCGCCCGGGGCCGCGGATTCCTATTATCCGTATATCTGCTTTTCATGCGGCTTTTTCCTATTTCCCGCATGATTGAAGGGGATATCTTTATAAGTATAGCGCAACTTTTGAAAAAATAAAAGAGGCTTTTTAGGAATTTACGCTCAGCCGACAATGCGCACCAGCATACCCGCCGCAGTAAGCATCAGTGCGCCGCAGCCGCGGGTGATGATCTGCGCAAAGGGCAGCAGTTCCATGCGGTGTGCGCCGCTGAGAACCGCCACATTGCCGCTGCCGCCCATATTGGTGCTGCACATACCGCACACAGCGCTTTCCAGCGGATAAAAGCCCACGGCCTTTCCCGCAATGGCAGAAACCAGCGTGATCACTATTTCCACGGCAAGCACTGTCAGGAAATAATAGGCTGTCATATTGTGCAGTATAGTTTGCAGATCGATCAGGGTAATGCCAATGCCGAACAGCGCTGCCGCCGTCCACGCTTTGATCACAAAATTGCCCCAATGGCAGGCCGCGTTTTCCAAAAAGTCCGGCAGAAGGCGCAGGCTTTTTGTCAGGATCACCAGAATGATCATCCATGCATAGATGGGCACCACCGGCACAAGGCTGCGGCAAATGCTGCCCAGTGTGTAAAAGCCCATGGCAAGGCAAAGGCCTTGCAGCATACTTTCCAGCGTGGGAGTGCCTGCATCGCGCTTTACGGCAGGCTTGCCATCGTTTACCAGCTGTCCGTGGCCGGTCAGCTCCGGGCGGCGCTCACCCAAATTATTGAGAAGGCCCGCAAAGATCACAGCAAAGCAGTTGCCCAGCACAGTGGCCGGAGCCATGCGGGTAAGCACCTCACCGGGGTCGATTCCCAGCGCCTCGCCAAACACATTGGAAAGCGGCACCGTTCCGGCAGTCATTCCGCCGCTGGTCATGGGGGCAGCAACATACAGAATATTTTGCCAAAAGCCCTGTCCCCCCGCTGCACCCAGCAGCCCGCACACGACTGCGCCGCACACGACTGCCAAAATGCCCACCGGCATAAGCCTTACAGAGCCTTTGAGCAGCAGGTCACGGTCAATGCCAAACAGGCTGCCTGTGATCAGCGCGCTGATGTAAAAAATCAAAAATCCCTGCTGATTCACAAAACGATCCATCAACTGCATGGGAGCGGCGGGGATCAGATTCATATAGGCCAGAATGGCGCCGCCGAAAATGCACACCACCGAGCCGCCCAAGTAGGTGCGCACAACCGGCAGTGTGCCGCCGATCTTGTTCAGCCCCTCGCCCAGCACCATCAGCAGCAGCATGGCGCCCAACATATTATCGGGCAGCACCCCCATAGCGGCCGCCGCTATGGTGACCGCCAGCAGGATCAGATAAATGGCCAGCGGCAGCCCGGCTACCCTGCTGTTTTTGAGTACATGAATCGTTTTGCTTTGCATGAGCGAACATTTCCTTTTGAGATTTTTTACGGCATTGCCGCGGCATTTGCATAAAGTCTTTTCACTCGAAAAGCCGCTCCTACACGATGGCATGGGAACGGCTTTTCTTGGATTTTATGGCAAAAATCACTTTGCAGAAGTGCAATTTTCTATTGGTATTCCGCACACTCCCCGGCTCCGCCGGCTTACAGTGCGCTTAGAGTCATGCGGCGATCTTATATGTTGGGGCCCGTGGCCAATGCGCTTACAGGCGAACCATATCCGGCGTAATATCGGCCAGTGTGGCTGCACCGCACATGCTCATGGTGTCGGCCAGTTCTGCGCCGAGTTTTTCTGCATACAGCTTTACGCCTTCCTCTGCGCCGCCGTACACGGCATTTACAAACGGACGAGCGATCACCACAGCATCGGCACCCATAGCCAGTGCCTTAAACACATCTACGCCGCTGCGGATACCGCCGTCCACCAGAATTTTCACGCCGGTGCCCTGCAGCGCTGCGGCGATTTCGGGAAGCACCTCGGCAGTGGCGGGGCACTGATCCTGTACACGGCCGCCGTGGTTGGAAACCAGCACAGCTGCTGCGCCTGCCTGCTGGGCTTTCAGCGCACTGCGCACCGTCATGATTCCCTTTACGATAAAGGGCACTTCGGCGGCTTTTATGATCTGTGCCATTTCCTCGGTGGTTTTGCTGCCGGCAGGCGGCATACGGTTTTTCAAGAACGGCAAGCCTGCGGCGTCCACGTCCATTGCCATGGCAAAGCAGCCGCTTTCACGGCACATAGCCATTTTTTGTTCAACCGTGGCCACATCCCAAGGCTTGATGGTGGGCACACCCACGCCCTGCGCCGCCGTGATAGCCTTTACGGCAGCCTCCATAACGGTGGGATCAAAGCCATCGCCCGTAAAGGCGGCAATGCCCGCTTCCTTGCAGGCGCGCACCAGAACATCGTTGTAGGTCACATCGTTGTACTTATCGCTGTAGTGCATTGCCACCGCACCCACGGGGCCTGCAAAAAACGGATAGGCAAACCGGCGGCCAAAAATTTCCAGCCCGGTATCCGGGGTGAAATTATCGTGCAGCGTGTCCATGTTCACACGGATATTCTGCCATGCCTCATAGTTGCGTTTTGCGCCGTCACCGGTTCCCTTTGCGCCGGGGCCGGGCATGGTGCTGCCGCAGGCGCGGCCATTGCACACGGGGCACGCCTTGCACTTGCCGCTGTCGCGGCGGGCGGTTTCCATTACTTCTTGAAAAGTCATACTTTTTCCCTCTTTCCTGTGTTGCGCTTTTTCCCGTATCCTATATCAAAAAGCACCCAAAGCAAAACGCAGGCGGCTGCCTGCGTTTCAATGCTTCAGACACCATGCAGATTATACTCTTTTTCGAGCAAAGTGTAAAGCATGGCGAATGATAATTGCGGCCACCCCCCGGCAAAGGCGTTTTATATTTCCGGATCGTCCTGCGGCGACGGGATCTGTGCCCTGCGCGCGCTGCGCCAGCGTGTGATGCCGCCGCGCAATACCGCGGTAAGCAGAATGCCGCCGCAGACATCGATCACCGAATGCTGCTTTAAAAACAGGGTGCTGACGCAGATCAAGGGGCACAAAACCAAAAACAGCAGCCGAATTTCAGGAAACCGCTGTTTCATGGCGCGGCTGCTGCGCGCCACATCGAAAATGGCCATGCTGCTGGCCACATGGATCGAGGGGCAAACATTGGTGGGTTGGTCGGTGTGGCGGATCGCGACCACAAGGCGGGCCGCCCAGTTATCCAGCGACACGGGGCGGCGCAGCGTTAAACCGTTTGGCAGCAAAAAATAGATCAAAAGGCAGATCGTCATGCCGCCGAACAGCATAAAGCATAGTTCACGATATTCCGGCCTGCTGATGGAATGCATGAGCAAAAGCATGACCGGGATGATAAAAAACCACGCCACATACGGGATCACGAACCACTCACAGAACGGGATCAGATCGTCCAGCTTACAGCCAATGTAATATCGCGGAAAATTGTGTGCATTCAGCCATTCAAAGGTGGGAAAATAAAAAATCGCATACGCGATCGGGATCCACAGTTCGCTCTTGGGCTTGCCTTGGATGCCATTGGTTTGCTGCTTATGCATGGAGCGTTTCCTCCTTGGGCATTTTCCCCGGGAAATTCCCTGTTTCCCGGCATTGTGACGTCCATTCGATGCATTTTTGTTTTGCCCGGTGTTATTATAGCAGACGCAGCCTGTCTGAAAATAGCAAAATCAGTTAAAGCTCACCACACGGCGCGCCAAGCGATAGCCGTTTACGCACAGCGCCCGGCCAAAACGCCCCGGCACACACAAAAAGCTTGCCAGACTGCGGCTGCGCAGCCTGCGCCCCACAGGCCCTGCTGCCTGCATATGATCCAGCAGCTCATACAGCTGCTTTTCTGCTTCGGGGCTGCCGTTCATGCGGGCAAACACGGCGCTGGAGCAGCACATGGTCATCAGCTCGTGATACATCAGCTTTCCCAGCTTGGGCTGGGTTTTCAGCAGTTCGTCTACATTGGCACAGTCAAAGATCAATCGGTTGCATACCAGCTGATGATGATAGTTTTTGCACATGGTGGCTTCGCTTACGGTCTGCCCCTCGCGGCCAATGAGATAGCGGTAAAGGTCCACATCCAGATAGCACAGCTTTTTCACATAGGGCAGCGGTGCGTAGGCGAACAGATCGTCCTCATAAAAAGTGTGCTTCGGCAGCACCACCCCGCATTCACGCAGCACACGCACCGAGAAAATGCAGGCGTGCATGGTGAGGTACTGGGTCATGTTCAGGCCGCGAATGCCATTCCAGGAAACCGGCGTTTCCCCTGCCGGAAACACATTGGCATAGCGGATCGTGGTGTTGTCTTTGGGGTCAGCATGGGTGTACACATAGTTGCACACCATCAGGTCCACCCCGCCGGTGGTTTCCAGCGCATCCAGCTTATCCAAAACCTTCTGCAGCGCGGTTTCATCCAGCCAGTCATCCGAATCCACCACTTTAAAATAGCGGCCGGTGGCCAGCTTCAGGCCCTGATTGATGCCCTCGCCGTGGCCGCCGTTTTCCTGATGGTGTACGCGAATGGTTTCGGGATAGCGGCTTGCCCATTCATCGGCGATCTGCCCGGTTTTATCGTGAGAGCCATCGTCAATGATAATGATCTCCACCCGGGGCGCCCCCGTGAGCAGCGTAGTCAGGCATTTTTCCATGTAATCCTGCGCATTGTAGCAGGGCACCGTGATGGTAAGGGTTTTCTGATCGTTCTGCGCCATTGCAGCGTTCCTCCCTGTAGCGGCTTTTCTTTTTCAAAGGCCGATTTACTTAATCATACAAAATATAATACGAGCCAGCATTTGCATAGTCAACGAACAAACTGTGAATTTTGACAAATTTTTCTGTTACAGCCAGGAAATCGCTTGGAACAGAACGATCAAAACAAACAGGCTCACCGTGCCCATCAGGCTCGTCCACACCACCAGCTGGCCGGCAAGCACATCGTCGGCGTTCATTTCGCTGGCCATGGGGGCGCTGGAAACCGACACGGGCGAGGCAAACACGGCAATGAACGCTGCCACCAGAGCGGGCTCCCACGCAAAGAAGCCCATGCGGCTGGCCGCGTATGCCAGCGTAAAGCCGATGGCCGGGGCTGCCACAAGGCGGCCCAGCGTGGTGGTGATGATCTCGCGGCGCAGGCTTTTGACAGCGCCAAAGCTGAACTGGCCGCCCAAAGCCACCAGCGCCAAGGGAGTGGCCACCTTGGAAAGGCTGCCAAGGATATCATACAAAAACGGCAGATTGTAGCGCAGAGAAACCACCGGATGCCCCAGCTCGTTGACCGGCAGTACCTCACGGATGGCCAGCGCCAGAATGCCCAGCAGCAGGCCCTTGACCAACGGGTTTTTAAACACGCTGCGCACAATGCGCCCGCCATCGATTTTGCTTTCGGCGTTGCGGTTGTAGATGCTCAAAAAGATCACGCTCATGGAATTGTACATGATCACCGCCGGGGCCTGCAGCGGTGTGAGCACGGCTGCCGCTGCGCTGCCGCCGATGGCCGTGGCCAAGGGAATGCCGATGACTGCACTGTTGGAGCGCATCCAGGTTTGCGCGATCACGCCGATGCGCTCGTGCTTATCGGTGCAGATATGGCCCATAATAAGGCCCAGCGCACTCAGCAGCAAAAGCGCGATCACTACAAAGATCGTGATCGCCACCGGGATATCGTGAATGCTATCCAGATTGTAGATATTCAAAAACTGCATGGTGCCAATGCAGTAGTGAAAAGCAAACTTATTGGCCTCTTTGGGAAATGAGGCACTGAAAAAGTTTTTTTGCCGAAGAATATAACCAAGCCCGATCAGCCCGATGATGGGCGCAATGGCATTGAATGCGAAAATAAACCACTCTAAAATCATATTGCGCGATCCTCTTTTTAATTTCTTTTTTCCCTGCAGCCCCCAAAACTTGGGCTGCCCGGCCGCCTTGCCGCCAAAAGCCGACAAAACACCAGTATGTACTAATAATAACCGCCAAAATATTTTTTTGCAAGTATAAAAGCGCCTTAAACCCGCCTTTTTACGGGCTATATGCTACTTTTTATTGTGTGTTGTTTGTGAGCAAGCACAATATATAGTATTTGCTGCTCTTGACAAGGCGGAATTGCAATGCTATGATAATCACGCCGACCATTGCCGGCCGCCTTGGAAATTGCGTGATCTGGCGGCAAACACGGCGTTTGTGCGGCGCACCTAATGGGTTTGATTTCCCTATTAAAATATCACTCAGGAATCGAGGGGCCAGAACTTATGAAAATTATCAAGCGCAACGGCAGCGAAGTGGATTTTGATATTTCCAAAATCATTCTCGCCGTTACCAAAGCCAACCGTGTGGTTGCTCAGAATCTGCAGCTTTCCAGCGAGCAGATCCGCTCTCTTGCTGCCAATGTGGAAACCTATTGCCTGCACATGGGCCGCGCCATGAATGTGGAAGAGATTCAGGATCTGGTGGAAGATCAGATCATGCGGCTGGGTGCCTACGAGGTGGCTCGCCGCTATATCACCTATCGCTATGTGCAAAATCTCAAGCGCACCAGCAACACCACCGATGAGCGCATTCTGAGCCTGATCGAATGCAACAACGAAGAAGTAAAACAGGAAAACAGCAACAAGAACCCCTCGGTAAACAGTGTTCAGCGCGACTATATGGCCGGTGAAGTGAGCAAGGATCTGACCAATCGCCTGCTGCTGCCCAAGGAGATCGTGGATGCCCACAACGAGGGCATTCTGCATTTCCATGATGCCGACTATTTTGCCCAGCATATGCACAACTGCGATCTGGTAAACTTAGAGGATATGCTGCAGAACGGCACTGTGATCAGCGGCACGCTGATCGAAAAGCCCCACAGCTTTTCCACGGCCTGCAACATTGCCACCCAGATCATTGCACAGGTGGCCAGCAACCAGTACGGCGGCCAGAGCATTAGTTTAGCCCATCTGGCCCCCTTTGTGGATGTAAGCCGCAAAAAGATCGCACAGGAAGTAAAAGCCGAGCTGGAGGGCCTGGATGTCAGCGAAGAGCGCCGCCACCAGATCGTAGAGCGCCGCCTGCGCCAGGAGATTAGCCGCGGCGTGCAGACCATTCAGTATCAGGTGGTCACGCTGATGACCACCAATGGTCAGGCACCGTTTATCACCGTGTTCATGTATTTGGGCGAGGCCAAGAACGAACAGGAAAAGAAAGACCTTGCCATTATCATTGAAGAAACCATTCGCCAGCGCTATCAGGGCGTGAAAAACGAATCCGGCGTGTGGATCACCCCCGCCTTTCCCAAGCTGATCTATGTGCTGGAGGAGCAGAATATCCACGAGGACAGCCCCTATTACTACCTTACCAAAATGGCTGCCAAATGCACTGCCAAGCGCATGGTGCCGGATTATATCAGCGAAAAGATCATGCTGCAGAACAAGGTGGATAAAAACGGCGAGGGCCACTGCTACACCTGCATGGGCTGCCGCAGCTTCCTGACCCCCTATGTGGACGAAAACGGCAAGCCCAAGTATTACGGCCGCTTCAATCAGGGCGTTGTGACCATCAATCTGGTGGATGTTGCCCTTTCCAGCGGCGGCGATTTTGATAAGTTCTGGCAGCTCTTTGATGAACGCCTTGAGCTGTGCCACCGGGCACTGCGCTGCCGCCACGAACGCTTAAAGGGCACCCGCAGCGATGCCGCCCCCATTTTGTGGCAAAACGGTGCATTGGCCCGCCTGAAGAAGGGTGAGCCCATTGACAAGCTGCTGTACGGCGGCTACTCCACCATCAGCCTTGGCTATGCTGGCCTGTATGAGTGTGTGAAGTATATGACCGGCAAGAGCCATACCGACCCTGCCGCCACCCCCTTTGCGCTGCAGGTAATGCAAACCATGAACGACTATTGCGCCAAGTGGAAGGGCGCAGAAAACATTGACTACAGCCTGTACGGCACCCCGCTGGAAAGCACCACCTACAAGTTTGCCAAGTGCCTGCAAAAGCGCTTTGGCATTGTGCCCGGCATCACCGATCACGGCTATATCACCAACAGCTATCATGTGCATGTGAGCGAGCATATCGATGCCTTTACCAAGCTGGCTTTTGAAAGCAAGTTCCAAAAGCTGAGCCCCGGCGGCGCCATCAGCTATGTGGAAGTGCCCAACATGCAGGACAATCTGGATGCCACCATGGATGTGATCAAGTTCATCTATGACAACATCATGTATGCTGAGCTGAACACCAAGAGCGACTATTGCCAGGTGTGCGGCTATGACGGTGAGATCAAGATCGTAGAAGAGGGCGGCAAGCTGGTGTGGGAATGCCCCAAGTGCGGCAACCGTGACCAGAGCAAGCTGAATGTGGCCCGCCGCACCTGCGGCTATATCGGCACCCAGTTCTGGAACCAGGGCCGCACGCAGGAAATTCGCGACCGTGTGCTGCATCTGTAAGCCTTACGCAAAGCCTCTGTGATTTAATGAAAGCTTTCAAAAATAGAGTCGAAATGGTACTGTTTCGGCTCTATTTTTGTTTGCGTATGATTTGATTGGCGTGATCGATTATAGTATAATCATAAATATGATCCCGTCGGGATCGATCAAATTTTTAGAGTATCAGAGAGATCGTAATTTAGAGGGTAACGCTTATGAAAAGCAAAAGAATGATCATGGGGATCACTATCGGGATCATAGCAGCGATGCTTTGGAGCGTTGTTTTTATCCGCTCATTGAACAGCATGGCAGGAATTGGAGTCGGAATCTGCTTAGGGATATCCTTTGGCATATCCGGTAGCCTTATTTTGTCAAAAAAAGATAAAAACCAGTGATGGTACAACTTCTGATTTTTGGAGGCTAAAGGTGATGGAAACAGATCATACGACCAAAATAGAAAAAACGGTTAAAAAAGGCATAACATTCGGCAGCGCCTTGGCTATGGTGATCAGTTACACAACATGGCGGTCCGTTGGCTGGGCCATTTTTCATGGATTGCTGAGCTGGGTATATGTGCTTTATTTTGTTTTACGATATTAACTTTCTGCGTTTCTAAACCCATGCCGCAGCGAACACTTCCCGCAGCCCCATGCTTTACCTCCCCTGAAAAAAGAAGCCGTATTCCCCTATCATACCGGGAATACGGCTTCTTTTTGCTTTGCTGCCGCGGCAGAAAGCAAACAGCTTTTTTAAGAATTCCTGTTGTTTTTTTCGGTATATTTTTCCAGCGCGATCACCAGCACCGGAATGAGGATCAGCTGCACGATAATGCCGGGAACGGCATTGACAAACGCGCCCGAAATAAATGCTCCCCACAGAAACTGCGAGTGCATAACACCGGCAAGGATCAGGCGCACAACGCCCCACACAATGCGGCCGGCCAGCATAGCGCCCACCAAAGAGGCATAGATCGAGCTTTTCTTTCGGGGAAGCATTATATACAGAATGCCGCACACAAGGCCATAGGCGGCAAGCTCAAAGCTCATGGCAATGCCCTTGGGCATCAGCGGCGGCATGCCAAACAGGACAAAGCGCAAAACCGGGGCAATGCCGCCCACCGCCAGCGCATACCACGGGCCACAGAAAAATCCGCAAAGCAGCACCGGAATGTGCATGGGGCAAAGTGCGTTGCCGATTTGCGGGATCTGCCCGGTGAAAAACGGCAGCACCAGTGCGAGCGCCAGAAACATAGCGGCAAGGATCATGCGCCGCAGCGATTTTTGTTTAAAAGACATGATTCGCTCCTACTTTCCAAGATGATTTCTACTCCCCCATCGTTTGCGCTTTTGTCGCAGGCACAGCGCATAAAGGGCAGCCGCAAAATGTGCAGCGTTGGTTTATACTATAACACATCTTTTTTCATTCTACAATGTTATTACTGCCTTCGATGCCAAAAAAGGCCCTCCGCCGAAAAAAGCAGAGAGCCTTTGGAATCTGTTCAGTGAATGGTTTGTATGGCGTTTTCCCACCATGCAGCCGTCTGCGGCGACGAAAGCGACAGCGAATAGGCGTAGCCATCGGCCTGCCATTCGGCCAATGTGTAAGCGCTTTCCGTGTTGCCTTTCAGCACGGCCTGCACCTCGTTTACGGTAAGCTGCTGCACATAGGCGTAGTCGTTGTAATCTCCCGAAACCGGCCCCTCCCCCGGTGCTTTGCGCAGGCACACTTCTTCGCCGCCCGCACACAGATATTCCACCTCGGCCATTTCGCCCCAGTAAGAGCGATACACCGTTTCTTCTAATGTGTAAGGCAGGGCTTCCAGCTGCGGCACAGCAAAGCCGACTGCCTGCTCTAAGCCAAGGGCATCGGGGCATTCCTGTATGCCGTTTACCGCCTGCATGGTCATTTCGCAGCTATCAGAGGCATTTTCGGCCCTGTCGACATAGGCACCGGCGGTATCGGCCGGGGCTGCGCTGCCCATTTTGGGCATGGCGTTTTGCCCCACAACTACAACCGCCACACAGGCCGCAGCAGCAGCGGCCATTTTCAGAATTTGATCAAAACGGATCGCCTTTTTGCGCGGGGTCAGGTCTGCCTGCTGCACGGCGGCCAGAATGCGCGCGCGCATTTCATCGGTTACAACAATATGTTCCATGACTTCGTTATACCTCTGCTTCAAGGCCATATTCCTCCTTTAGCATTTTTCGCAGCTTTTCACGGCCGCGCTGCAGATCAGACCGCACGGTGGCTTCGTTGCGGCCAAGGATATGCGCAATTTCACGCGAGGCATAGCCCTCGTGGTAAAACAGATGCATCGCCTGCCGGTAGCGCTCGGGCAGCTTGCTTACGGCCTCCCACACAAAGGCAAGGTCCTGCCGCTGCTCGGCGGCCAGTTCTTCGTTCAGCTCATCTGTCTGGCGGATCTTTTCTGCGCGGAGCTTATTTTTGCTCAGGTTTGCCGCCACACGCAGCAGCCAGGCTTTTTCGTGCTGATCGTTTGCAAACACAGGCTTTGTCTGCAAAAACCGGATCAGCGTTTCCTGCAAGATTTCCTCGGCATCTTCGCGGCTATGCAGATATGTATAGGCATAGCGCAAAATGCTGTTGCCATAGCTGTTCAGCAGCCGCTCGGCCTGCTGGTTGATATCCTCTCGCAGGGCCGAGCTCGCCTTTGTTTGCGGGGCGCTTTGCAAGGCAGCTTTTGCCCAGCCAAGTGCCGCCCACAGCCAATTTTTCCGCAAAGGCATTTTACAGGCAATGCAACCCATCATGGTTTCTCTCATCCTCTCATTTTGGCGGTTCAGTTGACCACAGCAACGGCCTGCACCAATTCTTCCTCAGAAATGCCGCTGCTCACATACAGCGAATACCGGCAGCTGCTTTGGCTTGCAGCAGGCTCTGAAATCGGCTGGGCATAGTGCATCTCGGCGCAGGCGGCAAGGGAAAAGGCAAATGCAGCGGTGAGGCTCATGGCGGCAATGGCAATTTTATTCATATAGAATTCCTCCGTGATCGTGTATGGTTTTGCATTTGAGATCCAGCATATTTTCACCGGTGTTTTGATCTCTCTGCCCTGTATACACGCCGAAGGCGCAAAATGTTGCAATTTTTTATGGATTTATTTTTGTGCCGTTTCTACGCACGGATTTTTGCAAAAGCCAGGCCTGCATTCAAAAAAGATCCAGCATACTGTCCAGATAGATTTTTTCGCGAACCTGCAGATGGTATTCCGGCTTTGTAAGATAATAGAGCAAAAATTCCAGAACGACCGCACTGCCAAGCCCCCTGCCCTCGATTTTAAAATGCGAAAATCCCATGGGCAGATACTTTGTTTGAATATCCTGAATGCCGATAAAGCCGGGGTTCTGCATCGCCTTGGAAAAGCGATACCCCTGCGCAGCATCCGGCGCTGTGCAGTGATGCTCGGGCGCGTTTTCGCCCAGATTTTTCCGGCTCACCGCTTCGTAGCAGGCTTTTCTTTCGCGGCAGCCGAACCAGCAGCATTCGTTGCATAAAAACTCCACCTTTTGCCGCAGGCTTTCCGGCAAGGTGTCCAACTGATCAAAGGCTTTGTTCAGCCGAAAATCCGGCACGATATAGCGGAACTCTTTTCTTTCGGCCTCACTTTGAAAGCTTTGAAAATCCGTTAAAACCTTGGTGGTGGAGGATACAAAATACAGCCCCGGATAGGCTTTTTGCAGATACTGCAGCAAAACATCCGAATGCACGATCACGCCGTTTTGCGGCCCGCTGCTTTCGGCAAACATTCTGCACAGCGCATTGCATTTTGCATCTTTTAAATGCTCCGGCTTTAACAAGGAATTGCTGAAGGTCAGGCGAGCGGAAATTTGATACTCCCGCAGGAGTGCCAGCACCTTTTGCGGATCATTGCTGCCAAAACCGGCGCGCCCGCCGCCCCAAAGGCAATCGGCAGGCGCACCGTAAATCGAACCGATCTCGCACCAATCATAAAAATACTCGCGGTGCTCTCGAAACAGCGGCAGAAATATTTTGTAAAGTTCGTAAAATTCAAACAGACCCGGCAGGTGATACCGGGCAATGCCATGCTTTAAAGGGATCATATACAGCTTCCTTCTGATGGGCTTTTTCAGTGAACATCTGCTCAATCGTTTTGCAGCAGCCGTGTATACTCACCATCTGCCCCTGTTTCGTAAACCGCTTCCACATCGGCATCCATTGCCGCAAGGTGCGGCTCCTGGGCCCAGTAGCGCACACAGGTGCCGCACGAGGAGCTGAGCTTTCGCGGCACCGGCATCATTTGGGCGCGCACCGAAAGCGCTGTCAGCTTGCGGCTGGTGAGCAGCGCGGAAAGATGGGTGTGAAAGGTGGCAATATATTCTTTCATTGCTTTGTCAGTTCCAGCTTAACATCGTTTCCCTGTTCGCTTACCGCAACACTGTATCCCTGCGATGCGGCAAAGCGGGAAATATTTTCTACGGCGCAGGGATCATCCACCAAAACCTCCAGTGCGGCGGGGGCAGCGGCCAGCACCTCTTTTCGCACCATCATAACGGGCATGGGGCAAAGCAAACCTCTTGCATCAACCATTGTATCCTATCCTCCTGAAATCAATGTTCTTTTTTGGGCAAATGCACCAGCGAGATCACCAGCAGTGCGGCAAGAGCGATTAAAACCGCCATCTGGCCGTTTGTTTGAATGCCGCCCACCACATACTGCCCGGCTTCGTTTACACTGTCGGCAGAACCGGCCAAGCCAAAGTTGTGAGCAATGGCGGCGCCTGCCATCATACCGAACACCGTAACGGCAGAATCGCCGTTGCCCGAGCCTGCCAAGATCAGCTGGCGCAGCGGGCAGCCGCCCAGCAGCACCGAGCCCCAGCCAACGATCACCATGCCAAGAAAATTCCACAAATGTGCGCTGTGCGATACCGGCTGGCTGTGGAAGCCCAGCTTAAAGCTGCCCAGGATCAGATTGCCTGCCAGCGTGACGGCAAAAATGGCAATAAAACCGTACAGCAGCTTGAAATCCTGAAACAGGATTCCATCACGAATGCCGCCCGCCATGCACAGTCGGCTTTTTTGGGCAAGCGCACCCACAATGAGTGCAATACCAAAGGATGCCAGCACCGGAGCGTGCATGGAGCCGGGGCCCTTTTCGCTCATTTTAAAAAGAGCCGGAGCCAGCATAAACAAAACGCCCAGCCCAGCCAGCACGGCTGTGAGCACTGTGCCCTCGGCGGCACAGGCATCGTAGGCGCGGCGCAGGGAAAAGCCCTTGTTCAAAAAGCGTGTGCCGATAAAAATGCCCACTGTAAAGCCGAGCAGTGCCGTTAAGGCATTCAGATCGCCGCCTGCAAGGCGCAGCACCATGCGCAGGGGGCAGCCCAAAAATACCAGAGCGCCAATCATCACCAGTGCGCCCAGCACAAAGCGAACTGCCGGGGACGAGCCTGCTTTGGCCCTGAATTCCTTTGCCGCCACGCTCATAACAAAGGCGCCCAGCACAAGGCCGATGATCTCGGGGCGCACATACTGCACCGGTGCGGCGCTGTGCAGCCCGCACGCACCTGCAATATCACGCAGGAAGCAGGCAATGCAAAAGCCCATGTTGGCCGGGTTTCCCAAAAATGTAAGCAGCACTGCGGCCAGCCCCACGGCTGCACCTGCCAACACAACAAACCAGTTTACTTTTTTCATGAATTCCTATTCCTCTTTCTTGCTGAATTTTTCGGCATCACTGCACCGCTGCAGCGGCATCGGCGTACCGGCTGCATTGCCAAAATGCCGGATAACGCACACGCGTATCCTGTATGCTTCTGGCTTAGCGTTCGGTGCCTTTTGCCCACTGTGCTGAAGCTGAAAGCCATGCAGTATTGCCTAAAATTATGGCGCTGCCATAATTATAACATTTTTCCGGCACACCGTGTGTACCGTTTTGCACCGCCGCCCGGCGTTGCGTTTTTGGGCCTCTTGTGCTATATTACCCATCAAAGGAGTGATTTTGTTTGCGCAGTATCTATCTGGACAACGCGGCCACATCGTTTCCGAAGCCAAAGGGTGTAAGCCTTGCCATGGCGGATTATCTGGATCATGTGGGGGCCACCATCAATCGCTCGGTTTACGCCAGCGCACAGGATGCCGGGTTGGTTGCCCTGCAGCTGCGCGAACGGCTGAAACGGCTGTTTCATTTTTCGGGGCCGGTGACCCATGTGATTTTAACCCCCGGGGCCACTTGGGGGCTGAATATGGCCATTCATGGCTTTTTAAAGTCCGGTGACCATTGCCTTGTAAGCAGTATGGAGCATAACGCCGTGATGCGGCCTTTGCTGCAAATGCAAGGCGTTTGCTTTGACCGCATTCCCTGCGGCCGGGATGGCCTGCTGAACCCATCGGCGCTGGAAGCACTGATTCGGCCCAACACCCGGCTGGTGATCATGGCGCATGGCTCAAATGTGTGCGGAAGTGTGCAGGATGCTGCCGCCGTGGGCAGAATTTGCGCGGCCCACGGCATCGCCTTTGTTTTGGATGCTGCGCAAACGGCGGGGCATATCCCGGTGGATTTTGAGGCATTTCATCTGTCTGCCCTGTGCGTTCCCGGGCACAAGGGGCTTTTGGGGCCTTCCGGAATCGGCGCTCTGCTGATGACCGAGGATTTTTCGCGTGCCCTCTCCCCCATTGTGGCGGGCGGCACCGGCAGCGCCTCTGACAGTGAGTATCTTCCGCCGTATCTGCCCGACCGGTTTGAACCCGGCACGCCCAATATGCCCGGCATTTACGGCTGGGAGGCCGCACTTCGCTTTGTGGAAGAAACCGGCGTGGATGCTCTGCGCAGCCACGAGCTGCTGCTTTGCCGCCGCTTTTTAAGCGGGCTGGAAAGCATTCCCAGTGCTGTTCTTTGCGGCACCAAAGATCTTTCCCGCCGGGTGGGGGTGTTTTCTATCGATTTTCCCGGGCTGGACAATGCCGAAGCCGCTTTTCGTTTGGAAAGCGAGTTTGGCATTCTTACCCGGTGCGGGCTTCACTGTGCCCCTGCTGCGCACAAAACGCTGGGCACTTTTCCGCGCGGCACCGTGCGGTTTTCCCTTGGCTTTTCCAATACCGAAGCGGATGTGGATGCTGCTTTGGCTGCCATTCAGAGGATCTGCCCGCAGCCGGGCAGCGGCTGACTACAATGCGCCCTCTTTGCCGGGGGCGCATTTTTTATGCTTTGCGGCTGGCTGCAAAACGCATTTTTTATCCGCAGAATTCTTGTAAAAGAGCTCCGCTTATGTTATTATACCGTTGTACTTTTAAAAACACAACGAAAATTATTTTTTTCGGGATTTTTCCAGGGGTCCCGCCAAAATCACATAAAAAATTCTATGAATGAAAGTAATTTTTCTCCTGTTCCCTGCTTTGCCGCAAAGGCTTTGGATATCCGGCCCGGCATTACAGCCATTATCGGCGGCGGCGGGAAAACCACTTTACTGTATACTCTTGCCCGCGAGCTTTGCCAAAAAGGCAGTGTGATCGTAGGCACCTCCACCAAAATCCGCGCACCGCAGCACATTCCGCTTTTTTCCGGCGAAAGCGATGCCGATTTGCTGGCCGGGCTGCAGCAGTTCCCCGTGATCTGCGCAGCCCAGCACACCCCAAACGGCAAGCTGTGCGCCCCGGCCTGTTCGTTTGCGCATCTGGCAGGTTTGGCCGATTATGTGCTGGTGGAGGCCGACGGCAGCCGACAGCTTCCGCTGAAAGCCCACGCGGCGCACGAGCCCGTGATCCCGCAGGGCTGCGGGCAGGTGATCTATCTTGTGGGGGCCGATGGATTCAACCGGCCGATCTCGCAGGTGTGCCACCGGCCCGAGCTGTATTCTATGCTGACCGGCACAGCGCCGGATTCTGCGGTTTCACCGGCCATGGCCGCCCGGGCCATCCTGCGCGAGGGCTTTGCACAAAAGGTGCTGATCAACAAGGTGGAAACCGCCCGTGACTGGGCCAACGCCCGGGAATTTGCCCAAAATATTTCGCTTCCTGTTTTTGCAGGAAGCCTGCAGCAAGGAGTATTGCAATGCTTGTGATCATTCGTGGAGCCGGAGATTTAGCCAGCGGCATTGCCCTGCGGCTTTGGCACAGCGGCATTCAGGTGGTGATGACCGATCTTGCCGCCCCGCTTGCCATTCGGCGCAGCGTGGCCTTTTGCGAAGCCATTCGCAGCGGCGAGGTGACCGTGGAAGATCTTACGGCGCGTTTTGCCCCCACGGCAGAGGACGCCTGTGCGCTTTTGGCACAGGGCTTTTTGCCGGTTCTGGCAGACCCTGCGGGCGCTTGCCTTGCCCGCCTGCAGCCAGACTGTGTGGTGGATGCCATTCTTGCCAAGCGCAATCTTGGCACAAAGATCACCGATGCCCCCATTGTGATCGGCATCGGGCCCGGATTTTGCGCCGGAAAGGATTGCCATGCGGTGATCGAGAGTATGCGCGGGCACACCCTGGGCCGTGCAATCTACTGCGGTGCCGCCCTGCCCAACACCAATGTTCCCGGCTTGATCGGCGGCTTTGCCGGTGAGCGTGTGCTGCGCGCCCCTGCCACCGGCGTTTTTTCTGCTGTGCGCAAAATCGGCGATACCGTAAAAGAGGGCGATGTGACCGGCTATGTGGCGGGCAAGCCCATGTGCTGCACCATTGGCGGCACACTGCGCGGCCTGATTGCCGACGGCACGCCCGTGCAGGAAGGGTTGAAATGCGGCGATGTTGACCCGCGCGGTGATGCCGACTATTGCCGGCTGGTTTCGGATAAGGCCCTTGCCATTGGCGGCGGCGTGCTGGAAGCGCTGCTGCACCTGAGCGGAAAGTTAGAGGAGAAATAATCATGGAACAGGACATTAAGCTTACCAAGCTGGCCAGCTGTGCAGGCTGCGGTGCCAAGGTTGGCGCCGGGGTTCTGGCGCAGCTGCTGGAGGGCATTCGTGTGCATGCAGACCCCAATCTGCTGGTGGGATTTGACAAAAGCGATGATGCCAGCGTGTATAAAATTTCCGACGATCTGGCGCTGGTGCAAACGGTGGACTTTTTTCCCCCGGTTGCCGATGACCCCTACACCTTTGGAGCCATTGCCGCCGCCAATGCGCTTTCTGATATTTACGCCATGGGCGGCGAGCCCAGGCTGGCGCTGAACATTATGGCTGTTCCCAAAGCCATGCCCAAAGAGGCAGTGCATCAGCTGCTGCGCGGCGGCTACGACAAAGTGTATGAAGCCGGTGCTTTGATCACCGGCGGCCACAGCATTTTGGACGATGAGCCTAAATACGGCCTTGCTGTGACTGGCTTTGTGCATCCCGACAAACTACTGCGCAACAGCGGCGCACAGCCGGGCGATGTGCTGCTGCTCACCAAGCCCCTTGGCATTGGCATTTTAACCACTGCCGCCAAGGTGGATATGGTTCCACAGGAAACCTATCAGCGTGCGCTTTCCCTGATGATGACGCTCAACCGCTCTGCCCGCGATGCAATGGTAAAATATCGCGTTCACGCCTGCACCGATGTGACCGGCTTTGGCCTGCTGGGCCATGGCTGCGAAATGGCCCAGGGCAGCGAGGCCGAGCTTCACCTGCATATGGATGCGATCGATCTCATTCCCGAGGCTCTTGAGCTGGCCACGATGGGGCTTTTGCCGGAAGGCATGTACCGCAACCGCAGCTTTGCCCAGGCCCATGTGGATGCGGGCAGTGTATCGGTTGCCAAGCAGGATATGCTGTATGACCCGCAAACCTCGGGCGGACTGTTGATTGCCGTGCATCCCGAGGATGCCGATGCCCTGTTGGCCGAGCTGCAAAAGACTGTGCCCTCGGCCCAGCGCATTGGCACCGCTGCGCCCTATCGCGGCGGAAAATACATTTTCCTGCACGAAGGCGAAGGATAAGGCACACCCATGAAAAAGATCCGATCTGTCGATTCTGTTTTGCGCTCTAAGCGGCTCTGCCTGTTTCTTTTGGCATTCTGTTTGCTGGCCGTTTTTCTGGTTTCCTTTGCCTTGGGGCATTATGATGTTTCGCTCCGGCAGGTGATGGGCATTTTATGCAATGCCATTCTTGGCCCGCTATCCGGCGGCAGGCTTATGCTGCCCCCTGTATGGACCGATACCATGCAGATTGCTGTGCTGAACATTCGCCTGCCCCGCATTCTGATGGCCTGCATGGTGGGCTGCTGCCTTTCCGCAGCCGGTGCCGCCTATCAGGGGGTTTTTCAAAACCCCATGGCATCGCCGGATGTGCTGGGCGCTTCGTCCGGTGCGGCATTTGGCGCGGCACTGGCCATTTTGCTGGGGGCTTCCTCCCGCATGGTCACTCTTTCGGCCTTTGCCTTCAGCCTTGCCACCATTGTGCTGGTTTTTCTCATTGCACGCCATGCGCCCGGGCTGAGGGTGGTCAATCTGATCCTTGCGGGGGTCATGATCAGCTCGCTGTTTTCGGCCGGAACCTCTTACTGTAAGCTGGTGGCCGACCCCAGCAGCCAGCTTCCCGAGATCACCTATTGGCTGCTGGGAAGCCTTTCCGGCACAAAAATCACCGATGTGCAGCTTGCCCTGCCCCCCATGGTGCTGGGCTGCGCTGTGCTGCTGTTGATTCGCTGGCGGCTGAATCTGCTCACCTTGGGGGACGAAGAAGCCCATGCACTTGGCGTGAATACCGATCTTTTGCGCCTTGGCGTGATCCTGTGCGCAACCCTGATCACGGCAGCCAGCATTGCGGCCTCGGGCATGATTGGCTGGGTGGGGCTTGTGATCCCGCATTTGTGCCGCAGGCTTGTGGGGGCGGATCACCGCTTTTTGATGCCGGCCTCCATGATCACAGGCGCGGCGTTTTTGCTGATCACGGATGATGTTTCGCGCAATTTGCTGGCGGTGGAGATTCCCATTGGCATTTTAACCGCATTTATCGGCGCACCGTTTTTTATTTATCTGATTTTAAAGCAGGATGCTTCTTTGTAAAGGGAGGATTCCAATGAACGATATTTTTTCTGAATTGCACCATGCCCTGCGCACCGGCTGCGACACTGTGCTGGTGACCATTGTGGACGATGACGGCTCTGCCCCGCGCGGCAAGGGCTCGCAAATGCTGGTAAGTGCTGCCGGGCGGCTGACGGGAACCATCGGCGGGGGCGCTGTGGAGGCAAGCTGCATTGCCATGGCCAAAGAGCTGCTGCCCCAAAAGGCTTCGGCGCAGCATCATTTTGCATTGCACCCCAACCCCGGCGAGGATATCGGCATGGTCTGCGGCGGCAATGTTACCGTGTGGCTGCAATACATTGCGGCTGACGATGCCCACTGGCACAGCCTTTTAGCACAGATCCATGCGCTGTTTGCACACCATACCGGCGGGCAGCTGGTGCTGTACGCCGACGGCCGCGCACCGGCGCTGCTGGATGCAAACGGCGCTTGTCTGGTTGCCGGACATCCGGAAATTTCGGAAAAACCGGAGGCAAAACGCTTTGTGCTGCCGCTTTCCGCCGGAGAGCGCGCTGTGATCTTTGGCGCAGGGCACATTACCCATGCGCTGGTGCCCATTTTGAAAAGCGTGGGGTTTCGCCCCGTTGTTTTTGACTGCCGCCCCGAACTGGCGCAGGCAGGCCGTTTTCCGGATGCCGAGCGTGTAATCTGCGGCGATTACGCTGCTATTGCAGATTCTCTGGCATTGGCCCCCGAGGATTACCTTGTGGTGATGACCCACGGCCATTTGCACGACTTTGAAGTGCAGCTGCAGGTGCTGCAAAAGCAGTTTGCCTATGTGGGAGTGATCGGTTCACGCGCCAAAACAGCCGCTGCCCATGCGCGTTTGCTGGCAGACGGCATCTCACAGCAGGCGCTTGATCGTGTACACACGCCCATCGGCACCAAAATTCGGGCTGTTACCCCCGAGGAGATCGCCGTGAGCATTGCAGGCGAAATGATCTGTGTGCGCGCCGAAGCCCGTGACGGTGCGCAGGACAGGCATCACCCTTGCCCCATGCATGAATAACAGGAGAGGATCACATTTGCGTATCGAGGCTCAAAATCTCAGTTTTTCCTATCACAGCCGCCGGGTGCTTTCCGGGGTTTCCTTCCAAGCCGAGCCCGGGCAGCTTTTGGCGGTGATGGGGCCAAACGGTGTTGGCAAAACCACTTTGTTTCGCTGTATTTTAGGAACACTTTCCGGCTATGAGGGAAGCATACTGCTCGGCGGCGCTGACAGTAAAACTCTCTCGGCCCGCCAGCGTGCTGACAGGATCGCTTATATTCCGCAAATTCACGCTCCCCTGTTTTCTTTTTCGGCCCGTGATATGGTGCTGATGGGCACCGCGCACACGCTTTCGGCTTTTTCGGCCCCCGGCCCAAAAGAACGGGCGGCCGCTAACAGCGCCATGGAGCGCCTTGGCATTCTGCACTTGGCCCAGCGCAGCTTTCACTGTTTATCCGGCGGTGAACAGCAGCTTGTGCTGATCGCACGGGCGCTGGCACAGGATTCTAAGATTCTTTTGATGGACGAGCCCACCTCCAGTTTGGATTACGGCAATCAAAATCTGGTGCTTTCGCGGGTGCGGGCGCTGGCAGACGAGGGCTACACCGTGCTGCTTTCCACGCACAACCCGCAGCACGCCTTATGGTATGCCGATCAGGTGCTTGCCCTGTGCGAGGGCAAGGTGGCTGCGCTGGGTGCGCCCGAAAAGGTTTTGTGCCCGGCGCTGATTCAGCAGCTTTACGGCACTCAAACCGAATTTGTGAACACCAGCCACGGTGTTTTGATCGTGCCTGCCATAGAAAGGATGGGCTGAGCCATGTTTTTCTGGAGCCCTGAAACCATTCGGTTTCGTGTGGATGCAGCAAATTATAACCGGTTTGAGCCGCAGCTTGCCCGGCGGCTGCTGCCCTATTTTGCGGCAAACGATCACATTTGTGATGCCGGGTGCGGGCTGGGTTATCTGAGCTTGGCGCTGGCAAAGGCCGGGTATCGCGTGACCGCCGTGGATACCAGTGAAAGTGCCCTGCAGGTTTTACGGCGAAACACTGCCGTGCAGGGGCTTAGCACCCTCACCGCCCTGCAGGGAGATGTTTTTTTTCTGCAGCCGCCGCAGCTTTATGACGGCATGGTGTTCTGTTTTTTCGGCAAAACCGGCGAGACCCTGCGCGCTGTTAAATCCCAGTGCCGCGGAAAGGCCGTGCTTTTTAAAAAAGCATGGCATACCCATCGTTTCACGGTGCAGCAAAAATCGCTTGCGCGCTTGCCGTTTCAGCAAACCTGCTGCGAACTGGATGCCCTGGGAATTTCCTATCAGGCCGAAACCTTTTTGGCCGAAACCGGGCAGCCCTTTCGCACTTTAAAAGATGCCATGCAATTTTTTTCGTTATATGATCCTGCCGCGCCGAGCGAGGAGGCCGTGAAAAAGCGCCTTGTCTGCGGCAGCTTTGGCGAGTTTTCCTATTATATGCCCTTTTGCGGGCCGGTTGGGATGATCGTTCTGGACAGCAAAAACATTCCGGACTTCATATAAAGATATACCTACCTATAAAAGGAGCCCCTATGAAAAAAATACTTTCTTCCCTGATGGCTGTTGCCCTGCTGCTTTCGCTGTGTGCCTGCGGCTCTTCTTCGGCAGCTTCTTCTGCCGCCGCTTCCTCTGCTGCGGTCAGTGCATCGGAAACTGCCGCCACGCAGGAATTCACCGATTCTCTGGGCCGCACCGTCACACTGCCCGCCGATATTCAAAAGGTGGCGGTTTCGGGGCCCCTGGCACAGATCTATCTGTTTGCTCTTTGCCCGGACAAGCTTGTGGGCATTTCCAATGCTTGGGACGAAACTGCCAAAGCGTATCTGGACGAAAAATACGCCAGCCTGCCCGAGCTTGGCCAGCTTTATGGCGGCAAGAGCGAGCTGAATCTCGAAACGCTGCTTTCCAGCGGTGCCGAAGTGGTGATCGATGTGGGTGAGCCCAAAAAATCGGCTGCTGAAGATCTGGATGCCCTGCAGCAGCAAACCGGCATTCCGTTTATCCATGTTACAGCCACTCTGGCAACCTCCGGCGATGCCTACCGTATGCTGGGCAGCGTGTTGGGAATGCCGGAACAGGCCGAGGAACTGGCCGAGTATTGCGATACAGTTTATACAAACACCGTCAATCTGACCGATAGCGTGGAAAAGACAAGCCTTCTCTACTGCCTGGGCGACCATGGGCAGAATGTGATCGCCCGCGGCAGCTTTCAGTCAGAATTGATCGATATGATGAGCAGCAATGCCGCCGTTGTGGACGATCCTTCCAGCAAGGGCACCGGAAACGAAGTGGATATGGAGCAGATCCTGCTTTGGAACCCCGATGTGATCCTGTTTGCGCCCAACAGCATTTACGATACCGCTGCCGATGATGCCGCATGGCAGCAGCTGACGGCGATCCAGACCGGGCATTATTACGAGGTTCCCTTTGGCCCTTACAACTGGCTGGGCTTTCCCCCTTCTGTACAGCGTTATCTTGGCATGCTGTGGCTTTCTGATCTTTTGTACCCTGAGCAGGCAAATTATGATCTTTTCAGCGAAGTAAGCCGTTATTACCAGCTGTTTTATCATTGCAGCCTGAGCCGGGAACAGTTTGATGCCCTCACCTGCCATTCGCTGCCCCAATAACCCATTTTCGCAAAAGTAAAAGCAAGGTGCCGCCTCGGCCAGTCAGCCGGTGGATCGACACCTTGCTTTTTTGTTTTACTCCTGCTCGTGCCCAGAGATCTTAAATACAGCTTTCAGGATCCCGCGCAGGAACCGGGGGCTTTTAAAAACAATGATCTGCATAAACGCCGCCTCCTTGATGCTTTGTGCTGTATGCTATGCATCGGGCGGATAAAATGTGCGGTTTATGCTGTTTTTGAGCGTGTTCTCCCCTGCGGCACGGCAGAATCAATCGCGTTTTGTCAAAATCACGATGCCGGTTCCCTGTCGGCAGCACAGCGTGATGTGCGGCTGCACAAATTCATTGCTGACCCCCAGCGGATAATCCATTTTCAGCTGTGCATCCTGCAAGGGGTAATACGCCCCCTCGATGGTGATGCCCGAAAGCTCGCCTTCCAGCGGGAAAACCGAAAAATACATCCAGTTTTCTTTTTCCAGCACCAGCTTTTTGCCGGGCATAAGATAGTGGATCTCGGATTCCTCGTTGGCAAGCACCGCGCGCACACCGCGCTTTTCCAGATAAAGCCCTGTAGAAAGATTGGAGATCGTGTGTTCCAGCCGTTTGCCGCCCAGCGCCCCCAGCATAAGCACCTGGGCTGCGCCATTGTCGGCAGCCCACGCCGCCGCATACTGCGTATCCGTATCGTCTTTTTCGTGCGGCAGGATCACAGTATTCTCAAAATTCGGATTGGGCGCGCTGTCAAAATCCCCCACCACCAGATCGGGGCTGCATTGCAGAGCGGCGGCATTGCGATAGCCTGCATCGCAGGCAATGATATAATCGCCGTTTCGCAGATAATCCCGCATTTGCGGGCTGACCGGGCAGGCTGAAAGGATCACGACCCGGTTATTTTTTGCGTTCCCATTCATTGATCTGCTGCGCCTCCTCATACATGGTCACATAGCTTTGATAGCGGCTTTGCGAAAGCTCGCCATTTTGCAGCGCCTCACGCACAGCGCAGCCGGTTTCGGTGCGGTGCGAACAGCCGGTAAACTTGCATTCTCCGAAATACGGCTTAAATTCGGGAAAGGCAAATTCCAGATTTTCGGGCGGAATGTAGCAGGCTTTTAATGTATCCAAGCTGGCAAAGCCCGGTGTGTCGGCGATCAGGCCGCCGCAGGCTTCAAAAATCGTCACCTCGCGGGTGGTATGCTTGCCGCGGCCCAGCTTTTGGCTGATATCTGCCGTTTGCTGTGCAAGCCCGGGCACTACAGCGTTCAGCAAGGTGGATTTGCCCACGCCCGAGTTGCCGCAAAAGGCACACAGCCTGCCGCAGATCATTTCGCGCACTTCCTCAATGCCCTGGCCCGTGGCGTAGTCGATGCAGATCACCGGGATACCCGCCGCACGATAGGCTTCGCGCAGCTCTGCCGAGTCACGCAGATCTCCTTTTGTGATAACCAAGGCCGGCTGAATGCCCTTATCCACCGCGATCGCGGACATTTTATCAATGATCAGCGTGCTGGGGGTGGGCTGCGTGGTGCTGCTTACGATAAACAGCACATCCAGATTGGCAATGGGCGGGCGGATCATAAAATTTTTGCGGGGCAGGATCTCTGCGATCACATTGCCGCCGTTTTCGATTTCCAGACAAACCTTGTCCCCGGCCAGAGGCGTGATCTTTTTTTTGCGAAAAATACCTTTGGCCTTGCATTCTAAAACGCCCTGCTCCGTTTGCACATAATAAAAACCGCCGATGCCTTTTATGATATAAGGCTGCATGAAACTTCCTTTCTTTGAAAAACGGCCCGCCGGGCTGGGTGCGCTGCCCCGGCCATGCGGGCCGCTATGATCTGCCTGTCGGCAAATCGAATGATATGCATTTCGTATCAGGTTTTCGGGCGTTCGTTTTCCGGCAGGAACCACCACAGCGGGCGGTCACTGTAATCACCATCCTCACGGGTGCCCCAATCGCCCTCATCGTCGTTTTCCTCCTCCGGCTCGGGGCCCTTGGAGATCACCACATCCACCGCGCTGTTCACACGCACCTCGGTGTCGGGCGCAATGGACTGCTGCACCACCGTGCCCACCGGCAAATCGGCATAATCCTCGGTTTGGCCGCCCATGATCAGGCCGCTGTTCTGCAAAGCGGTTTTGGCATCCTCCAGCGAAAGGCCTGTTACATTGGGCACCGTGCGGGTGGTTTCCACCTTTTCACGCGCCACATAAATAGTAACAGTGGTGCCGCTGGGCACCTCGGTGCCCGCCGTGGGGTCTGTGTCGGCAACGGTGCCAACGGCAAGATCCGTGGTGTAGGTGGGGCGCATACTCACGGTAAGGCCGCTTTCCTTCAGGGTTTTCTGCGCATCGGCCTGGGTGAGCGAGATCACATTGGGCACAGCGATATACTGTGTGCCAAGGCTGATTTTAACCGTCACCTTTTGCCCCTGCTTCACCGTTCGCCCGGCTTTTGGCATCTGATTGTATACATAACCGGCCTCGGCATTGGAATTATATTCCTCGTCAAAAACCACTTTCAGATCCTTGTAGCTGGGGTCGGCTTCCACCTGTGCCCGGGTCATGCCCACAAAGTCTGCAAGCACCACATCCTCGCGGTTGCTGAACAGCACATTGCTGGAGCTGGAGAAAATGTGATAGCACGCAAACACCGTGACCACCACGCAGGCAAGCGTGATGCCCAGCAGTGTCGGGATCAGCGAAAATCCTTTTTTGCTCTTGCGGTGCTGTGCAGGCTTATGCTTGGCCAGGCTTTCTGCACCGGACGGTGCTGCGTGCTGTGCCTGAACCGCAGGCCGCTTGCCTGCTTGCGATACTGTACGGCGAGTTGTTTCGCCCTGTGTTTTTCTTACCACCTTGCTGATAACCCTTTCCGGAGCATCCTCCACGATATACTGATATTCAAAGCTGATATCAGGGTCCTTTTTAAACTGCTGGATTGCGCCGCTCATTTCGCTTGCAGACTGATAACGGTTGGCCGGATTTTTGGCCATGGCCTTTTCCGTGATCTGCACAAGCGCCATGGGAACCTCCGGCGCAAGCTCGTGCAGTGCCGGGGGCTTATCCGTAATGTGCCGCATGGCCACCTTCACGGCATCTTCCCCATCAAACGGCAGGCGGCCCGTCAGCATTTCGTACATGATCACGCCCACCGAATAAAGATCGGTGGTTTGTGTGGTGGCAGCGCCGCTGGCCTGCTCGGGGCTGATATAATGCACCGAGCCAATGGCTTTGTCGCTTTCGGTCACGCTTTGCTCACGCGAAAAACGGGCAATGCCGAAATCCATCATTTTCAAGCTGCCGTTGGCCAGCAGCATAATGTTCTGGGGCTTAACATCGCGATGCACCACCCCCTGACTGTGGGCGTGTTCCAGCGCACTCAGGATCTGCTGGGTAAAATGCACCACTTCTTTCCAGGTAAGCGGGCCGCCGCGCTGCTTCATATATTCTTTCAGCGTAATGCCGTCAATATACTCCATCACGATATAATTCAGCCGGTCTGTGACCGAAACATCGTATACCTTTACAATGTTGGGATGATTCAAAATCGAGATGGCCTTGGATTCGTTCTTAAAGCGGCGAACCAATTCGGCGTTTTGCAAAAATTCCTCGCGCAGGATCTTTACAGCCACCGTGCGCTGGGTGCGCAGGTCTTCAGCGCGGTATACATTGGCCATGCCGCCCACACCGATCAGGCTTTCTATCTGGTATCGCCCATCGAGCTTTTTTCCGATAAATTGATCCATAGTTATGCCTCCGTCGGTTCAATGCCAATCAGCAGCGCCGTAATGTTATCCTGTGCGCCTTCCTGCAGTGCCTGCTCCACCAGGCGATCGGCCATATCGAAAAACTGCGTTTTCCGCAAAATTTCCTGCATGGTCTGCAGCGGCAGCGTGTTGGATAAGCCATCGGTGCAGATCAGAAGAATATCCCCTGCTTTCACCGGGCAGGCCGTATATTCTGCCAGTGCCGCCGCGCTTACGCCCATGGCACGGGTGATCAGGTTCTTTTTGGGGTGCCGCTCGGCTTCCTCGGCGCTCAGCTTGCCGCTGTCCACCATTTCCTGTACATAGGAATGATCCCTCGTGATCTGCTGCAGCTGGTCGTGATGGAACAGATACGCACGGGAATCGCCCATGTGCGCAAAATGCGCCACACCGCCGCGCACCACGACCTGCACCACAGTGGTGCCCATGCCGCTCATGGCGGGATCGGCCAGGGATCGCTCATAAATTTTGCGATTGGCCCCTTGGATCGATGCCAGCAAAAATTCTTTTTCCTGCTTTTCGGGCAGCGTTTCCAGCTGCTTTTCCGCGGCATCGCGCAAAAGCTCTACGCCAATGCGTGAGGCGGTTTGCCCGCTTTTGGCCCCGCCCATACCATCGCACACCACCGCCCATGTAAGATCGCCGGGATATTGCAAAGCACGGTAGTTATCCTGATTTTCTGCACGGCCGTTGCCAATGTCAGTTTTGGCAGTGATCCGCATTTGGCACACCTCCTTTGCTGTCTTCACGGCGCAGCTGGCCGCAGGCAGCGCTGATATCCTGCCCAAGGCGTCGGCGCACAGTGGCATTTACCCCCAGATCCATCAGCCTTTGCTGAAAACGCCGCACATTGGCATCGTCACTGGCGGAATACGGGCTGCCGTCCACTGGGTTGATGGGGATCAGATTCACATGCGCGCCCATGCCGCGGATCAGCCTGGCCAGCATGGCAGCGGTCTGGTCACTGTCGTTCACGCCGCGCACCATGGAATACTCAAAGCTGATGCGGCGGCCTGTGGTTTGCTGATAGCGGCGGCAGGCATCGATCAGCTGCTCAACGGGATACGCATTGTTCACCGGCATCATGCTGCTGCGCATGGTGTTTTCGGGCGCATGCAGCGAAACCGACAGGGTGAGCTGCAGCTTTTTTTCGGCCAGCTTATCGATCATCGGCACAAGGCCGCAGGTGGAAAGGCTGAAATTGCGCATACCGATGTTGATTCCATCAGCACAGGAAACGATTTCCAGAAAATCCATCACATTGTCAAAATTGTCCAGCGGCTCGCCGATGCCCATCAGCACCACATGAGAAACACGCTCGCCGGTATCGCGCATAACGCCGTAAATTTCGGCTGCGATCTCGCCTGCTTCCAGATTGCGCACACGGCCGCCCTGTGTGGATGCGCAAAAGCGGCAGCCCATTCGGCAGCCCACCTGCGTGGACACACACACGGTGTTGCCATAATTATAGCGCATCAAAACCGTTTCAATGCAGTTTCCGTCGGCCAGCTCAAACAGATATTTCACCGTGCCGTCCTTCGAGCGCTGGCAGCGGCGAACCTTGTGCTGCGCAATATAGAAATCCTGCTCCAGCCGTGCGATGAGCGCCTTGGGCTGATCCGTCATCTGGGAAAATTCTGCCGCCTGCTTCTGGTGCACCCAGTGAAAGATCTGCTTGGCACGAAAGCCCGGCTGCCCCAGCTCTTTCATAAGGGCTGTAAGCTGTTCGATCGTAAATGATGTAATGCAACGCTTTTCCATGCAAACCGCCTTTTAGCTTTTGTTTTCGTTTTCTGCCTTTTTCTGCAGCCGGGCCACATAAAAGCCGTCCATGCCGCAGCGATTGGGCAAAATGGTTATGCCGCGCACTTCATCCTGAAGGGCTCCGGCGGGAATATAGGGTAACTCTGCCGGGGCAAAATCGGGATGCTCGCGCAAAAATTTTGCCACAACGGCGGTATTTTCGTTGGGGTTAATGGTGCAGGTGGAATACACCAGCACACCATTTTTATTTAGATATTTCGCAGCATTTTCAAGAATTTTATACTGTAAAGTATAAAGGCTTTGCAGGTTATCCAGCTGTTTATAGCGGATATCTGGCTTTTTTCCTAAAATCCCAAGGCCGCTGCAGGGCACATCGCACAGCACACGGTCGGCATTGGCAAGTGCTTCGTTATACTGCGAGGCATCGGCGCACATCACCCTGGCAATGCGCACGCCGCAGCGCTTCATGGCCTGCTCGATCAGCGGCACCCGGCTGGGGGCTGCATCACAGCTGAACAGTTCACCGCTGTTTTGCATAAGGCCCGCCAGTGCCAGACTTTTTCCGCCCGGGGCTGCACACAGATCCAGCACCTTTTGCCCCGGCTGTACGCCCAGCGAACAGGCCGCGATCTGGCTTGGCTCACCCTGCACATAAAAACGCCCCTGTAAAAAACCGGGATGCTGTGCGGGGCTGCCCTTGCAGCGAATGCGGTAACACCCGGGAATGCCGCCCTGCACTGCTTCCACGCCCTGCTGCTGTAAATACTCGCACAGCTGCTGATCGGAATTGACCAGATAGTTGGTGCGAATGGTGGTTTCGGCGGGGGCAAAGCTGGCCGCGAGAATTTCTTCTGCCTCGCTGCCGTAATGCGCAAGCAAAAGCTGCGCTACAGACAGACTGACCGACTGCAACACACTGAGCCGCTGCGCTTCATTCTGGAATTGCGCCTTGGAAAGATCCATGCTTCCGGCGCGGCGCAAAACCGCATTGACAAGGCCGGAGGCACTGCTTTTGCGAAAGGCACGGGTCAGCTTAACGGCTTCGTTCACCGCAGCCGAATCCGGCACCGACTGCATATAGTGCATCTGATAAAGCCCGCTGCGCAAAATGGCGCGCACGGCGCTGTCCAGCTTTTGCACGCCGCCTTTTAAATAAGCGTTCAGGCAGTAGTCCAGCGTGTTGCGGCGTTCGATGGTGCCGTAAAACACGGCGCTGGCAAAGGCGGCATCCTGCGGGCTGAGCGCGGCATTTTTGAGCGCTGCATCCAGCACCAGATTGGCATAGCCTGCCTGATCCTGATGCATGAGCGCTTCCACCACTACGGTTCTTGCGGTTTTCATACAAGATCACCCTTTGCAAAGCGCTGTCCCAAGGCCCAGGCTTCGCCCGCCATGGGCTTGCCGCCCTCGGGTGTGACCTTTACAAGCTCTACTGCACCCTCGGCACATTGGATCAAAAGCGGTTTTGTGCTCAGCACCGTGCCGGGCGCTGCCTTTTCGCCTTTGGCCACGCGGCATTCCAGCACCTTGATCTTTTTCTCACCACGCACAAAAAATGCCATCGGCCACGGATTCATGCCGCGCACCCAGTTGTGGATCTTTTCCGCTGTCCAGTCAAAGCGGAACTGTGCCATTTCCTTGGTAAGCGGCGGGGCCAGCGTGGCCTCGGCTTCGTTTTGTGCTGTGGGGGTAACGGCACCTGCCTGAATGGCCTGCAGGCACTGCAGCAGCGTGGCTGCGCCCTGTGCGCTTACACGGTCAAACAATTCGCCGCTGGTTTCCTCAGGGGCGATATCCACCGGAGAAACCATCAGAATATCGCCGGTATCCATGCCTTCATTCAGCTGCATGATGGTTACGCCGGTGCGGGCATCGCCGTTGAGCACCGCCCACTGAATGGGGGCCGAGCCGCGATATTTGGGCAAAAGCGAAACATGAAGGTTGATGCAGCCATATTGGGGCATCGACAAAATTTCGGGCGGGATCAGGCGGCCATAGGCCACCACCACCACGATCTCGGGGGCAAGCTCGCGCACGATCTGTGCGGCAGAGCCGTCGCGCAGGGTTTTGGGCTGCCACACGGGAATGCCGTGCTGCACGGCCAGCTGCTTTACGGGCGGTGCCGTTAAGATCTGTTTGCGGCCAACGGGCTTATCCTCGCGCGTAAAAACGCCGCAGATCTCATGCCCTGCCCCCAAAAGAGCCTGCAGGCTCTCGGCCGCAATGTCGGGGGTTCCCATAAACAAAATGCGCAATGCTGATCACTCCTCGTCTTCGGGGTATTCGTCCTCATAGAAGGATGTAGCCAGATCCATGATCGTGATCCCATCCAGATGGTTGTTTTCGTGCTGGATGCAGCGTGCCAGCATATCGTCGGCTTCCATTTCAAACCAGTTGCCATTGCGATCCTGCGCGCGCACCTTCACATGCTTGCTGCGCTCAATGGCACCGTTGTGGCCGGGGAAAGACAGGCAGCCTTCATACAGCTTGACCTTTTCCTCGCTCAGCTCCAGAATTTCGGGGTTGACGAATTCGATAAAGGTGGGATTTTCGGGGATCTCGTCATCGATCCACTCACGGTCGTCCATGCAAATGAACAAACGGCGCATATAGCCCACCTGCGGGCCGGCCAAGCCCAGGCCCTGTGCCTGGATCAGCGTTTCCTTCATATCATCCAGCAGTGTTCCCAGTTTTGCATCAAAGCTGGTTACCGGGCGGCAAACCTTTTTCAGAATAGGATCTCCATCCTGTACGATGGTGCGAATAGCCATAGTTATTTCCTCCTTGGATCCATGATCCCTATTAAAATCGTTTTATCGTTCTCCATCGGAATTCATATCCACTGCCACCCTTGCTTTGGCGGCAAGGCCCTGATTTCCGTATTCTTCGATCACCGCACTGATCAAGGCACGAAAGGCTTTGTCGTTGCGGCATTTGATCGTAAGCTTATAGCGAAATTTATTGTTTACCATCACCACGCTGTAGGGCGCAGGGCCCAGCACGCGCAGCGGAAGCCCCGGCAGCTTGGCAGCTTTTTGGGCCAGTATCGCTGAAAATTGCCGTGCCGCCTGCACCACCGATGCCTCGTTTGTGCCCACAAAGCCCACCATGCACACCGCACAGAACGGCGGATACAAGCAGGCCTTGCGGAATGTGATCTCCTGCGCAAAAAAGGCTTCGTAGTTTTGTGTGGCAGCCATTTGAAGCACCGGATGCTCGGGGTTTGTGGTTTGGATCAGTGCACGGCCCGGCAATTCGGCCCGGCCGCCGCGCCCCACCACCTGCGTGAGCAGGCTGAACACATTTTCGTAGGCGCGAAAGCCCTGCCCGAACAGCAGATTGTCGATGCCCAAAACGCCCACCAGCGACACCTTGGCAAAATCCAGCCCCTTGGCCACCATCTGTGTGCCAAGCAGGATATCATATTCCCCGGCTGCAAAGGCCGCCAGCATTTTTTCATGCGAGTTTTTGGCCATGGTGGAATCCTGATCCATGCGCAAAATGCGCGCTTTGGGCAGCAGGCGTTCCAGCTCCTCCTCGGCTTTTTGTGTTCCAAAGCCGGTATAGCGCAGCGTGCCGCCGCATTGTGGGCAGCGGCTGGGCAGCGGCAGAGTTTTGCCGCAGTAGTGGCACATCAGATGCCCCTGTGCTTTGTGATACACCATCGGCACGCTGCAGCTTTGGCATTTGATCACATGGCCGCAGTCCTGACAGGCGCATACCGTGCGATAGCCGCGGCGGTTGAGCAGCAGGATCGACTGCTCGCCCTGCAGCAGATTTTTTTGCAGCTCCTGTGCAAGCTCCACGCTGATCTCCCCGGCATTGCCGCGCATAAGCTCGGCACGCATATCCACCAGCTTTACCGTGGGCAGCGGATTGCCGCCGTAGCGCCGGTGCATCTGCACCAGCTGGTAGCGGCCGGTTTTGGCGGCATAATAGCTTTCCACACTGGGTGTTGCCGAGGCAAACAGCACCAGTGCATTGCTGTACGCCGCGCGCCAGCGGGCGATCTCGTGCGCATCGTAGCGCGGCGAGGATTCGCTGCGGTAGGTGTGCTCCTGTTCCTCGTCCATGATGATCAGGCCCAGATTTTTCAGCGGTGTAAACACCGCGCTGCGTGTGCCGACAACGATATCCACACAGCCCTGCTGGATCATTTTCCATTGCAGCAGGCGCTCGGTGTGGTTGAGCGCCGAGTGCTGCACAGCCACCCGCTTGCCGAAGTTTTTCTTGAGGCGCAGGATCATTTGCGGGGTAAGGCTGATTTCCGGCACAAGCACCATCACGGTTTTGCCGCGGGCAAGCACCTGCTCGATCAGCTTAAAAAACACCAGCGTTTTGCCGCTGCCGGTCACCCCGTGCAGCAGTGCCGCTGCGCCCCGGCCCTGCTCAATGGCGGGCATCAGCGCCTCATAGGCGGCCTGCTGTTCTTCGGTAAGGGCGATCTGCTCAGGCTGCAGCGGAATTTCACTGTAAAGGTCTATCGCTTTCCACCTTTTTTCCTGCCGTATCAGCGCCTTTTCCAAAAGGCCCTTCAGCACGGCGCGATGGATGCCCGCCGTTTCCAGCGCCGTTTCACTCATGGAATGGCGCTGCAGCAGCTGCAGGGCCAGCTTTTGTTTTGGCCCCAGCCGCACAGCCTCTTCCGGCGCATTTTCAGCGATATACCAGTTTTCGGTGGCGCGCTCCATCTGGCTTTGCAGGCGGGGCGTGCCGTCTTCGCTTTGTACCATGCGGTACTGCGCGCCATACGGAATGATGGCTTTCACTGCCTCATAATAGGTGCAAAACGCCCGCTCTTTCAGCAGGTATACCAGGCGCAGCAGATCAGGCGTAAGGCGCGCTTCATCCGGGGCGGCATCCAGCACCGTTTTGGTGCGCGGCGGCACCTCGGGCTGTTGGGTGCATTCCAGCACCACTGCCATGCGGGGATGGTTTCCCCGCCCAAACGGCACCAGCACCAGACTGCCCGGATGCACAGCCTCGGCCAGCGGCTCCGGCACAAGATAGGTGTAAAGCTTGTCAAAATGGATCGTGGCGCTGTCCACTGCAGCCTGTGCAAAATATGGCATTCCGCCACTCTCCTTCCGGCATGGATTCGGTCAGTTTTTCGCCGTGATCAGGGCGTAGATCTCATCGGCACAGCGATCGATATCGTCGTTCACCACCTGCTCATCATAGGTGGGGGCCAGCTTGATCTCTTCTTTGGCGCGGCTCAGACGCTTTTGAATGGATTCCGGGGTATCGGTGCCCCGGCCGCGCAAACGGTTTTCCAGCTCTTCCATGCTGGGCGGGCAGATAAAAATGGTGGTGGAATCGGGATACTGGCGCTTGATGTTGGCTGCGCCCTCTACTTCAATCACCAGCACCACATAGATGCCCTTGCTGATGCGCTCTTCGATCTGAGCCCGGGGCGTACCGTAATAGTTGCCGCAATAGTTGGTGTATTCCACCAGCTTGTCGTCACGGATCCACTCTTCAAACTGCGGGTTGGACAGATAAAAATAGTCCACGCCCTCCTGCTCGGTTCCGCGCGGAGCGCGGGTGGTTGCCGAGATGGAAATGCCGATCTCGGGGTGCTTTTGCCGCAAACGGTTTACTACGGTATCCTTGCCGGTGCCTGCCGGGCCGGACACAACGATCAGGTATTTATCATTCTTCATCTTCCAGTTCCTCCTCTGCTGCCGAGGTATCGCCCTCTACACGGCCTGCCAGCGTTTCGGGCTGCAGGGCCGAAAGGATCACATGGTCGGAGTCCATCAGCAAAACCGCGCGGGTTTTGCGGCCGTAGGTGGCATCGATCAGCGCGCCCTTATCACGCGATTCCTGCACCAGTCGCTTGATAGGTGCGGAATCCGGGCTTACGATCGAGATCAGGCGGCTGGCGTTGACCATGTTGCCGAATCCGATATTGATCAGTTTCATAGGCGGTTTCCCTTATTCGATGTTCTGGATCTGCTCACGGATCTTTTCGATCTCGGATTTCACATCCACCACAAGGCGCGTGATCTCCAGCTGCTGACATTTTGAGCCGATGGTATTGGTTTCACGGTTCAGCTCCTGCGTAAGGAAATCCAGCTTGCGGCCCACGGGCTCGCTGAGAGTCAGAATTTCACGGTACTGCTGAATGTGGCTGTGAATGCGCACCGTTTCTTCATCAATGGCAGTTTTATCGGCAAAGATCGCTGCCTCGGTAAGAATGCGGCTGTCGTCAATGTTGCGGTCTTCCAGCAGGGTTTTCAGCTTTTCATACAGGCGCTGCGTATATGCCTGCACACGGCCCTCGGTGGCTTTTTCGATCTTGCCCACCATTTCCTCGATCGTGACAAGGCGCGAAAGCACATCCTGCTGCAGCTTTTCACCCTCGACAGCACGCATGGCCAAAAATTGCTGCAAAGCGGCTTCGGCCACGGCACTCACATCCTGCCACAGCTGTTCTTCGTTGGCACTGGCACGGCGCAGCACCAGCACATCGGGCATGCGGGCCAGCTTGTCGGCCGTAATGTCGTTTGGCATATGCAGCGCATCGCTCAGGCCCTGCATGGCAGCGTGATAGCTTTTGGCCAGCGGGTAGTCCACCTCCACCACAGTATCGGCGGCATCAATGGTTTGAATCTGCAGGCTCAGCTCCACTTTGCCGCGGCTGATCGATTTGCTCATCAGCTTTTTCAGCTTGTCCTCCATAAAACTGCAGCTGCGGGGCAAGCGGGAAGAATATTCAAAATAGCGCGAATTGACACTGCGCAGCTCCACCTGAATGCTTCTTCCGTTCAGCACCTGTTCAGCGCGGCCGTAGCCGGTCATGCTCAGGATCATAAGACAGGACTCTCCTTTTTATTCCTAATTTCAGGGCAACTCCGCGCCGCTATAAACACCGAATGCAATGGGTTCTCTGCACCGAAACCGGAGCTATGTGCGCATGGAGTGTTTTGCAGCCGACAATGCAGTGCCTAAACCGCCTCGGCAGGCATGGTGCGGTGCTGCCCTTGATTCACCGTATGTTAATGGGCTTGGCTGCGGCCTGAAAATGCGCAGAATTCCCATTAAACATTTAATCTATTTTACACTTTTCTGCCTGTTTTTTCAACCCCTGCCGCCGCCTTTTTGCCGCACCCAAAAAGGGGCATTGCCCGCACCGGCAATGCCCCCGATTTTACATGGAATCCCTGCCAAACACCTGCCCGGCCTCCACCTTTGTGCAGGGCGGCACCGTGCTTTGGTCTTTCACCACGGCATGCAGGCAGATATGGCATCCATCGCCCACCGTGCAGTCGTGATCCACCGCCGAGGCCACATTCAAAATCGTGCCGCAGCCCACAGCCGCCCCTGCGCCCACTACGCTGTAGGGCAGAATCACACTGCCTTGCCCCACACGGGCGCTGCCGCTCACCCACGCTGTGGGGTGGCGCAGAACAGGCAGCCTGTAGCCGGCCGCCTCAAGGCGCTGCATCCATTGCAGGCGCAGCGCATTGTTGCCTATGGCCACGATGGCATGGGTGTATTCCCCGGAGAGCTTTTGATAATCCTCCAGTTTTCCCACCACCTTTTCGCCCTGTGCTGCATCGTCCAGAAAAGCGATGCCGTAGTAAATGCCCAGTTCCTCGGCCAGCTCGTACACCACGCGGCCGAATCCGCCCGCGCCCAGAATGAGCAGCCGCCGCTCTCTGGCAGGGGCCTGCATCTCTTTTATATCGCCCATTGTGTGTTCCTCCGTTGATCCGTCTATTTTTGCTGCACTTTTTGCCGCGGCATTCGGTGCGGCAGCTTCTTTTCTATCGTATGACCCATTGTATCACTTTCCCGCTTTTTTGTAAATTTCATCATTTCCCGTATCTTTCCCGCATACCATTGGACAAAAGCTGCTGTTTTAGGGAGGAGTGGTGATGAAAGGCAATCCGGAGGAACGCGCCTTGAAAATGGCTGAATATATCGCCGAAAGCGGCGCCACCGTGCGCCGGTGTGCCCAGATTTTCGGCGTGAGCAAAAGCACGGTACACAAGGATCTGCGCACCCGGCTGCGCCCGCAAAATCCTGCTTTATACTTTGCGGTGCAGTGTGTGCTGGAAAAGAACAAGGCCGAGCGCCATCTGCGCGGCGGGGCGGCCACAAAAGCAAAGTATCAGAAATAAAAAAGCCCCCGGCCGGCGCAAACCAGTCGGGGGTAAAATCATCGGTGCGTGCTGAAAAAAGGGTATACAACGCCCCTATATTTTCTTATGCACAGCCACGCCGAAGCTTACTGCTGCTCATCCTCTGCATCCACCTGTACATTGAAAGGTGCGCTGCAGTTGGGGCAGTAAAGCTCGTCGTTCATGAGGGTTTCTTCGTCCACCGTCAGCACAGTGCCGCAGTTGGGGCAAGTGAGCTCATACTCAGCATCCTCGCCGTCATCCTCATCGTCGTAGTCTTCGTCATCGACATCGTATACAACAGACTCCAGATCGTCCATATCCTCATCAATGGCATCCAGCTCGTCGTACACCTGAGACAGCTCGTTGTCGTGCTCGGTAACCTGCTCAGCCAGATCCTCCAAAAGGCCCAGCATAGCGGAGATCAGCTTACCCTCGTTGGTGTTCACATCGAAATTCATGCCTTCCATCAGGCCCTTGATATAAGCAGCTTTTGCGTTCAGATCCATGGCAGTAGCCCTCCTTATATACATATACAGTGTACCCAAGGCATTGAAATTTCTTTGTCTTGGGATACAAAACCGGATATAAAAATACCGGGCAGCAGATCAGAGTGCTGCCGCTGCCCGGCAAAAACATGATTAGACGCGCTCCATGTACTCGCCGGTGCGGGTATCGATGCGGATCTTTTCGCCCTCGTTGATGAACATGGGCACGCGGATCTCTGCGCCGGTTTCCAGCTTGGCGGGTTTCAGGGTGTTGGTAGCGGTGTTGCCCTTGAAGCCAGGCTCGGTCTCGGTGACCTCCAGCTCTACGAAGGTGGGGATCTCAACGCCGAAGATCTTGCCCTTGTAGGAGAGGATCTTGCACATATCGCCTTCCTTGCAGAACTTGAAGTTGTCGCCGACATCCTTCTTGTTCACGGGAACCTGATCGTAGGTTTCGTTGTCCATGAAGTAGTACAGATCGCCATCCTCGTAGCTGTAGCTCATATCGCGGCGGTCAACCATGGACTGCTCAAACTTAGCAGTGGGGTTGAAGCTGGTTTCCAGCACAGTGCCGGTGATCAGGTTGCGATACTTGGTACGAACGAAGGCAGCGCCCTTGCCGGGCTTTACATGCTGGAATTCAACCACAACACAGGGGTTCTGGTTTTTGGGATCTTCAAAAATAATGCCGTTGCGAAAATCGCCTGCAGTAATAGTTGCCATACAGGATATTCCTCCAATAAACAAATCTTAAATTCGTGTTGCGCACACATTTCTAAAAATATTTTACCCGAAAACAGCCGATTATGCAAGTAGTTTGCTTTGAAAAACAAGGCTTTTTGCAAAAAACCCCTTGGTTTTTTACAGGCTTTGATAATATTCCTGCATACTAAGCGCATCCTCGGCCTGGGTTCCGGCGCTTTCGCATATGATCACCGGCGAAAGCTGCCGTTCCTTTAAAAGCTGTATCAGCGGCGGATATTCGGGCCCAAACTGTGTATCGGCAAAGGTCCAATGGCGTTTTTCGCCGCCCTTGCTCCACTCGATGCGCGAAAAATGCACATGAAAATTCTGGGCACGCTCGTCCTGCAGCACCTGCTGCATACGGTCTAAAATATCCGCATAGTCCTGCTTGGTCTGAATGCCGCCCAGCGTGCGGGCGTTCAGGTGCCCAAAGTCAATGCAGGGCGTGATGCGTTTATCCACCCCGCAAAGCGCAAGCACTTCGTCCAGTGTGCCCAGCTGGCCGATCTTTCCCATGGTTTCGGGGCATAGGGTGATATCATCAAAGCCTTCCTCGTCCACCGCTTTCACCATGCGCTGCATCGTATCCAGCGCTTTTTCCAGCGCTTCTTCCCTGCTTTGCTTGCCGCAGCTGCCCGAGTGAAAGATCACGCGCCTGCCTCCCAGCGCACGAACCAACCGACAGCTTTGCAGGATATAATCAATGCTTTTCAGGCGGGTTTCCTCCACCATACTGCTCATGCTGATAAAATAAGGGGCGTGTACGCTGAAAAGGATATCCGGCTTTTCCGCGCGCCTTGCCATTTCGGCGGCTTTGTCCAGCCCAAGGCGAACACCGCGGCCGCACTGATACTCAAAGGCGTGCAGCTGAAAGCGTTCGATGTATGCCGGAATGTCCAGGCTGTTTTTAAAGCCCATGGCATCAAAGCTGTCGCTGATGCCTGCCGTGCCAAATCGAATGCTCACAGCACCTTGCCCCCTTTGCGGTAGTAATTTGCCATAAACGGCTTTTCAAAAAATCGTTTGATGATGATCGCGCGGTTCACATCTTTGGTGCGCGGCAGCACCATCAGGCAGCGAATGCCAAACAGCGCCGCGGCCAGACGGTCGGTAAAAATCTGATCACCCACCATGGCCATCTGCGATTTTGGGGTGCCAAGGCGTTTTTGCGCGATCTGCAGGCCGGTGGTAAGCGGCTTGCGGGCCTTGGGCACCCATGCAAGGCCCACACGGTCAGCAAAGGGCTGCACGCGCGCGGGCTTGTTGTTGGAAACGATCATCAATCGCACACCGGCTTTTCGCATGGTATCCAGCCATTGCACGACTTCCTGATCCAAGATTTGGCTTTCATCACCGGTAAGGGTGTTGTCCACATCCAGCACAAGGGCTATGATACCGCTTTCGGCCAATATTGCAGGCGTAATGTGCGAAACGCTCTTGTAAAGAATTTCGGGTGTGAGCAGCATGGAAGCAGTCCCCTTTCCAATGATTTCGGCTATCTACTGTGATGAATAATAAAAGCGGGCCCCTTTCGGGACCCGCTTTGCTGTGCTTACGCACGAATTCCGTCATCACACGGTTCCGCTCAGCAAAACCAATTACTTGAATTTGCGCTTGCGGGCAGCTTCAGACTTCTTCTTGCGCTTCACGGAGGGCTTTTCATAAGCCTCACGCTTACGCACTTCAGCAAGAACGCCGCTGCGGGCGGTGCTGCGCTTAAAACGGCGCAGAGCGCTTTCGAGGGACTCGCCCTCCTTGACATGAATCTCAGCCATTGCTTTTTATCCCTCCCTTGAGGCAGGAGTCTGTTAACAAGTTTCTTATTAACATTAGGATTATACTATGCAAAACCGTTCTTGTCAACAGCTTTTCTTCATTTTATTCAAAAGAATTCAATAATTCTTTGAATCAGCCCTTTACGGCCAGGTTTACCAGCTTGCCCTTTACATAAATTTCCTTCACCACGGTTTTGCCGGCGATCTCGGCGGCCACCGAAGCGTTGTCCTTTGCCTGTGCAATGGCATCGGCGGCCTCAATGTCGGCAGGCACATTCAGGTGAGCGCGCACCTTGCCGTTCACCAGAACAGCCAGATCAATGGTGGCTTCCACGCACTTGGCCTCGTCATACACAGGCCACTTGGAATAGGCAATCTGGGTTTCATGGCCCAGCTGCTGCCACAGTTCCTCGGTCATGTGAGGGGCAAACGGGTTCAGCAGGAGCAGCAGCGTGGAATATTCATCACGGGTCACACCGCCGGAGGCAATGAGCGCATTCACCAGGGTCATCAGCTGTGCGATGGCCGTGTTCTGCTTCAGGTTCTCGATGTCCTCGCCCACCTTCTTGATGCTCTGGTGGAACAGGGTCTCCAGCTCTGCACGGTAGCCTTCGCCCTCAAGAATATTCTCGCTCAGGCCCCACACACGCTCCAAAAAGCGCTTGCAGCCTGCGATCGAGCTGGTTTTCCAGGGTGCTGCCTGCTGGAAATCGCCCATGAACATTTCGTACAAACGCATGGTGTCAGCGCCGTAGGTATCCACGATCTCATCGGGGTTCACCACATTGCCGCGGCTCTTGGACATTTTTTCGTTGTTCTCGCCCAAGATCATGCCGTGGCTGGTGCGCTTGGCATAGGGTTCGGGGCAAGGCACAACGCCGATATCATACAGGAACTTGTGCCAGAAGCGGCTGTAAAGCAGGTGCAGGGTGGTGTGCTCCATGCCGCCGTTGTACCAGTCGACAGGGGCCCAGTATTCCAGCGCTTCCTTGCCGGCAAGGGCATCGTTGTTGTGGGGATCCATGTAACGCAGGAAATACCACGAGGAACCGGCCCACTGCGGCATGGTGTCGGTTTCACGGCGTGCAGGGCCGCCGCAGCAGGGGCAGGTGGTGTTCACCCACTCGGTGTGGCGTGCCAGGGGGCTTTCGCCGTCGGGGCCCGGCTCATAGTCCGTGATGTCCGGCAGCTGCAGGGGCAGCTGGTCTTCGCTCACAGGCTGCCAGCCGCACTTTTCGCAGTAGATCATGGGGATAGGCTCGCCCCAGTAGCGCTGACGGCTGAACACCCAGTCACGCAGCTTGTAGTTTACCTTATCGCGGCCCTTGCCGTTTTCTTCCAGCCATGTGACCATTTTGGCCTTGGCATCCGTTACAGACAGGCCGTCCAGGAAGCCGGAGTTCACCAGCGTACCGGTGGCAACATCGGTGAAGGCTTCTTTATCCAGATCGCTCTCGGTTTTGCCCTTCACCACTTCAATGATGGGCAGGCCGAACTTTTTGGCGAATTCCCAGTCACGGGTATCGTGAGCAGGCACAGCCATGATCGCGCCGGTGCCGTAGGTGGCCAGCACATAGTCGGAAATGAAAATGGGAATTTCCTTGCTGTTCACCGGGTTCACGCCCATTACGCCCTGCAGCTTTACGCCGGTTTTTTCCTTGTTCAGCTCGGTACGCTCGAAATCAGACTTGCGGGCGGCCTCTTCCTGATAGGCCTTCACCTCCGCCGTGTTGGTGATGATGCCGGATTCCATCCACTTTTTCACAATGTCATGCTCGGGCGAAACCACCATATAGGTTGCACCAAACAGCGTATCGCAGCGGGTGGTATATACCGTGAGCTTATCGCCTGCGGTGGTGCCGAAATCCACTTCGGCGCCGTGGCTGCGGCCGATCCAGTTTTTCTGCTGGGTCTCAATGCGCTCCAGATAGTTCACCTTGTCCAGATCGTCGATCAATCTGTCGGCATAGGCAGTGATCCTGAGCATCCACTGGCTCTTTACGCGGTGTACAACGGGGCTGTGGCAGCGCTCGCAGGTGCCGTTGACCACTTCCTCGTTGGCCAGCACGCACTTGCAGCCGGTACACCAGTTGACATTCATTTCCTTTTTATAGGCAAGACCATGCTTGTACATCTGCAGGAAGATCCACTGGGTCCACTTATAATAGCTGGGGTCGGTGGTGTTGATCTCGCGGTCCCAGTCGATGGCGAAGCCCAAAGCCTTCAGCTGGCTTTTAAAGTGCGCCACATTGTTTTTGGTAACGATAGCCGGATGAATGTGATTCTTCATGGCAAAGTTTTCGGTGGGCAGGCCGAATGCATCCCAGCCCATGGGATACAGGGCATTGTAGCCCTCCAAACGCTTTTTGCGGCAGATCACATCCATGGCCGTATAGCTGCGGGGATGGCCCACATGCAGGCCCTGGCCCGAGGGATACGGAAACTCAACCAAGCCGTAGAACTTAGGCTTGGAATGATCCACCTTCACCGAGAAGGTTTTTTCGTCTTCCCAGATTTTTTGCCACTTGGCCTCAACGGCCTTGAAATCATATTTCAAAATAATCAACTCCCAATTTGTATATAGTAGCGGGGTTATTCTTACTGCATTTCTGCCTTGGCAGCCTGCTCGGCAGCCAGCAGCTCGGCCGAGATATCCACTTCTTCACCGTCGGCCCACTGATGCTCCAGGCCGTAGAAGTCACGGGTATCGGGGGTAAACACATTCACGATCACATTGCTGTAATCCAACAGGATCCAGCGCTTGGAGTCGCTGCCTTCAATGTGGCTGGGCTTTTCGCTGCAGTTTTTCGCCAGCTGAAATTCCACTTCATCAGCCAATGCGGCCACGTGGGTGGTGCTGGTGCCGTTTGCGATCACAAAATAATCGGTAAGCACCGTGAGATCACGCACCTTGATCACCTTAATGTTGGCTGCCTTCTTTTTGTCCAGCGCGATCGCTGCCTGAATTGCAAGTTCTCTGCTTTCCATGGTTCCTCCTACTGTAATAAATTCCTTTACTGCACGGCTGTGTTATCGGCCGTTACAGTGTAGCTTCCATCCAGATTTTCATTTTGCTGTCCGTTTTCACGCTCGGTATCCAGCTGGCCCATATACTGCACATTGGGGTCGCTGGGGGCACCGGAGGTTGCCCAGCTGGCAAAGTTCAGATTTTCTGCGGGCACTTCGCCGGTATATTCGCGGAAATACTGGTTCAGCAGGGTGGCTGTTTCACCGGTTGCTCCCACCACAACACTGTTGGTGTTATAGCGCTCGCCGCAGTTGTAAACCGGCATCTGACACAGCATGATGTTGGCACTGTCGGTTTTGAGCAGGCTTACAGCCAGCTTGGCAATGGTCACCGTGTCAAGATCGGTGGTAACATAGTTCATAAAGGCGGGGGTAAGCTTCACGGCATCCTTGAGAGTCATGGTGCGGATCTTACCCAGCAGGCCCGAGTAGAAATAGCGCTGCATATTCAAGCGGTCCAGATCCGAGCGCTCAAAGCCTGCGCCGTGACGGTTTCGCACAAAGAATTCTGCGGCGTTGCCGTCCAGCGTCTGATAGCCCTGCTTCAGCTCACTGCCGCCGTAAGAAATATCCTGCGGCACATACACTTCCACGCCGCCGAACAGGTCCACCACTTCTTTCATGGCGGCCATGTTGATGGTAATATAATGGTCGATGGGCAGCTGCAGCGTGTTGCTGATCACATCGCACAGCGCTGTCATGCCTTCTTCGTTCGAGATCATGACCGAGTTGATCTGGCCGTTGCGCGCCGAGTAGGTTCCGTTCGGCGTTGTGACCGTGCCGCCCACAAAGGTGTTGCGGGGGATCTGCAAAAGGCTGGCCTTTTTATTTTTGACATCGAAGTTCACATACATGATCATATCGGTCATGCCGTCGTTGGAGCCGTCGCCGTAAGAGCGGGTCTCACCATCGTCGCTGTCGATGCCGCACACCAGAATGTTCACCACATCGCCCGAATATTCATCGGGTGTGCCAATGCTTGTGATCAGATCCTTCAGCGAAGGGGCATCGCTGTCCGGCTTGATGGCGTGCATAATGATCTGCCATGCCGCCAGTACGATCACAAGCAGCACTGCCAGCGTTACCAGCAAAGGCACCAGGCAGCCGTTTTTCTTTTTTCTGCTGCCGTTTTTCTTTTTTGCACCGCTGCTGCGGGCAGGCTGCGATGCCGGAGCCGCGTGCGTATGCACGGTGCGGCGGGCACCGCCTGCCGTCTGTCCGGCCGAGGATGCATGATAGGTGGTTTTATGCTGTGCCCCCGAAGTGTTCAGCTTGCGGGGTCTGTTGGGTTCGTTCATTGGTCGTCCTCCACGGGATGCGCCTGCAGCCAGGCCAGCGCTTTGGCCGATTCCGGGTCTGCAATCGCATTTTTTTGTTCTACAAAGGAAATTGTCATTTTCAGTGCCTGTATCATGGCCTTGTCCAGATTCCGCATTTCCAGACTGCGCAATTCCTCCACACCGGGATAATCCCTTTCAGCACTGGTCATATCGGCCAAAAACAAGATTTTATCCAGCTTGCTCATGTTTTCCTTGCCGGTGGTATGGCAGGCAATGGCCGAAAGGATTTCTTCGTCCTGCACATTCCATTGGGTTTTGGCCAGAATGGCCGCACAGATGCCATGCCACACGGGCTCGGGCCGATTTTGAGTGCCTTTTTTTATTATAGCATTATCCTGCATGATCTGCAATAATTCCGTACGTGGCAATTCTTTTGCCGAATCATGCAAAATTGCTGCAAGCGCCGCTTTTTCGGTGTCCACGCCGTAGTGCTGCGCCATGCGCACTGCCAGATTTTTTACATTCATGGTGTGCTGAAAGCGTTTTGGGCTTAATGTCTGGCGCACCATATCCTCTGCCTGCTGATAAGTCATTCTCATTCACCCTTTTCGCATTGATACAGCCCCCGGCTGCTTATGATCTGCCACACCTCGGGCGGCACAGCCTCGGCCCCGGCGCTTCCCTGCCGAATTTCGGAGGAGGACATGGGCACGGGCTTTGCCCGGGCAAACAGGATCCGTGCGCCGTCGCCGCACAGTGAGTCGGCAAATTCGGCCAGCATGGCGGCATCGTCGGCTTCACGGCTTTCCACCACCAGTGTGGCCAGCTGCAAAATGCTCTGCCACTCGCGCCATGTGCGGAAAGATGTGAGCATATCGCTGCCCACCGTAAGATACAGCTGCGCATCAGGATAAGTGCTGTGCAGCATCCGCAGGGTGTTGACCGTATAGCTTTTGCCCTCATGCGAAATTTCCCAATCCGAAATTTCCACCTGCTCGCCCAGCTGCAAAAAACAGCGGCACATTTGCAGGCGAAGGCTTCCGGGCGTGGCACTGGCTGCCTTGTGCGGCGGGATTCCCGCCGGCATCACGATTACTTTGTCGGGCTGCACGGCCTGCATGGCAGCCCGCAGATTGTTGATATGCCCCCAGTGCGGGGGGTCAAAGGTTCCGCCGTAGAGTAAGATTTTCATAATTTCTGCACGGGCAGAAGTGTTTTTGCCCGGTTTGATCCACTCGGTTGATTCGGGTTTTATTTCAGCAGCCCGGCGTACTGAGATTCCTTATCCTTCTGCTTATACAAAACGAACTTGCTGCCGATCACCTGCACACACTCCGAGCCGGTTTTTTCGGCCAGAATGGGGGCTGCTTCCTTGGCGCTGTACATACTGTTTTTCAGCACCTTCACCTTGATCAGCTCGCGGGCCTTCAGGCAGTCCAGAACGCCCTGCACCAGAGTTTCATCGATATCGCCCTTGCCCACCTGAAAAACAGGGTCCATGGTGCTGGCAATGCCGCGCAGGGTTGCGCGCTGTTTGGAAGTAAGCATATTATTTCTCCTTTTTGCTTTGTTCTTTTTTATTTTATCCTGTGTTTGTATCGATTTTGTATCGGCTCCATCAGCCGTTCAAAAACAGCGGCAGCATCATCTGCAGCTTTTTCATGGCACGGCCTCGATGACTGATGGCATCTTTTTCATCCGGGGTCAGCTGCGAATAGCTGCGTTCCTCGGTGTTGGGGCGCACCGTACCGTCCGGCATACCTACGCCGTCCGGCACAAAAATGGGGTCATAACCAAAGCCGTAATCGCCGGGGCGATAGTCCGGGCTTACCCAGCCGGGGCACCGGCCCTCGCAGGTAAGATGGCGGCCGTCCGGCAGCATAAAGCACACGGCCGAAACAAATTGTGCCGTGCGGTTTTCCCGGGCAACACCCTGCAGCGCACCCAGCAGTTTTTCGTTGTTGGCATCGTCGTTGCCGTGTTCCCCGGCATAGCGGGCGCTGTATACGCCCGGCGCACCGGAAAGAGCATCCACGCACAGGCCGGAATCATCGGCCACGGTTGCAAAACCGCAGGCCTTGCAAATGGCTTCGGCCTTGATGAAGGCGTTTTCGGCAAAGGTTTCGCCGTTTTCCTCGGGGTCAATGTGGATATCCAGTTCCTTCAGGCTTTTCACTTCATGGCCCTGCGCCTCCAGAATACGGCGCAGCTCCTTCAGCTTTCCCTGATTGTTGGTGGCAGCACAGATCAGCATAGGGTCAATCCTCCTTTTCTGCGGGCTTTGCCAGCAGGCTTTCGGCAAAATCTTCGGCCGAGAAGGTCATCAGATCGTCCATTCCCTCGCCCACGCCGATAAAGCGCACCGGCAGACCAAGCTTTTTGCGCACACTCACCACGCAGCCGCCCTTGGCCGTGCCGTCCAGCTTTGTCAGAATAATGCCGGTGGCATCCGCTGCCTTGATAAACTCTTTGGCCTGACTGATGGCATTCTGGCCGGTGATGGCATCCAGCACCAGCAGCGTTTCCACGCTTGCTTCGGGGGCAGCCTTGGTCACGCTGCGGCTGATTTTGGTCAGCTCTGCCATCAGGCCCGCCTTGTTGTGCAAACGGCCTGCGGTGTCGGCGATCACCAGATCATAATTTTTGGCGGCAGCACTCTGCACAGCATCAAAGATCACCGAGGCAGGGTCGGCGCCTTCCGAGGCCTTTAAGATCGGCACCCCTGCCCGGTCGGCCCACACCTCCAGCTGTTCGCTGGCAGCAGCGCGGAAGGTATCGCCCGCCGCCAGCAGCACCTTTTTGCCCAGCTTATCCTTATAAAGATGTGCCAGCTTGGCAATGCTGGTGGTTTTGCCCACACCGTTTACGCCGATCACCAGGATCACAGCCGGATGCCCCGAAAGCTCCATTTCCTGCTCGGGCTTCATTTCCTTGCACACAAGCTCTTTCAGTGCAGCCAGTGCCTGTTCACCCGTGGTGAGATGGCGGCGCGACACCTCCTTGCGCAGGCTTTCCACCAGCTCCACCGAAACATCCGCGCCGCAGTCGGCCAGGATCAGCTGTTCTTCGAGTTCATCATACAAATCATCGGTGATTTGGCTGCCGATCAGCGTGTTTACGATATTGCCAAAGAAACCGGTGCGGGTTTTGGAAAGGCCGCTGTCCAGTTTTTTCTTATTGCCAAAGCCAAAAAGTCCCATGGTTTTACACTCCTGTTTTCAGAATCGTTGGGCGCTGCCGCATTGCAGGCAGCCGCCCAAGGGGGTGAAGATCGTTTGCGGCGCTTTACGAAACAAGCGAGGCATCCACATGCTCCAGATCCAACCGAAGCAGCTTGGAAACGCCGTCTTCCTGCATGGTAACGCCATACAGAATATCGGCAGCCTCCATGGTGCCGCGGCGGTGTGTGATCACAATAAATTGCGTTTTATCGCAAATGCGGCGCAGATATTGTGCATAGCGAACAACATTGACATCGTCAAGCGCGGCTTCGATCTCGTCCAGAATGCAGAACGGCGCAGGGTTTACGGCCAGAATGGCAAAATAGATGCTGATGGCCACCAGTGCCTGCTCGCCGCCCGAAAGCGCCGACAGATTTTTGATCACCTTGCCCGGAGGAGCCACGGTGATATCAATGCCGCTTTCCAGCACATTGTCCGGATCGGAAAGTTCCAGATGGGCATCGCCGCCGCCGAACATTTCGCGGAAGATACGGCCAAAGTTTTCGTTGATGGTTTTAAAGCTGGCCGTAAAAATTTCCCGCATTTCACCGCTCAGCTCCGAGATCATGCGCAGCAGCTCTCCCCTGCTTTTTTCCACATCGCTCACCTGCGCGTGCAAAAAGTCGTAGCGCTCTTTTACCTCGCGGTATTCCTCGATCGCGCCCACATTCACATTGCCAAGCTCGCGAATCTTTCCGCGCACCTCGGTGACGAGCCGCCGCAGCTCCCCAGAATTTTCAAAGGGAATGCACAGTTCCTGCGCCTGTGTTTGCGTGAGTTCGTATTCTTCCCACAGCTTGGCCGAGGCCTGATCGTATTCGGTTTCCGCATTGGCCTTCCGCTCGATCAGACGAGCCATTTCCTGGCTGAGCTTTTCGCGCTGGTCGCTGATGGTGCGAACCCTGCGGTTTTGCTCGGCCGAGGCTTGCTCGCGCTCCAAGCGGCGCTTGGCCGCTTCGCGGATCGCCTGCTCTTTTTCGGCAATGCGGCTTTGGCAGGTTTGTTTATCCTTTTGGATCTGCTCGATCTTGGAAAGATTTTGTTCATTCAGCTGCTGCAGCGCCTGCAAACTTTGCTGAATTTCCTGTGCGCGCTGGCTGGTTTCGCCGGTTCTGCTTTCCAGCGTGTCAATGGCTGCCTGTGCCAGCGCAATGTTGTTTTTCTCGGCCAGATGCTCCATGCGCGCCGCGCCCAGTTCGTCCGAAAGGCGGGTGCGCGTTTGCAGAAAGCTGTCATCCCCGGCGGTGATGCGGCTCAGCTCGTCGGCATAAGCCTCCAGCTGCGCGGCAATGCGCTCATCCTCTGCCTGCATTTTCTCAGCCTCGGCACGGTCGCTGTCGATCTGCTGCTGCAGCGAATCGGTTTCGCCTGCCAGCAGCTGCTGTGCCGCACACAGCTGGCTCACCGCGCCGTTCAAACGGTTTTGCTCCATTTCGGCACGGATCTTATCACCGCCCGCTGTGAGGGCTTCACTTTCGGCAGCCGTCAGTTCCGCGGTCAGTGCGTCCACCTCGGCCTTGCAGCGGTCGGTTTCGTCCTGCGCAGTCTGCTGCTGTTTTTTCAGTTTTTCAATGTTCTGCCGGAGTTCTTCGATCTCCTGACGGCGGCTGAAAATGCCCACGCTTTTGGCGGTGCTGCCGCCGGTAAAGCTGCCGCCCGCATTGATCACCTGACCGTCCACCGTAACCACGCGGTTGCGGTATCCCAGCTCGCGGGCCACTTTAGAGGCTTCGTTCAGATCGTCCACCACAATGATGCGGCCCAGCAAAAAAGCAACGATCCCCTCATATTTTTCATCACACCGCACCAAACTGCTGGCCACCACGGCGCTGCCGCTCAGGCTGCCATGAAAGGTTTGCCCCCGCACGGTATCCAGCGGCAAAAATGTGGCGCGGCCGCTGCGGGTGTCTTTTAGATATGCAATGGCCTGCCTGGCACTTGCTTCGCCTGCCACCACAATGTTTTGCATCGATGCGCCAAGGGCGGTTTCGATGGCCGTTTCATAGCCACGCTGCACCGTAAGCAGGTTGCTCACGGTTCCCAGAATACCGGGCAGGCGGCGGTCATTGGCGGCCTTCATCACAGATTTTACGCTGTGGGGATAGCCCTCCATATTTTTTTCCAGATCCCGCAGGATCTGCAAACGGTTTTCGTCATGCTCGATCTCTCGGGTCACGGTTTGTTCGGCATCGTCTGCCAGCTGCAGGCGCTGGCGGCGCTTTTCCAGCTTCATGGAAAGGCCATTTTTGATATTTTCCAGCCGCGCCAGCGTTTCATTCAGTTTTGCCAGATATTCCGTATTTTCTTTTTGTTCTTCCTGCTGTTTTTTCAGGTTTTCCGCCGCTTCCTGCTGCTCATGGCTGGCTGCCTGCAGGCGCGCCATAGCGGCTTCCACCGCACTCTTTTTGGCGGCGGCGGTCACACGGGCTTCGGTTTGGCGTTCCGTCAGCTGCGCCATAGCCGCAGTCACTGCGCCGCGCCGCTCACCGGATCGCAAATTATCGGTCTGGATTGTTTCCAACTGGCTCTGCAAATCGCGGATCGCCGTTTCCAAACCCTCGATCTTTTGGCGGGCAGTTTCGATCTTCCCACGGTTTTCCGCAATTTCCTGTGCGATCTGCTCCTGGCCTGCTGCCGATTGTTCTTTTTCTTTTTGCAGGCTTTCCATGCTGGCATGGTTGTGGGCAATGTCGTTGTTCAGCACAGCGATCTGGCTGTCTGCCCCGCTCATTTCCTCGGTGATGGAACGGATATCGGCATTGCAGCGCTCGATCTCTATGGCAATGCGCTGCATATCCTCGCGCAGGCCGCCGCTTTCTTCGTCAATGCGGCTGATCTCCTCGGTCAGGCGGTCATAATCGGCCTGTCCGGCCTCATATTTGCGCTGTTCCTCGCGCACCACATCCCGGGCGCGGCGCATGGAGTCCATCCACAGGGTGACCTCCAGCTCCTTGCGGCGGGCAGAAAATTCCAAAAAGCGGTTGGCCTTGGCGCATTCTTTTTCCAGCGGGCCCACACGGCCCTCTAACTCGCCCAAAATATCGCGCAGGCGCTCCAGATTTTCCTCGGCAGAGGCAAGGCGATGCTCGGCCTCATTTTTGCGGTAGCGATATTTGGCGATGCCGCTGGCCTCTTCAAAAATTTCTCGCCGTTCGGCACTTTTTGCGCCAACGATCTCGGCAATACGGCCCTGACCGATAATGGAATATCCATCGCGGCCCACGCCGGTATCCAAAAGCAGCTCGTAGATATCCTTCAAGCGCACCGCCTGCCCGTTCAGCGTATATTCACTTTCCCCGCTGCGGTAATACTTGCGGCCGATCACCACTTCGTCGGCATCGATATCCAAGCGGCGATCGCTGTTGTTCACCGTAAGCGCCACACTGGCAAAGCCCATGGCCCCGCGCATCTGTGTGCCGCCAAAGATCACATCCTCCATTTTGCCGCTGCCGCGCAGCTGTCGGCTGCTGGTTTCGCCCAGCACCCAGCGAATGGCATCGGATATATTGCTTTTGCCGCTGCCGTTGGGCCCCACTACAGCCGTGATGCCCGGCTCGATAAGAATTCTGGTGCGGTCGGGAAAGCTTTTGAATCCCTGGATTTCAAGCTGTTTCAGTACCATTGCGTTTTCTTTCTCCTGTGCCCTTGCCGGGCAGCGCAGGCCGCCGCTTTACAGCGGCAGCCCGTTTTTGTTCTTGATCAGGTCAGCCCCATCAGGCGCAGGGCTTCCCGGGCAGCGTGCTGCTCGGCCTGCTTTTTGCTGCGGCCCTCGCCGTGGGCAAAGCAGTTGGAGTTAAGATGCACAGCCACCACAAAATGCTTGTCATGGTCGGGGCCGGTTTCGCTTTCCAGCACATAGGTGAGTTTTTCTTCCGGATTTTGCTGCACCACTTCCTGCAGCTGGGTTTTATAATCGGCCTCGGCGGTTTTGCCTTCGGTCACAAAGGGCAAAATGAAATTTCGGGCAACCTCCATGCCGCCGTCCAGATACAACGCCGCGATCACGGATTCAAATGCATCCGAAACCACACTGGGGCGCTCACGGCCGCCGCCCATATCCTCGCCGCGGCCCAAGCGCAGATACTTGCCCAGTTCGATCTCCTGTGCAAACTGGAACAATGCTTCTTCGCTTACCAGGCTGGCGCGCATGCGCGTAAGCTCGCCCTCGGGCTTGTTGACATGGCGGTACAGATAATCCGCCACCACCACCGAAAGCACACTGTCGCCCAAAAATTCCAAGCGCTCGTTGTGCTCGGCCGGCTGGCGCGATTCGTTGGCGTAGCTGGTGTGGGTGAGCGCCGTTTCCAGCAGCACCGGGTTTTTAAATGTATAACCGATCACCTTTTCCAAAGGATGGCTCATGAATATTCACACTTTCTGTTCGTTGATTTACTCCGCTTCTGTTTCACTTTCTGCGGTAATTTGCTCCAAAGCACGCTCCATGGTGCCGCACAGATCGTTTTCCACGCAGGTTTTGGCCTGGCGAATGGCATTTTGAATGCCCATTGCCTTGCTGGAGCCATGTGCTTTGATCACAGGCTTGGCAGCGCCCAAAAACGGTGCGCCGCCGATTTTTTCGCTGTTCATGGTATCTTTCAGGCTGTAAAGGCCGTCCTTGATCAGCAGAGCGCCGATCTTGCATTTGAGGCTGCTGTACAGCACCTGTTTCACCATGCCCAGCAGGCTTTTGGCCATGCCCTCGCTGAGCTTCAGGATCACATTGCCGGTAAAGCCATCGCACACCACCACATCCACCTTGCCGCCCGGCACATCGCGGGGCTCAATGTTGCCCACAAAACGAATGTTGGGGTTCTTTTTCAGCAGCTGGTGTGCCTCTTGATACATGGGAGTTCCCTTGCTTTCCTCGGCACCGTTGTTTACCAGCGCCACGGCAGGGCTTTCCACCCCCATCACCTTGTTCATATAAACGCTGCCCATCACGCCGAAGGCTTCCAGCATGGGAGCGCGGCATTCCACATTGGCGCCGCAGTCCAGCAGCAGATACGGCTTGCCTGCCGTGGGCACACAGGTGGCCAGCGCCGGGCGCTTTACGCCCTTGATGGTGCGCACCAAAAGGCTTGCCCCCACATGAAGCGCGCCGGTGCTGCCTGCGCTCACAAAGGCATCGCCTGCGCCTTCTTTCAGCATGCGCAGGCCCACCACCAAGCTGGAATTCTTTTTGCGGCGGATCGACATGGCCGGTTCATCGCACATTTCGATCACCTCAGGGCAGTCCACGATCTCCATGTCCTGCAGCGAAACGCCATTTTTTTCGGCGCATTCACGGATTACCTTTTCCTGACCGGTCAAAATCAGGTCAACACCGTATTCCTTTACGGCAGCGGCAGCACCCTGCAGCACTGCCAAGGGGGCGTTATCTCCGCCCATTGCATCCAAAATGATCTTCATGATCTACCTCCGTTTTCGCGCCGCAGCGGCAAAGCAAAATCACTCTGCTGCCTGCAGCCAGCCTTGCATACTTTCCAGCGCGCGGTTGGCAATGGCCATATAGCGCTCACGCTTGTCACGCGGGCGTTCGGCCAGCTCGGGCAAAATGCCCATGTTTGCACCCATCGGCTGGAAATTTTTGTTTTCGCTTGTGATATATCGGATCAATGCGCCGCACATGGTATCCGCCGGGGGCGGGCAGTAGCTTTTGCCATGCAATGCCGCAAAAGCGCTGCGGGCTGCCAGCAGGCCGCTGGCGGCGCTTTCCATATAGCCCTCAAAACCGGTGATCTGCCCTGCAAAGAACAGCTTCGGGTCGGTTTTCAGGGCCTGTGTGCCGTTGAGCAGCACAGGGCTGTTTAAGAATGTGTTGCGATGCATAACGCCATAGCGGATAAACTCGGCGTTTTCCAAGCCCGGGATCATGGAGAACACGCGCTTTTGCTCGCCCCATTTCAGATTGGTCTGAAAGCCCACCAGATTGTAGAGCGTGTTTTCCTTGTTTTCGCTGCGCAGCTGCACATTGGCCCAGGGGCGATGCCCGGTGCGGGGGTCTTTCAAGCCCACGGGGCGCAGCGGGCCAAAGCGCATGGTGTCCGCACCGCGGCCCGCCATCACCTCGATGGGCATACAGCCTTCGTATACGGTAAAGCCCTCCTGCTTATCCACATCGTGCAGGGGCGCACGCTCGGCCTCCATCAGTGCCTGATGGAATGCCTCGTATTCTTCCTTGTTGAACGGGCAGTTCAGATAGTCGGCATCGCCGCGGCCATAGCGGGAAGCCACAAACACCTTGTCCATGTTCAGGCTTTCCGCCGTGACAATGGGCGCCACCGCATCGAAAAAGGAAAGGCCGATGCCGCCGGTAACGCTGCGGATCGCCTCTGCCAAAGCCCCCTCCGTCAAAGGGCCGGTGGCCACAATAACAGGCACATCGCTTTCCAGCGTGGTCACTTCCTGGCGGAACAGGGTGATATTGGGCTCGGCCTGCACCGCCTCGGTGACAAGGCGCGAAAATTCATCACGGTCCACCGCCAGTGCGCCGCCTGCTGCCACGCGGGCTTTTTCGGCAATGGGCAGAAGATGGCTGCCCAGCAGCTTCATTTCCGCCTTCAGCAGGCCGCTGGCAGAATCCAAGCGGTCCGCTTTCAAGCTGTTGGAGCAGATCAGCTCTGCAAAACCGGCATTTTTGTGTGCGGGGGAAAACTTGACCGGCTTTTGCTCGTACAGTGCCACCTGAAGGCCCTGCTCTGCCAGCCACAGGGCGGCCTCGCATCCGGCCAGGCCTGCGCCCAGCACACGAATATCAAAGTTGTTATTGTTCGGGTTGCTGCTCATTGCTGCGTCCTTTCGTGATAACCTTTTCATAGTCGCAGCCCTCGCCCGCACAGTAAAGGCGGCCGCTCTTTTTAAACAGCGTTTTACCGCACTTGGGGCAGGTTTCCGCCACGGGCTCGTCCCAGGTCATATACTTACAATCTTTATAGTCCTCGCAGCCGTAATACACACGGCCCTTGCTGCTTTTGCGGATCAGCATACGCTTGCCGCATTTGGGGCAAAAGCCCGGTGTGGCCTTGATCAGCGGCTTGGTGTTGGTACATTCGGGGAAACCCGGGCAAGCCAGGAATTTGCCGTAGCGCCCCACCTTGATCACCATGTGACGGCCGCATTTTTCGCAGATCTCGTCGGTTTCTTCTTCAGGGATCTTGATCTTTTTGCCTTCCATGTTCACCTGGGCCTGCTCAAGCGTGGCACTGAAATCCTTGTAGAAATCATCCACGGCCTTGTGCCAGTCCAGCTCGCCGCTTTCCACTTTATCCAGCTGCTTTTCCATGCCGGCACTGAATGTGACATCCACGATCTTGGGAAACTGCTCCAGCATGAGCGAATTCACAGCACGGCCCAGCACAGTGGGCTTCAGCTTTTTGGCATCACGCTCTACATAGCCGCGATCGATGATCGTGGATATGATGGGCGCATAGGTGGAGGGACGGCCGATGCCGTTTTCTTCCAGCGCGCGGATCAGCGTGGCTTCGGTGTAGCGGCTGGGGGGCTGGGTGAATTTCTGTTCGCCCTTCAGCTCCTTCAGCTTTAACACCTGCCCCAGTTCCAGCGGCGGCAGACCGGTTTCCTTCTTTTCCTTTTCATCCTCGGCTTCCTCGTACAAAGCGGTAAAGCCATCGAATGTGACCACATAGCCGGTGGCCTTGAACAGATAGTTTCCTGCCTTGATGGTGGCGGAAACGGTGTCCTGCTGGCAGTCCGTCATCTGGCTGGCAATAAAGCGCGACCAGATCAGGCGATACAGCTTTGCGGTATCGCCGCTGATGTTCTGCTCCACTTCATCGGGGGTCAGGTCTGCCATGGAGGGGCGAATGGCTTCGTGCGCATCCTGTGCGGCGGTCGCGCTGCGGCTTTTCCATGTGCGCTTGACATTGCACACATATTTTTCGCCGTAGTGGCCTGCGATAAACTCTTTGGCCGCTGTGACAGCTTCTTCCGAAACACGCAGACTATCGGTACGCATATAGGTGATCAAGCCCACCGTGCCGTGACCGGCAATGTCCACGCCTTCATACAGCGTTTGGGCCGCACGCATGGTACGCAGCGCGGTAAAGCCCAGGCGTCGGCTGGCTTCCTGCTGCAGCGTACTGGTGATAAACGGGGGCGCAGGCGTTTTTTTGCGCTGGCCCTTTTTCAACTCGCTCACCGCATACTCTGCGCCTTCCAGCTCTTTCAAAATCGAATCGGCTTCCTGCTGGTTGTTGACTGCCAGCTTTTTGCCGTCGGCCGTGGCCTCTAAGCGTGCCGTGAATTTGCGTGTTGAGCCCTGTGCGCCCAGCTGGGCATCCAGATTCCAGTATTCCACCGGCTTGAATGCCTCGATCTCTTTTTCGCGGTCGTCGATCAGGCGCACGGCCACGCTTTGCACACGGCCCGCAGAAAGGCCGCGGCGCACAGTGCGCCACAAAAACGGGCTGAGCTTATAGCCCACCAAGCGGTCTAAAATGCGGCGGGTCTGCTGCGCATTGAAAAGATCAATATCGATGGTGCGCGGATGCTCCATTCCTTTTTTTACGCCTTTGCGTGTGATCTCGTCAAAAGTCACACGGTTCGGCTGGTTCAGATCCAGCTTCAGCATATGGGCCAAATGCCAGCTGATAGCCTCGCCCTCGCGGTCAGGGTCAGTTGCAAGGAAAACGCCATCACAGTGCTTTGCATCGGCTTTCAGCTCTTTGATGATTTTTTCCTTACCCTTGATGCTGATATAATGGGGCGCATAGTCATGCTCTACATCAATGCCCAGCTGCGAAGCGGGCAGATCATAGATATGGCCCATGCTGGCGGTGACTTCATAGCCATCCCCCAGATATTTTCGAATGGTTTTCGCCTTGGCAGGCGACTCCACGATCACTAATTTTGCCATTGATTCACCTCCGAATTCTTTTCAGGCGGCAAGCCGTCTTGCGGGAATGCGAAACCGCGCGCCGATCATTTCAGCTGATAGCGGCGGCCCGCCAGCGGAATGATTTTTCCGGCCAGCTCCAGCTCAGTAAGCGCCGCCAGGATCTGTCCCACCGAAAGGCCGCTTTCTTCACACAGCGTTTCCAGCGGCTTGGGCACAGGGCCGATGAGCGCCAGCACGGTTTTAGCGTCCGGGCTGCAGGCAGTGCTTTTGGCCGCCGGGCCCGGAGCCGCTTTGGGCGAAAGGCCCAACTCCTGCAGCACATCGGCTGCGTGCAGCAGTGGCCTGGCAATGCCCTCGGCCAGCAGATGATTTGTGCCCTCGCTGAGAGGGCTGAAAATGCTTCCCGGCAGGGCATACACCGGCTTGGCATAGCGCTGTGCATGATGCACGGTGTTCAGTGTGCCGCTTTTGAGCCTTGCTTCCATCACGCAAAGGGCTTCGCTGAGTGCGGCGATCAGGCGGTTGCGCTGCAAAAACACATATCTTTGCCCCACCGTGTGTGCGCCGGGCCCGTATTCGCTCAGCACTGCGCCGTTCTGCTCCATTTTAATGCGCAGATTGCGGTTGCCTGCCGGATAGGTTTGATCGATCGGGCACCCCAGAATGCCCACTGTGGCCGCGCCCGCCTGCACGGCTGCCCGGTGCGCCTCGCCGTCCAGCCCGTCGGCCAGTCCCGAAACGATCACCGCCCCGGCGCGCGCCATCTCGCCGCCCAATGTGCGGCAGGCTTCCACGCCATACTGCGAGGGGCGGCGGCTGCCCACGATGCCCACCGTATGCCGGCCGTTCAAAACTTCGGGCTTGCCCGTGCAGTACAGCACAAGCGGCAGATCCGGCAGATAGGCAAACGCTGCGGGATAATCCTCGCACTCGGGGGTAAGCACCGCAATGCCGCGGCTGCGGCAATGATCCAGCACAGCCTGATAATCCTCCGGCTCCGAACGCAAAAGGCGCTGGCAGGCCGGTTTGGGCATATAAGGCGAAAAATCCTCCTGCGCGCGCACCCGGTAAACCTCCTGCGCACTGCCGTACACATCCAAAAGCTCGCCCGCATGCTCACAGCCGGGGCCCAGCACGGCGGCCAGCCACAGCCAATAGGTGCGCGGGTCTGCCTGCAGAGAAAGCGGCTCGGCCCCCATAAAAGCAGGCATCAGCACTCACCCCGGAATTGCCACAGCAGCACACTGCCTGCCACACCGGCATTCAGGCTTTCCACCCTGTCCGACATGGGAATGCGCACAGCTTTGCTGCAGGCGCGAACGGTTTCTTCCGACAGGCCCTGCCCTTCGCTGCCGATCACCGTGCAAAGGCCGCCCGGGCCGGGCTGCACGGGCTGTGCGCCCAGCTCTACGCTGTTATACAGCGCCGCTGCCAGCACCAGCACACCCAGGTCGCGCAGCTTTTGTACAGCCTGTGCCATGCTGCCCACCTCCAGCACCGGAATGCGGGCGGCGGCGCCCATGCTGCTGCGCAGCGTTTTGGGGCTCCACGGAGAAGCGCAGCCATCCGACAGCAGCACGGCATCAAAGCCGAACGCCGCCGCCGAGCGGATCAGCGTGCCCACATTGCCGGGGTCCTGCACACGCTCCAAGGCCAGGAATCGTGCCCCGCCCTGCTTTTGCGCCGAGGCCGATGCCACGGTTTCCCAGCCGGGCTGGGGCATACCGAACACGGCAAATACACCTTGGCTGGAATCCACCTGTGCCAGTTTTTCAGCCACATGGGGCTGCACCAGATAATGCTCTCCGGGCAGGCTTTCCAGCTCGGGCGATTTTGCAAGCGCTTTCTCTGTATAATATATTACCTTTAAAGGGCAGCCCTTGGCAAGTTCCGGGCATAACTTTAAGCCCTCCGCCAGAAAAGATTTTTCCTGATTGCGGAAAGCTGCGCTTTGTGCCAGTTTGCAGGCATATTTGATTTTTGCATTGTCACGGCTGGTAATACACTCGGCCATTTGTTCACCCCATAAACCAAAAGTGACGCCCGCACAAGATATGCGAGCGCCCCCTTTGTAAGCTTTAAATTTTACAGAGCAGCCTTGGCAGTTGCGACCAGAGCCTCGAAGCTCTTGGGATCGTTGATAGCCATCTCGCTCAGCATCTTGCGGTTCAGCTCCACGCCAGCCTTCTTCAGACCGTTCATGAAGGTGCTGTAGTTCATGCCCAAGGGACGAACTGCATTGTTGATGCGGGTGATCCACAGGTTGCGGAACTGACGCTTCTTCATCTTACGGCCAGCGAAAGCGTAGTTGCCGCTCTTCATGATCTGCTGCTTGGCCATCTTGAAATGCTTGCTCTTGGAACCATAGAAGCCCTTGGCCAGCTTGAGAGTCTTCTTACGACGTTTATGGGTCATCATAGCGCCTTTAATACGTGCCATTGTTATTATCTCCTTTTACAATCTGTTATCTAAAAAATCTTGGCTCTATCCGATGATTAGCCGTAAGGCAGCATCTTCTTCAGGGCAGCCTCGTTGGTTTTGTCAACGTAGCAGGGCATACGCAGGCCACGGGTGAGCTTGGTGGTCTTCTTGGTCAGGATGTGGCGGCGGTATGCGCGAGAGCGCTTGATCTTACCGTTCTTGGTGAGCTTAAAGCGCTTTTTTGCGCCAGACAGAGTCTTGAGTTTCATCTTAGCCATTTTTATTTTCCTCCTAAATGAATTACTTGTTGGGGCTGGGGGACATAAACATGAGCATGCTGCGGCCCTCCAGCTTGGGCTGCTTATCCACATTCGCGTTGGGCAGAGCCTCAGCAAAGCGCTTTTCCACTTCCAGACCAAGGCTGGTGTGTGCCATTTCGCGGCCGCGGAACCGGATGCTTACCTTGATCTTGTGGCCCTGCTGCAGGAATTTTGCAGCCTGATTGACCTTGGTATTGAAATCGTTGGTATCAATGTTCAGCGACAGACGGATTTCCTTTACTTCAACCACTTTCTGGTTTTTCTTGGCTTCCTTTTCGCGCTTCTGCATCTCAAAACGATATTTACCGTAGTCCAGGATCTTGCACACCGGCGGAACAGCCTGCGGTGCGATCTTGACCAGATCGAGATTGGCTTCTTCAGCCATACGCAAAGCCTCGCGGGAAGACACAACGCCCAGCTGTGCGCCGTCAGCGCCGATCAGGCGAACTTCCTTATCGCGAACCTGCTCATTGATTTCCAGTTCCTTGGATTTGCTGTTGTTTGCTATCGGAATACACCTCCAAACAGATGAATAAACAGTTTTTTCGAATAAAAAAGCGGCTGCCTGTCAGCAGCCGCACTAAGCACACGATTTTCCTTTGCAGGAAAAAGCAATAACCCGGGATCACGATCTGATCCGCAAGGTGAGCGGGCGGCAAGCCGGAAGCTACTTTCTTTACTCGACTATGATACCACCCGCAAACGGGTATGTCAAGCATTTTTTATAATTTTTTCCGGATCCTCCGGCACGGGGATATCCACCTCGGCCCCCAGCCGCAGGCTGAAGATCGTGCATTTGGTGATCGGCACCGGCAATCGGCCATGCAGCGCATAGCAATACAGCCGCAGCTGCTCGCCGTAGCTTTCGGCCAGCTGCGCCGGTGTTTTGCTGCGATCGGTTTTATAATCCACGATCTCGGCATGGTCTGCAAACAGCAAAATAAGGTCGGCTACGCCCTGCACAAGCGTTTCGGCGCTGCCGTAGTCCCCTGTTTTATCCTGCATGGCAAACCGTGCCGGTAAGCTTGTGATAAACGCATATTCGCGGCGAATGCTTTGTGCCGCCTGCACACGCGCAAACAGCGGCGAGGCAAAAAACCGATGCAATGCAGTTTTATCCAGCTTTTCGGCCATTTCGGGCAGGATCAGGCTACATTCGATCTGGCGGCGGATCTCAGCATCCAGATCAAGTGCTGCCAGCGCAAAATCGGCCGATTGCAAAAATGCGTGGGTGGCCGTGCCGCGCTCTGCGCCGGTGAGCCCCTCTTTATATAGGAAGGCCGGGCGCGCCAGCTGGGATTCCTGCTTGCCATGCACCACCGCCGTAACCGAAACCTTGCCCGGTATGCTGCGAAGGGCCCGGCGGGGATCCTGCCATGCAAAATTCTGCTGCAGCTGCCGCAAAAGCGTTTCATCCGGCTGGCCGGTGGGCATTGCCTGCCTTGGCAGAGTTTCTTCTTCTTTTTCCTCGTCCTGCACGATCTCCACCTGCAGCTTGCTGCTGGTGTGCGCAGGCTCCAGGCCAATACCGCTCTTGATGCGAAGCAGCGTGGCATCGGGATGCAGGATCGCTGCTATGGTAAGCCATTCGCCCCAGTTTTGTGCGCCTTCCAGCATATTTTTCCGCACCTCCGGCAAGCCGCACCACATGGCTTTTTTCTGCAGCTCTTCCGCCGCGTTTTTCATGGGCACCATCAGGATCAGGCCATCCTTTGCACGGGTGAGCGCCACATACAAAATACGCATTTCCTCGCTGACGGATTCCGCGCGCAGGCGCTGGCGAATGGCGCTGCCTGCCAAGGTGCGGTACATTCCCGCCCCGCCCGGCACACGCAGATTCATGCCAATGCCCAACTCACGGTGAAACAGCACCGGCTCGTTGAGGTCCTGCAGATTAAACTTATGATTGGTTTGTGCCACGAACACAATGGGGAATTCCAGGCCCTTGCTGCGATGCACCGTCATGATGGACACACAGCCCGGCTGCCGCTGGCCTTGATCGGTCCCGGCGATGCCATCGCTTTTCGCCGCCGCGTCCATGCCGCGGATCAGCGCACCAAGGCCGCCCTGCCCTGCCTGCCCTGCCCAGCGCACAAAGCCCTGCAGGCCCTGCTGCCGAACGTTGCCCCCCGGCATGGCCCCCACAGCGGCCATATAGCCGGTTTCTGCCAGAATTTTTTCCAGCAGCTCGGCACAGCTCAAGGCGCGGGCCGCGCGGCGCAGCATACGCAGCCTTTGGCAGAACTGCTGCATTTTTTCGTTTTGGCTTGCGGCCAGCGCACCATACAGGCTCCCGCGCGGGGTTTCCGCACGCAGCGCCACCAGATCATCCGGCGTAAAGCCGAACATGGGGCTGAGCATGGCCGCGGCCAGCGGAATATCCTGCGCCGGGTTATCCAAAACACGCAGCAGCGCAGCCAGCGGCTGCACCTGCGGCGCTTCCAGCAGATTTTCCGATACATCCGCATACACGGGAATCCCCTGCTTTTCCAATTCTGCGGCATAGGCCGAAAAGCCTTTTCGCCCGCGCAAAAGGATGCAGAAATCCCCCCATTCGCAGGGGCGCAGCACATCACCGTCGCGCACAAGGCGGCGGCGGCTGACCATTTCGCCTATCATGCGGGCGATCACCGGCGCATCGCCGTATTTTTCTTCGGTTTCCAGCGCCACAAATCTGCAAAAGCCGGAATAGTCGGCCATTTCACCGGTCAGTCTATTGCGGTATTGCCGGTTCGGTGCGCCCGCCACCAGTGCCTGACCCGGGCCGTAATCCACACCGCCCAGCTCACGGCTCATGATCTGCTCAAAGAAATAGTTGATGGCATCCACCACCGCCGGGGCCGAGCGGAAATTGGCGTCCAGCTCCAGCGAAACATTTTTTTCGCCGCAGTCGTTTCCGGGCTTCACAACGGGCCAGCAGTTCATTTTTTCCATGAAAACCGCCGGGTCGGCCTGACGGAAGCGATAAATGCTTTGCTTCAGATCCCCCACCAGAAAGCGGTTGCTGCCCTGCGGATTTGCCAGGCGTGTGTAAATGGCATCCTGCAAAGCGTTGGTGTCCTGATATTCGTCCACCAGAATGGCGGCATAATCCTGCGAAAGGCGGGCTGCGGCCTCGGTGGGCTCGCCGTCCTCGTTTTGCAGCAGCTGCAGTGTCAGATGTTCAAAATCCGAGAATTCCAAAATCTTTTCTGCCTTTTTCGCCTCAAAGAAAACCGTGTCAAAGCGCTTGACCGCCCGTGCCAACGCACGCACCAGCGGTGCCGCCATGCGGCAGTCCTGCTCAAACTGCTCAGGGGTGCAGATCAGAAATTCCTCGGCCATTTTTCCGATGATATTCTTTTTATAGCTGTCACGCATAAACTGGGCGACCTTTTCATTTTCGGCCTTTTCACCGCGGATCGTCCCCATTTTTTCCCAGCGCCAGCCTTCCAGCGTTTCCCGTGCTTTTTCCCAGGTGCCCACCTGCCCGGCGTTCACCTGTTCCAGCTCTTCTTTCAGCCAGCCGATGGCCAGCTCATCGCCCTGCAGTGTCGGAACATATTTTTCCTGCCCGTTTTCACTTTGCTGCGCCACCCATTTGGCTCCGGCCGCCATGGTGAGCGCTGTGTTTGCCTTTTGCAGCGCAGCGGCGGCCAGCTCACGGCTCCACGGAGTATCCTCCATGGGATATCCAAGCTCCCACGCACGGCAAAATTCTTCCAGCGTTTTCCATGGCTGGGGCAGGCTGCGCAGAAAATCATACAGCTTCAGGATCAGATCACCCGCCTTGCGGTCATCTCTGCTTCGGCCGTACAAATCGGAAAAGCGGCAAAAATCCGCATCATGGCAGCTTTCTTCCATCACCTGCGCCAACGCTTCTTCGCGCAGGCGCGCCAGCTGGGCGGAATCAGCCGTGGCGAAATCCGGCGGAATATCCAGCGATGCAAAGTTTTTTTGCAAAAGTGACAGGCAGAAGGCATCCATGGTGCAAATGGATGCGCGCTGCAGGCGCACCTTTTGCCGCCGCAAAAGCTCCAGCCGTTTGCCATCGCTGCGCGGCGTTTCACGGATCATGCTCTCGATGCTTTTGGCAATACGCCCGCGCAGCTCGGCTGCCGCCGCGGTGGTAAAGGTAACGATCAAAAGCTTATCGGCATCAATATGGCTCACAGGGTCGGTGAGCAGCAGGCTCACACGCTCTACCAGCACAGCCGTTTTGCCGCTGCCTGCCGCCGCACTCACCAGCATACTGCCGCCGCGGTGCTCAATGGCTGTTTTCTGTGCCGGGGTCCATTTGGTCTTGCTCATTGCCCTCTCCCTTTTCTATCGGATCATGATCAAAATATTTTTCCGGCATGGAAACGGTTTTTTCGTTCCAGCCATCCTCATGGCGGCACACCTGCCGGTAATCGCAGTAATCGCAGGGCAAGCGGCCGTTTGCTTTGCACAAGGGCTCTGCCTGAATCTGCCCTTTGTAAAGCTGCGCGGCCATGTCCACCACAAGCTGGTCTATCCGACGGCAGATACGGCCCATTTTGGCGGCATCTGCCAGCTTTTTGCTGCTTCCCAGAGAGCCGTCTTTTTTAAAGCTCACCGGCACAAACAGCCCTGTGCAGTTTTGATCCATTGCGTGTACCACCGAGCTGTCGTCGATCAGCAGGCCGTCCAGCGCATAGGCTTTTTCCTGCGCGGCCTCCTTTCGATTCTGCAGAGTGGGGCTTGGGTCTGCCATCAGATACATCACGCCCGCTGCCGCCGGATTTTCAAACTGCTTTTCGCCGTTGCGCGTAAGCGTGAACAGATACAGCAGCATCTGGCAATCCAGCCCGCAGTACACTTCTTCCAGTTTAAAGCTCTTGGTGCCGGTTTTGTAGTCCACCACGCGCAGCCATGTGGTATCCCCCCGGCGGTAGGCATCCACGCGGTCAATGGTGCCCACCACGCGGATCTCGTGTCCATCCGGCGTTTTCAGGCGCACAGGCGGCACAGCCCCCGGCCCGTCACCGATGGGCTGTTCAAATGCCACCGGCGTAAATTCGCTTTGGCACAGATCCTTTTGCAAAAACAGCAAAAGGTCGGCCACATTGCTTTCCAAACGGCGCAAAAGGTATTGAAAACGTTCCGAAGTGTCCGGCATATTGGTGCGGGCATACTCCTCGGCAAGGCTTTTTGCCAGCTGGCGCAGCTTGCTTTCGGGCAGTGTTTTAAAGCCTTCTCCGCTGCGCTTGATGGCCTGCTCCAGCACCCAATGTACCAGACTGCCGCTTTGATTGGGCGAAAGCTCGGCCTTATGGCGCGGCCTTACGCGCAGCACATACTGCAAAAAATAGGCAAAGCGGCAGGTGTAAAAATTTTCCACCCTGCTGGGGCTCAGGCGAAGGCCGCGGCCCAGCACGGCCTCCAAGGCCTTGGTGTCCAGTGCCTGAAAGGGCTGTTCCATGGCCGTGCGAACCAGCGTATCCATAGCCTGCTTTTGCTCCGGCCTTTCCTGCAGCGCCGCAAAAATAGCGGCAGCGGCAGCGCTGTTTTCATAAAAGCTGTGCCCCAGCTCTTCCATTGCCATGGCCGGGGTGGCCGCAAGGTCCCGCGTGGTGAGCAGCGGCTCCTGCGGGGCAAAGCATTCCTGCACGGCATCCAATGCGCTTGTCAATTCCGGGCCGCCGGTGCCGCCCGGCCAGGAAAGCCACAAATGGCTTTTTGCGGCTGTGAGTGCCTTGTAAAAACAGATTTTTTCGCGGATCAGCCGGTTTTCAAAGCAGTCGGGCATTTTGATATCCTGCCGGATGAGGGCATCACGGTCACTATGGGTCAAAAGGCCGGTTTCGCCGGGCGCCTGGGGAAATTCCCCCTCGGAAAGCCCCATGACAAAGCAGGCTTCCACATCGTCCAATCGCATACGGCCTGCCGTTGTGAAGATCACGGCATCCAGCGTTTCGGGAATGTGGCCCAGATCCGCCGAGCGCAGCAGCACTGTGAACATTTCGCCGTATTCGTCCGCCGCGATCTTATCCTGCCCCAGCAAAAGCCCGATCTGGTTCAGCAGATCGATCACGACATTCCATTCACGGAACACTTCTTCGGCAGCGGGAATGCCCTGCTCGTTCCGCAGCCGGGCCGCCAGATCGTTCACGGCGGCCTGCGCCCCCAGATTTTCCAAAAGGAAATAAACACCCTTGGAAATGCCCATGGCCATTTTGCCGCGGCAGGTTTGGATAAATTCTTCCATGGGCGGGATCAGCTTTTGACGCGCCTGCTCTGCCAAAGCCAGATTCTGCTCGTCATCATGCTCGGGGTCACCGTCATAGCCGGAGGGAGAAAGCGTAAATTCGGCGCGCCAGTCTTTTGCGGTAAGCGGCCATGTATAGGCATAGTTTTCCAAAGCGCACTGCTGTTCCTCGCTTAAATCGCACAGTCCGCTTTTGACAAGGCCCATGATATTTTCGGTGGACAGGCCCCGGCGCAGCAGCTCTACCGCCGCTTTTACGGCACGGGCCGGGGGCGTGTTTTCCGGCGTGGTGGGTTCGTCAAAAAACAGTGGGATATCCGCCAGTGCAAACTGGTAACGAATATCCGAAAGATACAGGTCCGCCGTGCGGCAGATCACCGCCATTTTGTTGTAGGGTGTGCCCTCGCGCGCCTTGCGGCAGATCGCCGCCGCCACCGCCCGGGCTTCGGCCGAGCGATCCGCCGCTTTATACAGCGTGATCTCGCCCTTCTGCTCCACAGGCTCGATCTCTTCCCCCACCAGCAAACGGTTCAGCTTTTCCAGTGCGCTGTCGGGGCCATGGCGGCGATCCTCCTGCAGCACAATGGGTTTCTTTGCCGTGGTGCCGATCTGATGCGCCAGCGAGATCAGATCGCCCGCCACATCCTTTGCGCCGCTGAAAAGCCCCGTGCCATGCTCAAAGTCCTGCACGCCGTCGGCACACAGCGCCACCGTAACATCGGCGGCCTGCATCAAGCGGCCCAGCAGCTTGCGCTTGGGGGCGTTGAAGGTGTCAAATTCATCCACAAAAACAGCCGTACCGGCCAGATCCTCCGGCACAAGGCGCTCGGCTGCCATTTGCACCCGGTCGCCCGGGTCCATGGCAGAGCCCGCCAAAAGTGCCTCGTAGGTGGAAAGAATCAGCGCCAGCTCCTGCAGTTTTTCTGCGCCGGAGCCCGCCTGAGGGGCCAGCTGTGCCAGCTGCTCACCGCTGACCCCGGCGCTTTTCAGCTCGTTGATGGTTTCGGCTGCCATGCGGCAAAATGTGATGCTGCGGCGGTGGCGGCGATAATACTGTACCTGCTCGCCCAGGCTTTCCACCGCACGGCGCACCAGCACGGCACGGCCCGCATCCGAAATGGTGGGGATGGCCGCGCCGCCATAGGTTTGCAGAATATGCTCGGCCAGACTGCTGAAGGAATAGCTGTCCACATATCCGGAAAGAGAATCTCCCAGCGCTGTAAAAATGCGTTTTTCGGTGCTGGAGGTGAACTGCTCCGGCACCAGCAGAAGGCTTTTTTGCCCCTGCTCTGCGCGGCGCTTGATCTCCCCCATGATCCAGCTGGATTTTCCGCTGCCGGAAATTCCCAAAATCAGCTGCAGCATATTCCTGTTCCTCCTGCGTGCAAACAATAATAAAATTATTATACCGCAGATCCGGTGCAAAAAAAAGGTGCCGAAGCCGATTTTGCATGGCTCGGCTTCGGCGTTTATGCGTTTTTGCGAGAATTCCGGCTTATCGCGTGCTTATTTTGCGGTTTGGCTATACAGGCTGTTCCATGTGTTCTGGCCGATCACACCGTCCATGGTAAGGCCGTTGCTTGCCTGCCATGCCAGCACGGCAGCTTCTGTTTTTTTGCCGAAATAGCCATCGGCCCGCAGATTGGGCACCAGCTTTTTCAGCTTTTGCTGCACACTGCGCACAACAGCGCCCCGGTTTCCCTTGCGGATCACGATGCCGGGGTATCGCTCTCCTGCACCGTTTTGGTCAGCAAAGCGGCTGTACAGGGCATTCCAGGTTTCGCGCCCCACCACGCCGTCTTCCCGCAGGCCGTTCGCAAGCTGAAAAATGCGCACCGCACTGCGGGTATCACTGCCGAACCGGCCATCGATCTTCAGCTTTGGCAGCGCCGGCCATTCCCCGCGCAGCCCATCCAGCCAGGTTTGCACCAGCGCCACATCCGGCCCGCTGCTGCCCTCACGCAGAGCGGCATAAAAGGGCGGAAGCGCCTTATAAATTGCTGCCATCAACATAGCCCCCTTTTTTCGCTTTGCTTCACTCTATGCGGTTTCGGGCAGCTTTGTGCCTGCTTCCGCCCCATGTTTATATTTTCTGCAGCCAGTCCAGCAGTGCCAGGCGCACCTCGCATTTTCCGGTGATCAGGCGATTTTCCGCCTGCTTTGGATATACTGCGCATTCAGCGCTTGGCAGGCAAAGCCCCGGATACAGCACGCAAAACCAGTTGTGCCCTGCGGCCTTGCCCAGCTCGATGCGCAAAGCATCGTATTCCCCGGCGGGCAGTGAAAAGCCCTCGTAATGTGTGGTGGGAAAGCGCATTCGCACCAGCCGAACACGCACTTGCTGCCGACTGCCGTTTTCCCTGACGGCGCGCTCGGCGGCAGCCTGCAGCCGGGGCAGCTGCAGGCTGGCCGTTTGTACAGCCTGTGCCTGATCGGGAACCTTTTCGAACAACACCGAAACCTCTTGCAGCATGGAATCCCTCACCCGCAGCTTCAGTGCCTGGTCTTGCGCCGAATCGCTGTTGGCCACAATATGCAGGCGCAGCGTGTCGGCCCGCACCTGGCGGCACACTACCTGAAAACGCGCAAACGAAGCCCCTGCCGCAAGGCTGCACAAAAGGGCAGCTGCCAGCGCAGCCTCTAAACAAATGCGCCTGCTGTGCAGGCAGCAGCGGATTTTTGAAAAAATTCTTTCTGATAAGCCGGATCGAAGCATAAAAAAGCCCTCCCATAGCTGTAAAGTTCATTCGCTTTGCAGTATGGGAGGGATGCAAAAAATTATTCTATTTAGGAAAATTATTTTTCTTTTTTGTTTGTGCGGCGTTTTTCCTGTTTTTTCGCAGCAACACGCTGCGGAACCACCCGTGCGCCGCCGCGGTCCGGCTGTGCCAGATACACATGGCGGTATTCCTTATGCAGGGCCTCGCGGGCAGCCTGCGCAGCTTTTTCGGTGTCGAAAATGCCAAACACCGCCGCGCCGCTGCCCGTCATCATGCTGGCCACAGCGCCGTTTTGCATCATCATTTCGCGGATATGAGATGTTTCCTGCGCACCGCTGCAAAATTCCAGTGCATTGCCGCAGGCCTCGCAGATGCCCTGCAGGCTTCCGGCGCGCACGGCAGCTTCCTGCGCGGCGCAATTTGGGTGTACAGGGCTTCCCACCTGATCATATTTTTTAAACGCCTCCGGGGTCGAGATTCCCACGCTGGGCATCACCACCACAAACCAGCACTGCGGGCAGGGCGGCAGCGCACGGATCAAATCGCCCACTCCCTGCACACGGCAGGTGCCGCCCATCAGCGCGAAGGGCACATCCGCACCGATCTTTGCCCCCAGCGCGCACAATTCGCTCATGGAAAGGTGCGCGTGATACAGCTCGTTCATGCCCACCAGCACTCCGGCTGCATCGGCACTGCCGCCTGCCATGCCGGCACGCACGGGCACGCGCTTTTGCACGCTGATCTTCACGCCGCCCTTCAGCCCCGTGTATTCCAAAAACATTCTGGCTGCCTTATAGGCCGTGTTTTTTTCGTTGGCAGCCACAAAGCTGCCGGGCAATTCCAGCTGAATGTCGGGTGCCTTTTGCAGCGTAATACGCTCGTAAAGGGTAATGGCCTGCATGACCATATCCAGATCATGGTAGCCATTTTCAAAAAGGCCCACGATGTCCAGTGCCAGATTCAGCTTGGCCGGGGCCAAAACCGTTACCTGTTTCACGAAAACCTCTCCTTTTTCCTGCAAAGCAAATCAGCTTTACAAGTGTTTATTATAGCCGGAACAGCGAAAATTTTCGCACATCTATCGCTTTCACCGGGCACATTTCGTGGCAGCAGAAGCAGCGAATGCAGTCCCTTGGCTGAATTTTAGCCTTGCGCTGACTTCCCTGCCCCGAAAGCCGAATGGTGTGCCGCGGGCAGATCTCGGCGCATTTGCCGCAGCCGATGCACTTGGCAGTTTTTACCACCGGGCGCGGCGCAGCCATTTTTTCCGCCGCCTGCACAAAGGGGCGCAGCCAAGAGCGATAGTCGGCAAAGTCTGTGCTGCCAAGCTGATCGTTTTGATAGCTGCTGGGCAGCTTGTAGCCATGGATTGGCGCAAAGGCAGCGGTATCGCCTGCAAGATCGCGCAGATCAAATTGTTCTGCGCACAGGCCCCGCCGGTGTGCGGCCTCCAGATACGGCACCCGCATGGGCGGCATGCCGATCAACCGGCAGGCGGCAAGATCCAGATTCAAAAGATCCTCGCCGCCCAGGATCAGCCCCACTTCACGCGGTTCGCCGCCCGCCGGGCCGTCGCCCTGCATCCCCACCACAGCATCCATCACCGCCATATCCGGCTGCACCGTTTGCAGCAGATCGATCAGCATACCGCCAAAACGCTCACGGTCGCTGAAGCGTGTGTGCCATTCGGCCTTTTGCAGGCCGGGAATGCAGCCGAACAGGTTTTTCACCGCGCCGGTGTAGCCCGTCATCACATGGGTTTTCAGCTTGGGCAGGTCAATGATAAAATCCGCCTCCAGCACAGGCTGGAGCAAGCTGAATTCCTGCACCAGTTCCCCGTTGGTTTTGCGAAGCTGCCACTGGCAGCCGGTGTAGCACTCAATGCCCTCGGCCCGGCACGCCTGTTCCATGCCGCTGGCGTGGTAGGCCGCTTTCATCAGCGTGGGATTGTACACCCCGCCCATGGAATCCGCCAGCACGATCTGGCCAAGGGGCACCCCGCGCCTGTGAACCGCGCGGATCACCGCCGTGATCACCGCCGGGTGCGTGGTCACCGCGTGTTCGGGGGGATGCTTGGCCAGCAGGTTGGGCTTGAGCAGCACATGGCTGCCAGCCCCCAGCCGCCCGGCTGCAGGCAGGGCCGCAAAAACAGCTTCCACTGCGCTGTCGATCTGCGCCTGATCATAGCTATTGGCTCTTTGCACGATCACAGGCTTTGCCATGTGCCCGCCCCCCTTTCGGATCAGTTTTCCTGCATCAAGCCGCGCTCGGCCAAAAATTCACGAATGCGCTTCAGCGCCGTGGTAAGATGCTCTACGCTATAGGCATAGCTGATGCGGATATACCCTTCGCCGCATTCGCCAAAGGCATCGCCGGGCACCACCGCCACTTTTTTGTTCATCAGCAGCTCCTGACAGAATTCCTGGCTGCTCATTCCCGTGGTTTTGATGCACGGGAACACATAGAATGCGCCTTTAGGCTCAAAGCAGTGCAGGCCCATATCGTTGAAGCCCTTTACCACCAATCGGCGGCGCTGGTTGTATTCCAGCCGCATTTTTTCAATCTCGGCATCACACTCACGCATGGCCACCACAGCCGCATACTGGCTGGTGGTAGGGGCCGACATAATGCAGCTTTGATGGATCTTGGTCATTGCCTTGATGATCGGCGCGGGCCCGCAGGCATAGCCAAGGCGCCAGCCCGTCATGGCGTAGGCCTTGGAAAAGCCGTTCACCACAATGGTGCGCTCCTGCATGCCGGGCAGAGATGCGATCGAAACATGGCGATTTTTGCCGTAGTTCAGCTCGGCATAGATTTCATCCGAAAGCACCATAATGTCGGTGCCGCGCAGCACCTCGGCAATTTCTTCCAGATGCTCCTTTTCCATCACGGCACCCGTGGGGTTGTTGGGGAATGGCAGCACCAAAAGCTTGGTTTTGGGCGTGATGGCTGCACGCAGCTCGTCGGCAGTCAGACGGAAATCATCCTCCTCGCGCGTGGTCAGGTGTACCGGCACGCCGCCTGTTAAAACCGTGATCGGCTCGTAGCACACAAAGCACGGCTCCACAATGATCACCTCATCACCGGGCTGCACCAGCGAGCGCACGCAAATGTCGATTGCTTCGCTGCCGCCCACCGTGACAAGCACTTCAGAGCGGTCGTTATACTCCAGATCAAAGCGGCGCTTCATGTATTTGCAGATTTCCTCGCGCAGCTCGATCATGCCTGCATTGGCGGTATATTTGGTTTTTCCGCGTTCCAGGCTGCGAATGCCTGCATCGCGGATGGCCCACGGCGTTTTGAAATCCGGTTCGCCCACACCAAGGCTGATGCAGTCCGGCATTTCGGCAGCCAGATCAAAAAACTTGCGGATGCCCGAGGGGCGCATGGCGGCTGCCCGCGGCGAGATCAGCTTGTCATAATCTATTGTATTGTTCATTAAAGCACCGTACACTCTCTTTCGTCAACTTCTTCGTCCTGATACATCACGCCGTCGCGCTTATAGGTGCGCAGAACGAAATGGGTGGCTGTGGACAGCACATCGTCCAGCGGGCTGAGGCGCTTTGCCACAAACAGAGCGATCTCCTGAAAGTTTTTGCCCTGTACGATCACCTGCAGGTCATAACCGCCGCTCATCAGCAGCACGCTTTCCACCTCGTCAAAGGCAGCAACGGCGCTGGCGATTTCGTCAAACCCGCGGTCCTTTTTGGGGCTGACATGCAGCTCGATCACAGCCTCTACGCAGGCCACATTTGCCTTTTCCCAGTCAACGAGCGTGCGGAATCCGCGCACGATGCCCTCGCTTTGGGCCTGATCCAGCATGGCCGCAGCCTCCTGCGTGGTTTTGCCGATCATAGCAGCAGCATCCTCCAGCGGAATACGGGCGTTTTTTTCCAGAATTTTCAGCAGTTGTTCCATAACCTATACCTCTTCCCTGATAATACATTTGATTGAATGGAAATCCGATACACTGTAGGGTTATTATAAAATCTTTTTTCCTTAAAGGCAACACAAATATCGAAAAACCTGTTATAATAATACCGTTGTTAAAAAGCGGGCATCTGCATTCCGGCTTTTGCCCAAGTTTGGCCCATTGTTTCGCCATTCGTTTTATACTGCAGAGGAGAAAGTTTTATGAAGGCTGTTATCACCGTGATCGGCAAGGACACCGTGGGCGTTGTGGCCCGTATTAGTGCTGTGTGCAGCAAGCTGAACATCAACATTGAGGATATGACCCAGAGCATCATGCAGGAAATGTTCTGCATGATCATGCTGGTGGATGTTTCCGGCTGCAATGTGGATCAGGCCGTAATGCGCGCCGAATTTGCTCGTGTGGGCGAAGATCTGCAAATGCAGGTCAATGTGACCCGTCAGGAAGTTTTTGATGCCATGCATCACATTTGAGTGTTCGGAAGGAGTGCATTCACACCGATGAGTATGATCAATACCCGCGATATTATGGAAACCATCGACATGATCACATCCGAAAACCTGGATGTGCGCACCGTGACCATGGGCATCAGCCTGCTGGACTGCATCGATAGTGATCCTAAGATCGCCTGCGAGAAAATTTACCAGAAGATCACCACCAAGGCTGCCAATCTGGTGCCTGTGGTGGAAAAGATCAGCGCCGACTACGGCATTCCCATTGTGAACAAGCGCATCAGCGTGACGCCCATTGCCATGCTGCTGGGTGCCTGCCCTTCGGCTGACCCTGTGGAGTTTGCCAAAACGCTGGACCGCGCCGCCAAAAAAGTGGGTGTAAACTTTATCGGCGGATACGGTGCCTTGGTACATAAGGGCTTTTCGGCCGGTGACAAGCGCCTGATCGAATCCATTCCCGAAGCACTTGCCTGCACCGATATCGTGTGCAGCAGCGTGAACATTGGCTCCACCAAGAGCGGCATCAACATGGATGCCGTGCGCATGATGGGCCAGATCGTGCGCAAAACTGCCGAGCGCACCGCCGATAATATGTGCCTGGGTGCCGCCAAGCTGGTGGTGTTCTGCAATGCCCCCGAGGATAACCCCTTTATGGCCGGTGCCTTTCACGGCGTGGGCGAGCCGGACTGTGAGATCCATGTGGGCGTTTCCGGCCCCGGCGCCGTGCGTGCTGCGCTGGCCAAGCTGTCCAAGGATGCCCCTGTGGACGAAGTGGCCGAGCTGGTAAAGCGCACTGCTTTCAAGATCACCCGTCTGGGCCAGCTGGTGGCCTCGCTGGCCAGCGAACAGCTGGGCGTGCCTGCCGGCATTATTGATTTGAGCCTTGCCCCCACCCCCGCCGTGGGTGACAGCGTGGCCAACATTCTGGAAGAAATGGGTCTGGAAAGCTGCGGCTGCTGCGGCACCACCGCCTGTTTGGCCCTTTTGAACGATGCCGTTAAGAAGGGCGGCGTGATGGCCAGCAACCATGTGGGTGGCCTGAGCGGTGCTTTTATTCCCGTGAGCGAGGACGACGGCATGATCAAAGCTGCCAGCTGCGGCAGCCTGACCATTGAAAAGCTGGAAGCCATGACCGCCGTGTGCAGCGTGGGCATCGACATGGTGGTGATTCCCGGCGATGCCACTGCCGAAGTGATCAGCGGCCTGATTGCCGACGAAGCCGCCATTGGCATGGTGAACAGCAAAACCACCGCTGTGCGCGTGATCCCCGCCATCGGCCACAAAGCCGGTGATATCTTGGACTTTGGCGGTCTGCTGGGCTATGCCCCCATCATGCCCATCAGCCAGTATGCCCCCGATGTGTTTATTCATCGCGGCGGCCGCCTGCCCGCCCCCATGCAGGCACTGAAAAACTGATTTTCGCTGCTTCCCCGGCTTTTTTGCAAAGGCCGGGGATTTTTTTCGTTTCGCGCTTGTGCATAAACCCGCCGTGCAGCGGCCAAACTAAATGGCAAGGAAAGGAGGTTTGCTGCTTTATGTCTATGTGGAACAAGATTTTGCTTTGCATTATGATCATCGGCGGGCTGAACTGGGGGTTGGTCGGTCTGTTCAACTTCAATCTGGTAGGCTGGATCTTCGGCGGCGCTCTCAGCATTTGGAGCCGCATCATCTATGTGGTGGTGGGCGTGGCATCGCTTTGCGGCATTTTGATGCTGTGTATGCCCGAGCCGCGCGGCGGCTCGCAGTAAATCCTGCCCGGCAGAAAAAAAGGGTGAGCGCAAAGCCCTTCGCATTTTATCCCGTGCGAAGCTGGCTTTACGCTCACCCTTTTGCTTTGATTTTATTCAAACAGGTTCTTTTTGTTGTGCAGATACACGCTCAGCACCACGCCGACGCACAGATACAGCATGGTAACGCTGCTGCCGCCCGCCGAGAAAAACGGCAGCGTAACGCCGATCACCGGCAGCACCTGCAAATTCATGCCCAGATTGATGGTAATCTGGAAAAACATAGCGGCAAAAATGCCGATGCAGATATAGCTGCCGCACTGATCTTCGCTGCGAAGGCCGGTGGCAAGGGTTTTAAAGGCAATAGAAAACAAAACGCCCAGCACCACCAGGCAGCCCACAAAGCCCACTGCCTCGGCAATATAGCTGAAAATAAAGTCGTTCCATACATTGGGCACCACATTGTGGTTTTCGCCAAACAGGCCGCGGCCGAAGATCTGGCCGGAGCCAATGGAGATCACGCCCTTATTTTGCTGGTAAGTATAGCGGGCATAGGCAGGATCGTCGGGATAAATAACGGCCATGATTCGTGCAAACTGGTAGCTTTTAAATACTTTGTCGCGGAAAAACCCAACCACGATCGCACTCACGCTCAGCAAAGCGGCGGCTGCGCCCCCGATATAGCGCCACGAAAGCCCCGCTGCAAACAGCATCACACAGCCGATGGCCATAAAAATAATGGCCGTGCCGTCATCGCCCTGAATGTGGATCAGCCCCACCGGCACAAGGATATGCGCCATGATCTTAGCAAGCTCGGCAGGTTCGTTCACATGATCCCGGGCGTGATCAAGATGCATGGCAAGGGTCAGGATAAAGCTGATCTTGGCAAGCTCGGTGGGCTGCAGGGTAAGGCTGCCCAGCTTGTACCAGCTGTAGTTGTCGGTGCCGCCCGCATCGTAGCCGATGGTAAGCGGGCCCAGCTTTAAATTGTGCAAAATCAGCGTGGGCAGCACAAGCCCCCAGGTGATCGCGGTGTGAAACGGCCACAGCTTGACAAGGTCGCGATAATCAATGCTGGAGATCAGCAGCGCACACACAATGCCCAAAATGCTGGCCGCCGCCTGCACCAGCGCCTGGCGGTAACCGCCTATGCCCGTTACCGCACCGCTGATGGAATCGTATTCAAAGCCGCCAAGCTGGTATTTTCCGATAGAAACAAGCGTTAAAACGCTGAACGCCGAGCATAGCAGACAGAGCAGGATATACACTTTATCCGTAACTTTAAAATATTGCCGTAAAACTTTCAGCACAAAAATATCCTCCGGTAGAAATCGCGGGCAGCCGCACGGTTTTAGCTGCCGCCCGGCCCCTATATTGCATTTATATGGTATGTTTGGATCTTCACGGCCATACCGGGAAGATCCGGATGCAATATCATCTGCTTATTATAATACAGAACCCCCGCCGATACAAGACTTTGCCTTGGGAACACTGTGCAGAAATTGTTGTGCTGCGAAGGATTTATTCCAAAATGCGGCCATCCACGGAAATGGTTTCCACCTGCCACGGTATAAACTTTCCGCTGGCCTGCAATGCGTTTTTGGCAGCGCGCTCCAGCCCGCCGCAGCACGGCACCTCCATGCGCACGATGGTAAGGCTTTTAATGTTGTTTTCGGAAAAAATGCGGGTGAGCTTTTCGGTGTAATCCCCTTCATCCAACTTGGGGCAGCCCACCAGTACAATTCGGCCGCGGATAAATTTCTGATGGAAATTTGCATAGGCATAGGCCGTGCAGTCGGCGGCCACCAAAATGTTTGCCCCCTCAAAATACGGCGCATTTACCGGGGCCAGCTTGATCTGCACCGGCCACTGCCGCAGCTGGCTTTCCGGCTGGTTCAAAGGTGCTGCAGGCTGCGCCGGGGCACGGCTGAGCAGCTGGGCACGGCTTCCCGGGCAGCCTGCCCCTGCGCTGATGCCGTGCTTTTTCATTTTGGCAGCCTGCACGGCGGCTTCGTCATAGGCAGGAGCCTCGCGCTCTTCAAATCGGATCGCTCCGGTGGGGCAGGCGGGCAGGCAATCGCCCAAGCCGTCGCAGTAATGCTCGTTGGTAAGCACGGCCTTTCCGTTTACCATTTCAATGGCGCCCTCGTGGCAGGCATTGGCACACGCCCCGCAGCCATTGCATTTTTCCTGATCGATGTGAATGATTTTACGAATCATGGTTTTACCCTCCCTGTTTTTCTTGATTCATTGCCCCGATTATACTATACTGAAACTGGCTTGTATGTTGGATTTCCAACAAATGAAAAAGCAATGAAGGATTTTTATGGAATACCTGAAAAAATACCAGTCGATCTTAGAGCGCACTTCCCTGTTTGGCTCGATCCCAGGCGATGAGCTGCAGGCGCTTTTGGGCTGCCTTGCACCGCGGGTGCAGCAGTTTGCTGCAAACGGCCTGATTTTTGCCGAGGGCAGCCCCGCCGGGCAGATGGGCCTTGTGCTGCACGGCAGTGTGCAGATCGTGCAGGAGGATTTTTACGGCAACCGACATATTATAGCCGCACTTGGCCCCGGCGAGCTATTTGCCGAAGCCTTTGCCTGCGCAGGCACCGCCGCCCTGCCTGTAAGCGTTTTTGCCGTGCAGGAATGCACCGTGCTGCTGCTGGATGCAGCGCGCATTCTTCACCCTTGCCAGAATGCCTGCCGCTTTCACCAAAAAGCAGTGCTGAACCTGCTGCAAAGCATGGCAAGCAGAAACCTGCAGATGAACCAAAAACTCTGGCTGCTTTCCAGAAAAACCACCCAGCAAAAACTGATGGCCTATTTTTCGGCACAGGCCAAAGCAGCCGGAAGCCGCGAGTTTTCGATTCCGTTTAACCGGCAGCAGCTGGCCGACTATCTGGGGGTAGAGCGCAGCGCCATGTGCTGCGAGCTGAGCAAGCTGCAAAGCAAGGGCTGCCTGACCGCCAGAAAAAACAGCATTTCTCTTTTGCGCGAATGGGAAGAATGATTTTTGCATTTTATCACCAAACACCAATCAAGTCACAGGGAATTTCATTGCAGCCGCTGCCTGTGCGGCACCTTTGGCTCCCTGCAGAAAAAATTTGCTTGACTTTTTATTTCTACACTTGTAGAATATAGTTACAGAAATAGTTCTACAAGTGTAGAAGAAAGGAGCCGTGCCCTATGAAACCTTCTATTCGCCGTTTGCCGGATGCCGAGTTGGAGGTAATGCAGGCGCTTTGGGGCTGTGAGGTTCCCGCTGCACGGGCATCGATCGAGCAGCATCTGCCCGCCAGCCACCCCATGGCGCAAACCACCCTGCTGACCCTGCTTACAAGGCTGAGCGATAAGGGCTTTGTGGCCATTCAGAAAGACGGGCGCAAAAGCCTGTACACCCCGCTTGTTTCCCGTGAAGACTATCTTGCCAGCCAAAGCCGCAGCTTTGTGGAAAACATTTGCGGCGGCAGCATTTCCGCCTTTGCCAGCGCTCTGTGCAGCAGCGGGCTGAGCAAAGAAGATTTAGACGAGCTTCGCACGCTGCTGGAAAGGAGCGAGCTATGACCAACACCATGCAATATGTGTTGCCTCGCCTGTTAGCCGGAATCTTTTTTGCTCTTTTTCATGCCTGGCCGTTTATTTTGCTGAACGATCCCCTTGTGGGAGAAGGCAAGGACCCCAAAAAGCCCAAATACCCGCCGCTTTTGCGCTCTGCCCAGCTGCTCGGCATGATTCTTATGATCCTGCTGCTGGGGCTTTTGAGCGGCAGCTCCCATGAAATACAGCGTATGTTTTTGGATTTCTTCCAGCTTTTTCTTACGCTGAGCCTTTACTACGCCCTTGTGCTGCTGCTGATGCCGTATTTCCGCCGCCGCATCAGCGCCCGCGCCTGTGCTTTTCTGTGGGCCATCCCCAATATTTTATACATCTATTTCTTTTCCTCGGTTTTGTTCTTGTTCCGCAGCCCCAAGCTGGTGATCCCGGTTTCTCCCAAGGTGCTGCAGTCGCTGAGCCTGGTTTGGTTCATCGGATTTGTGATCGTGGCCGTGTACAAGATCGCCGGGCATCTGCTGTTCCGGCGCCGGCTGCTCAGCCGCACCGTACCGGCGCAGGACCCGCAGCTTCTGGCCGCATGGCAAACAGCCTTGCAGGCATCGCGTACCGAAAAAGCGCCCTATCATCTGGGTGTATGCCCGGCCCTTCAAACGCCGCTTTCCGTGGGGCTGTTTCGCAATGTCACATGGGTGGTGCTGCCTCAAAAAAGCTATTCCAGCGAAGAATTGGCTTTGATTCTTCGCCACGAGATCATTCACATTGAGCGGCAGGACAACTGGTTTAAATTCTCACAGGCCATGTGTGTGGCCGTGTGCTGGTTCAATCCCCTTGTCTGGCTGGCAGCAAAGCGCAGCAGCGAGGATGTGGAACTAAGCTGTGATGAAACCGTTCTGCTGGAAGAGCCCACCGCCGCCCGCAAGCAGTATGCCGATCTGCTGCTGCAAACCGGCGGGGACGAGCGCGGCTTCACCACCTGCCTTTCAGCCTCGGCCAAGGCCATGCGCTACCGCTTAAAAAACATCATGCAGCCCACTGCGCGCAGCGGCGGCGCATTGCCCGTTTTTGCGCTCACGCTTCTTTTGGTTTCCTCGTGCGGCTTTACCGCCCTTGCCTATAACCGTCAAAGCGCTGCTGACGGTATTTTTGACGGGCAGAGCCTTTCGCTTTACAGCGTGGAGCATATCGACCGCTCCGGCAGCGCACAGCCCAGCGGCGTGTACTATGAGGTGAAAGACGAAACCGCATTTTTAGACTACCTATCCCAGATGCCGCTGTATGAGCTTTCCCGCAAATACGACCGTTCGGACAGCCGCGAGATCGACTATTATACCCTGAGTGCCCCCTACGGAAAGCTGTACATCACCTTGTACGATCGCTTTGTATCGGTAACGAAATACAGCGCCGCCCCCTCTTTGCGATATAACGATGCTTTTCAGAATGCAGTTTACTATCTGCCCCAGCAGACCGATTGGGAATTTTTGAATCACTGCATTGCCGAATTTCCGGGCACTGCTCCGGATAGCTCCGCCTATGATGGCTCGGCGTACACGGTTTCAATTGCACCGAGCGATCTGTGGGAAGTGCAAAACGGCACCCGTGTGAGCGCTGACAGCATCGACGAAAACTTCCATTCGGAGCTTGCCATTGGCTGCACCCTTGAGCACCGCACACTTTCCCTGCATTCTGCACACACCGATACCGGGCCATGCACCGTTTTGTTTGCGCTGTGGAACAGCACCGAGCAACAGACTTACAGCTACCCCGCATTCCCTGAATCCGTTACCACCGAGCTGCCGTTTTTCCCGGCTCTATGCACGGTAACGGCGCAGTACACGGATGAAAACGGCAAGGTTTACGAGGCAGAATATTGCTTTTCCATCAATGCCGATGCCGAAATGGTTGGCACAGCGGCCGGATGATCTTTTTTGCATTCTGATTTTTCACAGCACTGCACCGACAGTTTTAAAAGCAGCAAAGCAGCCGGGGCTGACCATCGTGTCAGCCCCGGCTGCCTGTGTAAAATTCCTTTGATAACACGGCCAAGTCATGACCAGGCCACCATTCCATATTCAAAGCATTTATTCCGCTTTTCTTCGGAAAATAGTGCGAAATACAAACCTTACAAAAGGCCCGCAATAAAACATTTGATAGCATATTGCCATTGGGAAGTTCATTCCCCATGTTTGCACCCATGTGCCAAAAGTTTTTGTATCCTTAAACAACAATGTAGCTGCAAAGCTCATAATTGGGCACATAATGCAGCAAATGCAAATCGAGATCGCATATGTGATAAACTGCGGTCGATCACTCGGTTTAACAACCGTGAAAGCGAGTTTTGGCGCGATTTTTCCCACAAAAAAAAATTCCAGAACAAAAGCAATCGGCACCATGATCGGCAATTCATAAAGCGCTGCAAAAAAGGTTTTCCCTGTTACGCCGCCTGTGTTGAGCGCAACATTGTAAACGACCATTCCATACACCATAACGGTGGCCATAATAAGTGTGAATACGACATCTTCCAATTTGTTTTTCGGCAAAATAAAATCCTCCTTATGATAACTGATAATACCTGTGTTGTTCGTTATCATCCGGGAGGATTGTGCGTTTCCAATTGATACCAATATTATTTTGTCTTGCTGAATCATATCATATTTTACTCATTTATGCAACATCAATTTTTTCTTATTTCTGCCATTGTTTTGCGGGCAGGGCTCTGTTTTTTGCCATCCGGCTATAAAGAGATTGCTTTGATGCGGTTTCTTTTATATAATAATATAAGGTTTCTAAAGGAACTTGCATAGGAACCTTGAATATTTTCGTATAGTAGAGGCAGATCTCATGCAAAAAGATAAAATCTCCCGCCGGATACGACTTTTTGCCGCTGGCGGTGCCGTGGGTGCCGGGGTGTTTCTGGCCTTGTTCGGCCCGGCACTCTCCCCTTTCTGGGACGCCTTTTGCCGCGGCGGCTTTGTGGAAAAGGATATTCTGCAGCACTATGCAGGCTGGCTGTTTTTGCGCCAGTCGCCGGTGCAGTTTCCCCTTTGCTTTACTAAGCGCATCAACTGGCCAAGCGGCATCAGCGTTGCCTACACCGATTCCATTCCCCTGTTTGCGGCGTTCTTTCGGTTTTTCAGCGCGTTGCTGCCGGATACATTTCAGTACTTCGGCATTTTCAGCCTGCTGTGCTATGTGCTGCAGGCAGGCTTTGCCGCGCTGCTGCTGGGCGAATGGATGCCGGGCATCCTAAGGCCGGTTTTGGGCAGCCTGCTGTTTGCCTGCAGCCCTGTTATGATAGAGCGCACCCTGCACCACACGGCTTTGGCTGCGCACTTTTTTATTCTGGCGGCGCTGTATTACTATGTTCGCTCCCGGCACGAAGAGCGTTTCTGCTATTGGCCGTTGTGGGCGCTGAATGCGCTTTCCATTACCATTCATCCCTATTTTTTGCCCATGGTATTCGCTGTAACGCTGGCCATGCTGGCCGAATACGCCGTGCGCCATCGTGAGTGGAAAAAGCCCCTGGCGTTTTTGCTCAGCGATCTGGCCGCAGCCGTGGGGCTTGGATGGTGCTTTGGCCTTTTGGGCAGCGGCGGAACGGACGGCAGTGAAATGCTGTACGGCTATTTTTCCATGAATCTGAATGCGCTGTGGAACCCCACCAGCCTGAACACCGTGTGGAGCCGCTTTTTGCCGGTGCAGAATCAGATCCGCGGCAATTACGATGCCTTCAACTATCTGGGGCTGGGCATTCTTTTGGGGTGTGCTGCCGGGGCGCTGTGCCTGCTGCGCCGCCCCAAGCGCCTGCTTTTGCTGCTGAAGCAGCACTGGTGCCTAACGCTGGTGTGTGCGTGTTTAACGGCTTTTGCCGTCACCAACCAGGTCACCGCCAACGGCGCAGCCCTGATGACCCTTCCTCTGCCCGGCAAGCTGCTGGCGCTGTGCTCTGTTTTTCGTTCCAGCGGGCGCTTGTTCTGGCCTGTATATTACCTGCTGTTCTTGTTGGCACTCTGGGCGCTGGGCCAGCTTTTTGCGGGGCGCCGGGCCGCGCTGCTGCTGGGGGCGCTGGTGTGTGTGCAGCTGGCAGATCTTTCGCCTGCGCTGGCAGCCCGCCACGCAGAAACCTATCAATACCGCGAAGAATTTGCCACGCAGCTTACCAGCCCGTTCTGGCCGCAGGCAGCCGGGCGCTACGGCCACACCTGCTCGCTGGATGCCGATGCCCCCCAGCAGGATGCGCTGCATCTGGCACTTTGGGCAGCCGACAACGGCATGACCACCAACGATCTGTTTGCCGCACGCTACGACGCCGCCGGGCAGGCTGCACAGCAGCAAACCGCGCTGGCTCTTTTGCAAAGCGGGCAGCCCGCCGAGGATACCCTGTATATCACCCATTCGGAGGCCGTGTTCCTTTCGGTGGCCGAAAGCATTCCGGATTCTGCATGGTGCGGTGCGGTGGATGACAGCTGGTATGTGGTCGCCCCCGGTATGCAGGGCTTTGCCGCCGATGGCTGCGTGCCCTACGGCGACAGCTATCCCCTGCGCATTGCGGATTATTCTGACGATAACTGGCAAGGCGGCGTATTAAGCTGGGACGGCTGCACCGTGCTGCTGTATGACTCACCGCTTGCCCGCACCCGCCTGCAGAACGCCGCTGCGCTGCAGGCAAACGGAAAGGCCTATCCCATCGTGCAGATCAGCGATAAAGATGCCGGTTGGCTGATGGTCACACTGGACACCGCCGATGCTTCGGCCCTGCGCGGCCAGCCCCTGACTGTGATTGCCGCCGAGCCGGAAGCATAACCGCCAAATCATTCAAGAAAAACCAGAGAATCAACGAGGAAACCAATATGATCGAATTGAAAGTTACCAGCCTGCTGCCTACCCGGCTGGACAAATATCTGATGCAGGAATTCCCTGCGCTGGGCCTTGGCCGCTTAAACAAAGCTCTGCGCGAAAACAAGATCAAGCTCAACGGCAAAAAGCAGCCGCTCAGCACCCGCGTGCTGAACGGCGATAAGATTACGCTGTATTTGAAAGATGAACAGCTTGGCCTTGCCGAAGCCGACGGCCCGCTGTATCTGCAGGCGCGCTGCCCTGCCGAGATCGTGTATCAGGACGAAAATCTGATGATCGTGAACAAGCCCGCCGGTTTGATTGTGGAGCAGGAGGGTGAAGCCGATACCCTGATGACCCGTGTACAGCTGGCGCTGCACAAGGAGGGCACCCTAAGCAAATGCTCGCCGCGCCTTTGCCACCGGCTTGACACCGGCACCAGCGGCCTTGTGATGGTGGCCAAAAATGCGAAAGCCGAAGCATATTTCACCGAATTGATCCGCCAGCGCGCCATCAAAAAGAAGTATCTGTGCGTAACCTTTGGCCGCCCCCAGCCCGAAGCCGCCACGCTGAACGGCTGGCTGTACAAGGATGCCGAAAAGGGGCTGGTTTTTGTGCAGCACAAAAAGAGCCCCGGCGCCAAGGAAGTGATCACCCGCTATGAAACCGAGGCCTTCAGCGGCCGTTTGGCACTTTTGAAGGTGGAACTGATCACCGGCCGCACGCACCAGATCCGCGCACATTTAGCCAGCATTGGCTGCCCGATTTTGGGTGACAGCAAATACGGCAACAATGCCGCCAACCGCGAGCTGCGCTGCAAGTATCAGGCCCTTTGCGCATGGGAGCTCACCCTGCCCGAGATCAAAGACCCCGCTTATGCAAACCTTTCTCACAAGGTGTTCCGCGCACCCAAGCCCTGGTATTATGCCCAGATTTTGGACGGCACGCTGAAATAAGCCCGGCCTTTGCCGCTGGGAATGGATTATTTTTTGTTGAACTTTGGCACAAGCTATATTATAATAGATGGGGTTTGTGTTGCAGCACCCTAAAAATCCATGCACTGCAGGAGGAAACGCACCATGCCGACCTATATCACGCATTCGCGCGAAGAAACCGTTGCACTGGGCAAGCGGGCCGCTGCCGTGCTGCCCGCCGGAAGCCTGATCTGCTTTACCGGCGGTTTGGGCGCAGGCAAAACCGCTTTTTGCGAGGGGCTTGCACAGGGCCTTGGCTGTATTGATGAGGCAAGCAGCCCCACATTTGCCATTGTAAACTATTATCGCGGCCCTCGCCCGCTGGCGCATTTTGATTTATATCGCATTTCCACGGAAGAAGACCTGAACGCCGCCGGATTTTATGATTATCTGGATCAGGGCGTTACGGTGGCTGCCGAGTGGAGCGAAAACTGTGCCGAGCTGCTGGCAAAGGAAAACCCGATTTATATCCATATTGAATGGGTGGACGAAAACACCCGCAAGATCTCTGTAATGGGGGCAACATTTTGACGATTCTTGGCATTGATACGGCAGGCCGCACCATGAGCGTGGCTCTGCTGGAAAACGATACGCTGCTGTGCGAGCAAACGCTTGCCACCGGCCTTACCCACAGCGAAACCCTGCTGCCCACCGTGGATGCCGTGCTGAAGGCAGTAGGCAAAACCTGCGCCAATATCGATTTATTCGGCGTTTGTGCCGGGCCGGGCAGCTTTACCGGCCTGCGCATTGGTCTGTGCGCCGTAAAGGGGCTGGCTTTTCCCGCCAACACGCCCTGCGCGGCCGTTTCTACGCTGGAAGCACTGGCATGGAGCCACGTCGGCACCGGCACGGTGGTTGCCGCACAGGATGCCCGCCGCGGCGAAGTATACTGGGCCGCTTTTGATTTGGCCACGCACCAGCGCATTACACCCGATGCGGCCTCGCCCGTGGAAAAAATTCGCGCCGTGGCCGAAACCTGCCCCAAGCCCTTGCTGTTTGTGGGGGACGGCGCTTATCTGTGTGAGAGCGCTTTTTCCGCCGTGCCGGGCGTTTTGCCCTGCCCCGCCGCCCTGCGCACTGCCCGTGCCGCCGGTGTGTGTTTGGCCGCCAAGGCCATGGCTGAGCGCGGCGAAACCTGCCCGCCCGCCGCACTTTTGCCCAGCTATCACCGGCTGAGCCAGGCTGAACGCCAGCGCGCCGAACGACTGGCCCAAACCACCGAGGGCTGATTTGCATTATTTATCCATAGTCTGGGCACAAGGCCCGGGCACACCGATAAAACAGATAAAAAAGGAGCATGATCCATGAGTAAACCCATCGCGCTCGCCGCAGATCACGGCGGTTTTGAGCTGAAAGAGGCTGTAAAGCAGCATTTGACCGAGCTGGGCCTGGAATTTGTTGATTTCGGCACCCACAACACCGACAGCGTAGACTATCCCGATATGGCTGTGCCTGCCTGCGATGCCGTGGTAAAGGGTGAATGCCGCTGCGCACTGCTGTTCTGCGGCACCGGTGTGGGAATTTCCATTTCCGCCAACAAGATCCATGGCATTCGCGCCTGCTGCTGCAGCGATGTCTTTAGTGCTGAGTATACCCGCCGCCACAACGATGCCAATGCCCTGTGCCTGGGCGGCCGTGTAGTGGGCGCCGGTTTGGCCTGCACCTTGGTAGACCTGTTCTTGAACACCGAGTTTGAGGGCGGCCGCCATCAGCGCCGTGTGGATAAGATCACCGCACTGGAAAACCGCTGATCCCTGCGTTTTGTTTGATTTACCCATAATCATTATTCATATTAAGGAGTGTTCATTATGAAAGAGCCCATGATCGTAGACCATCCCCTTATCCAGCACAAAATCAGCCTGCTGCGCAACAAAGCCACCGGCACCAAGGAATTCCGTGATCTGGTAAACGAGATCGCCATGCTGCTGTGCTACGAGGCTACTCGTGACCTGCCCACCGAGGATGTGGAGATCGAAACCCCCGTTTCCGTGGCCCGCACCAAGGTTCTGGCTGGCCGCAAGCTGGCTCTGGTGCCCATTCTGCGCGCCGGTATGGGTATGCTGGACGGTATGCTGACTCTGATCCCTGCCGCTAAGGTTGGCTTTATCGGCCTGTACCGCGACGAGAGCACTCTGCAGCCCGTGGAGTATTTCTGCAAGCTGCCCTCTGATATTGAGGAGCGCGATGTTCTGGTGCTGGACCCCATGCTGGCAACCGGCGGCAGCGCTTCGGATGCGATTTCTCAGATCAAAAAGCACGGCGCACGCCACATTAAGTTTATCTGCCTGATCGCTGCTCCCGAAGGCATCGAGGCCCTGCACACCGCTCACCCCGATGTGGACATTTACATTGCCGCCAAGGATGAACGCCTGAACGAGAACGGCTACATCGTGCCCGGCTTGGGCGATGCAGGCGACCGTATTTACGGCACCAAGTAATTTTTGCAAAATGATGCATTCGGCCCCATGCCAGATTCGGCATGGGGCCGTTTTTATGCGCAGGCACTTGTTTTTGCCAAATGAAAATAAGGTGAAAAAATCCCCGACATCTTCTTCGGCTGCTGACAGCCGGAAGATGCCGGGGAACGCTTTTTTATTTCGTTGATACGGCGTGCAGAATATACCGCAGCCGCTGCAGCACTGGTTAAACCCGCAGGGCAGAAATTATACAGCAATGCCCCACATTACGGGCAAATCCAAAACGCAAACTTAGTTGGCGTTGTTGGTGTTGCGCAGGGTAACATCGTGGCTGCCGCCCTCTACGATGCTTGTGGAGGAAACCACCGTCAGGCGGGCCTTCTCCTGCAGCTCAGGGATCGAGAGTGCGCCGCAGTTGCACATGGTGGAGCGCACCTTGTACAGAGTGGTCTGCACACCGTCGGCCAGGGGGCCTGCATAAGGCACATAGCTGTCTACGCCTTCTTCAAAGCGCAGAGTGGAAGCGCCGCCCAGATCGTAACGCTGCCAGTTGCGGGCACGGTTGCTGCCCTCGCCCCAGTATTCCTTCATAATGTTGCCGTTGATGCGAACCTTTTCCGTGGGGCTCTCATCAAAGCGGGCAAAGTAACGGCCCAGCATAACAAAGTCAGCACCCATGGCCAGTGCCAGAGTGATGTGGTAGTCATGCACAATGCCGCCGTCGGAGCAAATGGGAATATAAATGCCGGTTTCCTTGTAGTACTCGTCGCGAGCCTTGGCAACCTCGATCACAGCGGTAGCCTGGCCGCGGCCGATGCCCTTGGTTTCGCGGGTGATGCAGATGGAACCGCCGCCGATGCCGATCTTGATAAAGTCAGCGCCGGCCTCGGCCAGGAAACGGAAGCCCTCACGGTCAACCACGTTGCCTGCGCCCACCTTCACCTTGTCGCCATAGTTGGCGCGAATCCAGCCGATGGTGCGGCTCTGCCATTCGCTGAAGCCCTCAGAGGAGTCGATGCACAGCACATCCACACCGGCGTTGACCAATGCGGGCACACGCTCGGCATAGTCACGGGTGTTGATACCGGCACCCACCACATAGCTCTTGTTGGCGTCCAGCAGTTCGTTTACATTTTCCTTGTGGCTGTCGTAGTCCTTGCGGAACACCATATACTGCAGGTGGCCGTTTTTGTCCACCAGAGGCAGGCTGTTGATCTTATTGTCCCAAATGATGTCGTTGGCTTCCTTCAGGCTGGTATCAGAAGGAGCGGTGACCAGCTTTTCCAGCGGAGTCATAAACTCGCTCACCTTAATATCGGTGCTCATGCGGCTGATGCGGTAGTCACGGCTGGCCACAATGCCCAGCAAACGGCCGTTGGCAGTGCCATCGTCCGTGATAGCCACGGTGGAGTGGCCGGTTTTCTGCTTGAGTGCCAGCACGTCAGCCAGAGTGGCATCGGGAGAAAGGTTGGAATCGCTGGTAACAAAGCCCTTTTTGTAGCCCTTGACATGGGCCACCATAGCGGCTTCGCTTTCAATGCTCTGGCTGCCGTAAATAAACGAAACACCGCCCTGCTTGGCAAGGGCCACAGCCAGATCGGGGCCGGAAACCGACTGCATAATGGCGCTGATCATGGGAATGTTCATCTGCAGGGGGCATTCTTCCTGACCCTTTTTATATTTTACCAAAGGAGTTTTCAGGCTTACATTGTCGGGAATGTTATCAGCCGAGGAATAACCGGGTACCAACAGATACTCACCAAAGGTGCGGGAAGGTTCTTCAAAATAATAAGCCATAAAACTTCTCCTTTTCTGATCACGTTTTCTGAACCGGCGGGCCTTGATTGCCCTGCGGGCAGCACATCCATTTGAAGTACAATATATCACTACTATACCACAAATGTCAACAAATACAAAGCCCTGTCATGCCCAAAGTTTATAGTGGAAAACAGGGATTTTCTTGTCAGAATGCCCACATTGCGGTTTTTGGCGGGAAAACGGATTTTTAAGGGCATTAGCGCACAATTCTTAACACCGGCACCTTAGGCCAAACATACCGGCTGCCGCGCTATAGGCAAAGCCAATATTTTATGTAATACCGTAATTTCAAAATTCATGCTGCACCAAAGCTGCCGGAAGGGCGCCGAAGCAGCCTGATAGAGGCAATCCCTGTTGTATTGCATAAAAAAATCCCCCTGCCGCGCTTGCAACTGGCAGAGGGAGAATCGGCAAAAGCCGCTTGAGGGGAGCGGCTGCCCCGGCCATGATCGGCCTGCCCCGGGGCTGAGGAGAAAACACATGAAAAAGTTCTTTGCTTGTTCTTGCAACTAAATTGTAACCTTTTTGAAACTATTTGTCAATCACTTTTTTGTAAAAATTTTGTAATTTTTATCCAAGTTCTTCCGCCCTGTTCTGCAGCTGCAGGGCGCATTCAAAGGCCGCGTGGCCTTCACGCTCAGCGCACACATACCACCAGCCGTTTTCCTGATCGGCGCACTGCATCTGCACGCTTTCGCCCATGGGCACCTCCCGGTGATACACAATGCGCACTTCGGCCACCCGGGCGCTACGCAGCACCTGCAGCGGCAGTGCGCTGCAGGCGGCATCCACATAGCGGGTGTTGTTCATGTGGCCGTTGGTATCGCAGCAGCTGTAATCGGCGCATTTCTCCCCTGCCGGCTGCACCGCCTCTGCGGCATGAATGCGCTGTTCCAGTTCTTCGGGCACATTGGCCTGCCACTGTGCAGGAAAGCCCTCGGGTGGGCGGCGCATAATGCGTCTGCTTTCGGTGTTCACCAGCATCCAGCGGCTGTCAGACATGGCCAAAAGCTCACCCGCCGGGCCGAAAACCTTGGTCACGCGCTTGTACACGGCGCGCTGCGGGGCCTGCCCGATGGTTTGCAGGCGCACAATCTGCCCGCGCCGGGGCGGTGTGTAAATTTGCACGGCCTGGCGTGTGAGCAAAAACACAGCCTTTTCATCGCGATAAAAAGCATCGTCCATGCCCAGTGCGGTGCATTGGTCGGTGCCCACCTGCTGCACAAGGCGCAAAAGCCCTCCTGCGGTAAGTTCACCTGCGAAATCACATTCGCATTCCAGCACCCTGAATTCTTCGGAATAGGGCTCCCCCATTTTAGTAAGATCCACATTGCTCATAGATCCGGTTCCTTTCTGCACTTGAAAAAGCAGCCAAGGCCGCGGCGGGCTGCATAGAAAAATTTCTTATGCAAGGCCGACTTTAGCCTGTGGCTGCTTCATTTGTTTTTACGGCACACCTTGCCAAAAGGCGTGATCGCTTTAGTAATCGTTGCGCATTTTGGCACGAAGCTTGCGCCAGATGTTAAAGCAGGAAAGCGCCAGCGCGATCACCATCAGGCCCACGACCATCCAGCCGCTGCCGTTTTCATCAAAGCTTTTCATATCGCTCCAGCCCTGGTCCATGGCGGCATTCACTTCGGCAGGCAGCGTGGTAAACACCTCGCTGCGCTCGATCACATCCGCATCGGGATAGGCAATGGGGCTGTTTTTCAGCTCATCATCCAGGCTTTCGCGCACTTCATCAATGGGGGTGGAGTAGCCCGTATAGTCGCAGTTGGCAGCGGCCACATCGGTTTCGCACATATAATTGATAAAAATCTCCGCTGCTTCCTTGTTTTTGCAGTTTTTGGGAATGCACATGGCATCCACATACAGGTTGCTGCCCTCTTTGGGGAACACGAATGCCAGATCCGGGTTATCCTGGATCATGGTAATGGCATCGCCTGCATAATAGGGTGCCAGCGCCGCTTCGCCGCCTGCCATTTTATCAAAAATTTCGTCCATAACATAAGCCTGCACCATATTTTTCTGGTTTTTCAGCTCCGTCATACACTGTTCCACCTCTTCCACACTGGAAGGGTTCATGCTCAGGCCCAGCTTTTTGGCCGCAATGGCCACTGCGTCGCGGCTGTTGTTAAACATCAGAATGCTGCCGGTATATTGCGGGTCCCACATATCGGCCCAGCTTGTGGGCGGCTCTTCCACCAGGGTGGTGTTGTAGATCAGGCCCACAATGCCCCATGTATAGGGCACACTGTAGGTATCGGTGGGGTCATACTCCAAGCCCCGGTAACCGGGGTTGATCTTGGCGGCGTTGGGAATATTTTTGTAGTCCAGCGGTGCCAGCATATCCTCTTGGATCAGCTTGCCCACCATGTAATCCGAGGGCACCACAACATCATAGCTTGCGCCGCCGGATTTGATTTTGGCATACATGCTCTCGTTGGAATCGTAGGTGGTATAGTTCAGCTCAATGCCGGTAAGCTTTTCAAAGGCCGACAGAATATCCACGCTTTCATCCGAGCCGTCGCTGATATAAAGGCCCCAGTTGTACACATTCAGCGTGATCTTCTGATCTGCCAGGCGGGTCCAGTCATAATCGGCAGAAACCGAGATATCGTCGTTCACCACAATTTTTCCGTTTTGCGTTTCCAAACCGCGGGCGCGTGCCTGCTCGGCATAGCTTTGTGCAAAGGCCGACGGTGCAAAGCCCAGCGAAAGCACGGCAGCCAGCAGACCGCAAAGAATTTTTTTCATACTGCTCTCCCCTTTCTCAGCGGCGCTTGCGGCGGCGAGTGTCCCATGCGTTGGAGATCAGAATGATCGCCAAAATCACAAGGAACATAATGGTGGACAGGGCGTTGATCTCCGGGCTCACCTTTTTGCGGGTCATGCTGTAAATGGCGATGGGCAGCGTTTGCAGGGTGCCGCAGTTGAAATAGGAAATAATGAAATCGTCAATGGAATAGGTGAGGCAGATCAAAAATGCCGACAGGATCGCCGGAGAAAGCTCGGGCAGAACCACCTTGAAAAATGCCTGTGTAGGGTTGCAGCCCAGGTCCAGCGCTGCTTCGTACAGGCGCACATCCATTTGGCGCAGCTTGGGTGCCACATTGAACACCACATACGGCACATTGAATGTGATATGCGCGATCAGCAGCGTGGGCAGGCCGAACACCGAATCCGGCAAAGCCTGCACCTTGCCCGCAAAGCCCTGATACATTACAAACAGCAGCATCATGGAAACGCCGGTGATGATCTCGGGGTTGGCCACCGGGATATAGCTGATGTTGTTGATCACCAGCTGCGAGCGGCGGCTCATGGCCTGAATGCCCACGGTTGCCAGCGTGCCCAGCACCGTTGCCGCCACCGAGGCTATAAGCGCCACTACAAGGCTGAGCCACAGCGCGTTCAAAATCAATTCATTGGTAAACAGGCTTTTATACCAGCTTAATGTAAAGCCTGTAAACACGGTGCGGCTTTTGCTTTGGTTAAAGCTGAACACGGCCATAACCGCAATGGGCAGATACATAAAGCCGAACACCATGATCACATAGGTGCGCAAAAGGGCGCTGCTTGCTTTTTTGTTCATCAGATCACGCCCTCCATTTCAGATTCGTCAAAGCTGCTGGTAAAGCTCATGCACAAAAGCACGATCACCATCAGCACAAGGCTCATCGCCGAGCCCACATGGAAATTGTAGCTGTTGCCAAGGAACTGCAGCTCGATCAGATCACCGATCAGCAGATTGGAGCCGCCGCCCAGCATACGGCTGATCACAAAGGTGGAAACCGAGGGCACAAACACCATGGTGATGCCTGTGGCAATGCCCGGTGTGGACATGGGGATCAGCACACGGGTAACGATGCGGCGTGTATTTGCCCCCAGATCCTGTGCGGCCTCCACAATGCTTTGGTCGATCTTGGTCATGGCTGTATACAGCGGCAGGATCATATACGGCAGGTAGTTATACACCATGCCCAGCACCACAGCGCCGCTGGTATTGATCATGTGAAAGGGCCCGATGCCAAACACACCCAATAGGCGGTTGATCAGGCCGTTGTTTTCCAGAAGGGTCATCCAGGCATAGGTGCGCAGCAAAAAGTTCATCCACATGGGCAGCATGAGCAGCATCAGCATAATGTGCTGCTTGTTGCCATCCAGACGGCTTAAAAAATATCCCACAGGGAAAGCCACGATCAGGCAGATGATGGTGGCTTCGGCGGCCAGCAGCAGGCTGCGGCCATACACCGAGCTGTAGCGCCCGATCATAAAAATATTTTCCAGCGTAAACTGGCCGGCATCGTTGGTGAGGGCGTAGTAGATCACCATGATCAGCGGCACAATCACAAAAATTGCCATCCAAACCAGATACGGCGCGGCAGTCCATTTATTTTTGATCATGGCATTACCCCTCCATGCGGGCCATGATGTGGATCTCATCCGGGCCCACATTCATGCCGATCACTTCGCCGGGCTTGCAGGCGCGGGTGCTGTGGATCAGCCATTCCTTGCCCTCGCAGTCCACACGCATTTCAAAATGCACGCCCTTGAAGATCACCTCGTTCACAAGGCCGGTAAGCATACCGTTTTCCGGCGTGGTGACCTCAACATCTTCGGGGCGCACCACCACCTGCACAGACTGGTTTTTGGCAAAGCCCTTATCCACGCACACGAACTCCTGGCCCGAAAAGCTTACGCGGTAGTCCTCGAGCATAACGCCGTCAATGATATTGGAAGCGCCGATAAAGTCGGCCACAAAAGCATTTTCCGGCTCGTTGTAGATATCTTCGGGGCTGCCGATCTGCTGGATCTTGCCCTTGTTCATAACCACCACGGTGTCCGACATGGTCAGAGCTTCTTCCTGATCGTGCGTTACATAGATAAAGGTGATATCCATTTCGCGCTGCAGGCGCTTGAGCTCTACCTGCATTTCCTTGCGCAGTTTCAGATCCAATGCGCCCAGGGGTTCGTCCAGCAGCAGCACCTTGGGCTGATTTACCAGGCTTCGGGCAATGGCCACACGCTGCTGCTGACCGCCGGACATCTGGTTGATGCGGCGGCGCTCGTAGCCCTTCAGGCCCACGACCTCCAGCATTTCGCGCACCTTTTTGTTGATGGTTTCTTCGTCCAGCTTTTTCAGGCGCAGGCCAAATGCCACATTTTCAAACACATTCAAATGCGGAAACAGTGCATATTTCTGGAAAACCGTGTTCACCTGCCGCTTATAAGGCGGTAAACCGGCGATATCCTTTCCGTCAAAAAACACATTGCCGCTTTCCGGCTCTACAAAACCAGCGATCACACGCAGGGTGGTTGTTTTGCCGCAGCCGGATGGGCCAAGGAATGTTACAAACTCCTTGTCGTGAATATCCAGCGAAAGGCCATTCAGCACCTTGTCACCGTCAAAATCCACAACGATGTTTTTGAGAGATACGATCACATTGTTTTCCATTTTTCTTACTTGTCCCCCTTGCGGTCATTGCCCGGGCAAAGCCGGGCGGTTATGTTTCATCGCCATTTTCTTCTTTCTTTTCCGGCAAAACCTTGATGCGCAGCTGATGAATGCGGCGGCTGAACACCTTTACCACATCCACCGTCAGGCGGCCCTGCTCAAAATGCTGCCCTTCCCGCGGCAGCCGGCCGATCTGTGCCAGCGCCCAGCCGCCCACGGTCGTGTATTCCTCTACCATTTCATCCGATATCGGGAAATCGGCAGCAAAATCTTCCATGCTCATCGAGCCGCTTACCAGCCAGGAATGGTCGGCCTGTTCGCGGCAATCATCCACGGCTTCATCGTGTTCGTCCCAAATCTCGCCCACCAGCTCTTCCAGAATATCCTCCAGCGTAACAAGGCCCTGCGTGCCGCCGAATTCATCGATCACGATCGCCATGTGGTTCTGGTTTTTCTGCAGCTGGTGCAGCAGCTCGCTGATCTTGGTGTGGCCGGTGGTATATTCCACCTCGGTGATCAGGTGTTCCAGATCAGCTGTGCCCTCCACATAAGAGGGGAAAAAGTCTTTTTCCAGCACCACACCGATCACATTGTCGATGCTTTCGTGATACACGGGAATGCGCGAGAATCCGCTTTCCTCAAAGCGGTCGGCCAGTTCTTTCATGGAAACCGTATCCTCCACGGCTTCCATATCCACGCGCGGCGTCAAAATTGATTCCACTTCCAGATCGTCAAACTCAATGGCCGAACGGATCAGTTCGCTTTCGCTTTCGTTCAGTGTGCCATCGTTGTGCGCTTCGCTCACAATGCTGATCAGTTCATCTTCTGTGATGGTATCCACATTTTTCAGGTGGAACAGCTTTTGCAGCAAACGCTTCCACGCGCGGAACAAGGCGTTGAGCGGGCTGAACACCATCATCAGCGCATGAATGACCGGGGCCACCATCACGGCGCAGTCCTCCGGCATTTCTTTTGCAAGGCTTTTAGGCGTTACTTCGCCAAAGATCAGCACAATAGCCGTCATAACGATCGTGGAGATCGTGGGGCCGTTATCCTGAAACAGGCGCGTGAAAAACACCGTAGCCAAGCTGGCAGAGGCAATGTTTACAATATTATTGCCGATCAAAATTGCCGAAAGCAGATCATCGTAGCGGTCGATCAGCTTTACGGCGCGCGCCGCGCGAACATCGCCGTCATCGGCACGCACCTTCAAGCGCACACGGTTCAGGCTGGAAAACGCGGTTTCCGATGCCGAAAAAAAAGCCGAGAGCGCCACCAAAACCAGAATTGCAAGCAAAATCGTACTGTTACCGTCGTCCATGGGAAAATTCACTCCTATAAATCAAGAAAAATACAGTTCCAGTGCGCGGCACACCACGGGGATGGTGGCGCACAGGGTTTTCTGTCCGTTATATGTTTCAGCGGCATCCTCATCGGCATTGTCCGAGATGGCACGCAGCACAGCGCAGCGAATATCCGCTGCACGGCACACCTGCGCCACCGCGCCGCCTTCCATTTCACAGCTGATCGCGTGGAATGTATCGCGCAAAAAGTCATTGAGCTTTTTATCCGCCACAAAACGGTCACCGGTGGCGATCACGCCGCGCTGGCAATGAATGCCCGCTTCCTCTGCGGCTTTTTCCAGGCAGTCGGCCATGGCGGCATCGCAGGGCAGATAGGCTGTAGCCTGATCGCCGTCCGGGAATTCCTTGCTCACCTTTCCCCAGGGGATCACACCCAGCGGGGTTCCGGCTGCGGCCATGTCCATATCATACTGCACACAGCTTTCGGCCACAGCCAGATCGCCCAGGCCAAGGCCCTTGCACAGGCTGCCGCCCACACCGGCGTTTACGATCATTTCCACATTGTAGCGGCAGATCATGATCTGTGCGCAGCGGGCAGCGTTCACCTTGCCCACGCCGCTGACAGCGCCCACCACAGGGCGGCCGTTCAGCTGGCCGGAAACAAATTCAATGTGGCTGATGGTTTCGCTGGTTTTGTTTTCCAAACGGTCCAGCAGGGGGGCCAGCTCAAACCCCAAAGCAGAAAGAATACCGGTCATGTGTTGTTTCTCCTTTAATATCCGTAAAATTTTATGGTTTTGCTCTTTGTCTGGTTGCAGCATATACAGCCAGAGCGCCCAGAACCGAGGCCGCCACGCCCGCTGTAAGCATGGCGCGCACCCCAAGGGCATCCAGCAGCCAGCCGCCGCTCAGATTGCCCACAAGGCCGCCCACCACGGTGGAGGTGGTCATGAGTGCCTGCCCCTTCACTTTATCCTGCGGCTGCATGATCTCGTTGGCATAGTACACACCGGCCGGAATATACAGCGCAAATCCAAGGCATTGCAGCGCACCGCCTGCGCACAGCCCGGCCACCGAGCCCGCCAGCAGGCAAACGATGCCCTTCAGCGAAAAAAACACCGCCGACATCCGCAGCCAGAAGGCACTGCTTTTGCGCTGCACCAGCCAGCTGAACACCATCATAGTGGGCAATTCCACTCCGGCTGTGATGGCGCTCACCGTGCCCAGCGAAGCACTGTCGCCGCCCACTGCCAGCACTACCTGATACAGATACGTGTTCAGATAGTAGTGATTGATAAACAGCAGCCCCACGCCCACCAGCAGCAGGCCAAAGCCGGGGTACCGCCGCAGCAGCGCCATGGCCGATTCCGAGCTTTGGGTTTCTTTTTGCCCATCCGCCACCGGCTGCAGCCGATAGCCGCTGAGCAGCGCCGCCAGCAGTGCCAATATCAGCAGCACCGCAAACGGCATGGCATCCGAGCCAAAGTGCGCCGTCACGCGGCCCAGCACATACGAGATCGCCGCATAGCAGATTGAGCCGGTGCCGCGTGCCTTGCCGTAGTCCACCGTTTGGCCGCGGTCCATAAAATAAGTAGCCAGTGCATTCATCAGCGGCTGCTGCGTCATAATGCCTACGCACAGCGGCACATAGCACAGGGCTGCCGCCGTGAGCGTATGGGGGCCGATGCACAGCCCAACGGCTGCCGCCAGACTGATGATTTGGCAAATGCGCAGATAAAAGTTCAGCGTATGTGTGGCCGAGCGGTCAGCCGCGGCCGCCACCGCCGGTTGTATAAGTGCGCCCGCCGCGTTCACACCGGCCATCAAAAGGCCAATGTTTCCGGCAGAAAAGCCGCGCCCGGTCAAAAATACCGAGGCATAGCCAATGGCCGCACAATAGCTCATCCAGTAAGCGCCCTGCCCTGCTGCATAGTGCAGCGTTAAGTTTTTGGCCATGGTTTTATTCCTCACAGTCTTCACAGTACAGCATTTTCTGCAAAAAAATTTTGTCCGCTATCGTTTGGGTCATGCGCGGCAGGATCAGCCCCTGCGGGGCTGCGTGTTCCTGCTGGCCAAAGCAGCTGTGTACCGCGCTTTCCAGCGATGCACAAAAGGCATCGTAGTTTTGCTGGGGCGTTTTGCCGCTTTGCCGCTCGGTAAGGCGCAGCAGCTGCACACATTCGGGAATGCTGCACACCTGCTTGAGCGGGCAAAGCATCAGCAGCATTGCCAGATGGCGGCGGTCATAGCGCTTTTTTTCGGGCGGCGGCAAAACGCGCTGTTTCACATAATTGTTCACCATGGATTTGGTGAGCAGCAGCTCCTCGCTGCTGTCGGCACTGGAAAGCGGCGCAAGCACCCGATTTACGCAATTGACAAGCTGATCCATATACAGTTCGATCTCGGGCAGTCGGCTGTAGCGCGGCATCGTGAACGCCGCCATTTCCGCGCGCACTTTTTCCAGCCGCTGCTGTCGGCGTGTTTTTTGCAGCGGCGAATTCCGCTCGATCACGGTTCGTCCTGACCCGGGTGGTTTTTGCGCCACGCCAGATAGGCTTCCAGAATAACGGCAGCGGAAACCGAATCCAGAATTTCCTTGCGCTTTTTGCCAAAGGTGTTGGTTTCGCTCAGAATGGCCGCCGCCGAGATCGTGGTTTGGCGTTCATCCCACATGACAGGCTCACTGCCCCACAGCTCGGCAATTTTGCCCGCAATGCGGCGGCATTTTTTTGCCTGACTGCCCTCGGTGCCGTCCATGTTTTTGCAAAGGCCCACCACGATTTTTTCGGCACCGTTGGCCTTGGCAGTCTCCACCACGGCTTCGGCCACCTTGTTCATGCTTTTTTCTTCGATCTGCGGTGTAATGGCGCGCGTGAGCATCTCGGTGGCATCGCAGATAGCCAAGCCGGTGCGCGACTCGCCGTAATCAACTGCAAGGATCTTCATACTGTTTTGCTCCTCTTTATTTGCGCAGGCGCTTATCGCTGTGCACCGCAATGGTGCTGCCTACGGTTTGAATGATATTCACGATCACGACCAGCAGCACCACGGCCACCAGCATGATCAGCGGTTTATAACGGTTGTAGCCATAGCTGATGGCGATTTTGCCCAAGCCGTCGCCGCCAATGGCACCTGCCATAGCGCCGTAGCCCAAAATCGTGGTGAGGGCCGTGGTCACCTGCCCGGCCAGACTGGGAATGCTTTCGGGGATCATCACCTTCCAGATGATCTGAAACGGCGTTGCGCCCATGCTCTGGGCAGCCTCGATCATACCGGCATCCACCTCACGCAGCGAGCTTTCGATCAGGCGTGCCATAAACGGGAACGCTGCCACCACCAGCGGCACAATGGTGCCCTTGGTGCCCACGCTGGTGCCCATGAGCAGGCGCGAAAGCGGCATGACCATGATCATCAGGATCAAAAATGGCACACTGCGCAGAATATTGATCAGCGCATTCAAAACAGCCATCACCGGCTTGGGCAGCGGCAGCACGCCGTCTTCCCTGCCTGCCACCAGCAAAACGCCCAAAGGCAGGCCGATCACCAGTGCAAAAAAGGTTGCCAGCAGCGTGGTGTACAGCGTGGCCCAAATGCCCGCATAAAACTCTCCGCTGGCCCAGATTTTGAAAAGTTCATTCACCGCTTCGGCGGTAAACATTTTTGCATAGTTCATGCTTGCACCTCCTCCACGGAAATTCCGGGGAACTTGCGCAGATAATCCAGCGCCTTAGCCGCCTGGCCCTTATCCCGCGGCAGGCCCAGCAGCATACTGCCGTACACCTGGCCGTCCAGCAAACTGGTATCGGCCGAGATCACGCTCAGCAGAACGCCGCAGTCCACTGCCATGGCCGCCACCAGCGGGCGGTCGGTAGAATTGCTGCCGTTGAACGCCACGCGAATTCTGGGCGTATCATTGCCGTAGCCATGGCCCGACATCCCGCCGGGATACACCAGCTTGCGGGCAGCGTTGGTTTTGGGGTTGGCGAAAATTTCGGCCACGGGGCCTTCCTCCACCACCTTGCCGCCGTCCAGAATGGCCACGCGGCTGCAGATCTCTTCCACAACGCTCATCTGGTGCGTGATTACCACCACCGTGATGCCCATTTTCTGGTTGATCTCTTTCACAAGCTGCAGAATGCTGTGCGTGGTGTTGGGATCAAGCGCGCTGGTGGCTTCGTCGCACAGCAGCACCTTGGGCTGTGTGGCCAAAGCGCGGGCAATGGCAATACGCTGGCGCTGGCCGCCGCTCAGCTGGGCCGGAAATGCCTTGGCCTTATCCGGCAGGCCCACAAGCTCCAGCAGCTCCATGGCGCGCTTTTCGGCCTGTGCCTTGGGCACACCGTCCAGCTCCATGGGGAAGCAGATGTTCTTCAGGCAGTTGCGCTGCATCAGCAGATTGAACTGCTGAAAGATCATGGTGATCTCGCGGCGGGCCGCACGCAGTTGGGCCGGTGTGAGCGCAGTCATATCGCGGCCGTTTACCAGCACATTGCCGGAGGTGGGGCGTTCCAGCATATTGATGCAGCGCACCAAAGTGGACTTGCCCGCACCGGACATGCCGATGATGCCGTAAATTGCACCATCCTCAATGGTGAGGTTGATATCCTGCAGTGCATGCACCTCACCGCCGTCTATGGTAAAGCTTTTGGTTAAATTTTTCAGTTCGATCAAGAAAAGCCTCTCCCTTACAATGCCCGCAGCCGTGATGGCGCGGGCTGATTTGCATATAAAAGTTATTATAGCATATTTTGTATTATTGTGATAGTGCGATTTTCACATTTACAGGGGTTTTATTGTATATTTATCCGCTGTTTACACAGCCGCCGCCTGTTTTTGCGAAAGCACAAGATGCAAAAAGCCGCCGGGAAGGTTCCCGACGGCTTTTTGCAGCGGCAGAAGCATTCTGTCAAGGGCGCATTCTGCCTGTTTTTAAGTAAAAGCGTTTTCGCACGATCTCATGCACCGCTACGGTGGCTGCCGCACCCTGACTGTGCCCGGTTCAAGGCAGCCATGCAGCGCTTGGCTTTTCCGCCGCGCCGGTATTGTGCGGTGATGCTTTCCATCAGAAAATGCACAGCACAGAGCCGTCGCTGTAAGTGGTGCTGATGTAATCCTTTACTGCCTGGCTGGTAATGGCGGCCACCAGTGCCTTGGTGAGATCAGCATCCTTATTCTGCTCGGCCACCGCCAGAATATTGGCGTAGGTCTGTGCGCATTCAGAATCAGCAGCTTCCACATACAGGCCGTTTTCGGCAGGGCTCAAACCGGCCTCCTTGGCGTAGTTGCCGTTGATCACAGCCATGTCAACATCCTGCAGAGCGCGGGGCAGCTGTGCAGCTTCCATCTCCACGATCTTCAGATTCTTGGGGTTGGCGGTGATGTCCAGCTGGGTGGCGGAAAGGCCGGCGTTGGCATCCAGCTCGATCAGGCCTGCATCGGCCAGCAGCTGCAGGGCGCGTGCCTCGTTGGAGGGGTCGTTGGTCACAGCGATCTGTGCGCCGTCGGCCAGCTCATCCAGGCTGGCAGTTTTGCCGCCGTACAGTGCATAGGGCTCGTAGTGAACGGCTGCAACGCTTACCAGATGCGTACCGTTTTCTGCGTTGAAGCTGTCCAGATACGGGGTGTGCTGGAAATAGTTGGCGTAATATTCGCCTTCCTCCACCACATTGTTGGGCTGAATATAGTCATCAAACACATCCACCTGCAGGGTGATGCCGGCAGCCTGCAGAATGGGGGCCACGGCGTTTTCCAGAATTTCCGCATGGGGCGTGGCGCTGGCAGCGATTTTCACGGTGGTGCCTGCCAGAGCGGCATAGTCCACAGAAGCATCGTAGCCGTCACCGGTCAGTTCAGCAGCCTGGCTGGCAGAAGCAGCGGGCGCAGCCGAGGAAGCGGCAGCAGCCGAGGAAGCAGCAGAGCCGCCGCAGGCAGTGAGGCTGAAGGCCAGAGCGCCTGCCAGAACCGAAGAAACGATTTTTTTCATGATATATACTCTCCTTTTTGATTTTGTGTGCCGACTGCACACTTTTTTCTGATTCAGAAGATCAGAGCGGCTGTTTTGGGCAATAAAAAAAGCAGGCCAACCTTTCGGCGCCTGCACATTAGCCTTTTTGCCCCGGAAAAACTTTACCGGGCAGCACAAAGGGCACATGCAGCGCTCATCGGCATGCACATGTACATCTGCATCATCATGGTAGCACATACAAAACGAGTCATTGCAAAAGCCCTTCCTTTCTTCTGAAGATGGTTTTATTATAACGCCTGTATTCCCATTGTCAAGCTGGGAATTCGTTTGTTACTTTTTTGTAGCATTTTCCGTTTTGGCAGCTTTTCAGCCTTTTGCTTTGGCTGCAAAAAGCCTTTGTATGCGGCGGTAAATTCCACCGCCATTTTAAATTATTCGTGTATATGATATTTATTTTATGTTTGGCCCGCTTTATTGCGCTAACGCAACGCCCTGTAATACAGGGAATGAGCATTTTTCATGCTGTAAGTGATTGAATTTTGCAGCATGATATTTTATAATAATACACATTATTGCAAAAGGCCGCCGGATGCCCCGGCGGCAGGGAAAGGAAAGCCATGAGGGATTTAGAATCGATTCGCCGCGAGGTTGCCGAGTGTGACCAGGAGATTTTGCGGCAGTTAGAGCGCCGTATGAACTGCGTGAATGAGATCATTGATTACAAAAAAGCCACCGGTGTGCCCATTTTGCAGCCCAATCAGGAAAAGCGCCAGCAAAAAGCCCTGCGCGCTTTGGCTGCCGGAAACCAGTATGAAGACGAAATGCTGAATATTTTTGAAAGCATTACCGAAATGAGCAAAAAGGTGCAGGCCAAAGCACTGGTACACGGCAATATTGCTCTGGTGGGCTTTATGGGCGTGGGCAAAAGCACCGTATGCACCCTGCTCAAGCAGATGCTGGCCATGGACAGCGTGGAAAGCGACGAGATCATTGTGCAGCGCGCCGGAATGAGCATCAACGATATTTTTGATCATTACGGCGAGGCACATTTCCGCGATATGGAGTCGCAGGTGCTCAAAGATCTGGGCGTATGCCATCAAACCGTCATCAGCTGCGGCGGCGGCGCTGTGCTGCGCCCCCAGAATGTGGAAACGCTGCGCCAGCACAGCCGGATCGTGCTGCTGACTGCCAGCCCCGAAACCATTCTTTCGCGCGTGAAGGACAACGATGATCGCCCCAAGCTGCGCGGCAAAAAGAATGTGCGCGACATTGCCGCCATGATGGCTGTGCGTGAGCCTGCCTACATAGCCGCCGCCGATGTGATCGTAAACACCGACAACAAAAGCGTTTTGCAGATCTGCGAAGAGATCATCACCCGCCCCATTGCCTTTGGCAAGGGCCAGAACGCCTGATCGCAATTTAAAATTTATAAAAAAGAGCGCCCCTTTGCCGAACCAACCGTCGGCAGGGGCGCTCTTTTTTGTAAGGCATCGGCACACGGCTCCCAGTGCCGCCGCAGCCATGCGCAAAAGACCGCAGGGCAGAGATCGTGCGGTGATGCCTGAATTTTTAATATTTGGCAATGGGCAGGGATTCATCGTCCTCGCCGGGCTCAATGGCGCGGATCTCAACCTGATAGCGCACATTGGGATTGGGCTCTACCCACACCGTTTCACCGATCTTGCGGCCAAAAATAGCCTCTCCCAGCGGAGATTTGCGGCTGATCAGGCCATCGTCGGCATTGATGCGCAGTGAAGTGACCACACGAACGATCATTTCTTCCTCATCGTCCGGCAGCCACAGGGTCACCCTGTCAAACAGGCCCACGCCGTCGCCCTTGGTTTCGGCGCTCACCACGCGGGCAGTTTTGATCATATTCTGCAAATAACGAATTCGGCTTTCGTTTCGGCCGCGCTGGCGTTTGGCCTCTTTGTATTCGTAGTTTTCACTCAGATCGCCGAACGCCCGCGCCGATTTCACCTCAGCATTCAGCTGCGGCCGCAGCTCACAAATGCGGTGGTCGATCTCCTCCTGCATTTTGCGAATATCCACCTCGGTAAGCTCATCATGCATACGATCCTTCTCCTTTCCCCTTTTGTGCGCAAAATGCCCTGCACCGGAAACCCCGCCCTTTTACAGCAGAGTGCGCAGATATGCAAGGCCGGCTTCCGCTGCATTTTCAGGCGGCTTGGCACGGAACTCGGCCACAAGATAATCGCTGTAGCCGATCTCATGCAGCGCTTTCAGGAAAAGCGGAAAGTCAAAATGCTTTCCATCCGGGGCCATGCGGTCAACATCCGAAATATCCACCTGCCCCACAAGCTCGCCCGCGCGCAGGATATCCTGATAAAAATTCTTTTCACCATTGTTGTGCAGATGAATGGAATCCAGCTGCAGCTGTAATGCCTTTGTGCCGAACGAGCGAATAAAATCGGCAGTTTCGCGAATGGTGCAATAGGCGTCGGAATCGATGCGGCTGATAGCCTCCAGCACCACCTGAATGCCCAGCTGCTCTGCCTTTTCCAGAATCTGCTCCAAGCTGTCGCGGAAAAGTGTTTCGTAGGCTTCGGGGCCGCCCGCATCACGGGTCCAGCCGCGAATTGCCCCCACGATCAGCTTTGCGCCGCCCAGCCGGGCGCAGTGCTCAGCGTGCAGGCACATACGGCGCACTGCCTCGGTGCGTTTTTCGCCATCGGCCGAGCCAAGGCCGCAGCCATCCACCGTGTAAATGCGCCCGGTCGCCAGGCCGGAAACCGCGATATGATTTTGTCGGCACGCCGCCAAAACCTCTGGCACATCCAGTTTTTCCGGCTCATTTACCGTAAGCGAAACCGCATCGTAGCCGATTTGCGCGGCACGGCGCATTGCCTGTGCGGTTGGCCCCAAAATCGGTGCGGTGTTGGTGGCAAATGTGCCGTCTGCAATAACAACGCTTGTTTTCATCGGCATACGAAAGGCTCCTTTCCCGGCAGCGCTTTCATCAGAACTTGCTGCCCATTTTTCCGCCCAGCTTGTCGCCCTTTGTGCCGCCAAAGCTGAAGCCCTTGAGGATATCGGTTTTAAAATCGTAGCGAATGGCCTTGTTTTCGCGCTCGCGCTTTAAGGCCAGCTTGATCAGCCGATCCAGCAGCTCTTTATACTCTACCCCGCTTTCCTTCCACAGATAGAAGGCCAGCGAGCCGGGGATCGTGTTGATCTCGTTCACATACACCTGATCGGTTGCGCCGTCGATCATAAAATCAATGCGCACCACGCCGTTGCAGCGCAGCGCCTGGAAGGTGGTGACCGCCAGCTGCTGCACCAGAGCGTATTGGCGGGCAGGCAGATCGGCAGGAAGCTTGCGCTTTACGCTGGCCATGCCCTTGCTGGCGCCGCTGCTCATGTATTTATCTTTATAGCTCAAAATCTCATCGCTGCCAGCAGGCTCTTCGCAGGCGCTGGCAATGGCCTGTTCGGTATCGCCCAGCACCGAGCAGTTGATCTCACGCAGCTGCGTGATGGCAGGCTCTACCAGAATGTTGCCTGCATACTCAAAGGCATACTTCATGGCTTCCTGCAGGCCGTCATGGTCATGGCCGATCTTAATGCCTACGCTGGAGCCAAGGTCAATAGGCTTTACGATCACAGGATAGGCAAACTTCGCCTCCACAGCCTCCACGCAGGCCTGTTCGTTTTCTTCGTATTCATAGCGAGAAAAACGAACGCAGTCCAGCACAGGCACACCGGCATCCTTGAGGATCGTTTTCATCACATACTTATCCATGCCCACAGCGCTGGCCAGCACATCGCAGCCCACTACGGGCGCGCCCAGATACTGCAAAAAGCCCTGCAGAGTGCCGTCCTCCACATTGGTGCCGTGTACAATGGGGAAAGCCACATCCAGCACGGCGCAGGCCTTGTTGCCAAACATACCGAAGGGATACTTGTACAGTTCCATGCAGCCCTTGCCCTTTACGGGGATCACCTGACGGCACTGCTTGAGCAGCGCGGGCTGATCGGCAAAGTTTTCGATCGTGCGCAGAGCCTCACCCGTGTAGAACTCGTTTTCCCGGGTGATATACACGGGAATGATCTCGTATTTATCGCTGTCCATAGCATTCATGGCCTGCAATGCCGAAATCACCGAAATTTCGTGTTCCACACTGTTGCCGCCAAAAAATACACCTACTCGGATTTTCATAATACACTTTCGCACCCTTTGGGGTGTGCCTCCCTGTTTATAAAGAATCAATAATTATCGGGCAGATCGTTTTCCAAAAGCACCACCAGTTCTTCGCCGGGCAGCGTGGGAATGATCTTCCATGCATCCTGCAGCGTATCCACCTGCTGCACATGGCTTTGGTCAAACGCGGTTTCCTCGTGCACGCCCTCCAGCAGGGGCTGTGTTTGCTTTTTGCCCACAAGAATGATATAGTCGCAGCCCGTAGCAGCATAGCGCCCGGCCTGCTTGTTCAGCTCGTATTCCTTTGCGCCCAGCTCGATCATGCCGGGGGTCACCAGAACACGGGTTTTGCCTTCAAAACGGCGCAGTGTATCAATGGCGCCATGGAAGCCCTGAGGGTTGGAGTTATAGGCATCGTCGATAATGCTCACGCGGCCGCGCTTGGGCAGCAGCTGCAGGCGATGCTCCACCGGGTGCAGGCGGCGCACACGGCGCTGCAGCTCGGCATTGGTCACCTGCATTTTGTGTGCCACCGCAATGGCGGCGGTGATATCCAGAATATTGTGATAACCGATCAATTCCGTGTGGAACTGCACCGTTTTGCCCTCGATGGATACCGCAAAATCCGTGCCGTGGGCAGTCAGCTCCATACCGAGCAGGCGCACATCGGCCTGCTCGCTTTCGCCAAAGCCGATCTGGGGCTTATCCCCCTTGTGATGCAGAATGTACTCGTTGTCGTAGTTCAAAAAGGCCATTCCATCGGCGGGCAGGGCATCGTACAGCTCAAACTTGGTTTTCACAATGGTATCCATGCTGCCAAAGGTTTCCAGATGCTGGGGGCCAATGGCCGTGATCACGCCGTATTTAGGGTGTACAATATCACAGATGGTTTGGATATCCTTTTCGTAGCGCGCGCCCATTTCGCACACGAACACCTCGTGAATCGGCTGCAGATCCTCGCGCACGGTGCGGGTCACGCCCAGTTCGGTATTAAAATTGCGGGGCGTACACAGCACATTATACTTGCCGCTGAGCAGCTCGGTGAGAAAGAATTTCACGCTGGTTTTGCCATAGCTGCCGGTGATGCCGATGACCGTAAGCTCGGGCATGGCCTTGATCTTGTTTTCGGCTTCCCTGATGAATTTCCGGTTGATGGCCTTTTGAATGGGCGCATTCAGCCGGTTGACCAGCAGGATCAGCCAGGGCAGCAGCATGGTGTAGAAAATCAGCGCTGTAAACACATCGTATGCAGGCAGCACCCGCACAAGAATCGGCACACCCACCAGCAGCAAAATGCCGTGGGTGACCAGCATACGGATCACGCGCGCTGTGTACACCAGCGGTTTTTTGGCCTTTTGTTTGGGCTGCCAAAACCAGAGCTGCAAAATCAGCAGCAGGCAGATCGCCGCAAAGGCCAGCCCCTGCGGGGCCTGCCCCACGGCAGGGCGAGTGAGCACATAGCCCGCCAGCGTTACCGCCAGATAAATGATGTGGCGGCCCAGAATGGCGGAATTCTTTTTGTTCCATGCGCTCTGTTCGTTATTTTTATAGGTATTCAGCTGGAACATGTGCATCAGATATAACAGATACTGCACATATACCAGCAGTGCCAACAGGCAGCAGCAAATCTTTGCGATCATGCTTGATGCTCCTTTACCAAAATCATCCTAAAAACGATTGTATTACCGCAATCACCAGATACGGATCTTTCAAAAAAGAAAAATGCCCGGCGTTTTTCACCACCACCAAGCCTGCATCGGGGATCTCTTTTTCCATGATATGCGCATCACGCATGGGGGTGGCGGTGTCCTGATCGCCCCAAATCAGCAGCGTGGGGCGGGCGATGTTTTTCAGATACGGCTGCAGGTCCTCGTTGATCACCTTCACCATGGTATCCCGCAAAAATCCGGTGGCCGCGTTGTAATCGGCCGAGCCGAAATGCGCGCGGAAACGATCCAACGCGTCCGGGAAGGCCGCCTTTACCGGGGGCAGGTTCAGCACGGCCTTGCCCATTTTGAACACCCTCTGCCGCACGGTTTTCTTCAGTGTTTTCACCGGCAGGATACCGGCGCTGTCGATCAGAATGTTTTTGTCGATCTCAAAGGGCAGCTCCGGGCGGCTGTTCAGCTTGATGATCACACGGCCGCCAAAGGAATGTCCTGCCAGGCTCAGCTTTGTAAGCTGCAGGAATTGGATAAACTTAATTGTAATATCAACATAATCATCCACGCAGAAAACCCGCGGCACCGGGCTGCTTTTGCCAAAGCCCGGAAAATCCAGCCGGATCACCCGGTATTTTTCGCTAAGAGCCGGAACCAGACACTGGAATGCCTGCAGATTAGAGCCCCAGCCGTGCAGCATCAGCAAAGGTTGCCCCTCACCGGCAATTTCATAATTCAGTTTCAGCCCATCGATCACGCACTCCATGGCACGGCTCCTTTATTCTTTGCAGAATTTTCGCTTGTTGCGCTTATTGCAATGTATTGAATCGGGTATTATTTTAGTATAAATCCCCCGCCCCGTCAAGAAAAAAGGAGCGCTTAGGCAATGGCGCTCCTCTTCTTTTTACTCAGCGTTCGGCGCGCATGGGATTGTGCAAAAAGTCCTCATAGGCCAAACGGATCCCGTCTTCCAGTTCGGTTTTATAGGTCCAGCCCAGCTTAGTTGCCTTGGAAACATCCAGCAGCTTGCGGGGTGTGCCGTTGGGCTTGGAGGTGTCCCACTGGATCTCGCCCGTATAGCCGACCACCTTGGCCACCAGCTCGGTAAGCTCTTTGATGCTCAGTTCCTTGCCGGTGCCTGCGTTTACGGTTTCGTTGCCGGAATAGTGGTTCATCAAAAATACGCACAGATTGGCCAGATCATCCACATACAAAAACTCGCGCAGGGGGCTGCCGTCACCCCAGCAGGTCACGCTGGTCAGGCCGTTTTCCTTGGCTTCGTGGAAGCGGCGGATCAAAGCGGGCAGCACATGGCTGTGGGTGGGGTGATAGTTATCGTTGGGGCCGTACAGATTGGTGGGCATCACGCTGATATAATCGGTGCCGTACTGGCGGTTGAGGAATTCGCAGTACTTGAGGCCCGAGATCTTGGCCAGCGCATAGGCTTCGTTGGTTTTTTCCAGCTCGCTGGTCAGCAGGCAGCTTTCCGGCATGGGCTGGGGAGCCATGCGGGGATAAATGCAGGAGGAGCCCAGAAATTCCAGCTTTTTGCAGCCGTTTTTCCACGCCGAATGGATCACATTCATTTCCAGGATCATGTTGTCATACATAAAGTCCGCCAAAGCGTTTTGATTGGCCACGATGCCGCCCACCTTGGCGGCTGCCAGAAACACATATTCCGGCTTTTCCTGCGCAAAGAATTCTTCCACCTTGTCCTGACGGCACAGGTCCAGCTCTTTGTGGGTGCGGGTGATAATGTTGGTGTAGCCCTGGCGCTGCAGCTCACGCACAATGGCGCTGCCCACCATGCCGCGATGGCCCGCTACATAAATTTTTGCATTCTTTTCCATCATTCCGATTTGCCTTCTTTCTAAAAATCCGTCTGAAATCAGGCGTTTTTCATTGCTTTTTCGCGCTTGGCCAGCTCACGGTCATGCTTGGCCATGATCTCTACCAGTTGCTCATAGGTGGTTTTCTGGGGGTTCCAGCCCAGCACGGTTTTTGCCTTGGTGGGGTCACCCCACAGGTTATCCACATCGGTGGGGCGGAACCACTGGGGGTTCACGCACACCAGCATTTTGCCGGTTTGGGCATCATAGCCCTTTTCGTCAATGCCGGTGCCTTCCCAGCGAATGGTAATGCCGTTGGCGGCAAAAGCCTTTTCAGTAAAGTCACGCACAGTGTGCTGCACGCCCGTGGCGATCACAAAGTCATCGGGTTGCTGCTGCTGCATGATCAGCCACATACACTCCACATAGTCCTTGGCATAGCCCCAGTCACGCAGGGAGTCCATGTTGCCAAGCTCCAGATGATCCTGCAGACCCTCGGCAATGCGCCCGGCGGCCAGCGTGATCTTGCGGGTGACAAAGTTTTCGCCGCGGCGTTCGGATTCGTGATTGAACAAAATGCCGTTCACGGCAAACATTCCATAGGCCTCGCGGTATTCTTTTACGATCCAAAAGCCGTATTGCTTTGCCACGGCATAGGGGCTGTAGGGGTGGAACGGCGTGGTTTCACGCTGGGGCACTTCCTCAACCTTGCCATACAATTCGCTGGTGGATGCCTGATACACGCGGGTTTTCTTGGTAAGGCCCAAAATGCGGCAGGCTTCGAGAATGCGCAGCACGCCCAGTGCATCCACATCGCCGGAATATTCGGGCACATCAAAGCTCACCTGCACATGGCTTTGTGCTGCCAGATTGTAAATTTCATCCGGCTGCACCAGACCGATGATGCGGATCAGGCTGCTGGAATCCGAAAGGTCGCCGTCATGCAGCGTGATCCTGCCCATCAGATGGTCGATGCGCGCCGTGTTGGAAATGGAAGCGCGGCGGGTGATGCCGTGTACCTCGTAGCCTTTTTCCAGCAGAAATTCTGCCAGATAAGAGCCATCCTGCCCGGTGATGCCGGTGATCAATGCTTTTTTCATATAAACTCCTTATTTGCAAACACGATGCGGTGCCGCCGTTATTTTTTCAGCACCTTCGTCAGCCAGATATAACGCAGATTGGTTTGCAGGTATCGCGGCAAAAGCCGCACAGGGTCCTGCATAAGGCGGTAAAGCCATTCCAGACTGCAGCGCTGCATCCAAAGCGGTGCGCGCTGTATGTTGCCTGCCTCGTAATCAAAGGCCGCGCCCACGCCCAGCATAACGCCCGGCAGTGCCCCGCGGTGGGCTGCCATCCAGCGCTCCTGCTTGGGCGCGCCCAGCCCCACCCAGATAAAATCCGGGGCGGCCTGGCGGATCTTTTCCATGGAAGCAGCTTCCTCCTGCTCGGTAAGCGGGCGGAAGGGCGGCGATTCCATGCCCACCACCTGTGCGCCGGGATAGCTTTGGGCCAGCTTTTGGCGCAAAATCTCCAGCGTTTCGGGCGTTGAGCCGTAAAAGTAATGCTTCCAGCCTGTTTCGGCGCTTTTTTTCAGCACCTCACGCATAAGGTCCGGCCCGGTAACACGCTGCGCATTGGCAAAGCCATGCTTGCGGCTGTAGGCCGAAAGCGGGCCGCCGTCCGGCAGGGCCATTACCGCGCCGTTTTGCACGGCACGGTATTCGGGGCTTTGATACGCCGTGACCGTGGTGTGTACATTGGATACACAAATATACTCGCCCCGCCAGCTTTCAAGATTCTGCTGCAAAAGCTGCAAAGTTTGAGCCATATTCACCGCCGCAATGTTTACTCCTAATATGCTGCAGGTTTCAAATTGCGTGTTCTGCTTCATAAATGCTTTGTTTTCCCCTTTTACAGGTTATTCTGCGCCGCGGCGGCTGAACACCACCGCCACAGTGCGCAGTAACAGCTTGATATCCAGCCAAAGGCTCCATTCGTCGATGTACTGCACATCCAAACGAACCACTTCTTCAAAATCTTCGATCTCGCTGCGCCCGCTCACCTGCCAAAGGCCCGTGATGCCGGGCTTCATGCTGAGGCGGCGCTTGTGGTGGCTTTTGTAATGCTCGTATTCGTCCAACGTGGGCGGGCGGGTACCCACAAGGCTCATATCGCCCATCAGCACATTGAAAAACTGCGGCAGCTCATCCAAGCTGGTTTTCCGGATAAAACGCCCCACCCTGGTAATGCGGGGGTCGTTTTCCATTTTAAACATAAGGCCGTTCATTTCATTATGCTTCATCAGCTCGGCCTTGCGCGCTTCGGCATCCACATACATACTGCGGATCTTATAAATGTTAAAAATGCGGCCGTTCAGCCCCACACGCTTTTGCTTGAACAGCAGCGGACCCGGGCTTTCCAGCTTGAGCGGGATCGCGATCAGTGCCATGGCGATCAGCGCCAGCACACAGCCCACAAGCGCACCCGCAATATCCAGGCAACGCTTTAAAATTTCATCGGTAATGCTCATGTGCGTGCCGTTCATGGTGATCACCGGGCTGCCCGCACAATGGGAAAGACTGTCGCTGATCTGCGGTTTCCAGTCATCTGTTTTTTGGGCGCCGTATCGTTCCAGGATCGGCAATGCCAGATTGATGGTCACCCCCATGCTTTCCAGTTCTTTCAGATACGGCATCAGCGAGCGGCCGCTGTCCATGGGCAGATCAATATACACCTCGTCCACGGCTTCCCGGCGCAGCCATTCCATAAAATTGCCGTAATCCGCCTTGATCTCAACGCCTTGGATCTGCGTGCCGATCTCGTCCGGCGCGGCATCCAGCAGTGCAAGGCCATGCAGCTTGCGGCTCCAGTTCTGGTTCATATCCTGTATGATAGCCGCCGCACGGTCATGCGTAGTCAAAATTGCTGTGAGTGTGGCAAATTTTGCGTTATTTTTGCTGTGATACAGATATTTTTTCAGCAATTCATGCCCGACAGGAAGCATGAACAGGTTAATGAGCGGTGTTCCGATCAGCATATAGCGCGAAGCCATCATGGGGATCTTGGTAACCACCAGCAGCAGTGCGTGAACCGCCAGCAGCACCACATTGAACTTGATCGAGATCAAAAATTCATCTTGTATGTGCCTGTCGGCGATATTCTTTTTCTGATCGAAAAATAAAAATGTGACCAGAAAGGCCACCAGCAGCAAAACCGCGAACTGATAAACCTCCTGCCGGTCAAACAGGTCAGCCGCGCGGCGCATCCAAACGCCGAACAGCATCCATGCAAACAAAAAGCTGCACGCCAGCGAGATCAGATCCGCAAAAAACACAAACAGGAATTGCAGTTTTTCACGTTTATTCATTCCGTATGATTTTCCTTCCCGTCCGCAGAGGGCTTTACCTCTCTGCCGATAGATATTCTCTATAGGATAAAGCAAATTTTTCCTTTTATATCTTATATAGTTTACTGCAAAAAACGGTATTTGGCAAGCCAATCTTTCCTTCGTACAAAAAAAGAAAAACCCAAAAATCGGCTTTGCTCAAGAAAGCCTGTGCTTTTGCCTGCTTTCCTTGCAAAACCCGCCAAAAACAACGAAAAGCCGCCCCCATACAACATTCGCATGAGAACGGCTGATTCGCAGATCGCAATATTAAGTTAAGCTGTCGGCGCACCTTGGCCGGTGTGGGTTCAGCCCCACAGCTTTTCGGGATACTCGCCCGCAGCGATCATATCCGCAAAGCCCTTTTGGGCGGCCTCGGTATCCTCTTGATAAGTAATGCCGATCCAGCGGTCCGGCGTTTCCAAAACCTTTACGGTAGCCTTGCCGCTCTTGAGCAGGCCGTCAATGATAATGGGCACCAGATATTCCTTTTTGCAGGGGTCACCCTCGGCACTGGCCAAAAATTCTTCAAAGCCTTTGCCAAGGCATTCCAGAAAATCGGGATAGCAGGCCCACATATTCATCGAAACCCAGTTTTCCGGCTGCAGCCACTGCTGCACATCGGGGCGGTCACACACCAGCTTGCCATCCTTTTTGGCAATGCCGGTGGTTTCGATTACCTGCGTGAGCATTTCGTTTTCATCCGCTACGCAAACGCCGCGGGTCACTGCGCCGTTTTCGCTCAGGGTGTTTTTCAAAATAAAGCCAGCCATGCCCATGGTCATCACATCGGGGGTGGTTTCATGGTTCACAAGGAAATCGTGCAGCTTTCTGAATGCAGTTTTGCCATAGTAATCATCGGCATTGATGATGACAAAAGGCTCTTTCACAACGCCCCGGCAGCACAGAATTGCCTGGCCGGTGCCCCAGGGCTTTGTGCGGCCTTCGGGCACGGTAAAGCCGGCAGGCAGGTCGCTGAGCTCCTGATAAACATATTCCACCTGGATCTGCTTGGCGATACGGTCACCGATCACCTCACGGAACTCAGCTTCAATATCCTTGCGGATAATGAAAACCACTTTATCAAAACCCGCCTGCTTGGCATCATAGATAGAATAATCCATGATCACTTCGCCGCCGGGGCCCATTTTTGCAAGCTGCTTGATGCCTTTGCCAAAGCGCGAGCCAACGCCCGCTGCCATGATTACAAGTGTAGTGTGCATAGTAAACACATCCTCCTATTTTGCTCGGGCATATCAGGCCTTCTGCCGCTGCTCTATGCTCGATCCTCGTTCCGTTAGATTCGTTTTATTATAACCCCGATTTGTACTTTTCGTCAAGCAATATGGATTTTTTTACCGCAAGCCCTGATATACCAGCACCAAAACCAGCAGCGGCAGCACATATTGGAAATAGTATTTCAGCCAGCGGGGCAGTTTGATGCCCTCGCCCTCGTTGGCTTCCTTCAGGTAGTTGTCAAAGCCCCAGCCCCAGCGGCTCACACAGAACATCAGATAGATCAGCGAGCCGATGGGCAAAAGCAGGTTGCTCACCAAAAAGTCCTCGCTGTCCAGCACATCGCGGCCGCCAATGATATGCAGCCAGCTCCACTTGTTGTACCCCAGCACACAGGGCATGCTGGCGATCAGAATGAAAATGCAGTTGAGCACAGCAGCCTTTTTACGGTTCCAGCCGAAGGTGTCGCGGCAGAAGCAGGAAATGTTTTCAAACACGGCCAGCACCGTAGAAAAGCTTGCAAAGGTCATGAACAGGAAGAACATCGAGCCCCAGAAGCGGCCGCCGGGCATATTGACAAACACATTAGGCAGCGTGATAAAGATCAGCTGCGGGCCGGCATCGGGCTGCACGCCATAGGTGAAGCAGGCCGGGAAAATGATCGTGCCCGCCATGATGGCCACAAAGGTATCCAGCACACAGATGCGCACGGCCTCGCTGGCCAGCGTGTTGCTGCGGCTCATGTAGCTGCCGAAGATCTCCATGGCGGCAATGCCCAGGCTCAGGGTGAAGAAAGCCTGATTCATCGCGGCAGAGATCACACTGCCAAGGCCGATCTCGGCCACAGCGGAAAGATCAGGCACCAGATAAAAGTGCATGCCCTCGCCCGCGCCGGAAAGCATCAGGCTGTGCCCGGCCAACACCAGAATCAAAATCAGCAGAGCGCTCATCATCCATTTGGAAATACGCTCCAGACCGCTTTGCAGCCCAAAGCTGCACACCACAAAGCCCACGATCACCGTGACGGCCATCCAGAAGGCCATTTCGGGGGCCGAGCCCAGCAGGCTTCCAAACACGCCCGCCACCGCATCGGCGCTCATTCCCGGCTGGAAGGTGCCGGTGGCAAATTTCACCAGATAGCCCAGCATCCAGCCGGACACCGTGGTGTAATACATCATCAGCAGGCAGCAGCCGATCACGCAGAAATAGCCGTGGATATGCCACTTGCTGCCCTTAGGCTCCAGTGCCTTATAGCCATCCACTGCACTGCGGCGGCTGGCGCGGCCCACGGCCAGCTCCATCGTGAGCACGGGCACACCCATGCACAGCAAAAACAGCAGATACAGGATCACAAACAGGCCGCCGCCGCTTTGGCCCGCCACATAGGGGAAACGCCACACATTGCCAATGCCGATGGCGCAGCCCGCACTTACCAGCAGAAATCCCATTCGGGACTGAAATGATTCACGCTGCATAGAAACCTCTTTCTTCCTTCAATTCATCCAAGACAGTGCCGGGCCCAGCGTTTATGCTGCACCGGCCTTTCGATTGATGCGAAATCACCTTATGATACCAGCTTTTGGGGGAAAAATCAATTTTTTTGCAATTTTTTCTCCCAGCTGGCTGTTTTCCTCAGGCCTTATGCGCCAAAATTCCTTCCAAGCGCGTAAAAAAGGTGATCACCGTTACCAGCGCCGCACAGATATCGCTGACGGGCTCGGCCAAAAACACGGCAAACACGGGGTCAGGCAGCAGGTGCGGCAAAATAAAGATGAGCGGGATCAGCAAAATGATTTTTCGCAGGCAGGCCAGCAGCAGGCTCACCTTGGCCTGCCCAAGCGCCATGAAGGTTTGCTGGCAGGCCACCTGAAAGCCCATGGCAAAAATGCCCGCCATATAAATGCGCATGGCCCATGCCGTATAACCGATCAGCTCGGCATCGGCGGTGAAAATGCCTGCCACCGCGCGCGGCAGCAAAAGCATGAACGCCCAGAAGATCGTGGTGTATCCGGCGCACAGAGCCAGTTCAAAACGGAATGCCTGCCTGACCCGGCTCTTGTTGCCTGCGCCGTAGTTAAAGCTGATCACCGGCTGACCGCCCTGACAAATGCCCTGCAGCGGCATCAGTGTAAGCTGCGATGCACTGGTGATCACCGTCATGGCGCCCACCGCCAGATCGCCGCCGTAGCGCGCCAGACTGGAATTAAAGCTGATGGAAAGCAGGCTTTCGGTGGAAAGCATAACGAATGAAGAAATTCCCAGTGCAATCACCGGGCGGATCACCGCCATATCCGGGCGGATCAGCTCTTTGCGCAATCGCAAAACGGTTTTTTCGCCGGTAAGAAAGCGCAGAATCCAAACAGCACCCACCGCCTGACTGAGCACCGTGGCAATGGCTGCGCCGCGCACACCAAGGCCGAGCACAAATATGAAAACGGGGTCCAGCACAATGTTGATCACCGCACCGATCATGGTGGTGAGCATGCTGATCTTAGCAAAGCCCTGTGTGGTGATGAAGGGATTCATGCCCAAAACCACCAACACGAACACCGAGCCCAGAATATAAATGCGGCTATAGTCCAGCGCATACGGCAGCGTGACATTGCTGGCGCCGAACCACCGCAAAAGGGTGGGCGATGCGGCGTAGAAAAACACCGTGAGCACCACGGAAAAGATCAGCAGCATACAAAAGCTGGCGTTCACGATCTTTTCGGCGGTTTCCTTTTTCCCCTGCCCCAGCGCAATGGCCGTGCGGGGCGCACCGCCTGCGCCGATGACCATGGCAAACGCATTGAGCAGCATGAGAATGGGCGCAAACAGGCCCACGCCCGTAAGCGCTGCCGCACCGATGCCCGGAATGTGGCCGATATAAATTCTATCTACAATGTTGTAAAGCAGATTGACCACCTGCGCCACCACGGCAGGGATCATAAGCTGCAGCAGCAGTTTCGGCACGCTGCCTGTGCCCATATTCTGTTTTTTAGGATCCAAATGTATTCCTCTTTTCTTCGTTATCAAGTCGGCTGCTTATGGTTCCTTTGGTTCTGTCAGACCCAGCTTTTGCAGCGTTTCTTCCAGCTGGCTGCGGGTATAAAGCGTATTCAACACCTCAACCAGAGCCTTTTTGGAAAGTCTGGGCGGCAGATCCAGCGCCTGTAAAAAAGCGCGGCGGCGTTCACTGCTGCCCTCGCCCCCCGAAAGCCCCCATTCATACAGATCATAATAGGTAACGGGCTGCTGCAGGGCCGTGGGCTTTTCCGGCGCAGGGGCCTGCCCGGCCTCGGGCAAAAGCGCACCGGCATTTTCCAGCGCGCGCAGAATATCGGCATCCGATACGCCTTCCACACCCAAAAGCCCCTCTTTGCCGGAAAGCGCCTTGCGGCGTTCTTTGCCGGGCCGAGCCGGAATAAACGCCTGCCGCACATATTCCTCGCCGCAAAAATTCATAACATAATTGCGGATCTGAAAACCGGCGCGGTCTGAATCCGTTAAGATTGTAAGGCCCTGCTCACGGGCGATCCTGCGCAAAAATTCTCGCTTTTCTTTGTCGGCATAAATGTCAAAGCCGCCGCTGATCAAAATCAGCCCATCCACAAGGTTTGCCAGCTTGGAGGCATCGTATTTGCCCTCCACCAGCACAGCGCCCCGCAATGTGCGTTTTGGCATACTGATCTCTATCTCCCTTTTTCTATGTTTTTATCGTGCCGATTGCTGGGCTGCCAGCGCACACAGCGCCGCCTGCATCAAAATGGGCTTGCGGTCATCCGGCACGGATTTAAGCTGGCTGTCCAGCTGCAAAAGAATTTTCAGGCATTCCCGCAGGCGCGTTCTGCCCATTCGGCTGGCAAGCGTTTGCCGTTTGGTCAGCCGGAAAGCGCTGCGATAGCCAAAGTCCTTGGCGATCAGCTTGCTGTCCTTTCCCCGTGCCGCACACAGGCGGTACATATCCAGATAGCCTGTGGCCAGCGCTGCCGAAATGGCAATGGGCTCGTTTTGCAGGCGCAAAAGCACTTCCAGCTTTTGCAGCGCCTGCGCGGTTTTGCCGCGGTTCAGCAATTCCGCCATATCAAACACATCGGCATCCAGGCTGCGCGTGCCCAGCTCACGGATCATATCCTGCGTGATCTCGCCGTAATCGGCATAGGCGGCCAGCTTGTCCACCTCGTTTTGCAAAAGCGCGGCATCCGGGCCGCAGTTTTCCAAAAGCAGCGCCGCTGCCGGTGCGCCGATCGAGGCCCCCTGCCCCGACGCCCAGGAGGCGATCATTTTTTTCAGCTCAGCTTCGGTGGGCTTTGCCAAAAGCTCGCCCATGCCCAGCTTGCCGCAGAGCTCCAAAAGGCGCTGCTCGGCCTTGTTCAGGCTGGGCTTGCCCCAGGTTTCGGCGATTTGGCAGGTGAGCACCAGCACCGAGTTTTCGGCGCCGGATAAAATATCGCACAGCTCTTTAAAATCGGCCTCTTTATAGGCCGAGGGCTTGAGCAGCGGCAAGTAAATGATACGCTTTGTGCTGTAAAACGAGATCGTGCCCGCCGCCAATACGATCTCCTCGATTTGAGGTGCAGGGCCGTCCAGCCGGGTAACCTCGGTTTCATCACCGCCCAAAAGCGCAACGGTTTTCTCCCCTGCCTGTTCCAGCTGGCCAGCATCGGGCGAAAAAAAGCCGAATACCGGCAGTTCCTTCTGCACCGCCTCTTTTAGGCGTTTTTCATTCAGCGCCATATACGATCTCACCCCCTGTAAAGGCAACGCTTTTTCCGGGCCGCACGCGCACAGCAGGGCTGTAGCTGCCCCAGTACACCACGGCATCGTTTGCGGTTTCCATTTTAAATTTTGTGCTTTTGGTCAGCACGGTATCCGGCAAAATGCCGCTTGGCACGGCAGCACCCGCCGCAAAAGCATCCAGCGCGACCGGCCCGCGAAGCTGCGGCTTGCCGGTGTTTACAGCCAGCTGCCAACCGGCAATATCCACGGCGGCCAAAGCCCCCTGCTTTTCCACCAGCGTTTGCAGGCATACGCCGGGCCAGATCGGGATCTGCCCGCTTTCGGTTTCTGCCAGCACCAGGCTTTGCTTAGCCTGCGGCAGCTTGGCATTGCCGGGCTGCAGCCGCAGGTCCACAGTAAGATCCGGCCTTGGCAGGCCGTGGTTATCCAAATAGTTTTCCACCGAGCGGCGGTTGCTTTCTCCGCCGCGAAAAAGCACGGCCGAGTGCGCATTCTGCGTAACCACAAGGCACGGTGCGGCGCGGTTGCCCACCAAAGTAAGCTCCACCACATCTTTTTGAAACACCGCGCCCAACCCCAGTGCCAGGGCGAGCGCCAGCGGGATCACGGCTGCCAGCCAGCGCCAGCGCATTCTATACCACGCCAGCCACACCAAGGCAGCCAGCACCGCCAGCACCAGACAGGTGTAGCTTTGGGGCAGCGGCAAACGCGAAAAGGGCAGCGCGGCACAGGCCCCGGCCGCTGCGCGCAGCAGGCGCAAAAGCAGCTCCAGCAGCAAGCTGAAGCCGCGGTAGATCGGCAAAAGCGGCGGCAGCATTCCCGCTGCGATCACACAAAAGCCCAGCAGCAGGATATACGGCACCATCCACATGGTAAGCAGGTTGCCCAGAATGCCCGCACCGCTGACCGCCATGCCGTGCATCAAAAGCACCGGCACCACGCACACCGAGGCAAGCCCGGCCCCCATCAGCGGGATCACCAGCTTTTTCGCTGCCCGGCGCACAGCGCGGCGAAAAGCCGACTCCGGCTTTTGTTCCAGCCATTCATACCCCTGCCGGTCAAGGCGTTCGGCGATCCTATCGCACCACACCATGGCGAGCGCTGCCGAAAAAGACAGCTGCATGCCGATGTCACAAAGGCGAAACGGATTTGCAAGGCAGATCAAAACGCCCGAAACAGCCATATTGGTAAGCCCATCGGCGCGCTGGATCAGCATGGCCGCCGTGTAGCACAAAATGGCCGTAATGCCCGCACGGGTCACCGAGGCCGTAAATCCGGTAAGCGCCATCATAAACAGTGCAACAGCCATGGAGGCCAGCGCCCTCGCCCGGCGGCGGCGCGAATCGGGACGGTTCAAAAGGCCGCACAGCATGGTCACATGCAGGCCGGAAACCACCAGTAAATGCGAGATGCCCGCCCGGCTCATCAGCCTTTGAAACGCTCTGTCCAGGTGCGAGCGGTCCCCCACCACCATGGCTGCAGCCGCTGCGCCGTTTTCGGGCGAAAGATAGCGCCGAAGCACATGAGAAAGCCGCATACGCAGCCGGTAAAACAAGGCCGAAGATCCATGGCTTTCGCCCCGGTATGCATAGCCGCCCTCATAAACTGCTGCGGCATACGCGCCCTTGGCGTAATAGGTGTTCCGGTCTTCTTTTTCCGGCTGCTGTAAAGTCAGCTGCAGCTCTGCCTGTTCGTAGGGGCTCATTTCGGGGCAGCGCTCCGCATAAACGCGGAAATTTGCCTTTTGGCCCTGCCACTGTTCCACCTGCAGGACCGCGCGCACAAACCCGTCCTCCCCTGTATCGGAAACTTCGCGCGCTGTGACCAACGCCGTGCCGGTTTGGTTCAGCCGTGCCTGCACCGGGCCAAGCGCCAGCCGCTGCCATGCGGCAAAGGCAAGCAGTGCGGCTGCGCCGCCTGCCAGCACGATCACAAAATAGTCGCGCTGGCCGCCGCGCACCGTGCGCAGCAAAAACATACCGGCCAAAAATACACCGGCTGCCCACAAAAGCGGCGGCAGGTAAATTGCGGCCAGCAAAGCCAGAAGATAGCTGATTCCAAACAGCGCCAGCGGACGAGCGACCATTTCACATTCCCTTTTAGCAATCTGCCGCAGGCGGAATCGCTTTCGCCTGCGGCAGAGGATCGGTTTTTATTCGTGGAAAAAGAGCGGCAGGGCTTGCAGGAAGAAGATATCCTTGCGCTCAGCGGCGTCGCCCTCGGCCAGCACGGCGCAGCGCCCCACAATGGTGCCGCTGCTTTTGGAAACCAGTGCTTCGATGGCGTGCATGCTGCCGCCGGTGCTGATCACATCATCCACCAGCAAAAGGCGCTTGCCGTTCATCTGGTCAATATCCGACTGATCGATCACCAGCGTTTGCTTGTTGGCGGTGGTGATGGACTGATCGTCGATCTTGACAGGGTTCTTCATGTAAAGCTTTACGCCTTTACGAGCTGTAATATAAGGCTTGCCGCTCTGACGGCTCATTTCATAGGCCAGAGGAATGCCCTTGGCCTCGGCAGTAACCAACACGTCAAACTCGGGTGCCTTGGCCAGAAGCTCTTTGGCGCAGGCAACGGTAAGCTCTACATCGTTGAACATAATAAACGCCGCAATGGACATTTTTTCGTTCAAACGGCACACAGGCAGTTTTCGGGTAAGCCCTGCCACCTGCAGAGTATAAAATTCATCCATGATCGCACATTCCTTTCTTTGGTTGCTCAGGCTGCTGTGCTGCCCTTAGCCCGGAGGCCATGCAAGGCTGCGTTTTGCCAGAACATGAAAGTGCAAATGCTTTACACTCTGGCCGCCATCCTCGCCCACGTTGGTAACCACGCGATAGCCGTTTTCACAGCCCAGCTCGGCAGTCAGCCTGGCAATGGTAGCAAAAATGCGGCCCAGAAGCGCAGCGTCCTGCTCAGTAAGGCAGGCTGCAGAATCAATGTGCTTTTTGGGGATCACCAAAAAATGCACCGGTGCCTGCGGGTCAATATCGTAGTAGGCCAGGATCTCATCGTCCTCAAACAGCTTGTTCGAGGGGATCTCGCCGTTTGCGATTTTGCAGAAAAGACAATCTGCCATGATGCTATGCCTCCTTTATATTTTTGCAGGCGTGCTGCGGAAACAGCCTTTCCGCAGCCCCTGCCAAACGATTTTGTTTGCGGCATTGCCGCTGATCGGGATGCCGCGCTTAGTTCATGTGAGCGCGAATGATCTCGGGGGCAGCCTTCAGGGCCTCGTCGATCTTGGTGTCATCCTTCATGCTGCCCATGGCAAAGTCGGGCTTGCCGCCGCCGTTGCCGCCGGCCAGTGCAGCGATCTCTTTTACCAGCACACCGGCCTTGATGCCGGTTTTCAGGGCATTGGCGCCCACCGTTACAGCCAGCGAGATCTTGTCGCCGCTGGTGCCCACCAGCACAGCCACCACATCGGGGGTCTTGTCACGCAGGCGGTCACACATGGTGCGCAGGGCGTTGGCATCGGTGCCGCTGAGCATGGCCGAGATCACCTTTACGCCGTTCAGATCCACAGCGTTTTCAAACAGGCCGGAGGTGCGGGCAGCCGCCACCCTATCCTTCATATCCTGCAGCTCGCGTGCCAGATTCTTGTTTTCTTCTGCCAAAGCAGCAGCGCGGGCGGGCACATCCTTCAGGTTGTTTGCCTTCACAGCCTCGGCGGTTTCGGCCAGAGTCTTGTTGCGCTCGTCCAGCAGGCGCAGCACGCCGTAACCGGCAGTGGCTTCTACGCGGCGCACACCGGCAGCCACACTGCCCTCGCTCAAGATCTTAAAGCAGCCCAGCTGTGCGGTGTTCTTCACATGGGTGCCGCCGCAGAACTCGGTGCTCCAGCCCTGCACATCCACCACGCGCACCACATCGCCGTACTTTTCGCCAAACAGAGCCATTGCGCCCAGCTTCTTGGCTTCCTCGATGGGCATTTCCTTGACATCCACATCCAAAGCCTCAAAGATCTTATCGTTTACGATCTTTTCCACTTTGGCAATTTCCTCTGCGGTCATTGCGCTGAAGTGGGTAAAGTCAAAACGGGTGATCTCGGCATCCTGATAAGAGCCTGCCTGATGCACGTGCTTGCCCAGCACATCGCGCAGGGCGCGCTGCATCAGATGGGTTGCCGTGTGGTTGCGGGCAATGTTCATGCGGCGCTCTTTATCCACGCTCAGCTGTGCGGTGTCGCCCACCTTGATCGTGCCGCTTTCCAGCACGCAGTTGTGTACAAAATAGCCCTTGGGCGTTTTGTTCACATCCACCACGCGCAGGGTGGCCTCGGCCGTTGTGATCACGCCGTGGTCAGCCACCTGACCGCCCATTTCGGCATAGAAGGGGGTTTTATCCAGAATCACCAGCACGCCTGCCTTAGCACCGTCATCGGTAGCCACGGCGTCCATCAGCTCACTGCCATCGCTCAAAGCCAGCACCTTGCCGCTGTCCTTCAGGGTGGTGTAGCCGGTAAACACGGTGGGCTCGGTGTTCAACTCGGCAAACAGGTCTGCTTCCCAGCCGGAAATGTTCTTGGCCAAACGCTCCTCGCGGGCACGCTTTTTCTGCTTATCCATTTCGCTGCGGAAGGTTTTTTCATCCACAGTGAAGCCGCGCTCGGCAGCGATCTCTTTCACAAGATCCAGGGGGAAGCCGAAGGTATCGTTCAGCTTAAATGCCTCGATGCCGCTCAGAATGCGGGTTTTGCTGCGCTCCATGCCGTCGATCAGGCTGTTGAGAATGTTCATGCCTGCATCGATGGTTTTATAGAAGCGTGCTTCCTCAGTGCCAACGATCTTTTTGATATATTCCTCATGCTCACGCAGCTCGGGATAGCCCACCTCGCTGCTCTTGATCACAGTATCCACCAGTTCCACCAGGAAGGGGCGGTTGATGCCCAGCATACGGCCATGGCGGGCAGCGCGGCGCAGCAAGCGGCGCAGCACATAGCCGCGGCCCTCGTTGCTGGGCAGCACGCCGTCGCTCACCATAAACACGGTGGAACGGATATGGTCGGTGATCACGCGGATGGAAATATCGTTGTGCTCATCCTCGCCGTACTTTTTGCCCGAAATCTTTTCCACATGGTGCAGCACGCTTTGCACGGTGTCGACTTCGAACAGGTTGCCCACGCCCTGCATTACGCAGGCCAAACGCTCCAGGCCCATGCCGGTATCAATGTTGGGCTTGGCCAGGCGCTCGTAGTGGCCCTTACCGTCGGAATCGAACTGGCTGAACACCAGGTTCCAGATCTCCATGTAGCGGTCGCATTCGCAGCCCACATGGCAATCCGGCTTGCCGCAGCCATACTCGGGGCCGCGGTCAAAATAAATTTCCGAGCAGGGGCCGCAGGGGCCGGAGCCATGCTCCCAGAAGTTATCCTCTTTGCCAAAGCGAACCATGTGGTCGGGCGCAATGCCGATCTTCTTGGTCCAGATATCGTAAGCCTCGTCGTCCTCTTCGTAAACCGAAATGAACAGCTTATCCTTGGGAATGGCCATCCAGTCATCGGCGGTCAAAAATTCCCATGCCCAGGGGATCACTTCTTCTTTAAAGTAATCCTGAAAGCTGAAGTTGCCCAGCATTTCAAAGAAGGTGCCATGGCGGGCCGTGATGCCCACATTCTCAATGTCAGGGGTGCGGATGCACTTCTGGCAGGTGGTCACGCGGTGGCGGGGGGGCTCTTCCTGGCCAAGGAACCACTTTTTCATGGGGGCCATGCCGCTGTTGATCAGCAGCAGGCTGGGGTCGTTTTTAGGCACCAGGGGAAAGCTGCCCAAGCGCAGATGATCTTTCTGCTCAAAGAAGGTCAGATACTTCTCGCGAAGTTCGTTCAAACCAGTCCATTCCATTGTTGTTTACTCCTCTAAATCAAAAAAGTTCAACGATATTTCGGCACAGCCAAGCGGCAAGAGAACGCAAAAAATAAAAAGCCCCCGTCCTGCAAGGGACGAAGGCTGTAAAAGCTCCGTGGTACCACCCAAATTGCGGGCAAATCTATTTTTGCACCGCCGCTTTGCTCTGCGTTAACGCCGCAGATACGCCCGCTGCTAACGGGGGCTCCGGGGCGGCTTTGAACAGCGCTTCCAAGCCTTGCACCAACCGGCTTTTCTCTGTGTGCCGCTGCCTGTTCTTAACCCCATCATGGCCGTTTTCCATATCTATTCGTTATTATAAGCTTCCTAAAATTATTTGTCAATTACTTTTCAGCAAATAGATGGCGTTGCACACCTCGGCAAAAATAGCCGCGCAGCCGGTGGCGGGCTGTGTTTGCTCATCCTGCAGCACCACAACGGTATACTGTGGGTTTTCCGCCGGGTAAAAGCCCGCAAACCAGTGGTCCATCTTTTCGCTTTTGTCTTTTCCTTCTGTATAGCGGCCCGTTTGGGCTGTGCCGGTTTTTCCCGCTGCAGCTTCGTGCTGCGGGGCGGCCTCGGCCCCGATGCCGTCGGTGATCACGCCCGCCAGCATTTTTTGCAGGCTTTGGGCGGTTTTTTCGCTCATAGCACGGTGCCTGCGGGGCATCTGCTGCACAGGTTCTATTGCACCGCTTTTCCGGGCGATCCCTTTTATAAAACCGGGTTCTATATACACCCCGCCGTTTGCAATGGCGTTCATCATGCCCGCCACCTGCAGCGGCGTTGCCATCAGCTGTCCCTGCCCAAAGCTCAGGCTGGCCAGCTGGCCGCTGTTGTGCAGCGTGTTCTGTGCGGGCAGCACCCCTGCGCTGCTTTGCCAACCGGGCGCAATGCGGGTTTTGCTGCCAAAGCCCAATGCTTCGGCCATGGTTAAAATGCTTTCGCCGCCCAGCACCCGGCCCAGCCGAATGAACAGGCAGTTGCAGCTTTGCGCCAGCCCTTTTTGCAGATCTACCGTGCCATGGGCAATGCTTTTTGCACACCGATACACCTGCCCGTCTATTTCCACCGCTCCCACGCACTCGGCTGAATACCAGCCAAGCCCCTGCTCAATCGCAGCGGCGGCCAGCACCGGCTTAAACACCGAGCCCACACTGAACTGCGCCGAAGCACGGTCGATCAGGCTTGTGTCGGCAGCCGCAATGCTGGCAGCAATGTTTTGCGGGTCATACTGCGGCACACTTACGCTGGCAAGCACCTGTGCGGTGGCACATTCCAGCACCAGAATGCACCCGCGCTGCATTCGACTTACGGCAATGCCCTCGCACGCGCGCTGAATGGGTTCGTCCAGCGTGGTGACAACGCTTTGCCCGCTGCCCGCCGAAATTCTTTCCACCGGCTGCAGCCCGTCCACCAAGCGCCCGCGTGCGGTAACGGCACACTGCACCCGGTGCTGATCCCCTGCCCCGGCCAGCAATTCGTTATAGGCGGCCTCCAAGCCGGACACCCCGCTGCCTTCGCCGTTCAGATAGCCGATCAGATGCTCGGCCACAGGAATGCCCGGTGCCCAGCGATTCGTTTGATAGCAGCGAATGCCCGCCGGAACATTTTCCTTCGTCAGCTCTGCCAAAAACGGTGAAAGTGCATTTCGTTTTTGGTAAAGCTCGGCCTGCCCGGCGTAGGCCACATGGTCAAACAGCCTGCTGTAGCCGTTTTCTCCGGGCACACACAGTGCATAGCGCACCGGCTGCACGGGGGTGAGGGGCAAACCGCTGCGATCCAGGATCAGCCCCCGCTCGCGCGGCATGGACAATGTGATCTGGATCTGCTGCTGCGCCTTGTCTGCATATTCGGCATTGGAAGCCACTCCGTACAGCTGCACCAGATCCAACAGCAGCAAAAATGCGATCAGCCCAAAAAGCACTACCGCCCGTTTTGTGCGCAACAGCACCGCCCCCTTCCGGCATCAGTTTGGGCCAAGGGCAAGGGCGTTATGCAGGCATTCGCCGTTTTCTATCACCAGGCCGCTGCACAGCCGTCACACCGGGGCTCTGTGCCTGCGGCAAGCACGCCGTTTTCGCACCGCCAGATGATCTGCCCGCGCCCCATATTGATGCGGTCGTCCACCATTTCCACCTCATGCCCCATGGCGCGCAGCTGCTCGGCGATCTGTTCCCCTGCCTCACGCTCAAGCTGCAGTTTTTTGCCGCCGATCCACTGAATGCGCGGGGCATCCAGTGCTTCCTGCGGGTTCATATGATAATCCAGCGTGTTTACGATCACTTCCGTTTGTCCCTGTGGCTGCATGAACGCCCCCATCACGCCAAACGGGCCCACCGCTTTGCCGTTTTTGAGCAAAAAACCGGGGATGATGGTGTGATAGGATTTTTTGCCGCCCTGCAAACAGTTGTCGCTGGTTTCCTCCAGCGAAAAATTCGCGCCGCGGTTTTGCAGCGAGATCCCCGTGCCCGGAACCGCCACGCCCGAGCCGAAGGTGGTATAGTTGCTTTGGATCAGCGACACCATGTTGCCCTCGCGGTCGGCGGTACACAGATAAATGGTGCCTCCGCAGTGCGGGTCACCTGCTTGGGGCTGCAATGCATGGTTTGTGATCAGCGCGCGGCGCTTTGCCAGATAAGCAGGGGCCAGCAATTCGCTGACCTTGGTTTGCATATAGCGCGGGTCAGCCACATAGGTTTTGGTGTCGGCAAAAGCCAGCTTGATCGCCTCCATCACCATGTGATAATGCTCGGCGCACTCGCGGTGCTGCGGCATGGCCAGCCCATTTAAAATTCCCAACGCCATCAGCACGGTAATACCGTGGCCGTTGGGCGGAATTTCGCACACGGTATAGCCGCGATAATCCTGCGTGATGGGCTGCACCCACTCGGGGTGATAATTTTGAAAATCCTGCTCGCAGAAATAGCCGCCCGTTTTTTGGGAAAACGCCACGATCTTTTTCATCAGCTCACCGCGATAGTAGCTTTCACAGTTTGTGTCCGCCAGCGTTTGCAGCGTTTTGGCGTAGTCAGGAAAGCGGAATATCTCCCCCGCCTGGTAGGGAGAGCCATCCGGTTTCATAAAGCAGTTCCACCAGTATTCGTAGGGCGCCGCATTGTTTTGCATGGCCTGCGCAATGCGCTGGCTGTCATTTTTCCACTGGCGCGCCACATTCACGGGCACCGGATAGCCATTTTGCGCATAGCCAATGGCCGGTGCAAACAGTTCGCTCAGCGGCTTTGTGCCAAAGCGCCCGTTCAGCGCCGCCCACCCCGCCGGGGCACCGGGCACCATGGTGGGCAGCCAGCCTTCTTTGGGCATGGCATCATACCCCAGCGAGCGGACAGTTTGCGCATTCAGCGCCATCGGGGCCACGCCGCTGGCATTGAGCCCATACAGCTTTTGCTCTTTTTCGATCCAAACCAGCGCAAAGCAATCGGAGCCAAGGCCGTTTCCGGTGGGCTCAAGCAATGGCATGGCCGCCGCCATGGCCACCGCTGCATCCATGGCATTGCCCCCTGCTTTCATTATATCCAAGCCGATCTGCGCCCCCAGCGGCACCGATGTGCAGGCCATGGCATTTTGTGCATAAACCACATTCCTGCGGGAAGTATAGTGATAAGTAAGTGAGTCAAACTGCGGCATAGGCGTTTCCTTTCCTTTTGAGCTGCTAAGCCGCCTTGCCGGGCCTTGCCGCAAGGGGCGTTCTTGTTATAAAAACCAGTATAGCACAATTTTGCCCCAAAAGGGAGCCGCCGCAGGCAGCATTGGAAAGCAAAAAACAATGAGAACCATCGACCGCATTCAAAAACCTGACTGCCTTTTTCTTAAAACAATCCTGCAATAATATCCACGCACTTATCAATGCCCAGCATCAGCATACGCCCGCAGATGCTTCCGCACAGGGCCTAGTCCCCCGGTGCCGACTTGATGATGCGCATATTCAGCAGATACCAAACCGCCAGAATTGCCGTTGCCACCTGACCGATGACCGTGGCCACAGCCGCGCCCTTCGTGCCCCTGCGGAAGCAGAAAATAAAAATGAGTCAAGAATGATGTTGATCACAGCGCCCACCAGCAGCGAGATGATACAGGGAATGGCGTATTGGCGCATAAGCTTTTCAATACGCTCCGTTCCTAAAAACTGATTTCCGGTATCCATAAATTCACCTTTCCTTTCAAAAAAAGAAATGCGTAAGCCCACAAAACCCGGACTTACGCATTTCTGCTACACGATTTTCTTATAAAATTGTTTTTCATTCTGCCATATCTCACCCGATTCTATAAAAAAAGGCGTGCGGCGTTTCTGCAACCGGATTTACGCAAAAACGCCACACGCTGTATGATTATTATAGCAGAGGCAAGCAGAAAATTCAAATAGTTTTTGCTTGTCTCTGCGCTTTGCGGATGTTTTTTCCCATCGTTATCCTGCTGCACCCGCAAAAAATCGGCACCTGCCTGAAAAGCAGATGCCGATTTGTGTTACCCTATTCTATGCCTGAAGCTTTGGCGCAAATCGCTTTTACGCACGCCAAAAATCAGGCAATTTCAAGGCCTTGCCGCGCTGGCTTAGTACATCCCGCCCATGTCGGGTGCTGCGGGGGCAGCTGCGGGCTGCTCGGGCTCGTCAGCAACCAGGCACTCGGTGGTCAGCACCATGGAAGCAACGCTTGCAGCGTTCTCCAGAGCAGAGCGGGTCACCTTGGTGGGGTCAACAATGCCCATCTCGATCATATCGCCATAGGTTTCAGCCTGTGCATCGAAGCCATAGTTGGGCTTGTCGGCAGCCAGAATCTTATCAATGATCACGCTGCCTTCCAGGCCTGCGTTGGCAGCGATCTGGCGCAGAGGAGCTTCCAGAGCCTTCAGAACAATCTTAGCACCGGTGCGCTCGTCGCCGTCCAGAGTTTCGACCAGCTTCTTCACAGCAGGGATTGCGTTGATGGGAGCCGTGCCGCCGCCGGCAACAATGCCCTCTTCTACAGCTGCCTTGGTTGCGTTCAGAGCATCCTCAATGCGCAGCTTCTTATCCTTCATTTCCACTTCGGTAGCAGCGCCAACCTTGATCACTGCCACGCCGCCGCTCATCTTGGCCAGGCGCTCCTGCAGCTTTTCACGGTCAAACTCGCTGGTGGCAGCCTCGTGCTGAGCGCGGATCTGAGCCACACGGTCAGCAATAGCCTGCTTGTCGCCTGCGCCGCCCACAATGGTGGTGGTTTCCTTGGTCACCTTGACCTGACGGGCCTTGCCCAGCATATCAATGGTAGCATCCTTCAGCTCGTAGCCCAGATCGCTGGAGATCACGGTGCCGCCGGTCAGCACAGCGATATCCTGCAGCATCTCCTTGCGGCGGTCGCCGAAGCCGGGAGCCTTAACAGCCACGCAGGTGAAGGTGCCGCGCAGACGGTTGACGATCAGGGTGGACAGAGCCTCGCCCTCGATGTCCTCGGCCACAATCAGCAGCTTCTGGCCGGTTTTCACGATCTGCTCCAGCAGAGGCAGCAGATCCTGGATCACGGTGATCTTTTTATCGGTGATCAGAATAGCGGCGTCGTCCAGATCAGCCACCATCTTTTCGGTATCGGTGACCATGTAGGGGGTCAGGTAGCCGCGGTCAAACTGCATACCTTCCACGATCTCGCTGTAGGTTTCAGCAGTCATCTTGTTTTCTTCAATGGTGATCACGCCGTCAGCAGAAACCTTTTCCATGGCATCAGCGATCAGCTGGCCGATCACAGGGTCACCGGCAGAAACAGTGCCTACACGGGCAATGTCCTTGCTGCCGTTCACCTTCTGGCTGTTGGCAGCAAAGGCCTCTACAGCGCACTTCACGGCCTTCTGCATACCGCGCTTAACATCCATGGGGTTTGCGCCGGCAGCAACATTCTTCATGCCCTCGTTTACCAAGGCCTGTGCCAGCACGGTTGCGGTGGTGGTGCCGTCACCGGCGGCATCGTTGGTGCGGGTGGCTACTTCGCGAACCAGCTGTGCGCCCATGTTCTCAAAAGCGTCCTTCAGCTCGATCTCCTTAGCAATGGTAACGCCATCGTTGGTGATGAGGGGGCTGCCGAACTTTTTGCCCAGCACCACATTGCGGCCCTTGGGGCCCAGGGTGGTTTTTACAGTGTTAGCCAGTGTATCGATACCGGCACAAAGTGCCTTGCGGGCATCCTCGCCCTGCTTGATCTGTTTTGCCATAATAATCGCTCCTTTATGATCTATCAATAGAGATGGTTTGTAAACTTATTCTTGGAAAGCGGGCTTCATTACTCCACAATGGCCAGAATATCGCTCTGGCGCACGATGGTGCATTCCTCGCCGTCCACCTTGACCTCGGTGCCGGAATATTTGCTGGTGAGCACCTTATCGCCAACCTTCACGATCATTTCCACTTCCTTGCCGTCCACAAGGCCGCCGGGGCCCACAGCCACAACCGTGGCAACCTGGGGCTTTTCTTTGGCAGCGCTGGTAAGAATGATGCCGCCCTTGGTGGTTTCCTCGGCTTCTACCATTTTGATCACAACACGGTCTGCAAGAGGTCTGATTTTCATAATAAGTTCCTCCTATATAAATAGAATATTTAAAACATTGTTTAGCACTCATTTATCTTGAGTGCTAAAGCTATTTTAGTAGGTTTTCCATAGATTGTCAATGGGAAAATTGCAAAAAAATTATGAACTCTTAAAAATCTGTGCCTTGCGTTTATTTTGAATTTTTTCAAAAAAAGTGTTGACAAAACTCTGCGCAGCTGGTATACTAAGCAAGTCGTCAGGAAACGGCACACCGGTTTGGGGGATTAGCTCAGCTGGGAGAGCGCTTGCATGGCATGCAAGAGGTCACCGGTTCGATCCCGGTATTCTCCACCAAACAAAGCACGCTGCAGAAAGCATTCTGCAGCGTGCTTTTTGTTTGTATGCAAGGGTCTTCTCCTGCCGCCTCACTGGGCAAGGATGTGCCGTTTTATTCCGAAAATTTCAGAGCCATCACTATCACTTCCTGCTCTGTTGGCGGGTCGTTTTCTCTGCTTTTCATCCAGTTCAGCATTTCTTCCTTCCGCTTGGATGGAATTAAAAGGCGCATCATTGCGAAGATTCTCTCCTTTTCCATTCCCAAATCGTCCATCATTTCCATCAGGCTCATGTCGATCCGTCTGTCTTTTTCTGTTGCTCCATAAATCATTTCCATACCTCTTCTAATTATCATTGCGCTCAGCAGCTTTTTCATCCGCAGCCGCCCCGGGCTTTGTGTTGCCATGGTGGGCATAAAAATTGCGGTGTGGTCCCTACGAAATTGACCACCTCAAATGCCTTTTTTATCTTATAGTATAGCAGCTTCGGTTTTTGTTTGTAAAGTTTTTCAATCGTGCAATATTTTGCAATGCTTTAAGTCACTTAGCGGCCGTCCAGATGATTTTCTTGATTTGGCTTTTCTCAACCATAAACCAATCGCAGTCATCTTTATCCGGGCACTGATATTCCACATAGAAATCAGTGCCACCGCCGTACACTTCCAATACGGTAACCTCTCTGCCATCAGTCAAGCGCACAACATCCAGCTCTTTAGGAAGCAAAAAAATCCCCCCTATGCTCATTTTCAAAATTTGCAGGAAATACAACTCTGGAAAAATGAGCGCTTTTCTTACAGCTTGGGCAGGTAAGCAAAAGGAAGTCTACTTGGTCGATGCCATATCTAAAATCACTTTTCAGATAATCCGATTTGCAAAGCGGACACTGTACCTGTTTTTTACCTGAAAGTATCTCTGAAGCCGCATCATACCATGGCGTAAGATTATTTACCAAATCCAGTTTTTTTACAGTAGTTCTCCCACCACTGAGTTTCTGAGGCATATGCTTCACTCTCCCGATTAAGCAATTCTTCCATTGATTCTATTTTACCCCAACATTTGACAAAGAGCCTTTATTATAGAACCCATTTGACAAAGAGCCAACATTTATTATAGAACCATCTAAAATAGGCCGTTATCACGCGGGCACTTGTGTGTTTTCTGCTCTGTCTTTCGGCGCAGCGCCGGGATATGATTGGTTTACCGCATTGACTTTTCCTGCTTTTCATGCTATATTGCCATCAGCAAGAGAGTGGAAGCTAACGCTTCGGGCGTGGCTCTGGGGTCGGGTTTACCGGCATCCATAGAGGACGGAAGCTCTCTTGCTGTTTTTGTTGATGAACCTATTCTACAAAAAAGAATGCGCCGAGCAAAACACTCGACGCATTTTTTGGAGGTTCGGACCAGATTTGAACTGGTGAATGAAGGTTTTGCAGACCTTTGCCTTACCACTTGGCCACCGAACCATGGATAAGAAGCCCTTTGCAGAACTTCTTTTTTTGGAGCGGCTGAC
>Ga0129310_1000029_pt1 | contig 211546 bp, 186 predicted proteins | sample Go1ome_2_FD_94433 | JGI IMG/M metagenome (GOLD analysis project Ga0129310, IMG submission 94433) | Western lowland gorrila individual fecal microbial communities from Wisconsin, USA - Go1022A metagenome | ecosystem: Host-associated > Mammals > Digestive system > Large intestine > Fecal...
GGCTTTTATGATTTAGCCACAGCCTATCAGTCTGTGCACGTCAACTATTGAAACCGCCGTGTACCGAACGGTACGCACGGTGGTGTGAGAGGACGGCGGTTAATCACCGCCTTCTACTCGATTGATGGGGTAAAAGTTGATACAGCAAAGGTTGCCGCAGCAAAAATCGTCACAGCATTTCCATATAAGCCAGCACCTTATCTGCGAGATCCAGGCCGATCCAGACCATGATCCCGAGCAGCACCAGTGCGATCGCCAGGAATACCAGTTTATATACCAGATAGGCTTTGGCGAAATCCCGCAGCTGGTTTTCTTTTTTTCCAAAAGCCAGATGCAGCAGGTAGATCCATCCGGCAATGGGGATATTCATGCACATAAAGGTGAAGAACCAGGCGCTGCAGGGCATGGAATAAGGGTTTGTTTCCTTGGGACAGGCAGGAGCGGAGGCGGTGCGCTTATGTTTTATTTTTTCCCATATCTTATTTGTCATAGTCCGGTCTTCCTCCTGGTCCATAGTATTCCAGATTGTTCCACTTAAACTTCTCCCTGTCCAGGGCTGACTGCAGCTGGTTCTGCTGCATCTGAGCCTGATGGTCTGCCTGGATCTGGGCCTGCTCCTGGGCGGCCCGCTCCTGTTCCTGGGCCGCATTCCATTCATCCTCGGTGGGCAGTGTGGAGATCCTCTGGATCGCTGCCTGGAGCCGGTCCGCAAATGACTGCTGTTCCGGGTCGCCGGACACCAGGGGGAGCTTGGTAATGGCATCCTGTACCAGGGACTGTGCGTTGTCCTGCTGGTATTCAAGTTCCTCCACAAGACGCAGAGCCTGAAGGAATTCGTTCTTTTTTGTATCCTTTTCTGTCTGTATGCGCCGCTGCTCGGCGTCCTTCATGGCCTGTTCCTGGGCCCGGGCCTCGTCAGCCGCTTTCTGCTTTTCATACAGGGCAATGGTGTCCGACATCTGGGAAATGATTCCCTCAAAATAATCGTAACGGCTTTCGACCTGATCCAGCATACGGGCGCGCAGATCCCCGTCATCCAGAAGGGGAAGGCGGGAAGTGATGCTCTGGTAAAGACTCCTGACCGCGTAGGTATCCTCCACCGTGCTGATCTCACGGGCGGTAAAATCCTCCACGTCAGCTTCCAGCTGAGCGGTGAGCGCCCTCTGCTCCTTGTCATGAAGGCTCTGCTGGGACCGCAGCTCTGCTGTGGTGCTGAAATAATCCTCGATTCCTGTTTTGGTATCGGCCCGCCGCTCCACGGTCTCGGGCTGCTCCCAATCCCATGGCTCCAGGCCAGAGTGGATCTGATTCATAATATTTTTCCAGATTCTCCCGGCATAGGTGGCGCCGTAGATGCCCGGCATGTCCCTGGGAATGTCGTACCCCACCCAGATAGCGGTGGTGTAGTAACGGGTATAACCGCAGAACCAGGTATCCTTGCTGCTGTTGGTGGTGCCTGTCTTGCCGGCGGCAGGCATACCGTTGTCCAGGGCCAGGCCATGGCCCGTGCCGTAGCTCTCGTTCAGGGTGCCCTTGAGGATGTCCGTGAGCATAAAGGCGGAATCATCGCGGTACACCTGACTGGCGGAAGGCTTCATATCTTTGGAAAGTTCACCGTCATGTTCGTGGAGGATCTTTGTGATACAGGTCCGGTCATTGTACACGCCGTTATTGGCCAGCGTACTGTATCCCTTGGCCATGTCTACCACCCGCACGCCGTTGGTAAAGCCGCCGATGCTCAAGGAGGGCACTCCGTTATCCACATAGGTCAGTTTCTGGAATTCCATCCTGCCAAGGTAGTCCAGGCCGTAGTTTACGCCAATGTCCTCCAGTATCTGCCAGGCCACCGTGTTCAGGCTTCGGTTCAGGGCTTCCCTCACGGTCACATTTCCGTAGTAGTGTTCGCCGCTGTTGGAGGGGCCGTCTTCCCATTTGTGGTCGTCCATGATCCTGGTGGGGTAGTATTCGCCCGTGTCAAAAGCAGGGCCGTAATCAATCAGGGGCTTGATCGTGCTTCCCGGCTGCCTGGCGCTCAGGTAGGCCCGGTTAAACTGGTCCTCTGTGCCCCGGCCCCCCACAATGGCAACCACATAATTGCTGCGGTTGTCCACCACCACGCCGGCGCCCTGGAGGGCGAATTTGCCGTTTTCCTGGAGTTCGGTGTAGGAGGAAAGACCCTGGTCAATGTCAGACTGGAGCATTTCCTGAAGGCTGCTGTCAAGGGAGGTATAGATCTGAAAGCCGCCTGCCCGGATCAGGTCCGACTTTTCCGTGTACGCGCTTTTATACCGGTTTGTATATTCCGTGTAGTCTTCCTTGTCCTCAAATGTGTACCGGAAATCAAATCCATCTTTTTTCATCAGTTCCAGGGCCGCGCAGTGGATAGCATAGCTGCTCTGGTAATTCTCGTCCGTGCCCTCGGATTCCTGCTGCACCACGATCAATGGGCGGGCAGCGGCTGACTGGTAATCTTCATCCGAGAGCTCACCGATCTCGTGCATGCTCTTTAGGACATCGTTTCGCTTTTCAAGGGATGCTTCAGGATGTGCCACCGGGTCATAGGCGGAGGGACTGTTGCTGATGCCCACAAGGACAGCGGCCTCATCCACCCTCAGGTCAGCTGCATGCTTGCCGAAATAGTACCGGCTGGCAGCCTCCACCCCATAACACTGATGGCCATAGAAATTGGTATTGCAGTAGAACTCCATGATATCTGCTTTGGAGTATTCCTTTTCGATTTCCGGGGCCAGCAGTATTTCCACGATCTTGCGCGTGAATGTCTGCTCCCGGGTCAGATATGTATTCTTGATCACCTGCTGGGTGATGGTGCTGCCTCCCTGGGTCACGGTCCCGCCGTGTTTTATAAGGGCCAGCCCTGCACGGAAGGTGGCGATCCAGTCCACGCCGGTATGGCTCTTAAAACGCCTGTCCTCCTGAGCAATATACGCATTCTGGATATTCATGCTGATGTGGGAGATGTCCACATACTGGTAATGGCCTGCATTGATCAGGCCGATCTGCCTGTTGTCCTTGTCATAGATGACAGTGTCGCTGAGCATGGAGAAATCCGTTCTCTCCATCTGGGCCAGCTTGTCGTAAGCAATTACCCTGCACTGGTCCAGTTCCGGTTTCACCTTAGCATAGATAAGGATCCCTGCCAGGGCCCCGCAGATCAGCCCTGCGGTAAGTACTGCCAGGAAGGCATGAAAAAGCCATCCGAATATACCCAGTATGGCCACTGCGGTATTGCGGATGCCAAGGAGAACCTTAACAAGGACCTGCTTTTGTGAGTCTTTCATAATTCCTGTGTATCCTCTCTGCGCCTGAGAAGGGCGCTGTCGTTCATCTTTCCTGCGCTGGAAACATCTGCCAGCCCGTTAAGCCATAGATATTATAAGCCAGAATGAGGAAAAAGGGTAGGGAAAAGTGGGGAAATACCTCTTTTGGTTGGTTAAAATGTTCCTGGCGGATATGGATTGGGCTTAATTTTTCCGCAGCACAAACTCCAGGGTATGGGCCGGTATGTCCATGCTCTTTTCCTGCATCTGGGTAAAGGCGGTAAGGATACGCCCGATCTGGTCCTGATCAGCAGGGATCAGGTTGTTATCCAGGGTAATGGTCAGCACGGTCAGTACGATCTGGGCAGTCTCCTCCGGGTACTCACAGTGTATGGTACCCTCCTCCATGCCCTGGCGGATGATATCAGTCAGTATGGGCTTCAGCCTGGTGATGATAATGCGGGCAAACTTCTGGTGGATGAATGCGCTTTCCTGCTGTTCGTTAAAGGTACCGATGGCTTCCTGGCGCCTCAGCTCCGTGGAGGAGTCCAGACAGGCATGGTATATGAGTTCCATTTTCTTAAAGGCATCCATGTGGGAGGATGCAGCCAATTCCTTGCCTGCGTCCAGCACACGGGAATAGGAACGCTCGATCACCGCATCTATGATGTCATTTTTGGAGGAAAAATAGTAATAAATACTTCCCTTTCCAATCCCTGCTTTTTGGGCAATATCGCTTACGGAAATGGCCTGGGCATTGGAGGAACCCATAAGTTCCTGCATGGCATCCAGAATCTGTTCCCGTTTATTATGGTTTTGCATAAAAAATCCTCTGTATTTTCTTTAGAATACTTTCCAGTATAGCAGAATACAAAGGAAAACACCATACTTGACTGGCGGTCGAAAACGTGATATGTTTAGCTTACCACAGATTCGACCGCTAGTCGAAGATGGGAATGCCAAAAGGGCAGAGGAGAGACCATATGACGTATGAAACATTATTTGAAACAGTCAGGGAAATTTTCATGAAAGCGGATGTGAGCGGGATAGGGGAGCATCTGGCCTTTCAGTTTGATATTACAGGCGAGGGCCAGGGGACTTTTTATGCCGAGGTAAAAGAGGGAAAGCTGTACGTGGAGCCATATGAGTATTATGACAGGGATGCAATTTTTATCTGCTCAGCAGATACGCTGCTAAAGCTGGCGGCCGGAAAATTGGATCCTGTTTTTGCATTTACAACAGGAAAGCTGAAGGTGGAAGGAAGCCTTGAAAAGGCGCTGATGCTTCAGAAGTTTGTCTAGGACATGGAAAGGAGTACATATGGGAAGAATGGGCATGTTCATGGGCCTGGCCGCGGCAGGCGCCGCAGGGGAATACGGGATTGCCAGATACTTTTTCCACCGGACCGTGATGCGCGGCAATGCAAAGCGTGAGCGGACCCAGAAAATGGCGGGAACCGACTGGGATGCATACATTCCCGGAATCAGGGCCAGCAAGGAATGGCTGGCCGGGCAGGAGAAGGAGGACGTGTTTATCACATCTGCTGACGGGTTGAGGCTCCACGGGACATTCTTTCCCTGTGAAGGCTCCAAGCGGGCTGTGGTATGTTTCCACGGATATACCAGTGAAGGGCTGAATGATTTTTCCAGCATTGCCAGATTCTATCTGGAAAAAGGATTCAATCTGATGGTGGCGGATGAGAGGGCCCATGGAAAAAGTGAGGGAACCTACATTGGGTTTGGCTGCCTGGACCGCCATGACGCTTTGGGGTGGATCCGGTACGTGGTATCCCGCCTGGGACAGGATTGTGGACTGATGCTTCACGGCATTTCCATGGGAGGCGCCACCGTGCTGATGACCACAGGACTAACCCTTCCTCCCCAGGTCAGGGCCGCGGTTTCAGACTGTGCCTTTACCTCTGCCTGGGAGGTGTTCAGCCATGTGCTGAGATCCATGTACCACATGCCTGCATTTCCCGTGATGCAGATCGCGGACCGCATGGCAAGGGAGGAGGCCGGATACGGCCTGAATGAGTGCAATGCCAGGGATGAGGTGAAGAGGGCAAAGATACCCATTCTTTTCATACATGGAGACAAGGACACATTTGTGCCCTGTTCCATGGTTTATGATCTTTACAATGCATGCAGGTCCCCCAAGTCACTTTTGGTGGTTTCCGGGGCCAGCCATGCGGAAGCTTATTATAAGGATACGGAGAGCTATGAAAACGCGGTGGATCAGCTGATCCGCCGGTATCTGGATCATTGAGGAATAAGAAAGGGGAAAACATGAAAACCAGAAAAGGCTATAAAGTGTACCCGCTGACATCTGCACAGAAACTGCATTTTTACTGTCTTAAGTACTGTCCTAAAAAACAGGTGCTGAATATCGGATCCAGCCTGACCATTGAGAGCGACCTGGACTGGGATGTGCTCCGGGAGTGTATCAGGGAAGCCATTGCCAGATGCGAATCCATGCGCCTTAGGTTTGCCAGGGATAAAGACGGAACTATTTACCAATATGTGGTAAAAGAGGAGACCAGGGAGATCGAACACTTCGACTTCACAGGCTGGAAGGAAGAGGATGCAGAGAATATGCTGCGCCGGTGGACGGAGGTCCCCTTTGAGCGTTATGATTCCACCATGCACCACATTGTGATGATCAAGATGCCGGACGGATATCAGGGCCTTTACATATGTGTGGACCATATGACCATGGATGCCCAGTCCCTGATCGTGTTTTTTAAGGACGTGATTGAGCTGTATTGCAGCCGTCTGTACGAGGAAATCCATTATCCCAAGGAAATGTCCTCCTATATCAGGCAGCTGGAAAAGGATCTGGCTTACGAGGCAGGCAGCCGGTCCAGCGAAAAGGACAGGGAGTTTTTTGAGAAAATGATCGCTTCCTCCGAGCCCATATTTACGGACATATGCGGTCCGGAAAAACTGCTGAAGGAGAGAAGATCCACCCGCAACAGAAATCTCCGGGCAGCCACCAACACCTCCGACAATGTGGAAGCAAATATCACCAATTTCCATCTGGAAGGGGAGCCCTCCGGGAAGCTTTTGGATTTCTGTGAGAGCAGAGGCGTTTCCATGACCTGTCTGCTGCTTATGGGCCTGCGTACCTACCTTCAGAAGGAAAATGACCAGGAGGACGTGTCCATTACCACTACCATTGCAAGGCGGGCCACGCTGCTGGAAAAGCGCTGCGGCGGTAGCCGGATCCACTGCTTTCCTTTCAGGACCATTGTGCCAAAAGAAGATACATTCATGGAAGGCCTTTTGAAAATACGGGATGCCCAGAACCAGTATTTCCGGCATGCAAACTACAGTCCATCGGAGTATTTTAATTACCGCCATGACTATTACAAGCTGAGGGACGGACAGACCTATGAGCCCTTAAGCCTGACCTACCAGCCCCTTGCCATGAAATACGATGGACCGGGACTGGATAAGCTGGGGGATATCAAGTATAAGACAGCCCGTTATTCCAACGGAGTTGCGGCCCATACCCTGTATCTCACCGTGAGCCACAGGGCTTCGGACAATGGTCTGGACTTTGGGTTTGAATACCAGACCGGGGTAGTGACGCCGAAAAAACTGGAATATATTTACTATTATCTGTGCAGGATCATATTCAGGGGAGTGGAGGATCCGGACCGCACAGTGGGCCAAGTAATCGATATGGTTTAGGATACAATACTGAAAGGAGAGAAGAACAATGTTTGAGGAATTAAAGGAATTGATCTGTGAGTATGTGGATGTGGAACCCTCGGCGATCTGCGAGGAATCCCGCTTTATTGAGGACTTAGGGTTTAACTCCTATGACTTTATGAGCATGGTGGGAGAGATCGAGGACCGGTTTGATGTGGAAGTGGAGGAGCGGGAAGTGGTGAATGTAAAGACTGTAAAAGACGCAGTGGAATACATCCGGTCGCTTCAGGACTGATGGCAGACAGAAAAGGGAGGACGCTATGCCGGTAGAAACATTGAGAGATATCATCCGCCATGGGGCAGAGGCTTATGGGGCGGAGGCTGCATTTCGGTATAAGGTAAAAAAGGAGATCGTGGACCGGTCCTACCAGGACGTGAACCGGGATTCCATGTCCGTGAGCCGCATGGTGGAGTCCATGGGCATGGGTGGAAAACACATTGCCCTGATCGGCACCACTACGTACCAGTGGATCGTGGGTTATTTTGGGATCGTGGGCAGCGGCAGCGTTGCGGTGCCCATAGATGCCCAGCTTCCCGCCGATGCAGTGTGCGGGCTTTTGGACCGGGCGGACGTGGAAATGCTGATATTTGATGAGATACGCCGGGACGTGGCGGAGGCGGTGAGGGAGAAATGCCCCCGCGTCCGTCAGATCATTTCCATGCAGGCAGCTGAGCCCGGAGACGGGATCCAGTCCCTTTCCATGCAGATGGCGATCCACACCGGGGAATATGAGACAGCCATTGACCCTGACCAGGTCTGCACCATCCTGTTTACTTCAGGAACCACGGGAAAGAGCAAGGGAGTCATGCTCAGCCACAGGAACCTGGTGGATAATGCAGTGTGCCTGGATATGAAGATTCCTGCAGGAACGGTCTCCATGACCCTGCTTCCCATCAATCATGTGTACTGCCTGACCATGGATATCATCAAGGGACTTTACATCGGACTTGTCATCTGTATCAATGATTCCATCATGCATGTACAGAAGAATATGAAGCTGTTTAAACCTGAGATCGTGCTTTTGGTTCCGCTGGTGATCGAATCCATTTACGGAAAGCTTCGGGATGCGGGTAATCTGATGCCAAAGAAAATGGTGGCCAAGGCCGCATTTGGCGGAAATCTGAAGACTATATGCAGCGGCGGCGCCTATCTGGACCCGGACTATGTGGAACGGTTTAAGGAGTACGGGATCACCATTCTCCAGGGATACGGCATGACGGAGTGTTCCCCTGTCATCAGCACAAACCTGGAATGGGATAATAAGACCGGCTCCGTGGGCAAGCTCCTTCCCAACTGCGAGGCCAAGATCGTGGATGAGGAGATCTGGGTCAGGGGCACCAGCGTGATGCAGGGCTATTATAAGATGCAGGAGGAGACGGACCAGGCACTGGAGGACGGATGGCTTAAGACCGGTGATCTGGGGTATGTGGATGAGGACAATTTCCTCTATATCACAGGCCGCAGAAAGAACCTGATCATTCTGTCAAACGGGGAAAATGTATCTCCCGAGGAACTGGAAAACCAGCTGAGCCGCTCAGACCTGGTGAAGGAAGTCCTGGTAAGGGAAAAGGACAAGGTGATCGAGGCGGAGATATTCCCTGATTATGAGTATGCCAGAAAGAGGCATGTGAAGGATATAGAAGGAGGGCTTCGGGAGCTTATAGACGAGTTTAATAAGGATATGCCGGTGTATAAAAGGATCTACAGCCTGATCGTAAGAGAGGCGGAGTTTGAGAAGACGCCGTCTAAGAAGATAAAGCGGTTTTAACAATTAAATAATCCAGCAAAATCACAGGAGGATTTCCCCATTGCCAGTTTTTTGTCCGGGAAATCCTCCTGATTTTGTATTTTTAGAGAAACAACCTCCGCATAATTGTGCATTTTATACAAAAACTATCGTTGTAAATTGTGCGAAAGGGCAGATGGATTTCAAAGTTTATGAAAGAACTTTCAGAACATACCGATACTATTGAAAATAAAAACAAACCTGCTATACTAAAGCTACAAGAACTTAACAAAACCTTAACAGGAGGAAACAGACATGAATGGTAGGGTTGAACACCTAGAGGGAAGACTGATTGTTTCCTGCCAGGCACTGCCCGGGGAACCGCTTCATTCTTCTTTTATCATGGGCCGCATGGCTCTGGCAGCAAAGGAAGGCGGGGCGGCGGGGATTCGGGCCAACACCAAAGAGGACATCGCTGAGATCCAAAAACAGGTGGACCTGCCTGTGATCGGAATCGTAAAACGGGATTATGAGGACAGCAAAGTATACATCACCCCCACCATGAAAGAAATTGAGGAACTGATGGAGGTAAAGCCTGAGATTATTGCGCTGGATGCAACTTCGGATTTGAGGCCGGGGGCAAAAAGCCTGGATGAGTTTTACCGGGAGATCAGGGCTGCCTATCCGGACCAGCTGTTGATGGCAGACTGCTCCACGGTGGAGGAAGCACTTCATGCGGACCAACTGGGATTTGACTTTATTGGGACAACACTGGTGGGATACACGGAGCAGAGCCGGGGACTGAAGATCGAGTCGGATGATTTTTCCATCATACGTGAGATTGTGGCAAAGGTAAAGCACAGGGTCATTGCAGAGGGGAATATCAACACACCGGAAAAAGCAAGACGGGTGATCGAACTGGGAGTATTCAGCGTGGTAGTGGGGTCCATTATTACAAGGCCGCAGCTGATCACCAGGTCATTTGCCCAGGCAATTGAAGCAGAGGGTTAATAGGCGGACATAAGACGCCTGATTGGGAAAGGAGAAAAGATTATGGCAAACTTAGAAAAGTACAGAGGTATCATTCCGGCATTTTACGCATGTTATGATGATGAGGGCAATGTAAGCCCGGAGCGTGTAAGGGCGCTGACCGAGTATCATATTAAAAAAGGCGTAAAGGGCGTTTATGTAAATGGGTCTTCAGGGGAGTGCATTTACCAGAGCGTGGAGGACCGGAAGACCACGCTGGAAAATGTAATGGCGGTTGCCAAGGGCAAGCTTACAGTGATCGCCCATGTTGCCTGCAACAACACAAAGGACAGCGTGGAGCTGGCAAAACATGCGGAGAGCCTGGGCGTGGATGCCATTGCAGCTATTCCTCCCATCTACTTCCGCCTCCCGGAATATGCCATTGCAGCATATTGGAACACCATGAGCGAGGCTGCTCCCAACACGGATTTCATCATCTACAACATCCCCCAGCTGGCAGGGGTTGCTCTGACTCAGGGACTGTTTGCACAGATGCGCCAAAATCCCAGGGTCATTGGTGTTAAGAACTCCTCCATGCCGGTGCAGGATATCCAGATGTTCAAGGCGGCTGCAGGCAAGGATTACATCATATTCAACGGTCCGGACGAGCAGTTTATCAGCGGCCGCGTCATTGGCGCGGAAGCCGGGATCGGCGGAACCTACGGCGTAATGCCGGAGCTTTTCCTTAAGATGGATGAGCTGGTAAAGGCAGGAAAGCTGGAGGAAGCAAAGGAAGTCCAGTATGCGGCCAATGAGGTTATCTACAAAATGTGCTCCTGCCACGGCAACATGTACGGAGTCATTAAGGAAATGCTGCGGATCAACGAGAACCTGGACCTGGGCGGGGTAAGGGAACCTCTTCCACAGCTTGTGGAGGAAGATCTTCCCATTGCACGGGAAGCAGCGCGTATGGTAAGAGAGGCTGTGGGCAAATACTGTTAATGCAGCGGCATCACAAAAGGGAAAACATCACCGCCCCTTTCAGGAGGGATGAAAGGGGCCGGGAATGACATGGCAGATAGAAAAGGAGTTTAAATATGCAGGGGTTCACAACAATTGATTTGATCATTCTTATTGTATATCTTGCAGCAGTATTATTTGCCGGCCTCTTTTTCTCCAAAAAGGAGATGAAGGGAAAGGAGTTCTTTAAGGGGGACGGAACCATCCCGTGGTGGGTTACCTCCGTGTCCATTTTCGCAACATTATTAAGCCCTATTTCATTCCTGTCCCTGGCAGGAAATTCATATGCAGGAACATGGATCATGTGGTTTGCACAGCTTGGAATGCTGGTGGCCATCCCCATCACCATCCGGTTTTTCCTGCCCATATACAGCAAGCTGGATATTGATACAGCTTACCACTACCTGGAGATCCGTTTCGGAAGCAAGGGCCTGCGCGTCCTGGGCGCCGTCATGTTTATCGTGTACCAGGTAGGCCGTATGTCCATCATCATGTATCTGCCGTCCATGGTATTGTCCAACCTGACAGGCATCAATGTAAATGTATTGATCATTGCCATGGGCGTGATCGCCATCATTTACTCCTATACAGGCGGCCTTAAATCCGTGCTCTGGACCGACTTTATCCAGGGCAGCGTGCTCCTGGTGGGTGTTACCTTTGCACTCTTTTACCTGGCCCACGGGATTGACGGCGGTTTCGGCTCCATCTTTTCCACCATGGGACAGGGCAAGTTCCTGGCACCTGACCAGCCCATTTTTAATCCCAACATTTTAAAGGACAGCGTGTTCCTGCTGATCGTGGGCGCTGGATTTAACACCTGTTCCTCCTATGTATCCAGTCAGGATATTGTACAGCGTTTCACCACCACCACGGACACAAAGAAACTGAACAAAATGATGCTGACCAACGGAGCGCTGTCCATTTTTATTGCAACCGTATTTTACCTGATCGGCACGGGACTGTATGTATTCTACAGCCAGAATGCCCTCCCGCCGGCAGCGCAGCAGGATCAGATCTTTGCTTCCTATATCGCATATGAGCTGCCCGTAGGCATTACAGGACTTCTGCTGGCAGCCATCTATGCGGCGTCCCAGTCCACCCTGTCTACCGGACTTAACTCCGTGGCAACCAGCTGGACACTGGATATCCAGGAGCGTCTGTCCAAAAAGGAAATGAGCTTTGCCCTTCAGACAAGGATTGCCCAGTACGTATCCCTGGGCGTGGGCGTTGTGGCCATCCTGGTATCCATGATCCTTGCCAACGGCGAGATCAAGTCGGCATATGAGTGGTTTAACGGATTTATGGGCCTTGTGCTGGGCGTTTTGGGAGGAACCTTTGTACTGGGAACCTTTACCAAAGTGGCCAATGCAAAAGGCGCTTACGTGGCGTTCTTTGTGGCAGCCATCACCATGGTCTGTATCAAATACATGGCACCGGCAGGCGCGGTATCCATCTGGTCCTACTCCATTATCTCCATTGCCATTTCCCTGGTTGTGGGTCTTCCGGTAAGTATCATCACCAGAAAGATGGACGGGGATACATCCAAACCGGCGGCGGACGCAACCATTTATCATAATTGATCTGATACATGAAATGACAAGGGCAGAACAGGAGGATAACCTATGATCTTTGGAAATATAACCCAGGAAGGAACCTATGGATTCCTGCCGCAGGCAGTAAGAGAATGCTTTGAGTACGCCTTGGCCCATGATCTCCTCGGATTTGAAAAGGGCAGCCATCCCATAGACGGAGAGCGCCTGTTTGTAAATGTAGTGGAATATGAAACCACTGTACCGGAAAAGCGTTTCTGGGAAGCTCACAGAAAATACCTGGATGTACATTTAATGCTTGACGGACAGGAGCAGATTGATTTAAACTTTATAGAGAACATGGAGCAGAAGGATTTTGTGCAAAAGGATGATTTCCTTCCTCTGGAGGGAGAACCCAACAGCCACGCAGTGCTGCGTCCCGGAGATTTCCTGATCTGCTACCCCCATGACGGACACCGCACCGCAGTGGCGGTGGATGGCCCAAAGCAGATCAAGAAGGCCATTTTTAAAGTAAGGATCGATAACTGATTCAGTACAAAGAACTAATATAGGCAAGCAGTACAGGTAAGTAATACAGGTAAGTAATATAGGGAAGATGTAAAAGGCAAACCATTGCAAAGGGCAGGTTTGCCTTTTGCGGCAGAATAAAACAAGGAAGAAAAAGGAGAAGAGTAAGGATGAAACAATACGTGTGCATTGACATTGGCGGTACAGAGATCAAGTACGGCGTTTTGGATGAAAATGAACTGTTCCTGACCAAGGATAAGATGCCTACCGAGGCATTTAAGGGCGGCCCCAGCCTGCTGGAAAAGGCGGTGGGCATTGTAAGGGAATATCTGAAGCTGTGGAGAGTGGATGGGATCTGCGTATCCACGGCCGGCATGGTGGATGTGGAAAAGGGGGAGATCTTTTACTCCGCCCCATTGATCCCTGATTATGCGGGCACAAAGATCAAAGCCAGGATGGAATCGGAGTTTGGCCTTCCCTGTGAAGTGGAAAATGACGTTAACTGCGCAGGGCTTTCAGAGGCCGTATCGGGGGCAGCGGCAGGAAGCCGGTCCGCTCTGTGTCTTACAGTGGGGACCGGGATCGGAGGCTGTATCATTATAGACGGAAACGTGTACCACGGCTTTAGCAACAGCGCCTGTGAGGTTGGATACATGCATATGGAGGGCAGCGATTTCCAGACTCTGGGAGCAGCCAGTATCCTTGCCTCAAAGGTGGCTCTTGCAAAGGGGGAACCGGTTCATATGTGGAATGGCCTTCGCATCTTTGAACTGGCCAAGGCAGGGGACAGCGTGTGTATCCAGGCCATTGACGACATGTGTGATGTGCTGGGAAAAGGAATCTCCAATATATGCTATGTGATCAATCCCCAGGTGGTGGTGCTGGGAGGAGGCGTCATGGCCCAGGAGGAGTATCTGCGGCCCAGGATCCAGGCGGCCATGGACCGGTACCTTGTATCCAGCATCCGGGAAAAGACTGCTCTGGCCTTTGCACGGCACGGAAATGATGCCGGAATGAGAGGGGCCTACTACCATTTCAAAGAGAGACAGGGATGATGGGATGGAATATCTGAAATCAGTGATACCGGTAATCGAGTCAAATTACGACAATTTCACCACGGTGGAGAGGAATATAGCGGATTTTTTTATCTACAACAGGGAGGAGACGGACTTTTCCGCCAAAGCAGTGGCGGGAAAGCTGTTTGTATCAGAGGCATCCCTGTCACGGTTTGCCAAGAAATGCGGATTTAAGGGATACAGGGAATTTATCTACCAGTATGGGGAACATTTTGTGGTCCGGCAGGAATCCATGACCGGCAACACAAGAACCGTACTCAACGCATATCAGGAACTGCTGAACAAGACCTATAACCTGGTGAACGAAAAACAGGTGGAGCGCATCTGCCGTTACATGAACAAAGCCGCACGGGTGTTTGTGTGCGGCATGGGAAGTTCCGGCCTGGCAGCCAGGGAGATGGAACTGCGTTTTATGAGGATCGGCGTGGACATCACATCCATGGATGACAGGGACATGATGCGCATGCGGGGAGTGTTCCAGGATGAGAACAGCCTGGTGCTGGGAGTCAGTATCAGCGGTGAGACGGAAGATGTGATCTTCCTGCTGCAGGAAGCCCATCAGAAAAAGGCCAGGACCGTCCTGCTCACTGCCAAGAATAAACCGGAGTACGATGGATTCTGTGACGAAGTGCTGCTGATCCCGTCCCTTCTTCACCTGAACCATGGAAATGTAATCTCGCCTCAGTTTCCCATACTCCTGATGACCGATATCTTTTATTCCTGCTATGTGTCACAGGATAAGTATGAGAGGGAGATCCTACATGACAGTACCCTTAAGGCTTTGGGAAAAACAGGCCGGCATGATCCTGTATGGTAGGGGCGGCCTGAGACCAATCTAAACCTAATCTAAATGCCGGTTGGTTCAACCGGTTCCTAAAAAAGCCCGAAGCGCTTTTTCGCAGCAGGCGGGGCCGTTACTCCTTCCAGGAGATACCCATAGACCTGCATCATGGCATCTTCCTCCACATACTGTGGATTATCACGGTAGCCGCCGTGCATGGTGGTTATGACTTCCATCTGTTCCAGCATCATATCAAACTCAGGGGGACGGCCCAGAAAGCCGTCTCCATAGGTGGCCATGGCCTTTAAGTACTGGATGTCCCACCGGGGGACCACACACAGGCTCATGGTGGGGATCCGGCTGCCGGCAAAGGAGACCTCATCGCTTTTGGGAAGGTATTTTAGTACCTGCCCATTGTGCTTGTCCAACAGGGCTTTGTCGCAAAATGGGCGCAGCACCGGCTTGGTCTCATGGCCCTTGCCGCAGATGGCAATGGTATCGCCGAATCCGCACACATCCAGATTGATGATCCCCGTAACAGCGGACTTATCCATCTGGGCGGCGTAGAGCCTGCTGCCGGCATTGCCGTTTTCCTCCCCGTCAAAGAAAGCAAACCGGGCGGGAAGATTTCTGCTTTTTAGTTCCTTTGCAAGGGCAATGAGGATACACAGGGATGCCGCGTTGTCATTGGCCCCAAAGCTTCCGGGTACCGCGTCATAGTGGGCGCAGAACAGCAGGCAGGGAGTTTCCTGCCAGGGGGTCAGGAGGTAATTTGCCACGCCTCTTGGATTCTTAAAGCTGGCTTCCTCCTCCTGAAGGGTGTAAGAAAGCCCCTCGGCCTCAAGCACCCCTGCCAGTGCCTGGCGGCGCTGGTCAGGATCCTTTTGGGCAAGGGTTTCCAGATGAGTGATCATATCCATAATCAAAACCTCAGTTTTCTGCCGCGGGGGCGCAGGCGCTCATGGGAACCTTGATTACGATCTTGCGGATCGGCGCAGGGGAGGCTCCTGTCTGGACAGCCGGAATATGCACATCCCATGGGAAGTAAACAGCATAGGTCCCGGGAACCAGTTCAATGGTCCCTTCCGGGGCATTGGGATTATTGTGATAAAAAAGGATATCTCTTGGAGTGTCGAGAAGATCCTCATCCACCTGGTTTGTCCGGTCATCATTATAATATCCCGCCCGCTCCGGTCCGCCGGCAGCCAGGAACTGGACATCTATATTCTTTCGGTGGATCTCCGGCCTTAAAGTTTCGCGGGGAGCGGTGTTTAAGTCCAGGACCTGAAGTATCATGGGGACGCCGCCCAGTTCAATGTCGAATCTGCCGGGCTCGTGGGCTGCCAGGTCATTCTCCTTCAGAAAACGGATGGCGCTCTGAAGGGCGGCCGGAAGCACAGCGATCTGCTGATCAAAAAATTCATTACTTACATTTCCGAATATCATGGTTTTCCTCCTTGTTATAAAGTGTAATTTTGGAGTCTCACAGGCGACTATTACTGCATGGATGTAAGCCCGCCGTCCACGGCCAGCACCTGTCCGCTTACGAACTCCGCCGCGTCACTGCAAAGGTACAGGGCCGCTGCCGCTATGTCCCGTTCCTGTCCGATACGGCCCAGGGGAATACGGTCCGTCAGCTTTTTGTAGAAAGCCGGATCGTCCAGCTGAAAGGAATTGATGGGTGTGCGGACAAAGGTGGGTGCAATGGCGTTGCAGGTGATCCTATATTTGCCCCATTCACAGGCCAGCTGTTTGGTGTACATGTTCACAGCGCCCTTGCTGGCGCAGTATGCAATATAATTTTCCGTTGTACCGATCAGGCTCTTAACAGAGGACAGGTTGAGGATCCTGCCGTAATTCCTGGGGATCATAAAGCGCTTTCCCACCGCCTTTGTCACCAGGTGAAGTCCTTTTACGTTCAGGCCCATGACCTGGTCAAAGGCATCCTCCGTGTAGTCCTCAGCCGGCAGAAGGCGGTTCATACCCGCGCTGTTAACAAGGATGTCCAGGGTATCCAGCTGTTCCTCGATTTCATTTAACATATTGTCAATGTCTGACTGTTTCTGGATATCGCAGCGGATGGAGAGGAACTTCCTGCCTGCCTGGGCCGCATAGTCAGCCAGTCCGGCCGCCTTTTCCGGATGGCCGCCGCACACGGCCACATTGGCTCCCTGCTGTAAAAAAGCCAGGGCAATGGCGCTTCCAAGTCCTCCCGTTCCTCCTGTAACCAGTGCTGTCTTGCCCTCCAGGGAGAACAGATCCCTATAATTTTCCATATCACATACCTCCTCGTTATGAGCACTTAGCGCCTGTCCTGTAGGCGCTTACGTGCGATACATGTCACTGGCACTTACGTGCGATTCTTTTTGCAGATCAGGACGCGGCATCACTGCTGCCGCATATAAAATATTCCGGGTTATGCTGCTTTAAAGGCGGGAGCAGAAGCAGCATCCTGGACATGTGATGGCTGTAGATCAGGCAGGCCTGGTCATTGTTCCTGTTGGCCAGGGCATCGGTCAGATTGGTGAGCTCGCACAGGAAACCTTCCACTACCGCGGAACTGCTGGTGGCCAGGTACAAAAGCCGCTGCAGGTCCATATCCACCTTTTGCAGGGATTCCCATACCAGGTCCATGTCCCCGGCCAGTATATAGAGCTGATGATAATAATCAGACAGCAGCCTGGGGGCCTGGTTTAGGTTGCCCTGGTAAAGATAGTCGTCCAGCTGGCGCAGGTTGTAATACAGGGATTCCAGATCATTCTTCTTCACATTCCTTATAAAGATGGTGTGAAGCATGGAGGTGCCAAGCTTTGTGTGAAGCCAGATGGCGTGCTCGATCCGTTCCGAGTCGATCCTGGATACAAAGGCCCCTCTCTGGGGAATGATATCTACCAGGTTCTCCCTGGACAGTTTTGTAAAGGTATCGTGTACAGGCGTACGGCTTACATTTAAAGAGGAAGCCAGGTCTATTTCATTCATCTTCTGCCCCGGAGGAAGGAACAGCTCCAGTATACAGTTTTTAATCACGCGGTATGCATACTGGCGTGCGTCCTCTGAGGGGCGGCGCGCAATCATACGGCTGTTAGGATCATTAAAAGGAAGTAGTGACATAGCAATCACCTTTCTTAATATTCTGTAAAAATCAAGTCGGTTCAGGTACGTATTCCACTGACGGTCAATGGCATAAATCAAATTATAGCATACAAGGATAGGTTTGATAAGAATGCATTTCCACTATATTAAAACATTGGAGCAGAACAGAGAAAATGTAAATAAATTCCAACTCAAACTTGTATGCAATTTTTCCCACTGCATTTTCTAATATAATTTTATCATTATTTGTGAAAAAAGCAACTACTAAATAAAAAATTAACGAAAATCATGTGTAAAATGATAAAAAAGGTGTTGCACTCATGAGATAAATGTGTTATCTTGTATATGTCTTGAGAATAATACAATTTGTTCAACCCGTTATTTCCGCAGCTGATATGCAATTTTGAACTAAACTGGTATGCAAAAGCGAAAATAACTTGTATGCAATCCTGGCACCCCCCCGCTACGGGCAGGGGGGCGAAGCGTGCTGAGAGGGGATGAGAGTGTGCCTGAGGTAAAAGACAAGATTGTGAAAGCCGATTCCAGAAATGAGATTTATAATTTTCTGCGCAATCAGATATTAAGCCTGGCCATCGAACCCGGGGAGATGCTCAGCGAGAATTCCCTTTCCTCCCAGATGAGCGTAAGCCGCGCCCTGGTAAGGGATGCGCTGGCCCGGCTGATCGAGGAAGGTTACATAGTGGTTTATCCCCAGAGAGGGACCGTGGTCACCATGATCGACCCTGAGCGGATCAAACAGTCCGTGCACACCCACATTGTTCTGGAGCAGGCGGTTATTGAGGAGATCTGCAGACAGGGGCTGACCCCGGAGCAGAGAGAGGCCCTGGAACAGACCCTTGCAAAACAGAAGGAGATCACAGGGGATAATGAGGTGCTGGAACTTCTGGCAGCGGATGAACATCTGCGCTACCTGCTGTCCACTTTTTGCGGCAAGGAGCATATATGGGATTATTTCAGGACCATGGACTGTGACCTGATGCGGGTCAACTATCTCCAGTACAGCACCTTTAATTTTAAGGTCTATATGTCCTCCCTGACCAGGTGGGAACACACCCAGGTGGAGGGACGCCTGCTGGTTGACAACATTATGCGGGGGGATGCGGAAGCTGCTTCCCTGATCTGTTCCAACCATTTCAACACAATTCTCTGGAACATGGATACACTCCAGGGAATCTATCCACAGTTCTTTTCCAGATAAGGTCAGAGTATGCCTGGTCTGGATGGAAATATATTTATTACATAATGAAGGGAGATGAAACCAGAATATCCTGATGTTTTGAGAGAGAAGGGGACCTGAAGCAACAGGAACCCAAAGCAGTTCCACGTGTAGGAAAATAAAAAAAGATATGAGGAGGAATACCATGGAATACGTTATTGGTATAATTTTGTTACTTTCTTTCTTCGGCTTGGCATACTACTGTATCAAAGGCCACAACCTGATGATCGGATTCTTGATGATTACCGTTGTCTGGACCGTTCTGCCGCTGGTAGGAACCATGTTCGCCAGCCAGGCATTCATTGAAGCAAACCCTGTTCTGCAGTTTGGCGCAGGCACAGACACAAAGCTGGTGTCTATCCTGAACAAGATTTTCCAGAGTGCTCCCGAAGGCTGGGGTACCACACTGGTTAATGTTTGCTGGGGTGCATGGTTTGGACGTGTACTGATGGATACCGGTATTGCATCTACCCTGATCCGTAAGACCGTTGAGTTGGGCGGAGATAAGCCAATGGTTACCATCGCACTGTTAAACATCGTTACAGCACTGATCTTCACCGCCATGACCGGCGCTGGCCCTGTTATCGCTATCGGCGTTATCGTACTTCCTATTTTAATGTCTCTTGGCGTACCAAAGGCAATTGCAATGTTCTCTTTCATGGGATCTGTTGCAGCAGGTATCTACCTGAACCCTGTTAACTTTGCACAGTACCGTGCATTCTACATCACTCCTGATGAGATGCCTGAATTCACACTGGGATGGTATGCGGCTCACTGGGGTTATGCAGCACTGATCATCATGCTGGTGGCAACCACTGTACTGGCTGCTGTTTACCTTAAGAAGTCAAAGACAGTTCATTCATGGGCAGCTCAGAGCCGTAATTCCTCTCCTGACCAGAAGAATGCGCCAATGTATACATTGATCCTCCCAATCGTACCGGTTGTACTGAAAATTTGGCTGGATTTCTCCGTTATCGGCGGATTCATCATTGCTGGTTTCCTGGCCCTGTTCCTATGCGGCAGGATGAAGGGATCCTTCAAAGAGAACTGTCAGCTGGTTAACAAGCTTTACTATGATGGTGTGGTTGATACCGCTCCACTGGTAGGCTTCCTTCTTACACTGCCTATGTTCAACCAGGTTGCTACCTATGCATCTCCTTATTTCAAGGCGATCTTAGGAAATGTAATGCCTAAGAGCGAACTGGCTGTTTGTATAATATTTGCTGTACTGCTTTTCATGGGCCTGTTCCGCGGACCTATGACACTGGTTGGCTGTGGTGCTGCTACACTGGGTGTGTTATCTAATGTTGCATCCTTCTCAGTACCATTTTTATACGGCGTATTTGCCATCCCAACCATCACTGTTAATATCGGAAGCTGTATCACCCAGTCATGGGTTGCATGGGGTCTTGCTTATACCAAGGTAGAATCCAGAGACTTCCTGAAACTATCAATTCCCAACTCTTACCTTACAGGTGTGATCCAGTATATTGCCGTATTCATCCTGTTAGGCGGACTCGGAGCTGCTTGGTTCATCTAAGATTTGACGTAACAGTTCAGGTCAGGAAGATGAGCCGTCCTGAACAGTTACAATTTGACAATGAATTTCTCTTAAAAAATAAAAGCATATTCTGTTTAACCGGGCGTATATCATGTGCGCCCGGATATCTCCCGACAAATGTTTCGTTATAGCAGTAATAAAGGTCCACGATCAAAAGAATCTTGGAAAAGTATTGTAGAGTGAAAGGAATGGATAATATGGCAGAGCGTAATCATAGAGCTGTTCGTATGGGGATTGACGTTGGTGGCACTTATACCAAGTGCGTTGCAATGGATAATGAGACCCATGAAATTATTGGAAAAAATCAGGTTAAAACTACACATGACGACAAGAGCGGCGTTGCTGCCGGTGTTGTAAAGAGCTTTCAGAATTGTATGCGCGAGAACAACATCGCTCCAGAAGATGTTGTGTTCGTTGCCCACTCTACCACTCAGGCTACCAATGCTTTTATTGAAGGCGATGTGGCAAGCGTCGGCGTGGTCGGCGTTGCAGGCGGCGGCCTGGAAGGATTTCTGGCAAAGCGCCAGCTGGCCCTTAAAGACATTATTCTGGATGAAAAAGTTGGCAGGATGATCAAGGTATACAATACCTTTATCAAGAAGAAAATGCTGACCGAAGACGTGATCAACCAAAATATTGATGAATTACTGAACCAGGGCTCACAGGTAATTGTTGCCTCCATGGCCTTTGGTGTGGACAGCATGGATGAGGAAATGATGATCCATGGCTGTGCGGAAAAGAAAAATGTGCCGGTTACCATGGCTTCTGATATTACAAAGCTGTACGGACTTACGCGCCGTACACGTACTGCAGCAATCAATGCATCCATCCTGCCCAAAATGATGATGACAGCCAATGCAACCGAGTCATCCGTACGTGCGGCAGGCGTTACCGTTCCTCTGATGATCATGAGAGGCGATGGCGGCGTTATGGAAATCAGTGAGATGCGTAAGCGTCCCATCCTGACAGCACTGTCGGGACCGGCTGCTTCCGTTATGGGTTCCCTGATGTATCTGCGTGCTTCCAATGCCATCTATTTTGAGGTGGGCGGAACCACCACCAACATCGGTGTGATCAAGAACGGCCGTCCTGGTGTTGACTATGCCCAGATCGGGGGACACGACACTTACATCAGTTCCCTGGATGTGCGTATCCTGGGCTGCGCAGGCGGTTCCATGGTGCGTATCAGTGACAAGGCAGTGGTGGACGTTGGTCCTCGTTCTGCCCATATTGCAGGCTGTGAGTATGCATGCTTTACTCCAGAGGAGGAGATCGAGGATCCGCAGATCGAAATGGTAAGCCCCAAGCCGGGGGATCCGAACGATTATGTGACCATCCGATTAAAGAATGGAAAGCGCATCTGCTTTACCAATACATGTGCGGCTAACGTGCTGGGGCTGATCGAGGAGCAGTACTTTGCCCACGGCAATGCCAATGCGGCCCGCAAGGCCATGCAGCCCGTAGCGGATAAACTGGGCATTACAGTGGAAGAACTGGCCACACAGATCCTGGATAAGGATTTTGAAAAAGTAAATGCATGTATCAATGCATTGGCAGAGAAATATCAGCTTGACCATGAGAGCATGAAGCTGGTGGGCTGCGGCGGCGGAGCTGCATCCCTGGTTCCCTACTGTGCAGGAAAGATGGGACTTCAGTACAGCATTCCTGAGAATGCGGAGGTTATCTCCTCTATCGGAGTTGCCCTTTCCATGGTGCGTGACGTGGTTGAGCGTGTAATCCCTAATCCTTCCCAGGACGATATCAGGGAGCTTAAAAAGGAAGCGGCTGATATGGCTGTAAGCTCCGGCGCATCACCGGATACGGTTGAAGTCCATATCGAGATCGACAACCAGACCGGTAAGGTAACTGCCATTGCAACCGGTTCTACGGAAGTTAAGACCACGGACCTGTTAAAGGAATGTGATGAGGCAGAGGCATGTGAGCTGGCCACCCAGGACTTTGGGCCAAAGGTAAGCCAGATCGCGCTGGCGGAAATGACTGATAAATTCTATGTGTACCAGGGTCTGCGTGATGACAGGCATCCGCTGCGTATCGTTGATAAGAAAGGATTTATCAAGGTTCAGTGTTCCAATGGTAATGTTGTGAAGTGCAAGGTCGCAGATTATAAGGAAGTGGTTGAGCAGATGTGGAAGGATGAGGCTGTGTTTAAGACCGATACGGTCATAAGACCTGACTTCTTCGTATGTGTGGGACCGCGTGTGGGCGATTACAGCGCAGTTGACCTGGATCAGATCTACCTGTTGATGGATCTGGATCTGGGTGACAGGGAACCTGATGAGGATATCCTCATTGTGGCATCAGTGACGGAGATTTAATTTATTATGAACAAGGAAGAGTTTCAGAAAGCTTTAAAGCCTATAACAGACGGGCTGTTCGGAAAACAGGGGACGAAACGCTATGAGCGTCCCCATTTTCCGCTGCGGCCTCTGGACCGGATGCTGGGGGACCTGGCCGCCATCGAACCGGTGGAGTGGTTCCGGTATGTGTTCTCAAGGGAGCCGCTGAATGGAAAATTTACAGATGAGCAGCGCCGCAGCTGGATGGAGCAGGCTCTGGCCTGCGGGCAGGAATATGCCAGGAAGGTGATGGAGGAGTACAAAAGTTCCGATCCTGAGGTGATAGCAAAGGCCATGGGCATGAAGGTGTCCTACCCCACCTATCCGGAGAAGACGGACCGGGTGCTCTTTGCCGAATACCGGGTTCCGGACACCATATGCATCTACATGGATGCGGTGAAAAAGGCAAAGAAATTCCTGGAAAAGCCGGAGATCAGGGAGATCCTGACGGAGGGGCTGAACATAAGCAGGCTTTTGCTGGCCCATGAGCTCTTCCATAATGTGGAAGAAAAATATAAGCACGAGATCTATACAAAGACAGAAAAGATCAGGTTGTGGTCCCTGGGCCCTGTACACAATGACTCCACCATCATTGCACTCAGCGAGATCGCGGCCATGGCATTTGCAAAAGAGATAACGGGCATCCCCTATGCCCCCTATGTCATGGACGTGTTTCTTGTATACGGCTATTCCCCCGAAGAAGCCAGCGGCCTTTACGAGGAAATGATGGAGTTTGCCGGGCTTGAGCCATGCGCACCTGAACAGGCGCCGGATCCGGACTGATCCGGAGCAAGGATAGAATCGGTCATAGAATCAATCATATAAATGTGTTTAAAGGAGAAGGACTATGAGTTTACGTATCCCCTATGATACTGTCAAAGACACTGTAAAGACTGCATTTTTAAACCTGGGACTGAGCGAGGAGCAGGCAGAGGTATGTTCCGCCATCCATACCCAGTCCAGCGCGGACGGAGTTGAGAGCCATGGGCTTAACCGTATTCCACGCTTTGCAGAGTATGTGCAGAAGGGTTGGATCAACCTGGAAGGCAAGCCGGAGTTAATGGGCGCAAAGGGCGCTGTGGAGAACTATGACGGCCATCTTGGAATCGGCATCACCAATGCCCTGTACTGTGCTGACCGCGCCATGGAACTGGCAAAGGTTCACGGAATAGGCTGTGTATCCCTTAAGAATACCACTCACTGGATGAGGGGCGGCACCTACGCATGGCGTATGGCGGAGGCCGGATTCATGGGGATCAGCTGGATCAATACTGAGAGCTGCATGCCTCTGTGGGGAAGCGATGAGCCGGGAGTTGGCAACAATCCGTTCTGCATCGCCATCCCAAGGGAAGACGGACCCATTGTGCTGGATATGGCCATGAGCCAGTATGCCTACGGTAAGCTGGGCGTTTACCGTCTGGCCGGCAAGGAGCTTCCTTTCCCGGGCGGATTTGATAAGGACGGCAACCTGACCAGCGATCCGGGAGCCATTGAGGAGAGCAAGCGTATCCTGCCTACCGGATACTGGAAGGGCAGCGGAATGGCTATTGCCCTGGACATGGCAGCGGCTCTTATGGCAAACGGAAACTGCGGAACAGACATGGATGAGGCGAACAACGGAAGCTGTACCGGCTGCTGCCAGATCTTTATTGCATTTGACCCATATCTGTTCGGAAACAAGGAGGATATCCAGGCAATGCTCAACAAACGTGTGGCCGCGGCGGATGCAAGCCATCCGGAGCGGGAGGGCGGCCGCGTGACCTGCCCGGGCGAGCGCACTGTTACCACCCGTGCAAAGAGCATGGCAGACGGTGTCTGCGTGGATGAGGCGATCTGGGCGCAGGTCCAGTCCCTTGCAGCGGGAAATATGGAAACAGAAGATATTGCAAGCAGATAATAACATATGGTTCGGACAAGGAGGTCATGACAATGTTTTTTTCAAATGTAAGTATTGCTGAGAAGTACAATTACCTGGAAGAAAAATTTACCTGCGCCTATAAGTGGCTGGCTGAGACTGATATCAAGTCCCTGGCAGCGGGAAGCTATCCGATCATGGGTGATACGGTGGTTGCCAATGTACAGGAATATACCACATTTCCTGCAAGCCAGGGTTCCTTTGAGACTCACGAGAAATATTTTGACATTCAGTACATGGTATCCGGCAGGGAGCAGTTCGGGGTGTGTAAGAGAGACGGACTGGTGGAAAAAGAGCGCAATGAGGCCAATGACCTGATCTTCTATGAGGAGCCTGAATTTTCAGGCAGCGTATTCCTGGAAGAAGGCGATCTGATCGTGGTTGCCCCAGAGGATGCTCATAAGCCGAGATGCCAGGCAGGCGGGCCATGTGAAGTAAAAAAGGTAGTTGTGAAAGTGGCGTTATAATTGGACAGTGCAGGCACTGGTTCAAGCGCTTGTAACAAGGAGGAAACGGAAATGAAAGCAATTAAACTGGCAGAACCAAGACAGGTGGATTGTGTTGAATTGGAAAAGCCGGTACCAGGTCCCGGACAGGCCCTGATCCGCATTAAGACAGCCGGTATCTGCGGCAGCGATATCGGTGCATTCAGGGGAACCAACAAGCTGGTATCCTATCCAAGGATTATCGGACATGAGCTGGCAGGCATCATTGAGGAGATCCCGGCAGACAATCCCAAGGGATTAAAGGTGGGGGACAAAGTGATCGTGGATCCGTATCTTTACTGCGGAACATGTTATCCCTGCAGCATTGGCCGCACCAACTGCTGCACCAGCCTGAAGGTTCTGGGCGTACATATTGACGGGGGAATGGCTGAATATTACTGCCATCCGGCGGACATGCTGGTGAAAATGCCTGAAGATATGGACTGGACCGATGCAGCCATGGCTGAGCCGCTGACCATTTCCCTTCACGGGATCCACAGAGGCGGTTTAAAGGCAGGGGAGTATTGTGCCATTATCGGCGCAGGCCCCATCGGACTTCTGGCAGGCATGATCGCCCAGGCATACGGCGCACACGCCATCCTTCTGGATTTGGTTCAGGAACGTCTGGATTTTGCAAGGGAACTGGGAATTGAGTATGTGATCAACTCCAGGGAAGAAAACCCGGTGGAGCGCGTCAGTGAGATCACGGGCGGAACAATGGCACAGCAGGTAATGGAGTGCAGCGGCGCCAATGTGGCGGTGCTTCAGACCCTTGACCTGGTCAGCCACGCGGGCAGGATCACCCTGACCGGATGGCCGCCAAAGGAAACTCCGATCCCCACCGATGTCATTACCCGCAAGGAGATCGATATCCGCGGTGCGCGCACCAGCGCAGGGGAATTTGAGGAAGCCATTGAGCTGATCTACACCAAAAAAGTGGATGTGGCAAAGATCCTTACAAAGACCATTGGGCTGGAGGAAGCTCCTGAGACCATCAGGGACATTGAGAAGAACCCGGGAAACTATATGAAGGTTGTTGTAAAGATGGATTAAAGATCTTTGATCCTATGAATTGCCCTTTGGCAACTTTAAAGATGCATCCTGCCACAGCAGAAGGCTGTGGTAAGATGCATTTTTTGTCCACATCACAGAATATCCATATTAAGGGGCATCAGCAGGTGGGCGATCAGGATCCTGTAGGCTTTATCCCCGTCCTCTGATTTTAAGCAGTTATAAAGTTCCTGGTGTTCCTCAAAGGTGGCCTGGACCCGCCCTTCAATGGACAGGGCGTTGGATGTGGTCAGATGGATCATGTACATGAGGCGCTGGAACAGATGGTTAAACTCATCATTGTCAGCATAGTGGACTAAAAGGAGGTGGAACCGGTGGTCCTCCTCGATAAAGGAGCTGCGGGAGGCCGGGGAGGCCAGCGCCTTTTTCTGCCGGGCCAGGGAGCGCTCCATGTCTTTTAACAGCTTCTGGCAGCGCTTCTCAGAGGGCTGTGATGCGATCAGATGGACGCAAAAGCCCTCGATGGCACAGCGGATCTGTATGGATTCCCTCATGGATTCCTTGCTCAGCTGGCGTATCTTAAAGCCGCGGCTGGGAATGATAGTGATATACCCGTCTTGGGAAAGGCACTGGAGCGCCTCCCTCATGGGAGTGCGGGAGATACCCAGTTCCTTGGAGATTTTTGTCTCGGAATAAAGCACCCCGGGTGTCAGGATGTTGGAAAGGATCTGCTCCTTTAATGTATCATAAGCTTGTGACTGCAGTGAATTTTTGATAACCATAATCAAACTCCTTACTTCCCCGTTGGTATGGATGGTGCGAACATGGGGATCAATACTCGGTTCAGGCACATGGATCAAACACGCTGATCAAGCACGCGGAAAATATTGAATTAATCATACCCCAGATAGTCCCCAAAGTCAATGAAAAAACACTTGACCGGTATACCGGTATACTGGTATAATGAACTCAACAAACAATGTATCATAAAGAAGCAGGAGGTATAGTAATGAGCGTATATGATTTAGGTAATGGTTTAAGACTGGTTGATTTAACAAAGGTTCTGGATCCCGCAACAGAGTCAAGAAGGTGTCATCTGATCCGTTACAACACAGGCGGCCCGATCCCGGATTTCCACACAGCACTGGATCTGACCACACATCTGGGAACACACTGCGAGTGTCCTTACCATCACTTTGAGGATGGCAAGTCGGTTGGAGAGCTTCCGTTGACCACATTTATGGGCCGTGCCATTTATGTAAATATCGATTTCCTGGAGCCCAACTCACATATCAGCGCCGCTGATCTGGACCGTGCCTGCGGCGACCGCATCAAAGAGGGCGACATTGTGATCCTTGACAGCAACTGGAAATTCCCTCCATTTACACCGGCTACCAACAGCCCTGATGACAAGCGTCTGTTCATCAATGCTGAGAGCGCATGGTGGTTCCGCAACCATAAGGTTAAATGTGTTGGCTTTGGCGATGGTGTTTCCATTGAAAACTGCAACGAGGATGTAAAACCGTTCCATGATATTCTGATGGAAGTTGACATTGTATTCCTGGAAGTATTAAAGAACCTGGAGGATCTGACCACTGACACGTTCTTCATGTCCTATACTCCATTACCACTGATCGGTGCCGACTCCATGCCGGTGCGTGCGTATGCCATCGAGGGCCTGCCGGGATTTACTGCATAATAGAAGGTGAGAACAATATGAGAATAGCTGTAATCGGCGCAGGGGCCATGGGCTCCATCTATGGCGGACATCTGTCACAGCACAATGAGGTATATCTTGTAGATACGGCTGCTCCTGTTGTGGAGCATATTCAAAAGGAAGGATTGAAACTCCAGGAAAATGGAGAGGATATCCTGTTTAACCCCATGGCGGTTACCTCCACTGAGGGCGTAGGGACCGTGGATCTGGTGATCCTGTTTGTGAAGGCGCTGTTTTCAAGGGCGGCCCTCTCAGGCAACGGCGGCCTGATTGGACCGGATACCTATGTGATGACTCTCCAGAACGGCTCCGGCCATGAGGATATATTGGGAGAGTTTGTGGATCAGGACCATATCATTATCGGGACCACCGAGGATAACGGCGCGGTTTTGGGCCTGGGCCATATCAGGCGCGGCGGCGCGGGCAACACCAATGTGGGCATGCTGACCGAGGATAAGAATGGATTTCTTCCTAAATTAAAAGAAGCCTTTGATTGCTGCGGTTTCAATGTAAAGATACATGAGAATATCCAGCAGCTGATCTGGGATAAGCTTTTTACCAATGTTTCATTAAGCGCCGTGACCGGCATCCTTCAGGTGGATATGGGTTACATTGCGGCCAATGAATATGCATGGGCCATGACAACCAGCCTGATCAGGGAAGCGGTGGCAGTGGCAAAAGCCATGGGCCTTACCGCAGATGAAGAACAGATCATGGCCAAGGTAAAGAAGACATCAGAGATGTCGCCCAATGGCTGTACCTCTATCCGGGCTGATTTAAGGGACGGACGCAGGACAGAGGTGGATACCATCAGTGGTTCCGTGGTCCGCGCTGCCGCAAAAGTGGGCGTACCTGTGCCAAGCCATGAATTTGTGGTGAATATGGTGCATGCGCTGGAAGGTAAGAACTGAAATTACAGGGAGTATTTTTAATGGAATAGACAGGGAGCCCCCGCACCGGAAGACAAACCGGCGCGGAGGCTCCTTTTTAAGCATTGCGGTCCTGCCGGAGCAGTTCTGTCAGGGCGGTCCTGTTAGAGCGGTCCTGCCAGGCCGGTTCTACCAGATCCCCAATACCCTTTGCAGCATCAGGCTGACGCCCGTGATCCCGACCCAGCAGCAGGCGCCCATAAAGATCGGTTTCCCCCCTGTTTTGATCAGCTTGACCAGATTAGTGTTAAGTCCGATGGCAGCCATGGCCAGCACGATAAAGAATTTGCTCAGTTCTTTGACCGGCTGGAAGACAGCCATGGGCACGCCGGCCTGGAGGGCTATGGTGGTTATGATGGAAGCGGCCATAAAGTACAGGATGAAAAATGGGAAGATATCTTTAAAGCTCACGGCCTGCCCCTGGGCCTTGTCATTCTTCTCCTCGTTTCTGGTCCTTATAAATGCCAGGACCAGGGTGATGGGGATAATGGCCAGTGTTCTGGTAAGCTTTACCGTAACCGCCTTGTCCAGGGTTGCTGAACCCAATTTCCACATGCCGTCCCAGGTGGCGGCAGCCGCTGTCACGGAGGAGGTATCATTGATGGCCGTGCCTGCGAATACTCCAAAGGCATTGCCTGAGGCTGTGTCAAAACCCAGCATTTTACCAAACATGGGAAACAGGATGGCTGCCAGAACATTAAAGAAGAAAATAACGGAAATTGCCTGGGCCACCTCCTCGTCATCCGCGTCAATGACCGGCGCGGTGGCAGCTATGGCTGATCCGCCGCAGATGGAAGAACCCACACCCACCAGGGTGGAGATCTTTGACGGTATATGCATGATCTTATGTAAAGCAAATGCGATCACAAGGGAGGTGGTAATGGTGGACAGGATAATGGGCAGGGACTGCCTGCCTGTTTCCAGCACAACGCTTAAGTTCATTCCGAATCCAAGGAGGATTACGGCCCACTGAAGTATCTTTTTCGATGTGAATTTGATGCCCGGTTCCAGTTCGCCTTTGTTTTTGATGAAACCGGTGAGGATCATGCCGGCTATGATGGCGATCACGGCGCCGCCTACAATGGGAAACATTTTCCCTAAAAACCAGGATGGCAGTGCGATGGCAAGGCACAGTAAAAGTCCTTTCCATTTGTTTTTTAATCCTAACATTCCTAAAACCTCCTAAGTAATCACTTTTTCTTTCTTATCCGCATTACATGGTAACTTATGGAAAACATAAAGTAAAATTATATATATTTATATTTTGATAAAGTTATGTTATGATAAGGAAAGATTGGGCAAAAACGGACGAAAAATAGGTGTATGGAGAAGTTGGGATAAGGGGGATTAAGGATATGCTGGATTTCAGAGTCTATACCTTTCTTGCTGTCTGTGAATATATGAATTATACAAAGGCTGCGGAGGTGCTCCATATTACACAGCCGGCTGTGTCCCAGCATATACGGTATCTGGAGACGCTTTACGGCGTCAGGCTGTTCGCAAGCGAGGGAAAGAAGATACATCTTACCCCGGCAGGCAAGAGACTTCTGCAGGCGTCTACCACTTTAAAAAATGACGAGGAATTTTTAAAGGAAGTGCTGCGCTGTGTGCCGGAGCAGGGACCCACCCTCCGGTTTGGCACAACCAGGACCATTGGCGAATCTGTCATATCAGCCCCTCTGGCCGGTTACATCCATCGTCACCCGGAGGCCAACATCAAGGTGGCCATCGGGAACACGGATGAGCTGCTTCACAAACTTACATCCGGGGAAATACAGTTTGCCCTGGTGGAAGGATATTATGACCAGCAGGCATATGACTCTTTGGTCTATTGCACGGAGCCGTTCATACCTGTGTGCGCGGCCTGCCATCAGTTTAAGAAGGATCCCGGACAGCTAAAGGACCTTTTAGGGGAACACCTGCTGATCCGTGAACCTGGGTCGGGGACCAGGGATATCCTGGAGAAAAACCTGGAGATCAAGAACATACGCCTGGGTGATTTCGCCCATATGACAGAGGTGGGGAGCATGCATGTGATATTGCAGCTCCTGGAAAAGGATTCAGGTATTACCTTCCTTTACCGGACCGCTGTGGAGCAGGGGATTCAGGACGGGACCATCAGGGAGCTGCGGCTGAAGGATTTTCAGATGGAGCACGACTTTGCATTTATATGGAATAAAGGCAGCATATACGGGGACGAGTACAGGGAGATATGCAGGGAACTGCAGTGAGCTGTAGCGAGCCGCAATATAATGAAATATAATAGGAAGAGCCGGAATCCGTACCGGGGCAAGGATTAAACATGCTCCGGTATGGATTCCGGCTCTTTTTATGCGGGATTAGCTTTGCATCAGGTAAACGGCCTGTGTTCAATGGGATCAGTTTTACATCAGATGAACAGCCTGTGTTCGGCGGGCTCTGCCTTGTATCAGAAAAGTGGCCGGAAATTGTGGTGGAAAGTGATTGACAAACACAGTAATAGTAATTATTATTAATATTTAGAGGACGATATACCAATAAATACCAGCCAAAGAAAGAGGGAAGTTTATGAGCAAACATTTATCACCAGAAGTCAGAGTACCCATTGAAAAGGAAAATGTGTCCATATTCAGGGACGAGGAGCGGTGTATCAAGTGCGGACAGTGCAGGGATATGTGCCGGGACTATATCGGGGTCCTGGGTACCTATGACCTGTTAAAAACAGGGGATACCGCCATCTGCATCAACTGCGGGCAGTGCGCCAATGTCTGTCCGGTGGAGAGCATCAGGGAACAGCCGGAGTATGGAATGGTGGCCGCAGAGGTTATGGACCCGGACAAGATCGTGGTTGTATCCACCTCCCCTTCCGTGCGTGCGGCACTGGGAGAGGAGTTTGGCATGGAGGAGGGCAGCTTTGTCCAGGGAAAGATGGTGGCCCTGCTGCGCACCCTGGGAGTGGACTATGTTCTGGACACCAATTTTGCTGCTGATCTGACCATTGTGGAGGAGGCCAGCGAATTGATCGACCGCATAACAACAGGAAGACGTCCGCTGCCCCAGTTTACCAGCTGCTGTCCTGCATGGGTCAAGTTTGCGGAAATCTATTATCCGGACATGCTTCCCCATATATCTACGGCAAAGAGCCCCATCGGTATGCAGGGGCCTACCATTAAGACATATTTTGCCCGGAAGATGGGAATCGACCCCAAAAAGATCGTGAATGTGGCAGTCACCCCATGCACTGCCAAGAAATACGAGATCCGAAGGCAGGAGATGAAAGCGGCAGGGGAATACCTGGGCGAGGATGATATGAGGGACATGGACTATGTGATCACTACCAGGGAGCTGGCGCAGTGGGCCAGGATGAAGAGGATCGACTTTTCATCCCTGGAGGATTCGGATTATGACCGGCTTATGGGCCAGGGATCAGGCGCAGGCGTTATCTTTGGAAATACGGGAGGCGTAATGGAAGCGGCCTTAAGAACCGCTTACGAATACATAACAGGAGAACAGGCACCTGGGGTATTGTATGAACTGACACCGGTAAGGGGCATGGAGGCGGTAAGGGAAGCCAGCCTTCAGATCGCAGATATGACCGTAAATGTGGCGGTCGTATATGGGACCGCCAGCCTGCGCAGATTCCTGGAGGAAATGAGGAACGGGGAAAAGCAGTATCACTTTGTGGAAGTCATGACATGTCCCGGCGGTTGTATCGGCGGCGGAGGGCAGCCAAAGGATAAGAAGTTTGAGGGGGATGCCCTGCGGCAAAAGCGTATAGACAGCTTATACAAGAGGGATGGCGCCATGACCGTCCGCCTGAGCCATGAGAATGAGGAGATCAAGGTCCTGTATCAGGAGTTTTATAAGAAGCCCCTCAGTGAGCTGGCGGAGAAGATGCTCCACACATCATACAGGGATAAAAGGGGACAGCTGGAAGGGAAGGAAATAGATTAAGGCAACAAGGGATGCCGTGCCGCATAGTTAACAGTTCAATATGATTAAATGAATGGTTCAGATATTTCGGTTTTTATAAAGCTGTTTTTATGTTATCATAATTTAAGAAAGATTTCTGTAGGACAGATGCCGGTGAACGGATGAAAGTGAACGAAAAACCAGCATCATTGGACGGAGATTAGAAGGGAGCTGTTAATATGATAGAGATACGGACATTTACTGAAAATGATACAAATGAGATCATTCAGCTGGTCTTACACTGCCAGAATGACGGAACACGCCCTATGGTCACGGTGGAAGACCAGCCCGAGCTGCTTCATATAAAGGAAACGTATCTGGATGGAGGCGGGAACTTCTGGGTGGCTGTAAAACAGGAGAGGGTCGTGGGCAGTATCGGCCTGATGGACTGCGGAGGAGGGCTTGGCCTGTTAAAGAAGTTCTTTGTGTATGAGGAATACCGTGGAGAGCCTGTGCATCTGGGCCGCCGGCTGTATGATGTGCTGGTGGAGTTTGCCCGGCAGCGCCATATAAAAAGCCTGCTTTTAGATACGCCAAAGAACACGGGACGTGCCCACCGGTTTTATGAAAAGGCCGGCTTTCAGAAGATCGGGGAGGATCAGCTGCCTCTGGTCTATGATCATCCCTATGAGGACAGTGATTTCTATATTCTGGACTTATAAAATAATAAACTCTTAAGAGAACTGTCTTGTCAGCTGTAATAGGTTGACAAGACAGCTTCTTTGGGTTAAAATCCTCTGGACAGCAAAAAAAGTCTGGGAGGATCGAGTATGAACCATTTGTTTAAAACTAAATTAAATGCAGCCTGTTTTGTCCTGATTCCTGCGTGCATCGGGATCAACTATCTTGGGAAGCTGTTTGCTTCCGTTTTAAAACTGCCCTTGTGGCTGGACTCCATCGGCACATGCATCGGAGCAGTGTTAGGAGGGCCGGTCATCGGAGCAGTGTGCGGAGCGGCCAATAACCTGATCTATGGATTTACCACAGGGGACACCATTACGTTAATCTATGCACTCACCAGCCTGGGCATTGGTGTGGCAGTGGGTATCATGGCACGGCTGGGCCAGATGGGAAGACTGAGGGGAGCTGTCCTGACCGCATGTGTGGCAGGCCTGACCGCGGTGGTGATCTCCACCCCGCTAAATATTGTTTTCTGGGGAGGGACAACGGGAAATGTCTGGGGAGATGCTGTGTTTGCATGGTCACAGGCAGCAAAGATGCCTGTATTCCTGGGTTCACTGCTGGACGAGGTGATTGTGGATGTGCCTGATAAGCTGATCACCCTTTTGGTAGTGTTTGCCATTATAAATGGCCTGCCTAAAAAGCTTACATCCCTGTATGACGTGGATAACAAGGTGGAGCGCCTGGATTAGGGCGTGTTCGGATATCATGCAGATAAGAGAAAGGGGTATTTATGAAAAGCATAAGCCTTTATGTGGAGCAGGATACATACCTTACAAGGCTCCATCCCTTTGCAAAACTGTTCTATATCCTGGCAGCAGTCACGGTGCCCCTGATCACAGGGAAAATGTGGGTGTTTGTCCTCTTCATTGCAATGAGCCTGTGCCTTCTGGTCAGTGGCAGGATTGCAGCCAGAGTTTTCCCCCTGATCGCATTTTCCTTTACGATCATTGCCACTGTGTTTCTGATCCATGGGCTGTTTAACCAGGCCAACCGGAACGTGCTGTTTGTTCTGGGGCCGTTTAAGTTCTACCGGGAGGGACTGGTGTACGCGGCCAGGATCGGGTTTAATATACTGAACATGCTGTTGGCATTTGCGGCCTTTGTGCTGTCCACAAAGCCGGATCAGCTGGTGGATGACCTGGAACAGATCGGTTTTTCCCCCAAGTTTGGTTATATGATAAGTTCCGTGTTTCAGATCATACCCCAGATGATGGGCACTATGAATACCATCATGGATGCCCAGCGGAGCAGGGGGATGGAGACGGAAGGAAACCTGTTTGTGAGGGCAAAGGCGTTCATCCCGCTTATCGCGCCCGTGGTCAGCAGTTCCCTGATCAATACAAGGGAGAGGGCCATTGCGCTGGAGGTCAGAGGGTTTGATTCCAGAGAAAAGAAGACCTTTCTCACAGACGGAAAGATGGGCGGAAGGGACAAGGCATTGATCCTGATCATGTGTCTGATCATTGCAGGTTCTGTTATATGGAGGATGATCCATGTCGTTGATTGAGGTTAAGAATCTGAAATATAGATATCCCCACACGGAGAAACTGGCCCTGGACGGGCTGGATTTTGAGATTGAGAAAGGCCAGTTCATTGGAATCCTGGGGGAGAACAAAGCCGGTAAAAGCACCCTGTGCCAGGCATTGGTGGGTCTTGTGCCCACCATGTTCGGAGGGGCATACGGAGGACATATCCTCATCGATGGGATGGAGGCGGCCCGGACCCCTGTGTCAAAGCTTTGCAGGAAAGTGGGGCTGGTGTTCCAGAATCCTTTTAATCAGCTGTCGGGCGCCAGGGATACGGTGTTTGGGGAGGTGGCCTTCGGGCTGCAGAACATGGGGGTAGCCAGGGAAGAGATCCTGAATCGGGTGGAACGCAGCCTGGAACGTTTGGAGATCGGCGCTTACAGGGACAGGAACCCCTTTGACCTGTCCGGGGGGCAGATCCAAAGGGTGGCCATTGCAAGTATCCTGGCCATGGAGCCGGAGATCCTGGTGTTAGATGAACCCACCTCACAGCTGGATCCCCAGGGGAGCGAGGATGTGTTCCGGGTGGTGGACCGGCTGGCAGAATCCGGGATCACCATTGTGATGGTGGAACACAAGATGGAGAAGCTGGCTTCCTATTGCCACAGGCTCCTTCTTCTCCACAATGGAAAACAGGTGGCGTATGATACGCCGGGGCGCATATTTGCCAGGGATGACTTAAAGAAACTGGGGGTGGAGCCTCCGGTATATACCCGGGTCAGCAGGGCTTTCTCAGTGAGCTGCCCGGAACGCAATCCAGAAGTCGGTCAGGAATGTTATCCGGAACGCGATCCAGAAGTCGGTCAGGAATGTTATCCGGTGACATTGGAACAGACGCTGGCTTTGAGGGAATATTTTCCGACACAGCTGCAGGGGATAAAAAAAGCAGATCAGGAGCCTGAGGCCGGCCCGTCTGTATTTTCCATTGAGGATGTGGGATTTTCCTATGTAGAGGGCAGTCTGGTCCTGGAGGGACTAAACCTGGAGTTGGACGGAAGGCCCACGGCCATTGTGGGACAGAACGGTGCGGGAAAGACTACCCTGGTAAAGCTGCTGAAGGGTTTGTTAAAGCCGGACAAGGGCAGGATTTTGCTGCAGGGAGAGGACATAGGAAAAAGAACCGTGGCCCAGCTGGCCAGAAGGATAGGATATGTGTTCCAGAACCCGGATGACCAGATCTTTAAAAACCGCGTGCTGGACGAGGTGATGGTAGGTCCGCTGAACCTTGGAATGGATAAGAAGAGGGCAGAGGAAATGGCAATAAAAGCCCTGGATACAGCGGGAATTTTAACTGTTCAGAATGAAAATCCCTATGACCTGGACCTATCGGACAGGAAAATGGTGGCCATTGCCTCGGTCCTGGCCATGGATCCGCAGGTCCTGATCCTGGATGAGCCCACCATAGCCCAGGACGCAGGGGGAAAGAACCGGATCGGAGCCATGGTCCACCAGCTGAGCCGGGAGGGGAAAACCGTACTGGCCATCCTTCACGATATGGATTTTGCAGCAGAGTATTTTGAGCAGATCCTGGTAATGGCCCATGGGCGTGTTCTGGCCCGGGGAACAGGGAGAACGGTGTTTTATGAGATGGATGCCCTTTTTGAGGCCCGTCTGGAGCAGCCCCATGTGACGGGACTGTGCAAACTCCTGGGCTACGAAGGGACATTCCTCACAGTGGAGGATATGATTGGAGGGAGATAAAATGCCTGCAGGCAGAATGATGACAGAGGGTGAAAAGCGCAGAATGAACATCCTGGAAATACTGGAGAACAGATCATCTCCGGTGCCCGGTACGGAGCTGGCAGGCAGGCTGGGAGTCAGCCGCCAGGTGATCGTCCAGGATATTGCCCTTCTCAGGGCGGATAACAAAGAGATCATGTCAACCTATCGGGGATATATGTTCCATAATCCCGATATGGGTGCAGGGACCTGTGTGCGCGTGTTTCGTGTAAACCATGCCACGGAGGACACCCTGGATGAGCTGCAGACCATTGTGGATTATGGCGGAAAGGTGCTGGATGTATCCGTGGAGCATGAACTGTACGGACACATAACCGTGGACCTGATCATTAATAACCGCCTGGATGCAGCTGAGTTTGTGGCTAATATGAAAACCTCCCGTGACCAGCCCCTGAAAGCTCTCACAGGCGGCAGCCACTACCATACGGTGGCGGCGGGGGAGGAACGGTATCTTCAGATGATTGAGGATGAATTAGAAAAAAAAGGTTATATTCAGCACTGATATGTTTAATTGCCTCCAAAGTGGTGATACTCTCCAGTAGAAAACACCATTTATCCATCAGTGAGGTAATGTTATGAATAGAGAAAATAAGAATATAGCCAAAACCGTTATGAGAGGGGATTTATATTATGCGGACCTGTCGCCTGTTGTGGGTTCGGAGCAGGGAGGGATCCGGCCCGTGCTGGTGATCCAGAACGATGTGGGAAATAAATACAGCCCCACTGTGATTGTGGCCGCTATCACCAGCCGTTCCACTAAGGCAGCCATTCCCACCCATGTGTGTATCCGCAGGATGCGCGGAGGATTAAAACAGGATTCCACTGTATTGGCAGAGCAGATCCGTACCATTGACCGGAACCGTTTGAAGGAATACATAGGTCATCTGGATTCCGGCCAGATGGAGGGAATCGAACAGGCCATGGTCACCAGCCTGGGGCTGGGCCATCTCATAGGAGGAATGGGACAGGTATTCCTGCCGTCTTATACATGACCTGCCGCCGTATGGGGCAGGTAAAAATAGGACAGAGAAAATATGATAGGTAAAATATGATAAGTAAAATATGATAGGCGAAATATGACAAAGGATCTTGATCTCAGGAAGGCGGCGCGGCTGTCTTCCTGTTTTATTGGCTGTCAGGACCAGGCGTGGGCTTGGCGGGGCTGCGGGATTAAATTCTGGTACGGGATAAGAAAATTCAGCAGTATCAAGGATATACTGAAAAAGATATTATGAAAAAAGATATTGACATATGTCAATAATGGGATTATAGTTAATGACATAAGTCAATAACAAAACAGCGGATAAGGAGAATACATATGGCGCGGCCGTTTAAAGCCAGAAGAGTCTGTTCCCAGCCAACCATAGATGTGTTTGGCCCATTGAATCAGGAGTCTGAAACCAGGGTGGAGCTTACATTGGAGGAGTATGAGACCATCCGTCTCATTGACCTTTTAGACTGTACCCAGGAGGAGTGCGCCACGCAGATGGGGGTGGCCAGGACTACGGTCCAGGCAGTATACAATTCTGCCAGGAAAAAGCTGGCGGACTGTCTGGTGAATGGAAGGCAGCTGCAGATCCGGGGCGGCAATTACCGTCTGTGTCCGGAGTCAGGGAACTGCTGCGGCAAGGACTGCGGGAAGCGCCGGTGTCAGAAGCGCCGCTGTAATAACAGACCAGGAGGAGAATTTGATGAAGATTGCAGTAACATACGAGAATGAACAGATATTCCAGCATTTCGGCCACTGTGAGGCATTTAAGGTTTACGAGGTGGAGAACAGCAAAGTCCTGTCATCCCAGGTGGTAGGCACGGGCGGAAGCGGCCATGAGGCCCTGGCTGTATTTTTAAAGAACCTGGGCGTGGAGACCCTGATCTGCGGCGGGATCGGCGGAGGCGCCAGGACCGCTCTGGCCCAGGCCGGGATCGAGCTGTATCCGGGTGTCTCCGGCAATGCTGATGAGGCGGTGGATGCCCTGCTAAAGGGGAATCTGGCATATGACCCTGATACCATGTGCAATCATCACCATGAGGGCGGGGAACACAGCTGTCATGGACATGGAGGAAGCTGCAGTCACTGATGACTGCCGAACGTACACGAAACTGCCTGCCGGCAGCCTGAAACAGGCTGTGCAGGCAGTTTTTTCATGGAAAGCCTTGCCTTATAGGAGAAATGATAATGATAATTATTATTTGTTTATGTGACTTAGTCACAGTATTTTCTTTCTGTTCCTGGTATGATTAAATCATCATCAAACAACGGATCAGGCTGGCGGAAGGCCAGACAGAAGGAGGCAAGGTATGAAGAAATTCGTATGCGGTATTTGCGGTTTTATTTATGATGAAGCCGCAGGTATCCCGGCATCAGGCATTGCACCGGGAACCAGGTGGGAGGAATTGCCCGGGGGTTGGGTATGCCCCTGGTGCGGCGCTGCAAAGGAAATGTTCAGGGAGCAGGTTTTGCCGGAAGCAGGTGAGGCGGGGGAGAAGTCATCCGGGCCGGATAAGGCAGAACAGGCGGGAGAGAAGTTATCCGGGCCGGATAAGGCAGAACCGGCTGGGGAAGAGGAGGATCTGCGCGAACTGACGCCAGGTGAAATGTCCGCCCTCTGCTCCAATCTGGCCAGGGGCTGTGAAAAGCAGTATCTGAAGGAGGAGGCGCTCTTGTTTACGCGGCTGGCAGGCTATTTTAAGGACAAGACCCCGGCAGGCGGGGGAGGGGATGTTAAGGCTTTGAAGGCAATGACGGAATATGACCTTGACACGGCATTTCCCAGCGCCGACCAGGCGGCTGGGGGTGAAACGGACCGTGGCGCCCTGAGGGCCCTTGTGTGGAGCAGGAAGGTGACCGCTATGATGGATTCCCTTCTGGCACGCTATGAGAGGGAGGGCAGCGGATTCCTGGAACATACCAATGTGTATGTCTGCGATATATGCGGATTTATCTATGTGGGAGATACCCCGCCGGATATCTGCCCTGTGTGCAAGGTTCCCAGCTGGAAAATGTCAAAGGTGGAGAGGAGGTCACAAGCATGAAAAAGTTAGCTGTGAGAAATATCCGTCTGTGTACAAAGGACTGTCTTTGTCTGTATGTCTGTCCCACAGGGGCAACCAATACGGAGAACAGCATCATTGACCCGGATAAATGTATTGGCTGCGGCGTATGCGCGGACAGTTGTCCATCAGGCGCCATTTCCATGGTACCCCTGGAGTATCCGCCCCAGCAGCCCAAGTCTGAAGCCGTGGTAAAAGCCATGAGGGCGCTGGCAAAGAGCAAGGCGGAGCAGGAGAGTGCCGCACGCTCCCTGGCAGCACGGGGAGGAGATCCTGTGCTTGTGCAACTGGCGGAGGCAATGGAGAAATCCAACCGGCTGATGGCTGAGGACATTCTTCGGGAGGCCGGATACATGCTTCCCCAGAGCAGGAATGCCCGCCGGTTCCTTCAGTCCCTGTTGGACAACCCTCCGGGGGAGGATTTTTCGGGGGAGAGTGTTAGGCGGCTTCTGGACATGATCCATTGCAATGAGGTGCAATGAGGATTAGAGGGAACAGGGGATTATCAGATTGACGGAGCGATGAAATTATGGTAACATGAGTTCAGTTTCATAGGTATGGCTAAGAGGGCATGGGCAGGTAGGTTTACCTGCCTGTGCCCTGTTTTACATTCATGGCAGTATGGATCAAAAGGATGCATGCGTTTCAGGACGGAATACGGGGAAAACAGGAGGCGGTATGTTGAGATTCTGGTATATATCAATCGGGGATTCAAAAGCATGTGAGCAGGTATTACAAGCAGCAGGGGAATTGGGGGTGGAGATGGAGCTGAGGGTGATCGACCGGGAGGTGGAGGACAGGGTCAGACGGAAAACACTGCAGAATCTGGTCAGACAGGCTGAGGCTGAAAAGGTGGATGCCATTATCTGCAGAGGCAGGACGGAACTGACTTTAAGGGAGGATGGGGAACATGCAACAATTCCTGTGGTTTCGGTCCAGTTTTTGGGTTCCAGTACATTCTCTTTACTTGCGGATGTAAAGCGCAGGCATCCGGAAGAATTTGATCATCCGCTTACAAAGGCGGCTGTGTTCAGCTATAAACCCGTAATCCTGGACGAGGAGAGTATCCGCTTTTTTACCAACACGCAGCTAAAGAACGTGGTACTGGATCAGTTGGACGATCAGTATGTGGAGCGGATGTTGAAAAAGACAGCTGAGGAAGGCATCCATTTCTGCATGGCAGGTCTCCATGTGACCAGGATTGCGCAGAAACTGGGGATATCCTGTTACTTTAATCCGGACAATGACGGCTATGAGTCCATTTACCGGGCGATCCAGCAGGCTATTGCCCTGGTGGAGAATCTCTCAGCCCAAAAAGAAAGGAATAAGGAACTGGAGTCCATTATGGACTATTCGTTTGAGGCAGTGATCCAGGTGAATCCCGAGGGACGGGTGGTTTTCTGCAATTCCATTGCCGAGGAACTGCTGCAGGAACCAAAAGGAGCCCTCATGTCCCGCATGGTCTGGGAATTGATACCGGAATTGGATCAGCGTCAAATGAACAACGTTTTGAGGCAGGGACAATATATTTATGGAAATGTGGTAAAGGTCCATGAATGTATTGCGGTGATCAATATCATTCCGTATATGAAAAATGGTGAGATCAATGGCGCTATTGTTCATCTGAACCAGAAAGAGCGTGTGGAAAATCTGGAGGGGCAGATTAAAAAGGAGATCTATTCCAGGGGTCTGGTTGCGAAATATACGTTTTCCGACATCTTGGGCAGATCCGAGGTAATGGAGGAGTGCCGGTACAAGGCCAGGCAGTTTGCTAAGCATCATGCCAATGTGCTGATCTTTGGTGAGACGGGTACGGGTAAGGAACTGTTTGCCCAGAGCATCCACAATTACAGCATGAGAAAGGATCAGCCGTTTGTGGCCATCAACTGCGGTGCTCTTCCGGTGAATCTGCTGGAGAGTGAACTGTTCGGGTATGTGGGAGGCGCCTTCACAGGGGCGGCTAAACAGGGAAAAAAGGGGTTGTTGGAGCTGGCTGATAAGGGAACTATATTTCTGGATGAGATTTCTGAGATGGATCTTCAGGGGCAGGTACGCCTTCTCCGGGTCATAGAGGAACGGGTAATCACAAAGGTGGGAGATGACAGGGTCATTCCCGTGGATGTGCGGATTATTGCAGCATCCAACAAGAACCTGAGGAAACTGGTATCAGAGGGAAAATTCCGGGAGGATCTCTACTACCGCATCAATGTGCTGACATTGAATATCCCTCCGCTGAGGCAGAGGCAAGATGATATCCGCCTTTTGACTGCAAAGTTTTTAAGGGAATATGGAAGGACGGCTTCCAAAAGTCTGTATCTCACGGCGGAGGCAGAGGAACTGATGGTGCGCTATCCCTGGCAGGGAAATGTAAGACAGCTCAGGAATTTCTGTGAGAGGCTGGCCATTATCAGCAGCAGAAAGGAGATCAATCGGGAGTTGATCCGATCCCAGCTGGAAGAAGTGTACCAGGAGGAGCCGGAGCAAATAAGGGCCATGCTTGGAGCAGAAAAAGGAGATCTTTTGACAGAAGGCGCAGAGGAGGAGATAAGAATACGCCGTGCTCTTAAGGAAAGCGGCGGAAACCGGAGCAAGGCTGCCAGGATCCTGGGTATGGGACGTTCCAGCTTGTGGAGAAAGATGAAAAAATATAAGATGGATGGGCCGGATGATGCACAGTAGGATATAGAAACGAGAGGCCGAAATGAACTGTAAAGACGAGATACAGGTAGGACTGCAAAGACCAGTGTGGCCGGTGCCGGGAAGGGAGACGTTCCATAACTCCTTTCCCGGCTTTTTTCTGCTTGGGAACGTGACACCCATAGGATCATATTACATAAATGGTACAGATATGTTTCAAATATATGTGCCAATACTGTTCCGAGTGAAACATATGAGGGAGGATTTGACAATTTATTTTTATCCATTGATGTTCAGGCCGCAGGCCTGTTTTTTTGTAAAAAGGCTTGTTTTAATGGTGATTTTAAAGCCGGCTGGGATCAAAACAGGAAAAAGACAAAAGTTGGCATAAAGGTTGCTTATATAAAAAAGGCGAGAAGTATGTTTCCCAAAGCGCGCAGGGAGATGCTCATGCTATAGAAAATAACGAGAGGTGGAGAATCTTATGAGTACAAAAAAAGCTACAGGCAGCGTATCCATGATGGAGATCATAAAATCCCTGATGAATTATAATTTCCTGCTGCTGATCCTGATTCAGATTATCAACAGCTTTGCCAATAACATGGTAAAGACCCCGGTAAACAAGTTTGGCGAGGCATTGGGGGCAAGTGCCACTGTGTTGGGCATTATTATTTCTATTTATAATCTGTCCGTCACAGCATCCCGCCCTTTTTCCGGCCTGGGACTGGATAAAATGAGGAAAAAGACATGGCTGCTGATCTGCCTGGGACTTCGCTGTGTATCCTTTTTATGCTATTCACTGACGGGAAGCCTGCCCATGTTTATTGTTTCCAGGATCCTTCACGGCATCAGCTTTTCCCTGGTGGGGACCAGCTTCCCGGCAGTTGCCGGAATGGCCATTGACAAAAAGGCATTGGGAACAGCGTTTGCCGTGTATCTGACGGCCCCCAAGCTGATCAGCAGTTTCGGACCTGTGGCATCCATGTTTATCTATGAAAATTATGGGGCCAGAGCATCCTTTTTATGCGCAACCGCCCTGATCCTTGTTGCCATGGTGCTGGTGGCTATGTTAAGGCTGGAGGAAAACACTGCAAAACCGGCCGGGGCAAAAGCAGGGGAAACGAAGAAGTTTGGATGGGAGAGCCTGGGACAGCTGATCTGCTTTGCGGCCATTCCTGCCTCTGTTCTCCAGCTTTTTATCGGGCTTACCCACAACTGTATCCAGGATTACATTGTACTTTACGGCGAGTACCGCATGATTGCCAATATTGCCATGTTCCTGACACTGGAAGGGTTGATCGGGCTTTTCTGCCGCTTTATCGGAGGTGTTGCCAGTGACAAGATAGGACCTGATTTCCTTGTGATCTGCCTGGCAGCTTTGGGAATTTCTCCGTTGCTGATTTCCGGCGCCACATCCTGGGGTGTGCTGCTGATCCTGGCAGCCGTGTTCGACCAGATCGGACAGTCCTGTTCCTATCCGGCAACCCTTGCCATGGCGATCAAGTCTGCCAGTGATGCACAGAGGGGAATTGCCATCAGTACATTATATCTGTTTGTGGACCTGTCCGGCATTATCGGAGGAATGCTGTCCGGTACCTTACGGTCGGCTATTGGTTTTGACAACATGTTCCGCGTGTACGCTATTTTCCCGTTCATGGGAATCGCAGTGTACTTTATGGTGCGTAAGAAGCTGATTGCAAAACTCAATGCCGCTGAATAGGGCGTGTTTGATCATGAAATCCCGCCATCTGTACGCCGTGGGAAACTTAAATGGTGTACTCGTTCAAGCGTGGCCGCAAAGGCGGGTGCGAGACTCTGGGAGTACAAAATGTAAACAGGGAGGAAAACTATGTCTGTGATTACCTACCAATACCATTCCAGCGTGCTGAACTGCGCCACCAATATGGTGGTCACTCTGCCTGAACTGACAAAGAATGCATTAAAAGGCAGGCCGTTGGATGAAATTTATAAGAGGGAGCGCCGTTATCCCACCTTATACCTTTGTCACGGAGGAACCAGGGATTCCAGCGCCTGGCTGCGCTATACCCAGGCTGAGCTGCTATGCGATTCCAAATATATGATGACAGTGTCCGTAGACGGGATGGAAAGCTTTTTCTGTGATATGAGGCATGGAAGGAAATATTTTACATATCTCACAGAGGAAGTACCCAGAGTGGTCCAGACCCTGTTTCCTTCATCTCCCAAAAGGGAGGATAATTTTATAATGGGAATGTCCATGGGCGCTCATGGGGCTATGAAGGCAGCACTGCGGTGTCCGGAAAAATATGCCGCGGTTATGGCCATCTCAGGAGCCAAGGACCAAGTGAAGATGAGCCGCCTGGCAAAGGAGAGAAATATAGGGGCTTCCTTTGACGCCATTGATGATGCCTTCGGCCCTGCGGATCAGGTGGCCGGCAGTGAGAATGACCTGCTGCACCTGGCGGAAAGGCTGGCCAGATCAGGAAGGAAAGCGCCTATGCTGTACACTGCCTGCGGGACGGAGGACTACGGATTGGAGCTTTGCAGGGAATTTCATCAGTTTCTGGACCAATGCGGCCTGGAAAACCGGTTTATTACCATGCCGGGTCATCATGATTATTTTTTTGCAAATAAAATTCTGGCCTACACGCTGGAAAACTTGTTTCATATACGGGAAGATGTTCTTTAAGACAAGGGGAAGGTAGGGGACTTTTTTATGGCATTGACAGTATGTCTGGCTGGTATTGTGGTTTCAGTGGCCGTGGGGTGGAGATTAAAACTGAATACAGGTGTGATCGCAATGGTATTTGCTTTTGTGATCGGATACTTTTTTCTGGACATGTCGGTGGATGATGTGATTGGGTATTGGCCGGTAAATATAGTGTTTTACCTTATTTCCATTGCTCTGCTTTTTAACTATGCCACATTGAACGGGACCATGGAAGTGCTGGGCAGGAAAATGCTGGCCTTGCTGGGAGGCAGGACCCCCGTGATACCCTGGGCCATTGCGCTGGTGTGCGCGGTGGTGGGAGGATTGGGAGCAGGGGCTTCCACGCCGGCGATTATTGGGCCGTTTGCATTTTCCATGGCCTTATCTTCGGGAATTGATCCGGTGCTGACAGCGGTGTGCATTGCTTTTGGCAATCTTATTGGCTCAAATAATCCCTACAATGGGTACGGAGGCGTGATCAGTAAAAACTTGATGATGGAAAATGGGGCCAGGGCAGGGGATGCCTGCCTTATGGGGAATTATATCTGGATTAATTGTACCATTATGAGTATTTTTGTTATCCTTCTTTTTTATCTGTATTTTAAGGGATACCGCCGTGGAACGGGCTGTCCCGCAAGCGCACCGGCATTTACACCGGTGCAGCAAAGGACCGTGGCGGTGGTGGGGATATCCTTTGCGTTTATGGTGGTGCCGGAAATAATGCAGGCATATTTCCACGGCATGTTCTGGAAGACAATGGCCGGGATCTGCAGGCCACAGGCAGTAATGGCGGTAGCGGCACTGGCCTGTTCTGTGATGAGGCTGGCTCCGGAAAAAGAGGTGATTCGGCAGATACCCATCCACACCATTGTGATGATAGCAGGTGTTTATATGCTGATCAAGGTATCTGTAAATGCAGGCCTGGTGGATGGTATCTCTCTTCTTTTGTCGGAAAACATACCGGGAGTGATGGTTCCGGGGGTGCTGGTGATGCTGGCAGCTTTCCTAAGCTTTTTTTCCAGTTCCACCTCCACGGTCATGCCCCTTATGTACCCATTGGTGCCGCATCTGGCAGAGGGTCTGGGATTAAACCCCATCATGCTTTACACCTGTATTTTCTTTGGCGGACTTGCAACCGCGGTCTCACCCTTTTCCACGGGAGGCGCACTTACCATTGCAGGGTGCCCGGACCCTGTGGTAAAGGAGGAATTGGCTAACCGGATGATTTTTTGTGCACTGGTGATCCCGGTGCTCACATTTGCCGCCGCACAGATGGGTTTATTTTCACTGTTTGGCGTTTTATTATAATCTGTGTACCAGGAAATTCCGAGAGTACACATCTGATTTCAGGAGGTTAGAGATGGCTTATATAGAGAGTTTGAAAGTGTATTCAAAGGTGCTGGGAAGGGAAGTAGGGATTTCCGTGTTTCTTCCATCCTTTTCTAAAAAGCAGTCTTTACATATGGCAGATGAAGAAAAATTTGATAAAAACCGCCGCTATAAGACCCTGGTGCTGCTTCACGGGTATGGCAGGGATGAGACGGCCTGGATGCGCTTTACCAAGGCCGAGATGTATGCGGAGGATTGCGGCATAGCGGTGGTGTGCCCGGACGGAGGCGTGGGACATTACTCGGACTGGGAAGTGGGGGAGAAGAATCTGACTTACATGGAAAAGGAGATGATGCCTGCCCTTCGGACCATGTTTCCACTGTCACAGAGCAGGGAGGACAATTTTGTGGGAGGCGCATCCATGGGCGGTTACGGCGCCATGAAATGGGCTTTTACCTACCCGGGGACATTCTCCCATGTGATCAGTTTTTCCGGTGGAGTGGACATGGAGCCCAGGCTGGAACACTATAAAAAGAAACTGGACATCAGACCGGTGGAGGCGGTCTTCGGTGATCTGAGCCAGGTGATGGGAAGCCCTAATGACATTTTCTGGCTTATGAGACAGGCGGCTGAAAAGGGAGTGCCCATGCCACGGGTCTATGCTTGCGTGGGTGATCAGGATGCCCCTGTTTATGGGGCCTGTAAGAAACTGGAAAAACTTGCCAGGGCCCTGGGAATCGATATCACCACATCCTACGGCATCGGAAAACACGATTTTATCTACTGGGACCAGGAACTGAAACAGGCTATGTACACCTGGCTGCCGTTGAATGGGTGACAGCGGCCTGCTGTTGGGCGGTTGGCACCGCAGATAAGCGGATGGGGCGGCAGATGAGCGGATGGCGCCGGCAGATGGGGAAAATCCAGGGGGAGAAATGGATCCAATTCAGAAAATAGAGAGGCAGGAGACAGTCAGAATGATAAAAAATTCATTACCAGGAAAATATGAAGGTTTTGGCGAGCCGCAATACAGCGGATGGGCAAAGGAATCCTTGTACGTGGAGGGTTTTGATAAAACCAGGCTTGCCGTAGATGTAGTGCGTCCCGCGGATGAACAGGGATGGGCTGTAACAGGAAGATTCCCGGCCATTGTTCTGCTTTCCAGGGGCGGAAGGTTTGGAGAGCCTAATGAGGTGAACGGGGTCAATATAATAAGGGACTGTGTTCCTTATGGTTATGTGGGAGTCATAGCTGAGATGAGGGGATGCGGCGCTTCCTTTGGAGTGAATGACAGTTTTTCCAGCATTGAGAATCGAAAGGATGTAAATACACTGCTGGACTGGATCGGAGGGCAGGAGTGGAGCGATGGGCAGGCCGTTACTTATGGCGGTTCCAACCGGGGGCTGATCCAGTACGCGGCGGCTGTGACCAGGCCAGCCCCAAGCAGTGTTTTAAAAGGAATCACGCCGGTGGTTTCCAATCCTGATTTCTATTATCAGGATTATCCCAATGGCGTTTCCGCCATTCCCAAAAGGAAACTGTCGGGCAGTACGGACGGGGGAGGAAAAAAGACAAAGGAGGAGTTACTTGAAAAAGTGGCTCCTGTGGATGGGGACAAGGATGGAAGTCAGGCCTATGAAGCGTATGAGAAGGATCAGTTTGGAAACAATCGCTCCTTTATGGGACACTTGATCCTGGAGAATATGTGCCGGGATGACAACAATCCCAATTTTAACGGGGAAAAGACAAATATCACCATACCACCGGTAACAGATATAGATGTGTTCAGGGAAAACCGGGTGGGAATCCACCAGTTTGCCGGTTTTTTGGAATCAGGCCCCTTTGGGCAGCTGATGGCTGCAAAGGAGTGGGGCGGGAGTATTGTTGTGGGACCCTGGGACCACAGGCAGAGCCGTTCAGGGGTATCGGACTTTCCCGAAGGGAACTTTGATTTCTGCGCCGAGCACAGAAAATGGTTTGATTACCTTCTCAAGGGCATACCCAATGGGTTTGGGGAAAGGCCGCCGTTTATTTACTATACCCTGGGCGCACAGGAAAAGAAGCGGTGGAGATGCAGCGATACCTGGCCTGTTGAGAATGCCCGGCCGGCCACCCTTTATCTGTGTACGGAAACATCAGGCACCTGTTGTTCTGTAAATGACGGGTCCCTTTCCCTGGACCGGCCGGCAACCGAATCGTCTGTCAGCTACAAGGTGGATACTTCTATTCAGGTCTTTGACAATGGGGACGGCGCTTCCTTTGACCGGATGCATATGACCTGGGACGGGAATATGGCGCCGGGGGTGGATGAGAAGGGGCTGACCTTTACAAGCGCGCCCCTGTTTGAACGGTATGACAATGAGATCGTGGGCTGTACATCTGTTGATCTGTGGGTGGCATGTACTCACAGGGATGCGGACTTTATCGCTTATCTGGAGGAGGTGCTCCCCGATGGGCAGTCCAGGTACATTTCCATGGGATGCCTGAGGGCTTCCCATCGGACCAGCGCTCCCCGAAGGGCATGGGATGAGTCCGGCGCTGTTTACCACCCCTGTATGCAGGCGGACAGGGATCGATGCCTGGAGGAGGGGATGAATGAGCCGGTACATCTCCAGTTTGCCATTGAGCCTATTGCCTATAGGTTCCAGAAAGGAAGCAGGGTACGTATCACCATAACCTGTGCGGATACCAAGTCATTTCAGCATCCCATGTATGATGAGAAGGACCTGCCGGTTATCAGTCTGTATCAAGGCGGGGAGCATCCCTCCTTTGTGAGAATCCCTTTTATTGAGAGGGAAGAAAATGTCTATAACGGAACGATCTCAAAAGGGGAATACAATGGGCCGGGAACCCTGTATTTTTTCCGGGATCATATGTATGTGTACTATAATGGTACATGGGAGAAATATGAGTCAGGGGCTCGGGAAGCCCTCTGGGAGATCAGGGAAGGGAAGGCATATTTTGGCGCAGGGTTTGCATTTGAAATGGAAGGACTGCCTCAGAGGAACGGGATTCTTCAAGACTATCAGGGCGGGGAAAAGGCAGTTATCCCATTTCCGGCCAAACGCCATCTGGTAGTGGACCGGGTTTCGGTGGCGCCTGACTCTGAGAAGCTGTATATGCCGGATGTAAAAACCTTATGTCTGGAGGAATTTACCTGGAACACCATAAAGGAAGGGCAGAAGGGCGCGCCCTGCATCCTGTATCTTCACGGCTACAGCAGAACTCCCTCAGAACTGGGAGTTCAGCAGGTGGAGTATCTGAAACGGGGCTACACGGTAATCGGGATCGATATGAGAAATTATCCATCCAATCCCTTCCCTGATTATCTCTATGACATTAAGGGATGCACCCGTTACGTGAGGGCCCACGCCGCCTGGCTGGGGATTGCCGGAGAACGGCTGGGAGCCAGCGGACAGTCTCTGGGCGGCAACGCGGCCCTTCTTCTGGCAGTGACAGGCAGTTGTCCTGAATTGGAAGGAACTGTTGGAGGAAATGCAGGAATTTCCAGCCGGATACAGGCAGCCGTGGCAGGATATGGATGGACCGATCTGCTGTCCATGGGGCCGGATCTTCTGGAGGAATACAGGGATGCCTCAGACGCTGTGAAAAAGCAAAAATATGAAAATACGGACGGACCCACGGGGCCTGCCGCGGCAGTGATCGGTTTCCAGGGAAAAGGAAAAGGGTTAAAGGCGCTTCGCAGCTACCGGGAAGAACGGGAGTCCGGGGAAGGAAGGGCAGAGGACGGGCACATGGAACAGCTGTTAAAGCTGGAATACCAGGCCAGCCCCATTAACCACATAGGTCCGGACACGCCGCCCATGGCATTGTATTCCGGTGTGGGAATGATGCGGGTGGATATTGCCAACCGGCAGACCTACAGGACGTTTGAACGTATGGGTTCGTACGGCGTGGACTGCTATATGTTCTGTAACACAAACGGGGCCTATGGCGTGAAGCCGGAAATCGTGGAGGGAGTGATGACATTTCTGGACAGGTATTTAAAAAATGAGCCGCCGGTACGTAAGACAGTGGCTGTGCCCCAGTCCCTGGAGATCGTGGAGGACGGCGTGGACAGAAGACTCAGCTATCCGCTGGTGGTTAAGAGAGATGGATGTATGTATGTAGCCTGTAAATACCTGGAAGAACGGTTCGGAGCTGCGGTGCGGACAGCGGCTGTGATCGATAGCACCCAATACGCGGCAGCTAAGGAGCTAAAGGGAACCGGCGCCGGGTTCCGGTATTATGAGGATAAAAATATGGCAGTGCTGGTTCCGGAAGATGAGATACCCGAGGAACTGCCCCAAAAAAGAGGATAGGCAAGGATAGGACAGCTCTTTTCCTGGGGTGACACCGTCAGGCAGAGGGGCTGTCTTCTGCCTGTTTTCGTTCCTTCATCATTAACCTATTTTGATACATGGCCTCGTCCGCACGTTTAAATACATCACTGACCGTCAGATCCACATGTTCTTTGTACACGGCAATTCCTCTTGACATTTGCCTGGTCATCTGTGAGAAAGGCGTATCCGGTGTCATAGACCCTGGTGGCATCCACCATGTCCTTGACCGCATCAAAGTCTATATCCATTCCAACCGCGCCGATGGTGGTGTTTCCAACATAAAGAGGAACCACAAAGGATATCATTTCGCCAGGGTTATAGCGGGAAAAGTCAGTTGGGGCGTGTGTGCCCTTGTCCACTGAGGGTGATGTATCTGATGGTATTCATGGAACCGTCCTTTTGGCAGTGGATAGGGCGGGGATGACAGCGGGGGAACGTAAGACCGCCCTGTTTAAGGATACATTGTAACCGGGTTTATGAGAAATTGCAATAACCGGATTGGAGGCTGCCGGCAGCCCGGAATGGGGGCATTATGGGATTGACGCAGGGGGGACAATTGTGGTAATATGGACACAATTTAGCGGATGTGGTTTGCAGGGCATGGTCAGGTGAGGTTCGCCTGTTAGTGTCCTGTTTTCATAGGAGGGATTTGATGGAGTACTGGATGGGGATCGATCTGGGCGGGACCAAGATACGTGCGGGGGCTGTGGACCGGACCGGGACAGTGGCTGCGCTGAGAGAATCATATACAAAGGATGCGGCGGATGCGGACAGGCTCAGGGAACAGATCATAGCCATGGGAAGCAGGATCATGGAGGAGTATCCCATACAGGGAGCCGGAATGTGTTTCCCGGGAGTGATCATGGCGGATAAAACCCTGCAGCATGCCACCAATCTGCCGGGGGGAATGCTGGCCCCGGAGTTCATCACCTCCATTGAGCATGTGTGGAATATCCCTGTATTTGTGGAAAACGATGCAAATGTAGCGGCATTTGGTGAATATATCCACGGCTGCAAAGGGAATGTGGAATCCATGTATTACGTGACCATTTCCACCGGAATCGGAGGCGGATATATCTGGAAGGGCAATATTATCCAGGGATATCAGGGCTTTGCCGGAGAGGTGGGGAGTATCCTGGTGGAGGAAGGGGATCGATCCTTCAGGGGACTGGCTCCCGGGGCTGCGGAAGGATGTGCCAGCGGCAGCGCGGTATTGGAACAGGGAAAAAAGGGCATTAGCCCCAGGATCAATGATGCGGGGGAGGTGTTCCGGCTGGCTGCGTTGGGTGATGACCGGGCCAGGGAGATCGTGGACCGGATGACCACCGGTCTGGCGAGAATGTTTGCCGCTATTTCCATGGTGATCAATCCCCAGGTGTTTGTTCTGGGCGGAGGATGCATGAAATCATCGGACCTGTTCCTGGATGAGGTCGTCCATAAATATAAAGCCCTGGTTCCTGAGGCGGTTCAGGATATCCTGTTTAAGCCCGCCTGCCTGGAGGAACCGGGGATCGTAGGGTGTGCGGAGATCGCAAGGGCCCGGCTGTCCTGACAGGCCAAGGCCAAAGCCGGTACGGGGCAGGCCGGGGCAAAGCAGGTCAGTACCGGCCGGGGAAGATCAGGTCAACACCGGCCGGAGAAAAGCAGGTCAGTACTGCCGGTACAGATCAGGCCGGGTATGCAGCATTTCCCGGGCAAATTCCAGGGAATGGCTGAGGTGTTCCCTCATCATGGCCACGGCCCCCTGGTGATCCCCTGCCTCGTATAAACGGAAGATCATATGGTGTTCGTTTAAGATCAGGTCCTGCTTTGGGGCCTGTTTTTCATACTGATAGGCCAGGATGGACATCTGGCTGCGCATCCGCTGGGCGGAATGGACCAGGCGGCTGTTCTGACAATAATCATAGAAGATCAGGTGGAAACGGTCTGAGAGATCCTGCCATTTGGGGGAGGACAGGCCGCAGGCATCCATCAGGGACAGGTTCTCCCGCAGTTCTCCCAGAATGGGTTCCTGGTCGGGATAGAGGGAGGCGTAGCTTACAGCCAGGCTGTCCAGGTCCCCCATGAACTGGTAGATTTCCTTTACATCCCGTTCATCCAGGCTGACCACGGAGACACCAATATTGGAATAGTAGGAGGCAAGCTGTTCTTCCGTCAGCCGGGTCAGTGCTTCCCTGATAGGAGTGGAGCTGACCTGAAAACGCTCCTGGAGGATTTTAAGGGTCAGTTTGGAGCCGCAGGGGATGGCTTGGGTAAGAATATCATTTCTCAATATTTCATAAATCTGTTCGGATAAAGTCTTTTTTAAATCCATGGTTTACTGCCTTTCACATAGAAAAATGTTTGATCATGATCCAGTTTATCATATTATTTTGCATTTTGCAAAATGCATATTGCCAAATCTTGCCTTTAGTGATAGAATACACATGGGCTTTAATGGTTTAAAGTGAAAAAGAAAGGAAATGGAGTATGGAAAAGGAAAAAATTGTAGTAATTGTCTGTGTCATCTACTTTGCTGCAATGGTTCTCATAGGAGTCATTGCCGCAAGAAGGAATAAGGCAACGTCTGATTATCTGGTGGCGGGAAGAAAGCTGAATGTGACCATGACTGCCATAACATTGGCAGCAGTACAGATCGGAGTGGGGATCGTGCTCAGCAGCGCCACCAACGGCTATGACCTGGGGGTATGGCCCGGTATGTATTATGCATTTGGATGCGGCGGGGGCCTGATCATCGCAGGACTGGTCACCACAAAAAAACTCAGGGAACAGGAAGGTTATGTTCCCTTGGATTACTTTGCCCAGCGATATGGGGAGAGCAAGGCCATACGTCTGTGGGCCTGGATCAGCAATGTGCCCAGCCTTCTGGGAATCTTCATTGCCCAGCTTCTGGCTTCAGGCGGTATTCTGGCCGGTTTCGGGATCCCCTTTAAAACAGGGGTTGTGGTTACAGCAGTGGTTATTTTGATTTACTGCACGGTGGGAGGCATGTGGGGCGTTGTGCTGACCGATGTGGCCCAGACCGCCATTATCGCAGTGGGCGTACCCATCCTGGCAGTGGCGATCCTGATCCGGTATGTGGGAGCCGGGGGAAGTGTTGGCGAGATCTTTGCAACTCCCTTTATCCCTGCCGGAATGGGTTCAAGGTTCGTGTATCTGGTCCTTCCCTTTTTGCTGTCCATCTCTGTTTCCTATGATGCCTATTCACGGATCCAGTCATCCAAGGATGCAAAGACAGCAAGGATCGGCTGTATCATAGGCGGTATCCTGGTCATCATCATAGGCGGATTCTGCTCCACCATCGGCGTGGCTGCAAGAAGCCTGTTCCCCGGTGTTACGGACGGTATTTTTACCATAGCGGCAACCGGAGTCCTGCCGCCGGTGCTGGCAGGGATCGTGATCGCAGCCATCCTGGCAGCGGCCATGTCCAGCGCCAACTGTGTGATCCTGTCCATGGGGGCTTCCTTTGCAAGGGACTTTTATAACAAATTCCTCCATCCCGAGGTGGATAATCTGGATGACCTTCCAAAGTCCAAGCTGATCTCCCAGGCAACTGTATTTGTGGGCAGCCTGGCAGGCATCTTTTTTGCCTTTCATATGACGGACATCCTGGATGCCATGATCATATTTAATTACCCCTATATGGGAAGCCTTCTGATCCCCCTGTTGGGCGGATTGGTGTGGAAGGGAGCCACAAGAAAGGGTGCGTTTGCAGCTGCCATTGCCGGCGGTATTGTGGGAGTGGTGTCCTTCTTATTTGGTATACCCGGCCCACTTTACGGGAAAATGAATACGGATCTTTCACTGATGATCGCGTATCTGATTTCCGCAGCCTTCCTGATCCTATTCAGTATGGCTGACCGGAAAGCAAAAAATTAGTTTGTGTACAGTTAACCAGGACCGGTTTCTGGGCACGGAAAAGAGGTAATATGTCGGATTTTAAATGGCCTTATCCCAATGAGATGGACCAGGAGGAGCAGGTGTCTGCGGACGTCCTTGTCCTGGGCGGCGGAATCGCGGGCTGTTATGCAGCCATAGCAGCTGCCAGAAAAGGAAAAAAGGTGGTTTTGGTGGAAAAAGGGGCAACGGTCAGGAGCGGAGCTGCGGGAAGCGGCTTTGACCACTGGGAGTCCGCCTGTACCAATCCCTGTTCCAAGGTGACGGCAGAGGAGATTGCCAATGCCTACATTGATGAGCAGGACGGGTACAGCAACGGGATCGCCCACTACATAGAGTGCCAGGAGGGCTGGCACAGACTTAAGGACATGGAGTCCTTTGGAGGTAAGATCAGGGATACACAGGGGGAGTTTGCGGGGGCGGATTTCCGGGATGAAAAAACAGGCCTGATGTTTGCCTACGATTATGAGAATAAGTTCACGGTGCGGGTGTGGGGAAGCACCTTCAAGCCTGCACTCTATAAGGAACTGAAGCGCCTGGGAGTGGTGATCTATGACAGGACTGAGGCCACGGCATTGCTGACAGCAAAGGAAAACGGAACCAGGCGCTGTATCGGCGCCATGGGCATGAATGTGCATACGGCAAAATTCCTGGTATTCAGCGCCAGGACCACTATTCTTGCCATGTCCCGTCCGGCCAGGATCTGGCTCTTTGATTCCGATCAGGTGGGACTGAGCGAATTCCGTCCAACCCAGAGTATTGGCAGCGGCCATGCCATGGGATACAGGGCGGGAGTGGAGTTCACCATGATGGAGAAATCCGTGCAGGGGGAATTTTCAGCCGCGGGCAGGAGTTTCCCTCCCTACAGCACGGGAAATAACCATAACACCTGGTATGCGGCCACCATGGTGGATGCCAGAGGAGTGGAGATCCCTTATGTGGACAGGGACGGAAAGGAACTGAAAACAGTAAAAGAGCGGTACTATCCTGCCAAGGGGCAGAAATTCTTCCTGAAAGGCGGGGTGATCGACAATCCCAAATATGAATACCGCGGACCCGAGACACTGGAGTTTGAGGAGCTGATGAAACGGGGATACCAGCTGCCCTTTTATGCGGATCTAAGCCGGATGCCGGATGAGGAGCGCCGGGTGATCTGGGGCATGATGGTGGGGGAGGAAGGAAAGACAAAAATCCCTGTTCTGGAGAATTTCACAGAGCGCGGATTTGACCCTGCAAAACACCGTCTCCAGTCCTATGGAACCGGATGGCAGTCCGCCGCCTTCCTGGCCCAGGAGCGCCAGCTGTTTGGAGCGCCGGGAGGGATTTTCCATGATTGGGATCTGCAGACCAATATCCAGGGGCTTTATGCGGCAGGTGACCAGCTTTACGCTTCGGACTGCTGTGGTTTTGCAGCGGCTACCGGTTATTACGCGGGAAGGAAAGCGGCAGCTGCCAGCAGCGCCCTGGAGCTTACGGCGCCGGACCGGGCGGATGTGAATTGGGAAAAGAAACGGCTTTACGCCCCTCTTTTTGTGGAGGACGGGATGGACTGGAGGGAGCTTAACAAGGCGATCTCCAAGGCCATGCAGAATTACTGCGGCGGCGTAAAGAACGATATGCTGCTGATGCAGGGGCTGGAGCTTTTGGAAAGTTATGAAAAGGAATATGTGCCCGCCCTTTCCTGTGCCAATCCCCATGAACTGATGCGCGCCCACGAGGTGATGGATATCCTGGAAGTGTGCAAGCTGATCTTAAATGCCTGTCTGCTGAGAAAATCCAGCTCAGCGCCTCTGTGCTTTGAACGCAGTGATTATCCCCAGATGGATCCACAGGAGGACCAGTGCTTTATCACCATCTGCCAGGAGGACGGAAAGATCTGCAGCAGAAGAGTACCAAAGCGGTATTACGGGGACGTAAAGTCCCAGTATGAGGCCTGCAACCAGGACTATATAAAGGAGGAGGCATGGGCATATGAAGAAGACTGAGTTTCGGGCAGAGCCCGTGTCATGCAGTGTTAAGCCCCTTTCCTTTTGCCAGGAGCTCTGCATTGGCTGCAACCAGTGTGCGTCCGTCTGTCAGGTGGATATTATGATCCCTTCACCGGAAAAGGGAAAGCATCCCATTGTGATGTATCCGGGGGAATGCTACTACTGTGGTTCCTGTGTGATGGCGTGCCCTGTAAAGGGGGCCATTCGGTTGAGACATCCGCTGATGAATCAGACTAAGTTTGTTTGATGGGTGTGGACGGAAAAAAGACAACCGCTGGAATACTTGGGTTTAATCAGATTACCATGGCGCGTTTGTGTAATTTTAATTATTGGGTAGAGAAAAAAGATAATGAAGGATCATCGGAGTTTCGGTGATCCTTCATTTTTTATTATGATATTTGTTGATGATTAGACCACAAATATTGGTAGCGCAATATTTATCATGCCATACAAAGGGATTAATTTGGTAAATGTGGAAAATTCCTATATAAAAGAATGAAAATACTCTAAAATAGAAAAACTATAAGGCAGAGTTAAGAATTAACCAACCAAATGAAACCGCGCAACAGAACTCACGGAGGAAGTTATGAAACAAAAAGAGTGTATGGATGAATTTAGGGACTATCTGTGTAATGAAGAAAAAGCTGCGGCAACCATTCACAAATACCTGTACGATGTCAATGAAATGCTGGTCTTTATGCAGGACAGGGAATTAAACAAAGAGAACTTACTGCTATACCGAAAGCATCTGACTGGCAGGTACAAAGCTCAGACTGTGAATGTTAAACTTTCTGCCATTCATGTTTTTTTAAGATTTATGGATCTGGAAGAATATCGGGTCAAATTTTTAAAAGTCCAGAAACGGGCCTATATTGATGAAAAGCGGGAACTTACGGAACTGGATTACAAAAAACTTATGGAAGCAGCGGACCGAAATAACAAAAAGCAGTTATATTATCTGATGCTTGTTTTATATGGAACAGGAATCAGGATCAGCGAACTTCCTTTTGTGACCGTGGAAGCCATAAAGCTGGGAAAGGCGGAAATATATATGAAGGGAAAATACCGGGTCATTATTTTTCCCAAGAAACTGGTCAGGATGTTAAAGGAATATACCAGGATACAGAATATACAAAGCGGATGTATTTTCAGGACAAAAAGCGGGCGGAATTTAGACCGGAGCAATATATGCCATGCCATGAAGCGGTTATGTAAGGATGCAAGGGTAGAACCAACTAAGGTTTTTCCGCATAATTTCAGGCACCTGTTTGCGAAATGTTTTTACTCCATTGAAAAGAACCTGGCTAATCTTGCAGATATACTGGGACATTCTTCTATAGAAACAACCCGAATTTATGTAACAGCCAGCATCAGCCAGTATGAAAAAATCATGGAAAAAATGAAAATTGGTTTTGACGATAAAAAACCACAGAATAATCATTCTGCGGTCAGGCAACTTATTTAAACACCACAGAATAATCATTCTGTGGTGATGAGTCTGCATATCAAATAATGAGAACCTGCATTGTATGTATTTTATAACAAAATGTGGGGGTAGTCAATATACATAAAGCTGTTTTTTCTCCAATACAATGAGGCCGGGAAGGATAAAATCATGAACCGGCCTTTTCGTCATGGGTATTTTTTCTTTTGAAGTTCCACTCAAAAGTCACAATACCCATTTTTATTTGATTTTCATTTAAACATTGTCATCAAAATACCGCAGAATGATTATTCCGTGGTGGATAAAAATAAGGGGACATGTTAAACAGTGGCTTTCATATGTTGGATGATATTACACATGGAAAGGATGGTCATATGGACACTGGAGTACAGGATGGTTTGATTATTGCGGAGGACGATATCCTGAGAGATGGAGGACAGTATCCGGAATATACCGCCACCATGTTTATCGTGATTGAAAATTATTATAACGGAATCGCAAAAGGTTATTTACAGACATTTTATTACGAAGAACCTTTTTACTTTTTTGGGCTTGATAATATGCTGATTCAGCTTGAGAACGTTATGGACATGGCCGGTGTTCCGCGCAAATGCAATGAATACCGATATCTAAGCAAGAATCCGCCTGCGCGGAAACGGGCAAAGGGAACTGAAAAAAGGAACAGTCCTGTACCTCTCCAGCATGTAAGGTTTAACCCTAACAACATATGTTCCGCCAAGAACATTTTCTCCATCAGGGTGTATTCCAGACGGAATGCAAGCATTCAGGGAACCCTGAAGAATTCCAAAGGGCAGATGAATTTCAGAAGCGGTATGGATGTGATCCGTGGGATCCACGGGTGGATGGAAGAGGTAGTGAATGAGGGAGATGAATTCTGATAAGGGATGGGTGGACATACATACCCATATACTGCCGGGGGTTGATGACGGGGCTGGGGACTGGGAGGAAACCATAACCCTGCTGAAGATGGCATATGAGCAGGGGACACGCCATCTGATAGCTACCCCTCATTTTTCGCGCAGACAGGAAGTTGGCCGTTTAAAAGAACTGTGCAGGCGCCTGGAGAGGGAAGCCGGCAGCATTTCCAGTGATTACCATGTAAGCCTGGGGCAGGAGATCATGTATTTTGAGAGTATCCTGGAATACCTGGGCGAGGGAAAGGCCCTGACACTGGCAGGGAGCAGGTATGTGCTGGTGGAGTTTGCACCCGGGGACAGCTTTGGCAGGATAAGCAGGGCAGTCCGTCAATTAGTGCAGGCATCCTATTTTCCGGTAATCGCGCACGTGGAACGTTATCCGTGCCTTGCCCGGGATGAGTTGTTGAAAGAACTGATCGATTATGGTGCATATCTGCAGGTGAATTTTAAAAGCCTTACCGGTGTGTGGATGGACAAAAGACTCCGGTGGTGCAGACGGAATCTGAAAAAAGGGTATATTCATTTCCTGGCAACAGACATGCACAATATAGCGGTCCGTCCCCCTGGAATGCAGGAAGGGATATTGTGGCTGAAACGGAATGCGGGCGAGGAGAAAGCAATCCGGATCCTGCGGGAAAATCCCGAATTTATACTGGCAGACCGGATGCTGCTGTAAGAAAAAAGTGTGGAAAAGGTAACAGTGATGGAAAACAAACTATACGAAGACAGAGATGAAAATGAAATAGAGATTGATGTAATGGAACTGCTGTATGTGTTCAAGAAAAAGGCATGGATCATCATACTGGCCGCAATTGCGGGATGTATGGCGGCGGGCCTTTACAGCGTGATGATATTAAACCCGGTCTATACATCAACATCTATGGTGTACGTTCTGTCTAAGGAGACAACATTGACTTCGCTGGCAGATCTGCAGATCGGCAGCCAGCTGACAAAGGATTACAGTGTCATGATAACCAGCAGGCCGGTACTGGAACAGGTGATCGAAAAGCAGGGCCTGGATCTGACCTATGACCAGCTGAAGGAAAAGATTACGATCACCAACCCCACGGATACCCGTATCCTCAATATGACGGTATCGGATGAAGACCCTGTAAGGGCCAGGGCAATCGTGGACGAGGTGGCCAGGGCCTCATCTGATTACATAGGCGATATTATGGAAATGATACCACCCAAGATCATAGAAGGCGGGGTAGTCCCGGACAAGCCGGCTTCCCCCAATGTGACAAGGAACGCTGCGCTGGGAGGCATGGCGCTTGCCGTGATATCCTGCGCAATCATAACCCTTCAGGTCATTATGAATGACACCATACGGTCTGAGGATGATGTGTCTAAGTATCTGGGAATCAGTGTCCTGGCCGCCATACCTGATAACGGTGAGGCGGAAAAAGAGCAGCCTATAAAGTTCCGGGGCAGAAAAGAGAGCCGGAAAAAACAGAAACCAGGACAGAAGAAAAAAGGCAGGGAGGATTAAGGAATGGGACAGACATTAAGCCTTAAAAATACAGGCAGGAAAGATTACCATTACGAGGAAGCGGTCAAGACGCTCCGCACCAATATCCAGTTCTGCGGAAATAACCTGAAGACCATTATGTTTACAAGTTCATTGCCCAGTGAAGGAAAGAGTGATACGACCTTTGCGGTTGCAGCCTCCTTTGGGAGTATAGGCAAAAAGGTACTGCTGATCGATGGGGACATCCGCAAGTCTGTGATCGTAAAAAGGCATGAGATCCAGGGAAACCCCTGCGGGCTGTCCCAGTATTTAAGCGGACAGAAAACAGCGGAGGAGATCTGTTATGGCACAGATGTGGAGAATCTGGATATTATCCTTGCAGGCCCCTATTCGCCCAACCCATCGGAACTCTTAGAGGATCCCCTGTTTAAGGAACTGCTGGACCGTGCCAGGTTAAAGTATGACTACATTATCATAGATACGCCGCCCATGGCAAACCTTATAGACGGAGCCATTATAGCCAGCCTGTGTGATGGGGCCGTGATCGTTATTAACAGCGGGACCATCAGCTACCATCTGGTGCAGAAAGTAAAAAGCCAGCTGGAAAAAAGCGGGTGCCGTATCCTGGGGGCTGTGCTGAACCGGGTGGGGACGGATTACGATAATGGATACTATAAAAAATATTATGGAAAATATTATGGAAGATACTATGGAAAAACTTACGGCGGAGGGGGCGAGAAATACCAGATCCTGGATGAGGCCAGGTGAAATGAGGCCAGGTGAAATGAGGCCGGACCAGATGAAGCCGGGCAGGATTCGGAATGAGGATATGGAATGAAACGGATCAGAATAAAACGGAATCAGACCCGCAGCTGGTGGAAGCAGGTATTTACAGCAGCCGGCGTGGTCCTCCTCGCTTTCTTTGTTTACCATACCTGCCAGTTATATCTGGACAGGAAGGCGTCGGCAGAGCAGGCGGCGCAGTGGCGCCAGGACCAGATCGGATCCACTGCAAAGGGCATGGGGGACAGGATCGAGTATGAGGGAAAGACCTACCGGCGCAATACTTATGTAAAGGCCATCCTGTGTATGGGAATAGACAGGACCGGAAGCCTGGAGGAATCCAGGGTAGCGGGACAGGGGGGACAGGCGGACGGAATCTTTCTCATAGCCCAGGACACTGCAAGGGACAGGGTAAAAATCCTGATGATCCCCAGGGACACCATGACGGAGATCACTCTGACAGACCTAAGCGGCAATGAACTGGGACAGGGGATCCAGCATCTGGCCCTGGCGTATGCCTATGGAGATGGAAGGGAAAAGAGCTGCCAGTACATGGCGGATGCGGTGAGCAGGCTGCTTGACGGGCTTTCCATAGATGGATATATGGCTTTCAGCATGTCGGTCATACCGGTTGTGAATGACGGGGTGGGCGGCGTTGCCGTAACCATAAAGGACAGGGAACTGGAAAAGGCGGATCCTGACTTTATTTATGGAAAGGATCTTACGCTCCGGGGAAAACAGGCTGAAGCCTATATCCGTTACAGGGATACAAAACAGGCTCAAAGCGCAATCGGCCGTACGGAGCGGCAGAAATCCTATATAGAGGGTTTTTTAAAGGCGGCCAGGAAAAAGGCCGGCCGGGATGATGGCTTTGTGCCATGGATCCTGAAAGAAATAGAACCTTACATGATAACAGACATGACAAAGGACAGATATTTGGATATGGCCCTGGCATTTATTGAAAAGGGGCAGGATGTGGGGATAGGCGATATGCTGACACTTCCGGGTAACGCTGTGGAAACGTCAATCTATGATGAGTACTATCCTGACAAGGATCAGATCCGTCCATTGATCCTGGAACTGTTTTACAGACCGGAGGAATAGACGGGTACAAAAAGGGAAAATAAGTATAGCAACAACTACTTATTGATAGAAAGATACAAAATTATGCAATGGAAAGGAAGAGTGAGAACTATGAGAAAAAGAATCACAACAATCGCATTGGTTGCTGCACTGGCTGCATCACAGTCAGTATGCACGTTTGCGGCTAACAGCCCGGGAACAGGCCCGGTGATCAGCGATGGAGGCAGCGATGGAAGCAGTTATGACGCGGGAACCCGCACCAACACAACTGCAAAAACCGGGACTACCACCAACACGGTACAGTTTGGCGGAGGAGTACAGACCAACAGCAGGGGGCAGGCCGTGGTAGGCGATACGGCTCTGGAACTTGTAAAGGACACTGGCAGCGCTGTTGCCGGACTTCCGGAGAGCGTGGTTAACGCCATCAACGGCATCAACAGCGGGCGTCCGCTGAATGAAGCTGTTCCAGGTGTGGACCTGACCGGGTACAGTGCACTGGTTGGAACCCAGGCAATCGTTACAAAGGATGCCTCAACCAATGCTGAGAAGGCAGGGGCAGTGGAAGTTCCTATGTATATCCCCAACCTGGTTGACGGACTGGGAAATGTACAGGTGCTTTTCTACAATAACTTAACCGGAACCTGGACTGTAATACAGCCAACCAGGATCGATACAGCGTCCAAGATGCTCTATTTTAACATTCCAAACTCAGGTACGGTTTCAGTTATTTACAAACGTTAATGCCAATGCTCTGAGCGGCTGGAAAAAAGGTGGGTATGAAAGTGGCATGTAAAAACAAACTTGTTTTAGAAAAATGTCTGCCCCATAGCAAACGGGTAAGAATGGGGGTCCTCTGGGCCTATGACATGGCAATGGTCTGGATTTGTGCATGCCTGGCTCTGGGGCTTAGATTTGACCTGAACCTGTCGGCCGTCCCGATCCAGTATGCCAGGGAACTGTGGAAGTACGGTTTCCTGCAGATGGCAGTGGTGTCCCTCGTATTTTACGGGGGACACCTGTACGCCATCATGTGGGGAACAGCCGGTATACGGGAAATGGTACTGGTAGGCCTGTCCTGCCTGTCGGCTGCACTGGTGCAGCCGGTTGGGATACTGCTGTTTGATGCACGGATGCCCAGAAGCTATTATGTGCTGTGGTTTGTGCTTATGACGGCAGCGTCCATGTGGGGGCGCAGCAGTTTTCAGGTGATGCAGAGAATCGTAAACAGGCTGAACCGTGCGATGGACAAGGAAGAGCCTCCCCGTGTCATGATCATTGGCGGAGGAAAGGCAGGGACCCTTATTGTCCGGGAGATGAAGGGCAGTGAGAAGATCCACGGCCTGCCTGTGTGCATTGTGGATGACGACAGGGACAAGCAGGGCCGGATGATCGATGGTGTTCCCATAATGGGGACCAGGCAAGACATCGCAAAGCTTGTAAAAGAAAAGGAAATAGATAAGATATACGTTGCCATCCCGGCCGCCGCGCCTGAGCAGATACGAAATATTCTTGGAATATGTCAAAAGACAGGATGCCAGGTTAAGACACTTCCCGGCGTATATCAGCTGATGAACGGCGAGGTGAATATTTCCAGGCTCCGGAAGGTAGAGATCGAGGACCTTTTAGGCAGGGAGCCGGTCCGTACCAATCTGGATGAGATCATGGGCTATGTAAAGGATAAGGTAGTCCTGGTCACCGGGGGCGGTGGTTCCATTGGCAGCGAGCTGTGCAGGCAGCTGGCGGGACACAAGGTAAAACAGCTCATTATATTTGATATATATGAAAATAATGCCTATGAGATCCAGCAGGAACTGAGACGTAAGTACCCGCAGATGGATCTGGTGGTGCTGATCGGTTCCGTGCGCAATACAAACCGTCTGGAATATCTGTTCCGTACATACAGGCCGGACATTGTATATCATGCAGCGGCTCATAAGCATGTGCCTCTGATGGAGGACAGTCCCTGTGAGGCCATTAAAAATAATGTGATGGGAACCTATAAGACAGCCAGGGCAGCCATCAAATATGGGGTAAAACGCTTCATTCTCATTTCCACGGATAAGGCGGTCAATCCCACCAATATTATGGGCGCAAGCAAACGGCTCTGTGAAATGGTTGTGCAGATGAGCAACCAGAAAAGCAGTACGGAGTTTGTTGCGGTCCGCTTTGGAAATGTTCTGGGAAGCAACGGAAGTGTCATCCCGCTGTTTAAAAGACAGATTGAAAGCGGCGGACCGGTAACTGTGACACATAAGGATATCATACGGTACTTTATGACCATACCGGAGGCGGTCAGCCTGGTGATACAGGCAGGAGCCTATGCAAAGGGCGGGGAAATATTTGTCCTGAACATGGGAAATCCGGTCCGGATTCTGGACATGGCCGAGAACCTGATCCGTTTGTCCGGCTATGAGCCGTACAAGGACATTGATATCTGCTTTACCGGACTCAGACCCGGGGAAAAACTGTATGAGGAGCTGCTCATGGATGAAGAAGGTCTCCAGAAGACGGAGAATGAGCGCATTTTCATAGGAAAGCCCATAGAAATGGATTATGACAGGTTTGAGCGGGCGCTTTACCGTTTGGGGGAGGCTGCCAAAAGCGAGACAGGAAACGTACGCCAGCTGGTACATGAGCTGGTGCCGGAATACCATTACAAGGGTATGGACTCAGATCTTGCTGCCGCAGAGGCTGCAGCGGGCCGGGAATCCGGTGTTGTGGCTTTGAACGCAGACCGGTTGACCGGGCATAAGAAGGTTGCAATGTATCAATTGGGATTAAAGTAGGATGAAAAGGGTATGAAAGCAGAATTGTCGCTTTGCCGCATTCTGAGGTCATACCTGTTATATTGTTACTCTCAGTGGACAAGGGGACACATGCCGCAGAAGCGCAAATCTGTGGCGCAAAGCCGTGTGTCCCCTTGTCCACTTAGGGTAAGCTTTTTCTATGGAAAGATTGCCGGATCCTTTGGAGAAACGTAAGGCGGCAGGTCTTGTCCATGGGATGGCGGAGCATGCCCTCTTGAAAGGTATATTCTCCCGGAGTATATATAGGACAAGTGGAGGAGACAGTAGTGGATGACTGGTATGCAGTGCAGGTAAGAACTGGCAGGGAAAGAACTGTGGTACTGTTAAGCCAAAAAATTGCAGACAGAGCTGTGTTGAAAGAATGCTTTATTCCGTACTGTGATCGCATGAAGCGTTATCAGGGAAAATGGCATGTAGAACAGCATATTTTATTCCCTGGATATGTTTTTATGGTTACAGGGCAGGTGGAGAAACTGTTTTGGGAGTTAAAGAAGTTATCGGGTTTTGCAAAAATTCTAGGGAATGGAGTTGACTTTATTCCTATAAGACAGGAAGAAAAGTCGCTTCTTCTGCATATAGGAGGAGAGGGCCACCAGTCGGGAATGTCCCAGGGAGTTATTGAAGGAGATACGGTGATTATCACATCCGGTCCGTTGACAAAGCTGAGTGGGGAGATTACTTATATTGACAGACATAAGCGTCTGGCAATGGTGAGGGTGGAGATGTTCGGCAGGTTCATGGATGTGAAATTAGGACTGGAAATTGTACATAAGGAATAAGAAGGAGAATGAATGTTGTGGGAAAAATTAAAGATTACAGAAGTATACCTTTCAGCCCGCCTGATATCACAGACGCTGAAATCAATGAGGTGGTGGATGCACTAAAATCCGGGTGGATCACAACAGGGCCTAAAACAAAAGAATTGGAGCGGCTTGTTGCGCAGCGCAGCGGGACGTCAAAGGCAGTCTGTCTGAACTCCAATACTGCCTGTGCTGAAATGACCCTTCGTATTCTTGGTATTGGTCCCGGTGATGAGGTGATCGTCCCGGCGTATACATATACGGCTTCCGCCTCTGTGGTGGAACATGTAGGTGCAGATTTGGTACTTATTGACTGTGAACCCGGACGCTTTACAGTGGATTATGACAAATTGGAGGCCGCTGTTACGGAGAGGACTAAAGTAATTGTTCCGGTGGACTTGTTTGGCATACCGGCGGACTATGAGCGTATCATGGAAATTGTGGAGAAGAAAAGACCGCTTTTTACTCCTTCTGCCAACCCTATTGTAAAGGCAATCGGCCGCGTGATCGTTATGGCAGATGGTGCTCATTCATTTGGTTCCATCTATAAAGGAAGACCTACTGCCTGTTATCCGGACTTTATAAATTACAGTTTTCATGCTGTGAAAAATCTGACCACAGCTGAAGGCGGGGCGGTTACATGGCGGGATATCCCGGGAGTTGATAACGAGGAACTGTACCATCAGTATATGCTGATAAGCCTTCACGGACAAAGTAAGGATGCCCTTTCAAAGACAAAGCCGGGCTCGTGGGAATATGATATTGTCGCTCCCTGGTATAAATGTAATATGACAGATGTACATGCAGCCCTCGGGCTGGGGCAAATAAAACGATATGATGCCATACTCGATCGCAGAAAATCTATCATCGAGCAGTATGACCGCGCATTTAAAAGCCTTCCGGTAAAGGTAGAGAAACATTACACAGAGGAATATTCCAGTTCAGGGCACTTGTATATCATAAGGCTGTTCCATAAGAATGGAGCTGCTGTAGAAAATGAGGTCAGGAATGACTTTATAACCAAATTAGCTGGATTAGGAATTTCGGCTAATGTCCATTATAAGCCGCTGCCCATGCACACAGGATACAGGTTACTTGGGTTTGACTGTAAGGATTATCCGAATGCATGTAACCAATTCCAGAATGAAGTGACCCTGCCTCTGCACACTTGCCTGGGAGAAGAGGATGTAGAATATGTGATTGAATGCGTTAAGGCGGTATGCAAAGAACTGCTGGAATAAGGCTGCAAAAGGACAGGAATATACTATGTACAAAAAACATATAAAACGCTGGCTTGATTTTCTGCTTGCGCTGATGGTAATGCCATTTGTTCTGCTTTTGATTATCATGATGGCACCGTTCATATATTTATCGGATCCAGGACCGGTTTTTTATAACGGAAAGAGGAGAGGGAAAGATGGAGTTCCCTTTAAAATGTTTAAGTTTCGATCCATGTATGTAAATTCGCCGGATATCAGAAATTCTGATGGATCCACCTTTAATGGGGATCGAGATCCACGAGTGACAAAGATCGGCAGATTCATGAGAAAAACCTCAATTGATGAAATGCCGCAGCTGTTAAATGTTTTATTGGGAGATATGAGTTTTGTGGGACCAAGGCCTACATTGGCAACAAAACCATTTGATGAAGTGGAAGAAGAAAGAAAAAGACGGTATGATGTACGTCCCGGCATAACAGGGTACGCGCAGGCGTATTATCGAAACTCAATTTCACAGGAGGACAAATTTAAATATGATCTGTATTACGTGGATCATATATCTTTTGTGCTGGATATGAAGATACTGTTTAAAACAGTGATGTCCGTACTAATGCGAGAGAATATTTATGTTTCCAGAGAGAATGCCGTGGGTCATGGCGGCAATGAAAAGGAGACCATACATAAATGAAACGATTGTTAATAATTGGTGCCTCTATATTACAGCTTCCAGCCATTGAAACGGCAAAGAAGATGGGACTATATGTGGGAGTTGCGGATTTTGATCCCGCAGCAGCGGGAATTCCCTATGCGGATCAGTATTTTAATATCAGCACCATTGATGAAGAGGGGATCTATCAGGCGGCAAAAGAAATGGAAGCTGATGGTATTATGACATTGGCTACGGATATGCCAATGCGTTCTGTGGCGTATGCTTCTCAGCGGTTGGGACTTGTAGGAATATCCTACGATACGGCAATCAAGGCCACGGATAAGGGCGAGATGATCAAAGCTTTTGAAGCTGCGGGAGTGGAGCATCCCTGGTACTTTATCTTGACAGACATAAGGGACCTGGAGCATGTGGCAGATAATATAATATATCCCTGTATCAGCAAGCCGGTGGACAATGCCGGAAGCAGAGGTGTTATGCTGATCAAATGCAGAGAGGAGTTAAAGGAAGCGGTTCGGTACAGCTTTGCAAATGGGCGCAGGGGCGGAGTCATTATTGAGGAGTATCTGCAGGGAAGTGAAGTTAGCGTTGAGGTCATGGCATTGGAAGGAGACATACATATCCTTCAGGTAACAGACAAACTGACAACCGGGGCTCCCCACTTTGTGGAGATGGGGCACAGCCAGCCAAGCTGTCTGGGAAAGAAAGCTGTTGATTCTATTAAGGACCTTGCGGTCAGAGCAGTCAAGTCCCTGGGAATCTATAACGGTCCGGCTCATGTGGAGATCATGCTGACTGAAGCGGGTCCCAGGCTCATTGAACTGGGAGCCAGAATGGGAGGAGATTGTATAACTACTCACCTTGTTCCACTGTCTACCGGAATCGATATGGTGGAACTTGCAATCAGGATTTCTCTTGGGGAAAAGCCTGATATTGGGCCGGCATACGAGAAGGGCTCTGCAATTCGGTATTTTAAGGCTATGCCTGGGAAAATGAAGAAAGTATCCGGTATAGAAGATGCAAAGAAACTATATGGAATTTATCAGATTACCTTGATTAAGAAACCAGGAGATGTGATAGGAGAAATTGGCAGCAGTGTGGACCGCATTGGATATGTAATATCCCAGGCAGATAATGCAGAATCTGCAGTACGATGCTGTGAGCGTGCAATAGAGGGGATCACTATTACGGTAGAAGAACAGAGCGAGAATGGATAATGGCGGTAAAGCAAATGGAGATTGATAATCAGGAATTTCGGGACAAACGTCTGCTGGTGTTAGGCGGAACATCTGCATCATTGGATCTGGTCAGGTTGGCGCGGACAATGGGTGCATATGTTATTGTTACAGATGAGGCGGATGTAAGCCAGAGGATTTCCAAACAAATTGCAGATGAGGCAGCTATGGTTAGTACGGATGACATACCGGGACTGATACAGCTTGTGAAAGATAAAAAAATAGATGGGGCGTTCTGCGGCCCAAGTGAATTTAATCTAAAAAATTTAATAGAGCTTTGTGATCAGGCAGGACTTCCCTGTTATGCATCACCAAAACAGTGGGAACTATGTTCCAATAAGAAAATATTTAAGGAATACTGCATTAAAAATAAAGTTCCCACAGCACAAGAATATTCCATTGACAGGTTTACGAGAGACGGGCAGGATCACGGGGTTGAGTATCCTCTTATTGTTAAACCTGTGGACGGATGCAGTTCCAAAGGAATATCCATATGTAATAACAGGGAAGAGGTGACAAGGGCTTATGAAGCAGCTCTGGCTGCATCAGTGTCCAGGCATGCCGTAATAGAGCAATATATTGATAATGGAGGTGAGATATTCAGCTTCCGTTATATTTTGGATGAGGGTGCTTATGATCCGTATCTGACCTTTGATACATATATTGCCGATCCAGTTAATAAGAAATATCTGATCAGTGCATTTACCTGCTTTCCCTCCAAACACACGGAGACATTTCTCCATGACCTGGACCCAAATGTCCGGAATATGTTTGAGGACATGGGATTAAAAAATGGAGTGGCATTTATACAGTCCATTCCCTATAAAGGGAAAATATACTGCCATGAGATGGGGTACCGGCTTAGCGGTGGAATGATCTATAAGATCACGGAACCGCTTATGGGAATCAATGATATGAAAATGATGCTTCGCTATGCACTTGGCGGAACAATGGTCAGACCGGAAGAAATAAAAAAAATTCGGTTAGATTATGAGGACATTGTTATGGCACAATTGATGATCCCTCTGGACAGCGGAACCATAGGCTCTATTGAAGGACTTGATGAAATCATGAAAATGGAATGCATTGTGGATTTTCTTCAATATTACAAATCAGGGGACACCATTGGTCCCGAGGTTATGGGAACCTTGGGACAGCACTTTGGACGGTTTACCCTGAAAGCCTTTAATAGGGAAGACATGAAGACCGCCGTACAGATGATCCAGAGCAAACTGCTTGTGAGGAATACGCTGGGGCAGGATATGTATTCCATGAAATTTGATATGGGAAGATGCGGATGGTAGGGAAAGGAAAAGCAGACGGATGAATGATACAACATCAAAAACAAGTACAGAAATTTTTTTACATGGAATCATGGAGTTATTCAGAAAGGATATTCCACAATCTGTACTTGATAAGGCGAGATTATCATTGGCTGATTATATAGGTGTGACCCTTGCCGGAGCAACGGTAATGAGGGATAAGATCGAAAGATATGTACAACAGGAACAGCTAGAACCCGGTGAAATAAAGGCTATTGGCATGGATCAGGGAATGAATTTGAAGGATGCTGTCTTTTTTAATGGTCTGAATGGGCATGCATTAGATTTTGATGACGGTACCAACACAGGTATTATCCATTTGGGCTCTCCTATTTTTTCTGTATTATTGCCGTTAGCCCAAAAGTATAAAGTTGACAGTACAAAGTTTTTGGAAGCGGCGGTAATTGGGTACGAAACATCATTTACAATGGCAGCATCCATTCAGCCGACACATAAAGAGCTGGGATATCACGCAACAGGAACCTGCGGAGTCCTTGGTATTTCCCTTGCTGTAGCATATATGCTGGATTTTACTGAGGAGCAGGCTCAAAATGCTTTTTCAATTGCATGTGTTTCTGCAACCGGAATGTTAAGCGTATTGGACGACCATTCTGAATTAAAACCATATAATGTTGCAAAAAGTGCCTTGCTCGGCTTGATATCCATACAGATGGCCAGAATGGGGTTTTTAGGTCATTCAGATCCTCTTGGCGGGGGCCGGGGATATCTGAAAATGATGACAGGAGAAGCATTGGTTGATTTTAAGCAGCCTCATCTAAATGGAACTTATGCTATAGAAAAAACATATACAAAACCATATGCGGCTTGCCGATATTGCCATCCTGCAATTGAGGCAGCTATTACCCTGAGAGAAAAATATAGAATTATTGCATCAGAGGTTTCGGCCATCCATGTCAAAACCTATTATTGGGCTGTCAATAAACATGACCATACAGATATTTCAGGAGTTTCTTCTGCTAAAATGAGTATTCCTTATGGAATTGCGGTAGGCTTGATCTATGGAAAGGCTGGCCTTTCAGAATATACAATGGAGCAGGTGAAAAATAGGACGATCTTAGACTTGACATCAAAGGTGTCTGTAGAATCAGATGATGAACTGACTGCCCAGTTTCCGGCAGTCACAGCGGCAGTTCTCACGCTGACAACTAAGTCAGGTCAGGAGTTTATGGAACGCGTGGATTTCCCTAAGGGAGAACCTGAAAATCCGATGACTGAAAAGGAGTTTACAGAACGATTTATAGAATTAGCGGTATACGGAGGGAAAAAAAGGGAGGAGTCAGCAGAAATGCTTGAATTCATCAAAAAGATGGACGGATGTATGGATAGATTATATCAGTATCTTTAATGAGAACGGAGGAATAAAAATATGCCGTCATGTGTAAATCTGGTTCTCGGGACCATGACATTTGGTGAGCAGGTCTTTGGGGAAAATGCAGCAGAGATGGTGGATCGTTTTCTTTCATACGGATACCGGGAATTGGATACCGCCTATGTTTATAACAATGGGGAGTGTGAACGGATTCTCGGTGCGGTGCTAAAAGGGAGAGAGCGGGGCGCGTTCAAATTGTCAACCAAGGTAAATCCAAGGGTAACCGGGAGACTGGATAAATACGCGGTGCTCACCCAACTGAATACATCACTGGACAGATTGGGACTTGACAAGGTGGACACTCTTTATCTCCATTTTCCTGATCCCGACACGCCGGTGGAATCCGCATTGGAGGGCTGCGCCCAGTTGTACGATGAAGGAAAGTTCGGTGAATTAGGACTGAGCAATTTTCCGGCATGGATGGTGTCTGAAGTTTACAATATCTGTAAAATGCATGGGTGGATGCTGCCCGGGGTTTATGAAGGTTTGTATAATCCTCTCAGCCGTTTTGCCGAACGCGAGTTGGACCAGGCCCTTAGTTATTATGGGATGAGATTCTATGCCTATAATCCTTTGGCAGGCGGTATGCTAACCAGTAAATATTCAGGTAAAGACAGAACAATAAAAGAAGGCCGTTTTATCAACAGGCCCAATTACCAGCAGCGGTACTGGAAGGATTCCTATTTTGATGCGGTAGATAAAATCAAAGAGATATGTGCCTCTTACTGCATGGACGCTGCGGAGGCGGCCTACAGATGGCTTGTGCATCACTCCATGCTGAAAGCAGAAAGAGGGGATGCGGTCATTGTGGGGGCATCGAGGCTGACACAGCTGGAACAGAATATGCAGGCAGCGGCCGGAGGAAAACTACCGGATGATGTTGTGGAGGCGGTCAATCATGCCTGGGAAATCAGCAGAGTGGATGCACCGGAATATTTTAAATATTATGAACCGAAGAAATAAAGTGGAGGCGAAAAATGATTAATCCGGCAAGATTTTTAAACGTGCTGCAATCAGAAGGGGTTGAGTTTTTTACAGGAGTTCCGGATTCTTACCTGAATGGATTCTGTAATTATCTGTTGGGGAATGTTCCGAATAATAAACATGTGATTGCTGCCAATGAGGGGAATGCTGTGGGAATTGCTTCCGGCTATTATTTCAGTACTAATACCATGGCGCTGGTATATATGCAGAATTCAGGGATGGGAAATGCCCTGAATCCAATCATCTCACTGGCGGACAGGCATGTGTACCGTGTACCGATGGTGCTTTTGATCGGATGGCGCGGAGAACCGGGAAGCGGTGACCATCCTCAGCATCAAATGCAAGGGGAAATAACAGTAAAGACATTAGAAATGCTGGATATCCCTTATGTGATCGCGGAAGACGATGATGACAGGCTGGAGGAACAGACAAGATGGGCGGTCGAAACTGCAAAAAACAGCTGTAATCCAGTTGCGATCATTGGAAGAAAGGGTGTATTTGCAGGTGAGAAGAAGTCAAATATGACAGATTCAAGATATCCGTTAAGCAGGGAGGACGCAATTGAAATAATTCTTGATACAATGCCGGCAGATACTATCTATACAGCTACCACAGGAAGAGCGACCAGAGAACTTTATTTCTTAAGAGAGCGCAGAGGGGAAGGACATGGATATGATTTTTTGAATGTTGGGTCCATGGGGCATGCATCCTCTGTTGCATTGGGAATTGCACTTGCCCATAAAAACCGCAGGGTGATCTGCCTGGATGGAGATTCTGCTGCTCTTATGCACATGGGAGCATTTTCCATGGCTGGAAAAATCGATGTGCCCAATATGATGCATATCATTCTTAATAATGGCGCCCATGAGTCTGTGGGAGGACAGCCCTCCGCAGGACATTTGGTGGACTTTACCCGGATTGCGGAAGGATCCGGATATCTGACAATGGGGCATCCGGCCGAGGATAAGGAAGAACTGGTAAATGCATTGAGAATACTGTCTTCACAGCAGAAGACTTCTTTTATTGATGTGAGAATCCACAAAGGATTGAAAAACAATCTTCCGCCTTTAAAAATATCACATCAGGGGCTGATTGCAGAATTAATGGAAGAATTACAAACAAAAAAAATTGACATACGGAGGGATTGATCGTGCAGAAGACAAGAGCTTTTTTGAAATCAATAGGAATGCCGGAAGGGGATGCTTATCATCTGCCCACATCGGAAAAACGTTTTGCTGATGGAGCTCAGTATCGTTTTGAGGTTCCGGGTATTCAGGGGCCGAAGGTTATGGAGGCCCTTTTGGAAGCAATGGACCAGTACGGTATAGCCCTGCACCGTGTCACGCAGACCAAGGGAATTATGATGCTTACGGACCAAGAGATCATGGAAATGGTACGGTTGTCCAAGCAGGCGCAGACAGATTTGATCCTTGCAATAGGACCGCGGGCTACTACAGATACCAGTGCATCAGTCAACACTCCGGAAGGCGTACGGATGGGATACCGTCTTCGCGGCCAGGAGCAGGTGGTCCGGGCAGTGGAGGATGTAAAGAGAGCAGCAGCATTTGGCTGCCGTTCATTTCTTGTATATGATGAGGGCTGCCTGTGGCTTCTTAATGAAATGAGAAAATCCAGAGAGATCCCAACCGATTGCCGCTTTAAGATATCCGCACATGCCGGGCATGGAAATCCGTGCTCCGCAAAGCTTCTAGAGCTGATCGGAGCTGATTCCATTAATCCGGTCCGGGATATCCAGCTTCAGATGCTGGCTTCCATGCGGCAGGCAATTGACATTCCCATTGACATCCACACGGAAAATCCCAAATCTACAGGCGGATTCATCCGTCATTATGAAGTGCCGGAAATGATACGTGTAGCTGCCCCGATTTATTTGAAAACCGGAGGTTCTGTTGCACAGACCCACAGTTGGGAATCCTCGGCGGATGATGCGAAAAAACGCGCAAAACAGGTATCTCTTGTGAAAAGAATGATCGATACATATTACCCAGAGGCAATTAGCTCAGAGAAAGGTTCTATTAGGTGACAAAAGATGAGACATCATAAATATAATCCGGATTTTAAGTTTGTAAAACAACCAGAAGAATTTAATAAATACACAGACAGAGAGGTCCTGCAGTATTGTCTTGGGGCTACTATGTACATGCCCGGGACAAAAGATTTTTCACAGAAAATACTGGATCACCAGCTGCCGGGCCTTACCTCCATGGTGTTCTGTTTTGAAGATGCCTGCCCGGAGGGAAGGGTTGAGGAAGCGGAAAAGAATGTGATCCATGTTCTGGATGTACTTGCAACCGCGCTTGACAACGGTTCCCTGACTTATGATGATCTGCCGCTTATTTTCTGCCGTGTCAGGAGTCAGGAGCAGTTCATCCGTTTTGCAGGGCAATTGACAAAGCATCATGTGAAAGCCCTGACAGGTATCAATTTCCCCAAATTTAATGCCCACAATGGAAATGTATATATGTTCTATCTAAAGCAGCTCAATGAAAAATTCGGAGAGATTCTTTATGGAATGCCGATTATTGAGGACCCAGAGGTTGCATTTAAGGAAAACCGGATAACAGAACTTATGGGTATAAAAGAAATCCTTGATAAATATAGAGAACTTGTTCTGCAGGTACGTGTAGGAGCCACGGATTTTTCATCCTGTTTTGGTGTGCGCAGAGGTGTAGATTATTCAATCTATGATATTTTGACGGTCCGTGAAATCTTATCCGATATTATCAATGTGTTTGGACGAAATAATAACTATGTTATTTCCGGCCCGGTGTGGGAATATTTCCGTGCCAGCAAACAGATGATGTTTGAGGAACTGCCAAGCTATGATATTGAGGACTGCCTGCTCAAGAGGATACCGATTGTCAATACGGAGATAGATGGATTGTTAAGGGAAGTCATTATTGATAAGGCGAACGGCTTTGTTGGAAGGACAGTGATCCATCCCACCCATATTAAATATGTAAATGCCATGCAGGCCGTAACAAAGGAGGAGTACCAGGATGCTGTAAATATCCTCCAAAGTGGCGGGAGCGGGGTATTTAAGGGAGAGAGCGGAAATAAGATGAATGAGGTAAAACCACATACCAATTGGGCAACCAAAATTTATATGAAATCCCGTGCCTATGGCGTTATTGAAAATGAAAACAGCTACATTAAACTCTTCTCTCCCCAGTCTGAAGCTTGACAAAAGGAGAACAGAATGAAAACACTGACAACACCAATATCAGAAGAGGCAGCAGCCCAATTACATACAGGTGACATGATTTTGATTACCGGGAGGATTTACTGCGGCAGAGATGCGGTGCTTCCTAAAATTTGCAGACTGATTGAGAAGAATGCCCTGGGTCAATATGGCATTGATCTGCAGGGAAGCGTAATCTTCCACACGGCAGTGAGTCCTGCAGGGGTAGGTCCTACCTCAAGCAATAAACTTGAAATTGAGGAAAGTTTTCCCGCATTGTCAAAAGCAGGAGTTAAGATCCATTTGGGAAAGGGTGCAATTGGAAAGAATACGGTTGCAGCTTTGAACCGGTTTAACAGTGTGTACGCGGTTATACCTCCGGTTACAGCGCTGCTTGGTGAAAACATGGTATCCTGCAGATTGGCTGCATTTCCGGAACTGGGGATGGAGGCTTTTTATGAACTGGTAGTAAAAGAGTATCCGGCAATGATCGGCGCTGCACATGATAAGAGTATCTATTAAGGGAGATTAGGTATGGATTATGATGAAATAATTGTAAATAAGGTATGCAAAACACTTGTCCGTGCCGGTTCAGCCTTTCTTCCCGATAAAATGGCAGCATATGAGAGGGCGGTCCAGAGAGAGACAAATGAACAGGCAAAGTGGACAATGGAGATGATCCTTCAGAACGCCCTGATTGCTGAAAAGAATGCCAGTCCATTATGTGATGATACAGGTATACCTCACCTGCTTTTGGAAATAGGACCTGACAGGGCAGTAACCGGCCGCATGATGAGGTCCATTGAAGAAGGCGTAAAACAGGGGTTAAGAACGTTGCCTGGCCGTCCGATGTCTGTAAGAGGTGATGACTGCGACCGGATCAGCCAGGCATTAGGCATGGAGGAGGATCCAGGGGCCCTAAAATCAGCCCCGATTCTCATAAGAACAATTGAAGAAGATGTGATAAGGCTTCATGTGATGATGTTTGGAGGCGGACCCGCGATCAGGGCAAAGACTTACCGAGTATTTCACAAGCATAGTGTTCAGACTGTACTGGACGAGATTGTGTCCTGGGCCACAGATTCTACGGCTTTGCTTGGTTGTACACCATGTACCATTGCAGTGGGCGTGGGGCGCTCCCATTATGAGGCGGCGTCCCTGATGCTTCAGGCCCTTGTAGATGGAACCTATGACAGGCAAAGCAGCATGGAGAAGGAGATAAGCGACAGGGTTAATGCTGCCGGGATCGGTCCACTGGGACTTGGCGGAAAGACAACGGTTTTGGCTACATTTATGAAAGTTGGACCACAGAGAGCCAGCGGTGTAAGGATAGTTTGTATGAGACCATGCTGCTGTTTTGAGCCAAGAATTGCGGCGGTAGAATTATAGAGAGACATGGAAGCTGTCGGTATCATAGCAGTGGGAAAGGAAATTTATGGCAAAAGTATCAATAATCGTACCCGTTTATAATGCGGAAAAGACACTGGTCCGGTGTTTAGAGAGTATTGTGGGACAGACTTATCTGGACAGGGAGATCATTCTAGTAAATGATGGGTCCACGGATAACAGTCAGGCAATCTGTGAGGAATTCGGACGTAAATGGCAGGAGATATGCTTGATCACCCAGAAGAATGCGGGGCCTGCTTCCGCACGCAATACAGGTATCGATAATGCCACAGGCAAATACATTGCCTTTATTGATGCAGATGACTATGCAGAAACAACAATGATCGAAGCCATGGTCCATGTAGCAGAGGCTAACCGGGCGGAGATGGTGATCTGCGGATATTATCAGGAATTGTCAGGCAATGTCTGTGAACATAAATTTGCGTATGATCCTGGTTTATATGAGGGAGAGCATGCCAGGAAGATTGGGATCGATCTGATCAGTGATGTGTCTGACACAAGAATTCCACCGTACTCCTGGGTGCGCATGGTTCTGCGCAGCGTTTTGGAGCATCCTAAGATGCGTTATCCGGCGGGCATGGTACGAAGCGAAGACTATTACTTTTATGTTCAGCTTCATTTTCGTATTAACAGACTGTATTTGCTTACCGATCAACCCTTATACCATTATATGGAGGTCAATGAATCTATCACACATCGATATGTTAAGGAATATTGGAAGTCGGTGAAGGAAATCTATCTGGGGTTAAAGGAGAAGCTTCCGGAACAGAGCGATATAAGGGCCCGGTTAGATATTATGCTTATTCAGCGATCTTTAATTGCGCTGAATAATTCCAGCAGGTATAGGGATAAAAAAGTGTTTAAAAGAGAGATAACGGAGATAACCAAAGATCGTCTTTTGAATTCTGTGATTAAAAAAATGCCGTTAAGTGAAGGAATCAGACAGTTTGGAACATATTATATTTTGATGAGGACCAGAGTATATTTCCTGGTGTTTGGCCGGTATTTAATTAAATACTATAAACATAATGTATAATTTCCTGCACAGGTCAGGCGGAGGGATATATGCTCAAAGTAAATGAAAAAGACTTTAAAATATTTATGTTTTTGTTCCTGTTGTTTTCTCTTTTTGGCTTATACATATTGGCAGCAGAAAAGTACTCCCTGCTGATCATTTTGCCCTGTATTGTATTTGCGGGCGGTATCTTATATGCTGTGCGATCCTTTTATGATAACATTTTTTTGTTTTGTTTCTTATTGTGCCTGTTCACCTTTTTGCTGTGCGGCCAGGTTATCAATAAGTTCATGCACGTATACGGTTATAACTTTTCAAATGAAATAGAGATGCATGCAGATATAGTGCTGTTAATCAGTCTGATCGGCCTGCTCTCAGGATATATAATCACGAACCACTGCAGCAAAAATAAATCGGGAAAAGCCCGGGTTGCCTACAACACCAGTTATTGTAAAAGTATTCGGTATATTAGTAAACTGTATTTCTATGCAACATATCTGCTGTGGATCTTGACTTTATTGGATACAATCCTCTATGTTGTACAGTATGGCTATGCCAGTTATTATCTTTCATACTCAAGCAGAATACCTGCTCTTATACGGGAAATAGGATATATGGCTCCTGTAGCATTATACATTTTTCTGGCTGCGATGCCCGGAAAAAAGGAAGCAAGGCTGCCGCTTATCATGTATATTTTGTATTCCCTGCTGTCATTGGGGACAGGCAGGCGGATACATTTTATGACGGGTTTATTGTTTGTTTTTGCATATATGATGTTTAGAAATGTTATCTGTCCGGAAGAGGAACCATGGATCAGCAAAAAAACAATTATCGGTATTTGTATTGCAGTTCCAGTTTTACTGGGATCCATGTATATATTTGAATATGTGAGATCAGAGTATTCAGTTGGAACCGCATCTCAATATTCACCGGTAGCAGGATTCTTTATACGGCAGGGGACCTCGATCAATGTGATAAAATACACAGAACTGTTTAAGGACCGCCTTAACCCGGAAGCTCATTATTCTTTGTATAATACAATGCAATGGTTACAGGGAAACATTATTGACAAATTTTTGGATCTGGATCTGTCGTTTCAGTTCGGAAAACAGTCTAAAAGTACTGCATCCTATGGAACGTATTTGGCGGATTTTGTATCATATAATGCCAATGCCTCCATCTATTTGGCCGGTATGGGGTATGGGTCGTGCTACATTGAAGAACTATATGTGGATTTTGGGTATATGGGTGTGTTTTTAGGTAATGTGTTATATGGATTTCTATTGTGCAAGCTTTTGAGGAATGCCTCATCCCAACGCAATATCTGGCTGACTGCAATTGGTTTTTTTATGGTAAATGAGTTGTTTAAGGCGCCACGTGCAACCTTTGACGCATTTTTTGGACGGTTCCTATATTTCAGCTATTGGGGACCCATTGTACTGATATATATATTTGTTACATTGAATCATCGGAGACGGAGTACGAACAATGCCAGGAGAATACAGCGAGATGGAGGATGGATAGCAGAAAGGGAGCAAAGGGGTCGATGAGCAAAAAGAAATCATTAGGAATCAACGCGGTATTAAATGGAATACGGACCCTGCTCAATATGCTGTTCCCCCTGATCACATTTCCGTATGTATCAAAAGTACTCCAAGTGGAGAATATTGGGAAATATAATTTTGCCGCCTCGGTGAACAATTATTTTCTGCTTTTGGCGGCCCTGGGAATCTCTACTTATGCCATAAGAGAAGGAACAAAATTCCGGGATAACGGGAGAAAATTCGATAGGTTTGCCAGTGAAATATTTTCAATTAATATGGTGTCCACCCTGGTGGCGTATGTGCTTTTGTTTGCCTGTATTTTTGTTGTGCCCAAGTTCCGGGGTTATATGGTGATTATTCTGGTGTTCAGTATTGAAATTATCTTCACAACACTGGGAACTGAATGGATCTATTCCATATTTGAGGAATACGCCTATATTACGGTCAGGAGTATCCTGTTTAAAGTTATTTCCATTGTACTGCTTCTTCTATTTGTGAAAGCGCCGGATGACTATATTGTGTATGCAGCCATTACTGTTTTTGCCAATGCCGGATCGAATATCCTGAACTTCATACGTGCTAGGCGTTACTGTGATATAAGGCTGACCCTGCATTGTAACTGGGGGAGGCATTTGGCTCCCATATTAGTCATATTTGCATCATTGGCAGCAACTTCTATTTATGTAAATTCAGATACCACAATGTTGGGATTTATGGCATCTGATTATGAGGTGGGTATTTATTCGGTTTCATCTAAGATATACAGAATTGTTAAGCAGATGTTGTCCGCAATCCTGATTGTCTCAATTCCCAGGCTGGCACTGCTGATGGGACAAAGACGTATGAGGGAATACCGGAAAACATTAACGCAGATTTTTAATATACTGACAATGCTTGTTCTGCCCGCGGTGGTAGGTTTGTTTATACTGAGTAAAGAGATTGTGCTTCTGATTTCTAATTCTGCCTATATAAGGGCTGTCAGTTCGCTGCGCCTGTTAAGCATAGCCCTTATATTCTGCATATTTGGCTGGATTTTTAACCAATGCGTTTTGATCCCTGCCAAAAAAGAAAAGGTTGTTTTAGCTGCAACTGTTATCAGTGCAATCGCAAATATTGTAATCAATTTTTTCTTAATACCAATATGGAAGGAAAATGCAGTTGCCTTTTCAACGGTTATAGCAGAGGCGATCATGATGATCATCTGCTCTTTTTACGGCTTACGGATCATAAAGTTAAATTACGGGATAAGGAACAATATGATTACAGTGATTCTTGGGTGTATGGTTATTTCAGTTATCTGTGTATCTATTCAGAGACTTAACCTTTCTGCTGCATGGACTCTGATTCTTAGTGTGTTTGCATCAGTACTGGGCTACGGTATATCGCTGATTGTTTTCCGAAACCGTGTTGTATTAAATTTTGTATATAAAATGTATTCCCATATTATGTAATTAAGGAGAGAAAAAAACTCATGGCCAAATACTTCGGCACCGATGGCTTCCGCGGCGAAGCCAACAAAACACTGACAGTGGAGCACGCATACAAGATCGGCCGGTTCCTGGGCTGGTACTATGGCAGGGAACATGATGGCAGGGAAGAAGGAGACAGGGAACAAGGAGACCAGGAACAGGTAGACAGGGAACAAGTGGACAGGGAACATAAGACATGCCGGGTTGTCATCGGAAAGGACACCCGGCGTTCTTCCTATATGTTTGAGTATGCCCTGGCAGCGGGGCTTACAGCGTCCGGCGCGGACGCCTATCTTCTCCATGTGACCACAACCCCCAGTGTCTCATATGTGGCCCGGACGGAAGGATTTGACTGCGGTGTTATGATCTCGGCCAGCCACAATCCCTATTATGACAACGGCATCAAGCTCATCAACGCCCAGGGGGAGAAGATGGATGAAGACACGATCCTTCAGGTTGAAGCATACCTGGACGGCATTTCCGGGGAGATACCCCTAGCGGTCAGGGAGCGGATCGGCCGCACCGTGGATCATGCCGCGGGCCGGAACCGGTACACGGGCTATCTCATTTCCCTGGCCACCCGCTCCTATAAGAACATGAAGGTGGGACTGGACTGTGCCAACGGGAGCGCATGGATGATCGCTAAAAGCGTGTTTGACGCCCTGGGGGCATCCACCTATGTGATCAACAATGAACCGGACGGACTGAACATTAACACAGGCTGCGGTTCCACCCATATGGAGGGCCTGATCCGATTTGTGAAGGAAAAGAAACTGGATGTGGGCTTTGCTTTTGACGGGGATGCGGACAGGTGCCTTTGTGTGGATGAGAAGGGAAATCTGGTTGACGGGGACCTGATCCTCTACATCTATGGCCGCTATATGAAAGAGCGGGGGAAGCTGGCTGGGAATAAGATCGTCACCACGGTCATGTCCAACTTCGGCCTGTATAAAGCCCTGGATGAAGCGGGCATTGAGTATGAGAAAACAGCGGTGGGAGATAAATACGTGTATGAAAACATGGCCTTAAACGGTTACCGCATCGGCGGTGAGCAGTCGGGCCATATTATTTTCCGAAAATATGCAACCACAGGGGACGGTATTCTCACAGCCATCAAGATGATGGAGGTGATCCTGGAGAAAAAGCAGCCCCTTAGCAGGCTTGCGGAGCCGGTCCATATCTATCCTCAGGTCCTTGAGAATATCCGTGTAAAGGACAAACAGGCGGCCAGGGAGGACCGGGATGTGCAGGATGCGGTGAACCGCGTGGAACAGGAACTGGGAACAGAGGGGCGCGTCCTGGTAAGGGAAAGCGGTACGGAACCTGTCATGCGTGTAATGGTGGAGGCCCGGGACGGGGACAAGTGCAGGGAATATGTGGACCGGATCATACGGGTGATGGTGGATAAAGGCCATCAGGATGTGCTGTCTTAAGGGGAAAAGAGGAGAACGGGAAATGCCGGAAACAGAAGATATTTTCATACAGACCTTTAACGGGTTTGATGTATGGATCAATGGCAGGGCTATCTACTTTTCCAGCAGCAGGGCCAAGGAACTTCTGGCGATCCTGGTGCATAAGAGGGGAGGCAGCGCCTCCCTGGCACAGCTGGCATACCTTTTGTATGAAGAGACGCCGGAGGATACGGCCAAGCAGAATATAAGGGTGGTGGCTCACCGCCTGCGCAGGATCCTGAAGGAACATGGGTGTGAGGAGCTGGTGATCCACAGACGGGGAGTTTATCTGATCGATCCAGGGTTATTTACATGCGATGTATATGAATTTATGAAAGGGGACAGGAAGTATTTGTCCGCTTACACCGGAAGCTATATGCCGGAATATCCATGGGCTTCTGATACGGTTCCCTATCTGGATGTGATATATGGGAAATACAGAGAGGGATAAGAAGCCGGGAGGGGGAGAAAAATGGGATACATAAAAATGATCATCGGGACAGCTGCATTTGCTGCCGCGGTTTTGATCATGCCGGCTATCCCTGCAAAGGCAGCGGATGGCTGGCAGCAGGACTCGGCCCAGGAGTGGGTCTATGTGGAACACGATAAAAAACTGGTGAACCAATGGGTTCTCTGGCCGGACGGAACCATGCGCTATGTGGGGGACAACGGCCGGATCGCTGCGGACCGCTGGGTCAATGTGGGAGAAGCCCGGTACCGTGTGCGCTCAGACGGTTCCAGGTATGAAAATGAGTGGTTCAGCCTTGTATCCAAGCCATCGCTGCCCTCAGCCTCCCCTGTCACCAGCTGGTACTACGCGGGAAATGACGGAATCATTCTGAGAAACGGATGGTATGAGCTGGGAGGAAAGGACTACTATTTCTATGAGTGGGGCAATTCTCCCAGAAAGGCATTCTTTAATCTGGAGGACAAGCGGTATTACGTGGATGAGGAAGGAGCCAGGAAGGCCCCGGGCTGGTTTTCCATTGACAAAGTGGACAGCAGGGGAAACCCCTACAGCAACTGGTATTACGTGACCGGGGACGGCTTCCTTTTAAGGGACGGGTGGCATGAAGTGGAAGGCATGACCTGCTATTTTGATACCTACGGCATAGCCTACCGCAACCGATGGTTTAACCTGGGCGATGACCGGTATTATGCGGATAAAAACGGAGCCCGCCAAAGCGGCTGGTTCTCCATTTCCGGCACGGGGGGCAATGGACAGGAATATACCAACTGGTATTACGGCGGCTCCAACGGCGTGCTCTGGCGCAACGGCTGGAGGGAGATGGACGGAAACTGGTACTTTTTTGACACCAACGGCCTGAATTACAGAAAGCGCTGGTACACGGACGGAAACGGGGAACGGTATTATCTGGATGAAAATGGAGTCCTTCAGGAGGATGGCTGGTTTAAGATTGAGAATACCAACAGCAGCACCGGCGCCGTGTCCGAGAGCTGGTACTATGCCTTAGAATCGGGTGCGGTGCTCAAAGGCGGTTTTAAGGAACTGGAGGGAAGGAAATACTATTTTGATTCCAACGGCTATAATTACCGGAAGCGGTGGATGAATGACGAGGATGGCAGGAGACGCTACATCGGGGAGGAGGGGTTCCTGTACCAGGACCGGTGGTTTGTCATGAGCGGCCTGGATTCCAGAAATTCGGAGTACAATAACTGGTACTACGCGGGCAGCGATGGATATGTACGCAGTGACGGCTGGTATAAGATTGATGGGCAATCCTACTGTTTTAATTCTTCCGGCGTGATGCGTACGGGCTGGCTGACAAAGGAGGCTGACCGTGATGATGACGAGGATTCCTATTACTACTGCGGGGAGGACGGCGCCAGGGCCGCGGGATGGCAGTGGCTGAAGATCCCGGACAGCTGGCTGGATCAGTCCTACGTGCTGGATTATGTGCAGGAGCACGGACAGTACGCCTATTTTTATTTTAACCGGTCCACGGGGAATAAAAAACGTTCCTCAGGCTGGAAAAAGGAAGTCAAGGTGGATGGGGTGACCTATTGCTTTGATGAAAAGGGGATCATGCATCTGGGGTGGGTGAAGCTAAGCGGCACAACACCGCAGATAAAGGGATACCGCTATTTTTACCAGCCGGAATCAGAGGGGGATCAGGCGTTTACAGAGGGAGAAAAGGCAGCCGGGACATGGTTAAAGCTGGAGGGGCCGCCCGACCTTGGAAGCGCGGGGCAAAAGGAATGGTACTACTTTGACCGGTCGGGGAAACCCATATGCGGGCCGGAAGACGGCTACGCCGTGGAAAAGATCCACGACAGCTACTACGTATTTGACATGTATGGAGCCGCCCAATACGGGTTGGTTGAGGTGAAGGGCGAGTTTTATTATTGCGGAGCGCCGGAGGGGGACAGGAAATGCGTTATTGGAAAAACAATGGTGGACGATGGCATGGATTCCTCCCGGTCCCGGTATTATTTTGACCTGAAGGGAAAAGGGATCACGGGTATAAAAGACGGAAGCTTTTACTACAAGGGAAAACTTCAAAAGGCGGACTCCGCTGCAAAGTACGAGGTATTTGATATACCCGGGGAAGGAAAGCGCCTGATCAATTCCAGCGGGAAGATCATGAAGAATACAAAGGTGACGGACGGAAATGACCAGAGGTGGACCCTTGGCTCAGGAGGAAAGATAGTAAGCTATGGTTCCAATGAGGTGGCGGAGATCCTGGAACCGGAGGCTGTGGTCTCCTACTAGAGCGTGTTTGTAAATTCATTCCCGTCATCTGCCCTAAGGAATCCCCCAGGCTCTGCCCGGTACCCCTTAGGACAAAGCACGCCCCATTTCGCGGGTTATTTGGGCCAAATTCAGTTAGCGTAGCCCGCTACGCCGCCTTCATTTAGCCCAAATCCCCCACAAACTGTGACGCACAGCTGCCAGAAAGCAATTTTCAAACACACTCTAGAGCGTGCAAAGAGCAATCTTTAACACGCTCCAATACGGCAAGGAGGAAGGTCGGATGGAAAAACAGCAAAAGATAGCGGTGGCCGGCATGGGATATGTGGGGCTGTCCAATGCCGCGCTGCTTGCACGGGACAATCCTGTATGCGCAGTGGATATACAGCCTGAAAAGGTGGATAAGGTCAATAGGGGGCGGTCGCCGATCGCGGACCCGCAGCTGGAATCCCGCCTGGGTGAAAAAGGCCTGATGCTGTCAGCCACAACAGATATCAGGGCAGCGTATGGGGATGCGGATTTTGTGATCATTGCAACGCCCACTGACTATGACGCGGAGCAGAACTATTTTGACACATCCTCTGTGGAAGCCGTGGTGGAAGCAGCATTAAGGATCCAGCCGGACGCCTGCATTGTCATAAGATCCACGGTTCCCCTGGGGTTTACAAAGGAGATCAGTTCCAGGTACCCGGACGGATGCATCCTGTTTTCCCCGGAATTTCTAAGGGAAGGCAGGGCTCTTTATGACAACCTGTATCCCTCAAGGATCATCCTGGGGCTGGATACAGGGGACCCTGTCCAGATGGAGAAGGCCCGCCTGTTTGCCGGCCTTCTAAAGGGGGCGGCCCTGAAGGAGGATGTCCCTGTCCGCTACATGGATGCAACCGAGGCGGAGGCCGTTAAGCTGTTTTCCAACACATATCTGGCCATGAGGGTGGCTTTTTTTAATGAGCTGGATACCTATGCGGAGGTGTACGGGTTAAACACCAGGAACATAATAGAGGGCGTGTGCCTGGATCCAAGGATCGGCACCCATTACAACAATCCCTCCTTTGGATATGGGGGATACTGTCTGCCCAAGGACACAAGGCAGCTGCTGGCCAATTATGGGGGCATTCCCAACTGTATTATGACAGCCATTGTACGGGCCAACCAGACCAGGAAGGACTTTATTGCAGGACAGGTGTTAAGCAGATCCCCAAAGGTTGCAGGGATCTACCGCCTGACCATGAAGGCGGATTCGGACAACTTCCGCCATTCCTCCATCCTGGGGATTATGCGGCGGCTGGAAAAAAAGGGCGTTAAGATGGTCATCTATGAACCCGCTTTGAAAGCCGGAGCATTTTTAGGCATGGAGATCATCTCTGATCTGGAGGAGTTTAAACAGAGATCGGATGTGATCCTGGCAAACCGGTATGACAGGCAGCTGGAGGATGTAAGGGACAAGGTATATACCAGGGATCTGTTCCTGTGTGACTGAATAGTTACGGATTAAGAAAGATAAAGATGAGGATAAAGGCAGGGATGGGCATGAAGATTGGAATGATCGGACATAAACGGGTTCCCTCCAGGGAGGGCGGGATCGAGATTGCGGTGGAAGAGACAGCCCTGCGCCTGGCAGCCATGGGACATCAGGTGGACTGTTACAACCGGTGGCAGGATTTTAGCAGGAAGGAGGACCGGGCTCCCAGGGAGTACAGGGGGATCCGCCTGATCCGGATCCCCACCCTGTCCCATCCGTCCCTGAATGCATTTGTCTACTCCGTACTGGCTGCCATACGTGCTGTGTTCGGAGGGTATGATGTGCTGCATTTTCATGCGGAAGGGCCCGGCGCCATGACCTTCCTGCCCAGACTGCTGGGAATCCCCGTGGTGGCAACCATACATGGGCTGGACTGGCAGAGGGCCAAATGGGGAAGGTTTGCCACCCGTTACCTTTTGTGGGGGGAGAAAAATGCGGCCCGTTACTCCAATGCCCTGGTGGTGCTGTCCCGTGGGAACCAGCGCTACTTTATGGATACATATGGAAGGGAGTCCGTCTATATACCTAACGGGGTGGAGATGATACCCTGCCGGGGGCCGGAGGAGATCGGGCGCAGGTGGGGCCTTAAGAGAAACACCTATATCCTTTTTCTGTCAAGGCTGGTGCCGGAAAAGGGCCTGCACTACCTGCTGGAAGCATATAAAAACATGAACACCCAAACCCGCCTGGTCATAGCGGGGGAACTTACAAAAAACAATGATTATGTAAACCGGATACGCCGCATGGCAGAGGGGGATGAGAGGATCCTGTTCACGGATTTTGTCCAGGGCCGTGTGCTGGAGGAGCTTATGTCCAATTGCCGGGTCTATGTGCTTCCCAGTGATATTGAGGGCATGTCCATCAGCCTGCTGGAGGCCATGAGCTGCGGAGCCAGGTGCCTGGTCAGCGACATAGAGGAGAACGTGGAGACTGCCGGAGGATATGCCAGGTATTTTCCAAAAGGGAATGTCCCCGTGCTGGGCTCCTGCCTGGAATCCATATTGGGCGAAGATGAGGATCTCCATGACCGGGAAGGGCAGATGTCCTTTGTAAGGGAGCGTTACAGCTGGGATACCGCAGTACAGGAACTTTTGCAAGTCTACGAAAATGTAAGAAAGAAAACCACAGCACAAATATGAGAACTGAAAAAAGTATCCGCAATCTATTTTATGGTGAGGTCAACATAATCTTTACCGTGCTGCTGAGCATGGTCACCAGAACCGCGCTGGTCCGTATCCTGGGACTTTCAGCAGTGAGCCTGAACGGGTTATTTACGGAAGTGATCGCTGTTTTGTCCCTTGCGGAGCTGGGGGTGGGTTCTGCCATCACTTATCATCTGTACCGGCCCCTGGCTGAACATGACAGGAAAAAGGTGGTACAGCTGATGTGGTTTTACAGGAGCGCATACCGGATGATCGCAGGAGTGATCCTGATCTCCGGCCTGGTCTTCCTGCCCTTTGTACCTTGGCTGATCAAGGATGCGGCGTTTAATGTCAGATATTTGAGGCTGGTGTATGTGATATTTCTGCTGAAAACAGTCAGCTCCTATTTTTTCTCCTATAAGAGGACGCTTCTGGACGCGGACCAGAAAATGTATCTGATCTCCATGACCAATACAGTCTTTCGGTTTATTACCGTGGCCTCCAACCTGGGGATTTTGATCCTCACACAAAATTTTATCGCCTACCTGTTGTCTGACGGGATCGTCACGGTGGCCAATAACATTGCCATCGCCCATATTGCGGACCGGCAGTATCCTTTTTTAAAAGAGGCACGGAAACTTCCAAAGGAGGAGCAGAAGAAGATATTCTTCCATATCAGGCAGCTGTTTATCGGGACATTATCAGGCAAGATCACCAATTCCACGGACAATATCCTGATCTCCGTTTTGGTGGGGACCTTGCAGGTTGGACTCTATTCCAACTATTCCCTGATCATTTCCAATGTAAGGAGGATACTGCTCCTGATCCCCGATGCGGCGGCGGGAAGCATTGGGAACCTGGCAGTGTCTGAGACCAGGGAGCGGTGCCACCAGGTCCTGTGCCGAATGACGTTCATTATTTTTATGGTCACATCATTTTGCGCATCCTGCATCATGTGCATGTCGGATCCCTTTGTGGAGATCCTGTTTGGAAGGGAGTATCTTATGGACGATATCCTGAAATACTCCTTTGTGGTGAACTTTTTTTACTATGTGGTCAGGGAGCCGCTGTGGCGGATGATGCTGGTGTCAGGATTATTTTCCAAGGATAAAAACATATCCATTGCCGGAAGCAGCATAAACCTGATCGTCTCCGTGGCGCTGGGGCTGAGATGGGGGATTCTGGGAATTATGCTGGGGACCACGTGCACCCTTGTCATCCAGATCATTTTAAAGACCAGGCTGCTCTACCGGGAGTTCTTCTACATGGATCCGGCCTATTATCAAGGGCTTATGGTAAAGATTTCCGCAGCGGGCCTGTCTTCGGTCCTGGTCTGCAAAATGCTCTGTGACAGGATTACCCTGGCATCCCCCTATGGAAGGCTGGGCGTTTACTTTGCGGTGGCGGGGAGTGTCTCTGTGATATTGTCCGTTGTATGTTTCCACAAAATGGAAGAGTTCCGCTATTGCAGGGATCTGGCAGCCGGAATGTTTCAGAAGAATACGTAAAGAAAACGGCTCAGAAGCCGTCTGTACAAAAGGGAGAAAACAATGAAATTTTCCATTGTGGTTCCTGTGTATAACACGGAACCAGCCTATTTCCACCAGTGCATGGAATCCATATTGGGACAGGATTACAGGGGAAGATATGAGGTGATCCTCATTGATGACGGGTCCACCACGGATATCGGCAGGATATGTGATGAGTACGGGCGGAGGGATCCGCGGGTCGTGGTGGTGCACCAGGAGAACAGGGGCGTTTCCGAGGCAAGGAACCAGGGAATCTGCAGGGCGTCAGGGGAATGGCTGTATTTTGTGGATCCCGATGACTGGATCCAGACGGATACGCTTAAAAGCGCGGCGGAGCAATTGGAGCAGCATCAGCTGGATATTCTCTGCGTTGCGTATCAGGAGGAATACGGACAGGAGTCCATTTCCTATGGATACGGCTGGTCAGAGTACCGGGATCTGGGCCCGGAGGTCATAGATACCATCTGTCTGGGACTTATGGATCCTTCATACTGCAGCCTGCCCTGCTCCTTTGGTTCGGTGTGCACCCAGTTTTACAGGGCGGATTTCCTGGGAAAAGGGCATCTGATGTTCCCGCCTGACCTGCGCAGGATGGAGGACACCATGTTTAATCTTCAGACCCTGGAAGCAGCCCCGCGCATGGGGGTATTGGACCGGGTGTTTTACCACTACCGGCAAAACCCCTCCTCTGTCTGCAACCGGTATAACCCTGGGATCCAGGATCATATACTGGCGTTTAATGAGGCGCTGTACCGATACATACAGGGAAAACCCGGGGAATGGAAGCAGGCGTTTGAATATAAGATGACCAGGAATTACTGCGAGATCCTGCGCTTATATTATTTTAATCCCGGATGGACAGGCGCCAGGGTGCAGAAGCTGGTACAGTGGAACCGGCTGGTCAAGCACACGGCCTATGCCCAATATCTGGGAAAGCACAGTTATAAACATATATGGAAAAAGAGCGGACGATACGGGGTCATATTATTCCTGACCTATAATCTGCCGTCTTTTTTCCTGCTGCAGTGTTTTTGGAAAGCGTACAATGGGACCAGGTGATCATTTGGATGTGAAAACAAGTAGAGGGATCGAAAGATTCATGGCAGGGACATTTATCCTGATCATGACAGCTGCGTTTTATGCCACAGCTGAATATAAGGGGGGATTGCCGGTCCTGCCTGTGGGAATACGCTATGCGGCGGATGTGCTGGTCATAGGCATGGGTGCTTTATGGATCATGGTCACGGTGGATATGCCTAAGATCCGGTTTCTATATTCCATCTCTGTTGTCATGATGGTCCCGGTCATGGGCATTGGACTGATATCCATGGCCATATGGCTGATCCGGTGCCAGGAGACATCCTTTGTCACCAGGGGGACCATCAATATCGTATGCCTGCTTTTAAATATATTGTGCGCCGGCGCGGGGTACTATATGTTTGGAAAAAGGACCGTTTCTTATATGCTCTATGCCGCATGCGCCACCATTGTCATCATTGCATTGGATCTTATAAAGACCTATGGGGCGGGAAATGTCCTGTCGGAATATGTGACGCTGATCACCACATTTTCAAAGAATACCGGCCCGATCATGAGAAAGCTGGAGCTGCACGACCTGACCCAGGGGCTGGGCGTGTTTGTAATGTATTATCTGTACTGCATCAAAAACAGGCAGTGGCACATTGGGGAGCTGATGGCGGCAGCATTTTTCTTTTCCACAGGTCTGAAGAGGATCGATGTGCTGGCAATCCTCACAGCGATTGCAGTGGGACTTTTGTATGATGTTGTGTCTGAAAAAATGAAGACGGCTCTGGTGGCAGTCCTGGTGGCAGGGTTGTTTGTATTTTCCTATCTGTATCTGTTCCTCATAAAAAAGGGCTGGTATCAGCCGCTTATGGATCACCTGGGGATCGATACCATGAGCAGGGGGTACATATACGATTTCTTTAAAGAGTACTATGAAATGTCCCCCTCATTTTTGGGATATGGGATCCGGTATATTTTCAAAATAAGATACGACTACAAACAATATAATGTGGGTCCCTATGTTCCGGGCATGGCCCACAACGATATCATGACCCATTTTATAGAACTGGGATTCTGGGGATTTATTTACTGGCTGTGGAGCAATACCTGGTATAAGGTCATGGCGGTGAGAAAGAAATTCGGATCACGCGCCTCTGCATTCATGCTGATGACAGTGGTATATTCTTTTGTCACATACATAACTGACAATACATTTTTTTATTATTCCATCAACATAATGGCGCATATCACCGTGATCGCATACACAGACCAACACCGCAAGACAAAAGAAGGGGGAGACGGCACATGATCAATAAAAGCAGTATGTTTGTATTCCTGAATACGATCCGAATGTACAAGTGGAAACTGATGCTGTGTATGGCGGCAACCGTGCTGGTGCTGGGATGTAAGTTTTATGAGAGCAGTTTTAAAGTCTCAACCATCTGGTTTGCCTACAATTATGAGAGGGCATCCAAGGGACTGAATCCCAACGGGTCCCGGTTTAACGCCTATGAGATCAAGTCGGAGGAGGTGCTCAGGCGGGCCCTTACCCTGGCCGGGGTTACGGAGATAACCCCGGAAGAGCTGGGAGAGCATATAACCATCCAGGTGCCTGCAAAAAGCGGCCGGGACTATATTGCTACCCAGTATAAGGTCACATATACGGCCAACGGGGACTTAACATCCGTGGATGCCCGGTCCATGCTTCAGATGGTTGCCTATGCTTACCTGGAATATTTTTATGCCAATTATACGGACAATCTCTCCGTGCTCCAATATGAACCGGCGGACCTGGAGGGATTGGAGTACCGCCAGATCGCCAGCTACTACAACACAAAACTGATCCAGCTGAAGAATTATGTGAATGGCAGGATTGATGAGAATAAAAGTTTTATCTCAGATGACGGCATCACCTTTCAGGATATCGGGGCCCGGATCGATAATCTCCTTCAGATCAACCTTGCTAATTTCCGTTCATTTGTCACGGAGAAGGGGGTATACAAAAACAGGCAGGCCTATGTGGACCTGCTGGATTACAAAAATTATAAGGACCGAAACATATACTCCATTAACACCAAAACATACGGTTTATATAAAAGCTGCATTGACCGGTACGATCCGAAGATGACAGGGGTGGTGCTGGTGCCCTCCGTGGACAAAAACCAGGATTTTTATATGTCCAAGACAAAGACGGGCATCGACCATCTGGCGGAATATGCAGTGGATGCGGAGGAGATAGCGGAAAAGAAACAATCGGATATTAAAAACAGGCAATCCATCATTGACCATATCAGCGTATCCGTAAACCAGGCGGATGACCTTACAAAGGCGGAAGGGATGATCCAGGCCATTGATCTGGAATTAAGGGATATTTCCCGGCAGGCCGTACAGATCGACATGGAATATTCCAGGTACAAAAACAAGGACTATGTCACGGTAAAGGATAACGAGGTCGGCCCTCTTACCAGAATGGGCTTTGTAAAGGCCGTTATCATAGGGGCTGCGTTTACAACAATGGCGGCAATGGCTGTAATGCACAATGAGAAAAAGCGCAATGCAAGGGAGGATGGGAAGTGAAAGATTTCCAGATTGTCCGGTATGTAAGCAGCTGGAAATACCTGATCGCTTTATGTACGGTCATAGGAGGCGTGGTTTTTTACAGCTACTTCAGCCGGCAGCAGGTGTACACTGCTTACGCAATTATTTCCTACACGAATTTGGATGCTAAAAGCGGAAAAACCCCATCGGGAGCCGACATTGATGTCAGTGAAATATACTCCCCCAATGTGGTTGCGGATGCAATTGAAAAGCTGGAAAGCAATGTCAGTGTGGATTTTGTCAGGAGCAGGATAAAGGTGGAGCCCATTGTCTCAGATGAGGAGCAGAAACGGAAGGAGGCGATCCTAAAAGAGGGGGAGGAGTATGAGGAGTATCCCACAGACTATTATATTACCTTTTCCGTGGAAAGCGATTACTCCGAGGACTTTGCAAAAAATATGCTGAACACCGTGCTCAGCAGTTATTTCGATTTTTACAGCGAAAAGTATGTTGCAAGGGCGGTCATACCAAACAATGTGGTGAACATAGGCAATGACAATTACGATTATATTGAGATCATTGAGATCATGAAGCAGTCCATAGGTGAGATACTGGAGTATCTGGACAGCAACCAGGCCGGCTTCCGTTCCTCCAGGACAGGATACAGCTTTTATGATCTGATCACGTCCTACCAGCTGCTGGAGGCAGTGAGCCTGGACCGGCTGTATGTGAACGTGCTGTCGGGACAGAAAACAAGGGACAGGGCGGTTCTCATTGAAAAGAACAATGCAGAGATTGAAAGCCTTCAGATCCAGCTGGAAAAAATGAAGGCCCAGTCTGCCGAACTGCTCCTCACCATTGCCCAGTACAACCCAAAGATCCTGGAAGCCCAGGAGTACAGTACGGATACAAAGGATGCGGAGACTGCCAATTCCATCATCCTTCAGGACATTTATGAGAGAAAGGACCAGGAGGGAAATATCCTATACAGTGAGAATACCTATGATACCCTGATCTCACGGTATGTGGATTATAACAAAGAGATATTCAGCCTGGAGCAGCAGATCGAGGAAAAGCAGTATATCCTGTCGTGTTTTCAGGCAGAGGACAGCGGGGCGGCTTCCGAAAGTGAGCGCATAAATGAGGGCATAAGCGATGAGGAGCTGATGGAGGGGATCAACCGTCTGGCCGAAAAGCTGAATTCCCTCCATGAGATCGTGGCCCAGACCGGCCGGGAGTATAACGGCTATTTGGTCAGCAAGAACATTGCAATGCAGAACAGCGTGGATGCATTTTCCCAGCTGAACCTGAAGATCTATATGGCGATGGCTTTTGTGCTGTTCTTCGGGATCGGGTGCTGCGGGGCGATCGTCATTGGGCGGATCGGGGATATTGTGGAATACACCCTGTACGTGGACCGAAAGACCAAACTCCCAAGCCGTTTAAGCTGTGATGAGCGGATCGAGAGCATTAAGAAAAGAGGGGCGCTGGGGACATTTACCTGTGTGGTGCTTTCCATTGACAACCTGAGAGAGGTGAACCGCGCCATCGGATATGCTGCCGGAGATAAAATATTGGAAGAAATTGGAGATACATTGAAGGCATTATCAAGGGAATACGGCTTTATCGGCTATAATGGGGCAAACCAGTTTTTGTGCCTTCTTGACAATTGTACCGGTGAAAAAGCGGAGTTCATGCTGAGTTTATTAAGCGAATCCATTAAGCAGTTCAACGAGGGGAATCCCGGGGTCATGATAGAGATGAAAGCCCGGATCGCGGACTCAAAAAAAACGGGGATTTATCAGATCAATAAACTCATTTCAAAAGCATATGAAATGGAAGGGGAAAAGATAGGTTAGATGATGGAGACAGGTTTAGTCAGTGTAATAATCACCACGTATAAACGGGAATTCTCCATGCTGAAGGAGGCCCTGGACAGTGTGCTGGCCCAGACATACGCCCGGATGGAGATCATTGTGGTGGATGACAATGGGGAAAAGGGAGAAAGGTCCCTGCAGATTGAGGAAGGGCTGAAGGCATACCCCCAGGTCCGGTATATAAAGCTGCCTGATAATTCCGGGGCCCAGGTTGCGAGAAATACCGGGATCCAGGCCAGCAGCGGTGAGTTTATTGCGTTTTTGGATGATGATGATCTCTGGGAACCGAAAAAGCTGGAAATGCAGATACCCTGTTTTGAAGATCCGCAGGTGGGACTGGTGTTCTGCCAGGGCTATGTATTTGAAGACGGTGACATGGAACACAGGCGTTTATACCACCGGGAGGGGACCTTTAAAGAAACCGTGGATTTTGACGGGATGCTGGAAAATGACACCGTGGGAACCACTTCCCAGGCGGTTGTAAGAAGGTCGGCGCTGGATGACTGCGGAATGTTTGACGTGGCCCTCCCAGCCAGGCAGGACTATGAAATGTGGCTGCGGATCCTGAAAAGGTACAAGGGGGCAGGGGTGGATGTCCCCCTGTTTAATATGAGGATCCATAAGGGGGAGAGGATCACCTCCCATCCCATGAAGGGGATCCGGGGATACCAGAAAGTTTACCGGAAGTATAAAAAGGATTTTAAGAAAAACAAAGCGGCCCGTACCAACATGCTGAATGAGATATGCTGGAGATTATGGAAGCAGGCCCACCGGTACCCGGAGAGTATGGTGTACGCGGTCAGGCTGTTTTTTGTGAACCCCGGATTTGTGCTGAAAAAGGGGCTTATGGGGAAACTCCGCCGCGTCATTAAATGGCTGCTGGCCGTTCTCCTGTCTGCGCTTCTCCTGTTTGCCGCCTGGCAGAAAATACAGGCGGACCAGAACACGCTGGAACTTTCCTTTTACCATGTAAAGTCGGAAAAGGTCAAGGAGGGGTTCCGTATCGTCCAGCTTTCAGACCTGCACCTGAAGGAATTCGGGGAAAAGAACCGGGATCTTGTTGAAAGGGTGAACGCCCTGTCGCCGGATATCATTGCGGTCACGGGGGATATGAACATGGAGCACAATGACGATTACCATGTGGTCCTGGACCTGTGCAGGCAGCTGGTGGAGATCACTGATGTCTACTATGTGATGGGAAACCACGAGCTGGTGGATTACGCCCACCGGAAGACCGGTATCAGGGATGATATAGAAAAGACCGGTGTCCATATGCTCTTTAACCATGCAGAGATGATTCAGGTAAATGGCAATGAGATCTGTATAGGCGGCCTGATCAATGAACCCTACAACTATGTGGAGTATGGGGGAAAGAAGTTTATGGATGAATATGTCCGGAGTGAGGACTTTAAGCTGCTTCTGGTCCACTATCCCGAGTATTTTATGGGGGAACTGGAGGACATGCCAGTTGACCTGGCGTTATGCGGCCACACCCATGGAGGAATCGTCCGTCTGCCTTATATAGGCGGGGTATACGCAACGGAACAGGGATTTTTCCCCCCGTTCACAGAAGGGCAGCACGAAGTAAATGGATCCGTGGTCATTGTCAGCAGGGGGCTGGGAGAGAGCCATAAGATACCCAGGATCAATAACAAACCGGAGATCGTGATCGTGGATGTGAACTGGTATTAAACAGTTGCAAAATATTCAGACAAGAATTGGCTGCAGGACAGATGCCGGAGGATGCGGCGGGGGAGGGAAGATGAAGGAACGGGCAATGAAGGAGGGGAACATCAAGGCGCGGATTAAAGCCGCTGTGGTACGCTCTGATATCTTATCAGCGTTTCGCAGGCGGGCCGTGGCGGGAATGGGGGAAATCTCATTCCGCATTATGAAACGGTCATATGGGCAGACCGCCTATGGAGACAGGATCAGGGCATTCAGGGGAAGATATGAGGGAAAACGGTGTTTTATCATAGGAAACGGGCCCAGCTTAAGACCCGAGGACCTGGATCTGCTGAAACAGGAATACACCTTTGGGGCCAACCGCATTTACCTCATGTATGGCAGGACCCTGTGGCGGCCCACCTTTTATGTCTGCCAGGACAAGGACATGCTGAAGGCGGAACAAATGAATATCACAGGAGGGAAGGCCGGGGTGGATCCCTGCAGCTGCTTTATCGGCTATAACTCCATGAAAAAGACCGGGACCCGGTTTCCGGATTCCAATCCATACCTGATGGATAACCGGGCGGCCCTGTGGAGGAAGGAGGGGCTTCCTTTTTCATTTGACTGCGAAAGGCAAGTGGCTGACGGGACCACGGTCACCTACTCCAGCATCCAGCTGGCAGTGTATATGGGGTTTACCAGGATCTATCTTCTGGGAATGGACCACCACTTTCCACATACCATTGATAAAAACAGGAGGATCACATATGATGCCGCGGTCCGGTCACATTTTGACCCAAGATACAAGGACATCTATGAGACCGTGGAGCAAAAGAGGAAGATCGTCCTTGCCGTCTATGATCAAGAGATGGCGGAAGCGGCTTATAAAAGCGCACTGGCGGCAGCGGGCAGCAGGGGAGTTGGGATATTCAATGCCACCAGGGGCGGTGAGCTGGAGGTGTTCCCAAGGGTCAGATTGGAACAGGTGATATGACAATACAAATGATGAAACAGATGACGAAACAGATTTCCATTATTATTCCCATGTATAATGCCCAGGCATACATAAAGCACTGTATTGGCTCCGTCTTAGACCAGGGATTTGAGGACCTGGAGGTCATTGTGGTGGATGACGGGTCCGCCGATGACTCCTGCCTTGTGGCCGGCAGCTTTGGGGACGGCCGGATCCGGCTGGTAAGCCAGGGGAGAAAGGGCGTGTCATGGGCCAGGAATACCGGACTGGACCTGGCACAGGGAAGATATATTATCTTTATGGACGCGGATGACCAACTTTTGGACCATGCATTAAAAACCATGTATGATACCATATCATCCAACAAAGCGGACCTGGCCGTGTTCGGATATATCAATGAAAAGAATGGCGTGAAGTATGAAAAACGCTTTGAAGCGCCTGAGACCATGGGGCGGGATGCGGCGTTTATCCAGGTGTTCAGGAACCCGGCCTTTCGCGGCGTGTTATGGAATAAGATTTTTGTAAGGGAGAGGATGGAGGAAAGCCACATCAGATTCCCTGCCGGCTATACCCATGGGGAGGACCTGGTCTTTGTGACGGAATATCTGAAGCAGTGCACCCGTATCTGTGTGGATCCCAGGCTGGTGTACATGTATGCCGAGAACCCCAATTCCCTTTGCAGGCAGATGTACCATGTCAATGCATTTAATGACAACTACCTGATCCTGTATGAAGCGGAAAAGGCTGTTTACACCTGTATCAGCAGGGAATCATCCGCGGTGCTGCATGCATTTGCCTTCAAACATGTGGAAACCTGCATCGATATCCTGAACCGCCTGGCCCACTTTGGATTGTTCCGCCATCAAAAGGTAAAGGAGATTTCCAAAGATGTAAGAAAACATGCAAAACAGTATCTGTTTACAAGGGACCAATATCCGAAAAAATGGATCAATGTGATCAGCGTACTGCTGATCAGCGCCTCCGGCCCTCTGTTCATGCGGGTGTATCATGTGGTTAAAAAGATTGCCTGGAGCCTGGGATTTCGGAGCAAGGTATGATAAAGGAGGAACCGTCTTATGAAAACTGCCTGTTTTATTCCCATTAAAGCCAATTCGGAACGTGTTCCCGGCAAAAACTTCCGGGTCCTTAACGGCAGAAAGTTATATGAATATATCATCAGCCATGCCATGGAAGCATGCTGTTTTGACGCCATCTATATTGACACAAACAGCCCTGAGATCACTGAATATGCCCTGGACCATGGGCTTCAGGTGATCGAGCGCCTGGAAGCCCTTGCCCAGAATACCGCCAATGGGAACGACCTGTTAGTTTACCATCAGCAGCTCCACCCGGAATATGATTACTATTTCCAGCTGTTTGCCACCGCGCCGTACCTTCAGCCGGACTCCATAAAAGGCTGCGTCAACGCGCTGGTGGACAGCGAAACCTATGACTCCTGTTTTACGGCATTAAAAAACCACGGGTTTTACTGGCTGGATACCCATCCGGTGAATTACCGCCCGGGCATCCTGCCCAGGAGCCAGGATATGCAGCCGATCATTGAGGAAACCACGGGCCTATACGGCATCTCAAAAAACTCCCTCCAGCGGTACCGCTGCCGTATCGGCAGGAAACCCTGCATATTCTTTGTGGACAAGTTTGAAGCCATTGACATCAACACGGAGGAGGACCTGGTGATGGCCGAGTACGTGGGCCGGACCCATTGGCATTATGAGGAGATAGATTAATGAAAATTCTGATCATAAATAAGTTCCTAATGCCAAAAGGAGGTTCTGAGACTTACATCATCCAGATCGGGAACTGCCTGGAGCAAATGGGCCATGATGTCCAGTATTTTGGGATGGATGAACCGGGCCGCACCCTTGGAAACCGTATCAACCAGTACACATCAAACATGGACTTCCACACCAGGGGCTTTGGCCGCCTGGCCTACCCCCTGCGGGTCCTGTATTCCAGGGAAGCCAGGCAGAAGCTTACGCGGGTCCTGGAGGATTTCCAGCCGGACGCGGTCCATATCAATAACTTCAACTACCAGCTGACCCCTTCCATTCTCTATGGCATCAGAGACCATGAAAGGAGATCGGGGAAAAGGGCGGCCGTCCTGTATACGGCCCATGATTACCAGTTGATCTGCCCCAACCACATGCTGAATTCACCGGGGGACGGACAGAACTGCGAACTGTGCGTGGATGGTCACTATGTTAGCTGCGTCAGAAAACGGTGCATCCACCTGTCCATGGCAAAGAGCCTGTTGGGCGCTGCGGAAGGGATGGTGTACAGAAAACTAAAGGTATACCAATACATTGACCGGGTCATCTGCCCCAGTTATTTTATGGAAGAGAAGATGAATCATGTGGATCTGTTTCGGGGCAGGACCATCACCATGCATAATTTTGCCGTCCGTGGGGAGGAGGTCCCCAGCGTAAAAAAGGACTATATCCTGTACTTTGGACGATATTCCAGGGAAAAGGGGATCGGGACCCTTCTTAGGGCCTGCAGGGAACTGCCGGATATCCCCTTTGTCCTTGCGGGCGCGGGGCCACTGGAGGACAGGATCAGGGGCATCCCCAACATAAAGAATCTGGGGTTTGTCAAGGGGGAAGGGTTAAACAGGCTGATCCGGGAAGCCCGGTTCAGTATCTATCCCTCGGAATATTATGAAAACTGTCCCTTTTCCGTCATAGAATCCCAGCTGCTCAGGACCCCGGTCCTGGGGGCCAGGATCGGAGGAATCCCGGAGCTGATACAGGAGGGAGTGAACGGCGCCCTGTTTACCAGCGGGGACCTGGGAGATCTGAAGGAGAAGATCAGGTATCTGTGGGACCGGCCCCAGCTGTGCGCACAGTGGTCCGATCGCTGCAGGGACATCCCATATGACACCGTGGAGACGTACTGTAACAAACTGCTGGAACTATATGGAGCAGGCCGGGAGGGGTGATGGCCGGGACTGCGGTGGATCCTGACGGTGACCAATCAGGAAAGCAAGGAGAGAAAATGACAAGGAATCTGTATGGAACCGTGATCGTAACATACCGCTGCAATGCACACTGCAATATGTGTGATTGCTTTAAATACCCCACAAAGCCGGAGGAGGAGATCACCCTGGACGTGGTCGGGAAGCTGCCTGAGATGGCATTTACCAACATCACCGGAGGGGAACCCTTCATACGCAGGGATATACCGGATATCGTAAGGGAGCTTTATAAAAAGTCGGACCGTATCGTGATCTCCACCAACGGTTATTTCACGGACCGTATCATTGACCTGTGCAGGGAATTTCCAAAGGTGGGGATACGTATCAGCATCGAGGGCCTTCAGGAGACCAATGACCGGATCCGTGGGATCCCGGACGGATTCAACCGTGGTTACCGGACCCTGACCGCCCTGGTTGGAATGGGGCATCCGGATGTGGGATTTGGGATGACGGTCCAGGATATGAACTGTGAGGACCTGGTCCCCCTCTACCGCCTGTCGGACCAGATGGGGATGGAGTTTGCCACAGCCGCACTGCACAATTCCTTTTATTTCAGGAAGAACGATAACCGCATAGAAGATAAGAAAAAAGTGGCTGAACATTTTGAACAGCTGATCTGTGAGCTGTTAAAAAGCAGTTCACCCAAGAAATGGTTCCGGGCGTATTTTAATCACGGGCTGATCAATTACATATACGGGAACCCCCGTCTGCTCCCCTGCGACATGTCCAGAAACGCATTTTTTATCGACCCTTTCTGTGATGTGATCCCCTGCAACGGAATGTGCCAAAAGGCGGTCATGGGAAACTTAAGGGAACAGGAGTGGGAGGAACTGTGGAACTCAGAGCAGGCCAGGCAGGTGAGGCGCCTCACAAGGGAATGCCAAAGGAACTGCTGGATGATCGGAAGCGCATCCCCCGCCATGCACAGATATATCTGGGTACCGGCCTGGTGGGTTATAAAGCACAAGTTTCTTAAGGGGGGACGGTATTCCCTGGATGAAAATTCTTTTATATTATGAAAATAGCGGCAGGAGGGCGACAATGGATGAACATAGAAAAACCATAATGATGGTGGACAGCCGACCTGTACAGAGAGAGAAAGTAAAAGAAATACTTGAAGGCACATATGAAATCAAAGAAGCTGAAAGTGAGGAGGACGCCATCCTGCAGCTCACATGGGCAGGTCCTGTGGATGCCATACTTCTGGGCAGCCTGATGCATGGGAGCAGGACCGTGGGTTTTCTGGACCATATCCGTAAGTCCGGTTACGCCTCCGTCCCTGTTATTGTAATTCTGGAGGATTCCGGGGAAGAACGCGGTTTAAAAGCCCTGGACCACGGGGCGTGGGATTACGTGACCGGGCCCATCCGGCCTAAGACGCTGAAAAACAGGCTGGACCATGCGCTCCTGTCCCACAGGATGCCCCTGTCTCCCGGGAGCTCTCCTGGGAGTGAGTTTTCTCCATACAGCACATCACTTCACAAGGAGTTTTGCTATATGAGGGACCGGGACCGGCTTACAGGATTGTATAACCGTGAAAAGATGTTTGCGGAAACAAGGCGTATGATCGACCGGCATATGGATATCTTGTTTGTATTTCTGCGTTTTGATATAGATAGGTTCCGGCTGTATAATGCTGTGTTTGGCGAAAAAAGGGGAGATAAGCTTCTCCTGCTGCTGGCAGATACCATAGAGGGCATAACCGGGTGCTTTGAGTTCTGTACCTATGGAAGGATCAACGCGGACACATTCTGCATATGCGAGCCATATGACTGTGAAAAGCTGAACATGCAGGTGCAGATGGTAAAGGAGGAACTGGCCGGATTTGAGGAGGACTATCTCTTGGAACCCACGGTGGGCGCGTATATTGTGGAGGAGCCTGATCTTGCAGTGGAGGAGATGTATATACGGGCATTTATAGGAAGCAAAAAATGCAAAAACAAGTTTGCCTCCTATCTGGGATTCTACGATATGGACGAGGGGATCAGGGAGGCGGAGGAGGCAGCCATTGTCAGCAGCATGCAGACAGCCATGGATGAGGAGCAGTTTGTCGTCTATTTCCAGCCCAAATTTGATATTACCAATGAAAGGGATGTTGGGGCGGAGGCATTGGTGAGATGGAAGCATCCCGATACGGGCCTGCTGTCACCAAAGTATTTTATCCCTGTTTTTGAAAGGAACGGTTTTATCTCCAGGCTGGACTATTATGTATGGGAGCATGTGTGCAGGCTCATACATAAGTGGCTTCAGGACGGGATCAGCCTGCACCCCATTACGGTGAACATATCAAGGATCAGTCTGTATAACCCCAAGCTGTCATGCATTCTGCTGGAGCTGATCAGAAGGTATGATGTGCCTATCGGCCTGCTGAATCTGGAGATAACGGAAAGCGCCTATGTGTCCGACCCGGAAGTGATACAGGAAGCGGTCCGGAGACTGCACCAGGCAGGATTCATATTGCTCATGGACGATTTTGGAAGCGGTTATTCTTCCCTGAACATGCTCAAGGACATTGAGGTGGATGTACTGAAAATCGACATGCAGTTTTTGTCTGGCGGCGTATCTCCCGGGAAAGGGAAGATTATCCTGGAGTCCGTGATCCAGATGGCAAATAACCTGGGGATGCCTGTTGTCATGGAGGGAGTGGAGACTCAGGAACAGAAGCGGTTCTTATACAAAATAGGCTGTAATTATGTACAGGGATTCTATTATGCCAGGCCCATGCCCCAGGAGGAGTATGAGACAAAATATATTTACAGGAAAAAAGAGGTTAGGGGATGACCCGGGGGTTAAAAGAGTGAGAGCACAGGGGGAAGGAACACCATGAAGAACGCAAGGACAAAGCATCTGGATTTTATTATTGGGGATATGCTGGCTTTGGGCATGGCCCAGTTTCTGATGATGATCCTGAACCAGGATAAACTGAACAGGGTGCTGTATACGTATTACATCCAGCTGGGGATCCTGCTGGTGGTCATCACCCTATCGGTTGCATTTATGACCGATGGCTACAGTAATATCCTTCACAGAGGGTACCTGAAGGAAATGATCGCGGTAAGCCGTCAGATGACCATAACCTTTGCAGTGGAGGTCATATGTCTGTTTGCATTCCAGTTAAGCGGGCTTTTCTCAAGAGTGGTCCTCTTTGCCATATTCGTTCTCGGCATCCTGTTTATATATGGGGAACGTCTGCTGATAAAAAGATTCCTGAAAAGGAAATACCAGAAAATCAAATATGCCCGGACGATCATGGTGATCGCCACAAAACAGCAGGCAGAAGTTTTGATCGGGCGTTTGTCTGCCAGGGATTTTTCAGTCTTTCATATCCAGGGACTAGCGGTCACTGACCGGAATATGAAGGGGGAGAGGATACAGGGGATTACGGTGAGTTGTTCCATGGGTGAGGTGACCGATTATGTAACCGGCCATATTGTGGACGAGATCCTGTTAAGCATACCGGATGATCCCCAGCAGGAATCGGAACTGGCCAATCAGTTCCTGTCCATTGGAATGGTGGTCCATGTCTATATTGAACAGTTTCTTCAGGACATACCCAGGAAGACCCTGGAAAAGATCTGCGATATAAATGTGGTAACCTGCTATAACCGGGAGATCCCCCCGAGATCATTGTTTTGCAAACGGATGCTGGACATTGTGGGGAGTCTGATGGGGGTGGTGATGGCATTTGGGGTGGGCCTTGTGATCGGACCCATGATATACATGAAGTCTCCGGGTCCCATCCTTTTTTCCCAGATCAGGGTGGGAAAAAATGGCCGCAAATTCAGGTTATATAAATTCCGTTCCATGGTTATGGATGCGGAGCAGCAGAAGGAAAGCCTGATGGCCCGCAACAAGATCCGTGGAAATATGTTTAAGATCGATGACGATCCCAGGATCATTCCTGGCATTGGCCAATTTATCAGAGGGACCAGTCTGGATGAATTTCCCCAGTTCTTTAATGTGCTCAAAGGGGATATGAGCCTGGTGGGGACAAGGCCGCCCACCGTGGACGAGTATGAGTCATACAGCTTTGCCCACAAAAAGCGTCTGGCCATGAAGCCGGGAATCACCGGCCTGTGGCAGATCAGCGGAAGAAGCGACATCACGGACTTTGAGCAGGTGGTAAAACTGGACAGCCGGTATATTGACCAGTGGGATTTGGAAATGGACCTGAAGATCATTTTCAGGACGATCCTTGTCATGCTGGAACGAAAGGGGAGCGTGTGACAGCGGGTATGACAATGGGTATGACAGCGGGCAGAAAACAGTCCGGTACACGGACCGGACTGAGGGCGGCTATTCCGGGGCAAAGTTATTACCGTGACCGGAACATGGTTTCTATATAGGCAAGAATAAGTGGCGCGATTCCTTTTGCATCATTTTCCACCACGGGTTCGCGCATATAATAGTCAAAGGTCCCTTCACGCATATCTGAGTTGCCAAGACCGGCCACCAGACAGATGCCCCCAAGCTGCAGTTTTCCGTCTTTTTCGGAAAGATAAGTTTTGCAGATGCCATTGAAGGCCCTTTCACCGTAACAGTAATATTCATCAGGCAGATATCCCAGCCGGACGCTTTTCATAATGGCATACGAGAAAATAGCTGAGCCGGATTCCTCCAGATAATTAGGAAGGATACCGCCCCGGTTAACTACCTGGTACCACATGCCGGAATTTTCATCCTGGTAGGGCAGCATGGCATCGATCAGTTCCCTGTAGATTGAATTCATGCGTTTCTTTTCTTCCTTCATGAAGTCGGGCATGACTTCCATGGTGTCGATCAGGGCCATGGCGTACCAGCCCATGGCTCTGAGCCAGAACGTATCAGACAGCCCGGTGACCTTATCACACCAGAACATCCGGCGGGAGTCGTCATATGCATGGTAATAGAGGCCGTTCCTGGTATCACGCATCAGCTGATAGACATTTAAAAACTGCTCATATGAGTCCATACAGTTTTTGCAGCTGTTATATTCTGTCTCATACTGCATATAAAAGGGCTGTGCCATATAGAGGCCGTCCAGCCATATCTGGTTGGGATATATTTTTTTGTGCCAGAAGTTGCCTGTGGATGTGCGCGGCTGTCCAAGAAGCTGGCTGTAGACCGTGTCCATGGCCCGGCGGTATTTTTCCCTGTGTGTAAGATGGTAAAGGTCAAAGAGTGTTTTGCCCGCGTTTACATTATCAAGATTATACTCCTTGGGGTTATAAGATAGGATCGATCCGTCTTCCTTAACAAAGTAATCAATAAATCCATCGGCAAAATCCAGAAACTGTTGTTTCTTTGTTATATAATACAGTTCAATGACAGCATTTATCATACACCCATCAATGTAATTCCAATTGGGTTTTCTTCCTTCTTTTATGTTCTCAATATTCCATACAGGAGCTTGCGGTGTACTCTGTGCAAGCAATTGATCAATATAACAATCCAGAATTTCCATCTTTCAAATACTCCTTTATAATTATCGGTAATATGCCTTCAGTCAAATACATCATAATGTGATGCGGAAACGTTTGCAATAATATCAATGGTAAATATTCCTATTAATGATCGGAAATATCCCAAGTTGTAAAAGATTATTACTACAAATTCCATAAAAAATTGAATATATAGCTTTAGAAATATATTACCACAAAGACACCACAAAGATAAATGTAAATCATGCACAAAAATATATGAAAATACTATACATAATGCACGGTTGACATCGAACAAAAATGGTGTTACTATGAAAATACAAGAAAATAAAATGCATATTTGCTTGAAAAAATCGAATTGTAATAGCTTACAAATAGCAGATATGCATAATATTTTAAGTTTATTTGCAAAGGTTTGCAAATTGGAAAAGTAAGAATGGAAGGGAGAAAAAGAATGAAGAAAAGAATGAAAAAGGCAGTATCACTGGCTCTGGCGGCAGCAATGGTATTATCTCTTGCAGCCTGCGGGAATGGAGGCGGCTCCAAGGAGGGAACAAGTCAGGCGGCAGCTGAAAGCGGTGCGGCGTCAGACGGAGAAGTAAACCTTAAGTTTTGCTGGTGGGGAGGCGATTCCAGGCATGAAGCCACTGAAAAGGCTGTGGAGGCATTCATGGTCAAGTATCCGAATATTAAGGTGGAATGCGAGTATGGCGCATGGACCGGATGGGAGGAGAAACAGTCTCTGGCAATCCAGGGAGGCAATGCTGCTGATGTGATGCAGATCAACTGGAACTGGATTACCTCTTACAGCGGCAACGGCACCAACTTTGCCAATCTGGAAGATTACAGTGAGGTCCTGGATCTGGCACAGTTTGACCAGGGCAGTCTGGAGCAGTGCAAGGCCGATGGCAAGCTGATGGCTGTGCCGGTAGCGATGACAGGGCGTTTGTTCTACTGGAATAAAACCACATTTGATGAGGTTGGATGTGATATTCCTGTGGATGAAGCTTCTCTTTTAGAGGCGGGAGCAAAGTTCAAGGCATTTAATGAGGGTTACTATCCTTTGGCCATGATGGAATATGACCGCGCTGTTTTTATGGTGTATTATCTGGAAAGCGTATATGGGAAGCCCTGGGTTGAGAATGGAGAGCTTCAGTATACGGCGGAAGAGATCCAGTCAGCTATGGATTTCATGACAAAGCTGGAGGAAGCTCATGTTATCCCGACCATTGCCACGCTTCAGGGTGATATGGCTGATTCTCTGGATAAGAATGCAAAGGTTATTAACGGCCAGTATGCGGGTGTGTTTGAGTGGGATTCGGCAGTTACCAAAGTTCAGAAGGCAATTGTGGAGAGCACTGATAAGCCCGGACAGGAACTGGTGATCGGTGATTTTATTAAGTTTGGCGATTACAATGGCGGTTTCACCAAGATTTCCATGGCTCTGGCAGTATCCGCCAATTCAGCCCATCCGAAGGAAGCGGCTATGCTGATAAATTATCTGTTAAATGATGAAGAAGGCATCGAAATTTGCGGTACTGAGCGAGGAATCCCCTGTTCAGCCCAGGGGATGGCAGTACTCAAAGATAAGGGGATCGGTGACGCCCTTGTTATGGAAGCCAATGAAAAGGTTTTGGGATATTCCAAATTCCCCCTGGATCCCATGTTTGAACACAATGACTTAAAAGCCAATCCGGACGGAGTATATTATAAAGTGTTCGGCAAGTTAAGCGCAGGCGACATCAGTTCGGCCAAAGCCGCAGAGGATCTGATGAAAGGCATTGATGACTGTTACAATTACTAACAGTATGGGGTTTGCAGCAGGCATGCTGCCTGTGTAAAAGCAAAAAGGCTTTTTGAACAAGAACATTTGGAGGTAACCGTATGAAAAACAAGAAAGGATTCCTGGCAATGAACATCGGCCTGATTTATATTCTCCCGTGGCTGGTCGGATTTCTTTTGTTCAAGGTATATCCGTTTGCATCTTCGCTGTATTACAGCTTCACTAACTACGACTTGTTTAACGGCATAACAAAGACAGGGCTCATGAATTACGAAAAAATATTTACTGATGAAGATATTATCAAAGCATTTGCGGTTACCTTTAAGTATGCCATATTTGATGTACCCCTGAAGCTGGCCTTTGCACTGTTTATTGCCTATATTCTGAACTTTAAGCTGAAAGGCGTTAATTTTTTTAGGACAGCTTACTATATCCCCTCCATTCTGGGCGGTTCCATTGCCATCGCTATCCTGTGGAGGGCCGTGTTCAATACAGATGGTTTGATCAACACGGTAATCACATTTTTCGGCGGTCCTAAGATCAACTGGATGGCCGGAGCAAACAGCGCTCTATTTGTGATCGTGCTTTTGCGTGTGTGGCAGTTTGGCTCTGCCATGGTAATATTTCTGGCAGCATTAAAAGGTGTGTCGGAGGACCTCTATGAGGCTGCTTCCATTGACGGGGCCGGAAAATGGACTCAGTTTTTTAAGATCACTGTGCCGCTGATCACGCCGGTTATCTTTTATAACCTGATCACACAGCTCTGCCAGGCGTTCCAGGAATTTAACGCTCCGTTCCTGGTGACAAAAGGAGGACCGAACGGAGCCACGACCCTGATTTCAATGCTGATTTACAATAATGCATTCCTGCGTCATAAGATGGGCATGGCAAGTGCCCAGGCATGGATCCTGTTCCTGATTGTCATGACTTTGACCGCGGCTGCATTCATAAGCCAGAAAAAGTGGGTCTATTATTCAGATGAGGAAGGAAGGTAGGGCCTGATGACAAGAGAGACAAAACATAAAATCAGTACAATGATCCGTTATACTCTTTTAATCCTGGTTGGTTTCATTATGGTATATCCGTTGATCTGGATGGTGGGCGCTACCTTTAAGACTAATTCCGAGATATTCACCAGCGCATGGTTTATTCCCAAGAATCCTGTGTTTGACGGTTATAATAATGCGTTTAAAAGCTACGGCGGCAAGATAAGCCTGATCACTTCCCTGATCAATACATATAAGATCGTAATCCCCAAGGTGATCTTTACAGTGTTTTCCGCTGTGATTGCAGCATACGGATTTGGAAGGTTTGACTTCAAAGGAAAGAAGATATTTTTTGCCCTGCTGATGTCTACTCTGTTCCTGCCCCAGGTAGTGTTGAACGCACCCCAGTACATCATGTTTAATAAATGGAACTGGGTTAACACCTACCTTCCCCTGGTCCTGCCCTCGCTGTTTGCAGTTGACACATATTTTGTGTTCATGCTGATCCAGTTCCTGAGAGGAGTGCCAAAGGAACTGGAGGAGGCCGCGAAGATTGACGGGTGCAATACATTAAAAACCTTGTGGTATGTGATCGTACCTATGCTGAAGCCGTCCCTTGTGTCCTGCGCATTGTTCCAGTTCATGTGGACGAACAACGATTTCCAGGGACCGTTGATCTATATTTCCGATATGCAGAAGTATACTAATTCCGTATACCTTCGCATGTCCATGGACAGCGATGTGGGATTCCAGTGGAATCGTATCCTGGCCATGTCCCTCATTTCCATACTTCCGTCCCTGATCGTATTTTTCTGTGCCCAGGATTCCTTTATTGACGGTATTGCCGCAGGGGGAGTTAAAGGCTGAGAAAAATCGGAAAATTATAACTGCTCAGAACGTCCGATGTGAAAACGGTGCCAAAACGGACTTATAATTTCTGTAATAGTGGGGAACTCCGGTCAGGGGTCCCCGCTATTACTGTATATGAACCGTATATACTTTACGCCTGGATTGTGCTAAAATATTTTGAAAGGAGTCTGGATCTATGGAACTAAAGGTGATTTACAAAAATGCGCGCTGTGCCGTGCTGGAGATAGGGGATGGAGGAGCATACGAGACCCTGGAACCCTATGATATTTTCCTTAATGGGGAATTTTTTTTGGAAACAGAAAGGACCATAACAAGCCTGTATGATCTAGAACCGGAGACATTTTATAAGGTGGAAATCCGGCGCGCGGCGTTTGGGGACAGAGCGGATGCACAGGAAGATACTGCGTTTTGCGCTGAGGCAGGATTCACAACGGACCGGGAATTTGTGACGCTGAATGTGCGGGATTTCGGTGCCAAAGGAGATGGGATACAGGATGACACGCTGTTTATTCAGTCTGCCGTCATGGCCTGCCCAAAGGACAGCCGGGTACTGGTACCGGCAGGTACTTACCGTATTGTATCACTGTTTCTAAAAGATAATGTGAAGATTGAGTTGGAAAAAGGGGCGGTTTTGTCTGCTGATACAGACAGATCCAGGTTCCCGGTATTGAAAGGGATGATCAAAAGCTTTGATGGTAAAGATGAATACAATCTGGGAACATGGGAGGGGGATCCTCTGCCCATGTTTTCAGCAGTGGTCACGGGCATTAATATAGAAAATGCCGTCATCTATGGCAGGGGAGTGATTGAAGGAAATGCAGGATTCGGTGAAGAAAACTGGTGGCACGATCCCAAAAAGATGAAAACAGCTTTTCGGCCGCGGATGGTTTTTCTGGAACGGTGTAAGCATGTGGTTATACAGGGACTCACTCTGCGCAACAGCCCCAGCTGGAATATACACCCTTATTTTTCAGAGCATTTAAAATTCCTGGATCTTAGGGTATTGAGCCCTAAGGACTCGCCTAACACAGATGGTTTGGACCCGGAGTCCTGCAGGGATGTGGAGATCACAGGAATCTGTTTTTCAGTGGGAGATGACTGTATTGCTGTCAAATCCGGTAAGATTTATATGGGAACCACTTACAAAAGACCTTCGGAGGACATTGTTGTATCAAGATGCTGCATGAGGGACGGACACGGTTCAGTTACCATAGGAAGTGAGATGGCGGGGGGAGTTAAGAACCTGACGGTCAGGGACTGTGTATTCCGGCATACGGACCGGGGGCTGCGCATTAAAACCCGCAGGGGCAGAGGGAAAAATGCTGTGGTGGATGGTATCCTGTTTGAGCGTATCCACATGGATCAAGTGAAGACGCCGTTTGTGATCAACAGCTTTTATTACTGTGATCCGGACGGAAACAGTGAGTATGTAAGGACAAAGGAGAGGCTTCCTGTGGATGACAGGACCCCATGGATCAAGCATCTTACATTTCGGGATATAGAGGCGGTGAACTGCCATGTGGCGGCCGCCTATCTGTACGGTCTTCCTGAACGGAAGATAGGAAAGGTGGAGATGGAACGCGTCTCCATAAGCTTTACACCGGAGGCACAGAAGGGACAGCCGGCCATGATGGAGGGCTGCAGTGAGCAGACCTGCCGCCAGGGGATCTATGCAAATAATATAGAAGAGCTGGTTCTTCGGAATGTGAAGATAGAGGGGCAGCTGGGGCCGGAGATTGAGACGGAACATATAGGACATATAGATAAAAGATAATGGGATAACGGAGGGTTATCAAAACGGGGGTTAATATGGCAGTGACGATCAAGGATATCGCCAAAAGGGCAGGAGTATCCTATTCAACGGTATCAAGGGCGCTAAACGGCATAGGGACAGAGAATACGGAGAATAAGAAGAACATCCTTCGTATTGCCAGGGAGATGGGGTATGTGCCGAACCAGGCAGCCATTAATCTGAAAAAATCCAGATCCTATGTCATAGGGTTGTATTTTTCCGCGATCAGTAAGATGACGTCCCCATTTGTATTGCATGATGTGCTGACAGGAGTTTATCAGATTACAGGGAGCAAATATAATGTAGTGGTTAAGGGTATTGATATGCATGATACAGGCACCCTAAACCCCACATTTTATGATGGGATCATTGTTCTGTCCCAGCGCAGTGAGGATATGGATTTTATGCAGGAAGTTCTGGGCAAAGGTATTCCCATGGTTGTGATCTGCCGTACCGTTGATGTGGATGCTCCCAATGTGACAACAGACGAGGAACGGGCCATGGAACTTGCCATGGATTACCTGATTGAGAACGGGCACAGGAATATTGGGATCATTGAAGGCAATCCGGAACTGGATTCCAGCAGACTGCGCCGGCAGGGCTGGCGCGCTTCTGTGAAACGCCATGGAATGAATCCTGACAGCCTTCCGGTTATCTGTGGAAATTACCGTTATGCCAGTGGATATGCCGCGGCAAGTCAGCTGCTGGCCTATAAACCTACGGCCATGCTTTGTTTTAATGACGAGATGGCCTTCGGGGCCAGAACCGCCATAACACAGGCCGGGCTTGAGGTGCCTGGCGATGTGTCCCTCATTGGGTTTGATAATTGGGATATGTCAGGGTACTCGGATATGCGCCTGACTACGGTGGAGCGTAATATGGGACAGATTGCCAGAGAAGGGGCCAGAGTGCTTCTGCGCCAGCTGGATGATGGGATCATAGATAACCGCAGGATCTATCTGAATAATAAACTGATTATCAGGGATACTGTCAGGAACCTGAATGATACGGTAAGGAATGAGAGGTGGGAGAATGAAACTGAACATAGGCATGAGATGCCATGATCTATGCCCTAAAATGGAGATGGAAAGGGTGTTTGAAGAAGTTAGGGACAATCACATACATCAGATCCAGCTGGCTTTTTCAAAGTCGGTGAGCAATTACGGTTTTACCACAGGACATTATAGCCCTGGGTTTGCCCGCTATATTGCCTCGGAACTGGAAAGGAACCATCTGCATGTGGCTGTACTGGGGTGCTACATTAATCCTGTGAATCCCATTGAGGCCCGGCGGAAAGCGGAAGTGGCGCGCTTTATCGAGCATTTGAAATATGCCCGTATTCTGGGCGCCGATATGGTTGGGACGGAGACCGGGCGCCTGGACCCGGATTTTAATGTCACTGGTGAAACTTATACAGAGGATGCATACCGGCTTCTTTTAAAAAGTATGAAGGAGATTGTTTCTGCAGCTGAAAAGCTGGGAGTTATAGTGGGAGTGGAGGGCGTGTTTAACCACACCCTTTACAGCCCGGCCAGGATGAAGCGCTTTCTGGAAGATATAGATTCTCCCAATGTGGAGGTGATCCTGGACGCAGTGAACCTGATCCATCTGGATCAGGTGAGGCCCGAACAGCAAAAGCAGGTCATTGACAGGGCGTTCTCATATTATGGTGACAGGATCAGTGTTCTTCATGTAAAAGATTTTGTATTTGATGGGGAAGATCAGCTGTTCCGCCATGTGGGAGAAGGCTTGTTCTGTTATCCGCCGTTAATGGAACGGGTGAAAGAGATGAAGCCGCATATTACCATGCTGCTGGAGAATTCCAGCAGGGAACGATTTTGGAAAGACGTGGAATTTCTTCAAAGAATATATGACAACATCTGATTCGGGAGAACAAAGCCGGTTACAAGAGCAGGAGTTTACATATGCCAAATATAATCGAGATAACGGATTTTGCCGCCCCGGAGCTTGACATTTATGCCCGGCTTACAGAAGGGCAGCTTTTAAACCGGCACGAGCCGGACAAGGGGATCTTTATTGCGGAAAGCCCCAAGGTCATAGAACGCGCCCTGGACGCGGGCTGCGTTCCCATTTCCATGCTGATGGAGATGAAACACGTGGAGAGCCAGGCCCAAGAGATCATCAGGCGTTGCGGTGAGATTCCTGTGTACGCGGCGGAGTTTGATGTATTGACACAGCTTACCGGCTTTCATCTGACCCGGGGAATGCTGTGCGCAATGCATCGCCCGCCTCTGCCAAAGCTTGAGGAGGTCTGCGCCGGGGCACGCCGGATCGCGGTGCTGGAAAATGTTATGAACCCCACCAATGTGGGGGCTATATTCCGTTCGGCCGCGGCACTGAATATGGATGGGATCCTGCTCACATCCGCATGCAGCAACCCTTTGTACCGCCGCGCCATCAGGGTGAGTATGGGGACCGTGTTCCAGATCCCATGGACGTTTCTGGACAGCGGGTATTCCTGGCCGGGGCAGGGGGTCCGCCGGTTACATGAACTGGGATTTAAAACTGCCGCAATGGCATTAAAGGATGATTCCGTCACCATTGATGATACGAAGTTGATGCGGGAGGAAAAGCTGGCCATTATTCTGGGGACAGAAGGGGACGGACTGTCGGCGGGAACCATTGCCGACTGCGATTACACGGTCCGTATCCCTATGTCCCATGGTGTGGATTCCTTAAATGTGGCGGCGGCAAGCGCGGTTGCATTTTGGCAGCTGGGACGTAGGTGATGAAGTCATACGTTCTGTATTTTTGTATGTAAAATAAAGGTCTTGAAGTATTGTTCCTGTTCCTCAAAAAAGATGCCAATTTGTTCAGCCAGGCCTTCTGTGTCGCGGCTTTCTATACTTGTAATCATGCGGAGAACCATGGCGGCATATGTCTGGGAAAACTCATTATCCTTTATTCTGAAAAGGGTGAAGGGATATCCCACGGCCAAACATTTTATCAGTTTTTGATAACAGTGGCAGACTGCCGAAGAGGTGCAGTGTTCCGTGAGAAACACCAGGAATACATCCATTACCAGATGATCCATTGCCTTTTCATGGATCCTCTCCAGGATCTGGATCAATTCATGGAATGCCCTGTCAGAGACTCCTTCAAAGGTAAAACGGCTGACGGAGCGGATGGTCAAAGCCAGAAATTGAAGGCTTTCTAAAAAGCAATTCAAGGCCAGCTGAACATTGGCCTGGGACATATCCACATTTTCCTGACCAAGACAGACCTGTATTCCCTTGCCCTGATGGGATTTTACCACACCAAATTCCGTCAGGAAGTCAATGGTACGGCGTATGGTGATCAGGGGGACATGATAGTGGTCCGACATCTGGGGCAGGGAAGGAAGATAACTTCCAATGGGATACTGATCGTGCAGGATTTCCTGTATGATCCGTGTTCCCAGTTTGTAGCGGATTTGAGAACGCTTGTGATAAAAATTCCACTCAAAGGGTATTTGTGCAACGTCATTGTTAAGGATTTCCGGATTGACTGTCTGGATCACATGCAGCAATCGGTCGTTGGCAGATTCATAAACCGTTCTCAATTCGTTGGTAAGGTAATTAACAATTTCGTCTTTTGGCAACAATTCCATTTGTTCCGTGACTTTTTTTAGAATCTTACTTTGACCGCGCAGATATGGAATGCGGGCATATCGGTTTATCTCCCAATAAAAATTGGAAATCAGATTATTATTCAAGGAAGAAATAGCAAAAATATATAATTGTATGGTAAGGGACATCCCGTTAAAATCAATGTCCTTGATTTCTTGCCAGTGGGTTCTCCATGCAGCGTCATCCCGCTGCTTGATCCCGGCTGTTAATAGTGGTCCAAGGAGCAGTGAAGTTACCTGCTTCATATCCTCCAGCCCGTCTTTGCGGGCAGACAGATAAGCGGATATATTTCGCAAAAAATCATTTTCGGATGCTTTGTAGGTTACCTGTGCTGGTTTCGGGGCCGCTATTTTAATGTATCCGTCTTTTTCAAGAAACCTAAGGGCTGCCCTGACAGTGGGTACGGACAGATGGAAGTATGCATTGATTTTTGATATGGCCGGAAGTACATCTCCGAATCTATAATAACCAAAGAGAATTCTGGTGACATAGAAGTCGTAAACAAGTTGGTATAGTTCATTTTGAGGTCTCATTTTGACATCTCCTTGTGGTTCATTGTTACATTTTAGCATATGCGGCATAGGTCTGCTACTGTTTTTATATTGCCTGTTTTCAGCTTATCCTGAAAATATAGGGCCAAATAATTTGCTTATAATTCCAGGTTATGGTAAAATATAATAAACTCATGAGCAGAGTTGCGCTGGAACATGTGGATGATGATAGAGGGAGTGGAGGTTGGAGATGAAAACGTTCAGTATAGGCAGGAAGCTGCTGGTTTCCTATACAGTGATCCTGGTGTTGATGAGTATTGGTTTTGGTGTCAGTATCTTTAATCTGATAAACCTGAATTCTAAAATGGAGGTTTTTTATAAAGGCCCATTTGTTGTCAATGAGAGTGCCAATGTAATCTATTCCAATTTTGAACGCATGCAGAAAGCTACTTACCGTACCATTGTCAATACGGACGAGGAGATCATCCGGGAGGCCATGGCCAATGCCCTGGATTCAGCTAATGTGATCCGCAATGAACTTCCGGTTGTCAGGAAACATTTTTTGGGAGATCCACAAATCATAGACAGGCTGGAGGATTGCCTTAACAGGCTAACGCCCATGCGGGAACATGTCCTGTCACTGGCTCATGAAAATAAAAATAAAGAAGCGGCTGCTTACATGGAAGAAAACAACATACAGGTGATCGGGGAAGCTCAGAAAGAATTGGATAAGCTGATCGAAAGCGGAAACAGCAAGGGACTGCAGCTTATGGAGGAACTGAGGGAACGGCAGGTTCAGGCTATTCTAATTTTGGGAGTAGTGGGTGTTGTGAGTATAATCATTAGTCTTTGTTTTGGCGTGTTTATTTCAAAGGGGATTTCACGCGGAATCAGGGAGTTGGAACAGGCAGCCCGGAACATAGCGGCCGGCCGGCTTTCGGCAGTCCGGATCATCTATGAGTCAGGGGATGAAATGGGGAACCTGGCAGACGACATGCGCAGTATGGCAACCACACTTACAACAGTTATAAGAGATGAGACGTACCTGCTGAATGAGATGGCAGAAGGGAATTTTGACATAAACATCCGGGAGGAGGACAGTTATGTGGGGGAATTGGATTCCGTGCGTTTATCCCTGGATAGAATCATAAGCAATCTGAGGGATACCTTATTGCAGATCAGTCAGTCCGCAGAGCAGGTGGCGGCGGGATCAGAGCAGGTTTCGTCCGGGGCGGTGATCCAGGCCCAGGGAGCAACGGAGCAGGCAGCTTCCATAGAATCACTATTCACTGCGATCAGTGACATATCAAAACAGGTTGAGAATAATGTGAAAAAAGCAAAAGAGGTGAGCGGACAATCTGAGACAGTACACATGGATGCGGAAGACAGCCGCGGGCAGATGCAGGATATGCTGTCGGCCATGGCAGAAATCCGGGACAGTTCAAAAACAATTGAGCGGATCATCAAGACCATTGAAGATATTGCGTTCCAGACCAATATCCTTGCTTTAAATGCAGGGGTGGAGGCAGCGCGTGCGGGGGAACATGGGAAAGGATTCTCAGTTGTAGCCAATGAGATCCGGAACCTGGCCAACAAGTCATCAGAGGCATCCAAAAGTACAGCGGATTTAATAAAGAAATCCCTGGACAGGGTCAACCATGGAGACAGGATAGCAAACCGAACCGCCGAATCACTGATGGAGGTGGTGAAAGGAGTGGAGAGCATAACCGGCTCCATCCGGTCCATCACAGATGCTTCGGTTAAACAGGAAGTGTCCATACGCCGGATTACACAGGAGATCAACCGGATTTCAGAGGTTATCCAGTCTAATTCAGCCACGGCCGAGGAGATCGCGGCAGCCAGTGAGGAATTGTCCTGTCAGGCGCAGTTGTTAAGCGGGCTGGCTGGCCGTTTCAGACTGGGAAGGGCTAATGCTTTATAGGTACTGGCCAAGCCGGTTGATGTTCAGCAATTATATCAGATAATTAGAAAATTTTATTAAAGAATGACTCCCATGGCGTAATGTCGTGGGAGTTTTCTGTTTTATGATCAAAAGGTACAGACACACAGGCACTTGATTTGCTGATGTAATCTGAAGATATATGTGCTAAAATAAAAATATTATTTAACAAATAGATTGAAAATAGCAGTGGGGATAATAAATAATGATGGGGGATAAAGCTTATGGTTAAGATACTGTTCATTATACCATATAAAGAGATTGGTCCGTATGTACAGGAATATATAAAACAATGCGCTGTTACGGACGTGGATTTCCAGGTAGTGGACATCTATGGGACAAACGAAAAGGTCATTAATGAATATCAGGCAGATATTGTGGTTGCCAGGGGAATGACCGGATATGCGTTTATGAGGGGAAGGCCGGATGTTCATTTTGTTGAGATACCGGTGACCAGCTATGATGTCTTAAGCGCGGTCAACAACTTGAGGAAGCGGCATTCCATTGACAAGATCACCATTATCTGGCCAAAGAATATCCATTTTGAACTTTTGGAAGAAATTTTTGGAATATCCATTACCCAATACATTGTAGAAAATGAGTCAGGCATTGAGGGGCTTCTGGACCTGATCGAAGAGGGAGGCGGTTCGGCGGTTATCGGAGGGCTGACGGTAGGGCGTTACTGCAGGGCAAGGAATATGCTGTATGCGCCCATCTATACCACAGAAGAGACTTTGGAGCGCGCTCTGGATGAGACGATCAATATGGCTCATGGCATCAACATGGAGAAGCGGAAAACCAATCTCATGAAAACCCTTTTGGACTACAGCAAGGAATCAATCTGTGTGGTAGACACCGAAGGGAGGATTCTGAACATGAACCGCCAATTTTTCTGCGCGTTTGAACTCCAGAACGAGCGGCAGGAGATGATGATTGACGAAGCGGTGGGGGAGGACAGCTGGTGGAAGAATAAAAAGCAGCTGTTCCAGAAGGAGTCCATACAAAAGCTGCGCAACCGCCTCATGGTTGTGATGTGTATCCCCATTAAGGTGGATGAGATGGAAGAACTTTATTTGATTTCCTTTCAGGACGCGGAAGAAATCAGAAACATGGAATATAAGATCAGAAAACAGTTGAGAGAACAGGGCCTGGTTGCAAAGTACAGGTTTGAGAATATTCTGGGACAATCGGCAGCCATGAAGCAGCTGGTCACCAGCGCCAAAAAATACAGTCAGTCGGATGCCAACATACTGATATTAGGGGAAAGCGGAACGGGAAAGGAGATGTTTGCTCAAAGCATACATAATGCAAGCAGAAGGTGCAATAAACCGTTTGTGGCCATTAACTGTGCCGCGCTGCCGGAGCAATTGCTGGAAAGCGAGTTATTCGGTTATGTGGAGGGAACGTTTACAGGGGCGGTAAAAGGCGGAAAGGCGGGTCTCTTTGAGCAGGCCCATAAGGGGACTATATTTTTGGATGAGATTGGCGAAATGCCGCTGCCGCTGCAGGTAAAACTGCTCCGTGTGCTTCAGGAAAAAGAGGTCAGGCGCCTGGGGGATAATAAAGTGATCCCCATTGATGTGAGGGTGATATGCGCCACCAATGTGAACATTGAGGAGATGGTAAAAGAGGGAAAATTCAGGCTGGATCTGTTTTACCGCATCAATCTGCTCAGCCTGTATGTGCCTTCCCTTAGGGAACGGCCCGGGGATGTGCTGGAACTGTTTATGTCATTTATAAACAAATATTCACGGCGCATGGGGATTGAGAAATGTCCTCAGATCACAGAGGATGCAGCGGCGCTGCTGGAACAGCATAAATGGCAGGGCAATGTAAGGGAGCTGCAGAACTTCAGCGAGAGGATCCTGATCTTGGGGGAAGGAAACGTGATCGACAGGGAGATGATGAAGCTGGCAGGAATTTTCGACAGAGTTACAGTTGAGGAAGACAAGACCGCGGAGGTTAACAATAAAAAAGAGACAGGGGGGATTGATGGAGATGAACTTTTAATACAGACCTTGACCAAAAAGCATGTGACCAAGGATGAATTGGCAAAGCGCCTGGGTATTAGCCGTTCCACATTGTATCGAAGATTAAAGGAACTAAGGGATCAGGAAGAGTCTTGATATCATATTGCAAAAATAGAAACATACATGATACAAATTGTCTCATAAATTGTGCTGAAAAAGCTTCATTCGTGTGTCACTGAATGGAGCTTTTTTCAGTTCCAAAGTTTGAGAAAAGTCTCTTGTATCAAAAATTTACAGAAAATCATTGATATATAAGAAAAAACCGTTAGTTTGTACAATGCCTCCGTGGGCTTGGCACAAAAATTGCTCAATAATTATGCATAAAGCAGGGTGAAGATAGGAAGGAGATGTGTATAGGTGTTAAAGTATGTGTTAAAGAGAATTGCTATGATGATACCTGTGTTCTTAGGGGTAATAGTATTGATTTTCCTGATTCTGCAGGCCTCGCCGGGAGATCCGGCCCAGATGGTTCTGGGGGAGATGGCAACGCAGGACCAGATCAATGCATTGAGGGAGGAACTGGGGTTAAACCAACCGATTTTGATCCAGCTGGGAAATTATCTCATTGGCCTGCTCCACGGGGACTTTGGAAGTTCTTATATGAGTAAGGCGCCGGTTCTGCAGGAGATACTCAGCCGGTTCCCCACAACGCTGCTGCTCGCAAGCCTAAGTGTTCTGATCATGGTCTGTTTTGGGATTCCCATAGGAATCATATCCGCAGTAAAGCAGTATTCCTGGATGGATAACATTTTTATGGCCCTGGCCCTTATCGGGGTATCCATGCCTACATTCTGGATCGGCATGCTGATGGTGCTTAAGTTTTCATTGGATTTGGGATGGCTGCCTTCCTCGGGGTTTTACGGACCTAAATACTGGATCATGCCCGCATTATCCATTGGGATTGCCAATGCGGGAATCATCACAAGGCTGACGCGGTCCAGCATGCTGGAAGTTATAAGACAGGATTATATCCGAACAGCCAGGGCCAAGGGGCAGGCTGAGAAAAAGATCATACTCCACCATGCGCTGAGAAATTCCCTTCTTCCCGTGGTCACCATGATCGGCATCCAGCTGGGACTGGCGCTGGGGGGCGCCATGGTTACGGAAACCGTGTTCTCCATTCCTGGAATCGGTACCTATATGCTGGCCGCCATTAAAACCAGGGATTATCCTGTGATCCAGGGCGGAGTGATCATCATAGCCATGGCGTTTTCCGTCATTAACCTGATCGTTGACATTCTCTATGCCTTTATCGATCCCAGGATCAAGGCGCAGTACAGAACAAGTAAGAAAAAAAGCTGAGGGAGGGGCACAATGAATAAGAATAAGAAAAAGGGACAGTTTGCAGAGGTCTGGTCCCGGTTTTGTAAAAACCATCTGGCTTTTCTGGGCCTTGTGATCATAACGATCATTTTTGTGATGGCGGTCATGGCGCCTGTGCTGGCCCCGGAAGGTTATGACAATCAGAACATTTCCATTGCCCTCTCCCAGCCCGGCACCCAGGGGCATATTTTGGGAACAGACAATCTGGGAAGAGACATTTTAGGAAGGATCATTTGGGGAGCCAGATACACGCTGCAGTGCGGCGTGGTGGCGGTTTTTGTGTCCGCCCTGATCGGATGTGTGTGCGGTTCCATTGCAGGATATTACGGCGGCCGGGTGGACAACATCATCATGCGGTTTATGGATGTGTTTCTGGCAATTCCCGGAGTGCTTCTTGCCATTTCAATCGCTGCAGCCCTGGGGCCCGGTATGAAAAATGCGATCATTGCAGTGGGGATCTCCGGCATGCCCGCCTTTGCCAGAGTGGTGCGCTCCGTGGTGATGACCGTGCGGGGAATGGAGTATGTGGAGGCGGCAAGGGCCGTGGATGCAACGGACCTGAGGATCATTATGACCCACATCCTGCCCAATGCATTGGCTCCCATTCTGGTCCAGACAACCTTAAGCGTGGCCAATGCCATTATGCAGACGGCATCGTTAAGCTTCCTGGGTCTTGGTGTCCAGGCACCGGTTCCTGAGTGGGGAGCCATGATCTCAGGGGCCAGGGCCTTTTTAAAGGGATACGGATATATGGTGGCAATGCCTGGCCTTGCGATTATATTCCTAGTATTTTCCATCAACATCATTGGGGATGGGCTGCGTGATGCGTTAGATCCAAGATTGAAATAGGGGGAAGGGGAGATGAATATGACGAAATCAGAAGAAAAACCGTTCCTTTCTGTGAGAAATCTGACGATTCAGTATAGAACGGATGATGGGATCGTACAGGCAGTGAACGATTTGAGCTTTGAACTAAAAAGGGGGCAGACCATTGGACTGGTAGGAGAGACCGGCGCGGGCAAGACTACAACGGCCCTGGGGATCATGGGTCTGATACCCAGTCCTCCGGGAAAAGTGGTAAGCGGCGTGATCGAACTCAACGGAGAGGATCTTTTAAAGGCGCCAGATTCCAAGATGAGAAAAATCCGCGGAAGAAAGGTGTCCATGATCTTTCAGGACCCAATGACCGCGCTGAATCCCATTGATACAGTGGGATATCAGATCGCTGAGGTGATTGAACTTCATGAAAAGCTGTCAAAAGCAGATGCCGCGGTCAAGGCCACTAAGATTCTGGAAATGGTGGGTATTCCTGGCGAAAGGTATCATGAATATCCCCATCAGTTCTCAGGGGGAATGAAACAGAGGATCATGATCGCCATTGCCCTTGCCTGCAATCCTGAATTGCTGATCGCGGATGAGCCAACAACCGCCCTGGATGTGACCATTCAGGCCCAGGTGCTGGAAATGATGGATGAACTGAAACGCAAACTCAACACATCCATGATCATGATCACCCACGATCTGGGGATCGTGGCGGAGATTTGTGACAAGGTAGCGGTTATCTATGCGGGGGAACTGGTGGAGCTGGGAGACCTGGCGGATATATTTGACGCCACCGCACATCCCTACACGGTGGGGCTGTTTAATTCCCTTCCCAATATTGCGGAGGATGACAAGAGCAGGCTGTCCCCTATTCCGGGGATGATGCCTGACCCAACCAGGCTTCCGGAAGGCTGCGTATTTGCGGACCGATGTCCAAAAGCAGGGGAGGCCTGCAGGAAAGAGCGGCCCCAGCTGACAAAGATCGGTGAAGAGCATTATGTAAGATGTATTTTGCCGGAACAGGGGAGAGGAGTAGCCAAATGAGTCCTTTACTGGAAGTGAAAAATCTAAAAAAGTATTTTAATACGCCGGCAGGTACGCTCCATGCAGTGGACGGGGTGAATTTTCAGATTGAGAAAGGCGAAACCCTGGGCGTGGTTGGGGAGTCGGGCTGCGGAAAATCCACATTGGGCAGGGTGATCCTGCATTTGTTGGACAGTACGGATGGTCAGATCTTCTTTGAGGGGGAGGATATCACAAAAGCCAGGGGTAAGAAGATGAGCCATCTGCGGGGCGACATGCAGATCGTATTCCAGGACCCATATGCGTCCCTGGATCCCAGGAAAACGGTGAGCCAGATCATAGCAGAGCCCCTGATCATCCAGGGGAAACTGTCCAAGGCAGAGATCGAACAGAAGGTTTCCCGGATGTTAGATACGGTGGGATTGGCAAAGCGTGTGGCAAATTCCTATCCCCATGAACTGGACGGAGGACGCAGGCAGAGGATTGGGATCGGGCGGGCGTTGATCCTGCGGCCAAAGTTTATTATTTGTGATGAGCCGGTATCTGCACTGGATGTGTCCATCCAAGCACAGATCCTGAATCTGCTCCAGGATCTGCAGGATGAGATGAACCTGACGTACATTTTCATCACCCATGATCTGTCCGTGGTCAAGTACATATCCCATCATATTCTGGTCATGTATCTGGGCCAGGTTGTGGAAAAATGCAGTTCCAGGGAGCTGTTCCGGGAAAAGCTGCACCCCTATACAAAGGCCCTGCTGTCCGCGGTGCCTGTTCCTGATATCCATATGAAGAAGCAGAGGATCCTGCTTCACGGGGAACTGACATCACCCATTGACCCCAAACCCGGATGCCGCTTTGCTGCCAGATGTCCGTATGCAAAGGAAGTCTGCAGCCGGAAAGAGCCGGTATTTGAGGAAGTCAGGGAGGAGCATTTTGTAGCCTGTCATTTTGTAAGAGAGATCAATCATATGTAACTATAATACGAGGAGGTATTTTATGTATAAAAGAGGGAAAGCAAATGTATTGGCAGTTTCACTGGCATTGGCGATGGCATTAGGGGGATGTTCCGGCCCGGGGAGGGCGGAACCGGCAGCCCGGGGCAAAGGAGAAGTGAAGACCACATTGACGGCGGCAAGCTATTCTGATCCCAGAACCTTGAATCCATGGTCATCGGACGCAAGGAACCTTACCAGGGTTGCACTGAACGTGTTCCAGCGCCTGGTGGACAGAAACGAGACGGATGACGGTTATGTGGGGGTGCTGGCCGAATCCTGGGATGAGACAGATGATGGGATTACCTTCCATATAAGGAAGGGCGTGAAGTTCCATGAGGGGCAGGATCTGACAGCAGCGGATGTGGCTTTTTCACTTCAAAAAGGCTCCACCTATGCAGGGGTTAACTTTGGATGGGACTGGATCGACTTTGATAATATTGAGGTTAAAGATGATTATACCGTATATGTCCCCTACAAGTATCCGTGTTACCTGACCCTGGCTGAGTTTGCAGCCAATAATATGTATATCATGTGCAAGGAGACATGGGACAAATACGGTGAGGAAGTCAGCCTTCATCCAAACGGCACCGGCCCGTTTATGCTGGCTGACTGGGTACAGGGCGACCATCTGACCCTGAAGCGGTTTGACGGTTACTGGGGAACGGCTTCCAAACTGGAGGAGATTAATTACAGGTTTATCGCGGAAAATTCCCAGGCCATGATCGAGCTGGAGACAGGCGGGGTGGACGTGGTTCTTGACGTGCTTCCGCTGGAGGTAAAGAATATTGAAGCCAGTGAAAAAATGGAGATGTATTACGGTAAAAATATCGTCATCGACTTTTTACATATGAACTGCCAGTATGAAGTTTTCCAGGATCCCAAGGTGCGCCAGGCCGTGGCCTATGCCATGGACTTTGAGGATATTATTAACGGAAACTATCAGGGCTGGGGCGAGACACCCTATTCCTTTATCACCCCCAGTGTGGCGGGATACAGCAGCCAGTTCGAGGGCGAACACTTCCCCTACGGCCAGAAAGCAAATGTGGAAAAGGCAAAGGAATTATTGGCAGAAGCCGGATATCCGGATGGGTTTGATATTGAAATCATCATTGATGATGACAGCAACCGCATTGCAGTGGCTGAAATCTTAAGAAATAACCTGGAGGCAGTGGGCATACGCGCCAAGATTTCTTCCTCTGATTATGCAACATTCTCCGAAAAAATCTATTCAGGTGAGGCGAAGTTATATTTAAACGGTGTGAACGCCAACAGTATGGAACCTGACAGCGCATTATACCAGAGATGGCACAGCAGCAATATTAAGGATTCAGGCGGTTCCAACTATACAAGGTTCAGCAACGAAGATTTTGACAGGTATCTGGATGAGGCCCGGGGAATTCCGAAGCTGGAAGACCGGTATGACAATTACGCCAAGGCCCAGGCAATTCTGATGGAGAATGTTCCTTCCATCGGATACTTTGTAAGGCAGGCGGCGGCCGCCAAGTCTCCCAGCCTGAAGGGGCTGCGCTCCTATGCAGGTGAGACATGGCTTGCGGACTGCTACTTTGAATAATCATAAATTAAAATTGGAGGTAAGAAAATGAAGAAGAGTGGAAATGTTTTGATCTGTGCAAAAAATGTGATTGCAGGCAAGGAGATGGAACTGAAAGAAAACTGGGCGGTTCTGGTTGAGGACGGCGTGATCGCCAAAATGGGCCCTGCCGGTGAGCTGAAGCAGCAGGTACCGGAAGATATGATCGTTACATATGACCAGGAGACACTGGTGCCGGGGTTTTTTGACTGCCATGACCACATCAGCTGGGATACCAATATGGAAGACTATCTGAACCAGCTGGTGAATCTGGACGCGGTAGAATGTGCGGCCCGCTCTACCAATTATATGAAAAAGGACTTAAATTCCGGCGTGACCACGGGCCGGTGTATCTGTGATGGTTTCCTTATTGACGTAACCAATAAGAGACTTGTTCAGGAGGGTGTTTTAGAAGGACCGGATATTCTGGCAGGGGGGATCGGTATCCGTTCCACAACCGGTCATGGACGTATCGGCAAACCCTTTAACGGTGTCCAGGAGGTCCGCCAGGCAGTCAGGGATAACCTGGTGCTTGGAACAGATGTGGTCAAGCTATTCACCACGGGCGGGTCACTGAGGACCGACACATGGACAAGGCTTCCAAGCTACTACACAAAGGATGAGATTTTTGCGGCCATTGATGAGGCGCACCGTTTCGGAAAGCCCATAACTACTCACTGCCTGGGGGGCCAGGCCATGGACTGGTGTATTGAGGGCGGCATGGACAGCCTGGAGCATGCTTATTTTATCCAGCCATACCAGATCGAAGCTGCTATGAAAGCAGATGTGACTCTGACGCTTACCTCCAACGAATACTGGTTTACCCAGCCGGGACGCCCTGGTGAGATGAATAATAAGTTTTCACAATATCTTCCTGAGGTAAGGGAGTGTATGCGGAGTGTTATTAAGAGCGGCATCAAATACACCTTTGGCACTGACGGGGTACACGGAGGAATCTATGTGGAGGCATGCCTGGCTGTAGAGCAGTACGGAGCGTCCACCAGGGATGCCCTGAAGGCATTGACCATCAACGCGGCACAGGTGTGTGAACTGGAAGATAAAAAGGGCAGCCTGGAAGTGGGAAAACAGGCGGATATGGTGGTCCTGGAGGGAAATCCTCTGGACGATATCCGGTTTGTTAAAAACGTTAAGAATACATATAAAGCAGGAGTTGGCTACCGCTATCCGGAGCTGGATATGACCGTACCGGAACTTGTGGTTTTGGGAGAATGACCGGTATGAAAACATTGTATGTGTCGGATCTGGACGGTACCCTGTTTAATAAGGAAAAAAAGATTTCCCCCTATTCTGCTGACGTGATCAATCAATGCATAAAAAAGGGAATGGATTTTACCATAGCCACGGCCCGGATGCCTTATGGATGTGATTACCGTCTGAAGGACATCCAAATGAAAACACCGGGAATACTGACAAACGGTGTATTTATCTATGAATTTTCAAAGCAGGAATTCTGCTTTACGGAAACCATAGAGACAGCGGCGGCTAAGACAGGGGTCCAGGTGATCCGGGATGCTGGTTTATCCTGTTTTGTGTACCTGTTTAAGGCCGGGACCATAAGCATTTATTATAATGACAAATCTCTGGAGGAGCAGACCCAGTATTACAGTGACCGCGCATTGGCCGCGTGCGGGGAGGTGTGCCTGACAGATGATCTTGATGGTATATGGAGCAAGGGGGAGCCTGTCTATCTTGCCCTGACCGGTACGGAGGAAAAGCTGAAACCGGTATGCGAAAAGCTGGACAGGGTTTCCGGCATCAGCTATGTATGTTATCTGAATATCTACAACGGCCTGTATTGTCTGGAGCTGTTCAGTGAACATGCAAGTAAGCAGAATGCCCTGAAACGGCTGAAAGAAGATGGCGGATATGATGAACTGGTCGTGTTTGGCGATAACCTCAATGACTTATCCATGATTGAGATCGCTGACAGAAGCTATGCTCCTTTCAACGCGCTGGAGGTTGTGAAAGAACGGGTAACAGGTGTTCTGGATGACTGCAGCAGGGACGGGGTGGCGAAATTTTTAGCAAAGGAATGGAATCTGTAAGGAAATCCGATCAAACTCTAAATAAATGCAACTCTTTGGGCAAAACCGTGTCAGTGGACGCGGTTTTGCTTTTTTGTATCTATAAATCCCTTGGAAATCCCTGTGATACATTTGTGACACAATTTTGAGATGGATATGAGAGGAAAATGAATGGGTACTCTTATTCATGTGTAAAAACAATCCCAATCCCCCCTGTTTTAAGGGGAAAACAGGTTGGCATCAAAATTGCTTTTATAAGTAGTAAAGGAAATTATTCCTGATTTAAACAGAAAGGAGAAATGGTATGAAGGATAAACCTGTGATCGGTGTATTGCTTGGTGACTCGGCCGGAGTAGGTCCCGAACTGGTAGCGAAAGTCTTGAAGAATGGGGAATATGAACAGTATTGTTATCCGGTGATCATTGGGGATGTCAGAATTTTCGAGAGGGGGTGCATGATCGCCGAGGCGGAAATTCCTCACTGTGTGATTAAGGATGTGGGGGAAGCTGACTGGACCAGAGGAATCCCGGTGCTGGACCAGGAGGATCAGAACCCGGATCTGATCCCCTTGGGCAAAAGCAGCGAGTATTGCGGAAAGGCGATCATTAATGCCATCACCACAGCAGTGAACCTGTGCAAGGAGAAAAAAATAGAGGGATTTTTCTTTGCTCCCTTTAACAAGACGGCCATGAAGCTGTCCGGCTGTCCCTTTGAAAGTGAAGATTACCTGATGGCCCATCTGTTTGAACTGACAGGCCCCTTTGGGGAGATCAGTGTTCTGGATAATGTGATCGCGGCGCGCACCACCAGCCATGTTCCCATCAAAGATGTCAGTGAGAACCTGACCGAGGAGAGGATCATGAAGGCGATCAAGCATTGTGCCAAGACCCTGAAACAGATGGGAATCCAGGATCCCGCCATTGGCGTGGCCGCCCTGAATCCCCACGGCGGAGAGGAAGGGACCTGCGGAAGGGAGGAGATCGAGGTCATAGAACCAACTATTAAGAAAGCACAGGAACAGGGGATCAAAGCAATGGGGCCCTATCCCGGAGATACGCTGTTTAGGCGGGCCTTTAACGGCGACTTTGACGGAGTTGTGACAATGTACCACGATCAGGGGCAGATTGCCCTTAAAACAGCAGGATTCGAGAGAGGGGTTACCATTTCAGGCGGTATGCCGGTACCTATTGTAACGTGCTCCCATGGCTCTGCCTATGACATTGCAGGGAAAAATATAGTGGACCCCACCTCTCTGGAAAATGCCATGAAGATGACTTGCAGGATGGCCATGGCCATGCGCGGATAACCCTGGCATGGAGGTATGAGCTGATGAAAAAGGTGACATTGATACACACGGTAAAAAGCGTTTTAAATATGTTTGAGGACATGGCGGCAGCGGTTTGCGGCAGCGATATCAGCTTTGACAATATTTACGACAGCTTTCTGGCGGATGATCCTGATGAGCTGGGATATGTCAGTCCTGCCTGCAAGCGAAAGCTGTATCAGGATATAGGCTCAGCCATGGACAACCGGCCGGATGTTGTGGTCGTAACCTGTTCCGCCATGACGGAGACGGTGAGGCAGATACGTCCCTTTATGGATATTCCCCTTATTGCTATTGACGAAAATATGATACATGAAGCAGTCAGACAGGGCAGCCGGATTCGCGTCCTGGCAACCGCGGTCAGTTCCGCGGCAACCACGGAAAAAACGCTTCTGGAGGAGGCCGGGCGTGTTGGGAAAAAGATTCAAGTGGTGTCCACCGACAATCAGAAAGCCTTTGATGCCCTTCAAAGCGGGGACAAAGCACTGCATGACGCCCTGGTGCTGGAACAGGCGGAACAGGTAAAAGGATTCGATCTAGTGGTGCTTGCCCAGGCGTCCATGGCCCATTTGGAGGAAGAGATCGCAGATATGGTCAAGGTGCCGGTGCTTTCAAGCCCAAGCCTGTGCATGCAGGAGCTGAAGACGGTTTTGGACAATGTGAAAAAAACAAAGGTACATACCTTGGACCATGCGGCGTTTTTTGCAGAGGATGTTCCATGGTTTGTAGAATTTTTTGAAAATGTATTTGGAATGGCAGTGGCAGACACTGATCCAGGAGAGGGAGATAACCCCAGGCAGGTCTGGATGGACGGAGGGATCCAGATCATCAGGAAGGACCGCATACAGCCGGATCAGATGATCCGGGATATAAGCCAGTCAGGCCATGACATCCTTCTGGCACATATAGCACTGTCAGTTCCCGATATGGACCAGGTGCTGGCAAAAGCCTATTCCTATGATGAGATCAGGGAAATGCCTCAGGGCAGAAATTGGATTCGGCTTCCCGATGGAATATGTATCGAAATTTTAGATTAGCAGAAGAGGAGAATAAGAAAATGAAAACAAAATTGATCGTTATGCTGACACACCATGATAAAACTGTAACCAATGCACTGGAGACTTTTAACCAGGTAAAGGACCTGGAAGTGGACTGCTGGGGATTTAAGGATGTGGGGATTCCCAGAAATGAGATGGAGGATCTGTTAAAGGCGCTGAAGGACGCCAAAAAGGAGACTTTTTTGGAGGTGGTTACATACAGCGAGAGCCAGTGTATGGCAGGAGCTAAATTGGCGGTTGAGATGGGATTTGACTATCTCATGGGGACGATTTTTTATCCTTCCGTGTGGGAATATCTCAAAGATAAGAACATCAAATACTTCCCCTTTGTTGGCAAAGTATCAGGCAGCCCCAGCATTCTGGAAGGCACTGCAGAGGAAATCGTACAGCAGGGAAAAGAACTGGCGGACATGGGCGTAAGCGGATTTGATATTCTGGCATACCGCCACACCGGCGATGCTGAGGGGATTGCAAGGGAATTTGTCAAAGAGATGAAGGTTCCGGTTGTTGTGGCCGGCAGCGTGAACAGCAGAGCGCGGATGCGGTTTGTGGAAGACATCGGAGCATGGGGATATACCATGGGCAGCGCGCTGTTTGAAAAGGATTATGTAAAGGATGGGACATTCAGGGATAACCTGAAGGCGGTTATAGACTTGATGAACTCTATTAACTGATTAACGTGTACTCTCAGAGTCTCCCCGGACTCATCTTTGCGGCTGAGTTTCCGCCGGCCGAACACAAATTTATTCAACGTACACACTGCGTGCGCCTCATAAATCGGTCAGCTGACAAAAATCATCTCGCTAATTTAAGTACCAGGAGACTATGAGAGTTCATTAAAAATAAGAGGAGGATTTGAAAATGAATCAGAATATCAAGGTTGAATTAAAGGTTGAGGTAGCCAAGCTTTGCCATCTGTTTTGGGAAAAGCATTTAACCACGGGAAATGACGGCGGCGACATCAGCCTGAGGGATCCCGAGACAGGCTATATCTATATCTGCCCCAGAGCCAATGAGCGCCACGTGGTGCCTAACTGGGGCATGGTATCACCACAGGATATCGTGGTTGTGGACATAGAGGGAAATGTTCTGGAGGACACCTGGATGCTGCCCACAGTGGAAGCCTCCATGCACTATAAGATCTACAAGGCAAGACCTGAGATCAATGCCATTGTCCACTCACACGCAGTGTTTTCCAGTGTGTTTGCCGCAGTGGGTGAGAATATTCCCCCCTGTCTGATCGAGGCGGCGTTTATCGGCGGAGAGGTGGTCTGCGCAGAATATGGCAAGGTTGGCTCCCAGCTCCTGGCAGACAACATTGTCAGGGCATTGGGAGATAAGAAAAAGGCAGCCCTTCTCCGCAATCATGGAGCTGTTGCCATTGGAAAAACCATGAGGGAGGCTTTTACGGTCAGCGATTACATGGAAAAGATCGCAAAGGTTGCCATGTATGCAAAGGCAATGGGAAGCAGGCCTGTGAGCCTTGATGTTGAGGATATCAAGGACGAGAATCTGATTTAAAATTGCATCGCACGTAAGTGACCAAAAGACGGTCACTAAGTGCTCATAGCGAGGAGGATGTGGATGAAACTGGAAGTTATGAAGCAGGGGGATGCTAAAACCGCATGGGAAGGCCCGGAATTGTGCCGTTACTACTGGAAAACTGAAAAGATCACCTTTGGAACTTCTACCCTGGAGGTGGGGCAGACCGGGGATGTTGATCCGGGACATCCGGAGTCCCAGGAGGTGTTTTATGTGGTGAGAGGAAAAGTTTCACTTCGTACACCGGATACGGATGAACGCTATATCCTCAATGAGGGAGATGCTGTTTTGATTCCTGAAACGGTCCCCCATGAGTTGACAAATGTAGGCAATACAACCGCTGTGGTAAGCTGGAGCCTGGCGCCCAGCGTAAGAGAACAGCAGTAAGCAAAAGGAGGTATGGCAATGAGGCTTTTGTTGGGATTAGATATAGGCACCACAGCCATGAAAACAGCTCTTTATGATGAAAAAGGAAATCTGCTGGCTCTTTCCACACAGGAATACACCTTGATCACACCTGAAATCAATGTGGTGGAAGAAAAGGAGGAGGTCTACTGGGAGGCATTTTGCAGCGGTCTGTCAGAACTTAAACAGCAGGTTACAATGAGCAGGGATGATGAGATTGCCATGGGCATCTCCGCACAGGGGGAGACTCTCTTTTTCCTGGACGAGAACGGAAAATCCCTGAGAAATGCCATCGTCTGGCTGGATAACCGGGCGGAAGAGGAGGCGGAAAGCCTTCGCAGGCGGTTTGGAAACGAACAGTGCTATCAGGTGACCGGCCAGGTGAGTTTTGAACCCTGCTGGCCGGCAGCTAAGATCTTGTGGGTAAAAAACCATGAGCCGGAGATCTTTGCAAAGACCAGAAAGTTTTTGCTGATCGAGGATTATTTTATCTACCGCCTGACGGGCCGGTTTGCTACCGAGGGTTCCCTGGTGTGTTCTTCTACCTATTGGGATATCATAAACAAAAGGTACTGGCCGGAAATGCTGGATTTTCTCCAGATCAGGGAGGAGCAGCTTCCCGTAGTCTATGAATCCGCAAGAATTGTGGGCACTATCTGCCCGGAGGCAGCTGCTGAACTTGGGCTGGGCGCTAATGTAACCGTATGTACCGGAGCCCTGGACCAGGCAGCGGGGGCCATAGGCGCGGGAAATATAAAAGAGGGCATGTTTTCTGAAAATATCGGCGCAGCTCTGGCTATCTGCGTGCCTGTGTCAAAACCGGTCTTTGACCCCGCGGGCAGAATGCCCCTTCATTATTTTCCGCTTCCGGATACCTATATGATCCACACCTTTACCAATGGCGGGATGACTCTCAGATGGTTCAGGGACAAGTTCTGCCAGATTGAAAAAATGGCCCAGGAACTGGGAGCCGGGGACGCCTATGACCTGATCAGCAAAGAAGTATCAGAAGTGCCTGCAGGCAGTGACGGGCTGATGATGCTTCCTCATCTGGCAGGATCCCTGGCGCCTGATGTGAACGCAAAAGCCAAGGGAGTCTGGTTCGGATTTACGCTGCAGCACGGAAGGGCCCACTTTATGAGAGCCATCATGGAATCCCTGGGATATATTTTAAAACGCAACATTGAAGCATTGGGGAACATGGGCATAGAAGTAAAAGCGATCCGTTCCCTGGGCGGAGGTGCCAAGAGCCGGGTATGGAACCAGATCAAGGCGGATATCAACCAGATCACCCTGGAGACTGTTAACACAAAGGAAGCAGGCACATTGGGAGCAGCAATCCTGGCGGGCACAGCGGTTGGATTTTTTAAAGATGTGGACAGCGCAGTAAGTTCCATGGTAAGCATGAAAGAGAGGACCACTCCTGATAAGGAAAAACAAGAGATATACAAAAACGGTTACAGGATGTATAAAAAGCTGACAGCAGATTTAAAAGAGTGCTTTGATGAGACAAAGTAACAGGAGCAGGCAATTGATCCAATCTGCGGAGATCATGGATACACTGGTTGCGGCTATGAGTACGGTGTGGCAATGACCGAGAACCAGGGGGATGCGGACTGTGTGGCGGTGGAAAAGGCTTTAGCTGCGAGGCGGAGCGCACGTTCAGGCCGGAAGACATTGCAGGGGCGTTTGAACGGGCCAAGGCATCAAAAAAGACGCTGAATAAAAGGACCTATACTTCTGTTGCTCAATGCATCACAGGACAGGAAAATGGACATCATAGGCTTAAACATGTGAATAGCTGAAAGAGAGGTACACTGTGGATCATAACAAAAGGGAATATTCCCTGTTAAACCAGAATGGATTGACCAATAGTGCGTCCCATTACTCATTTACAGATATGAATGGGGAACAGGAAGGAATATTTTATTCAATCAACCAAATGAATGGAGTGGACAGTCAAGGGATCTTCCATTGGCGGCATCTGAATATTTCCCCCATATACTCCTGACAACCAGGGCTGGGAGATGAATGATGGCGAACGCATTTTAGGGGCCGGGAAACCGGCCCCTTTTTCCAGGAGAGAATATTTGAGAAAATACTTGGGCAGATATTTGATGATATTTGATACAAATGAGGATAAAAATGAGGACAAAAATTTCATTGTGGGTAAATTGTGGGTACGGCTTGCATTTTCCCTCTTAATATGCTAAACTATCCCCTGCAATAAGGTCGCAGATTCCCGGCGCCTATCAGCATTTCAGGGACGATCTGCAATCACAGACCGGTGTGTTCGAGACCTTCCACACCTAAAACAAAACTAAAGGAGACAACAGAATATGAGAGAAAACAACACCAAGCTGTACATGCTGGTCCAGGGGGCCATGATTGCAGCCATCTATGTGGTGCTCACTATGGTGTTCGCGCCCATCAGCTTTGGCCCGGTCCAGTTCAGGATCGCGGAGGCATTGTGCATACTGCCGTTCTTTACGCCGGCTGCCGTGCCGGGACTGTTTGTGGGGTGCCTGCTTTCCAACCTGCTCTGCGGCGCCATGCCGCTGGACGTGGTATTCGGAAGCCTGGCCACACTCATTGGAGCAGCAGGATCATGGTATGTGAGGAGGCACAGGTGGTTTGTGTGTATTCCGCCTATTTTGGCCAATACCATTATCATTCCATGGGTTCTCAGGTATGCCTATGGTTCAGAGGACCTGATCCTTGTGGCCATGGGAACGGTTGGGATCGGCGAGATCCTTGCAATCGGAGTCCTTGGCAATGCCCTGCTCATCACCCTGGTCAGGTATAAAGACCTGGTTTTTAGACATAGGACAGCATAAATGCTGCCTGCGCACCATATATTTTAATAAAGTCCATAATGGAGAATTGCCGTGGAACCGGTAATTCTCCATTTTTCTTATAGCATTTCAGCTTTTTTTTGATATAATAAGGAAGAGATATTTTTGTGCAGACAGCGCTTAAGACAGCCGGGAAGGCACAGGGAAGGACAATTTATTATGTATCAGATAGATTTTAGCAAACCAGAACATGTTCATTTTATAGGAATCGGAGGCATCAGCATGAGCGGCCTGGCCGAGATCCTTCTGGAAGAAGGGTTTACGGTCACTGGCTCTGATTCCCATGAGACAGAGCTTACAGACCGCCTTACGGATAGAGGGGCAAGGGTGTATTACGGCCAGAGGGCTGCCAATATTGAGAAGGAGCCGGGGATTGATGTGGTGGTGTATACGGCGGCCATCCATGAGGATAATCCTGAGTTCATGGCGGTAAAGGAAAAGGGGATTCCCATGCTTTCCAGGGCTGAACTCCTGGGGGAGATGATGCGCAACTATAAGCAGGCGGTGGCTGTGTCCGGAACCCATGGAAAGACCACCACCACATCCATGATCACGGATATACTGCTGGCAGGCGACATGGATCCCACCATTTCCGTGGGTGGTATCCTTCAGGATATCGGAGGCAATATCCGGGTGGGCGGGCCGGAGCTTTTTGTGACAGAGGCGTGTGAGTATACCAACAGTTTCCTGTCCTTTTTCCCAACCATGGAGGTCATACTGAATATTGAGGAAGACCACCTGGACTTCTTTAAGGATATCCAGGACATACGCCATTCCTTCCGGCTCTTTGCTGAGAAGCTGCCGGCTGCCGGACTTCTGGTGGTGAACAGCGGTATTGAGGCGGTGGATGAGATAACAAAGGGCTTAAAGTGCCGGGTGGTGACTTTTGGAAAGGACGCTGCCAGCACCTATACGGCACAGAATATATCCTATGACGAATACGCAAGGCCATCCTATGACCTGGTGGTGCAGGGAGAGATCGTTAATCGCATTACACTGGGAGTGACCGGTGAACACAATGTATATAATTCCCTTGCAGCCATTGCCGTTGCCATGGAACTGGGAGTGGGATTTGATGCGGTTATGTCCGGCCTTAAAAAGTTTACGGGCACGGACAGAAGGTTTGAGAAAAAAGGTGAGGTGGGCGGAGTCACCATCATTGATGACTATGCACATCATCCTCAGGAGATCAGGGCCACGCTGTCGGCTGCGAAGAATTATCCCCACAAAAGGCTGTGGTGTGTGTTCCAGCCCCACACCTATACCAGGACAAAGGCATTTTTAGACCAGTTTGCAGATACCCTTTCCTCAGCGGATGTGGTGATCCTGGCGGATATCTATGCTGCCAGGGAGACGGATACTCTGGGAGTGAGCTCCAGGGATATCGCGGACCGGATCAAAAAGCTGGGCACAGAGGTCCATTATATCCCGTCTTTTGATGAGATAGAAACATTTATTTTGGAAAATTGTATGAACGGTGATTTGTTGATAACTATGGGAGCCGGAGACATTGTAAAAGTAGGGGAAAAGCTGTTAGGGCAGTAGTTATCCACATTATCCACATAGTTTTCAACATTTTATGTAAAGAAGCTATGTGGATTCTTTGATTAACATAAAAAAATGTCAATCAATTCCGAATTTCCAGGATTTATACGGAAAAAAGGGGATTTGGACATGCCTGAGAACAATTATGTCCACTATCTATCCACATTATCCACAATGTCCACAAGTCGGATTGTGTAAAAATGCGCCTATTTTCTTTTGTAAGTGGATGTGTTATTATATGAATATGCCGCCTGATTGGCATTGTCACTGTATTTGACAGGCTTTTTTCCATGGAGCCCGGTATCGGCGGGCAGGGGGAATGAGCCGGACAGCAGTAAGGAGTGGTGAACATGGGTGGGAATTTGAAGGACAGATGGAGCGTGCCGTCCACGGCGGTGGCTCATGAGTTTATTGATGAATATATGGCGGCTGCCAACGGGGAATATGTGAAGGTATATCTCTATGTGCTGCGCCATCAGGATGAAGAGATTACCATAGAACAGATAGCTGACGCCCTTAACCATACGGAATCGGATGTGCGGAGGGCGCTTTCATACTGGGAAAAGCAGGGCGTGATCACGGCTGCCATGGAAGGGCGGCAGGGGGATTGCCCGGAGTGCCGGGAAGTGCCCCGCTCCAGCGGACAGACTGCCGGTGACCGCGGTTTAAAGGATGGATCTTTAAGGGAAGCTCCTTTAAGGAACCAGGGGGCAAGGGAATATGCTGTAAGGGAACAGGGGATCTATGATCCTGTGGGCCGTGAGCAACATGGCCGGGGACAGGGCTGCACTGAACAGAATCCCCCGGGACAAAACAGCATGGCACAGAGCAGCATAGTACAGAGCAGCATGGCACAGAGCAGCATGGCACAGAGCAGCGCGGCACAGAGCGGTATGAAACAGAACTCCGTGGGACAGAATGACGCGGGACAAAACTCCACTGGACAGAATCCCATGGGGCAGAATCCCACAGGGCAGAACCTTATGGGACGGAATGCCATGGCGCAGAACCCTGCGGGACAGGCATCAGGCGAACCTACAATTGAGGTCCGGGAAGCCGGGGACACGCCTGTGTATTCAGCGGAACAGGTAAACCGCCTTTCCCAGGACGAGGAATTTTCCCAGCTTCTCTACATTGCCCAGAAGTATATGAATAAGGTCTTTACACCAAGGGACTGCCAAGTGTTCGCTTACCTGTATGAGGATCTGGGGATGGGAAGCGAATTGCTGGAGTACCTGGTGGAATACTGTGTACAGAATGGCCATACCTCAGTGCGTTACATTGAGGCAGTGGCCAGGAACTGGCATGAAAAGGGGATCCGCACGGCCCAGGAGGCCAAGGATTATTCATCCGCCTATAATAAGGATTCCTTTGCCGTGATGAAGGCATTTGGAATCAACAGCAGAAAGCCGGCCGCGCCGGAGCAGAAACTAATGGATAAATGGTTCAGGGATTACGGCTTTACCAGGGAGGTCGTGCTGGAGGCCTGTGACAGGACCATCACGGCGATCCACAACCCCAGCTTCCAGTATGCGGATAAGATCCTCACGGACTGGAAGAAGTCCGGAGTCCGCGTTCTGGGGGATATCAGGGAACTGGACCACAAACGCATGGCGGACAAGGAGCAGAATGCCCAGGCCAGGGACAAGCGCCTCCAGAAATATGACACAGGCGTAAGCACCCAGGGCAGCCGTCCCAGAAAAGGAGCTCCCAACCAGTTCCATAATTTTGAACAGAGGGACACGGACTACGATGCCCTGATGTTAAAGCAGGTAAAGGAATGGGTAGGCCAGCAGCAATAGTAAGGAGAACAGACAATGGCACTTAGCAATTCCCAGTATGACGCAATCATGAGGGCATATGGAAGACAGCAGATCGAGAACCACCACCAGCTGGAGGAACGCCGCCGGGAGATTTACAGGAAGCTGCCTGTGATCAGGGAACTGGAGGCGGAGATCGCCGGCCGCTCCGTGGCCTGCGCCAGGAAGCTGCTGGAGGGGGAGACGGGCGTTCTTGACAAGCTGAGGGAGGATCTTCAGGATCTGCGGGAACAGAAAGCTCTGATCATTAAGGCGGCAGGTTATCCGGACAACTATCTGGAGCTACAGTACCGCTGCCCTGACTGCCGGGACACGGGCCTGGTGGACGGAAAGAAATGCCACTGTTTCCTCAAGGCCCAGATGAAGCTGCTCCATGACCAGTCCAATCTGGAGGATGTTCTGGAGCGGGAGAATTTTTCAGCCCTGTCCTTTGCATACTATGATGACAAGGAGATACTTCCTCAGATCGGCATGACCAATGCCGCCTACATGAGACGGGTGGTGAAGGAATGCCGGGATTTTGTAAAGGAGTTTGACAAGCAGCACGAGAACCTTCTGTTTACAGGAAGCACCGGGGTGGGGAAGACATTTCTCACCAACTGTATTGCCAGGGAACTGATGGACACGTACCATTCCGTTGTCTACCTTACCGCCAGTGACCTGTTTGAGGTTTTTTCCAGGAATAAGTTTGACTATGAAAATGCAGAGGATATGAGGGATATGTACCGCTTTATCCTGGACTGTGACCTGCTGATCATCGATGACCTGGGTACGGAGCTGAACAACAGCTTTACCTCGTCCCAGCTGTTCTACTGCATCAATGAGCGGATGAACATGAAGCGCTCCACGATTATTTCCACCAATCTGTCTCCGGCCCGTTTAAGGGATTCCTACACGGACAGGGTGACATCCAGGATCATGAGCGGGTACAGGATGATCCCGCTGTACGGTGGGGATATCAGACTGTTAAAAAAATAACCGCAAAACATGGTAATTCCTAAGGGATATGCCCTTGACGAACCATGGAGAATGATGGTATAAAAGTATATGCCGGTCCGGCAAAGAGGCCGCCGGCTAAAACAGGAGGATTAAAACCATGTTATATGAGGAAAAGATCATTGAGACTATCCCGGTAGGACCGCTGGGTCTGATTCCGCTGAAAAGCTGTACGGAACTGGGAGACAAGGTAAATGCTTATCTGGTAGACTGGAGACGGGAGCGGGAGAGCGAGCACAAATCTACGATTGCATTTTCAGGATATCAAAGGGATTCCTATATTATAAATGCGATTACGCCCAGGTTTGGCTCTGGCGAAGGTAAGGGGCTTGTACTTGAGTCCATCCGTGGGGATGACCTGTATATCATGGTTGACATATGTAATTACAGTCTCACCTATTCCCTTTTTGGAATGACCAACCATATGTCTCCCGATGACCATTTTCAGGATTTAAAGCGTGTGATCGCGGCCGCTGCGGGCAAGGCCCACAGGATCAATGTGATCATGCCTTTCTTATATGAGAGCAGACAGCACAAGCGCTCCGGCAGGGAGTCCCTGGACTGTGCCCTGGCCCTTAAGGAACTGGTAAACATGGGAGTGGAGAACATCATTACCTTTGACGCCCATGACCCACGTGTCCAGAACGCCATTCCTCTCAGGGGATTTGAGACGGTTCAGCCGATTTATCAGTTCTTAAAATACCTTCTGAAAAATGAGACCGATCTTCAAATCGACAGCGACCATATGATGGTCATCAGCCCGGATGAGGGCGGTACGGGCCGTGCCGTGTACTTTGCCAACATGCTGGGACTGGATATGGGTATGTTCTATAAGCGCCGTGACTACACAAGAATCGTCAATGGCCGTAATCCAATCGTGGCCCATGAGTTCCTGGGAGCCAGCGTGGAGAACAAGGATGTGCTGATCATTGACGATATGATCTCATCAGGGGAAAGCGTGCTGGATGTTGCAAAGGAACTGAAGCGCAGAAAAGCCAGAAAGGTATTTGTATGCGCTACCTTTGGTCTATTTACCGGCGGGCTTACCAAGTTTGACGAGTACTATGAAAAGGGTATCATAGACAGGATCCTGACCACCAACCTGGTTTACCAGACTCCTGACCTGCTTGAAAGACCGTATTACATTGACGTTGATATGAGCAAGTACATTGCCCTTATCATTGACAACCTGAATCATGATGCTTCATTAAGCGATCTGCTCACACCTACCAAGAGGATCAACAAGCTGCTGGCACAGTACCGCAGTTAGGTCTTTAGCGTAGGTACGGTGGACGACACAGCACAGTATGTGTCTGAACCCTGCTGTTCGCAAATGATCCAAAGGCCGTTTTCCGGTAATGAGGGCTGTAAGGTCCCGGGAAGCGGTCTTTCTTTTTCGGGAGCGTACATTGTGTTCGATCGAAGTTTCCCCGGCACCCATCTTTGCGGCTGATTTCCCGCCGGCCGCACACAAATTGATTTAACGTACACACCGTGTACGCCTCACAAATTTATGTACAACCGACAAAAACCCATCTCTCAAATCTGAGTGCCAGGAGATTTTTGGCGAACACCATTATCAAGGGGAGGATATCTTTTATGGAAGACAGGCAGTTTCGCAACCGGATCTACTGGATCACATTTCTGTTCAGTATCCTTGTCATATGGGTGCATTCGTTTAATGCAGAGTTATACCTGGGAGCCACAGAGGCCGCTGCCCGTGCGGGCCGTCTGGAACGTATTCTGGGCGAAGACCTGGGACAGATCGCAGTGCCCGGCTTTTTCATGGTGTCTTCCTATCTGTTCTACCGCAATTTTCAGTGGTCCCTTCTGGCCGCCAAATGGAGATCCCGCATTCAAAGCATCCTAATTCCCTATCTGCTTTGGAATTTTTTGTATTATGCAGGGTATGTGGCAGTCACCCATATACCGGCAATACACGGCCTCATAGGAAAACCTCCCATTCCCTTTAACCTGCCCAACCTTCTGGATGCCCTTATAAACTACGCTTATAATCCCGTATTCTGGTACTTGTACCAGCTCCTTATCCTCATTGCCCTGGCCCCTGTTATCTATCCTGTTTTCAGACGGACTCTGACCGGGGGAGCGGCCCTGCTCCTGATCGCCTTTGCCCTGTGGAAAGGCTGGGATTTTCCGCACCTGAACATGGATGCCCTGTTCTATTTCTGCATTGCCGCCTATATAAGCCTTCACCGCACTGCATGGGGGGCAGGGGCTGAAGCACGCCCGGCACACGCCGGAAAGCTGTTTGCCCTCCTGGGTTCTGCCCTGCTTTTGCTCATTTTTTTGTCCCTTCCGGGAAGCCTTCTGCATGGCAGGGCTCTTGCGATCGTCCTGTACCGGGTATGGGGCGTTGCCGCTGTCTGGTCCGTCCTGGCGGTTCTCCCCCTTCCCCTGGCCGGGGAGTGGATGAAGCATAATTTTTTCCTCTATGCCATCCACTTTGCCTGGGTCCGCCTTTTTAACAAGGCAGGAGCCCTGATCCTGCCTTCTCACCCGGCCTCCGCGCTGGCTGCCTACTTTTTCATGCCCCTTATGATGGTAGCCATCAATACCCTGCTGGTAAAAGTCCTGACCCGCTTTTCACCCGGACTATACCGCATTCTTTCCGGCAACCGCTAAGGCGAGAGCCAAAAGGGACAGGCGGATGCAGACAGGCAGAGGAACCCTGCTGCCTTCCTGCCGCCAAACCTTCCTGTTGCCAAACCTTCCTTTCTATGCTATCCTAAAACTACTTCCGCAGGCATCTACCTGCGACAGCTTTGGTCTGCGCCGCGGCGCGGTCTGTTGGGTGCATGCACAGGCACCTGTGAAGGGGCGGTTCGCCCGGTACTCACAAGGAAAGAACAGCGTGGAAAGGGGGAATCCCGGGAAAATAGTGGTTGACATTTTCATTGAATTATACTATGATTGTAACTGTTAGAGAACATTTGTTCGCATTGGAGGATATGATGGCCAGAGAAGAGAAAAGTAATATAATCAACAGAGATATGAATAAAGAAGAGAAGTTAAAGGCCCTTGATGCGGCCCTGACACAGATAGAGAAAGCATATGGCAAGGGATCCGTGATGAAGCTGGGGGATTCCAGGGCTAATATGAATATCGAGACAGTTCCCACCGGCTCCATCAGCCTGGACATTGCCCTGGGCTTGGGCGGTGTTCCCAAGGGAAGGATCATAGAGGTTTACGGACCGGAGTCCTCCGGTAAGACCACGGTTGCGCTGCACATGGTGGCGGAGGTTCAGAAGAGGGGAGGTATTGCCGGCTTTATCGATGCGGAGCATGCCCTGGATCCCGTGTACGCAAGGAATATCGGCGTGGATATTGATAACCTGTACATATCCCAGCCTGATAACGGAGAGCAGGCCCTGGAGATCACTGAGACCATGGTGCGTTCCGGCGCCGTTGATATTGTGATCGTGGACTCCGTGGCTGCCCTGGTTCCCAAGGCGGAGATCGATGGAGAGATGGGTGATTCCCATGTTGGCCTCCAGGCAAGACTGATGTCCCAGGCCCTCCGTAAGCTGACTGCTGTTATCAGCAAGTCCAACTGTATTGTTATTTTCATCAACCAGCTCCGTGAGAAGGTAGGGGTTATGTTTGGCAACCCGGAGACCACCACTGGCGGACGTGCCCTGAAGTTTTACTCATCCGTGCGTCTGGATGTGCGCAGGATCGAAACCTTAAAGCAGGGCGGGGAAGTGACCGGCAACCGTGTCCGGGTAAAGGTGGTTAAGAATAAGATCGCGCCTCCGTTTAAGGAAGCTGAATTTGATATCATGTTTGGCAAGGGCATTTCCAAGGAAGGAGATATCCTGGACCTGGCAGTTAAGGAGAATATCATAGAGAAGAGCGGTGCCTGGTTTGCCTACGGCGGTGCCAAGATTGGACAGGGCCGTGAGAACTCCAAGCAGTACCTGGCGGATAACCCGGCCATGATGGCTGAGGTGGAGGCAAAGGTAAGGGCCAGATATGAGCTGCCGGGAGCCGAAGAAGCCATGGAGGCGGCTGAGAATGCAGCTGCCAAGACCTTGAAGACCAAGGCACCGGAGGGAGCTAAGACCGAAGATGCTCCCGGGCTGGTATGATGGTCACATCCATCACCCCTGTAGATAAGAAAAAGAGCAAAGTCTTCCTTGAGGAAGGCTTTGCCTTTGTTTTATACAGAGGTGAGGTGGAACGGTTTGGCATAGAAGAGGGAAAGGAACTGGAGGAAGCGGTTTACCGCAGGATCCTGGATGAGGTATTATTAGGGCGGGCTAAGGAGCGCGCCCTATATCTGCTTAAATCCTCAGGCAAGACAGAATCCTGGATGAAAAAAAAGCTTTCCGATTGCGGATACCCCGAAGATGCGGTGGATTATGCCATGAATTTCCTGAAGGAGTATGGTTTTATTAATGACAGGGACTATGCAGACAGCTATATCCGATCCTATGGTGAGAAGAAGAGCCGCAGGCAGCTGGTCTATGATCTGCAGCAAAAAGGAGTGTGCCAGGAGTATATTGAGGAGGCTTTTTCACAATCCAAAGTGGATGATGAGGAAAGCGCCAGACAGCTTTTGTGCAAGCGTTTGAGGGGGAAAAGAGAGATTTCATATGAGGAAAAGGGCCGATTATCTGCCTATTTAGGCAGAAAAGGGTATTCTTATGAGATAATCAACCGAGTTATGCGGGAATTAACGGACCATATGGACCAGAATTGGCAGGACTGAAAATTTGTCTATATTGACTGTATTAACGGGAAAATAGAGGGAAGATACTTGACATAATTCTGAAAAAAGTATAAAATTAATACGTTGTAGTTAGTACAATGAAAATTAAATAAGGAGGTGCTCCTGTGTCAGAGATAATGGTCCCTATGATGATTATCGCTATGATAATTGTGGCTATTATTACTTGGTTTGCAGCACGTAACTATGAGCGTAAGCAGTACGACAGCAAAGTAGGAAGTGCAGAAGAGAAATCAAGGGAAATAATAGATGAAGCATTAAAAACCGCAGAGACAAAGAAGCGAGAAGCTCTCCTGGAAGCCAAGGAAGAATCTTTAAAGACGAAAAATGAATTAGAGAAGGAAACCAAGGAAAGAAGAGCGGAACTTCAACGTTATGAAAAACGTGTATTAAGCAAAGAAGAAAACGTTGAGAAAAAGGCAGATGCCCTGGAAAAGAAGGAGGCTGACCTGGTCAGAAGGGAAAATGTTCTCAGTAAGCGCACAGCTGAAGTGGAAGCCCAGTATGAGCAGGGGATACAGGAACTGGAACGGATATCCGGTCTAACCTCCGAACAAGCAAAAGAATATCTTTTAAAATCTGTTGAAGAAGATGTAAAACATGACACTGCTAAATTAATTAAGGAACTTGAAAACAAGGCAAGAGAAGAAGCTGACAAGAAGGCCAGGGATCTGGTGGTGACAGCCATACAGCGCTGTGCCGCGGATCATGTGGCCGAGACAACAGTTTCTGTTGTACAGCTTCCCAATGACGAGATGAAAGGACGCATCATCGGACGTGAGGGCCGCAATATCCGTACTTTGGAGACCCTGACTGGTGTGGAATTGATTATCGACGATACCCCGGAGGCAGTTGTGTTATCCGGATTTGATCCAATACGTAGAGAAGTTGCAAGAATTGCATTGGAGCGTTTGATTGTGGACGGACGTATTCATCCGGCCAGAATTGAGGAAATGGTAGAGAAGGCACAGAAAGAAGTGGAGAACAACATGAGGGAAGAAGGCGAAGCCGCCTGTCTTGAGGTTGGTATCCATGGAATTCACCCCGAACTGGTTAAGTTACTTGGTAAGATGAAGTTCAGGACAAGCTATGGACAGAATGCCCTTAAGCATTCCATTGAAGTGTCCCAGCTGTCAGGACTTCTGGCATCGGAACTTGGAGTGGATGTACGTTTAGCAAAACGTGCCGGTTTATTACATGACATCGGTAAATCCGTTGACCATGATATGGAAGGTACACATGTACAGCTGGGAGCAGATCTTTGTAAGAAGTACAAAGAGTCCGCAACCGTGCTGAACGCAGTGGAATCCCATCATGGCGATGTTGAACCCACCAACCTCATCTCCTGCATTGTTCAGGCAGCTGATACCATATCTGCTGCTAGACCTGGTGCAAGACGTGAGACATTGGAGACATATACAAACAGATTAAAACAATTAGAAGATATCACCAACTCCTTTAAGGGAGTGGACAAGTCTTTTGCTATTCAGGCAGGCCGTGAGGTTCGTATCATGGTTGTTCCGGAGCAGATCAGCGATGACGATATGATATTGCTGGCAAGAGATGTTTCGAAGCGAATTGAGGACGAGCTTGAGTATCCGGGACAGATTAAAGTCAATGTAATACGTGAGAGCCGGGTTACCGACTACGCGAAGTAGTGAATTAGAAAACAAAGATAATGCCCTAAAACCGTAAGAATATAAGATTCTGAGGTTTTAGGGCATTTTTTATATGGGTATTATACCGCCGCGCTTTAGGAGACCGGTTCCCCTCCCTGGGGATTTCCGATCACAAGGGTTCCGTTTGCGATCTCCTCCAGCCGTTTCCTGTCCACGATCACATAACAGTTTCTGGCTTTTTCCAGGACGCCCATGGCGCAGAAGCATTTTAACATCCGCAGCAAGTGGCGGTAGCTGGTGTTAAGGATATCCGCGCAGTTGGTCAGCTGAAATGTAAAGATCTGGTTGACGGAATAGGTAAGGACAAAACGGGAGAGCCGTACCTCCAGCGGTTCCGACAAGGTCTGGGACAGTTCGTTCTCAGAGTTCAGCTTGCAGGTAAGGATCTGGCATATATTCTGCAGGAACAAAAGATCGTTTAACAGAATCTGGCGGTGTTTGGTCAGGTTGATGCCGATACAGGTGCACCGGGTCAGGGCTTTGACGCTGCGGCAGGGCGCCATCTGCCACAGGGAGGCGGCTTCGCCGATAATGGTAAACTGACGGCAGTAGCTGATGCAGGTACTCTTGTCATTGGTGGAGCAGGAGGAGATGATGACCTCTCCGTTTACAAGGAAACACAGGTAGTCGGCGGGATATCCGGCCTGCACAAGATAATCATTTTTATCAAACAGGAGCAGTTCTGAGATGGTAAAAATATCAGCGGACATATAGTTTTCAAGATGGTTGTCCCGGATATAAGAATGCAGTTTTTCTTCATCATACTCCCGTCTCATGTCAGTCCTCCCTCTGCCGCCTGATGGCCTTTCCTCTCCCATTATAGTCAAGGTTTCGGTCTGCCGCAAGAGCGGGAGGCGGTTTTTTGGAAAATTGGCGTAAAATGTAAGTAAACATTATACAAAATGTGACATAGGTCATTTTGCAATGGGAAATCAGTCTGGTATACTTTTTATGATTCATATGCCCTCAGTGCACAACCGTGTGTTCCCCTGTGCGCTGGGAGTGGTAACAGACAAAGAAAACAGCGGTATCATCGAAAGGAGAAACAGGGACATGAAAAAGAAAGTTGTGGTCTGTACATTAGCATTGGGGTTAAGCCTGCTGGCGCTGGCCGGATGCGGCGGTAAAAAAGAGGCATCTGCCGGGGCAAAGGAGTTAAATGTTCAGTTTGTACCCACCAATAATGACGGTTCCATGGAGGCAAAGGCAAAACCCTTTGCAGAATACCTGTCTGAAAAGCTGGGATGTAAAGTAAATGTAACACTGGCCACTGATTATTCCACCATTGTGGAAGCCATGGCTTCAGGAAAGGTGGATATCGGGATCATGCCTCCGGCCGCCTATGTGCAGGCCAGGGATCAGAAAGCGGCGCAGGCGATCCTGACCTCACAGCTGGGAGCTTACAGCCATGAGACAGGCCTTCCTGAGGAGGGAAAGCTCAGCGGAACCTTTAAGGGAGAGGTGCTGGTAAAGGCAGACAGTGACCTTCAGACACTGGAGGATTTAAAGGGCAAAAGAATCGCCACATTAAGCCCCAATTCGGCCAGCGGTTATATTTATCCGGTTGCGGAGATGAAGGATCTGGGAATTGACCCAACCAAGGACTGCACCCTCACCACGGTCAATGATATCCCAAGTGAGATGACCGCTGTCTTAAGCGGGCAGCAGGATGCGTGCTTTGTCTTTGAGGGCGCCAGGAACGTGTTTGCGTCCAAGTTTTCAGATCATGACCTGCTGAAGGACTTAAGGGTCCTCTACCTCACGGAAGGGGACATTCCCAATGACGCCATTGCGGTCCAGACAGATATGGAGCCGGAATTAAAGGAAAAGGTCAAGGAAGTGTTCCTGAACATGAAAGATGATGAAGCAGGCCAGGAGGCCATGTCCTTATGGAACCACAAGGGATATGAGGAAGCAAATGACTCTGTGTATGATACGGTAAAGGACTATACGGCAAAAGCAGCTGAGTAAGGTTGGATGGAAAGGGACGCGTTATGATTATATTTGAACATGTTTCCAAAATATACAGCAACGGCGTAAAGGGGCTGGACCAGGTGGACCTGTCCATTGGAGATGGCGAGCTGGTGGCGGTGATCGGCCTCAGCGGCGCTGGGAAAAGTACATTCCTGCGTTCCATCAACCGTCTGCATGATATTACGGAAGGGGATATACGTATCAACGATGTCTCGGTAACCAGGGCAGGGAAAAAACAGCTAAGGGTCATCCGGCGTCATATCGGCATGATCTCCCAGACATTTAATCTGGTAAAGAGGAGCACGGTGCAAAAGAATGTCCTTTCAGGGCGGCTGGGATATTATCCAACCTGGAAGAGCATTCTGGGAATATTTTCCAAAGAAGATTACAGGCTGGCCAGTGAGGCACTGGAAAAGGTGGGGCTTTTAGACAAGCTCCACTCCAGGAGTGATGAGCTTTCCGGCGGGCAGCAGCAGCGTGTATCCATTGCCAGGACCCTGGTGCAGCAGGCGGATATCATCCTTGCGGATGAGCCGGTGGCATCCCTGGATCCGGTGACCACAAGAAAGATCCTGGAAGACCTGAGACAGATCAACCGGAATATGAAAAAGACAGTGATCATCAACATCCATTCCGTGGAGCTGGCAAAGGAGTTTGCAGGCAGGATCCTGGGGTTCCAGGCGGGCAGGGTTATTTTTGACGGGACCCCGGCAGAACTCACTTCAGAAGAATTGAAACGGATTTACGGAAAGGATATTGGAAGTGAAAAGGAAGGGGCTGCCGATGAAGCTTAAAGATACCATCCATTTCAACTGGTATAAGCATCTGTTCATTGTGCTTGTGATCGGCCTGTGTGTTGCGGCAAGCGCTGGGGTCACAGAGGCGGATATCCTGGATGTGTTCGGAAACCTGGAGCAGATGTCCGGCTTCCTGTCCCGCTTTCTGAAACCTGACTTTTCCTATATTCCCAAGCTGATCGGTCCCATGATCTCCACCCTCCAGATGTCGGTGGTGGGAACTGCCCTGGGGGTGGTGTTTGCAGTGCCGGTGGCATTTTTAGGCACCACCGTGGTGACGGGAAACCGTGTGGTTACATCAGCGATCCGGTTTTTCTTGGACATTATACGCACCATACCCAATTTGCTGTTGGCAGCCCTGATGGTTGCTATTGTGGGGATCGGGGAGTTTACAGGCGTTATGACCATTGCCGTGTTTACCTTTGGTCTGGTTTCCCAGCTTGTGTATGAGGCCATAGAAGCCATAGATGAGGGGCCTATTGAGGCTGCCGTGTCAGTGGGGGCCAACAAGGTGCAGGTTGCGTTCTGGTCCGTGGCACCCCAGATCATGAGCCAGGTGGCCGGGTATACCTTCTATGCCCTGGAGGTAAATGTGCGTGCCTCCGCGGTATTGGGTTATGTGGGCGCGGGAGGAATTGGGATCATCCTTAATTCATCCCTGGCCCTGCTCCAGTACGACAGGGTGTCCATCATCATTCTCCTGATCCTTGTGGTGGTGGCGGCCGTGGACGGCCTCAGCGAGGCGATCAGAAGGAGGCTGGCATGATGACGGATAAGAGAACAAGGAAACAATGGGTGATCGCAGCCGTGGTGCTGGCGGTTCTGGTCTACTCCGCTGCAGGGATTGATTATTCAGGCCTGGCGTATTTTTCACCATCCATGGCAGGGGATGTGTTCCGGGGACTGGCAAAGCCGGCCTGGGGATATATCTATGACGGAAGCGGGGAGGATCTGATCAGCCTTCTGCTTCTCACACTGGGGATCGCATGTTTGGGAACAGCCATTGCAACGATCCTGGCCCTTCCCATTACGCTTTTAAGCTCATCCAACCTGTGGCGTTCCTATCCCTGGGTGGCCAAGGCAGGGAAATTTGTCTGTAATGTGCTGCGGGCATTCCCGGAGCTGGTTTATGCCATTATTTTTGTTAAGATGGTAGGACCAGGGCCCTTTGCAGGCGTGCTGGCCATTGGCGTCCATCAGATCGGTATGCTGGGCAAATTGTATACCGAGGAAATGGAGGCCATGGAGGAGAGCCCGGTGGAGGCCATGACGGCCGTTGGCGCCGGGTTCTGGCAGACCATGTTTTTTGCAAGGATCCCACAGCTTATGCCCATATACAGCTCCCTTTCACTGAACCATTTTGAGATCGCGGTGAGAAGCGCCACCACCTTGGGACTGGTAGGAGCGGGCGGTATTGGAGCGCCTCTGGTATTTGCCATCCAGGCCAGAAACTGGGATAAGGTGAGCGTGATCCTGATCGGTGTGATCGTGGCGGTATTTGCCATTGACAGCCTGGCAGGTTACATTCGCAAAAAGCTGAAATAGGGGCTGAGACAGAAAAAGGAAAGGATATAGGAAATGTATATTTTACATCTGTCAGACATTCATTACAGGAGAGAATTTGGAAAAGGGTTCAGGAACGCCAATGGAGATGGATATCAGAACATGCTGTCCGCCATGCAGAACCCCACGGTTTTCCTGGATGAATGCCTGGACCGGGTGGCAGGGGACCGGGAGACGGTAGATCTGGTGGTTGTCACCGGCGATTTGACGGAAGATGGGAACGCAGAGGATTACAGAAGCCTGAAACACCATATCAGGGAGCGGATCGGGGATGTTCCCCTGGTGGTGACATTGGGTAACCATGATAACAAACAAAGCTTCAGGGAAGGGTGGTTAAAGGAGGGGACGGACGGAGAAAGAACTGCAGGTTCCTGTGACAGCCGGCCCTATCACCAGGTGGAGTGGGTGGATGGGACTGCTGTGATCTCCTTTGACACCTCGGCTCAGGGGGTTCCGGACGGAAGGTTGGACGAGGAACGGCTCAACTGGCTCAGGACTGCCTTAAAGGAAGTGGGAAACCACCCGGCCATCCTGGTAACCCACCACCATCTGCTGTGCGAACAGGGGCAGATCCCGCCCCTGCCGGAAAGCGGCAGACTGTTGGAACTGATCGGGGACAGCGGGATCTTCCTGATCCTATGCGGCCATACCCATCACCACTACGCGGGCCTGGCCGCGGGACGTCCCTGCCACATTGCGGACAGCCTGTCCTTTTGCGGGGATAACGTGGGAGGCGGGAAGGTGCGGTTCCAGGAAAAGTACGGTTATAATAGTTACAGGATAGAAGAGGGTATGGTCAGGATGAGCAGAAGCGAGACCTTTGCAAATGGCCGTATACTGGGCACTCTGACGTTTTAAGGAAACTTCAGGGTGCAGTTTTTTTAGGAGGTAATTAAACATGAGATTGGTTTTAGATACCCACACCCACACCATTGCCAGCGCCCACGCCTACTCCACAGTGGCGGAGATGGCCAGGGCGGCGGCGGACAGGAAACTGGAGCTTTTGGCCATCACGGACCACGGCCCGGCCCTGGCGGATTCCAGCCATAAGCTGCATTTTATGAACTATCATGTGCTGCCCGGGGAAATGTACGGTGTCCGTATGCTTTATGGGGTGGAGCTGAACATACTGGACTTTGAGGGAAATGTGGATCTGGATGAGGAGATCCTTAAGCGGCAGGACCTGTGTATTGCCAGCTTCCACACTGCCTGCACAAAAGCCGGGACCATGGAGGAAAACACACAGGCCTATTTAAAGGCCATGGAAAATCCATATGTGGATATCATCGGGCATCCGGAGGACGGATACATCCCGGTGGATTTTGAACGTCTTGTAAAAAAGGCAAAGGAGCAGGGGGTATTGCTGGAAATCAACAACTCCTCTGTAAAGACAGCATTTTACCGCCTGAATACCAGGGAGAATATGAAGACCATGCTTAAGCTGTGCAAACAGTACCAGGTCCCTGTTTCCATGGGTACGGACGCCCACTATGCGGGTGCGGTGGGCCTGTTTGACCAGGCGCCCCAGGTGCTCCGGGAGGTGGATTTCCCGGAGGAACTGGTGGCCAATACTTCAACAGAGAGATTCCTGGACCTTTTGGCCCGGAGAAGAAAGAGGCGCTGCCTGGAAGCCTGAGCCGGACGGGCCGCGCAATATGATACGGGCAGGGACGGGCCGCGCATTATGATACGGGCAGAGACAGGCGCCGCGCATTATGATACGGGCAGGGTGGATGCGGGAACGCCGCATGTGTGGTTCTCACACAGATAGTAAAGAACTCCCTGCCCGGGAATGGGATAAGCGTTTGTAAACGGAGCGATCCGGGACAGGCGATCCTCATTCCCGGGGCACTTAAACAGAATGGAGATAGGCGTTTTTTTCTGCCTCCTCATATAATCAAAAAGTTCATCCGGCGCCTTGTTGTCTGCCGATACACACACCAGCTCCCGGGATATGGAGAGGGCTTTCATAAACGCCATGAGAGAGAAACAGTGGGCCGAGGGATACCCCTTTGCACCGGCTGCAAGAAATGACAGCTGCCGGTCTGCAAACTCCTGCCATCTCGGTTCTGCCGTGAGGGAGGCCAGTGCAAGAAGCACATGGGCGGCGGCTGAATTTCCGGAGGGAACAGCTCCGTCATAGATCTCCTTTGGCCGGTGGATCAGTTCCTGGACATCCCTGCCGTAAAAGTAAAAGCCTCCCTGCCGGCTGTCCCAGAACAGGTCCGCCATCTGCGCCGCCCTTTTAAGGGCCAGTTCCAGGTAATCCACCTCCAGTGTGGCCTCATACAGTGCCAGCAGCCCCAGGCAGTAGTAGGCATAATCGTCAAGATTGCCCGGAAAGGCGCGTTCGCCGTCCCGGTATCTCACAAACATTCTGTGGTTTTCATCCACCAGATGCTGTTCCACAAACATCTGAGCATTTCGGGCCTTTTTCTCATAGGCCTTTTGATCCAGCAGCAGACCGGCTTTTGCATAAGCCGTGATCATCATTGAATTCCAGGAAGTCAAAATCTTATCATCCCTGTGAAGAGCCATCCGTTTGATACGGTGATCATATACCTTTTTGCAGACCGGACCCATGAAAGGGAAGGTATCTTTATAGCCGGGGTTGTGAAGGAGATTGGGAATGTTCTTCCCCTCAAAGTTCCCCTTTTCCGTAATGCCGAACCACTGGCAGAAATCATCATATTCCCGGGGGGTATCCAGAATCTGTCTGATCTCATCTTTTGAAAATACATAAAACTTTCCTTCCACCCCCTCGCTGTCAGCGTCCTGACCACAGTAGAATCCTCCGTCACTGTCACTTAATTCCCGTTCCACGTAGAGCAGGATCCTTTCCGCGATCTGCCTGTAATAGGGATTGTCCGTGAGCCGGTATCCTTCCAGGTAAGCCAGGGCCAGCAGGGCATTGTCATACAGCATTTTTTCAAAATGGGGAACCAGCCAGGCTTCATCCGTGGAATAACGGGAGAAGCCTCCGCCGATCTGATCGTGGATCCCGCCCCGGGCCATGGCTGTCAGCGTTTGTTCCGCCATGTCCATGGCATGATCCTCATCCCGCGCAGCGTAGTACATCATTAGGAACAGAAGGTTATGGGGAGCAGGGAATTTGGGAGCCCGGCCAAAACCGCCGTGTTTTTTGTCAAACATGGCGCTGAGCTCCTTAAATCCTTCATGGGCCAGTTCCCATGATACAGAATCTTCCGTTCTATCCCCGGCCGTTCCCGTGCCATCCATCCCATCTCCGGCCGTTCCCATCCCATCCGCCCCATTCCCTTCCCTGCCGTGGATCAGGGACATGACCTGCCGGCTCATCTGAAGCAGCTGTTCCCGGTCTGTCTCCCAAAGCCCGGACACCTTTTCAAGGAGTTCCGTCAGCCCAGTCATCCCATACCTGGACCTGGGCGGCAGGTAAGTTCCTGCGAAAAACGGTTTTTTATCCGGCGTCATGATGATGGTAAGGGGCCATCCCCCCCGGCCTGTCATGGCCTGGCAGACCGACATATATACCATGTCAATCTCCGGGCGTTCCTCCCGGTCCACTTTCACAGGCACAAAATGGGTATTTAGGATCCGGGCGATTTCTTTGTCTTCAAAGGATTCGTGTGCCATCACATGGCACCAGTGGCATGTGGAGTATCCGATGCTTAAAAACACCGGTTTTCCTTCTGATTGCGCCTTGAGAAACGCCTGGTCGGACCAGGGATACCAGTCCACGGGATTTTCGCTGTGCTGCAGCAGATAAGGGGATTTTTCGCTGTACAGATGATTGGGCATATTGCTTCCTCTCTTTTCCTGATCGTTTGGGAATAGTATCCGCGGTTTTTCGGATCTTAACCGGAAATCAGGAAAGTCTCACCGGCCACCTCCTCTGCCTGACTGATCCCTAATTCAAGAAGTGCATGTTTGGTTGACAGAAAGGCTCTCTCAGACAAAAGCCGGAATGTCCCTGCCAGCAATGCACTGTCTTTTGCAGCACAGCTTTCCTGTATCCTGTGGGAGATCATGTTCCATCCGCTGACCGGCCCGGGACCTGTTACTTCCGGGCGCAGGACATTTCCCTCTGACAAAAACAGTGTGATCTTGCGGTAGATGTCCCGTATGGTCATAAGGGGACAGAAACGGATCACTGCCTGCATCACGGCGTTGAGCACAGCTGTAGTGGACTCCTTTGTATCCGGTACAGAGGCGGCCATAGCAATGCTGTCCACAGCCTCCTGTGAAAAATAGGGAAATGAATGCATGATAACAGGCTCGCAGGTCACTGCCAGCAGTTGAAGGGCTTCCAGAAAACCCCTGAGATGATCTTCCATCATCAGTTCCCTGATCTTATAGAGGAGCTCAGGCCCGCTGGCGGAAATGACCCGCGTGCCGATTCCGTTCAAGGTCTTGACCACTCCCAGCTGGTTCAGCAGATGGATGGTCCTGCGCATGGTGATCTCAGATACATGGTAGATATCTGCCAGCGCTGACCCGCTTGGCAAAAGCGTTCCAACAGGATAAACACCCTGATTGATTTTACATACAATGTTGATCGCCAGGGTATCGCAGTACCGTGTGCGTCCCTTGCGGGGCGCCCAGGAAAAGACCTCCCTCTGACCCGGTGCCGTGATACCGGGGACTTCCAGCAGGTAAGATTCTATGATTCCATAAAAGATGCCGCTTAAATGCTCCAGGCGCTGCCTGATCCGGACAGGGGGAAGCGTTCTGCTGTTCCGGACGCAGTAATCGTATTCCGCTGATACATCCGTCATCAGGTCATCTGCTTTGGAACTTCCCAGCTTGGAGTAAAGGATATCCAGCAGGGCGCTTTCGGCAAATGAGCTGATGTCATAATAGAGACTGAGGACGGTCCGGCTTCCAAGGGCCAGAAAGGAATTTTCAAACTGCTGGTAGAGATATCTGCCGGGGATGCTGAGAGCCTTTCTGTCACCCGGCTGTACGGACAGGTGGCGGCTGTCACCGTGGATCATGCCGTATAAACAGAGGTCCGGCAGGATTAAATTCAGGGTCCGTATCACATCTAAGAGGGAATGGGCACGTTGTTTGAAAACAGGGCTTTCCAGGTAATCCCTGTATGGTTTGTCAAGGATCGCAGTGGATTTTCCGCGGCAAAGCTTAATAAGGCCACCCTGTTCAAGCATCTTAAGGGCCCTTTGGGCAGGACAGTAGGATACCTGATACTGGCTGGCGATTTCCTTGGCAGAGGGAAAGCGGGTTTCATTATCATAAAAGCCCAGCTGTATTTTTCCTGCCAGGCTCCGATAAATGGTCCGTTCCCTGCTGTTGGAATTGGACATGGGACGTCTTCCTTTCATGAGTATTTATAGTTGCTGAAAAAACATGGTAAGAAATCCATGCTTTAGCAGGAGACAGGGAAGATGCCCGGTGTCAATAGGCGGAGCATACAGCCCGTGAATACTCATCCATCATCCAGTGGAGGTACTGCATCCTTGGTTCGGCTGCATCCGTCTGTTCGGTGATGTCGGACAGGGATGCGGAGAACATGGGACGGCTGTTGGCTGTGGCGCCGGTTAACATAATGTTCAGACGGAACCATAAAAGTCTTCCATCCTTTGCTGGCAGAAGGCAGGCTGTGACAAGATGCTTGCTTCCATTGGCCGCGGCCTCTGTCAGCGCAAGCCTTAATTTGTCAAATTCCTTGGTGTGTTGGCTTAAATACTGGCGCAGACCCATAAAATTGGAAAGAAAATCCTCCTTGGTATAGCCGATCTCCTTATAAAAGGACGCGTTTGCCACCAGAATGGTCAGATCTTCATCCAATATGCACTTGATGATACTGCTGTCCGTACCGGCCATTATTTTGTTGGATTTGTTGGTGGGAGCTGCAGCAGACCTGCTGGGATCACTGTTAATCGATGTATTATTCTGAAGTACCATATTTGAATTGTTCTCCTTTGTCGGTGTAAAAATAATGGATAGATCCCTTTAGCAAACAATATGAAAATCTACCTTGATCATATTATATCTAATAAACGGAATAAAAGCAATAGGGTGATTTGCCTCTTTGGTTGCCTGTGCAACGTACTTTTTAATGGTTTTAAATTATAATGGGCAAAACAGGAAATAACAGGAGGTAGATCAATGAATCTGACATTTACAGGGCTTTTATATGGAGCGGCCGCAGCCTGTCTGGCCGTATCCTTCCGTAAGGACCGGGAAAAGACAAATCAGGCAGTAAAAAAGGGGTTTCGCATGTTTCTGGGAGTGCTGCCCCATTTTCTCACCATCCTTTTGATCACAGGCATTCTATTTACAGCCGTGACACCGGGGATGATCCGGGACGTGATCGGAACCGGGTCCGGTTTCAGGGGAATGGTCCTGTCAGCCTTGACCGGAGCAGTTGCCCTGGTACCGGTGCTGGCAGTGTTTCCTATGGTCTCCCGGCTCCTTGAAAGTGGGGCTGGTATTCCCCAGATGGCAGTGTTTATCTCCACGCTCACCACGGTGGGAATTGCCACGCTTCCACTGGAGATACGGTATCTGGGAGTGAAGGCTTCTATTTTGCGCAACCTTTTTTTCTTTGTGTCCGCATTTATCACATCCTGGGCATTGGGGGTGATCCTGGCATGAAGAACAGGAGGATATGGGGGCTGGCAGCGGCCCTGATCGCTGTATTGATTGTGATCCGGCCGGATGGAGCCAAGGATGTGCTTGTGTATACGGGAAAGGGGACGGTTCAGTTTCTGTGGAATCTGATCCCTGTTTTTCTGTGCGTAGGCCTGATGGACGTGTGGGTGGAGAAAGAAAAAATGATGCAGATCATGGGAACGGATTCCGGGCTTAGGGGTATGGCCATCTCACTGCTGATTGGGATTGTAACTGCGGTGCCTATTTACGCACTGCTGCCCATTGCCGGCATGCTCCTGAAAAAGGGGGGCAGGATATCCAATGTACTCATTTTCCTGTGTTCCAGCGCAAGCGTACGGATCCCTCTTTTGCTGTTTGAGATATCTTCCCTGGGAGCTGCGTTTTCCCTTTGCCGCTTTTTAATGAATCTTCTGGCGGTGTTTGCCATAGCGGCCCTGGTGGAGAGGGCGCTGACACAAACGGAAAGGGAGGAGATGTACAGAAGGAACCAATCCTAAAATACGATTGTGCCAAAGTAAAAAACTGTTTATAATGAAGAGAGGGGAAAGGTGAATTTCCCATTGGGGTAAACGGAGGAGCAGCATATGACAACGGTGATCGAAAAGGGAACAGCGGCTGATACGGACGAGCTGGAACAGCTGTATGGCAGGTTACATGAGCATTTGGGAAAACATATTAATTATCCCGGATGGATCAGCGGTATCTATCCGGCCCGGGACACTGCTGAGAGCGGGATCGGGGAAGGGTGCCTGTATGTGGCCAGGGAGTGCGGGAACCGGGAACCGGGGCCTATTGCGGGGATTGTGATCCTGCGCCGTGAGCCTGAGCCGGGATATGAGAAGGCGGACTGGCATACGGACCTGGATTACCGGGACATATTGGTGGTGTACACCCTAGCGGTCCACCCGGATTATCTGAACAAAGGGGTGGGAATGCAGCTGATGGATTTTATCATAAGCCACGCAGAAGCCGAGGGGGCAAAGGCTGTACGCCTGGATGTATATGAAAAGAATCTGCCGGCGATCAGGCTGTACAGAAAGTATGGCTTTCAGTATATTGATACAGTGGATCTGGGATACGGCAAATACGGCCTGGATCGGTTTGAACTGTATCAAAAGCTGTTATAGGCAGCTGGACAGAAAGAAAACACCCCAATACATATGGGGCAGGGATGATGAAGGAGGAACTTTGTGGGAATACGTTTAATTGCGTCCGATATGGATGGCACGCTCCTGGATCGGCATTCTGATGTTTCAGAGGCCAATATCAGGGCCATTCAGGCTCTGGATGAGTATGGAGTGGAGTTTATAATATGCAGCGGCCGCGATTATGGCGGAGCCAAAGCCTTGCTGGAAAGCAAGGGGATCAAGTGTGGGTTTATCTGCCTCAGCGGCGCTGCCGTCTATGACAGGGAAGGAAAACGGCTGCTGGAAATACCCATGGCGCGGCAGGATGTGGCCGATGCCGAGTCAGTGCTTCTAAGCCGGGGGGCAACCATGAAATTCATGACGTCCGGCGGATGGTACAGCACTTCAAAAAGGGAGGCGGTGCTGGACGAACTGTGCAGGCATTGGAACGGCGGCATAGCGGATCCCGGCCGGCTGCCGCCTTTGCTTCGGGAACGGGTTGAGGAGCGGATGGACTCCATCACCTTTATCAGGCATTCCTCGGAGATCCCTTCCCAGGTGTCGGTCTATAAAATATGTGCCGATGACCTGGCGGAGGAAACCGTGATGGAGATAAAAGATGAATTCCAGGCCTATGCGGAGCTGGCAGTGGCCTCCTCCTTTCCCACCAATATCGAGGTCACTGGAAAGAATGCCCAAAAGGGACTGGCCCTTAAGTATTATGCCGGGCGAAAGCAGATCCCGCTGGAGGACGTGATGGTCCTGGGGGACAGCGACAACGACCTGTCCATGTTTACCCAGGATTTTGGCTGGACTGTTGCCATGTCCAACTCCATGCCGTGCATCCTGGAAGCGGCCCGGTACCGCACCCTCTCCAATGAGGAGGATGGGGTGGCCTGGGCGATCAGAACGTATGTGTTTGGAGAAACGGATTGGGGAAATGAATCGGAAAATGGGTTAGGAAAATGATTGGGTCTGGTTTGAAGCGTAGAGCACTGTTTCCAGACAGTCGGAATCAATTCCAAAGCGTATCCGCGCAGCATAATCGGAAGCAGCCTGTTCAAAATATGGACCGGCTCCCGGAATCCGGCTGACTGCTGAGCGGATCGCGGGTTTTATGCATGTGCAGATCTCTTCAACGCAAGAAGATAGGAAGCGGGTCCGCAGCAGGTTGCATTCTTCAACGGTCAGCAGAGGTATATTCAAAGCCCTGGGAGACCATTACAAGTCCTGTATTTAGGCCGTTTTTGTGGTATTATAATGGTGTGGAAAATAGAAAAAACGTGGCGCCAAGCACAAGCAGGGCGTTATCAGAGATGATCTGCGGGCATACCGGCAGATAGCAACAATTTTAAGAAATCCCATACCGGCGTTGATGACGCCGGTATTTTCATGCCCTGACGCCGGAACGGGAGACGGGGGCATGTGAGAGAAGGATCCCAACCACAAATAGAGACTCTTGTCATTTTGCATAAAATTAATTAAATGAATTAAACAATATGACGAAATCAAAAATATCGGAAGAAGTCCATTGACATTTGGTAAGGTTTACTATATTATTTGGATACAAGCTGATGGAATAAAGGCAATAATACAGCGCTTATCTGTTCGGCTTTCTTTCACAAGAATTGATTAATCAAATTAACAAATCAAACAAGAAGGAAATATAAGGAGGATGTAAGATTATGAAGTATTTTTTAGACAGTGCAAAGCTTGATGAGATCCAGTATGCGTACAACACATTCGGCATTGATGGTGTGACCACCAACCCGAGACACATTATGTTAAGCGGCAAGCCGTTCCTCACAGCCATCCAGGGAATAGCGGATTGGATCAAATCCGAGAGTCTGGACGGATATGAGCGTTTTCCTGTGTCTGTTGAGATCAACCCACATCTGGATGAGGCGGAGGTGATGGTCACTGAGGCCAGGAAGATCGCGGCCATCAGTTCCAACTTCGTAATCAAGATCCCGGCAACCGAGGCGGGCGTGTCAGCGGCCAGGAAGCTGGAGGCAGAGGGAATCCGCACCAATGTGACACTGGTATTCTCACCGGCCCAGGCCATCCTTCCGGCAAAGAACAACTCCCTGTTCGTCTCCCCGTTTATCGGATGGAAGGAAGCCAATGGAGAGGACTGTAAGGCATACATACAGAACATTGTGGACATTTATAAGAACTACGGCTTTTATGGAAAGACCCAGATCATCTGCGCAGCTATCCGCACACCGAAGCAGATCGTGGACTGCGCGGTGGCCGGAGCCGACATCGTGACCACCGGATTGGCCGTGTATCAGGATACCATGAAGCATGCATTTACAAACCAGGGAATCGGGACATTTATCAATGCATGGGACAACACCATTACAGAGTAAAGGAGGACCTGCTGTGAAGATCGGATTTATCGGGCTTGGCATCATGGGTGAATCCATGAGCGAGAATATTGTAAAAAAACATGATGATACGGTGTATGTATTCGATTTTGTAAAGGGAAAGGTGGAGCAACTGGCTGCAAAGGGCGCGGTGGCCTGCAAGGATTCCGTGGAACTGGCAAAGAATTCGGATGTGATCATTTCCATGGTCCCAAAGTCGGAACATTCCAGGGCAGTGTACGCCGGAATCCTGGATGTTTTGGACTCCACCAAGACCTGTATTGACATGAGTACCATTGATCCCGGCGTTTCCGTGGAGATCGCGGAGATGGTAAAGAAAACAGGGGCCGGATTCATGGATGCGCCGGTTGTAAAGTCAAAGCCTGCGGCTATCGCCGGCAAGCTGGGCATCTACATGGGCGGAGATGAGGAGACATGTGAGAAAATGCGCCCCATTCTTCTGTACATGGGGGAACATGTCAAGCGCATGGGTGAGAACGGCAAGGGCCTGGTGATGAAGATCTGCCACAACGCTCTGGTGTCACAGATCCAGAACGGCGTCAATGAGACACTGGCCCTGGCAGCCAGAAACGGTATTTCCGTCATGGATTATGCGGAAGCGGTCTCCTATGGAGGAGGCCAGAATTTCTATCTGGATTCCAAGAAAGGCCCCATTGAGGAGGAGGATTATACCACGGCCTTTTCTGTGGAAAACATGGCCAAGGACGTGAATATCTGTTTAAAACTGGCAGCGGAATGCGGCCTGGATATGAAGGGCGAGGAAGCGGCCGGCCGGGTTTATGAAAAGGCGCTGGAACAGGGATATGGAAAAGAAGATTTTTGTGCTACGATAAAGGTGGTGAGGGGGGAATCATGACAAGGGATACCATACTGGAACAACTGAACAAGGTGAATGATGTCACGGTTTACTCTGTTCATGACAGGGAATTTATGACATACGGCCGTGTGGTGGAGGGATATGACTTTTCAGACATGATCTCCTATATGGAGCAGCATACTCCCATACCGGAGAATGGGAATATTTACCTGGCTTGTGTCCTGGAGCTGGAGGCGGAACCGGCCGCGGTGCTTGTGAAAGACGGCTGTTACGGCGGTATGGAGATCCAGGTGGGATATTGTAATGGAATGAATACCACCTACAATGGATTTGAATACCACAAGGGCAGCGAGATCAACGTGGCGGTGACGGATTTTATGCTGGTGCTGGGACATACATGGGAGATAAAGGACAATACATACAAGGTGGAGGACGCGGCCGTGTTCTTTGTGGAAAAGGGAACAGCTGTTGAGATGTACCAGACCACGCTCCACCTCTCGCCCTGCAGGACCAGTGATGAGGGATTTAAGGATATCGTAATTCTTCCAAGAGGAACCAACACGCCGTTTAAGCGCAGACCGGAACCGGCTGACCAGGAGGGAAAACTCCTTTTGCAGCGCAACAAATGGGTGATTGCCCATCCGGAGCGTGAACCGCTGATCCGGCAGGGAGCATACCCCGGACTTCTGGGAGAGAATAAAGAACTGAAATACAAGGCATAAAATATTATGGCGGACGATCCATAAAAAATAAAAAATACCGCCCGGGTACAGCTTGTATCCTGGCAGATGGGGCTGGACCCGGGCGGCATACGGTTGAGGCATGTGTACCTCTGACGCATATACATGGTATCACAACGGCCCGACTGAGTATACAGGTAAATTGTACAAAATTAAAAACGGGGGAATAATTTATGGAACATTTGATGTTTACATTAGTGACGTTTATTCTTTTTACCGCCGCAGTGGGCGTGATATCAGCAAAGATCGTAAAGGGCGGGGATGACCAGAAAACCGCCAAGGGATATTTCCTGGCAGGCAGCGGACTGGGAGGCACCTTCATCGCAGGCTCCATGCTGCTGACCAACCTTTCGGCCGAGAACCTGGTGGGCCTTTCAGGACAATCCTATGCGGCCAACATGTCGGGTATGGCGTGGGAGGCAACGGCCGCGATTGCGACCATTGTTATGGCGTTTGTATTTCTTCCTCTGTATCTGAGGAAAGGCTATACCACCCTTCCGGAGTTTATGGAAGAGCGATACGGCATCTTTGTGCGCCGTATGGTATCCATGTTTTTCCTGGTGGGCTACCTCTTAATCGGTATTCCCGTGTGTCTGTACGCAGGCGCCATTGGCTTTAACCAGATTTTTGACCTGTCCAATATCTTTGGGATCAGCTCACAAACAGCCCTTACCATCCTGATCGTTCTGGTGGGCATTATCGGCGCCCTGTACGCTGTTCTGGGCGGCCTCAAGGCAGTGGCTGTCTCCGACACCATCAACGGAGTGCTGCTGGTCGTAGGTTCCGTGCTGGTGGTGGTATTTGGTTTTATTGCAGTGGGAAATGCCAAAGGGGACGGCGGACTTTTCTCAGGAGTCAGCTATGTGTTGGATAATAATTATGAGCAGTTAAATGCCATTGGCGGCAAAAACGATCCTGTCCCCTTTGCATGTATCTTCACCGGCATGGTGTTAGCCAACCTGTTCTACTGGGGCACCAACCAGGTGCTGATCCAGAGAGCTCTTGGGGCTAAGAACTTAAAAGAAGGACAGAAAGGCGTTCTGATCTCCGGTTTCCTGAAAATGATGGTTCCCCTGCTCCTGGTGCTTCCGGGCGTCATCGCAGCAGCTTTGGTGGGAACCGGGCTTGAGAGCAAGGATTTTGCTTATCCGACCCTGGTTGCCAGATCCCTTCCATGGCCGGTGGTGGGATTGTTCTGCGCGGCCCTGTTCGGCTCCGTTATCTCCACCTATAACTCATTTCTGAATGCGGCTTCCACCGTGTTTATGGTGGATATCTACAAACCAATTTTCAACCCCGATCTGTCAGATGAGCAGACCGTTAAATATGCAAAGAACATTGGATGGGGATTTGCGGCATTTGCAATCTGCTTCACCCCCTTCCTGCAGGTATTGAGCACCGGACTGTATGACTTTGGACGGAGCTTTACCGGATTTTACAATATCCCCATTATCACCCTGGTGCTGATCGGCATGTTCAGCAAAAAAGGTTCCTCCCTGGGAGCCGTGGCAGCATCCGTATGGCATGTGTTCTTCTATTCGGGCTACAAGTTCTGGTTCAAGTACATTGACCTGCCCATCACCAATACCATTCTGGGCATCAACTACATGCACATTTATGCGATCTCCTTTGTCATAATGCTGGCTATCATTTTTGTATGTGCCAGGATCAGTCCAAACGACAAGGTATTTGACAACAGCACTCAGAAGAACTTAAGCTACGACATGACTCCGTGGGTACATAAAAATGCAGTGGCATTCTGGCTTGTCTCCTTCCTGGTATATGAGTATTTCCTGTTCTCGCCCGCAGGTCTTGCAACGCCGGACCGCAACATGGGTCTGATCGGCGGAGTGACCCTGGTACTTGTGGCTGAGACCGTGATCTTGTACCTGTCAGAGAAAAAAAAACGGGTGCAGGCAGGCACATGCCGGGCAGTGAACGCTGAGATGTAACCAAAGCATTTTCCAAACATGCCATCAACAATAATCACATTTGGGAGGTTTCACATGGAGTTTATTCGCAATGAAATGGACTGGCAATTAAAATCAGGCAGACACACCATATTAGACTGCAAAATAGGGAAGCCCGCAATCTATGTGGGATACGGGGAAGAGTCCGTGGAAATGTACAGAGGCAACTATAAGATCGGGGACTATGTGGTGGAACGGTGTCCTTTGAGTGTGACAAAGATAACAGAAGGCCCGGAGGGCATTTGCCTTGATATGGAGGGCCGGCTTCAGATGAACGTGAAGGTGGAAGGGGAATGCGCCACTCTCTCCTTTGAACGGGCAGATCCGCGCATCAACCGGTTCTGGTTACGCGTGGATGCAGACGAGTCGGAATGCTGCTATGGCTGCGGAGAGCAGATGTCCTATTTTAACCTGCGGGGACGGCATTTTCCTCTGTGGACCTCGGAACCGGGAGTAGGAAGGGATAAGACCACCTACGTGACATGGCGCTCCGATGTGGAGAACAAGGCCGGGGGCGATTACTACAATACCAATTATCCGGAACCTACCTTTGTATCCACAAAGCATTATTATCTCCATGTGGATTCCACGGCCTATGCTGATTTTGATTTCAGGAACAAGGTATTTCATGAGCTGCAGATTTGGGAGGTTCCGGCATCCATACGCATCGAGGCGGCTCCCACCTTTGTGGAGCTTCTGGAAAAGCTGACCGCATTCTTGGGCCGCCAGCCGGAGCTTCCGGAGTGGGTGTACAACGGTCTGGTCATTGGGGTCCAGGGCGGAAACGAGCGCTCCTTTGGATTGCTTGAAAAGACCCTGGATAAAGGGATCAAGGTGTCTGCCCTATGGTGCCAGGACTGGTGCGGCAAACGAGTTACCTCCTTTGGAAAACGCCTCCAGTGGGATTGGCAGTACCATAAGGAGATGTACTCCGACCTGCCCAAACACATAGAGGAGCTGCACGGCCGGGGCATCCGCTTCATGGGCTACATCAATCCCTATCTTGTAAATGACGGAGAATTGTACCAAGAGGGAAAGGCAAAAGGCTACTTTGCCACAAAAGGGGACGGAAGCGACTATCTGGTGGATTTCGGAGAATTTTACTGCGGCGTGGTGGACCTGACCAACCCGGACGCCTATGAGTGGTATAAGAATGAAGTCATCAAAAAGCACAGTCTGGACATCGGCATGGACGGCTGGATGGCTGATTTCGGAGAATATCTGCCCACGGATGACATCCGGCTTTACAGCGGCAAATCCCCCATGATTGAACACAACCGCTGGCCGGCCCTCTGGGCAAAATGCAACTATGACGCGGTAAAGGAGAGCGGCAAGCTGGGCGAGGCCGTGTACTTTATGCGGGCAGGAGGAACCGGAAGCCAGAAGTACTGCACCCTTTTGTGGGCCGGCGACCAGTCCGTGGATTTTTCCATCCATGACGGACTGGCTACCGTGATCTGCGCGGCCCTAAGCTCCGGTATGACGGGCTGCGGCCTGAACCACAGCGATATCGGAGGATACACCTCCCTGTTTGACAACACAAGGACAAAGGAACTGTTCCTCCGGTGGTCCGAGATGGCCATGTTCACCCCTGTGATGCGCACCCATGAGGGGAACCGGCCGGATTCCAACTTCCAGTACTATGAGGACGAGGACTGCATGGAACAGCTGGCGCGTCTGGTGGATATCTATACCATGCTGGCACCCTATATGAAAACCCTGGTAAAGGAAAATGCCGAAACAGGCATTCCGGTTCAGCGTCCTCTGTTCCTCCACTACGAGGAGGATGAGAGAGCATACCGGATCCAGTATGAGTACCTCTTGGGCCCAGATCTTCTGGTTGCGCCCGTTTACCTGGAAGGAAAGGATACATGGGATGTATATCTGCCCGAGGGTGAGTGGATTCATCTGTGGACCGGGCAAATGTATGAGGGTGGAGAAGTAAAAGTGGATGCACCACTGGGATATACCCCTGCATTTTACTTAAAATCCTCGGAGTATGCACCGCTGTTTGGGGAGATCCGAAACAGGTATGGGGAGCGCTGTAAATGATGAGATATGCTGGATTTCTTCTTGTCATACTGCTATCCAACATCATCCAGGGGATTACAGGCTTTGCAGGGACCATCCTTGCAATGCCTCCCAGCCTGATGCTGGTGGGATATGACACAGCCAAACCCGTGCTCAACGTGCTGGGCCTGCTGTCCGGGATCTACGTGTACGCAGGCCACAGAAAACAGGTGAACTGGGCCGAGTTTAAAAAGATCGTTGCAGTGATGGCGGTTGGCATTGTGGGAGGCGTTTTTCTCAAAGGCTTTTTTGCGGAAAAGGAACAGGTGCTTTACCAGCTGCTGGGGTTCTTTGTGATCGTGCTGTCCGTACAGGGGATCTGGAAGGTTCAGAAGGAGAAAGAGGAGAGCGGCCAAGGAGATGGGAATACGTTAGGGGGCGGAGGGAATACTTCCCCGGCCCTGTACCTCCTCCTTGTCCCGGCAGGCATTGTCCACGGCATCTTTGTGTCGGGCGGTCCGCTTCTGATCGGCTACCTGACCAAACGGATCAGGGACAAGGTCAGCTTCCGGGCCACTATTTCCACGGTATGGGTGGTTCTCAACACCATCATTCTGCTGGATGATATCCGGTCCGGACTCTGGAATCCGGAGCTGATGAAGATACAGGTTATATCCGTACCGTTCCTGCTGGCCGGGATGGTGATCGGAAGCAGGCTGTACGCCAAGATGAGCCAGCGGCTGTTCATGATGATTACATATGTTCTTTTGTTCATTTCAGGCATTTCCCTGCTGGCTAAGTAGGAAAATGTAAATGGCGGAAGGTTTATCATTGATTATAAAAGGAGATATAGATTATGAAATACCAAGTTGCATACATACCCATCGGCGTTCCCACCTTTCACCTGGAAAGCGCCCGGATCGAATTTGACAAATCCATCAGGATGATCTCCTCCATCACAGAGGACGGCGTGTACCCGGATAAAATGCTTCTGTCCATGGATGACCTGTGCTCGTTTTTGGATACCATTAACCCTGGTCTGATCATTCTCCAGAACATTACCTTTGCCAATGCCGCCTATGCCAGCGAGGTGATAAAGCGTTTTGGCTGTCCGGTCCTGTTATGGACCCTGAGGGAGCCTGTGATCGATGGTGGCCGGTTAAGGCTTAATTCCCTGACGGGAGCGTTCTCAGCAGGCAATGCCCTCTGTGCATTCCGCGATGGTGAGTTTGAGTACGTGTTCGGGTCGCCGGAGGAAGATGCCGTGGCCGCTTCTGTGAAGGCTGCCGTGACTGCCGCAAAGATCAAGCACCAGCTGCGCTGCCTGAAAATGGCCTCCATCGGCCACACGCCCCAGGGCTTTGGATTCGGAAGGGCGCTGGATGCGGAGCTGATGCAGGCATTTGGCGTGACCTTGGATTCCATAGAGGCCAGGGAACTGATCGACAAGGCCAGATCCTACACGGACGAGGAGTGCGCCTCCTGCCTGGAGGAGGCAAGATCCATGATGGTGGGGCTGGACCAGACGCCGGAGAACAATGTCAGGGATTTTGCCAGACTCTACAAAGCCTACAAGGACTATGTGGCGGATAACCACATAGGAGCCTTGTCATCCAGGTGCTGGCCCGACTTTTTTACCTCCTTCGGGACACCTGTATGTTCGGTGCTGGCCATGCTCAATGCGCTGGGGATCGCTGCCAGCTGCGAATCCGATGTGTACGGCGCACTGTCCATGTATATTGGGACGCAGATGACTGATAAGGCAACCTTTTTCGGAGATCCTGTGTCCATGGACGAGACGGAGGGGACCATCACCTTCTGGCACTGCGGAATGGCTGCCTGCACCCTGGCAAGAACCGATACGGGGGCACGGGTGGGAGTACATCCAAACCGCAAGATCGGTCCTGTCATGGACTTTGGATGCCGGGCGTGTGACCAGGTGACCGTCTTCCGGGTAGGACGCAAGGCGGACGGCACCTTCCGGTTCTTTATCGCATCCGGCCAGGCCCTGGACCTCCCCAAACAGTTCTGCGGCACCTCCGTGGTGGTAAAGACAGACCATGATGCCAGGGATATCATTGCAAAGAGCGTAAAATCCGGATGGGAGCCCCACTTTGTGGTGATCTATGGAAATGTGGCAGAGGAACTTGCCATGCTGGCCCATATGCTGGGCATGGAGGTATGCGTTTATTAGCATCAGCCTCCAGGGCGTATCCCTGGCCGTGTTTGCCTGACCAAAAGGTTTTTCTTGATTTTAAAAGTAATTGCGCCTATACTGGTATGAGATATGAATTACAAATTTTGCGAAATGGAGGGAGAAGATATGGGCTACACGGGGATTAACCTGGAAAATGTAAAAGTGAGTAACCGCAGTGCCATATTGAAACTCCTCAATGACCGGGGGGCCATGTCCAGAAAGGATATTGCACTGGAACTGGGTCTGACCCCGGCCACGGTCACCCTGATCTGTACCCAGCTGCTCACTGCCGGAATCCTTGTGGAAAAGGGAGAGATGGAAGAGGAGAAGCGGGCCGGAAGAAAGAAAGTCTCCATTGATATCAATTACCAGTATAAATACGTGCTGTCCGTCAGTATCGAAGCGCCGGAGACCTGTATTTCCATCAGTGATCTGAAGGGAAGGCTGTGCGCCGGCAAAAAGATCAGGACCGGCAGTTCCCTGGAGCCCCGGGTGTTTTTAAAAGAGGTTGCGGATGAGAGCAAGTCGCTGATGTGGGAACAGGGGATTTCCAAGGAATCGGTTCTGGGTGCCGGCATTTCCCTGCCCGGGCCTGTTAAGCGGGATACGGGGGTGAGCCTTCACGCATACCGCATATGGAATGAAGCCGTGCCGGTGGGTGAGTATATGAAACTGTACCTGGATCTTCCGGTGGTGGTGGATAATAACGTAAAGGCATTTGCGGAAGGGGAGCTGATCTACGGCACTGGCAAAAAGCAGGAAAACCTTCTCTTCATCAAATGGGGGCCGGGGGTTGGATCGGCCATTATCATACAGAACAAGATATACGACAGCCAGAATTCCAAGACAGCTGAGATCGGCCATTACATTGTGGAGCCGGGAGGGCTTCCCTGCCGCTGCGGCAGGCATGGCTGCCTGGAGACACACGTGGCCACCCATGCCATTGCAGACAGGGTGAGACGCGCCTGCACCAGGGAATCCATGCCCATGCTCTATGAGTTTGCGGGCGGTGATGTGGAGCGGATCGAAGTGAAAAACATGGAACAGTGGATCGGGATCAAAGATCCGGGGCTTCAGAGGATCATCGATGATATTGTGGAGCGCCTGGCCAGGACCGTGGTGAACACCATTACACTGCTGGCCCCGGACAAGGTGATCATCTACGGATTTATGTTTGAGATGGACCACATCCAGAAACGGTTTCTGGATTACTGTACGTATTACGATCCCATGTATGACGGGGATTATATCCTTAAGTCGGAGCTCAGTGGCCGCATCGGTTATATCGGGCCCCTGGCGGTTGCGGTAAACGAATTATTTCTTGGGACTTGAGAGAAGTGTGGATAACCGGATTTGAGAACAGAACAAAAAGGGCGTGCCTCGGTGATATGATACCAGAGTGCAGCGCCCTTTTCTTATGGATGGATCAGTTTGTGGGGCATAAGGAATTTATTTCCCAAAGAACAGCTTCATATCCTCATCCACGGTGCCGATGCCTGAGATGCCGAAGTTATCCACCAGCACCTTAGCCACATTGGGGCTTAAGAAAGCAGGCAGTGTGGGGCCTAAATGGATGTTCTTAACTCCCAGGTATAACAGGGCAAGGAGTACGATGACAGCTTTTTGCTCATACCATGCAATGTTATAGATAATGGGCAGGTCGTTGATATCCTCCAGGCCGAATACTTCCTTTAATTTAAGGGCGATCACTGCCAGGGAATAGGAGTCGTTGCACTGTCCGGCGTCCAGCACGCGGGGGATTCCCCCAATGTCGCCCAGATCCAGTTTGTTGTATTTATACTTGGCGCAGCCTGCGGTGAGGATAACCGTGTCCTTTGGCAGGGCCTTTGCAAAGTCTGTGTAATAGCTGCGGCTTCCTGCCCGGCCGTCACATCCTGCCATGACCACGAATTTTTTAATGGCGCCTGATTTTACAGCTGCCACAACCTGGTCGGCCAGGGCCAGCACCTGGTTATGGGCAAAGCCGCCGATGATCTCGCCTGTCTCAATCTCTGCGGGAGCCGCGCACTGCTTTGCGTGCCGGATGATCTCAGAAAAGTCCTTTTCCTCCCCAATGGAGCCGGGAATGTGCCTGCAGCCCGGGAATCCGGCCGCACCGGTGGTGTAAAGGCGGTCCTTATAGCTGTCCTTTGGGGGAACGATGCAGTTGGTGGTCATAAGGATGGGGCCGTTAAAGGACTCAAATTCCTCCTTCTGTTTCCACCAGGCATTGCCATAGTTGCCCACAAAGTTGGGATATTTCTTAAAAGCCGGATAGTAGTGGGCGGGCAGCATTTCCGAATGGGTATATACATCCACGCCGGTTCCCTGTGTCTGCTCAAGAAGCATTTCCAGGTCCCGCAGGTCATGGCCGGAAACCAGGATTCCGGGGCGTGTTCCCACACCGATATTGACTTTGGTGATCTCAGGATTTCCAAAGGCCTGTGTATTTGCCTTGTCCAGCAGGGCCATGCCGGACACGCCGTACCCGCCGGTCTCCAGAGTCAGGGCTACCAAGTCATCAGCGGTAAGGGTGTCATCCAGCGTTGAGGCCAGGGCGCGCTGCAGGAACGCATCCACCTGGACATCCTCCTCTAAAAGGACATTGGCGTGTTTGGAGTAGGCGGACAGTCCCTTAAGCCCGTAGGTGATGAGTTCCCGCAGAGAGCGGATGTCTTCATTTTCCGTGGAGAGCACGCCCACCGTGGCTGCCTTTGGCTCAAATGCAGAATCGTCCCCTGACCAGAGGGCTGCATCGGGAAGCTGATCCATGTCTTTTACCAGTAAAAGCAGTTCCTTCTTGGTATCCAGGGTTGCGCGGATACGGCTGACAATGGCCTCTTTGTCAAAATTGGCATTGGTAATGGTGGTAAACAGGTTTAATGTGATCAGGTGGTTGATCTCAGGACGGACCTCAGCGCCTTCCTTTCTCAGCGCGGTGGTGACAGCGGACAGGCCTTTGGTCACATAGACCAGCAAATCCTGCATGGCGGCCACATCCGGCTTCTTGCCGCAGACCCCCACCCGGGTACATCCGGTGCATCCTGCGGTTTCCTGACATTGGTAACAGAACATTTTGTTTTCCATAATGATGGATCCTCCTTTTGATTTCCCAAGGTTTTTATTGTGTTGGCTTTAGTATAATATAATCAAAACAACATGTATGTTGTTGAAACAACACAATGCAAAAATATTTTTCGGTTGTCCAGCGCTGACTCTACGGAGCGTTGATTGTAATCCGGCGCGTATGGGGGTATTCTATAGAGGGCTTGGGAATTGTTCCATAGAGGGTTTGGAAATAAATGTTCCAACATATGCAACGGTTCAGGACATCCGATGTGGAAATGGATGCAAAAACGGACTTATAAGCAAGTTTATCACCCGCTTTTGCCCCATTTTTCCGCTATCCTGAACTGTTGCCAATATTATAGTAAACGGAGGTGGGCATGATGGATTGCGCCAAGGTAGGGGGGCTGATTGCGGGTCTGAGGAAAGAAAAGAAATGGACTCAGAAGCAGCTGGCTGATGCCATGAACATCAGTGACAAGACGATCTCAAAATGGGAGAGGGGACTGGGGTGCCCGGATGTATCCCTGTTAAACCAGCTGTCAGGGATTCTGAATGTAAATATTGAACAGATACTGCTGGGCGATTTAGAGCCCAACACAACAGACGGAGGAAATATGAAAAAAGTAAAGTTTTATGTCTGCCCCAGCTGCAATGCTGTGATGACTTCCACAGGCGAGGGGGAAATTTCATGCTGCGGGCGCAAACTGCCGGCGCTGAGTGCAAAGCCTGAGGACGGGCAGCATTTTCTGAAAGTGGAAACAGTGGAAGATGAATCTTACATTACATTTTCCCATGAAATGACAAAGGAGCATTATCTGAATTTTATCTGCCATGTGACATATGACAGAATGCTGTTTGTAAAACTGTATCCGGAACAGGGCGGCGAGGTGCGCATTCCAAGGATAAGGGGAGGGAAACTCTATTTTGGATGCAGCCGCCATGGGCTGTGGGTGAATGACCGGACACATTCTGGGGCTAGGAATCAGCGGGATAATCAGTTATAATGGATCCATACCCTTGTCCGCTGAGGGTAAGGATTGAGAAATGAGGATAAGGATTGCATGGGAAGATTATCAGTTGATATCATGGAACTGGAGGAGATGACCCTTTATGGTCTGTGGAAAGGGTCAAATGACAAGACGGTTTCCAGTGATATAGATTTTATGTCAAAGGAATATCATGAGGCAGTGGGACGCCGGGACGGAGAAATCCTTCCCTATTTTGTCCTGTCAAGGAATTACGACAAACAGAGCAGGGAGTTTGAATTGCTGGTGGGAAGCACGCTGGAGCATGAAAACCTGGAACGTCTCATCCTGCCCCAGGGGCCTTATGCCCGGATCACCGTAAGCCCCAGATTCGGCAGATGGTGGGGAATGGCCATCGGGGAAGCTAAGCGGTATTTTTATACCAAATGGCTGCCGGGAAGTCCTTATGAAGCATTGAACCTGGAGTACGAATACCACACCCAAAAGAGTAAGGACAGCCATCCCTCCATTGATATTATGTTTGCAGTGAGAAAAAAGGAGAAGGAGTAAGGATGGGACTGTTGTATCAAAGGGCTGGCAAAGAGGACCTGGATCTGCTGGCAGATACCAGGATCCAGGTGTTAAGGGCGGCCAACCGGCTGGATGATGATGTGGATATGTCCTGGGTGCGCAGGGAATCTTATGAATACTACGCAAAGTCCCTTGGGGATAGGACCCATTGCGCCTATCTGGTATTTGACAAAGACCGGTTTGTGGGGGCGGGAGGCGTGAGCTTTTACCGGGTCATGCCCACGTATCATAATCCTACTGGGTGGAAGGCTTATATCATGAACATGTACACCCATCCGGAATACCGCAGAAAGGGAATCGCGCTCCATATGCTGGATCTTTTAGTGAAAGAGGCAAGGCAGGCTGGGATTGGGTTCATTTCCCTGGAAGCAACGGAGATGGGCAGGCCCCTGTATGAGAAATATGGATTTGTAAAAATGAATGACGAGATGGCACTTCCTTTTTAAAAGACTGGAATCAGTGGGAATAGGAAATGTCTGCGAAAGGAGCAGCAGTATGTTGGAGCTTAAGGTGATCCGGGAAGATTTTTCCGTGTGCAGGCTCGGTGACCTTACACAGGTGGATCTGACGGAGGAGTATTATTTTATCGGCAAAACAGATGAGGAACTGTCCCTTGTGTGCAGGACCTGCCGCGTGCCGGGCAATGCCGTTTCCAGAGAGGACGGCTGGAAGGCGTTCAGGATCCAGGGCGTGCTGGATTTTTCATTGATCGGGATCCTGGCAAAGATATCCTCCATTCTGGCGGAGGAGAAGATCGGCATCTTTGTGGTGTCCACCTATAATACGGATTATGTCCTGACCAGGGAGGCTGATTTTGACAGGGCGCTCAAGGCTCTTGGCGCCAGGGGATATGTGATAAAAGACTCATAAAAAGAAGATGACAAAACACTTGACCAATCCTGTTTGCAGGCGTAAACTAAAACAGGAATTGGATTTGGAGGGGCGCAGAAAATAGCACATATTTTCTGCGCCCTTCAGGTATCGAGGTGATGATCATGAACAAGCTGGAGGAATGGGAACAGGCGTTAAAACAGGCTGTGGATACGGGGTATTCCTATGGATTGGCCAGAAGGATGGAAGAATACAAGACCAACCCCGTGCTGGGGTACCGCACGGCGGGTTCCGGTGCGGAGCGGGAGACGGGGGAAATGCTGTACAGGGAGATGGAAGCCCTGGGGCTCTCCGGTGTCTGCAGGGATAAGATCCAGGTGGACAGCTGGGAATTTGAACGTGCTGTGATGCGCTTTACGGACAGGAACGGCCGGGAGCACCGATTTCAGCTGGGGGCTTACCAGACCCAGTTTTGCACCGAGGGATTTCAGGAATTTACCATCATTTATCTGGAAAAGGGAACGGCCCGGTCCTATGAAGGCGTGGATGTAAAAGGTAAGCTGGTACTGATCGACATTAACCAGAGGGAGGAGTGGTGGATCAATTTTCCCGTGTATCAGGCTTACCTGAAGGGGGCCGCGGCCCTGATCGCGGTTCAGGAGCAGGGATATGGGGAGATACATGATACGGCCCTGAATGCCCAGGATATTGCCGGACCCAGGGAGGCTGCCGCATTTTCCATATCCCGGGCTGATGCCGATATCATAAAAGGATCCATGGAGGACCGGGAGGCAAAGGTGCTCTTTGATGCCAGATCAACGGTAAAGCTGGACCAGGAGGATTATAATATCCTGGGATGCATACCCGGGACAGAGCCGGACGAAAAGATACTGCTCACCGCCCACTATGATTCCTATTTCAGCGGATTTCAGGATGACAATGCGGCGGTGGCCATGATGCTGGGAATTGCCCGGAGCTTGAAGCAGATTGGGTACAAGCCCAGGAAGACCCTGGTATTCTGCGCCATGGCAGCGGAGGAGTGGGGCGTGTCAAACTCCAAGTACGACTGGTCCACGGGCGCCTATGAGCAGGTGTTTACCGCCCGTCCCCAGTGGCAGGGGCAGGTGACGGCCAACCTGAATTTTGAGCTGCCGGCCCATGCCCACGGAGCAAAGGACGGGGTGCGCTGCACCTATGAATACGGGGATTTCATGGAAAATTTTCTTCAAGGGATAGAGGTGGACCGGAGCGCCTACCCGGAAGGAGTGGAAGTCCTTTGTCCCATCCAGACATGGTCCGATGATTTTTCCATGGCAATTGGGGGGATCCCCTCCATGGTCAATGACTTCAGCGCAGGGGAATTTATGGAGACCCATTACCATTCACAGTATGATAATGAGAATTTTTACCAGGAACCCGTGTACCGGTTTCACCATGAACTTTACGGCAGCCTGGTGCTGGCCCTGGATATGACCGCGGTGGTGCCCCTTGACTTTAAACGGCTGTTTTGGGCAGTTAGGGACAGCGTGGACCAAACCATATGCGCCAGGACAGGCACGGATGCGGGGCCCCTCCTTGAGGCGCTGAAGCAGGGGGCCGGGGTGGCTGGAGAGCTGTACCGAAAGATCATGGAGCTGAATGAGCAGGAGTGGCCTGTAGGTGCATGGAGGGAGCTGAACAAACGCCTGCTTGATGCGTTTCGCAGGGAACAGGACTGTTTTGTGCGTCTGAGCTGGCATGATGATGTGCTGTTTCCCCAGCAGTCCGTGGAAAACAACCTGAAATCCGTATACCGGGCCCTGGAGTGCCTGGATCACGGAAATGTGAGGGGAGCCCTGGAGGCTGTATATGACATTGACAACAACCGCTATGCATTCCTGTTTGATGAGGAGGTATTCCGGTATTTTACCGAATATGTGCTGGACCAGCCCCCTGACCGGCTGAAATGGGGAACGGGCAGGATCGTCCATCACGAGAACCTGTTTGAACTGGTCCGGGGGTTAAAGGAGAAGCTTGGAGACCCGGAGGCTGATGTGGAGCGGGAGCGCGCTGTGCTGGAACAGGTCCTGGACAATCAGGTGCTGTGCTATAAGGATGATATCAAATACATGACCTTGTCTGCGGGCAGGCTGACACAGATGCTGGGATCATGTGCGGAAATGATCCGGGATATTAATTAAGAGGAAACGCATTTAGAGGAAATAAATTCTGAGGAAAAGAGGTTTGAATGCATTATGGAAAGCCAGAGGCTATACCGGGTTAGAAAAGAGGATCTTCCAAAATTGGAGGAGCTGCTGACGCAGTGCTTTTCCAATGACCCTTTGTACTGTAAGCTGATACCGGATCAGGAGACCAGGGAACGGCTGATGCCGGAACTGTTTGAATGCGACCTGACTGAGTTTTTTGAGACATGTGAGATCTATTCCGACAGCCCTGAGATGAATGCGCTGGTGGTGGTATCAGATGAGTCGGAGCCATACAATCCCCTTACATACTATCTGGCCGAGGCCTGGGCCTCCCTGAAGACGGATGAATACCTGATCAGGGAAGACCCAAGCCTTAAGACCCTTTGGAATTTTGTGCTGGGAAAGGATTACCTGAATTCCAGGTGGACCGCGCAGCTGCACCAGGAAAACCGTCTCCATATCATTTACCTGGCCGTAAGGCCCACCATGCAGCACCATGGTCTGGCGGCCATGCTCATGGACGAGATGATCCGTTATGCCGACAGCCATAAGCTGATGATCTCCCTGGAAACCCATAATCCGCACAATGTGCCTCTGTATGAGCATTTTGGGTTCAAGGTGTTTGGCGTGGTGCAGAAGCATTTTTCCCTAAAGCAGTACTGCCTTATCCGGGAAGTCCGGTGAGCCGCGGCAGGCATCAGGGGAATCTTAAGGAAATCTATATTGACATGACATGAAAATGCAGATAAAGTAAGGATATGACAGGGTACGGTGGACTCTAGGAGTCCCCGAGAGTACACTACAGAAAGAAGGAGGTATATAATGCGTATTATAAAGAAAAAAGTGGTGCCGGCACTGCTGGCAGGAGTTCTTGCCGCGGCCATGGTCATACCGTCATATGCTGCCAGCCGTAAGCCCATTAAATCCATCACACTGAGTATAAAGGCCAACATTGTGCCGGGCACGGGATTTGGTGAGGAAGAGATAGAGATCGAGACCAGCAACAGCAGGTTTTCCGTGGATGGTTATGACATACTGAACGATGACTTTGAATGGCGGGATGACTCGGTGCCCAAGATCAGGATCACTCTGACAGCGGATGATGATTACTATTTCCAGTCCCTTCCCAAGGATAAGGTCACATTGAAGGGAGGAGCCCAGTTCCTGAAGGCCAGCAGGGAAGATTCCAGTTCCACCCTTTTGATGGACGTAGAGCTTCCCTCCCTCTCCACCTCCATCCGTGACGTGGAGAACCTGAAGCTTTCCGACAATGGTATCGCCACATGGGATCCCATCAGCGCGGCCGGAAGCTATGAGGTAAGAGTTTACAGGGACGACAAGGCAGTGGGATCCGCCATTGTTGTGAACACCAACACCAGCAACTGCCGCGACCGCATGACAAAGGGGGATACCTCCTATACGGTGAAGGTCCGTGCGGTCAGCCGGTTTGACGGTGGGGAGAAGGGAAACTGGGTGGACTCCGCAAGCGTCTACATCAGCAGCGATCAGGCGGCTGAGTTCAGGGATAACCCTACGGGCGGAAGCGGTGCGTGGGTACAGTCCGCGGAGAACGGAAGATGGTGGTATGACAACGGCGATGGGACCTATCCGGCAAACAGCTGGAAGCAGATTGGGGATAAGTGGTATTTCTTTGACGCCCAGGGGTATATGCAGACCGGATGGATCCAGTGGGAAGGCAAGGAGTATTACTGCTCTGAGAACGGCGACATGCTGACCAACTGTATGACGGCGGACAATTACTGGGTCGGTGAGGACGGAGCAAAGATTGCCCAGTAGTGTGAAGTTAATGATAAAAACTGACCAGTGGCGTCAGGCGCTAAAATAAAGACTGCCCTGTGATGTCAGGGCTCAGAAAATGCTGTACAGGCGGATGAAACTGCCTGGTACGGCATTTTTTAATCCATGTTTTGCGGTCCGGACCCATTTCCGGTTGATTAAAAAGGGATTTTATGTCAGAATACAGGAAGGCGGCCGAACCGCAGTGGTTAAAGGCCGGGCTGGGATGTTATCACAGCCGGAAAAGGGAGAACGTTTATGTATGATTATATGCTTCCAATGAGCAACAGGGGGATCATAAGTGTGGCAAAGAGGGCCTTTGATCTGGTGGATGCCAGACTGATGGGCCACGGACAACGGGTGGCGTCCATCATGTACCAGCTGATGAAAGCGGACGGCGGCTATGACGGAAGGAAGATGAGGGACATGCTGACCCTGGCCGTGCTCCATGACATCGGGGCTTACAAGACAGAGGAGATAGACAAAATGGTGGAATTCGAGACAGAGAATGTCTGGAACCATTCCATTTACGGCTATCTGTTCTTTTATTATTTCTCATTGCTGAAGGAACTGTCCGGAATCGTGCTCTACCATCACACCCCCTGGAATGTACTGAGGCAGATGGACCATGTGCCGGACCATATTAAAAAGGCATCCCAGCTTCTCCACCTGGCGGACAGGATCGATATTTATTTTGAACATTCAGCCGGGGATGTGGATTGGCTGAAACAGTACCTTGGGACCCAGAGGGACCAAAACTTCTGCGGGGAGGTGCTCGACCTGTTTGAGGGCATGGATTTTGTGGCGCCCGGCAGCAGTTCGCTCTTTTTGGAACATGAATACATTCAGATCATGGAGGAGGTTCCCTTTTCCTCCAGAGAAAAGCAGTCCATTCTCCGGATGCTGGTCTATGCCATTGATTTCAGAAGCACCCACACCGTAACCCACACCATCACCACCACCATCATCAGTTCGGAGCTGGCCCTGCGCCTTTGCGAACGGGCGGATACCATCAATGACGTGATCTTTGGGGCTATGCTCCACGATCTGGGGAAGATAGGGATCCCGGTGGAAATATTGGAGTTTCCCGGGCGTTTAAGCCCACAGGCCATGAATGTGATGCGCGGTCATGTGAAAATGACAGAGTATATCCTTCAGGACTGCGTCTCTGACGCGGTGAGGGATATTGCCCTGCGCCACCATGAAAAGCTGGACGGCTCCGGGTACCCCTTGGGGCTTAAGGAGGGGCAGTTAAACCTGCCCCAGAGAATCGTGGCGGTGGCGGACATTGTAAGCGCCCTCACAGGCACCAGAAGCTACAAGGACGCGTACTCCAAGGAAAAAACCAGCGCCATTGTTTCTGAAATGGCTGAAAAGGGGCTGGTTGACCCGGGGGTGGCTGCCGTGATGGTGGAGAACTATGATGCCATTATGGATTCAGTGCGCAACAGGACAAGGCCGATCCTGGAAAAATACCAGGAAATGCAGGAACAGTATAAGAAATTATCCCATGAAATGAGGGAGTATATGAACGCCCTATAACTTTTGATTATGTCAATAATTCCAAACTTGTATATTTGCCAAGGTGGAAAATAATCCTGAAAGGTTGAAATACGGCTTTAAATGATATATGATGGAAGGAAATTATATTATTACGGATAGCTATAACTACAAAGAATAGAAGACAGGGGAGATATGTATCATGAATTATAATGTCACTGTGATTCCAGGGGATGGGATCGGACCGGAGATCGTAAGAGAAGCTAAAAAGGTAATGGATCAGGTGGGCATGGTTTACGGACACACCTTTGACTATACGGAGATCCTTATGGGAGGATGCTCCATTGACGCCCACGGCGTTCCGCTGACAGATGAGGCGCTGGAGACAGCCAGGAACAGCGATGCGGTCCTGCTGGGAGCAGTAGGCGGGGATGTGGGCAACTCCAGATGGTATGACGTGGCTCCGAACCTCAGGCCCGAGGCAGGACTTCTGGCGATCCGCAAGGGACTGGGCCTGTTTGCCAATATCCGCCCGGCTTATCTTTATAAGGAACTGGCAGGCGCCTGCCCTCTGAAAAAGGAGATCATCGGGGACGGCTTTGATATGGTCATCATGAGGGAACTCACAGGCGGCCTTTATTTCGGAGACAGGTGGACCAAAGAGGTGGACGGCTGCATGACAGCCACAGACACCCTTACATACAATGAAAAGGAGATCCGGCGTATCGCGGTCAAGGCCTTTGATATTGCCATGAAGCGGAGAAAAAAAGTGACCAGCGTGGATAAGGCCAATGTGCTGGATTCCTCCAGGTTATGGCGCAAGGTGGTGGAGGAAGTGGCAGAGGATTATCCTGAGGTACAGCTCTCCCATATGCTGGTTGACAACTGTGCCATGCAGCTGGTCATGAACCCGGGCCAGTTTGACGTGATCCTTACGGAGAACATGTTTGGGGACATCCTTTCCGATGAAGCCAGCATGATCACCGGTTCCATCGGAATGCTGTCCAGCGCCAGCATGAATGAAAGCAAGTTCGGCCTTTATGAGCCGAGCCACGGTTCTGCCCCGGACATTGCGGGCAAGGATATTGCCAATCCCCTTGCCACCATTTTGTCCGCTGCCATGCTTCTGCGCTATTCCTTTGACCTGGACCATGAGGCGGATGCCATAGAGTCAGCAGTACAGTCCGTGCTCACAGAGGGCTACAGGACAGGGGATATCATGTCGGAGGGATGCAGCCAGGTGGGAACCGCTGCCATGGGGGACCTGATCGCGGCAAGAATCAGATAGGCGGATCGCATCAGCAGACCCGATAGGCGGATCGCATCAGCGGGCCGAAACAGCGGAAATTGACGGTTTCAAACCTTAGATAGGTAAATTCAGATAAGTGAAAGGGGATACAACATGAAAAGTGATGCAGTTAAGACAGGAATGCAGCAGGCGCCCCACAGGTCCCTGTTTAATGCCCTTGGTATGACGGAAGAAGAGATGAAAAAGCCCATGGTGGGTATTGTCAGCTCTTATAATGAGATCGTTCCGGGCCATATGAACCTGGATAAGATCGTGGAGGCGGTAAAACTGGGAGTGGCCATGGCGGGCGGTACTCCGGTGGTGTTTCCGGCCATTGCCGTGTGCGATGGCATTGCCATGGGGCATATCGGCATGAAGTATTCCCTGGTGACCAGGGACCTGATCGCGGACTCCACGGAGTGCATGGCCCTGGCCCATCAGTTTGACGCCCTGGTTATGGTGCCCAACTGTGACAAGAATGTTCCGGGACTTCTCATGGCCGCTGCCAGGATCAATGTGCCCACCGTGTTTGTCAGCGGCGGACCCATGCTGGCCGGACATGTGAAGGGCCATAAGACCAGCCTTTCCAGTATGTTTGAGGCGGTTGGCTCCTATGCGGCCGGCACCATGTCCGAGGAGGATGTAAAGGAGTACGAGAACAAGGCATGTCCTACCTGCGGTTCCTGCTCCGGCATGTACACTGCCAACAGCATGAACTGCCTGACTGAGGTCCTGGGAATGGGCCTTAAGGGAAACGGCACCATTCCGGCCGTGTATTCTGAGCGCATCAAGCTGGCCAAGCATGCAGGCATGCAGGTCATGGAAATGTACAGGCAGAATATACGACCCAGGGATATCATGACCAAGGACGCGTTTATGAACGCGCTGACCATGGATATGGCCCTGGGCTGCTCCACCAACAGCATGCTCCACCTTCCGGCCGTTGCCCACGAGGCAGGCGTGGAGCTGAACGTGGATATTGCCAATGAGATCAGCGCAAGGACACCGAACCTGTGCCATCTGGCGCCGGCCGGACCTACTTATATCGAAGACCTGAACGAAGCGGGAGGAATCTACGCTGTCATGAACGAGATCAGCAAAAAGGGTCTTCTGAACCTGGACTGCATGACCGTGACGGGCAAGACCGTGGGAGAGAACATCAAGGACTGCGAGAACAGGAATCCCGATGTTATCCGCCCTGTGGAACATCCGTACAGCGAGACGGGCGGCATTGCCATCTTAAAGGGAAATCTGGCTCCTAATTCCGCTGTGGTCAAGCGCTCCGCCGTGGCTCCTGAGATGCTGAAGCACGAAGGGCCTGCAAGGGTATTTGACTGCGAGGAGGATGCCATTGATGCCATTAAGGGCGGCAGGATCGTGGCAGGGGATGTGGTTGTGATCCGCTATGAAGGACCAAAGGGAGGACCGGGCATGAGAGAGATGCTCAATCCCACCTCGGCTATCGCCGGTATGGGACTGGGTTCAAGCGTTGCACTGATCACGGACGGACGTTTTTCCGGCGCATCCAGGGGCGCATCCATTGGCCATGCGGCACCGGAGGCAGCTGTGGGCGGCCCCATTGCGCTTGTGGAAGAAGGGGACATTATTTCCATTGACATTGACAATCACCAGCTGAATGTGCTGGTTGACCCGGAGGAGATGGCTGCAAGAAAGGCAAAATGGCAGCCAAGGACCCCGCAGGTTACCACAGGATACCTGGCAAGGTACGCTTCCCTTGTGACATCCGCTGACAAAGGGGCTGTTCTGCAGGTGAAGTAGAGGCCGGTATATATTAAGAGAAAAGGAGTGCGGTAAATATGAGCAAATTGACGGGGGCAGAGATTGTAGTTGAGTGTTTAAAGGAACAGGGAGTGGACACCGTGTTTGGATTTCCCGGTGGCGCGATCCTGAATATATATGACGCATTGTACCAGCATCAGGATGAAATTACCCATATCCTTACATCCCATGAGCAGGGCGCATCCCATGCGGCAGACGGCTACGCAAGGGCCACCGGCAAGGTGGGGGTCTGCATGGCCACCTCAGGCCCTGGCGCCACCAACCTGGTAACAGGCATTGCCACGGCATACATGGATTCGGTTCCCATGGTGGCGATTACCTGTAATGTGACCAACAGCCTTCTGGGCAAGGACAGCTTCCAGGAGATCGATATCACCGGTGTTACCATGCCCATTACCAAATATAATTTTATTGTAAAAGACGTTAAAAGACTGGCCACAGTGATCCGCAGGGCATTCACCATTGCCCAGACAGGACGCCCGGGTCCGGTGCTGGTGGATATCACAAAGGATGTGACCGCTGCCGCCTGCGAGTATGAGAAGGAGGTTCCCGAAGAGATTGTGCGCCAGAGCGATACCATCCGAGAGGAGGACATGGAGCGGGCTGTGGAGATGATCCGCAAGTCCAGAAAGCCCTTTATCTTTGTGGGCGGCGGCGCGGTGCTGTCCAATGCGTCAGATGAGCTGAGAGCATTTGCACACAAGATCCAGGCCCCGGTGGCGGACAGTCTCATGGGCAAGGGGGCGTTTGACGGGTGTGATGAACTGTATACAGGCATGGTGGGCATGCATGGAACAAAGACTTCTAATTTCGGCATAACAGAGGCCGACCTGCTGATCGTGGTGGGCGCCAGGTTCAGCGACAGGGTGACAGGCAATGCGTCCAAGTTTGCAAGGAATGCCAAGATCCTTCAGCTGGATATCGACCCGGCTGAGATCAATAAGAATATTAAGGTGGATGCCAGCGTCATCGGCGATGTGAAGGTGATCCTGCGCAAGCTGAACGCCAGGCTGGATCCCATTAACCATGACGAGTGGATCGCCCATATTGAACGCATGAAGGATATGTACCCCCTGCGCTATGACAAGAACACGCTCACCGGTCCCTTTATTGTGCAGACCATCAACGAGGTGACCCAGGGAGATGCCGTGATCGTCACCGAGGTGGGACAGCACCAGATGTGGGCGGCCCAGTATTACAACCACCGCCAGCCAAGGACCTTTCTCACCTCCGGCGGCCTGGGGACCATGGGATATGGCCTGGGCGCCGCCATCGGAGCCAAGATGGGGTGCAGGGACAAGACGGTCATCAACATTGCGGGTGACGGCTGTTTCCGCATGAATATGAACGAGATCGCAACAGCCACCCGGTACAACATTCCGGTGGTGGAAGTGATCGTAAACAACCATGTGCTGGGCATGGTCCGCCAGTGGCAGACCCTGTTCTACGGCAAGCGCTACTCCCAGACCATTCTTAATGACGGGGTGGATTTCATAAAGGTTGCCGAGGCAATGGGAGCAAAGGCGTACAGGGTGACCCAGAAGGAAGAACTGGAGCCCACCCTCAGGGAGGCCATTTCCCTGAATGTCCCTGTTGTCATTGACTGTCAGATCAGCTGCGATGAGAAGGTGTTCCCCATGGTATCGCCGGGTGCGCCCATTGCGGATGCTTTTGACGATACGGACTTGAAAATTAATTAAAAAGAGTGTATAGTAGTCATTAATACTTCGGAAACGTTATCAGATTACCTTGGTAAAGTGCATGGGTAGAGGACAGAGGTACAATGATGTATACGGTCAGACGGCTTCCTTCTGTGAGGATCCTTAAAAAGGGTCTGCATAGGTGGAAGTCATCTGTGTATATATATTAAAGAGGAAATGTGCAGTAGCCACAACCATTTAAGGAGGAGAACAAGATGAGCAGAGTTTACAATTTCTCAGCAGGACCGGCTGTATTGCCGGAGGACGTCCTGAAGGAAGCCGCAGCAGAGATGCTGGATTACAGGGGGACAGGAATGTCAGTGATGGAGATGAGCCATCGATCTAAGGCCTATGACGCCATCATTAAAGATGCTGAATCAGACCTGCGGGATCTTTTACATATTCCGGACAATTACAAAGTGCTGTTCCTTCAGGGGGGCGCATCCCAGCAGTTTGCCATGGTGCCCATGAACCTGATGAAGAACAAGGTGGCGGATTACATTGTGACCGGACAGTGGGCCAAGAAGGCATACCAGGAGGGCGGCATATACGGCAGGGCCAACGCCATTGCCTCCAGCGCTGACAAGACCTTCAGCTACATTCCGGACTGTTCCGACCTGGACGTATCAGAGGATGCTGATTATGTTTACATCTGTGAGAACAACACCATTTACGGGACCAAGTTCTGGACCCTGCCCAATACCAAGGGGAAGATCCTGGTGGCGGACCAGTCCTCCTGCTTCCTGTCCGAGCCCGTGGATGTGACAAAGTACGGCCTTATTTTTGCCGGCGCCCAGAAGAATGTGGGACCTGCAGGAACCGTGATCGTGATCGTAAGGGAGGACCTGGTGTCTGAGGACGTGCTTGAGGGAACCCCTACCATGCTCCGCTACAAGACCCATGTGGACGCTGAGTCCCTGTACAATACACCGCCCACCTACGGCATCTATATGTGCGGCAAGGTGTTTAAATGGCTGAAGGCCAAGGGCGGTCTGGAAGCCATGAAGGAATACAATGAGAAAAAGGCTGAGATCCTGTATGATTTCCTGGACCAGAGCAGGATGTTTAAGGGGACCGTGGAAAAGAAGGACCGCTCCCTTATGAATGTGCCCTTTGTCACGGGGAATGACGGACTGGACGCCCTGTTTGTAAAGGAATCCAAGGCTGCCGGCTTTGAGAACCTGAAGGGACACAGGACCGTGGGCGGAATGCGGGCCAGCATCTATAATGCAATGCCCATGGAAGGCGTTGAGAAGCTGGTTGCATTTATGGCTGATTTTGAGGAAAAGCACAGCGACATGCTCTAAAGCAGCGCTGATGTAGAGGAGAATGATAATTATGAAAAAGATTCATTGCTTAAATCCAATTGCCAAATGTGGCACTGATCTGTTCCCTGCTGATTATGAGCTGACCAAGGATGCGGCTGAGGCTGACGGCATCCTGGTGCGCAGCGCTTCCATGCACGATATGGATTTTCCGGAATGTCTTCTGGCCGTGGGCCGTGCCGGCGCGGGAGTGAACAACATTCCCCTGGATGCATGCGCAGAGGCGGGCATTGTTGTATTTAACACCCCGGGTGCCAACGCCAACGGCGTGAAGGAGCTGGTGATCGCAGGTATGCTGGTGGCTTCAAGGGATATTGTGGGCGGCATTGAGTGGTGCAAGGCCAATGCCGAGGATGACAATATTACAAAGGATACGGAGAAGAGCAAAAAGGCTTTTGCCGGATGCGAGATCAAGGGCAAGAAGCTGGGCGTTGTGGGCCTGGGCGCCATTGGTGCGGAGGTTGCCAATGCAGCCACCCATCTGGGGATGGAGGTCTATGGATATGACCCCTATATTTCCGTGAACGCCGCGTGGAGATTGTCCAGGAATGTAAAGCATATTACCAATGTGGATACCATTTTCCAGGAATGTGATTACATAACCATCCATGTGCCCCTGCTGGATTCCACCAAGGGCATGATCAACAGGGAAAAGCTGGCCATGATGAAGGACGGGGTTGTGATCCTTAACTTCTCCAGGGATACCCTGGTAAATGATGACGATATGGCTGCTGCCCTGGAGGAGGGAAAGGTCCGCTACTATGTAAGCGACTTCCCGAACCCCAAGGTGGCCAATATGAAGAATGTCATCCTGATGCCCCATTTGGGCGCTTCCACCCAGGAGTCTGAGGATAACTGTGCGGTGATGGCCGTAAAGGAGATGACCGATTACCTGGAGAACGGAAATATCAAGAATTCCGTGAACTATCCTTCCTGTGACATGGGAATCTGCCAGACAGAGAGCCGGGTGGCTGTCCTGCATATGAATATCCCCAATATGATCGGACAGGTAACAGGTACACTGGCAGGCCAGGGCGTGAATATCTCTGATATGACCAACAAGAGCCGGGATAAGTACGCATACACGCTGCTGGATCTGGAGCACAAGGCCGAGGAGGCCACCATTGAAAAGCTGAGAGCCATCAAGGGTGTCCTGAGGGTGCGCGTGGTCAAATAATGGATCTACCCACTGAGGGTAATGTGATTAGGGCCTTCATGGCTGGGCAACCTGCTGTGGGGCCTTAATTGGTCTGTGAAGCGGATGAGCTTAAGAGAAGGAGAGAGAATATGGCGATTGTGAGACCGTTTGTGTGTGTCAGGCCCCAGGCGGGCAAGGCTGACAGGGTGGCGGCCCTGCCCTATGATGTGTATAACAGGAAAGAGGCCCTGGAAGCGGTAAAGGGGAACCCCCTTTCTTTTTTAAATATTGACAGGGCCGAGACCCAGTTTCCTGATGATGTGGATACATATGACGACAGGGTGTATGACAAGGCCAGGGAGATCCTGGACAGGCAGATCGAAGAGGGGGTCTATGTGACGGATCCCCAGGAAAATTATTATCTGTATGAGCTGACCATGGATGGCCGCAGCCAGACCGGAGTGGTGGCCTGCTGTTCCATTGATGATTATTTAAAGGGCGTCATCAAAAAGCACGAAAATACACGGGAGGATAAAGAGATCGACCGCATCCGCCATGTGGATACCACCAATGCCCACACAGGCCCTATTTTCCTGGCTTACAGACAGGATAATACGGTTAAGGGGATTGTGGAAGGGGTAAAAAAAGAGCAGCCTGTCTATGATTTTGTGACAGAGGATGGGATCGGGCACCGGGTATGGATCATCGGGGACAGGGAGCAGGTTGCAGCCGTGGGACGCGCGTTTGAGCAGATCCCTGCCACTTACATTGCGGACGGGCACCACAGGGCTGCTTCCGCTGTGAAGGTAGGGCTTAAAAGGCGGGAAGCAGATCCCGGGTATACGGGGGAGGAGCCCTTTAACTATTTCCTGACCGTGCTGTTCCCGGATGAGGAACTGATGATACTGCCTTATAACCGTGTGGTAAAAGATCTGAATGGAATGGACCGGAACGGCTTTTTAAAGGCCGTGGCTGAGCGGTTTGAGGTAAAGGAACTGGGTGCAGAGGCATTTGCCCCAAAAGAAAAGGGTGTCTTTGGAATGTTCCTGGAGGATTCCTGGTACTCCCTTAAGGTCAGGCCCCAGGGCTTAAGCAGTGATCCCGTGGAGGGGCTGGACGTGTCCATTCTCCAGAACCAGCTGCTGGAACCTGTTTTGGGCATAGGCGATCCGCGCACGGATAAGCGCGTGGACTTTATCGGAGGCATCAGGGGGCTGGGGGAACTGGAGCGCAGGTGCCATGAGGATATGAAGGTGGCATTTTCCATGTATCCCACCTCCATCAGCGAACTACTCAGTGTTGCGGACGCAGGGCTTCTTATGCCTCCCAAGTCGACCTGGTTTGAGCCGAAGCTAAGGAGCGGGCTGTTTATCCACAGACTGTCATGAGACTGGAACAAAACTGCATATGAGTTTGCATAAATGAACTGTTATGCTGGAAAAATCCCCTTCTGACAGGCGGGCGCATTGAGACGGGCCTGCCTCAGAAGGGGATTTTTCTGCTGTTTATCCTTCTATATGGTATTCCTTCATCTTTCTCCACAGGGTGGAGCGGCTCATTCCCAGCATGGAAGCTGCCTGTCCCTTGTTGAAACGGCAGAAGGCCAGGGCTTCAAGGATCCGGCTCTCCTCTGCCCGGTGGGCGGCGCTGGAGGTCCCGGCGGTGGAAGGCCCGGTGATGGAGGACCCGGCGGATAGTGCGGATAGATCCGGCGCGGATGGCCCGGATGCGGAGTGGCATTCGGGAAATGCCAGTTTGGCGCATTCCAGGTCCACATAATAATCGCTGCACAGGACAGCCATGCGCTCGCAGATGTTAAACAGATGCCGGACATTGCCGGTCCAGTCAGCCTGTGAGAGGAACTGCACCACCTCCGGCGCCATCCGGATACCGGGGAAATTTTTTCCCATGTAATCAGCTGCCAGCAAGGGGATGTCCTCCCGGCGCTGGTTTAAGGGCGGTATGGTGATCCTCAGCACGTCCAGACGGTAGAACAGATCCTCACGGAACAGGTGGTCCTTGACCAGGTTTTCCAGATTTTTATTGGTGGCGGCAATGATGCGGATATCCACATGGATCACGGAATCGCCGCCCACCCGCATGATCTCCCTCTCCTGAAGTACCCTTAGAAGCTTGGCCTGAAGGGGGAGAGGAATCTCACCGATCTCATCCAGGAAAATGGTGCCGGTATGGGCCAGCTCAAAGAGACCGGTCTTGCCGCTTTTTTGTGCGCCGGTAAATGCCCCGGGAACATAGCCAAAAAGCTCGCTTTCCAGCAGGGTATCGGGAATGGCGGCGCAGTTGACCGCCACAAAGGGGCAGAGGCTGCGGGGGCTGGCGTTGTGGATGCTCTGGGCCAGCACCTCCTTTCCGGTGCCGCTCTCTCCGATGAGAAGGATATTGGAGTTGGTGCGGCTGTATTTTTTTGCGGTCTTTATAACAGAGGCCATGGACGGAGAGGACCCGATCATATCGGAGAAGGTGAGCTTTGCCACAAGGCCCTTTTGATGGAGCTGCTTGCGGATATCACCTTCCAGCCACTGGATCTCATTGACCAGCTGGATGTTCACAATGGACCCTGACAAAAATGTCTGGGTTTTTACAAATGTTTTGCTGATGCTCAGCAGGGTGCGGTTGTACTGCAGGATCTTGTTGGCGTATTCATTGTTGTCGGACAGCAGGTTTTTAAGCTCCAAAGGGAAGGGGATGTCAATGATGCGTTTTCCCAGGCAGTCCTTGTCCAGCCCGAAGATGGACTGGGCTTTTTTGTTTGCAGTGGTGACCCGCCTGGAAGGGTCTATGAAAATGATCCCGTCATGGGAAATATCCAGTATGGTCTGAAGGCGCATGGACTTTTCCTGCTCCTTGCGGAATATATGCAAAGCGCGCTTGGCCGAGGAAAGGGCGTCCCAAAATGCCTCCTCGCTGGTTTCTATGAGCATGTTGGGCACGTGGATCATCTGCGCGTATCGGCAGGTGTTAAGCCCTCCCAGGATCACCTGGCAGCCCTCCCGGATCGCCTGGTCTGCCAGGGCTTCGTTGTTCCAGTTGGGGGAGAGGAGGTAGGTTTTAATGGGGACATCGCACAGGTCGGACAGGCCGGTGATCCCTGCCAGCATATTGCCTGCGGCAATAATGCCGATCTGCTTCTGACCGTAGAGCCGGGTGCATTTGCGGATCGTCCTCAGGATATCCGCGGTGGGAACGGAGATCTGGACCACAGGGATGTCACCGGGAAGGTTGGCCAGAATCTGGGCCAAAAGCCCCCGGGTGAGGATGATGTCGGCATCGATCTTTGTATGTCCGGCATTGGAGTTATTCATAATGATCTCGTCCATGACATAGGTTTCCGAAGCCTCCTGTTCATGGAAACGGTTGTGCTGGCTGAGGATTTGGGAGGCGTGGGCGATAAAATTTTCACAGGGTACTACAAGGGCTATCTTTACCATGGATCATCTTCCTTCTTTCTTGTCAGGCATACCCTAATGGTACCATAACCCGGAGGAAAATAGAACAATATGTTTTATAAGAAACAAAATGGTGCATCAAAATAAAACGTAGTGGAAATGAGGACAAAAGGAGGGGGAGGTAACAGCTGGTATTAGTGCTAAAAATAATTAAGTATTTTTAGATAAGATCCACAAAAAATCCGGGCTTTCGGAGAGGTCAGCATCTTGGCATGGAATTTGCTTTTATAATCAGTATAAAATGCCGGGACAAGGGCTGCTGCATGTACCCGGCAGAAGGAATCATAAGGAGGATATCAATGCTGAGAAGAGGAGAGGTATTCCGCAACAGGGCCAAGCGCCTTTTGGCGGAAAAGAAAAAGCTGTCAGCCGCCTGGCTGCAGGCAGCCAGCCCCATAACGGCTGAGATCATGGCTAAGGCCGGATTTGACATACTGATGGTGGACATGGAGCACGGGCCCGGGGGGATCATGGATCTGATCGGCCAGCTGCAGGCCGTATCCCATTATGATGTGGTACCCTTTGTAAGGGCGCCCTGGAATGATTTTGTAACCATTAAGCGGATCCTGGATGCCGGCGTCAGCGGGATTCTGGTCCCTTATGTCAACAGCGCTGAGGAAGCAGCCAGGGCGGTAAGCGCCTGCAAGTACCCGCTGGAGGGGATCAGGGGCATTGCTCCCAGTCCCAGGGCCGGAGGATATGGGATGAACCAGAGGGATTATCTGGATTATGCCAATGAGGAGCTGGATGTGCTGGTGGCGGTGGAGACAAAGACGGCGGTGGACCACATTGAGGAAATTGTTAAGACCAATGGACTGGATGGGATCTTTATCGGTCCCATGGACCTGGCCACTTCCTTTGGACATTTCTGCAATCCCAAGGATGAGGAGGTTCAGGAGGCGATCCGCAAAGTGGAGGCAGTGGTCCTGGGATCCGATAAATTCCTGGCAACCGTGGCAGGGAGTTTTGAGGAGGCAAAGAAGCTGTATGAAAAGGGATACAGTATGGTGATCATGATGTCAGACACCACCACGCTGGGAAAGGTTGCCCTGGATCAGGTGGAGCAGTTCAAAGAAATGTATCCCCAGAGATGACCGTGACCGTAGGTAAAACACAAGGAGAAGGAGATTGGGAATATGAAAAAAAGAATCATGGCAGTTACATTGGCAGCAGTAATGGCAGTATCCATGGCAGGGTGTGCGGGAAGCAAGCCTGCCGGCACAAAGGCGGCTGAAACAAAGGCCGCGTCCAATGAAGGTTCGTCCCAAAAAGCGGATACGGCGGACAAGGATACGGCGGACAAGGATGCTGCGGGGACGGAGGCAGCCGGAGCCGGGAAGGCGGATGATGCAGGTGCGGTCAAGGAAGGCGCGGAGGACAAAGGACAGACGGATTTTCCTAAAAAGCCCATTCAGATCATCTGCCCTGTGAAGGCGGGAGGGGATACGGATTATAACACACGTGTGATCGCGCAGTACCTTTCAAAATACCTGGATGTGAATGTGGTTGTCACCAATGTGGAAGGAGGGGCCACCATTCTGGGAATGCAGCAGGTCCTGGACGGGGAGCCGGATGGGTATACCATGGTGATCAATGGTCTGGACGCTTATATCCCCAATATGATGGGCACAACAGACATTACCATTGACAGTTTTAAGACAGTAGGCATTCCGCTGTTTGACAATACCACGGTTCTGGTAGCCAATAAGGCGTCCGGTTATGAGAGTATAAAGGATGTGGTGGAACGCACCCAGGCAGCCCCGGGTACTATTGAGTACGGCATGAAGATCGGCGCGGCAAACCAGGTATACGGAATCGCCATGAATCAGGAGTGGGGAGCGCAGTTCAAACCAATGGATATTGGAAACAATGCGGCCAAGATGACAGCGCTGCTGGGACAGCAGACCGATACGGCCGTTCTTGCCTATGCCCTTGCAAAGGATTATTTTGCAACAGGGGAATTCCAGGCCCTTTGCCTGCTGGGAAGTGAAAAGAATGAACTGCTTGCAGATGTGCCCCTGCCTTCCGAATACGGATTAAAGGACATTGATTGCAGTAAGTGGTTCTGGCTGGGGGTACACCCCGATACCCCGGATGAGGTGGTGGATATCCTGTCAGACGCCTTGGAGCAGGTGACAGAGGATCCTGAATTTGTAAAGACCATGGAGGATAATTACCTGACCGTCAGATACATTGCCAAAAAGGACGCCCAGGATTACGCCGACCAGTTCTACCAGGATACACTGGTGCCATATAAGGACGAATTTTTATCCACCAGCAGCAAGTAAGGTGGAGAAGGGGGTAAAATGTCACATAACAAAAAGGAAATAGGATCAGGCGTGATATTTTTTCTCATTGCAGTTGCTCTGTATGCAGGCTCTTACGCCATTGTGGTCACCACAAACGATGCCATGGGTCCCCAGTTCTTTCCAAGAACCGTTGCCATATGTATGGGGATTCTGGCAGTGGCTCAGGTGGCATCCGGCCTGAAAAAGGAAAGGAAGGAACAGGGATCAGGGGAAAGGAGCGGCTTTAACATAAGGGCCGCTGCCACCATAGGGATCCTCTTTGCATACGCACTATTGGTTCAGACGGTAGGCTTTATCATCATGACAGCGGTCTACCTCCTGGCGCAGATCCTTCTGCTTCTGCCTGAGAAACGTCTGAGATCCGGGAAAGGTATACTGGTCACCGCAGCAGTCTCGGTTGTCACGCCCATATTGATCTACGAGCTGTTCTACCGTGCATTCAGTATATTCCTTCCCACTGGATTATTAGGATAAGGAGGAGGAAAATGCAGCTTATTCAAGGTTTTATGGCAGTGTTCCATCCTGTTACTCTGTCTCTTATTATCGGGGGAGTGGTTGCCGGTATCGTTTTCGGCGCCATTCCGGGACTCTCGGCCTTTACGGCCCTGGCCCTGTTTTTGCCCATCACCTTTGGCATGGAGCCGGTCAACGGTATTGCTTTTCTTATATCTATCTATGTGGGAGGGCTTTCAGGAGGCTTGATCTCAGCCATTCTGCTGGGAATACCGGGCACGCCCTCATCCATTGCCACCTGTTTTGACGGCTATCCCATGGCACAGAGAGGGGAGGCCGGCAAGGCCCTGGGCACTGCGATTGTTTTCTCCTTTGTGGGAGGGATATTCAGCGCCCTTATACTGACCTATCTGGGGCCGGTGATTGCGGGGGTGGCATTAAAATTCGGACCCTATGAGTATTTTGCGGTCATACTCTTTGCCCTGACCACTGTGTCGGGCCTTTCCGCGGGAAATATCAACAAAGGGCTTTTATCCTGTCTTCTGGGCATTGCCTTTTCCTTTGTGGGAATTGACCGTCTCAGCTCCTACACCAGGTACACGGGAGGGATCTCCAGCCTGGCGGCAGGGTTTAACCTGGTCCCGCTTTTGATCGGTACCTTTGCAGTGTCCCAGATCATTGAAACCGCCGCCAAGGGGCCATCGTCCATTCAGCGCGCGCCATCCGCCAGGGTAAAGGGATTTGGACTGAGCCTGAAGGAATTTGTGTACCAGCTGAGAAATGCCATTCCTGCTGCTTTTATCGGATTGTCTGTGGGAATCCTTCCCGGAATCGGGGGAAATGCTTCCAACCTTCTGGCCTATGCTTTTTGCAAAAAGCGGTCCAAGTACCCGGAAAAGTTCGGGACAGGGGTCATGGACGGGATCGTGGCTTCGGAGACGGCTAACAATGCCACCATCGGAGGCGCGCTGATCGTTCTTCTGACCCTGGGGATCCCGGGGGATAACGCCACATCCATGGTGCTTGCGGGTTTCCAGATACACAGCATCACACCAGGGCCCCTGTTGTTTAAGACCAGCGCGGACCTGGTATATGCACTGTTTGCGGCATTTATCATAGCAAACATTGTGATGATGGTGTCTGAACTTTTGGGGCTTCCGCTGTTTGCAAAGGTCCTCAGCATTCCCGGCTCTTATCTGCTGCCCGTGGTGATCGCCTGCTGCTTTGTGGGTTCATTCTCTGCAAACAACCGTGTATTTGATATACTGGTCATGGTGATATTCGGGCTTGTGGGGTATGTGCTCAAGCGATGGGAGTATCCGCTGGCTCCCATGGTGGTGGGATTCATACTGGCGCCTCTTTTGGAGGAAAATGTAAGGCGGTCCCTGATGCGCACGGAAGGCAGTTTCCTTCCCATCCTGACATCACCCATAGCTCTGGTATTTTTTATCCTTACCGCGGTCATGGTGGTCCTGTCTGTGAGAAGCGAGATAAAGGACAGGAAAAAGCAGCGTGAGACATCAACTGTATAGAGGAGGACCGGATGCTAAAATATAGTGATCTGCAATGGAAGGATGGCCTGGATCCACGGGCCATCCAACTTCTCCTAAAGGAGGAGGCGGAAAAGGACGGTCATAAGATCGTGGTCCTGGATGACGATCCAACCGGAATCCAGACCGTCCATGATGTGCCGGTATACACGGACTGGAGTTATGAGAGGATCCGGCAGGGATTCCTGGAACCGGGGAAGATGTTTTTTATCCTGACAAATTCAAGAAGTTTTTCCAGACCCCAGACCATACGGGCCCATGGTGAGATCGGGCGCAGGCTGGCAGCGGTGTCAAAGGAGCTGGGTATTGCGTTTGCCGTTGTAAACAGGGGAGATTCGACTTTGCGGGGCCATTTTCCCCTGGAAACCCAAACACTGAGGGAGACCCTTGGGGAGCAGATGGGAGAGGAGATACACGGGGAAGTGATCTGCCCCTTTTTTGCCGAGGGAGGCAGATTTACCATGGACAATGTCCACTATGTAAAAGAGGGGGAATGGCTGGTTCCTGCGGGTGAAACGGAATTTGCAAACGATAAGACCTTTGGTTACCGTTCTTCGGATCTGAGGGAATATATAGAAGAAAAGACCGGGGGAACCGATAAGAAAGAGGATGTGATATGCATATCCGCGCAGCAGCTGCGGTCCGTAGATATAGACGGCGTGGAGCAGATGCTTATGAATGCCGGGGGATTTGACAAGGTGGTGGTAAACGCACTGACCTCCCTGGAGATCAAGGTGTTCTGTATTGCACTGTACCGCGCAATGGCAAAGGGAAAGCGTTTTCTGTTCAGCACCGCCGCGGGATTTGTAAAGGAGTTTGCAGCAGTGGAGGACAGAGGATTTCTCACCGGCCGGGAACTGGTCCCTAAGGGGAGGATGGGGGGGAGGGCTGGTGGTGGTCGGCTCCCATACCCGCAAAACCACAGCCCAGCTGGAATGTCTGAGGGAACTGCCAAATATCCGCCTGATGGAGTTTGATTCGGATCAAGTGCTGGACCCGGCCGCCATGGAGGAGGAGATCGCGTCCGTGGTAAGGCGGGAGGAAGCATGTATCAGACAGGGGATCACCGCTGTCGTGTATACAAAGCGGCGTCTGCTGTCCGTAAAAGGGGATACGGGAGAACAGGCCCTGGAGCGGTCTGTTAAGATTTCAGAAGCGGTACAGCAGCTGGTGGGGCGTGTTCAGGAACCACCGGCTTTTATTGTGGCAAAAGGAGGGATCACATCCAGCGATATCGGCACCAAAGCCCTGGGAGTAAAAAGGGCCTGGGTGCAGGGACAGGTCCGTCCCGGAATCCCGGTGTGGAGGACCGGTCCGGAAAGCAGGTTCCCCCACATTCCCTATGTCATCTTTCCGGGAAATGTGGGGGAGGATCATACGCTGCGGGACGTTCTTCAGGTTCTGATGGAGCCCTGGTCCTGATGAGGGGAGGTAGGAACCCTACTCCTGGGGCGGGGCGGATGGAGCCGGAGGCGCTGCCTCTGACGGCGTGGCCGGAACAGTGGGGTCCTTGGTCTGGTAGATGCGTTTCCATTCCTTGGTCCCTTCCACCTTCACCGTCTCACACCGGTTCATGTTCAGGAATTTTACCAGCTCATAGCAGCTGACCCAGATTTCGTTGTTGCTCTCCTTCTGGGATTCGTCAAAGATCAGTTCCAGGCCAAAATGAAGATGGGGCTCATTGATATTGTTGGTGTTTTCCGTGCGGCTGTAGCCGGTGCGGCCCAGGTAACCAACCACGTCCCCGGCCTGCACCACGGACCCTTCCTTCAGACCGGACTGATAGGGATAGTTTTTACGGAGGTGGGCGTAATAATAGTACCGCTTGTGGTCAAAGCTGCGGATGCCCAGCCGCCAGCCGCCGTACTGGTTCCATCCGATGGCCTCCACATAACCTGATTCCACTGCGATGACGGGAGTTCCCACCTGGCCCATCATATCGTGGCCCAGGTGCTGGCGCTTGAAGCCGTAGCTTCTGGCCACCCCAAAGTCATCAAAATCACTGTAAGGAAATCCTTTGGCAATAGGGGAAAATGCTTTCAGCCCATATTTGGTCACCCATACGGTGGCAGGATCGCCGGGAGCTCCCCCGGCCACGCCGGAGGGAAGATAGGCGGCAGGCGCTTCGCTGGCAGGGATCTCGGCCTGGAACTGGCCCACCATCCCGTCCAGCACCGCGCCGTAGGCCTCCCTGTAATATGTATAATATTTCATGTCTTTTGTCAGGTCCGCCATGGTGGTCTCGCCGGTTTTCAGCTTTTCCGCCACGGTCTTCATGTGCTCCGGCTTATATTTGCTGAAGTCACCCCCGTATCTTGCGCCCAGGTAGGCAAGCAGATCCACCCAGTTTAAATGGATTTCAGCCTGGCAGGTGTCCACATCATAGCGGAACGCCTGGTTCATGGCTTCCGAGGTTACGGCAAAATCCACCCATTTGATATATTCTTTTTTCTTTTCCTCCTGTTTCTCCTGGCCCGGGCCGTTGGTGTCTTCCAGGGGATTGACGGTTCTGGCCAATCTGGCCGCCTGGCTCATCACTGCCTGGCCGGAGTCTGTCCTGTAAAGGAAGATACTCAGACACAGCAGGCTTAAGGCCAGCATTTCACCGTAAATCACCGTTTTTGTACTGATATGCAAATGCTTCCTGAGCATATGGATAAGTTTCATGATATACCGCCTCCTGACAAGGGTTCCCGGAATATTGGGGCTCTATGTTAATCTTATGTTTGTCCGGGCCGTATTATGATTCCGCGCATCAATTCTTTGGGAGTGCGGGGGAAGATGAACATAAGATGAAAAAAAGTCCCGATTACAGTAAAAAAGTGTGCAAAATGCATAAATACTATTGATTTGATAGATAGAATATGCTAAAATCATGATGAAAAACATGTAACCGCTTACCTAAATTCAAAGAAAAGTATGGAAAATACAGCAAAACCCATTGGGGAAATACAGTAAAACCGTGTTTGCCCGCATGGGAGGGGCATGTTTGGGATTTCAACAAGAATAACGAAATATCATTGTTATTTGAAGGAGGGGGAATATTTTTCCTTGCGGAAAACCGGCTTCAGGTTTTGCGGGGAAGCTGTAAGATATAAAATATGTAACCGGTAACATATATAACCGCTAATATAGTTTGGATTATTAAAAAAGGGGGTAGAGGCTGATATGACAATATCTGATATTGCAAAACTGGCAGGTGTTTCTGTTGCAACGGTTTCACGTGTGCTGAACAACAAAGGCTATGTAAAGGAAGAGACCAGACAGAAGATAGAGAATCTGATCCAGGAGAATGGTTACCGTCCCAATGCTGTGGCAAGAAGCCTGACCCGCAGCAATACATCCATGATCGCCGTGATCATGTCCAACAGGCTCAATCCGTTTTTCGCCAATGTCCTGGATGCCATAGAATCCCGGGCCGAGCAGCAGGGATACAGCATCCTGTTTTATAACACCTCGGAGGACAGGGACAAGGAGTGTAAAGCCATTGCCCAGGCCATTGAGCACCGTGTCATGGGGATCCTGCTTCTGCCCGTTCTGGATCCGGACGAGCGGACGGAGGAGCTGCTTGCAGGAGCGGAGGATTCGGGGATACCGGTGGTGCTCATTGACAGGGATTTACATAATAGTGATCTGGATATCGTACTCATTGATAATAAGAAGGTAGTGTACGAGGGAGTCAAACTCCTGATCGAATCAGGCCACAGAAAGATCGGGATCGTCACCTGTCCCGAAGTGGTGAAAAAAGGAAAGACAAGGCTGGACGGTTATGTCCAGTGCTTGAAGGATTACGGCATGGAGATGGAGGATGAATATATTTATCCCGGGGATTTTGATGAGAAGAGCGGATATCAGGCATGTGAAAATCTGCTGGGACTTCCCGATCCTCCCACAGCGGTGCTGGTCACCTGCAGTTCCGCCACCCTGGGCTGCATCCGGTATCTGAATGAGCACAGCCTGCAGATGGGAAGGGATATAGGATTGGTGGGATTTGATGACATTTCCCTTCTGGGCACCCTTGGATATGAAATTACAGTGATGGACAGGCCCATGAAGGAGATGGGGGAGATCGCATACGACCTTCTCACAGAACGCATGGCAAGTCCCGATACAAAAAGGCGCCGCAGGGAGATCCTGCTGCAGACCCGGCTGGTCATCCGCGGCAGCGAAAAGCTGCAGGATGTACAGGTCGTTTCATAGGAGGAAACTATATGACACAGGGAATCGAAGAGATCATCAAAGGAATTTTGGCAGATCCAAAGCTGACGTACCCTCAGAGGCTGACCGCCCTGGCCGGAGCGGCTGAGAACACGCCGGATCCCGTGCCTCTTAGCAGGGAGGCCCAGTGGTTTGCGGACAGGGATATTGTGTTTGATATGGGAGAGGGAAATGCACCGTACCGTCCCAGATATGTGCTCCCTGACTATGATAAGTTTATGAGGCAGGGAAGCAGGTTCCTGATGCTGGATCCGCCCGGGGATATATGGGATGCGGTGTCAAATCTGCTGATCCTTTACCGCCATGTGCCCTCGGTGATCGCGGGGCCTGTGTACATCGGCCATATCGACAGGCTTCTGGATCCGTTTATAAAGGATGAGGAGGAGGCGCGCCATGCCATCAGGATCTTCCTGACCCATGTGGACCGCACCATCAGCGATTCCTTCTGCCACGCAGACATAGGGCCTTATGACACAAAGGCTGGCAGGATCATCCTGGAGCTGTCGGCACAGATGCAGCGCCCGGTTCCCAATATGTCCCTGATCTACAATGAGCATACCACGGATGAATTTGCCTGCAAGGCCATTGAAACCGGCCTGGTTACGGCAAAGCCCAGCTTTGTGAACGATGCCATGTACACAGCGGACTGGGGGAGGGAATATGCCATTGTGAGCTGCTATAACGCCCTGCCCATCGGGGGCGGGGGACTAACCCTTGGACGGCTGAACATGAAGAAGCTGGGGGACGTGGCTGAGAGCAGGGAACATTTCCTGGACCACCTGCTTCCGGCCGCAGTGGCAGCGCAGTGTGAGCAGATGGATAAAAGGGATACATATATTTTGGAGCAGGGAAGATTCCTGGAAAATACCTTCCTTTGCTCCGAGGGATTGATCCACAGGGATAAGTTTGTGGGCATGTTCGGAATGGTAGGCCTGGCGGAGTGTGTGAACACGGTGCTGAAGCTCGAAAAACCGGAGGAACGGTATGGGCATGGCAGGGAAGCGCAGGAATTTGCCCTTTTGATCCTGGACCGGATGCATGAGCAGATCAAAGCATATAAGCCCAAGTACGGACGCTTTGAAATGCATGGACAGGTGGGGATCGCAACAGATACTGGGGTTACCCCCAATACCAGGATACCTGTGGGGGAGGAGCCGCCTCTCCATGACCAGCTTTTATTCACGGCCCTGACCCAGAAGCATTTTGCGGCAGGGATTGGGGAGCTGTTTCCCTTTGAGGAGACAGCCAAGAAGAACCCTATGGCGGTACTGGACATTATCAAGGGGGCTTTTGGGGAGGGAATGCGCTATTTCTCCTTTTACTCCAGCAGTTCGGATGTGGTGCGTGTCACCGGTTATCTGGTAAAGCGCTCGGATATAGAGCGGTTTGACGCAGGAGAGGCCTGCCTTGGCAATTCCACGGTGCTGGGAAGCGGAGCCAGCAGGGGACTTCACATTTTTGAGCGGAGCGTGAGACAGGTACCGCAGGAAAAAGACTAACAGAAAGCCGGGTATACGATATGGGAAAGAAGATTTTATACAGCTGCGACACGGGGATCGATGACGCCCTGGCTATTGCTTACCTTTTGGCACAAAAGGAGTGTGAGGTAGTGGGCATCACTGTCTCATACGGCATGGGACATGTGGGAAATGTGTACAGGAATACAAAAGCCGTGCTGAAACTGTTTGACAGGGAGGATATTCCGGTGGCGATGGGAAGCGACACCCCTTTAAGCGGAATCCCCAATGACTACAGCGGAGGAAGCCGGTTCCACGGGTGCGAGGGCCTTGGAGGGATTCTGGGACCCAGCTCTCCTGAGGATTATGCGGGGGCGAAACCGGAGGAGGCCACCGACTTTATCCTTCGGATGATAAGGACATACGGGAAGGAACTGTACTGGGTCACAAGCGGCCCCCTGACGGATATTGCCAGGGTGCTGGATAAGGACCGGGAAACAGCTGAAAAGGCAGGGGCTGTCTATATCATGGGAGGGGCCATTGCTTCCCCCGGGAATACGGGTCCATACACGGAGGCGCTGGTGGAGGCAAACGTCAGGCTGGATATCCCGGCCACGGCCCAGGTACTGGATTCCAAGCTGCCGGTGGTGCTGGTGGGACTGGATGTGACCAGAAAGACGCTGTTAAGCTTTGAAGACCATGAGCGCTGGCATCAGATCGGCACCAGGAGCGCCCTGTTCCTTTACGAGGCCCTGAAACACTATCTGGGAGCATATGAGAAGTTCCACCCATACCTGGGAGGCTGCGGGCTTCACGATCCCCTGGCAGCAGTGGCAGCCGTTCATCCGGAGATCCTGACCACCATACCCATGCACATGATGTGCTTTACCCAGGGGCCCCAGGCAGGGAAAACGACAGAGAATGTGCTGCGGTGCAATGACAGGGATTATGAGATGAAGGCGGCCGTGTTTGTGGATGTGGATGCATTTTCAAAGGAGTTTTTTGGAAAAGTGGAGGAACTGCTCCGGGAACATTAAGGTGCGGAATGTGAAAGTGACGGAACATTAAGGTGACGAAACAATAAAGCAGACAGATGGAGGTGCATATGGACCGTATCTATGTGGCGGGGTTTGACGTGTTTTATCCGGACTGGAAAGGAAAACGGTATTTTGAGTACCAGGAACTGTGCAGGAAGTATGACTTCGAGATGCAGGCGCAGAAGGCTGCCCCCAATGAGGGGAGGACCCTTGGGGAGAAGGTTTTCCTGAAGAATATCCACTATATTGACAGCAGCGATTACGTGGTTGCCAACCTGAATCCCTTCAGGGGCAGGGAGCCGGACAGCGGAACCTGTTTTGAGATCGGATATGCCTATGCCCTTGGGAAAAAGATATACGGCTATCTGGAGGATGGCCGGACCATGATGGAGAAGACCGGGGCCGGGACAGATGAGCAGGGTTTTACGGTGGAGGATTTTGACATGCCGGTGAACCTGATGCTGGGATGCAGCATGACGGTCATTCCGGGAGACCTGGAGCATTGCCTGGAGCAGATCCGGGAGCGGGAGCAGGCGGAAAGGAGAGTCTGATGGGACATTTGCTGGAAGTAAAGGATGTAACAAAGATCTATGAAGGCGGCGTGCTGGCCAACCACAATGTGAACTTTACAGTGGATGAGGGTGAGATCCATGCACTGGTGGGGGAGAACGGAGCAGGCAAGAGCACGCTGATGAAAATGCTGTACGGTTTGGAGGGCATTACCTCAGGCCACATCTACTTAAACGGCAAGGAGCTGAAGCTGCAGTCCAGCAAGGAGGCCATTGAACACGGAATCGGTATGGTGCACCAGCATTTTATGCTGGTGGATTCCCTGACAGGGGCGGAGAACATGATGCTGGGGCTGGAAAAGACCGGTTTTGTGTCCAACAAAAAACGGGACATCCTGATCACGGACGAGGTGGCCCAAAAATATAATTTTGAAATTGACGCTTCCAGGAGAGTCAGGGACATGAGCGTTGGAATGAAGCAGAAGCTGGAGATCCTTAAGATCCTCTACCGCAGTGCCAAGCTGATCATCCTGGACGAGCCCACGGCCGTGCTCACACCCCAGGAAACAGAGGAGCTGTTTGAGCGGCTGATGGAGCTTAAGGAGCGGGGGATGACCATTATCTTCATATCCCACAAGCTGAATGAAGTGAAGCGCATCAGCGACAGGATCACTGTTTTAAAGGGCGGCGTCACCAAGGGGACGTATCTTACAAAGGATGTGTCCGAGGAGGATATCTCCAACCTGATGGTGGGAAGGGAAATCTCCTTTGAGTATGATAAGGCCCGGGTGGAGGCAGGGGAAGTGGTGCTGAAGGCCCAGAACCTTACGTACGTGGACAAGTTTAAGATCCCCAAGCTTTCCGGGGTAAGCATGGAGGTAAGGAAAGGCGAGATCGTAGGTATTGCAGGTGTTGAGGGAAATGGGCAGAGTGAGCTGATCTCCATTATCACAGGCAACATGCGGGCCCTGGAGGGAAGGATCTTCCTCAATGGACAGGATATTACCAATGAATCCGTTACCAATATCCGAAAGATCGGCATGTCCCATGTGCCTGAGGACCGTATGATCGAGGGCTGTGCTCCTGAGATGAGCCTGCAGGAAAACCTGATCGTATCCAACATTGACACCTTTGCCAATAAGTTCGGCATGGTGGAGAATGCCAAGGTAAAGGAACACTGCAGGGAGCAGATCCATGAGTTCATGGTCAAGGCAAAGGATGAAAACCAGTCCATCGGCAGCCTTTCAGGAGGCAATATCCAGAAAGCCATTGTGGCCAGGGAGTTTATGGCGCCAAGCGACCTGCTTGTGTTAAACCAGCCCACCAGGGGCGTGGACGTGGGGGCGATTTCCTTTATCCATTCAAAAATCCTTGAGATGAGGAGCCATAACAAAGCCATCCTGCTGTCTTCAGCGGATCTGAATGAGCTGATCTCACTCAGCGACCGTATCCTTGTGATGCACAAGGGGAAGATCGTGGGAGCCCTTAGCAACACGCCGAAGGTGACCGAGCAGGAGCTGGGGCTTTATATGCTGGGTCTTAAAAAACAGGAAGGGTTGGGATAAATCATGGAGAATAAGAATCAGAATAAAAAGCCATTTGATATCATGGATTATTTCAGTGTCATGCGGATCGCGGCAGCTCTGCTGCTCTCCATCCTCCTTGTCTTTGTCATCATCTTTTTTGTCAGCCAGACACCTGGGCTGGCTATCCAAAAGCTGATGCTGGGACCCCTGGAGACCAAGAGAAGCTTCTTTAATGTTGTGGTAAGGGCCATTCCTCTGGTATTCACCGGTCTGGGGCTGACCCTGTGCTTAAAGAGCGGTATTTTCAATATCAGTTCAGACGCATCCTTTTACATGGGCGCAGTTGTTGCCACCGCCATTGCCATTGCATGCCCCCTTCCAAACGGCCTGCACCAGCTGGCGCTGATCCTGGCGGCAGCCGTGGTGGGCGGTGTGATCTCCATGCTGCCTGTCATTGTAAATAAGTACACCAAGGTAAACCCGGTGGTGCTGGCCATTATGGCCAATTCCATTTTCTATTATTTCGGGCTGTCCATTATCAGTTCCTTTTTCCTGGAGAAAAGCGGAAGCTGGGGAAGCTACAAGTTTCCGGACCACGCAAAGCTGGGGACCATGATCAAGGGGACCACCCTGCACTACGGTTTTGTCATTGTCATTGCGGTGACCCTGTTTGTGATCTTCCTGATGAACAAGACCTCCTTTGGATACAAGGTGCGGGTGACGGGAAGCAATCCGGCCTTTGCAAAGGCTTCAGGCATTAAGACCGGGTTTGTGATCCTGATGGCCCAGTTTATCGGCGGAGCCATTGCCGGCATGGGAGGGGCCATTGAGATCGTGGGAGTGTACAAGCGTTTCCAGTGGCAGTCCCAGACCGCTTACGTGTGGGACGGACTTCTGATCTATATGCTTGCCAACGGCAACCCCACCTTTATTCCACTGACTGCATTCTTTATCGCATACCTGAGAGTGGGTGCGGAAATCATGTCCAGGTCAACGGATCTGGATCCGGAGATCGTGACATTTTTACAGGGGATCATCATCCTTCTGGTTGCATCCCAGAGATTCCTGTACTTTTTGAAGCAGCGCCATGACCAGAAGATGTCCCTTAAACAGGCAGAAGCAGAAGAAGGAGGTGCAGCAGCATGATGGAGTTCTTTTTATCACCCACATTCTGGAAAACAGTGCTGGCAAGTACAACACCGGTTATGCTTGCAACCCTTGCAGCTAATATGATGACAAAATCAGGGATATTCAACCTGGCCATTGAGGGAACCATGCTGATCTGCGCGCTCACAGGCGTGATTGCCAGCGCCTTTACGCAGAACCTGTGGGTCGGCTGCCTGACGGCCGTGGTCATGGGAGTGTTCATCTCGTTTGTATTCGGCTATTTTGCCCTGGTCATGAAAGGGGCCATGAATGCCTGCGGCGTTGCCGTGAACCTGATCGCAACCGGCGGGACCGTGTTTGTGCTGGTTATGCTCACGGGCAGCAAGGCCAACTCCAGCGCGCTGAAAAGCCTCACCTTCCCGGTTGTGAACATACCGGTCATAAAGGATATACCGGTCCTGGGAACCATATTTTCCGGACAAAACCTTGTGACCTACATAGCGTGGGGGATCGTGGCGGTGACCGCATGGATGCTCTATAAGACAAAACTGGGCATCAATATCCGGGCCGTGGGAGAGAATCCGGCAGCGGCAAAGGCAGCTGGGCTCAGCGTGCTAAAGCACCAGTTTGCAGCCCTTGCCATCTGTGGGATATCCTGTGCCTTTGGAGGCATGTATCTTTCCATGGGCGCTCTTAAATCATTTACAACAGGAATGGTGGCGGGCAGGGGTTACATGTCCCTTGCAATGGATGCCATGAGCCAGGGCAATCCCATTGTGGGGTGTTTAAGCTCTTTGCTTTACGGATTTTCCGATACCATCACCGTTTACCTGCAGCTTTACAGCAAGATCGACCTGAAACTCATTGAAGCGTTCCCATATCTGTTTATCATCCTGGTGCTGGTCATTATCCAGTCCATCCGGAAAATGGTAGCGCGCAGAAAAGAAAAGCTTGCAAGCCTGGAGCAATTACGCTCCCAACAGGCAGCATGATAAACAGTGTACTCTCATAGTTTCCTGAGACTTGGGGAGTACACAATAACAAAGAGGAGGACAATAAAAAATGGCACAGGAATATTATGATCCATGGTCAAACACAAGAACAAAAAATGGTCTGGAGGCAGATCTGGTCATCTCTGCAATGCAAAAGTGCATCAGAAGGGCGGAGGAGGAAACGGCCCTGCGCATGGCATATGAGCTTTACATCACATCCACATTCCATGAGGAGAAAATGTGGAACCGTCTGCTGGTGATCTCTGTGGAGGATGTGGGCTTTGGGGATACCCAGGCGCCTGTTTTTGTAAAGACCATGTACGACCTTCACAAGGAATACCCATATATGGACGGGGACAGGCCTATTTTCTTCATGCATGCGATCCGCTATATGTGCAGATGCCAGAAAGAGCGCTCAACAGACCATATCAAGAATATCATCATGAGGGAATTCGAGGCCGGATATGTTCCTGAGATCCCGGAATATGCAATCGACATGCATACCATTAAGGGAAGGGCAATGGGAAGGGACGTCTTCTATTTCCTGGATGAGGCCAGCAAGGTACAGCCGCTCTGGGATGAGTATGATGATTCCTACCGTTTAAAGCTTTATGAAATGTGTAAAAAAGAAGCAGAACAGAAAAAGGAGGACAAGTAATGATGAAGAACTGGAAAAGGATTGCAGCACTGGCAATGTCAGCCGTAATGGCGGGCGCAATGCTCACAGGCTGTGGCGGCGGAGGCAAAACCACAGAGGCGGCCAAGGGCAATGAGCCAAAGGCAGAGGCCGGCGCACAGGCGGGTAAGGATGCAGGTGAAGCAGCTGACAGCGGCGAGAAAAAGCAGGTATATGTGTTCATCCGCGACAGGGGCGACTTGTCCTACTGGGACAGCATGGCAGCAGGCGGCGACCGAGCCGTGGCAGATTACGCAGACAGGGCGGACGTGCATGTGGTGGAGACAACGGCTGACCTTCAGGCAAACCTGCAGGCCATGTATGAAGCCGCTGATAAAGGTGCTGACCTGATCATCACTGCTTCCGACTTTAAGGACAACCTGGTGGAGGTTGCCAATGAGTATCCTGACATTGCCTTTACCATTATCAGTGAGGATGTGATCGACCAGTGTGAGAACAACAATGCATACGGCGTGGACTTTGCCACAAGCCAGGCAGCGTTCCTGGGCGGTATTGCTGCGGCTGATGTTGCAGCCAACGGCGCAGAGGGCATGGATCCCACCAATGTGATCGGCTTTATCGGCGGCATGGACGAGTCCCTGGTCATCCAGGAATTCCTGTGGGGTTATATCCAGGGCGCCCAGTACTACAACCCTGACATCAAGATCGTATACAACTATGTAGGCGCATGGAATGATCCCGACACAGCCAAGACCCAGGCCATGACCCAGTACAACGATGCAGGTGCGGACGTGATCTTTGCGTGTGCAGGCGGATCCGGCAACGGCGTCCACAATGCGGCGGAGGAGGCCCAGAAGTTCGTGATCGGCGTGGACAGCGACCAGTCCCAGCTTTATGAGGATGACAAGGCGATCCAGGAGAAGTTCCTGACCTCTGTTGTGAAGGAAGTGGGCAATGCTGTTTACAACGTGATCGGGGAATACCTGGACAACGGCACTCTGCCATATGGAGAGTATGAGGTCCTTGGACTGTCTGACGGCGCTGTAGGCATTGTGGAAGGCGACCAGTTAAACGGAGCACTGTCCGATGAGGGCAAAGCGAAGTTAGAGGAAGCAAAGGCCGGAATCGCGGATGGCTCCATTGAAGTTAAGAGCGCCATCGGCAAGGGACAGGATGAGGTAAAGGCATTTATTAATGAGAATTGCCAGTAAGGGAAGAAAAGGCAGCTGATTGGAATGCTGGAAGATTGGAAAAAAGAAAGATAAGATAAAAAAGAGGTAAACCGCGCGATGGCCCCAAAGCACAGAAGAGTTTGTGCCTTGGGGCTATCGTGTGGTTTGCCTCTTTATTTCATTTCTTATTGTGAGTTAAATAAGGAAGATATCACTTCCGCCAATGCATCAGCCAGTTCCTGATGCCCCTCTCTTGTCAGATGCATAAAGTCATAATGGTTCTGTTCCGTTACCACGGTATTGGCGTCCAGATAATGGCACCCCATCTGGGATGCGATTCCTTCAAATTCTTGGGCCAGGCCTTCTGATTTCTCAGCGCAGCCCATACCCATGGTCTTGCCAACCTGGGTGGCCTCATAGCGCTTGTCAATGGACTTGGGCGTGACCACCAGGATGTTGGCCCTGCCTGTTCTCCAGGCGTCAAAAGTGGAAGCAGCCTTGGCAATCAGGCGCTTTAGGCCCAGGGCAATGCACGCGGCGGAGGCGCCGAAACGCTCCTTTGTATCATTGGTCCCCAGCATGATGACCAGCAGGTCCACCGGCTCGTGGCTCATGAGACAGGGATAGATGTAGTCCAGGCCGGACAGCCCCTCGTGGATGGGGTCTGAAAAGCAGGTGGTCCGTCCGGACAGCCCTTCCTCTATGATCAGATAATCATCCCCCAGCTGTTTCTGCAAAAGGCAGGTCCAGCGCTCCTGCTCATCATAGCGGCCGTCATCCGAAGCGCGGTAGCCGTGGGTGTTGGAATCGCCGAAGCATACAATATGTCTTTTTTCCATCAGCGCGCCTCCTGGATCTACAGGTCCTTTGTATCTTTAACAGCCTGCCTGATGTCATGGTACAGGGCCACCAGCTGTGGATCGTCAAGGGCCACGGGCAGGAATGGAAGCCGTGGGTCACCCATGGGACAGCCGTCCAGGGAAATGATCCCCTTTACAGCACCGTGCATGGATGCAAAGGAGCAGAGACGGTAGATCAGAGGCGTCACCAGGTTCTGTACCATCTGTGCCTTCTCCCATTCGCCCCGGTTAACCAGATCGTCCATCTTTAAATATAATTCAGGCATGGCGCCGTAGGTGCCGCCGATCCCTGCGTCAGCGCCCATGAGACGGCCCGCGATAAACTGCTCGTCCGGTCCGTTGAATACAAGGAAATCCTTTCCGCCGGCCAGCTTAAAGCGCAGGATGTCCTGGGCCGGGTCGGAAGAGCATTTGATGCCGGCTACTTTTTCATTCTCCAGCATACGCCTGAACAGGTCCATGGAAAGGTTAAAGCCTGTGAGCTGGGGGATGTTATAGATGAAAAATGGGAGATCCGCTGCCTCTGTGATCCTGGTCCAGTGCTGGAACACGCTTTCTTCGCCCATGCGGTAGTATACACATGGAACAGCAGAGGTGGCATTGGCGCCGGCTTTTTCAGCGTGCCTTGCCAGTTCTTCGGAATGCCTGGTATCCGGGCAGCCCACGTGAACAATGATGTTCATCCTTCCGGCCGCTTCCTCCACCACGGTTTCCGTCACCGCCATCCGCTCCTGCGTATCCAGCAGAAAGCCTTCCCCCGTACTTCCGCACACGTACATCTGCCGTATCCCCTTGTTGTAAAAATAATTGACCACGGCCCTGACAGCCTTTAGATCCACACTGCCGTCCGGCTGAAAGGGAGTGTTAAGAGCAACGGTGACCTGTTTGAATTTGTTGACATCATACTTTGACATAATATTTCCCCGCCTTTTATAAAAGATTCATTGGTGCCCTTGTCTACCGAGGGTATCATAGTTGAATCATACCATTGAGAAGACAAAAAATCAATAAAAAGCAGAAACTTTTTTTTGTTTATATTTTATGTTGAAAAAATTTTTTATACATGCTATAGTTGAGTTAATATAGAAAAAATGCATAAAAAAAAGCAGGAGGAGAACAAATATGTGTGAAAGTGTGCTGGAACAAATCAAAGGAGGCCTGATTGTTTCCTGCCAGGCATTAAAAGAGGAACCGCTTTACAGTTCCTATATCATGTCGCGGATGGCATATGCAGCCATGCTGGGCGGGGCGGTTGGGATCCGGGCCAATACGGTTGTGGATATTGAGGAAATAAAAAAGACAGTGGATCTCCCTATTATCGGAATCATCAAGGAAGTATATGGAGACTGTGACGTATACATCACACCAACGATGAAGGAGATCGATGCCCTTGCCGCCTGTGGAGTGGAGATCATTGCCACAGACGCGACCTGCAGGCAGCGCCCGGATGGCCGGACATTGGAAGAATTTTTCATTGAGGTACGGGAGAAATACCCCGACCAGCTGTTTATGGCTGACTGCTCAAACTATGAGGAGGGGATCCGTGCGGCGGAGATCGGCTTTGATCTGATCGGCACCACTATGAATGGATATACCAGTTATACGCTGGGAGCACAGCTGCCTAATATCGATCTGATGAAACGCCTGGTGAAAGACTGCGGCAAACCGGTGATCGCAGAGGGCGGGATCTGGCTTCCGGAGCAGTTAAAGGCCGCCCTGGACGCAGGGGTGCTGGCAGCGGTTATCGGAGGAGCCATCACCAGGCCCATGGAGATCACAAAGAGGTTTGTGTCCGCCATCCGCTAGGCAGGGATTTATTTTATGACAGGATTTAAGACAGAGGATTTAAGACAGAGGATTTAAGACAGAGGATTTAAGACAGACAGGAGGTTACTATGCAAGGAGACTTTTTGATAAAAGTAAGGGCGGTATATAATCAGTTTACAAAAGCGGAAAAGAAAGTGGCGGATTATATCCTGCAGCATCCCAAGGATGTGCTGTTTATGTCCATCACGGACCTGGCCGAGGCCTGTGATGTGGGGGACACCAGTGTGTTCCGTTTCTGTAAGACCATGAATCTGAAGGGGTATCAGGAGTTTAAGATGATGTTGTCCCTGAGCCTTCACGAGGGGGACGGCAAGGACATGGAGCGGCTTGCCGGCAATATCAGCCTGGAGGACTCTTTTGAGGAAATGTCGCAAAAGGTGCTCAATACTAATATCAATGCCCTGACTGAGACATTTTCCCTTCTGAATACGGAGCATTTCCTGAAAGCCATCGACTATCTTGGACAGGCGGACAGAATCTGCTTTTTCGGGGTGGGCGCCAGTCTTCTGACCGCCCTTAAGGCAACCAATAAGTTCCTTCGCATCGAGCCCAAGGTGTATTGTATGCAGGATTCCCACATGCAGGCCATGGTGGCGTCCATGATGAAAAAGGAGGATGTGGCGGTCCTGTTTTCCTATTCCGGCGCCACCAAGGATACCATTCATGTGGCGGAGGTGGCAAAAAAGGCAGGGGCGAAGATCATCTGCGTTACCAGATTTGTAAAATCACCTTTGACCTCCTACGCGGACCTGGTGCTTTTGTGCGGGGCAAATGAGGGACCGCTTCAGGGCGGCTCCACCTCTGCGGAGATCAGCCAGCTGTTTTTGATCGACTTAATGTACTCAGAATATTACAGGCGTTATTTTGATGTTTGTAGTAAAAATAACGAAAAAACTTCGGCCTCTGTCCTGGAAAAACTTTGCTAGGTGGAAAAACTGTCGAATAAAATAGAAAAAAATATTTTTTTTTATAATTTATTGACAAAATTATTTTTCTTATATATAATGAGTTTATCAAATATTTCAAGGAGGAGAAATCATGAAAAAAGTTTTATCTCTTGGTTTGGCAACAGCATTAGCGGTTGGAGCCCTGTCTGGCTGTGGCGGAGGCAAACCGGCAGAGACCACTGCAGCGCCTGCAGCAGCGCAGACTACCGCAGCGGGGGCGGACGCTGAGACAACAGCAGGATCTGCTTCGGAAGTGACGGAGATCACCTGGTGGGCATTCCCCACATTTGGTGTGGATACCGGTTATGAGCAGGAGGTGGTTGACGCATTTAACGCCGCTCATTCCGACATAAAGGTTAAGGTTGAGTACATAGACTTTACATCCGGACCGGATAAACTGACGGCAGCCCTTACCTCAGGCACTGCACCTGATATCCTTTTTGACGCCCCGGGCCGTATCATTGAGTTTGGCGAGGCGGGATACCTGGTTTCCCTGGATGATATACTGGGTGACCTTAAGAGCGACCTTACCAGCCAGTCACTTGTGGAAACCTGCGTGGGCGCGGACGGCACAGCCTGGATGTATCCGATTTCTTCCTCTCCATTCTATATGGGTCTGAACAAGGAAGCGCTGGAGAAAGCAGATGCGCTTCAGTACGTGAACCTGGAAGGGGACCGTACCTGGACAACGGAAAACTTTGTTAAGATGTGTGAAGCCCTTCGGGATGCAGCTCCCACTCAGGTTCCGGGTATTGTATACTGCGGCGGACAGGGCGGCGACCAGGGCACCCGCGCACTGGTGAACAACTTATACGGTTCTTCCATCGTGGGTTCTGACGGAACGTGGAACATTGACGCAAACGGTGTTAAGGCCCTTACACTTTTAAAGGAAATGTACGATAACAAGTCCATTGACGCTGGATTTGATATGGCTGCTGCTGATGAACTGCAGAAGTTCCAGCAGGAGACCTGCGCCATGACCTTCTGCTTTGGCACATCCGCAGAGATCACCTACGCATCTGAAGATTATACCCAGATCGCAGTGCCATTCCCATCTGAGGACGGCAAGCCTTCTCTGGAATACCTGGTAAACGGTTTCTGTGTATTTGATAATAAGTCAGATGCCCGCGCAGCCGCATCCAAAGAGTTTATTAAATTTATCTGTGACGATCCTGAATGGGGACCAAAGAGCGTGGTTAAGACCAATGCATTCCCGGTCCGCACCTCCTTTGGCGATTTATATCCCGGAGACGAGCACAAAGCTATGCTGGCTTCCTGGAGCCAGTACTATGGCCCTTATTACAACACACGCGCCGGATTTGCCGCTATGCGTCCTCTGTGGTTCAACATGCTGCAGCAGGTATTTAACGGTACC